>Ga0126381_100000024_pt1 | contig 198119 bp, 179 predicted proteins | sample PanSoiMetPlot_28_FD_96465 | JGI IMG/M metagenome (GOLD analysis project Ga0126381, IMG submission 96465) | Tropical forest soil microbial communities from Panama - MetaG Plot_28 | ecosystem: Environmental > Terrestrial > Soil > Tropical forest > Bulk soil | place: Panama | collected 2016-02-17
GCGTCCACCACAAACCACTTGCGCGCAATTTCCTGCCCGCCTGGAAAACGGGTTACCATTTCCAAACTCCTGAGAATAAAAGCACTAAGAAAGACCGCTCGATGACGCCACTTACCACCTTCCGGACTGGAAGACACAAGGCGGGCCAACTGCAGAGCAGTGAGTTAGTAGGATACTCAACTTAGCGCAAATATGTCAACGCCGCAGCTGGCCAATGGCCAAGCCCGGTAAACAGCCCTCCACAACTACTTGGCTTCTTCCTGAGAAGCTGTTGCCGGGATTCACCGCGTCCGTCTGATACCGAAAATCCAGGCGATCTCGTTTCGATTCCGGGCCACGAGGTGTGGTCCTCTGCCTACTCTTTCAGCCGAGCCCCACCCCCTACTCCCTATGTACACCCAATGTCACCCAGAGCTCACCCAACCTCACCCAACCCAAGCCGTGCGATCAGCAGAGGGTCGCAATTGGTTCATAAAGCACAAAACGCAACGGAGTTCCCGTTGCGCCTGATGTTGTGTGCTGCTCGAGCAGAATAGGATAGATCAAGACGAAAGGCAAGTAGGTTCCGGCACTGTTTCAGTTTGATATGGTGACGATCAATCCAACCTGTTCCAAAGTTCGTCATCCCGACGGCCGTTTAGCGAGCGCGCGCAGTCATCAGCGCGCGAGTAGGCCGGAGGGACCTTGTGTTTGGAAATCCAAACTGTACCACTACCGGCAATCAGGTCTTGAGCAAAACACTCTAGAGTGCCCACCACGCATCAGCTACACTGCTCAGTCATGAACCGCACCGTGTGTTTCTTATTGCTGGTTTTGGGCCTGACGTTTGTTCCTTCAGCCCGCGCTGACAGCCTGAAGGACGATCTGAACCATCGTTACAAGAACCAGGTTCTGGCCCTTCGTTACCCCTTTGTCCAGGGCGACCAGAATTTTGATGGCACCGGTCATCCCCTGTCCAATCCTTCCGGCGCCTGGTGGATCTACGGAGCAATATTCGTTCATGATCTGCATGTCTCGGCCGAAACGCTGCGGCTGGAAGGCCCGCGTGTCGCGCTCACACCGCCCAAAGGAAGTGACAAGCCGGTTGCGGTGCCCGTGGGGGATGCTGTAAAAATCGAGATCCATCTGGACCACCCTCTCGCTTCCATCGATGAAGCCCAGGCTCTGCTGAATCGCGTCTTCTATCTGGACGCGAACTCCCTCCTGTATGCAAAACCGGAATACAGGCGTGCGGATGTTGCTGCTCACGACGAACAAGAAGTCTACAAGGTTGGCAATTCCGGCGACCACTCCGTCAAACCGCCACGCGCCACATACACGCCTGAACCAGACTACAGCGAAACAGCTCGCCGCGCCCAGGTACAGGGAATGGTGATCCTTAGTATCGTGGTCGACAAAAAGGGGAGCGTTTCCCGGATCAGAATTGAACAGCCGCTGGGAATGGGTATGGATGAAAACGCGGTTGAGGCTGTGAAGCTGTGGCGCTTCAACCCGGCCACCCGAAATGGCGAACCAGTACCCGTCGAGATGAAGATCGAAGTGTCATTCAACTTGTATTCGAGCCCGGTCCGCTAGCGATTCTTCGACCGCTTTTTGAATCTCCGGAGCTGACCCAAACCCCGCATACCACTCCACCCCCGGTTCGCGACGAAACCACGTCATCTGCCGTTTGGCGTAGTTGCGATGCCCCTGCTGAGCCGCAGAAATAGCGTGTTCCAGCGTCAGCTCTCCCCGCAGATGCTGCATGGCCTGTTTGTATCCCAATGAAGTAAGCGGCCGGGCCGCGGGGTAACGCTCCAGCAATCCTCTGGTTTCATCAACCAATCCGGCGGAGAACATCTCACGCGCGCGCGCGTTGATGCGCGCATACAGCGCTTCGCGTTCGGGATTGAGGCCGATACGCAGAATGCGGAAACCGCGCAGAGGCTCGCGGCCTTCCTTCCACATCGCGCTCATCGGTGCGCGCGCCGTAATGCTGATCTCCAGCGCGCGAATCACCTTGGCAACATCATTGGAATGAATCGAGTGGGCTGCTTTCGGATCGATGCGGCGCAGTAACCTGTGCAGGTATTGCGGCCCGCGCTCTTCGCTTCGTGCTCGCAACCGCGCCCGAAGCTCTTCCGACCGCGGCGGTCCGGCGAAGAGACCTTCCAGCAACGCACGCAGATAAAGACCGGTTCCGCCGACCACAATCGGCAGCCGCCCGCGTGCACTTATCTCCTGGATGGCGCCCCGCGCCTGGCGCGAGTAGTCGCCGGCAGTAACCAGGTCGGTCGGGCCGGCGGCATCAATGAGGTGGTGCGGCACGCGCGCGCGTTCTTCCCGCGACGGCTTCGCCGTGCCGATTTCAAATTCGCGATAGACGGCGACCGAATCGCAGCTGACGATCTCGCCGTGAAAACGCTCCGCCAGGCGGAGTGACAGCCCGGTCTTGCCGCTGGCTGTCGGGCCAAGAATGACCACCAGCAAGGGCTCGATCATCCCCACACCCGCCGCAAAAACACCAGCAGCAAGATAAGCAGGGCCAGCAAAGCCAGACCGAGAGTCTGCTGACGTTGCGCGTCCATGGCTCACATTGTAGCCAGTTGCCGGCCGCACTTCCTTTATTTGAGAATGCTAAACTCTAGCGCGGTAGTCGACGGGTTTGAAAAGCCTGACGCATTACCAGGATCAGAGTTCATCGCGAGGGCGATGAATAACCCGGGTGATTTGAATATTGGCCGTAGCAAAATACAAATTTGACGATTTTGAGGCTGATCTTCGCGCCGCTGAATTGCGCCGCGAAGGCGCTCGCGTGAAATTGCAGTTGCAGCCGTTCCAGGTATTGGTCGCATTGCTGGAACGTCCGAAAGAAGTGGTCACACGCGAAGAGCTGCGGCAACGGCTGTGGCCGCAGGACACTTTTGTTGACTTCGATCACGGGCTGAACACGGCCATGGTCAAGCTGCGCGATGTCCTGGGTGATTCTGCCAGCGCTCCCAGGTACATTGAAACCATCGCCAAGCGCGGCTATCGCTTCCTTGGCAGCCCGGAAGCGGTGATCGAACAGCCACCGGAGGCCACGCCTCAGGCAAAGCCGCAACCACAAATCCAGTCCTCCGCGACGCCGATAAGCGCACCCAGCGCTCTTCCCACCGCAGACTCGGCGCTTCCTCGAACCACTCGGGAGACAGCGCGCCTGCTGTTTATCTTGATCCAGATCATGTATCTGATTTTCTATCTCTCAGCGCTTTTCCGCTGGGAGAATACCTACCGGGCCTCATACATGGCATGGGGTCGTGGAGGCACCACGGCATTTGTCATCTACATTGCGACAGCATTGGTGGGAGTCGCGGTGCGGCTCTATCTCGTCTCCGCGACGGCCATGGATTATCACCTGCTGGGCGACAAGTTCCGCGTTCTTACGCCGGCGCTGTTTGTGCTCGACATGATCTGGGCGATGTCGCCTTTGCTGATCCAGGACCGCATTGGCTTTGGATTTTCGCTGGGCGCCTGCGCCGCTCTCATTTATGTCCCCTTTGCCCAGCGAACATTGATGAAGATGATGCGGCGATGAAGATGATGCGGCCGGCAAACAGCCATTCTTGATTGGAAAGTGATTCGCAGGGGTCATGCCGCGGTAAGCGGCCTTGTTATTTCATGTCGGCTTTGTCGGGGTTGTAAAAGAAGAGAGCTCGCAGTTCCAGATATTCCCCGGCAAATTCTGCCGGCAATTTGGGCAGCGGAATCGCATCTGTGATGGCGCCCCAGGCGGCACGGTCCAGTGCCACATCGCCGGAGCTTGAAACCAGCTTCATGCCCATCACCCGGCCATCTTTGCCGATCGAGAACTGAATCACCACCACGCCTTTTTTCATCACCGGCGGCATCGCTGACTCCGGAATCAGCGGGTCCCAATGGTTCTGCACCGTATAGTGCAGCCGTTTCATGTAGGGACCAAAGTCAACCCCCATGGTGTCGCTCAGGATCTCCATCCCCTCGTTCCGCTGGGTCTTGGGATGAAGAACGCTGCCGTAGTCTCCGCTGGGCCCATAGTCGACACCGGAAGCATGGCCGTTGGCCACCGCGTGAATGGCATCACTGGTTGAAGTGCCGGGCGCGGCCATCGCAAAGGGCGATTTCTTGGGTTGCGCCGGCTTCGGCGCTTCAAGCTGGGCTTGCTGGGTCGGTTGCGCGGGCGGAGCCGGAGTTGCCGCGGGTGCCGGCGGCGCCGCAGCTTGCTGCGCTGCCTGTTGTTGTGGCGCCGGCGTTGGAGGCTTCGGTGTGCCGGGCTTGCGCGCCGCGTTCATCAGGTCGCGCAAGGTAGCCTTGTCGGGGGCCGGCGTCTTGGTGCTGGCAAGACGGTCCTTGTCGGAGATTATGTTGGTCTTAGGTGGCGTTTTCGGATGAGAAAGATCATCCGGCAAAACAATCGGAATATTTTCCGTCTTCTCCTGGAGGGGAACAATCACGGCGGATTTTCCCACCCACTTGGGAAGAAACAGCAACAGCAGGATGATGACCCCGTGGGTGGCCAGAGAGATCCAGGCAGCTTCACGCCGCCGGTAGGTGGAGATGACGTCTTCGGCTAGGTCAGCATCCAGCAAGTGCAGATGCAGTTCAGGTTCTGCGTTTACCGGTTTTCCTTTTTCCTCTGCCGCACCGCGTTGTGCTTCCATTACGGGTATAAAACACCACCAGCCCAAAAGGCGCTGTTGTTCGGTTAGTTACTATTCTCTCATTAGAATGACTATTGTGAGCTGTCCTTGCAGGTACTAGATAGGAAAAAAACAGCTGCTCTAGTGCAAACAGCTGAATTACCAAGGGAGCGGCTCTGCCGTCTTAACACATGTTTACAAAGAATTTACAGCGAATGCAATTTGGCCCTGCGGGCGTGCTCTTCGATCGCATTGAGTATGCTCAACGCAACGCTGAGTGCGCGTCGCCCATCGTCCAGCGCGACAACCGGCTTGCTGCGCCGGCGCACCGCATCCATGAATGATTTCAGCTCGGCGTGCAGCGGCTCTTCTGCCTCCACTCTGGGCCGGTTCAACGTCACGCCGGGGATCGGCAGGTTCGATGGCGCTTCCGCAAAGGCCATCAGATTATGCAGGGAGAGCTTTTCATTCTGGGTGACGCGGATTTGAAAAACGTCCTGCCGTCCGTAGTCGATAGAGACGTACTCTTTGGGCTGAAAGAAGCGCAGCTTGCGCACGCGCTCTGTGCTGATGCGGCTGGCAGTGAGATTGGCTACGCAGCCCGACTCAAATTCCATCCGCACGTTGGCGATATCCACTTTGTTTGTCACCACCGGAAGCCCCACCGCGTGCAGTTCCTGCAACGGCGAGTTGACGAGGGACAAGACGACGTCAATGTCGTGAATCATGAGGTCCAGGACTACGTCAACGTCAAGGCTGCGCGGGCTGAAAACACTCAGGCGGTGAACCTCAAAAAACATTGGCTGCGTGATGAGCGGCAAGGTCGCACGCACCGCGGGGTTGAATCTTTCCAGGTGGCCGACCTGCGCGATGCGCTGGTTCGCCTTGGCCAGGCTGATGAGTTCGTCTGCTTCGTCGAGGGTGGAAGCCAGAGGTTTTTCGATGAGCACGTCAATACCGGCAGCCATCAGCGCCGCGGCCACGGCCCGGTGATGCACCGTGGGCACCGCGACGGAAGCGGCTTCCACGCGGCCGAACAGTTCTTCCACGCCGGTGAACGCAGAACAGCCAAACTGAGCGGCTACAGCCTGCGCCTGCGCCGCGTCCTGATCCACCACCGCGGCCAGTTCCACGCCATAGCCTTGCTTTTTCAACTCGTGATAGACGCGAGCGTGGTTCCGGCCGAATGAGCCAACACCAACGACTGCTACACGGATTGGACTTTCGTCAGCCAAGGGCCTTGCTTTTCCCGACAATCGAAACAAAGCAGCAGGTTATCATTCCCGCCAGGGGGAGGCCAGTATGGGACGCGCTTTTGGCTTTGTAACTTTGATCATCGTCGTGGCGGCCGGTGCCTATATCTACATGCGCCAGACGCAGGGCGTGATGACTGCAGGAACCAGCAACCCCACGGCGACGGTGGATGTGATCGGTGTCAAAAACGATTTGCTGGCGATCGCTCAAGCTGAACGCAGCCACGCTGCCCTGCAGGGCGGTGCGTATGTATCCATTGAAACCCTGCGTTCCCAGGGTGAGCTCAGCATGACGCGCGACAATCGCGGCCCCTACACCTATTCAGCCGAAATCAGCGAGTCGGGCTTTCGCATTGTCGCTACCTGGACCGGCTCGGAAAGCGCCGGCATGCCCAAGACCATCAGCGTGGACCAGACCATGCAAGTCAGCCAGGAATAACTTCACGCAGCTTTCCGCTGCCGGAGCTGCTGTGCTACGACTCTCAGATCGGCGATTCCGGGTTGCGGCATGGCAAAGGGTACATTCTCGAGATCCTTCGACTCTACCTCGCTCGCCCGCCTTGCGGGATCGCGAGGTGTCGCTCAGGACGACAGAGGCAAAGTTTCTCAAAGCTTACCTATTGTGGAAATCAAACTGCCCACCTACCCTCCGTTCCCACTCATATAGACTGCTCTTCGAACTAGATTGAGGCGCACGACATGAAATTCCACACTGAATATCTGACGTTCAATACGAAACACCATCGCGAGTACGTTCATATAACTCCACAAGTGGAAAAGATCGTTCACTCGAGCGGTGTCACCAACGGGATGGCGCTGGTGTCTGCCATGCACATTACCGCGGGCGTTTACGTAAACGACGACGAGCGCGGCTTGATTCACGATATCGATCAGTGGCTGGAGCAGCTGGCTCCGTTCAAGGAAGACTACCTGCATCATCAAACCGGAGAGGACAATGGAGATTCCCACCTAAAAGCGATTCTGGTGCATCATCAGGTGATTTTGCCGGTGACCAGCGGAAAGCTGCTTCTGGGAACCTGGCAGCGCGTTTTCTATGCTGAGTTTGATGGCCAGCGCTCAAAGCGCGTGGTGGTCGCCGTGATGGGTGACTGATTTGCAGCCACACGGTGAGATCAGTGCAGCAACTCCGGCTTGGCAGTCTGGGTAACGGCAGGGATCTTCAATATGATCTGCGCGCTTTGCTCGATAAACGTCACTTCGGCGCCAATGGAAGATGCCAACTCCTGCACGTGCTTGCCTTCTTTGGCAAAGATATTCCTTGCATCCTGCACCACTGTCTGATTGGGATCATTGGATCGCCAGGCAAATTCCAGCTCGCACTGCCCTTCGCCGGCTCGTGCGGTAATGGTGAGCAGGAGCGGGGTGGCGTTGCGCCCAACCAGCTTGCTCAGGAAGAGCACAATCAGCTGCCGCAATACCGGGCTGCTGGTCACCTGGATTGACTTTTCGCCGGTGCGTTCGAGGGTCAACAAACCGGAATGGATCAACACCAGAAAATCATTGAGGATATCGTTGACCAGGCTATCCAGGAGCGTCCACGATCCCTGCGGAGCGGGTGCTTCCCGTACCAGTGCTGAAATTCCCTTCGCCAGCGAAATGGCGCGATCCGCCTGCTGCTCTATATTCTTGAGATCGGCCGGTTGCAGCGAACTCTGGCCGTTCTCCATGCCCATCACTTCCAGAAAACAGCGCACGCTGGTGAGGGGTTGCGCCAGATCGTGGGCCAGCGAGTGAACCAGCGCGCGCAGAGGCATCGGCCGCATGGCGGTCGCTTCGCCTGACTCGTGGTAACCAGCATCAACCTTAGGACCTTCCGGATTCACATCCGGATGCGCCTTTGCGTCGGCCGCTCCGCCGGAGACCGGAGCCGGCCGTCCAATCCTGTATCCGGCGCCACGGATGGTATGAATGAGCTTGTCATCTCCGGGGAAATCGATCTTCTTTCTCAAATAGTTCACATAAACGTCGACGAGGTTGCTGTCTGTCTCCAGCGCCAGCCCCCAACACTCATGCAACAGGTCCTGACGGTTTACCGTCTCTCCGGCACGGCGCATGAGCAGAAAAAGCAGGTCGAATTCCTTGGGGCTGAGCTTGATCTCGCGCTTGCCCCGATGGACCTTGCGCGACGCCGGATCAAGCTCCAGGTTCTCCACACGCAGGACATTGAGTGATGGATCAATTTTGCGCCGAAGCAAAGCATTCGCCCGGGCTGCCAGCTCCTGGAAGGAGAACGGTTTGGTAATGTAATCATCCGCGCCCAGGTTCAATGATTGAATACGATCAATCACGCGGTCGCGCGCGCTCAACACCATGACCGGCGTTCCGAGTCCCTCGGCGCGCAGCTTTTCCAGGAGCTTGAGACCGTCGGTCTCCCCGAAATTCAGATCCAGGATGATGAGCTTGTAATTCTGGCGCCGCAACTCCGCCAGCACCGTGTCTTCATTCAGGGCGGTATGGACTGAATAGCCCGCCGATTCCAGCGATTTGGATAAAAACGTAGCTAGATCAGCATCGTCGTCCGCAAGGAGTATGGACATGACATCACCTTCCTGAGCAGGCCGCAGGGGGGGACGAACCTAGCTATCAGTAGAGTACGAAAAACAGTTCTCAGGCAACCCCGGAAGAGGTCCATCGTTGACGATTGAGATTCTAAAACAGAAAACCTTAATCTGCCTTAAAATTAAAGGAAATTTATCTTGTGGGCCGGAGATCAGGCAGACCCGTCGAGGTGTTCTTCCGCCTGGAAAGCGCTATTCGCGCCGAGGTCATGCAATCTCGTACGCCGCCCATGAACGCGTAGGTAGTGTCTCAGTTTGGCGAGAAATGTTCAGATCTTGTCATGTTGAGCGAAGTCCGAATGATCCCGCATAGCGGGAGAGCGAGGACGAGTCGAAACATCCCGAGAATGCCGCCTTTTACTTTGCTGTATCAGGGAATTCTCTCGAAATACTCGCTTTTCTTTGCAGCTAAACATGTTAGAAGGCGCGGCATCGAGAGAACTCCCTGAAACGGCGTGGCCCATTTACACATTCTCGGGATGCTTCGACTTGCGCTTATCCCGGCTCCGCTGGGACTCGCGCGGCGCTAAGCATGACAAGATTGAAAGTGCCGGGTCAAACCGAGACACTACCAACGCCTACCGTTTCGTTTCCTGTCCATCGAAATCTTGATACGATAGAGAGTTTGGATACCTAGAAAGGCAGCCAACTGTCTTAATGCCCGCAAAAACTTTCAAGAACTATATCGGCGGCGAGTGGGTTGAATCCCGCAGCGGCCAGACCTACGAAAACCTTAATCCCGCTGACACGCGCGACGTAATCGGCGTCTTTCAGCGCTCGGACAAGCGCGACATTGACGATGCTGTCTCCGCAGCCAGGCAGGCATTTGCGCGCTGGCGGCTGGTTCCCGCGCCCAAGCGCGCGGAAATCATCTATCGCGCCGGCGAGATCCTGCTGGAGCGCAAGGACGAGTACGCGCGCCTGATGACCCGCGAAATGGGCAAGGTGCTCAAAGAAACGCGCGGTGACGTCCAGGAAGCCGTGGACACGGCCTATTACATGGCGGGTGAAGGCCGCCGCCAGTTTGGCGCGACTGTTCCTTCTGAGCTGCCTAGCAAATTTGCCATGGCGGTGCGCATGCCCATCGGCGTCTGCGGGATGATCGCCCCGTGGAACTTCCCCATGGCGATCCCGTCATGGAAGCTTCTGCCCGCCCTGGTTTGCGGCAATACCTGCGTGATCAAGCCGGCTGAAGACACGCCGCTTTCCACGATGAATCTGCTCAAGGCGCTCATCGATGCCGGCTTGCCCAAAGGCGTAGTGAACGTGGTAACCGGTTTCGGGCCGGAAGCGGGTGCGCCCATCGCCGAGCATCCGAATGTTCAGGCCATTTCATTCACCGGTTCGAGCGAGGTAGGCCGTCTGGTAGGTGAGACCGCGGCACGCAGCTTCAAACCCTGCTCGCTGGAGATGGGCGGCAAGAACGCGATCATCGTTTTGGACGACGCTAATCTTGATCTGGCTCTTGAGGGAGTTCTCTGGGGAGCTTTTGGCACCACCGGCCAGCGCTGCACCGCAGCCAGCCGAGTGATCGTGCAGAAAGGCATTTACCGCCAGTTTGCTGACCGGCTGGTTTACCGTGCGCAGAAGCTGAAAGTCGGCAACGGGTTGGATGAATCTGTCGATATGGGCCCCCAGATCAACGAGCAGCAGGTAGCTACCACTGAGAAGTACGTGCAGATCGGCAAGAATGAAGGAGCAAAACTTGAATCCGGCGGCAAGGCCTTGAACACGACCGACCATGCGTATGGCTGGTTCTTTGAGCCGACCATCTTCACTGACGTGAATGAAAAGATGCGCATTGCTCAGGAAGAAATCTTTGGTCCTGTGCTCAGCCTGATTCCCGTGGATACGTTTGACCAGGCGATTGAGATCGCCAACGGCGTGCCCTACGGGCTTTCTTCGTCACTGTATACGCGCGACGTGAACCAGGCGTTTCGCGCCATGCGCGATATCTACGCCGGCATCACCTATGTGAACGCGCCGACCATCGGCGCTGAAGTGCATTTGCCCTTCGGCGGCACCAAATCCACCGGCAACGGCCACCGCGAGGGCGGTTTGGGCGCAATTGACTTTTACACACAGTGGAAGTCGATCTATATCGATTACTCCGACAAATTGCAAAGGGCGCAGATCGATACCGGAGAGTAACCTTCCGAGCGAAAACCTTACCGCGGATAAACACAGATTCTACGGATTGAAATCCGTTTCCAAAATCCGTGCTATCCGTGTTCATCCGTGGTGAAGTTTTTCCGGCTAATTGCCAACTGCTATTTGCCATTTGCTAACTTATAATGTTCCCCAAGGACTCCGCGAAAAATCGCGCGAGCAGTACATGTGTCCGCACAGAAAACGGATAAGAGCAAACGTTCGCTTCCCCTGACGCAACGGCGCGCCCTGCTGATACCGCTGGCCCTGGGCATCGTGCTGCTTTTCGGTGCGGTCTTTTCTCAGCAGGCTTTCAACCTGAAGCAGCTGCGGCCCGACTCCGCCGAGCAGACGCTGGGACTGGTTGCGTTGTCCGCCCTTGTCTTCCTCCTGCTGGTGGTTCTCACCTTTGTCCTGTTCCGAAACCTGCTCAAGCTCTACGCCGAACGCCGCCTGGGCGTGCTGGGGTCGCGCTTCCGTACGCGCATGGTCATCGGCGCTCTGGCATTGTCTTTCGCTCCGGCTCTGGTGATGTTCATGTTTGCGTATGGGCTGATGAACCGCTCGATCGACAAATGGTTTTCCAGCCCGGTCACCTCCTTGCAGCAGGATTCAGGCAGGGTCGCTGCGCTGCTTTCCCGCTATGCCGGTGACAATGCCCTGCAGGAGGCGATTGAGATTGCGGAATCTCCTGATGTCCAGCATGCCTTTGATACAGCGAATTACACCGGCATATTGCATGAATTTCGCCGCCATCAGCCAACATTGCAGGGCGGTTTCGCCCTGGCGTTACGCGATGGCGACGCCGTAGCCAGCTGGAATGCTCCACATCCCTGGGCGACGCTGCGGTCGGCTCTGCCCCAACTCGAAGCCATCGAGAAATCGCCCCAGAGATGGACATTTCTCAACACTGAATATCTTCTGGCTTCGGCAAAAGCAGGCAAGTCGGGAAAGATCCTGATCGGGCTCCCCCTGCCGCAGAATTTTTCTTCCACCCTGGAGCAGATCGGCCAGAACCAGCGCGACTACCAGACCCTGAGCCGCGAAGCCAAGCGTATCCGCGGCCTTTACATGCTACTGCTCACCCTGCTGACGGTGCTGACGCTTTTTGTGGCCACATGGTTCTCGTTATTCATGGCCAAACTGGTTACCAGGCCGGTGGAGGCCCTGGCTGAAGCGACGCGGGAAATCTCCGTCGGGCATTTGGGACATCGCGTGGAGGTTTCCGCGGCAGACGAACTGGGAGAGCTGGTCGCATCGTTCAACAACATGGCGGCCGAGCTGGAGTCGAGCCGCACCAAGATCGACGAGTCCGCCCGGGCTCTCACGCACACCAATACGGAGCTGGAGCAGCAGCGGCGAAACATCGAAACCATTCTGGAAAACATTCCCTCGGGCGTGCTCTCCCTGGGGCCGGAAAAGCGCGTAACCCACAGCAACGTCGCTTTTGGCCGCATGTTCTGGCCCAACGGCGGAGCCCCGATGATTGACTCGACGCTGCGCGACATTTTCAATCCGGAAACCGCGGCTGATCTCGACCACCTGCTGCGCCGTGCCGATCGCATGTCAGTAACGGCGGGGCAATTTGAGATCCCTGTCGATAAGGAAAAGCTCAACGTGAGCGTGACGGTTTCTTCCGTGCAGCATGGCAATCAGCGCCTGGGATACGTGATCGTCTTTGAAGACTACAGCGAGCTGCTCAAAGCGCAGCGGGAAGCGGCATGGCGTGAGGTTGCGCGCAGGGTGGCGCACGAGATCAAAAACCCGCTCACCCCTATCGCATTGTCGGCAGACCGTATTCGCCGCCATCTGGAGCGGGGTGCGGCGCCGGACCAGAACTCGCTTTCCGTGATTCATGGCTGCGCGGAGACGATCACTGAAGCCGTGCAGACCGTGCGCTCGCTGGTGGATGAGTTCTCTTCGCTCGCGCGTTTTCCCGCGGCCCAGCCGCGGCCGGCAGACATCAACGAAATCGTGGAAGCGACGCTGGCTATGTTCAACGGCAGGCTCGATGGTATTCATGTCGAAAAGCAGCTGGACCCCGCTCTCCCGCTGGCCATGGCCGATCCTGAAGCCATCAAGCGCGCGCTGGCCAACCTGATCGACAATGCCGCGGAAGCCATGCAGAACTCGCGCGTGCGCGAAATTCACATCAGCACCGCGCTGCTCGAGAGCCGTGACGGGCTGGAGGTCATGATCGCGGACACCGGCCACGGCATCGATCGCGAAGTGAAGGAAAAGCTCTTTCTGCCGTACTTTTCCACCAAGAAACGCGGCACGGGATTGGGATTGGCGATTGTGCGGCGCATTATTGAAGACCATCGCGGGGCAATTCGCGTCGAAGAAAACCGGCCGGCAGGGGCCAAGTTCCTGGTGGAACTGCCGCTGGCTCCCGAACTGACGGCGGCGGAGTCTCAGCGTGCATAGCATCCTGGTGGTCGATGACGAACGCGACATACGCGAATCCCTGCGCGGTGTGCTCGAGGATGAGGGCTACACGGTTTTGCTTGCGGAAAGCGGCGAGGACTGTCTGGAGCAGCTGAAGAAACGCAACAGCGAGGTTGTGCTGCTCGATATATGGCTCCCCGGCATGGATGGCCTGGACACCCTCGAGCGCATACGCCAGCTTGAAGACCCGCCGGAAGTCGTAATGATCTCCGGCCACGGAACCATTGAAACCGCGGTGCGCGCCACCAAGCTCGGTGCCTTCGACTTCCTGGAGAAACCGCTCTCCGTCGACAAGACGCTCATTGTTCTCAAGAATGCGCTGGAAGCGCATCGCCTGCGCCTGGAGAACGCTGAATTCAAAAAGCAGTTCCAGGCCAAGAGCGTGATTGTGGGCGAAAGCATTCCCATGAAGGCGTTACGGCAGCAGATCGCCGTAATGGCTCCCACCAATGGACGCGTTCTCATTTATGGCGAATCGGGAACCGGAAAAGAGCTGGTGGCGCACGCCATACACGCCACCAGCCTGCGCAAGGGCAACCTGTTTGTTGAAGTCAATTGCGCCGCTATTCCGGAAGACTGGATTGAGAGCGAGCTCTTCGGCCATCGCAAGGGTGCGCTGCCGGGAGCTGCCGGCGACAAAGAGGGCAGATTCGAAAAGGCCAACGACGGCACGCTCTTTCTGGATGAAGTCGGTGACATGAGCCTGAAGACTCAGTCCAAGGTATTGCGCACGCTCGACGAACAGCGCTTTACCCGCGTGGGCGACGATGAATCCATCAAGGTTGACGTGCGCGTGATCGCAGCCACCAACAAAGATCTGGAAGAGGAGATTTCGCGCGGCAATTTTCGCGAAGACCTTTTCTATCGTTTGAACGTGATTCCTTTCTATGTGCCTCCGCTGCGCGAACGCAAAGAAGATATTCCGTTGCTGTCGAAGTATTTTTTGAAAGAATTTTCCGCCGCTTACAGCCGCCGGCAGCGCGAAATCACCGATGACGCGATTGAAACGCTTTCGCGTTATTCCTGGCCAGGTAACGTGCGCGAGTTGCGCAACGTGATCGAACGGCTGGTGATCATGAATCCCACTGTGCACAAGATCGAACGCAAACACCTGCCGCCGCTGGTCCATCGCGAGGGTGGCCGCGCGGCTGCGGGGTTCTCAACGCTGCACCAGGCGCGGGCCGCATACGAACGTGACTACATTCTCAAAAAGCTGGATGAAAACCACGGCAATGTGACCCGTGCTGCTGAAGTTCTTGGTCTGGAACGAAGCCACCTCTACCGCAAGATGAAGACGCTGGGGATTGCGGTCAAAGAATAGTTTCCATTTAGGGACGAAATTCAAAATGCGTGGCTGCAAATCTTTGCAGCAGGCAGAGACAATTCTGCATCTCACTCTTTTACAATAAATTCCTGGCAAGAGGTGCACGTGCGCAAATTCAGGTTTTGCTGGATCTTGCTGCTGACTGCAGTGTGCGTGGCGCAATCGAACAACTACTCCGCGCCTCATCCATCCGCGATTACGGTTAAAGTTTCCAAGTCCGGGTTATTCTCCGGCCTTGCTCACGACCATGTGATCGTTGCTCCCATCGCTCGCGCCGGGATTGATGCCCAGCACCTCATGGCGGAAATCACCGTGATCACAAAAGATATGAAAGTTATGGATAAGGAAGTTTCCGATAAAGACCGCGCCGAAATTCAGAGCACCATGCTTGGCCCCAAAGTGCTCGACCAGGAAAAATATCCGGAGATCCACTTCAAATCGGTGCGCGTTGAGCCGACCAGCCCGGAACACTATCGCGTAACCGGAACGCTGGAATTGCACGGGGCGAAACAGGAGATGACGTTTGCAGTGACCTTCGTGGGCGATCACTATCACGGCTCAACCAGGCTGAAGCAATCTGATTTCGGCATCAAGCCCATCTCGCTGTTCGGCGGTTCTGTGAAAGTGAAAGACGAAGTGGAGCTCGAGTTTGACGTCTATGCTCCTGCTCCGTCCGTCCCAGGGCGGTAACATAGCTTGTGACGGGAGGAAGAACATGAAATTGACCGGTATGGCACGTTTCTGGTTTGCGCCGGCTCTCCTATTGACCGCGGCGCTCTCGGTTTCCGCTTTGATCGGCAAGGGCGATGATGCCAAGCCGCAAAAGACAGTTGTCGTGGAGTTGTTTACCTCTGAAGGCTGCTCCAGTTGTCCTCCGGCGGATGAATTGCTGGGGCATTTGCGCCAGGACCTGGCCGCAAAGAACGTGCAGGTAATTCCTCTCGGCTTTCACGTGGACTACTGGGATTCCCAGGGCTGGAAAGACCGCTTCTCATCGGCCGATTTCACGCGCCGGCAGGAACTGTATGCGCGCAGCTTGAACTCAAAAAACGGCCCCTACACGCCGCAGATGGTGATAGACGGTACTTCGGACGTTGTCGGCAATTCGAGCCAGGTTGAGCAACTCATCACCCGGGAAGCAAGTCAACCTGAAGTCGTGATGGTTAGTCTTTCTCCCCAAGGGACTGATCACCTGTCGGTAGCGGTGAAGGCTCCGCCTTCCAGCAAGGGCAACGTGATTCTGGCGATCACCGAAGATAACCTGAGCACGCACGTCGGGGCGGGCGAAAACAACGGCCACACTCTTCATCATGCCGCCGTGGTGCGCGAGTTCCACCAACTAGGCCAGCTGCACGACGGAACCTTCACCAAGGACGTGCCGGTCAAATTGAAGTCGGACTGGAAACGGGCGGACTTGCGCGCTGTTGTGTTTGTTCAGGAAAATCCTGTGGGCAAGATCGACGGCGCCGCTTCAGTTGCCCTGGCGGGTCAAGCGCGCTGAAGTGTGGTCGAGCTTTCCGATTTCTTCGGTGAATAACGGATTGTTGGGAAACTGCTGGTGCAGATCTTCGAGCTTCTTCCGCGCTTCGACAGGATTATTCTTGCGCACTTCCTCGAATGCAACCAGGATGCGCGCAAACGGCGCCAGGTAACGGGCATGATCTGCGGCCAGCGCCAGCTCGCGCATTCCTTCCTGTTCGTCGCCTTTGTATCCGCCCATGCGCAAAACCCAGCGCACTGGTGCTGATTTGCGGCCAATGATGTATTTGCCCATACCAGTGGCGACGTAAGCGTCATAGGAATCCGGCGCCTGCGCCAGCGTGCGTTCGGAGTAGTCCGTTGCCGTCTTGATGTAAGAAAGCGCCTTGAGGTCTTTCTTGGTAAACATGCCGATATCGTCGCCGTGGAGGCCGTTGCTCAGCGAAAGCGCCAGCAGGGCACGAGGATCGTTCGGATTGTGAGCCAGCCGAGCCTGCGCCAGCTTCTCTGCGCGGTCAAGTGCGCTATCAAAAATCTTCTTATCGGTGGGATTCCAGGCGTAGGAATCCCGGGCGTTGAAGCCGTCATCCGTGGTGAAAACCTCGCTGCGCAATGCGTGCAGCCGGTCCAGCTCGCGGAAAAATGCCACCCAGGCCTGCGCTACAGAAGGCAAAGGATCGTCCTGTGCAAGCGCCACGGCTTCGTCGGCGGCCTTGAATGCGTCTTGAAACCTCACGTCATACATGGCGTGGTACGTCTGCGCGAGCTTGTCTTCGACGGAAGGCTGCTTAGCCCCAGCCTGCGCCTTGGCGGGGCCATTCTGCCCCTGCGAAGAAGCGAAGAAAAGGAGAGAAAACAGGGTCAAAATCAATAAACGGACGCTATGAGGGCGGGTTGCTGCGTGCAAACGGTCTCTCCAAAGTTCCTTCAAGGTATCGGCATGCTAACAGGGCAAACTCATTTTGCCGATGTACGAAAGGGTATGTCCCCGCAGTTGCACTAAAAGTGTGCCTTGCGGCGAACACATTTGGCAGGTCAGTTTCCGGGAAACTTCTCTAATTATAAATGAAAGAGTGCATTTTCCGGGCGATTGCGGGTTTACTGCCCATGTCCCGGGGCGGGATGGTCGAGCTTGGCGATCTCCTGTAGAAAAAGCGGATTGCCGGGGAATTGTTCATGCAGCCAGGCCAGCTTCTTGCGCGCCTCGGCTTTATTTTTGCGGCGCAGATCGTCAAACGCCAGCAGAATGCGCGCAAACGGCAGCAGAAAACGGCCGTGATCCGCCACCAGCGTGAGTTCTCTTACGCCCTCTTCCTGATCGCCCTTAAATCCACCGAGCCTAAGCATCCACCGGACCGGAGCAGCCTTGCCGCCAATGATGTACTTGCTAAACCCGGTGGCCAGGTAGGCGTCGTAATAGTCCGGCCAGCGCGCCAGCAGCCGCTCCGCATAACCGTCCGCAGTCTTGGTGGAAGAAAGAGCGCTGAACTTTTTCTTTTCGATCAGCGCGGCATCATCGGCGCGAAGACCGTTCACCAGGGTCAGGGCAAAGAGCGCACGGGAATCGTCTTTGTCGCGCTGCAAGAGCGCCTGCGCAAGCCTGTCCGCTCCGTTGAGCGCCTGTTCAAACGCGGCGCGGTTTTGCTGGTTCCAGGCGAGGGCTGGACCGTCACTGAAACGATCATCAATACCGAACAGCTCGCTGCGCAGAATATGCAGACGGTCGAACTCGCGAAACAGCACGGCGCAGGCCTGAGCCATCCATGGCACAGGATCAGTTTTGTCCAAAAGCTTGGCGGCTTCCGCCTGCCGCAGCGCCTCATCGAATTGCAGGTTGTACATGGCGCGATAGCTCTTGTCCAGAACGGCATCAACGTTCTGGTGCGGTGCGGTAATCATCGGCTGATCGCCCTGCGCAACCGCCGGGTTTGCCAAGAGCAGCGCCATCAGCATGGCGGCCATTGCGCACGCAACGCTTCGATTTATGCCTGATTGCAAGCGATTTCTCCCCGCGGATTGACGCAGCATATTAACAGGTTGGATGCACTTCCGTAACCCGTTGCCCGCGCCCGAGTTCTCCTTACAGCAATGTTTTTTTGCTGTGGAAGGGTACTCGAACACCCGCTGCCATCAGCTTGCGATTTTGCCCGCCAAAACGGGAATAACTTCAAGCCGCAAAAGTTAAATCCACGTGCGATTTTCTTAAGGAGTAAGGAACTCATGAATAACGTGTTCACAAACAACGCACGCTTTTTGCCGGGGCTGTTGGCTGCTGTGCTGGTCGGCTTGGGATCGACAAATGGTTGGGCGAGGGACCACGCGAAGGACTCAATGAAAGTTGTCCAGACTCTTTCATTTGATGGACAAGCTGGATCAACCATGGCGCTTGAAGAAGATGGCGGAAAATCTTATCTCCAGATTCGCTTCGCCAGCGGACAGGAAGCGTGGGTGAACGTAACCCAGCCGGAGAAGCCACTGGAAGCTTCGCCTGCAAAGCCGTCCGAAGAACGTACGCAAATCAACCAGAACCTGGTGATGGTTCGCGCCCATGCGGATGGAAACCAGTCGGTGAGTAAAGAATTCTCGCTGTGGGATATCTCGAAGCCGAAATCGCCGCGTCTGGTGGGCAAATTCACCGATGTCTCGCGGGTGATTGAGGATCAGCGCGGCTATATCTATGTGTTGCATCGCGACGGCCTGACCGTGATTCGCAGCAAGAACAAGAATGAGAACGACAACGGTCCGGATTACAGCGTTTTTGGATGAGTGGCCCGTACGCGGCTAGGCTGTGGACGCGCATCCCGGGCTAGCCGCGTTTTTCACCTCAAAAAAAATTCGATCGTTTGCCGGGAATATTTTTGCCCGCCGGCGGTTACCTATAAGGACCGGGTTCCACCGGCAAAAAGCCGCCACTGGCGAGGAGGAGCACATGTCTGACAAAAAAAATGACGAAATCCTGCATGACCACAACCACGATGGCATTGACCGCCGCGGATTTTTGAAGTGCATGGCCTGGGCCGGCACCGGAGCGTTTTGCGTGATGCAAGGCGGCGTGCTCAAGTCTTATAGCCTGAGCCGTCTGGCCGATCTCAGCGAAAAGCAGACCAAGGGAGAGCTGAGCTTTGTTCAGATCAGTGATAGCCACATGGGCTTCAACAAGCCGGCCAACCCTGATGTAGCGGCCACGCTGAAGGCGGCGGTGGGTAAGATCAATGCTCTGCCCGCCAAGCCCAGCTTCATCCTGCATACCGGCGACATCAGCCATCTTTCCAAGCCTGAAGAATTTGATGGCGTCGAGCAAATCCTGAAAGCCGCGAGCGCGAAGGACGTCTTCTATGTGCCCGGCGAGCATGACGTGATTGGCGACGACGGCAAGCAATACCTGGAGCGCTACGGCAAAGGCTCGCAGGGCGCGGGATGGCGCAGTTTTGATCACAGCGGCGTGCATTTCATCGGACTGGTGAATGTGATGAACCTGAAAGCCGGCGGGCTCGGCAATTTGGGCGCTGAGCAACTGGAGTGGATGGAAAAGGACGTCAAGCACCTCTCCAAAAGCACGCCGATCGTGGTGTTCGCCCACATACCTTTGTGGAGCGTCTATCCCGAGTGGGGCTGGGGCACAGACGACAGCGCACAGGCGCTCGGTTACCTGAAACGCTTCGGCTCCGTAACCGTGCTCAATGGACATATCCACCAGACCATGCAGAAAGTGGAAGGCAACGTGATTTTCCATACCGCGGCATCCACGGCTTTCCCACAACCCAAGCCCGGCTCAGCGCCTTCGCCCGGACCCATGAAAGTTCCGGCCGAACAGCTGCGCGGCCTGCTCGGAGTACGCGACGTGAGCTATCTTCCGGGCAAGCATGCCCTGGCGGTAGTCGATTCAACATTGGAATAAAACGCGGCGACACGGCCGCAGAGGCAACGAACATGAAGAAGACATTTTGGAATTTGGGAATCGCAACGATCGTTATTTTGACAGCGATGCTGGTAGGCCGCGCGCAGAGCTCGGGATCGCCGGCCGCCACGCAGTCGAAGCCTGCGGCGGAAACGGGCGTCAAGATCGATAATTTTACGTTTACGCCGACCTCAATCACGGTTCCCGTGGGAAGCACCGTCCTCTGGACCAACCATGACGATATTCCCCACACTGTGGTCAGCGAAGACAAAAGCTTCAAGTCGAAAGCGCTGGATACAGACGACAAGTTCAGCTTTACCTTCACAAAGCCGGGAACATACACCTATTACTGTTCAATCCATCCGAAAATGACCGGCAAGATCATTGTCCAGTAACCAGTGCAATAAACCGGCTCACGACAGAGGCGAAGAATTTTGGCGAAGGGAATAGAATTATGGCCGCTACGGCTGTATCCCGAGGGCATGTGAGCGGCCTGGAGAACAAAGAATTCGAGAAGCTGGCTGTCCCTCTGCTGGACGGGCTGTATAACTTCGCCTGCTGGCTGAGCGGCAATCCGGATGAGGCGCGCGACCTGGTGCAGGAGACGTTCCTCAAGTCACTGCGGGGCTTTTCTTCCTTTCGCGAAGGAACAAATTTTCGCGCCTGGATGTACCGCATTTTGCGCAACACCTTCCTGACCAGCCGGACCGGCCTGGAACGGCGCAACACGCAGCAGGAAGACGAAGAGGGCTTCGCCGAACTTGCCGTGAGCCCGGAAACGCCCGAGCTTGCGCTGATACGGCGCGCGGATACGGAGCTGGTGCAGGCCGCAATCGCCCAGCTGCCGCCCATATTTCAGGAGGTGATTCTGTTGGCCGATCTGGAAGAGATGCGCTACCAGGAAATTGCCCAGACGCTGGATATCCCGATCGGCACGGTGATGTCGCGACTGGCGCGAGCACGTAAGCAGGTGCGTGCGTACATTGTTCTCGCGTTGGGACAGAAGAAAGTTGTAGGTATCAAACGATGAGTTGCGAATGGCAGGAAAAAACGGGATTGTATGTGGATGGCGAACTCGAGCCGGCAGCGCAGCAAGCCTTCGCCACGCATCTTGAGAGCTGTACTGGTTGTGCGACGGCCGTGCTTGAACAACAGGAACTCAAGAAAGCGGTCAGGATAGCCGGCAAACGCTTTAGCGCGCCGCCCGAACTCTACGCCCAGGTCCGCAAGCAGACGCAGCCCCAGACCGCGCCGCTGCCCTGGTGGCGCTGGGGGCTGGTTACCGCGATGCTGGTAGTCATGGCAGCATTTGCAGGCTCGTGGTTTACGCATTCACACCAGGAAAGCAACACGGTTGCGCAGTTGATGGATCAGCACGTAGTCATGCTGGCGGGCTTGCACTCAATGGACGTCATTTCAGACGACAGGCACACGGTGAAGCCATGGTTCCAGGGCAAGCTGCCGTTTACCTTCAATCCACCGGAGCTCGCAAAGGATTCACCGTTTACTCTGCTCGGCGGCAATCTGGTTTACGCCAACCAAACTCCCGGCGCCGAGTTGATATATCGAGTGCGTCTACACAAGATCTCGATCTTCATCTTTAGCGCGCGTGATGTTCGCAGTAAGCCCACGGCAGAGAACCACGCGTTCACTGTAGATGGCTGGGAGCAAAATGGGCTGCAATACTACATCGTGACCGATGCCGCTCGTGAGGATGCCGACAAGCTCCGCGGGCTGTTTGAGGATGCCAACCGTTAGCCTCGAAAGGCCGCGTTTAGTTTTTCCCGGTCGGCTTCACCGCCTTTTGCGCCGGCACCACGGAACTGACCTTGGACACGTAGCGATTCGCCAGTTTCCACGCATCGCCATTTTTCTTCCATAGATCGACGACAAAGAACTCGCCGCTATCGTCTTTCCCTTTGTATGTCGCTCGCTGCAGCCGGTCAAATTTGACCACCGCCGTTTGCCCCAGGTCGGCGACGGACATCTGGCGTACCTGAAAAGACTTCAGCGCGAAATCCTTGCTCAGCACCGAGTCGGTCCAATCTTCGCCGGCCAGCGGATCGGCGTTCGGCATTTCCAGTACGTAGTCATCGGTCACTAGACCCTGCAACGCCTGTTTGTCCTTCTTCTGAATCGCTGTTAGCAATTGCCGCTCCAGGTCGGTAAAGATCGAAACCTGGCGCGTAGCCGTGATGATCCGTGGAGTAAGCGCGGGTTTGACCGGCTCCTGCGCCGATACAACCAGAGCCGTCAACAGAACCAACAAGCACCGCGCCGGACCAATTCGGTTCTCGAGCATTCGCCGTATCCTCCAGAGGTTCATTGCCACGATTGTACAAAAGGAAACCGTCCGGCGAACCGGACGGTTTCTCGGAAAAACAGATCAAATCTAGTTGGTGAAGAACGGACCGCCCAGGGTCTGGTCGCAACCGCCGCCGCGGCTGTTTTCCCATTCCATCTGCATCATGTAGTGGACGTTGCCGATTGTCTGGTTGAAGAGCGCGCCGTTGGCCGCAGTCTGCGTCGGACCAAATTTGAAGTTGCATTTGTCAGCGTCTTCGTTGCCGGAAGCGTCAAACCACGCGTTCAGGTCCGGATCGGTGATGGCTTCTTCGCTTTCGTGCGTGATCACGTTGATCATGCCGTCAGCGCCGCCCACGCCGGGTGCCGGGCTGTTGGGGCCAGTGGACTGGATTTCGCAGCCCGAGGGGCAGCGATCAACGTTGCCGACAAATGCCCACTTGATATCCGCACCATTGATGGTCTGAGCCGTATGGAAACCGCAGAACTGGCTGCAGAATCCCTGTTCACTCACGTTCGATGATGTGAGCACCATGTATACACCGTTGGGATCGGTGGGCAGTGCGTTGGTAGTCAATGCGTGGGAGACGATCGCTGTAAGTTTGCGATTGCTCAGTTTGGTGCCTTGCGAACCGGTGTCGAAAGAGTGTCCAGCGAGCGAGAGGTTTCCGCTGACATTGCCTGTGTTATCGCCGTACGTGGTGTTGATCTTTTCATAGCCCGAGTTGCCCAGGGTGTTGAGGAATGTCTCCACCACGCCCACCGTCGCTGCTGTATTGGAGCCGGTGCCGTTCCAGTTGCCGTACCAGATCACGTAAATCGGCACAGGATTACCCTTCAACACGGGGCCGCCGTGATAGTTGATCCCATTGCCCGTGACCACCGCCTTGCCAGCCGGGGCTGCCTGGGGCATGGTTTCCCGCGCCGCCTCTTGATTATGCCCTGTGGGTCTTTGATCGTCGCCCGCACCGGGACGCACTTGCTGAGCCGCGAGGAAGTTCACGGCGAGGATCACGAACAGTAGAACCAATCCAAACTTGATGTTTCCGGACGAACTTTTCATGAAATAACCTCGTGTTTCGGTGTGATGTTCGCTGCTCAGCCGAACATGAGATGGAACAGAAGACGCCGGGAGCAACGAAATCCTTTCTCTGCCGACCAACCCCATACGCGCGACGCGCGAAAAGGCGATTCAGAGGGACGAAGTGTACTACGGAAATTGCAGCCAAAACAATCACAAAGGGGTCTGCCAGGAAAGCCATAAGGCTTTAGCCGATCCGTGGCAACAATGTTCGCCGGAAAGCAAGTTGCACTTGCCAAAACTTCGGCAACGCAGGGGGGGTAGAGAAAGGCCGCCGGCGGGCCGGCGGCCAGAAACCCACATTTCTAGAGGTGCTGGACGCACTTGCCGCCGGCAGCATTTTCCCACTGCTGCTGGACCATCCAGTCGTTGCCGCCGAAGGTCTGGTTGAATTTAGCCGCAGCCGCTTTGCCCGAAGCGGAGCAAACGCTGGTGGAGGTGCAGGTGGAGGTGGTTCCGAAATTGAAGTTGCATTTATCGGAATCTTCCTGGCCGCTGGAATCAAACCAGGCGTTCAGATCGGGATCAGTGATGGCTTCAAACTGCTCGTGCGAGAGCACGTTGATCAGGCCATCCGCGCCGCCGACATTGGTGGCTGGGCTGTTGGGGCCGGTGCGCTGAATTTCGCAACCGCTCGGGCAGCGGTCCGGATTGCCCACAAATGCGTACTTGATGTCGACTCCGCCCAGCGTGGCATGGGTGTGGAATCCGCAATACTGGGTGCAGAATCCGGAGGTCTCATTGATGTTGGAAGAACTCAGCACCATGTACACGCCGTTGCCGTTGCGCGGCAGGGCGCCACTGCTGATGGCGTTGCTGACCGTGGTCCGCAAACTGGTGTCATTCAGGTTGGTGGAGCTATTCACGAACGTCACGCCGCCCAGGCTCACGTTACCGCTGACGTTGCCCGTGGTGTCGCCGTAAGTGGTGGCGACATGCTCAATGGCGCTGTTGCCGAGCGTGCTCACGAAATGTTCGATCAGGCTGACGCTGGCCTGCGTATTGGAGCCTGTGCTGTTCCAGTTGCCGTAGAAAATCAGGTAGATCGGAACCGGGTTGCTCTTCAGCACGGGGCCGCCGTGATAGTTGATTCCGTTTCCGGTGACCACAGCATCGCCAATGGGACCGGGAATGGCAGGCAGCTTCAGATCTGGATTGCCTTGATGCGAGTGAATTTCAGGTACCCGGTCCATCGCCGTCTGTCCCGGATTATCTACATCTTGATCTTGCGCGTGTGGGTTGAGCGCTTGCGCCATCACGAAATTGGTGGCAAGGATCACAAAGAGAAAAGCTAACGCGAATCTGATCTTTCCCTGGGGAAGCTTCATTTCTCTGACCTCACTATGTGTGGGATTGCTGCATTCTGTCTTGAAAAAAATGAACAGAAGAAGCCGGCATGAGCGTGTTGTATGAATTTTCCGATCGTCAAGAAGTCGTACCTGGCGGTGGAAATAGCGTGCAATGTTGCTGGAGTGTACTATGCAAAAAACCTGTAGGAAGAAAAATTTCGGCAATTTTCAAATCCGGAACAAGCCAATCGACATCAAGAAGCCGATTGGATCTGCAGGTTCCTTCACGCACTGGCAAAACAGATTCACACAAGGCCAGAAAAGGCTTTCGATCATCAGCAAAAATGCCGGTTGAGCTAAGGAATTACGATCTTACCCGACCAGGGGTCGTCGCCGGAGCCGGCGGAAGCCGGTGTTCCCGAAGTTGAGTTCGTGGTGGTGGAAATCACCGCAGGGGCAGCGGTAACGGGTTCTGCAGGCAGCGTTGGGGCCGCGACCGGTGAGCCTGCCGGCGCGTGATTGTTTGCGGTTGCTGCCGGCTGCTCCTGTACTCCTCCTTCCAGAGGCGGAGCAATAGGCCGTGGATCGACCGGAAGCAGGCTGCTGTTCTGCGCAGCCCACTTTGCCGCCAGCCCGTTCAGGGGGCTCTTGGTGTTGTATTCCTGATAGGCGATCATGCGTCCGATGCGGATAATAAGATCGTCAAGCCCTTCCGAGGCGGCCCAGAAATCGCCGATGCATACCGAGCTGTCGTCGAAATTAGGATGAAAAACCGGTGTGAGCATGCGGCACTGAGGCGCGCGTCGCGGATAGCCAAGGGAAAGGTTCACTTCCAGCAGATGGTCGTTACGCTCCAGGATTGAGCCGTTGGGGGCCACGTACAAGCCGCGAATCAAGTATTGGAAGCGATACAGCTCCGGCGGCATTCCCGCGTTGCCGATGATCCGGATCAACGGCCAGCCGGAAAGACGCCTGGTTAGCAGTTCGTGATCCAGTTTCAGTCGGCGAATTCGGGGTGACAGCATAGGGTTCAGAAAACAAAAATTGTATTTCGCGCAATCGTGAACAACAGAACGGCAACGCCCATCCCGATGGCGGCTCCACGCGGAAAAGCCAGGCGCGGAAGACGATCATAACGCATCACGCGGTACCAGCAATAACCAATCCAGGCGAGTACGAACGGCGCCAGCAATGTAAACATCGCGTTGTAATGCAGGGCACTGCGCCAGTTGCCATGCAGGAGCGCGTATAACGCGCGGGTCGAGCCGCAGCCCGGACATAGCCAGTGCGTGGCCGTATAAAAAGGACATCGCGGATAAAAACTGTACAGGCTGGGAGAAAAGTTGTAGACCACTGCCAATCCGGCAAGAAACGCTGCTCCCGCTGCACCGGCAATGACTTTGCGTTTCATCAGCCCTGAGGTTGCAGCACGCCGGTCTTCTTCCACTGGGCGATGCGAGAATAATGATATTGAAAGTAATAAACGCTAAAGAAGAAGGTCATGACTCCGCTGAGCTGCAGGTTGATCGGTTCAACCGTGTTGTAATACTCCTCAAGCTCGCTCTTCATACTGAATATCCCGATGAGATAGAGAACCAGCCCAGCCAGGGTGAACAGCGTTCCCACGGGAGCACCCTCACCGTGGGTTGTAGCCTTAATAAATCCGTTGATAAATCCGCCAAGAAAAAAGCAGGCAACGGCGATAATCACCATGATCATGGCTTTGCTTTGCGGCTTGACCTTGTGAACGAACACCGCTTCTACAATCAACCAAGCCTGGGTAAAAAGTCCGCAGGTGACCACGCCCACGAGCAAAACCAAAGCCCAATGAAAATTGGGTGGTACAGCGGTCATCGGGGCCATTGCGGGTTGTACGCCATAGCCCGCGCCGGGTCCGGCGTAGACCGTGCCCGGTCCGCCGTAGACCGTCCCGCCGCCTGGAGCGGTGGGAACGCTGGGTTGCGGCGGCGCCGCGATGGGAATGTTGCCCAGCACCTGCGAAACCGGCATCCACTCAGTCATGCCTTCGCTGCGTGCCAGGTCTGTGAGCTGAATGTTTCCCTGGGCGACGTAGCGTTGCAGATCGGCCAGAGTGTAAGGGCCATACTCATTGAGCTGGCGCTGAATGTAATATTTCATTCTTCACCTGAATTTTTTAGTTGAAATCTAGCCCACTACTGTCTTGGGTGACAAGACAAATCTCAATGATCGCCCAGATCCATGAGACCAGAGCGAGATAGCCCAGGGTAAGGACCGAAAGGCAAAGCTGGCCTACGGCCCTTCCCGTGTATCCGGCATAAAAATTATGGATTCCCAGCGCGCCCAGAAAAATCCCCAGCACAATAAAAGTGCTGCGGCTCTTCTGCGACCGCCCATACATAAGGCCCGGATTGGAATAAGCCTGCGGCGCTGCTGCCGGCGCTGCCGCTCCTCCCGGGCTCCCGTACGTCGGTGATTGGTAGGGTGTAGCGCCGGCTGGAGAAGGCATGTACGACTGTTGTCCGTAAGTCTGCCCCGGCAGGTTGACCGCGCTCAAGTCGCTTTGTGATACCTGCAACTTGGGATCATCGGCCGGCGCGCGCGCGCAGCCGAAGACGGTGCAGCCGCCATTTTCCTGATAACAATCCTCGTGGTGCGGCGTGCCGCAGGCAGTGCAGAAAACCTGGGCCGGACCAGCCTGCTCAAAAGGCATGCGGCAATAAGGACAGACCGGTTGAGCCATCAGTTTCTGTGCCTTTCGCGGAAATGGAAGGCATAACGGCCGATCTGGATGAGATCACCGCTCTGCAAAGCCCGCATGCGGGCCGGCTGGCCGGAGACAAAGATCTGACCATCCGAGCGCAGGAAGGTTTGCGCGCCGCGCATCTCAATCACGCCGTGCTGGGGAAGAATCGTGTTGTCTTTGAACAGGTAGATATCGCACTTCTGGCTGCTGCCGATTGTGGTAATCGGCTTGTATAGGATGAACTGCTTGCCCGCCAGCGGCCCCGACGCCACATATAGCCAGCGGTCTTTCAATGCGCTCTCCACAATGCCGATGGCCACACCCGTAGCCAGGCCCAGCAGGCCAAAGCCAACGCCCCGGCTTACACTGCCGGTGTTGGTGGCAAAACTGATCGGATCAAAAACCGTTCCGCCGAGACCCGCGCCGATCAAGCCACCCAGGATTCCATACTTTGTCTTGCGTCCGGAGCGGTCCACCAGGCCGTACACAATGCCACCCGCTACACCGAACACGGCCCAGGCGATGCCGCGTCTCATCCACTGCGCAGGGTTGTGCGCGGTGCGCACCCCCAGTTCATAGATAATTCCCCCGCCGATCGCGTAGACGATGTTCGCCACGCGGTCGAAAATGAAACCGAAAACGGCGCCTAAAGCCAGCCCGAGCAGACCTCGTATCAGCGCTTTTTTGGCGGAGCGCTCCACAATGCTTTCTGCCACGCCTAATCCCAGGCAGGTAAACATGATGATCGCGGGCAGCATCAGGAACTCGGCCCAGGTGAACTGACGGGTGGCGGAATCGATAAAGAACGGCTCACACAGCCCCCAGCCAATCAAGGCGCCGATCAATCCGGCCGCGCCCAGGTAGAACCAGCCCTGGAGGAAAATGCTCGGCTTGTCCTGGGTCTCCAGCGCAGGCGCATCTCCCGGGGAGGCGATGTTCCCATACTGCTTCGCGCCGGTGGCGGTAGCAGCCATGGCGCCGGCAGGACTTTCACCGCGGACCTCCACTTTGGCCAGGTCTTCCAGCGTGATCTTCAGTGCCGGTTTGTCGTCAGTGTTTGGCATTGCTTCCCTTTTCGGCAGGAGCTTGCTCCTGGGGCGGCGAAGTGTGCGGTAATTTTGCCGGGACAGGGGTTTGCGATGCGGGCGCCCCCTTGGTTTGAGAAGACGACTGCTTCCTTTCCGGTGCAGGCTGCGGAGAGGGCTGGATGGGAACTTCAGTCGCCATCGGTGCAGGCGCAAGATCCACCAGCAGGCTCTGACAAAGAGGTGATTGCCACTGTGCGTGCTGGCATCGGACGATTGCGTTCATGGTCTCAATCACTGGAGCGGTCTGCCAATCGCGATAAAGAAAACCTGCCGCTAGCCCCAGGATGATCGCAGCTAAGTAGCCCAGGGCAAGGCCGATCCAGCGCATCCAGGCCGGCTCTGACCGCTCACGTTCGCCTTGCCCACGAACCGGTGAGATAGCCGGCGAATCCTGGTCGTCTTCGTAATCACCTGCAGTGTTTGCTGTGACCTCTACGCTCTGCGAGTACCCGACGCGAATTCCATCGAGTTTTTCGATTTTGACTCCAATCCAGCCGAAGCACCCTTCTTCGTCCGTGTGCGGATCGTAAACCCAGGCCACCTGCTGAGGATTGGAAAAGAAGTTCTGCTGGATGAACAGATCGTGCTCGGAGAGAAACACGCCGAATCCGGGATGCGAGTGGTACCAGCCGACGATCTTCTGGTCGGGGTATTCCTTGTCCTTGATCTTGTAAATGTGCTCCCAGGTGTCTTGTGTGAAGGTGACGTGCGCTCCGCCCTGGGCCGCATTGTTGCCCTGGATGCACGCTTCAATCATCATGCGTTCGTGTTCCGTGCTGCCGATGAGGACGCCGCAGACCTCAGCTTTCATCGACGTGCGTGCGTGCTGGCGAATCTTGCGCGCAACCTCGGCTTCCATCACCACCACGGGCTGCGTGGATATCCTCACTTTGACCTTCGCCGCCTTTGCCATCAGTGTGACGCTCCCATCGCCATCTGGCCCAACACCTGTTTTTCATCGCCCGCGATCAAAAAGGCAATCTCCCGCTCCGCCGAGCGAGCGGAGAAGACATCGTAGAGTGGAAGCCCAAGCCGGTCGAGAGTGCGATCGCCATATGATTCTGTGCCTGAGTAGCCGTGCGCGGTAATTACAGCGCGCATTTGCCCGCAGGCAGGGCATTTTCCGCGAGCGTACGGCACGGCGCCTACTGCGGCAAACAGCTCCTCTTCCGCTCCGCAGCCAGGACACGCCAGCTTGTGAATGACATCCCGGCTGAATTCAACTTGAACATCCTCCGCGCCAAGCCTATGGCGAGCGTTTGCCAATAGCTGCTTCAATGTCAGGTCGACTGAAGCTGCTTCCAGGGGAATAACCTCGGCAAAGGTGTGGTGGCTCATGCAATCCGCGTTTTCCGTATATTCCACCCGGTACGAGGTATGATTCAGCCCTTCAAAAATGAAGGCTTTGCCGGCAAGCACCGGCAGACCGTGGAGCAACTTCACCGCCTCCTGTACCTCGAGGCCGGCAATGATTGAAGAGATGGTTGGCGTAGTGGCGACCTTTCCTTCAGTATCGCGCTCGAGCGCCAGAAGGTTGCAGGACATCCGCTTGTTCAGGATGGCCCAATCCGTTTCGCCGAGTGTGCATTCATAGCAGGGCGGTTTGCCGGGGAGAAAAAGCCGGGCTACGCCGTTGATACCTTCGATGGCGCCGTCAATCCAGGGCTTGTTCATTTTCCAGCACGCGCGATTGATCCACAGCCGGGCCTCGCGATTGTCGAGCCCCGCCAACACCAGGTCAGCCCAGGCGAAGAGGCCCAATCCCAGTCCGTGTGCGACATTTGCGGTAATCGGATGGACGCGAGCTTCCGGAAAAATATTCGTAGTTGCTTCCGCCGCCACATCGGCTTTGCGCCGCCCCACGTCGGCCTTACGATAGAGAATGCTGCGCGAGAGATTGGAAGACTCAACGGAATCGAGATCGACCACCACGATATTGGCAAACCCAAGCAGCGCGAGGTTCTTGAGGATTTCATTACCCAGCGCGCCGGCGCCGATTACCAGAACATGCGCCGCGCGGAGCTTTTCCTGGTCCCACCAGCCGATCAGGCGAAAGCGGCTGAAGCGCTCGTCATTCCCGGAGGAATGCGCCGCGTCGCCGGCCGGTGGCGCCACTGTCTTGCTCATTCTGCTCCCGCGGTGATTTCCGGCTGCAGGCGGAGGATGTCGCCGTCTTTCACGGCGGCATCGGCCAGGGTCTGCGAATCCTGGACCTGGCGGCCTGAGTTCTTATGGTGAAATTTGTAGCTCAAGGGAGCGCCGTCGGGGCCGTTCTGCGGAAGCTGCAGTTTGTCCACCAGCACAGCGATAATGCGGTTCGCCGGAGCATCGTCCGGCAGCTCCACCGGGACGCGCTTGTTTTCCGTCGAATCGTAAACAGTTACAGTAATGTTTGCCATGTGATTTGAAATCTTCCTATCGCGCAGCTATTGCGTCAGCCGGACCTCTGCGCACCTTGGCGCGGTGCACAAAATCGGAAAGCAGATTCTTGGGCGCATTGTTGACGTTGACCATCTCCCAGTCTTGCTCATGCAGCAGAGCGTCTGTGCTGACGGCGAAATTCAGGTTCTCCTCATCCGGATCGGCCGCGCGCGCTACTTTTGAAGTGACGATGCCGAGCAGGTTGCCGTACTCATCATAGACCGGCCCACCGCTGTTGCCCGGACTGATGGGAGCTGAAACCTGCAGAACGTCATTGCCGGCCGTACGCGAAACAATCCCGTTGCTCACGGAAAAGTTCAGGCCTTCAGGGTGTCCGATGACGAATATCTTCTCGCCCGTTTGCACACTGCTGTAGGTGGCGACAGGCTGAGTAAACTCGGCATCGCCGGAATGGCGTTCCAGCCAAAGCAAAGCCACATCCAGACGCTTATGGCGCCCCACCACCTGTGCCGACGCCCAACCATTCATACCCACGGAAACCATCACTTTCTGGATACCGTGCTTCGTTCTCCAATCTTCACCATCCGCCACATGGCGGGCTGTAGCCAGCAGGTAGCCATGGGAATCGGCATGGAGAATCAAAGCCGCACCCAGCAATCCCGAGGTTTCATAGGACTGTTGGAACCAGCGTTTGGCCGCCGGGGAAGCCATCAACACCAGTGGCTTTAAAGTCGAGCTCAGCTCCACGCCGGACATGACTTTGGCGGCCGGCAGCGTAGGGAAACTGCCGCGCTCGTCCAGATCTGTCAGGGCCGAACTGATGGCGTCAGGCGCCGGCGCCCACGAGAAAGACATAGTCAGGATCGTAAAGACGGTGGAGAGGAATCCACTGATGATCAACAGCGTCAGCAAGTAGGAAGCCCAGGTCTGGCGCACACGCGGAGCTTGCCCGCGCACGGAAACGCGCAGAATCAGAGCAACCAGGCACAGCAGCGGCAGCACAGGAACCAGGGGCACAAGCACCAGGCGCGCCCACAACGGAACCGGATTGGGAACCTTCGGACGCACCTCCGGTGCGCTTTGCACAGGTATCTGCGCCTTGGCCACTTCCTGGGTAGTGATAACTATAGGATCCATGAAGTTCGTTTAGTTCACACCGGGGGGAGCTAATGCGGTGGTGAATGACTCAAAATAAACCGGAATGCTCATTTTTATAATGGCTCCGCAGGCCAAAGCAAGGGAAACATTTCTATTCTGGGCCCAGTTAGTGTACCTCCGGTTGTGAACCAAAGCAGCCGGGAGAATGCCTTAGCTCGGCTCTACGCCGCCTTGCAAGCGTATTGCGGGAGTTAACCCAGGCTAGTATCGGACGACCAGCGGAAGCTGCGGTCTGAGGTCCGCGGTCTTTTGCTTCTGTCCGCCGTCGAAGGTCAATTCAACCAGCCATGCATTGCTTTGTCCGGAATCAAACACCTTGAGTTTCTCTAGATATGTAAGGGGTTCGATCGGCTGGTATGTCTTCGGTGATAGCAGGCGCATCGCGGTTACGCGGTGGACGCCATTCGGATGGCGGTACATCGATGCCTGCGGAGAGCCGCTGTGAATTGCTTTCACGATGGCAGCTTCGTCCATCAACAGTTCCTTAGGACTAATAAACAAGGACGGGCTCTTGGTGTCATCGCGCGGCGTAAGCATCTCGATGGCTGAACCGGCCGGCAGCCATTCAGGCGCAGCCGACCAGGTGGGGAATGGCAACTCAGCCTTGGCCGAGCCTGTTTGCCGCATACCAATCCCGATAGGGCACCAGCCGCTGCTGCGCCATAACATTCTTTGGCGGAACTTTTCCACCACGCGCTCATAACCCGGCGCAACGGGCACTGTGGAATCTGGCCACATCAGCTCCAGAAAGCCGTTTTCGAACTCGACGGTTATTGACGCCGTTCCTTGCCCATCATGGCGGTTTGTAGTCGGAGCGATTTGAAATCCGGCTTTTTCCAGGGCGGCGCGTTCCGGCGCCCCGGGAGAGACCATGATCCAGATATGGTCGAGTCGCAGCCTAGGGGTCTCAACCGGGACACACGTCGCTGCCGGCGACAGTACCGTGGCAATGATTGCAAGTACCCTCAGCATGCCCTGATAGACGTCAAGCCGGTGTCGTCGTGAGCGCTGCGCCGCCCGACGATCAGAGCACAAGCCGTGAGAATTACCGCCAATCTGTCCCATCTCGACATAAAAAATAAGGGTAAATTTGCTTTTTTCTGGTCAGAAACCCCCTTCTGGTGTTAAATGAATGCCCTTGCAGGGTCAACCTTGGAATTTGTTAATTATTGCTAAGGAATTACTATTCTTACGTGGAATGAGTCCTTCAAGGTCAAGAAAAGGCATAATCTGTCTTATAATGTCAGGCAAAAAATGGAAACAAATTTAAGAACAGACAAGTTACTGGACCAGATCGGCTGGAAGCTGCTGAATGAACTGCAGATTAACGGGCGTCTCTCTTATGCAGAGTTAGGACGCCGTGTCGGTCTAACCACGCCCGCGGTGGTGGAGCGCGTCAAGCGCATGGAAGAAGCTGGCATCATCATCGGCTATCACGCCGACATCGATCCCATGAAAGTTGGAATGCCGATCACGGCGTTCATTCGCATGTCAGTGGTTGGTGATGTTTTCACTCGTATTACCGCCGTCGTCAAGAACTCTCCGGAAGTCGTGGAATGTCATCGCGGTACTGGGGCAGACTCTTTCATTATGAAGGTCCACGTACGCTCGGTGGAGCATCTGGAATCTCTCATTGACCGGCTCACGCCGTTCGGGACAACTTCGACATCGATTGTCCTTTCATCTCCGGTGGAAAAACGCGCTGTCAGCCGTATGGACGAAACCCCGGGTGCGGCGCAGAGCGCACAGGCCGCGCAGAGAAAGTAAAGAATCGCCGAGATCGCCGTCGTCGCGCGTGATCGCCGGGATCGGAAAGTCCACGGCTTCCCGCTGATCCACAGATGAAGAAATAATTCCTTTTGCTCTCTTCGTCAAATGGTCAGGGTTCCTTTCCGATCAGTGCTGATCAGGTGTTCATCAGTGGTGAGATTCTTCCAGTGCCGTGACTACTTCTGCTTCGCGCGTTCGTACTGTATCGGCCACTTGATATCGTGGCCGAGCGCGCGCGCCGCCAGCAGAGGCCAGTAAGGTTCGCGCAGGAATTGGCGCGCCAGGATCACAACGTCAGCCTGGCCGGAACGGATAATCTGGTCCGCCTGGGCTGGATCGGTGATCATGCCTACCGCGCCCGTCAGCACGCCACCTTCGCGGCGCACGGTTTCCGCGAATGCGACCTGGTATCCGGGACCCACAGGAATTTTCGCGTGGTGCACGTTGCCCCCTGACGAGCAATCAAACAGATCGACTCCCATCGGCTTCAATGTGCGTGCCAGCTCAACTGATTCTTCCACGCTCCAGCCACCTTCAACCCAATCCGTGGCGGAGATGCGTATCCATAGCGGATATTTTTCCGGCCAGACTTTTCTGACCGCGCTAACTGTTTCACACACCATGCGCGTGCGGTTGGCGAATGAGCCGCCATACTGATCGGTGCGTTGATTGCTGATAGGTGAAAGAAATGAATGCAGCAGGTAGCCATGCGCGGCGTGCAATTCGATCAGCCTGGCGCCGGCGGCTTCGGCACGGCGCGCCGCTGCTGCAAAAGCCTGAACAATCCCGCCGATCTCGGCCGCGCTCAACGCCTGCGGGGTTTGATAGCCTTCAGCAAATGGCAGCGCGCTGGGAGCAAAGATGGGAGTCCATCCCCCTTGAGCAGGTGTGATGGGCTTACCGCCGTTCCAGGGCTGATTGGTACTGGCTTTTCTGCCGGCATGGGCCAGTTGGATGCCCGGCACAGAACCCTGTTCGGCGATGAAAGAGAAGGCGCGGCGCAAAGGTTCTACATGAGCATCCGACCATATGCCGAGATCTTGCGGGCTGATGCGGCCATCGGCCGTTACCGCGGTAGCCTCGGCGATTACGGCCGCCGCTCGACCAACAGCGCGGCTTCCTAAATGGACGAAATGCCAATCCGTGGCAAAACCATCCTTGCAGGAGTACTGGCACATGGGTGAAACGACAATGCGGTGCGCCAACTCCGCCTCGCGAAGTTTGAGTGGTTCGAACAGGTGAGCCATAGTTTGAGTTTGTATTGTAACGGGTGGCTATCGGGGCGAACGGTAAGGCAGTTGTCCCTAGACTATGCAAAGCGTTTCATTTCCTGCCGGACATGAACCTTGGAAAGTAGCACCCTAGGAAGTTTTGCCTGTTGTAATTTGGGAGAAAATAAGTCAAATTTGGCGCATGGCGCCCAAAAATTATAAGGACGATTGGGGAACTGGCGCGCGCGAAGGGTATGAGGATCGCGGCGCATTTCGTCCACCGCGCGCGGCGGCAAATCACTCGGGCAGCCCAATCCTGCGAACTCTCGGCGGAATCGCTATGGTAGGCGGAATCTGCTGGGGAGTTTTTCTGGTCACTTCGGCGGGGAACTCGATGGCTGCCTTGCAGCAGAACCATGGGCCCATCGCTATCATCGCCCTCGGAGTGATTGCGTCAGTGTTGGGGAAATATCTGCGCGGATAAACGCGCCGATGGATCGCAAGGGCGAGTCTTCTGGTACCCTGCTGCGCGAAAGCACACTCGCGCCTCTACGCGGCGCGTAAACGACTGGACTCAGCGATTGGCGTAATATCCCTCGCGCGCTTGCACCACCATATCCTTCTCTTTTGTCTTCAGGCTGATCTTGTGGTAACTACCTTCGGCGTCAGCCGGCTCAGGTGTATAGCCAAGGTTGTATTGGTTGCGCAGGTCCTCTTCGATGGCTTCGTAGATCTTCTCGATCGGCTGCTTCTTGGACACCTCGAACAACCGGCCGCCAGTCTCGCGCGAGATCTGCTCGAGAATTTTCTTGCCGTCAGGGCGCGACTCCTGAGGGTATCTGGAACCACCGCCGTGGCGTCCCATGCCGCCATAACCGCCGCGGCCGAATCCGCCGCCACCATAGCCTTCGTCGTCTTTGAAAAGGATGGAGTAAACCACAGTGTCGGCCTTCTGGGTAGTTTCGATCGCGGTCTCCAGGGCGACCTTGCTGCCCCGGTCGACACCGTCAGAAAGAATGATGATGGCTTTGCGCCCCTGCTGCTTTTGCATAAGCTCGTCCGAGGCAAGATAAGCCGCATCGTACAACTGGGTGCCTCCACCGCCGCCATAGCCATGGTGCCGGCCGTCGCCATGACGGCCCGGATAACCGCCGCCATTGGCGCCGCCGCCGTTACCGCTCTGACCGCTGTTGTTGTTTCCCGAATCGTATTGTGCCACCTGCAGTGCCTGTAGCGCGGACTCAAGCTTTTCGCGATTTGACGTGAGATCCTGCAGCAGCTCCACTTCATGATCGAAGTGAATCACGAAGGCTACATCCTTGGTTTGGTGCAGCATCTGGTCGAGAAAGCTGTAGCTGGCGTGGCGTTCCTGCTCCAGCACGCGCCGCTGGCTCAAGCTGGTATCCACCAGCAAGCCGAGCGTGAGCGGAAGGTCGGACTCGTGAGCAAAATAACGGACAGTCTGCGGCCGCCCGTCTTCTTCCAGTAGAAAATCATCTTTGCCCAGACTGTTAATGATCTTACCGTGTTTGTCGCGCACCGTAGCCGGCACGTTTACCACCTTGACCGTCACCTTCATGGTGGACGGCTTATCTGCATCTGTGCTCGCACTTTGCTGGCCTGATAAAAGAGCGCCCGTAAGAATCACGCAGGCAAGGAGAGTGATTTTCCGCGACATTCGAATCCCTTCAGTCCCGCCCCCTGGCTACGCTCCCGAGAGGGGCGGGACTGTTCTTAAACATGACTAGCCCTGCAAAGATGGGAACATAACACCACCCGCTCTGGCGTAAAGAGCGTGTAAAACCCCTGTAAAGAATAAGTTAGCGGCTGGCGTTTCCGTTTTGGCGAAGGCCGGCCCCGGCCAGTGAACGTGTTCAAGATTCTCTTGACGCCAGCCAAGGACCGGGATATGGTTATTATGAACGCGTTCAACTAAATGCGAAGGGAGCCCTTAAGGCCATGTATAACAGCGAAACCACGATCGTCATGACGTACCTTGTTTACCTGCTCATCAGCGTTGCTCTTACGATCTGGGTAGCGCGAACCCTGCACAAGCGCGGCGCGATCTTCCTGGTGGATGCTTTTCACAGCAATGCTGAGCTGGCAGCATCGGTCAATCACCTGCTGGTGGTCGGCTTTTATCTGATCAACATCGGCTTTGTCACGCTGGTCTTAAAAAGCAGCGCCGTCATCTCCAGTTCCCGGGCGGCGATTGAGCTGTTGAGTGACAAGCTGGGTCTGGTTCTGCTAGTCCTTGGCGGCATGCACTTCTTCAATCTCTTTGTCTTTTCCCGAATTCGAGCGCACGGACGCATTGCCGGCCCGCGGCGGCCTCCGGTGGCCCCGGACGCGGTGTTGAAGGTGGCTGTGCCCAGATAGCAACACGAAGGTCGGACTTCGCGCCGAGACCCTAAGCCGCCGCGACCGAAGTCCCGCCTGTTCCTCCTCTGGAGTGAAAGCTCATTCCGGAGATCGAGATGTGAAGGTGCACCAATGGAAAAACTCTACGTACTATATGATCCGAAATGCGAATTGTGCGGGCGGTTGAAGGACTGGTTGTTGATACAGCGCAGCTGGCTGGAATTGTGCATGGTTCCGGCCGGTTCGGAGCGGGCGCAGAAAATGTTTCCCGAGCTGGACAAGGTAGCTACATGCAACGACCTCGTCGTCGTGAGCGACGACGGCGGGGTTTACCTCAACAATGCCGCCTGGATCATGGCGCTCTATGCCCTGGAAGACTATCGCGACTGGGCCTGCCGGCTGGCGCATCCGATCCTTGCGCCGTTTGTGCGGCAGGCCTGGGAAATGATCTCCAACAATCGCTATACCATTTCCCGCTGGCTGAAGCATGGCCGGCCGGAAGAAATTGCCGGCGAGCTGCGCAAAGTTCCGCTGGCGGCATGCGCCGCATCGGAGGCAACCGTGCGAGACTATCTGCGATGAATATACCTGCCATGAAAGTGCGTCCGACACCTCGTGCGGAAGATACGCGCCGTAAGATCTATGAAGCCGCGCTGGAGTTGTTTCGCGAAAAGGGTTTTGAACAAACCACCATGCGCGACATCGCTGCCAAGGCTGGAGTGGCGCTGGGCGGGGCCTACTACTACTTTTCATCCAAAGAGGCCATTGTGCTGGCCTTCTACCAGGAGATACAGCGGAACAGCCATGAAGCCGTGCTCACAGCCATGGCGGGGCACAAGAAGCTCAAAGACCGCATTCGCTGTGTGCTGGAAAAACGTTTTGAGCTGCTCTCGCCCAATCGCAAGTTTTGCGACGCACTGTTCCGCCACGCGCCGGACCGCGACGATCCGCTCTCGCCCTTCAGCGAAGAAACGCGAGCGATCCGTGAAGGCTCCATCGATCACATGCGCATCGCCCTCGAAGGCGGTGACGTCAAGGTCCCTGCCGATTTGAAGCCGCAGTTGCCGTACCTGCTCTGGCTGTATCACATGGGGATCGTTTTGTTCTGGTTGTTTGACCGTTCCCCCGGCCAGCAGCGCACCGAAAAACTGATGGAGAAGAGCCTGGGCCTGCTGGTCAACCTGCTGCGCATCTCCGGGCTGCCGTTGATGAAACCGCTGCGCAAAACCGCGCTGGAGCTGGTGGAAACATTGGCGCCGTAGACGGTGTCTTTGGAGGAAGAGAAACACTATGAACGCCCGAATTCTTGTGGGTTTCAGTTTGCTCCTGTGCGCATTGTCAGCATCGAGCGTGCAGGACCAGCATGCCGCTGCCCGAGAAGAAGTGAACCAGGGTGTAAAGGCTTATAAAGCTGCCAATTACGACGAGGCGATCCAGCATTTTGAAAATGCCGTCCGCCTGGAGCCCGAACTGAAGATCGGACGTCTTTATCTGGCGACGGCTTACGCCCAGCAATACGTCCCTGGGGTTGAGACGTCAGAAAATCTTGATCTGGCCACGAAAGCGATTAATCAATATAACCAGGTCCTGCGTGTGGATCCGCTGAACGTTACTTCGGCCAAAGGAATAGCCTATCTACATCTGCAGATGAAGCGCTTTGACGAAGCCAAGGCTGCCTACAGAAAAGCAATCGACATGGATCCCAACGATCCGGAAATGTACTACTCAGTAGGTGTCGTTGACTGGTCGATGGCGTACCAGGAGATCATGAGCGAAAAATCCAGGAACAATCTAAAACAGGAAGATTCCATGATTCGGCTGCCTGCATGTAAAGACTTACGCGCCGCACAACTGGCAAACATTGAAGACGGTATTGCCATGCTGGCGCGAGCCATCGAGTTGCGGAAAAACTACGATGATGCCATGGTCTATACCAATCTTCTCTATCGCCTGCGTGCTGACCTCCAATGCAACGATCCGGCGAGCTATTCAGCCGATATCAAGAAAGCTAATGACTGGGCAGACCTGGCAATGGCGGCGAGACAGGCGAAGGCGAAACAGCAGGAATCGCAGCAACAGAAACCAGGAGATACTCCACCCAATTAAAAAAATCTGAAGTTAGGCTTAATTTGCCGCAGTCCCCTCTGCCCGATGTTGCCGCCAGGCAAACCACGCCACACTTCCCAACATTCCTGCCCAGGCGATCAACCGCGTAACATTTCCGATCTGAATCGCGTGCGCCAACACGCCAAGGCTTGAGAAGATGCGCACCCAGTCATGCTGTGCCTCGTCGCCGGCAGCGCCAACCGTGACCAGGGGAAGCTCCTGCCGCAGCGCATCTGCCATGTAAGTGGCCACGCCGGTAAGGCTATGGAAAAACGCAAAAGCGCAGAATGTAGTTCCGGGCAGCTCCTGCCGCGCCGCAAAACTCACAACCAGCAGCGCGGGCACGATCAACTGCAGCAGCGTTCCGCCCCACAGTCCCAGTGTCTCGCCTAGCCAGCCGAAGAGAAGATGCCCGCCCTCATGAATGGGAAGGTGTACGTTGTCGAGCAGCGTCAGCTCTCCCCAGTGAAATGCCAGGTACAACAGCAGCAAGGCGTAGAACGCAAGCCAGCCGCCGAGCTGTGTGCGCGAGACAGGTTTCCACTCGATTTCGGGAAGACGCATCGAGCCATGGATAACACAGCAGCAACGCGAAACGAAAAGCAAAGAGAGTATCGGGGATTACTTTCGAGTAGCGCGTGCCTACGCATCCTGCCCTCGCGATCAGCGGCGCCAGCAATAGGACCCGGAATAAATCGACTCCGCCGGTTGGGAAAACTTCTTTGCCGGGAATAGAATCCCACCGTCTGGCGGAGACTCTCAATGCCTCATGACCGATTCAGGACCGCAATCATCCTCGCAGGAATAGTGTTCGCTGTCTGGGGAGGAGCGTGGGCGCAGCAAATTCAACCGCGGTCAGAACGACCGGCGCGCAGTGCTGAGGGAACCATGACGGTCACTGCGACGGTGGTTTCCTCTGTGGGGTTGGTGGTTGGTCCCGATGGGCAACAGCGAATCATTGTTGCCAATGCAATGGATCCGAAAGACAGTGCACCGAATTTGACGCTGGTGAAGGTGGTAACGCTGAGTCCGGTGCCTGAACCGCAACCTGATGCAAAACCGGCGTCTCCGAAGCTACAGAAGCAGCCTTGATGTGAGGTGCATGTGCCACGTTCAGGATCACGCTGGTGTTGCTATCGAGGCGGGTTCAGTTTTTTTGGCGCCGCGGCTTCCCTGGCGCCGACGCTCAGATCGATATCGCGAACGTTTTCCGGCGCCGCCGTAAGGACGATGCCGAGCGTGGTTTCATGCCCGCCATATTCCACCGCCACGGTGTAGCTCCCCGCGGCGAGATTGCGAAAGATATAAGCGCCGTTGACGCCCGTCTTCACTTCCAGCGCAGGCTCTTTCAAGCGCACGGTTGCGCCTTCCAGCGGAACGGTCTGCAGTAAGCCCTTGTCATAGACCAGTATGCGTCCGGCAATCGAGCGCATTGCCCGCACTGTAAACTCCGCGTTGGCCGGTTTGCCCGGCTCGACCGTGACCGTAAGCGCGGAGAGATCTTGCAGGGCGTATCCCGGAGGGTAGGAGTCCGGCAGCGTGGCCACAGAGTAGTCGCCGGCCGGCAGGCCGGTAAAGGCAAACTTGCCGTTGCTATCGGTGGTGGCTCTGCGGGTGAATTTCTCATTCTTCAGTTCCACGGTGATCCCGCCGACGCCGGAGCGCGTATCGTCCAGCAGATAGCCGAAGATCTGGCCTTTGGCGAAGTTGATGCCAAAATCCACATTGGCATTCATATCGGTGGTGGCGGGTGAATCCGTGGTATAGAAAAAGGGCTCATCGCTCTGGAGATGCGCCTCAACGCGATGCACGCCGAAGGGGACGTGGTGAAACGAGTAGTAGCCCCGGGCATCGCTGTGGGTCACATGCTCATCGTCCAGTCGCACTTCAATACCGGCGAGCGCAGGCATCTGCGGCTGGTACATTCCGGTGGAGTCATCGTCACGGAAAATGTGCCCTTCGATCATTCCGTGGCGCCCCGGAAGCAGCAGCGTTGGCACGGAATAAAACTTGCGGCGCAACGAGACGCTGAACAGCGGATGTGTATCGGCAACACCCAGGCTGGTGGTTCGCACCAGCGAAGCCGAACCCACGATATTGGTGTTCGCTCCCAGCCGCTGGCTATAGCTGACGGTGGCCGTTGTAAGAATGAAATTGCTTCCCTGAAGCAGTTGCGTGTTGCTGTGAAAGAAACTCACATCCACTTTGCGGCGCGCCTCGCTCGGCGACATCCAGCTGAGGGTAGCGCTTGAGTCGTTGCGCGCCGGCGCCAGGTTCACCGCAAAAGCGTTGGTGAATCCGAGGAGCTGCAGCAGCGCGGTGTTGCGCAGCAGGTCAGCCAGTTGTTCCGGACTGGTGGCCACGATGCCGGCGCGATCAAGCGCGTCCTGGAGGCCGGGAATCTGAGAAAAGATAGCGGCCAGCGTTGGCACCTGAACATCGTGGCGGAAGTAGCCGGTCAGCTGAAAATTGCCGGCCGAGCCACGGACGTTCACCGCGTAATCGTTGCCGCCGCCACCACCGTCAATATTGATGGTGCGCGCGTACTGCAGGCCGGTACCGAAATGCCGCGTGGAGTAATCAACTCCCACCGGCAAATTCATGGTCGAGATGCGCGAGCCCAGCGGTATCTGCGATTGGAAGGTGGCAAAAGAGCCGCCTCCGTTCACCGAAAAATGACGGTCGAGCTTGTAGTTCAGCATTCCGCTGCTGGTGAAGCTGCTCTGGCTCAGGGTCGGCAGATTGAAGCTGGATTGGTTCACGTCGAGGCTGGCATAGAGGCGTTCATTGATTTTGCGGCTGGCGTTCAGGTCGGCAAAAGTTCCGTGCTGGTTGTTCACTGCCAGTGACGCAAAGTCGCGCGATTGGATACGGAAGTTGCCGGTCACGTGGGTGCGTTGGTCGTCATAGTTGCCGCGTGCGGCAAAGCCCACACCATGGCTCATGCCCAGCTCGGCGAGAAACTTTCCCCGGTCCTTGGCGTTGAGACGATAAACCAGCGAGGCTACCGCGCCGTTGGTCGCGATGAGACGCTGGCTGACAGGATTCTGGAAGTAGTAAGCGTTGGCTTCAAGCGAGTTGGCGTCGTCAATGCGAAACAGGCGGGAAATGCCGGCCGTGTATTCGCGATCGGTGGCGAGAAACAGGTTTTGAAATGTCGCCACGGAGGTAAAGCCGCCGTGGAATTCCCACGCGCCCTGGCGCAGATGAAATCCGCGAACCAGGTAGTTGTCGAGCGTGAGCGGAGAGTTGACAACGTCTTTGTCGAGGAAGGTGATGTCGGTATTGGGCCGGCCGATCTCATAAGCCAGGAAAGGAAAGCCCACAGCCGAGGTGGAAGAATTCGAAGAGAACACGTTGGCGTTCACTACCTGCATGCGCGTGAATGACTGCCCCTGGGTGCGCTTCAGGTCGAGCGAGTTGGTGATCTGGCTGGGATCGGAGTTGTAGCGGAACTCGTAAGCGCCGGTCTCCGCCGCGTTCTGATGCTCGGGCGGCTCAAAGCCAGGCGGCAGCGTGGGCGGGGGCACGGGCACATTTACGGAAATGGTCTGAACGTCCGCGGCGGTGACAACTACAACGCTGGTGGAACCGGGGCTCTTGCCGGATATGGCCAAAACGCCGTTGGTGGCCGAAGCTTCAACAATGTTGGCATCGAGAGAGTAAGCCGCGGTCGCGCCGGCAATCGAGAGTTGAATGGTTTTCTGGTATCCGACTGACAGCGGAGCGTCTACCCCCGCGCCTGCTAAACCGGCGTGTCCGGAGGCGGCTGAAGGAACCTGTCCCTGGACCGCGAGTGCCATGGCGGCCCATACAAGGAGGAGGTTCCAGCAGCGCTTCATTTCTTCACTTCGAAGCTGCCTTCGCTGGTGAGCGTCTTGCCCTCAAATTGATAGGAGCAGAGAACGCGATATTTTCCTGGCGCCAGTTCGGCGGGATATTCGGCGGAAAATTCCAGGCGTTCTCCCGGCAACAGACGCTGCGCCGGGAATGTGGCCTTGCCCACCAGAGAGCCGCTTGCGTTAAGAATGGCCGCGGTGCCTTCAGGAAGCGCCGGTTCCGCGCTGTTATTGGTAATCCACTGGGCGATAGTCATATTGGCGCTGTCTGTCGCGGGATTCACGCGCACAGCTTCAGGCTGGAGTTTTACATTGTCAGTTAAGTTGAAAGTGATGAGCGCGCCCAATGAGGCAGTCATGGCGACAGAGCCGTCAGAGGTTGGCAGTTTGTCTGTCCCGCGAAACATGGCAACGACGGCGCGAATATTGGTCTCCGCAGGAATGGTGAGCCGGATATCCACCGCCCCGGAAGAATTCGCTTTGATCACGATGGTCTGTTGGGAAAAAACGGCCGTCGCTGCGATGCTGTTCGGCGTCTCACCAGCGGGAACAAAAACCCTCTTGCCGTCTTTTATGATTACATCTTCTGCAATCAGATCAAAGGCGAGGTCGCCGCCACTCATGTTGGAAAGAGTCAGAGTCTGCGTGAGTCCCTGGCCGAAATTGCCCTTGGCCATGATTACTGCAGGGCTAAGCGAAAGCGATGGCGGCTTGATTGCTTCGGGCGCGCGATTCTGTGCCGCCGCGAGCGGAGCAGACTGAGCATGCATAGAAGCTGCGAGAGCAAGCACGCCTAAAGAAAGCGCACAACGCACAGGCCGGAGAGCCTGTGCCACATCAATTGGGGATAACTTGAAAAATAATCGCATTGTTCAATTGAGAATTTTTCTCTGTCAATGACGTTGGCACGTCGATTTCCAGAAGGTGTTCAATGGTTGGTCCGATTCGCGCCTGTCCCTGAAGCAATTGCGGGACTGTTGCCAGCGTGATGCCATCCAGCCGGTAAGTGAAAGCGGTGTCGGGTGTGGCGAGAGCGGCGAGGACGGTGGCGGTGGTTGAGTGTTGCGAGCCATCCTGGATGCTCAGGCCGAATTTGGTTGAAACGGCGAAAAAGCCGGTAAACGTCTGTACCCGGACGTTGGCGGTTTGTGCGCCGCCGTAGTTTGAGACCGTCCCGAGATTGAGCTTGCGCTGGCCGGCGGTGGCGCCCGAAAGGGAAGCACCATCCGGGGCGCTTGCGAAACTCACTGTGATTGTCCCTTGCGTTTCCGATCGCATGGAAATAGCGGTGGAGGTGCGCTTGCCCGAGCCTTTGCTCTGTGCCCGCCCTTCGGTCAAGAGGGAGGAACCGACCAGCAATAATGGCAGGATCACGCGCAACCCGATCTCACACCTCCAACCCGCTCTCATCCATCTTTCCAGGTTTTGCCCTGGCTCCTAATGAACTCTTAGTTGGCCGTGGCGGTGTAGTTGATCGTGTTGCTGATTGCAGTTCCGCTAGCAGTGGTAAATGGAATGGTGATCGCAACCGGGAAGTTGGTTCCACTTGCACCACCATACGTGCCGGCGGCGGTAATTTGGGCCGCGGAACCGTTGGTAACTGTAACGCCGCCGACCTGCCAGGAGTTCACCGCATCGGCCGAACCCAGCTGCGCCGTCAGGGTGTAGTTAGCGCTGGCAGAGTTCGTCTTCGATACCAGCACGTCGACCGCGGAGCTAACTGTGAAATTGGTGGCTCCCACGCTGCGGACGATCTTCGGTGAACCAAGGGCGCCGAAAGCGGATACGTTGCCGAAGTCCAGAGTGGCAGTGTTGGTGCCTGCGCCGGAAGAAAGAGCAACGCCGTTGGCAGCGTCGGTGTTGAAGACAAGCTGGATCGAACCCGTCACGGTGGCATTCACGGTGAGCGTGCCGTTTGCGGTTTGGGCGACGGCGCCGGTCGAAATCAACAGCAGCGCCGCAAAGATGGTCAAGAGCATTACCTTCTTCATGTTTTGTGTTCCTCTCCTCTTTACTTACAAAGTTGAATTACAAAAACTAACCTCTAAGAAAAACCTTTTCTCAAACTCAATTGGCCGTAGCTGTAAAATTAATCGTCGTCGTGATGGTTGTGTTCACGACGGGGCCGCCCGCGCCGGGCGCCGAAGTCGACACCACCAGATCCAGGTTGTGCGCCACATCCGTGTTGTAAGCGCCGTTGGTCTGGATGGTCTGTGCCGTCGTGGTCAAGCTCACGGCGTCAATCTTGTAAGTCATTCCGGTGGGAGCAGCGGAGGCCAGGTTCGCGCTTAGGGTGTAGGTGGGGCTGGTCAATCCGCCCTGAACCACCTGCACATCGAAAATCGTGCGGACGGTAAAGTTCGCCGCGGTTACGCTGGGTCGCGTGACGCCGCCAGAGAGCGGACCAAACGCGGAGATCGTACCGAAGCCTGCAGTTGCGGCCGAGGTGCCGGCGGCGCCCAGTGTCACGCCCGCCGGATCGCTGTCAAACTGCAGCGAAATCCCGTTCTTGTTGATCAGGGTCGCGTTGATCACGCCGGTGGCAGTGTTCTGCGCCACGCTCATCGCCGAGCCGGCGGCAAGCACCAGAGCCAGTATCGCCAGCTTCCGAATCGACTTGTGTTTGCTCAACATCAATGCACCTAGTTAGCCGTGGCTAAAAAAGTAATCGTCTCTAAAAACGTCTGCGCGGGGACGTTGTTTTTTACCTGGACCTTCAGGGTCTTGGTAATACGCGCGGTGTAATTGTCGGCTGCATCCAGCGGGGTAAAAGCCGTGTTGTTTAGAGTCACGCTATCGATGAGCCAATTTACGTTGGCAGGCGGCGGAGTCGATATCTGCGCTGCCAGCCGGTAAGTCGGACTGCTGGAATTTGCCATGCTCACCACCACGTCAAAGGCGCTGCTGACTTCATAAAAGGCGCCGCCAATATGCTGATAGTTCACGCAAGCGGAGCTGTGAGAGTTTCCGGGAAAAGCTGCAGTTCCGAGGTTCAGACCGACGTTGTTTGTGCCGGCGTTGGTCAGCGGACAAAAACCCGGATTCCCTACGTTGGCGTTGTCCTTGAAAACGAGGCTGATGGATGACTGAACTCTCATCGTAATGGTGAGCTGGCCGGAGCTGGTCTGCGCCTGCGCGCGATTGAAGCCGCACATGCAGAGGAGAGCGCTCGTCACGAGCAGTCCCTTCAGTCCGCCGATTTTGAGTGTTCCGTGCATCCCTAAGACATCCCTCGTACTGGCCTTTCGTACATTTAGTCCACTGGCCTTTGGTGTAACTGAGTCTAAGTGGGGCTTGGAAAACAGAAAACATTACTTCAGTCACGTGGGGGATATTCGAAGTGACTTTAGTTTGATGGCTTTACGATCGGTAGAACGATGATAGCCAGCCGTGTCTTTCTGTCCATAAGGTGTTTATTCCAGTCGAACCCCAAAGATAATCCCAGAAAGAAAGATCTGCTTTTGTTCTGGGGTGAAGCATCTGTAAGAGAGAGCTTTTGTGCTTGCTTGGGAAGAACTTACTGACGAATCTCTGGAGTCTTTTACTTTCGCAATTTATTTGCTACAATAGTGTGTTGTTCAGGGCGGGACAGGAGTTGAGTGGTCGAAGTGTTTGGTTTTGCAATCAGGGTTGCAAAATGGCAGGACGGGTACCGGATTGAGGGGGCCCCTCTCCGGTTTGCTTGAGTAAACTCAATGAAGAGATGAGAAAGCAGGTAATGATTGCGCTTTCGATCCGTCTAAATTGCATCGGTTCCAAAATGAATCGGCGGCAGCCCTGTCCTAATCCAAACTTAGTTAACATAAATAAAGATTCATCATGAAAAAGAAGTCAGCCTTAGAGTTAGTCGCCCTCATCGGGTTTTGTGCGTTTCTGGCAGGTTGTGCGAGCGGCGCTAAAGCGGGCCAACCCGCGGGGCCCCAGGCGTTTCCCGTTAAGGTAATGACCGCCCAATCGCAGATGGTGCCGTTTTCCACCGACTATCTGGCGACGTTGAAGTCGCGCAACGCCGCAACCCTGCAGCCGCTGGTGGAAGGCGATATTGTTCGGATTTTTGTGAGTTCCGGACAGCAGGTTGAAGCGGGGGCGCCGATACTGGAGATCGACCAGCGCAAGCAGGAAGCTACGGTCAACAACCAGGTGGCGTCGCTTAAGTCCAAAGAGGCGGTGATGCGGCAGGCGGCGGTTGATCTGGACCGCAAGAAGCAGCTGTTCAACCAGGGAATCATCGCCAAAGCTGATCTGGACGTAGCGCAGCACACGTACGACGCGGCCAAAGCGGACGCTGAAGCGCTGGAAGCATCGATCCGTGAACAGCAGGTGCAGCTGCATTACTACACCGTGCGTGCGCCCTCGTCCGGCATCATCGGCGATATACCTGTGCACGTCGGGGACCACGTAACCTCGCAGACTGTGCTGACTACGCTGGATCCGGGTGGAGCTTTGGAAGCCTACATCAACGTTCCTGCTGAGAAGTCTTCACAATTGCGCATGGGTATGCCGGTGGATCTGGTGGATGATTCGGGCAAGCCGCTGGTGCGCACACGAATTTCATTCATCTCGCCGCACGTTGACACTGATTCACAAACGCTCCTGGTAAAGACACAGGTGCCTAACTCCGGACACATGTTTCGCAACGCCCAACAGGTTGACGCGCGCGTGGTCTGGTCAGAGAAACAGGCGCCGGTGATTCCCCTGACTGCCGTGACACGGTTAAGCGGAAAGATGTTTGCCTTTGTGGCTGAAAGCCAGGGGCAGCAGGCTGTCGCGCGGCAGCGGGTGATCCAGGTAGGAGACTTGATCGGCAACGATTACGTGGTGCTTGACGGCATCAAAGCCGGCGACAAGATCATCGTAAGCAATGTGCAGATGCTGGCTGACGGCATGCCGGTGGTGCCGCAGTCGTGAACGAAGCAATTGGCAAATAGCAATGAGCCATTGGCTTTTTTCCGAAGTCTCGAGCGAAGCGAGAGATCCATATGGTTTGTTATAAGTGTCAGCGAATCTGGACAACCAACCCATCGCTAAAATCGATGAAAACCCTGGAAAATAAAAGAGCCTGGTGGCTATCTGGAATCCCTCCCCTTCGACAAGCTCAGGGTCGGGATTTCAGGAAGAAGCCAATTGCCAATTGCTAACTGCTATTTGCCCTGAGACACAGGATTTGTCATGGTTAACTTTTTCATTCGCAGGCCAGTATTTGCCACGGTTTGTTCCCTTTTGATTGTTTTAGCGGGCGCAACTGCAATCCCTTCGCTTCCGGTGGCACAGTATCCCAACCTGACGCCGCCCACCGTAACCGTGAGCTCGTTTTACACCGGCGCCAATTCCCAAGCTGTGGAAACGAGCGTGACAACGCTGCTGGAGGAGGCCATCAATGGCGCCGAAGGCATGCGCTACATCAGTTCTACCAGCGGCAATGACGGAACCAGCTCCATCAGCGCCACCTTCGACCTTGACCGCAACCTCGACATAGCGGCTGTCGACGTGCAGAATCGCGCTTCGACCACGCTGGGCCGTCTGCCCGCCGAAGTGCAGACCACGGGTGTAAGCGTCACCAAGAACACCGGCTCGTTTGTCGTGGCCTACGGCTTTTACTCCGACAATCACCAGTACGACAATCTCTTTATCAGCAACTACCTTGATTTGTACGTCCGCAACGCGCTGAAGCGCGTTAAGGGCGTGGGTGATGTGATCATCTTTGGCGAGCGCAAATATGCCATGCGCTTGTGGCTGGATCCGGTGCGGCTGGCGGCGCGTAATCTGACAGCCATTGACGTAACCAATGCGTTGCGCGAGCAGAACGTGCAGGTCGCAGCCGGGCAGGTAGGGGAGCAGCCTGCGCTGCCCAACCAGGCTTACCAGATCAGCGTGCGCGCGGTAGGACGGCTGAGCGATCCGAAGGAATTCGAGCACATCGTCATCAGTCGGGCCAAGGACGGCTCCTTGATTCAGCTGCGCGATGTGGGCCGCGCTGAGCTGGGCGCAGAAAGTTACGGCGGCCAGCTTCGCTACAACGGTGTTGACGCCATGGGACTGGGCGTGATGCAGCTCTCCAACGCCAACGCCCTGCAGGTACGCCGCGACGTACAGACGCAGATGGAAGAGCTGGCCAAGCGTTTTCCCAGCGGGCTGAAATACCAGGTGGCATTCGATACCACGCGGGCCGTGGGCGAATCCATCCGCGAAGTGCTGAAGACGCTCTCGGAAGCGATTCTGATCGTGATCATCGTGATCTTTCTCTTCCTGCAGGGCTGGCGCAGCACGTTGATTCCTGCCGTCACGATCCCGGTATCGCTGGTGGGAACTTTCATTTTCGCCAAATTCTTTGGCTTTTCCATCAACACGCTTACCTTATTCGGCATTACGCTGGCGACCGGATTGGTGGTGGACGACGCCATTGTGGTGATTGAAAACGTGGAGCGCCATATAGAAGAAGGCGTACACGATGCCAAGGAAGCCACACGCATGGGCATGCGTGAAGTGACCGGCGCCGTGGTGGCGACCTCACTGGTGCTGATCGCGGTGTTTGTTCCGGTATCGTTGTTTCCGGGCACCACGGGCCGGCTGTATCAGCAGTTTGCCCTGACCATCGCTTTTTCCATCGCGATTTCAGCTTTCAACGCGCTCACGCTTTCGCCCGCGCTTGCCGGACTGCTGTTGCGGCATCGCGACTCGCCGCGTAACCGTTTCTTTGCCGCCATCAATTCTGTCATTCATCGCGGAACTGCGCGTTACCAGGCAATTCTCCATCGCCTGACAACCTGGAAAACCGCCGTGGTCGTGGTTTTCCTGCTTGGCCTCGGCGCGACCTATTTTGTCTATCAGCGGGTTCCGACCTCATTCGTGCCGCAGGAAGATCAGGGATATTTCTTCGTGATCGTGCAGGCGCCGCCGGGTGCCTCCCTGCAATACACCACCACGGTGATGGACAAGGCAGCCGCAATCGTGAGTGCGAACAAAGACGTTGAAGGCGTCTTCTCTGTGCCCGGTTTCAGCTTCAGCGGCGCCGCCGCCAACCAGGGAATTATTTTTGCCAGTCTCAAGGACATCAGCGAGCGCAAGGGCGCGGAGCACAGCGCCGAGGGTGTGCTGAACGCGATCCGCATGCCCCTCATGACCATTAATGAGGCCACGGTCATACCGTTCGATCCGCCGGCCATTCAGGGATTGGGAACTTTCGGCGGCTTTGCCTACGAACTGCAACAGACCGGCGGCGGCACGCTGGACGATCTGGAAAACGTGGTGCAGCAGGTGATCGCCAAAGCCAATACCAGACCTGAGCTGGTGCATCCGCTCTTCACCAGCTTCACGGCCCGCGATCCCCAGTTCGTGGTCGACATCGACCGCGAAAAAGCCAAGAGCTTGAATGTTTCGTTCTCGCAGATCACCTCGGCGCTGCAGATCTACATGGGCTCGCTTTACGTGAACGATTTCGATTTCAATAACCGTTCTTACCGCGTCATCGCGCAGGCGGATAAGCAATTTCGCTCACAGCCGCGCGACTTGAAGCAGTTTTATGTGCGCTCGGATGACGGCCACATGATTTCGCTCGACAACCTGGTGACGGTGAAGGAAGGCACCAACGCCAGTGTGATCAACCACTACAACCTCTTCCGCAGCGTGGAAATCGACGGCAGCGCCGCGCCCGGCTACAGCTCCGGCCAGGCGATCAAGGCGATGGAAGAAGTTTCCCAACAGGTTTTGCCGCACGGGTACGCGTTCGAGTGGACCGGAATTTCACTCGAAGAAATCCAATCTGGCGCCCAGACCGTGATGCTCTTTGGGCTCGGCCTGCTGGTGGTCTATCTCACGCTATCCGCGCAATATGAAAGCTTTGTGCTGCCGTTCATCATTCTTCTGGCCGTGCCCATGGCCGTCCTCGGCGCCTTGCTGGCGCAATCGGCGCGCGGCCTGGAGAACGATGTCTACTGTCAGATTGGATTGGTGATGTTGATCGGCCTGGCAAGCAAGAACGCAATTCTGATCGTGGAGTTCGCCGAGCAGCTCCAACACCGGGGGCTGGGCCTGGTGGAGTCTGCGATTGAGGCCGCACGATTGCGCTTGCGCCCTATCCTGATGACCTCGATCGCGTTCATCCTCGGCGTGCTGCCGCTCGTCTTTGCCAGCGGCGCAGGCGCGGCAGGTCGGCACTCGGTCGGCACCACCGTCTTTGGCGGAATGATTGTCTCCACCTTCCTGAACTTATTTATCATTCCTGTTCTCTATATCCTGGTGCGCGGATGGCTGCCGATGAAGTTGAAACCCGAAGCGGTAGAGGAGCCGGAGCTGGTGGAACGGACGGCATAGCGTGACGGCAAAGCCGGGGCCGCATAACGACAGGACGCGTTCGCGGTTGCTGGCAGCGGGCTGGATTCTGCTGGCAGCGAGCTTGTTCATTGGCATTGTGGGACCGCGTCTCGGCTCCAGCGATCTGCCCCCTGACATCCGCGGCAACGTGGGCAACATCGATTTGACCGGTCTCGGATGGATCATCGTAGCCATGATTGTGGGAGCTCTCGCCTTGATGTGCTTCGTTGCGCAGTGGGTGCTGCGATCGCGGGAGGCGGACAGCACCAATCAACCTGGACCCCCGCAATCGAAGTAAGGAAAGGCTGCACTGCGTGGGCTTGACGTGATTTTTTCCGCCAACTTCCACAAGAGCTTCTCTATTCAAACCATCCGCTGCGGTAAGCGACCCACCAGCATCCGAACAGCAACGGCAGGGTGAGCGCAAGGCTCCACCAGAGCGGCAGTGCGAAATCCATGGCCAGGCCCAGCACGATGAACAGCATCCAGAAAATTCTTTGTTGCATTACAGAAAACCTTACCACTGAAGAGCAGAGATAAACAGTGATGGAATCGCACCGGCCGTGCACCCGGCAGCGATTTGATAAAGTAATAAGATTCTATGCTCGATCTTGCCTACGTCAGAGAGAACCTTCCTGGGATTGAAGAGATGCTGCGACGGCGCGGCTTGGAGCCGCAGAATGTCCTGAGCGGCTTTCGCCAGCTGGATGAAAAACGCCGCCAGTTGATCACGCAAGCGGAGACCATCAAGGCCCAGCGCAACCGCGCTTCAGAAGAGATCGCCAAGCTGAAAAAAACGGGACAAGACGCCACGGCGCAAATGGAGCAAACGAAAGCTCTGCGCCAGCAGGGCGACGCGCTGGAGAAGCAGGCCACGGAGATCGATCAGGAACTGCGCTCCATGCTTGCGGGCATCCCCAACATGCCGCATGAATCCGTACCGGTCAGTCACTCAGCCGACGATAACAAAGAAGTTCGCCGTTGGGGCACTCCGCCGCAGTTCAGCTTTACTCCCAAACCGCACTGGGAGCTGGGCGAGGAGCTGGGCGTCCTCGACATGGAGCGCGCGGTCAAACTGAGCGGCGCCCGTTTTGCGGTGTATTGGGACCTGGGAGCAAAGTTGGAGCGCGCGCTGGCGAACTTCATGCTTGATCTGCACACCAGCGAGCACGGTTACACCGAGGTTCTGCCACCCTACATGGTGAACTCGGCTTCCATGTACGGTACTGGCCAGCTGCCCAAGTTCGGCAATGATTCTTTCAAGATCGACCACCACGACCTCTGGCTCATCCCCACGGCTGAAGTGCCGCTCACGAATCTTTATCGCGACGAGACGCTCGACGCCTCGCGGCTGCCGCTCTCCGTCACGGGCTACACGCCGTGTTTTCGCAGCGAAGCGGGTTCGTACGGAAAAGACGTGCGGGGGATTATCCGCCAGCACCAGTTTCAGAAAGTTGAGCTGGTGAAGGTCACTCGGCCGGACCAGTCATACCAGCAGCATGAACGGCTTACCCGCGACGCCGAGACGGTCTTGCAGAAGCTGGGGCTGCACTATCGCGTGATGCTGCTGTGCACCGGTGACATGGGGGCCAGCTCGGCTAAGACTTATGATCTGGAAGTCTGGCTCCCCGGCCAGCAACTGTACCGCGAGATTTCTTCTTGTTCGAACTTTGAAGCTTACCAGGCGCGCCGTGCCAACATCCGTTACCGGCCGGAGGGAAGCAAAAAGAGCGAGTACGTGCATACGCTCAACGGCAGCGGCCTGGCCGTTGGCCGGACATGGCTGGCGATTCTCGAGAATTATCAGCAAGCCGACGGCAGCGTGGTCGTTCCGGAAGTCCTGCGGAAATACGTGGGCGCAGACACGATCGTGGCCAGAAAGTTCTAACCATTCCTTGAGCCTATACCTCGGCTTCTATACACTTAACGCATGTCTCGTGTCGGGCGCACGCTGAAGGGATATCTGTTCTGGACCTACGATCGCGGGAGCTTCCATTACGACGTGATGGTCACGCTGATCCTGGCGTTCATTTTTATCGGTCCACGTTTCATCGACTTCAAAGACCAACCGGGAACACCACTGACGCATCCCAACGGTGTCGTAGTCAGCACAGATGGAAAGATCTACCAGGTAGACGCCGCCGCGGTCGACGCGCAGGATGAAGGCATGGTCCGCGCCAATTTTGTCCGTGTGATCAGGCCCATTGCGGGCCCGGTGACCGTGGAGCGCGTGGAACCGGTCCGGGATGGTGTTGGTCACATCGTGGCATATCGTGCCTGGGTCAGAAAGTGAGCGGGTTGCCGAAATTTACAAAATCGCCGAAATTGTTGTCCATCGTTCTCCTGCTCGGCACCAGTGCACTGGCGTGGCCCTGCAGATCAGCGCAGGCGCAAGCCGCTGCGCCTGACGATCTGAATTCTGTTCTGGCGAAGATGAACACGAACGCGGTGACTTTCAAATCGGCCCAGGCCGACGTTGTTTTTGAAACCTATCAAAAAGTGGTTGACGAGAAGGACTCGCAGACCGGCCGCATCTATTTTCGCCGCAGCGGCAACAGCGTGGAAGTTGCATTCAATTTAACTTCGCCCACGGCCAAACAAGTCGTCTTCAAGGACAACAAAATCTTGATGTACGAGCCCAGGATCGACCAGCTCACGGAACGCGACGTGAGCAATAACAAATCTCAGGTCGAAGCATTTTTGAGCCTGGGCTTCGGCGCCCACGGAGATGACCTGAAGAAGTCTTACGACGTTACTTTGGCGGGCTGGGAGGCGATTGAAGGCGTGAAGACGGCAAAGCTGGAATTGGTTCCGAAAGACGAGAAAACGCGAAACACTTACAACAAAATCATTCTCTGGATTGATCCCAACCGCGACGTCCAGTTGCAACAGCAGTTTTTTGAGCCTTCCGGCGATTATCGATTGACGCGTTACAGCAATCTCAAGCTCAACAGCAAAATCCCCGACGATGTCTTTCGTCTTAAGTCCACGGGCCATCCCAAACCTGCCCATCCGTAACCCGGAAAACTTGGTCAGCATGCATAAGGCGATGGTGTAAAATCAACAAAGTAGGGCAGATCAGCCAAAGAGAAGACGAATTGTAGCTCGGAAATGGCTTGTCTGATCCACCGTTGCGGCTCGGATTGCATCTCACTATTTAGTTCTCCTTGAGGTTGTAATGGCCAAGGTTTTCACACTTCCCGTCAAGCCGAAAATGCCGGATCCGAAGCGGCGCAAGACGAGCCAGCAAAAGCCCGATCCGCGCTTCCTTGAAGGACAACGCCTCCTGGTGGAAGCCATGAAATACCTGGTGCAGCAGGATCCCAAGCGCAACAAGGATGCCGTGATGCTGATCTCAGAGCATTTCCGTACGCGCTTTCGCATGTCAGACCGGCCAGTGGAACCAGGACCGCTGTCAACCTAGTTTCCAAAGTCGAGATCACGGGACTTGATTTTCCACCCCTCGGGTTCTCCGTGTTTTCGCGCTCTTCGTAATCCTCCTTGTCTAAAGCTAACTTTACAAAAGCCTGCTGTCTCTAAGCTTGTGTCGTGATTCCCAATTGGAATAGACTCTTGTGCACTTAGTCTCAGGTACGAAGACTGACGGGACTCGCAATGGAGATCTTATGAATAACAAGTCAGGGAAACGGCTTCTTTTGTTGGCAATCATGGTGTTGTGCGCGATTGCGATTCCTATGTTGGCGCAAAAGGATCAGCAGCCTGGGACACCGAAAACACAAGGCGACACCTACAAATTCTCAGTCAAGGCCAACCTGGTGATAGTGCCGGTGATCGTGACGGATAAGCAGGGGAACCATGTTGGCGGCCTCAAGGCGGAAGACTTCGAACTGAAGGAAGATGGGTCGGTGGAGAAGATTTCCCGTGTTGACGAGCTTACTTCTGATTCCATCAAGGCTGAGCGTCCTGCACTGCAGCCCAACTCATTCAGTAACGAAGTTGTTTCTGACCATCCGAAAAAGCTGGAAATCCTTGCGCTGGATCAGCTGAATACTCCGTTTGCTTCCAGTGCCGACGCCAATCGCGGTCTTTTGAATTACCTGGCAAAAAATGCGGACCCGAATACGCTGCTCGCGCTGGTTGCCTTCCGGGGCGACGGTGTGCATTTGATCCATAACTTCACGAGTGATGTGAGTGTGCTCACTGCAGCCATCCACAAGGCCCAGGCCACGCTGAGCGTGCATGACACCTTGACCCAGACTGTCTCCGGGGAAGGTTCTGAAGCCGATGCTGAAGCTGCAATGATCCTGGCTCTGATCGCACCGGTCGATTTTTCTAGCGCAGTAGGGGCAAACCAGACTGCTGCCGCAGCCCGGGCAGCCATGGCGCAGATGCATGCGCAGGTGGATTCATCCAGGCAAAGCCAGGGCGGGCTTATCACGCTGGAATGCCTGCAACAGTTGTCCGAGTATTTCGCTAACGTTCCTGGGCGCAAATCTCTCATTTGGGCTTCCACTGCGTTCCCGTTCAGCCTGGGAGCGCAAGCGGGCGAACTGACACGCGGTACCACCTACGATGATTGGCAGCGCACATTCAAGATGCTGATCGATGCCAATATCGCCGTTTATCCCGTGGATGTGAGCGGACTTACTCAGGCCGGGCCGCTTACCACTCTTCAGGCCACCCAAGGCGCGCTCGGGCCGGAAGGCGGTGTTGCCGGACGGAGCAAGCAACTCGAGGGAGTGACGAACGGAAGCTTTGTGGATCCAAGCGTAGGGAGGCACCAGACGATGAATATTCTGGCCGATACCACCGGTGGCCAGGCGTTCTACAACTCCAACAATCTTTCCGACCTCTTCCATCGCGCGGGCGATGATTGCTCGCAGTACTACATGCTTTCGTACTACACCTCAGGAACGGGAAAACCCGGCTGGAGAAAGCTGTCCGTCAAGGTGCACAAAGATGGAGTGAAGTCGCGAGCGCGGGCCGGCTTTTTCTTCATACCGGCAGGAGCGAATGCAGCACTGATCGCCCGGAATGAGGAAATCATGGCCATGACATCAGAGCTGAGCTTTGCTTCAGTGCCGATCAGCGGCCGCTGGATGGAAGTGGAGCCTGCGGGCGATCAGCGCAAGGTTCATTTTGCGCTGTTGATTCCTCCCGGCATTCCGCTGATTGATGCGGATCATGACCGGCACATCAGCCTGGATTTCCGCGTTGTTGCCATTGATTCAAACGGAAAGACGGCCGGTACCATAGGACAACGCATGGAGACGAACCTCCCGGTGGAAGACGCGCAAACCATCCAGACCAAGGGTATTGACTACGCCAATCAGCTCGTTTTGGCGCCCGGCCAATATACGGTGCATTTCATTGTTCGCGACAATTTGCGCGAGGCGCTGGGCAGTGTGGTTACGTCGCTTAGAGTTCAATAATTAGGGTACCGTTAACCGTAATTCTGATGGCTCACCAGGCCGGCTAACGTGCCGCCTATCCACCATTCTGTCCCAGGCTTCGCCGAATCGTAATTCATTGGCAGCACAGGTTTTGTGACGAACTGTACAAAAATCAATATACAACGTTAAGTTCTATACGCAAAACGGGAACTCCGGACGGGTTCTCCCACCTAAGTTGTTGAAATCACGGATGCGTAAGTTGGCCGCCGAGTTGCCATTAAGAAATGTAAGTGGGGATCGCGTAGCTGAATACGTACGACGGGTTCTGTGATCTCCTTTCCATTTCAAGTACCACATTTTCTCAAAGAAGAAGAGAGGCTGGAATGAACCAGAAATTGACAAGGATACTGCTTTTTGTAGGCCTTCTGATTCTGGGTGCCAACGCCGCATTTGCCGATGTTTATGCGACGATTCGCGGTAGCGTCACTGATCCGACAGGCGCAGTGATTTCAGGTGCTCAGGTTACTGCAACCAACACTCAGACTGGGGTAAGCAAGACGACGACAAGCCAAACCAACGGTTTGTACGAATTTCTGCAACTCCCGGTAGGCCCCTACACGGTTACCGTCTCCAAGAACGGTTTCAAGACGTACAAATCGTCTGAATTCACGCTGACGGTAAACCAGATTCTCGACCTCGCTGCCAAGCTGGAAGTTGGTCAGACGAACGAAACCGTAGAAGTACGGGCCAATCCAGTTCAGGTTGAAACCACCAGCATTCAGCAGCAAACGCTGATCAACTCATCGCAAATCGTTGATCTGCCGCTGAATGGCCGTAACTTCACGCAATTGGAGCAATTGGCTCCTGGCGTCATGGCGTCAAACGACCGCTTCGGCACATTCTCGGTCAACGGCAGCCAGACTCAGCAGAGCAGCTACCTGATCAACGGACTGGACTCCAATGACATCGCTCTGAACACGCCCGGCTTCATTCCGAGCGCCGATGCCATTCAGGAGTTCAACCTGATCTCCTCGACCATCAATCCGGAGTACGGGCGCAACTCGGGTGGTATCGTAAACGCGGTCATCAAAAATGGTACCAACCAGTGGCACGGCGGAATCTTCGATTTCTACCGTGATACCTTCCTGAACGCGCGCAACTACTTCACCGTTGGTCCGCAGCAGCCGATCTTCCACCAGAACCAGTTTGGTGGGACCTTCGGCGGCCCGATCAGAAAAGACAAGACTTTCTTCTTCTTGTCCTATCAGGGAACCTACAACCGCACGGCCACGCAGAACCTGGTCACGGTGTTTTCAGCCGCTCAGAGAGCCGGCAACTTCGCTCAGAATATGGCCGCAATCGGAGCGAACGTCAACGTAACCCCGTTTACCATCGTGGGCGATGACGGCGCATCGCACGCTGCAGGCACACCGTGGTCTCCAGCTGGCTGCGTTCCTAACGGCCTTCCCGCTGGCTGCGCCACCGTCTTCCATCCCGGCTCTGCGACCGCAGGCATTCTCGGCACGGGCAACTTCAATCCCATTTCGCTGGGCTTGATGAATCAGTTTGTGCCCTCGGCGAACTCCGGCACCAACCAGTTCGCGTTCAGCCCAACTAACCCCAGCAAGACGGACCAGGGCATTGCCCGTATTGACCACAACTTCAACCAAAGCAATCAGATTTGGGGAGTTTACGCGATCAACAACAACCGCGCGCAGCAGGTGTTGCCGTTTACCGGTTCAACGCTTCCAGGCTTCGGCACCTTCAGCACCGCCGTTACCCGGGAAATCACGGTTGCTTACACGCATGAGTTCAGCACCGCGACCCTGAACGAACTTCGTTTGGGCTATCACCGCCTGAATTTTGATACAGTTGAACCGCAAACGACGGTCAATCCTTCCACATTCGGATTCACCAACATTCATCTGCAGGATCCTGCAGCAGCCCAGCTGCCGTTCATCAACGTGACTGGGTTGTTTGCTCTCGGATTCAGCACCAACGGACCGCAACCCAGAAAAGACCAGAACTATCAGCTGACGGATAACTTCACCAAGATCATCGGCAAGCACACCATGAAGTTCGGCTTTGACGCTCGCCGCTTCCAGGTGGACAATCCGTTCTTCTTCAATATTGACGGCGCCTATGCCTTCGGCGGCAACGGCGGCTTCTCCACAGGCAGCACAGCAACCGACTTCCTGCTGGGCATCCCGGATAGCTTCTCTCAGGGCTCAGGCGCGGTCATCAACGCCCGTGCTTATGAGTACTATGGCTACGCTCAGGATCAATGGAAAGCGAAGAGCAACCTGACCGTGACCTACGGCGCCGGCTATCAGATCGACACTCCGTACAACAACAACCAGTTCGGCGGGTTGGCGTTTAACTGCCTGATCCCCGGAGAGCAGTCCACTGTGTTCCCGACCGCTCCTAAGGGAATGACCTTCCCGGGTGACCCAGGCTGCAACAAGTCTGGATCGGACATTAAGTACGGTCACATCGGACCCAGAGTCGGCTTTGCGTACTCCCCGCAGTGGGGCGGCAAATTGACTAATGGCTCGTCCAACAAGACCTCAATCCGCGGCGCCTTCGGCGTATACTTCAACCGCTATGAGGAAGAAACCGCTCTGCAGAACCTGGCCGCACCGCCCTTCGGTCTTTCCTCGGGTGGCGTCGGTGACGTAGGCGGCAGCGCAGGCTTTGCCGATCCATGGAACGACATCAGTGGAGCCGGTTCCATTCCCAACAAGTTCCCCTTCACTGCTCCAGCTAAGGGCAGCGCGGTGGACTTCACCTTCTTTGAACCCATGAGCTTGAACACCAACAACAAGAATCTCAGCACCCCGTATTCCATGAACTTCAACCTGAATATTCAGCGCGAGTTTGCCGGAAACACGGTGGTTTCGTTGGGATACGTTGGTGCGATGGGCCGTCACCTGTATCGCGCTTATGAGGCTGATCCCATCACCCTCGCCGGCGCGCAGGCTTGCGTCGCCACCAAGGCTTGCGGTGGAAGTGCTCTCGCCAGAAACTTCCAGCACCTGATCTTCCCGTCTCACTCCTTGCTGGGTGATCCGGCCTTCGGAAGCTGGGGCACGCAGTTCACTGATGGAACATCCGACTACAACTCCATGCAGATCAACATCACCAAGGGCATGACGCATGGATTGCAGCTCATCACCAGCTATACCTGGAGCCGCTCGATTGACAACGGTTCCGGCTTTGAAAACAGCGGTTTCGGAACCCGTGGAACCAACCCGTTCTTCCCGAACCTCAACGTTGGCGACTCCGCTCAGGATGCCCGCCAGCGCCTGGTGCTGGGTTATATCTACGCAGTTCCAAGCCTGAAAAACCACTTCAACTGGGCTACCGACAAGGTGTTTGGCGGATGGAAGGTATCTGGAATCTCAACGTTCCAGAGCGGCTTCCCCATCAACATCAGCACCTCTTCGTTCCGTTCGCTGACCTGCGATGCGTTCACCTTCTACGGATGCCCCGACAACCCGAACCAGCTTGCGACCAAGGTAGGTACGCTCGATCCTAGAAACTCCAGCTTTAACGGGCTGAAGAACTTCTGGTTCGATCCTTCCCAGTTCGCACAGGTTCCGTTGTGCACCTATAACGCCGGCGGCGTCGTAACCAACGCCAACGTGTGCGGTCAGTTCGGCAACACCGGACGTGATTCGCTCCACGGACCTGGAATCCTGAACACCGATCTTGCCCTGCTGAAAGATACAAGAATCAGCGAAGGCAAGACCCTGGAAGTGGGTATTGAAGCCTTCAATATCTTCAACCACGCTCAGTTCAACAACCCGACCAGCAACATCGCTTCGGGCAACTTCGGCCGCATCACTTCGACCTCGATCGCCGGCCGCATTGTTCAGCTGCGCGCGAAGTTCAACTTCTAACCAGTTACACCAACCCAAAGGGCGCTCGTTCGCGAGCGCCCTTTTTTTACGTTCTCTCCTCCTATAAAATCGAGAACAGAACGCACTCGTCTCAAATACCAGGTGTATGAAACTTCCGGTTTATCTCGATAATCACGCCACCACGCCGCTTGACCCGCGCGTGTTAGAAGCCATGTTGCCCTTTCTCACGTCGAAGTTCGGCAACGCCGCCAGCAACAGCCACTCATTCGGCTGGGAGGCTGCAGCGGCGGTGGAAGCCGCTCGCCGTCAGATTGCCATTGCCATCGGCGCTTCACCGCAGGAGATTGTTTTCACCTCAGGCGCGACCGAGAGCGACAACCTGGCTGTCCTTGGCGTAGCCGAGGCCCAGCAACCACGCGGCAAGCACATCATCACTGCTGTTAGCGAGCACAAAGCCATTCTCGATAGCTGTAAATACCTGGAAAAACATGGCTATCAAGTCACCTGGCTTCCGGTAAAGAGTGACGGTCTGATCGACCTTGACCGGCTTACAGATTCGTTTACGTCTGAGACCATCCTGGTCACCATCATGGCGGTGAACAACGAAACCGGCGTGCTTCAGCCCATTGACGAGATCGGCAAGTTGTGCCGGGAACGCGGCGTGCTCTTTCATTCCGATGCCGTCCAGGCCCTGGGCAAAGTTCCTTTGAATGTCCACAACAGCGGCCTTCACCTGGCATCTCTCACCGCGCACAAGCTCTATGGTCCCAAAGGATGTGGAGCGCTGTTTGTCAGCAGCGATGTGGCGGAGCGCCTGAAACCGATGATTCACGGCGGCGGTCACGAGCGTGGGTTGCGCTCCGGCACACTCAATGTTCCCGGTATCGTGGGCTTCGGCAAAGCCTGTGAGATCGCGCACCAGGAGATGGGGGAAGAAAGCTGCCGTCTCGGGGGCCTGCGGAACCGTCTGCGCGAGCGCCTCACTTCTGCGCTTGATGAGGTAGTGATCAACGGCAGCATGGAGCATCGTGTGCCCGGCAATCTCAACATGAGTTTCCTGCATGTTGAGGGTGAGACCCTGCTTACTGGGCTGCACGACGTAGCGCTCTCCAGCGGTTCGGCTTGCTCTTCAGGCAAGACCGAGGCTTCACACGTGCTTAAAGCGCTCGGCCTGAGCGACGAAGTTGCCGGCAGCGCCCTCCGTTTTGGTATCGGCCGCTTTAACACTGAAGACGAGATCGACTACGTGGCTGAGCGGGTCATTGAACTGGTGAAGAACCTGCGGGAAGTAGCTGTCTGATTCACTGCCGGCGGATTCTGCCTGCGCAAAGCTTTACCACTCACTGCGTGGGGCCGCACCTGATCTGCGACCTTTACCGCGCAATCACCGTGATCACTTGATCTTTGCAACTGCAGCGGCGGCGGGATCTTCCACACGGGCCTCCCTCAGGTATCTCGCAGCTTCCTCCGGAGGCGTGGGGTTGATGTAGAAGCCAGTACCCCACTCAAAGCCCGCTGTTTTTGCCAGCTTGGGAATGATCTCCAGATGCCAGTGATAATAATCCTGGGTGTTCTCCTGCACCGGAGAGCTGTGCACGATCAGGTTATAGGCGGGATCGTCGAGCACCTGGACTGCCTTCGACAAAACCGTACGCAGCATCCCGGCAAGGCTTTCGTACAACGTGGACGGGGCATTCTCAAAGGCAGACTCGTGGCGCTTGGGCAGGATCCAGGTCTCAAAGGGGAAGCGCGGGGCGTACGGACACAGCGTAACAAAATCGTGGTTTTCTGCTGCCACCCGCACTTTGGCTTCTATTTCCTGGCGGATGATATCACAAAAAATGCAGCGTTCCTTGCTGCTGAAATAGCGCTTGGCGCCGTCCAGTTCCTCCGCCACCTGCTTGGGCAAAATCGGCAAAGCAATGATCTGCGAATGCGGATGCTCCAGGCTCGCCCCTGCGCCTTCGCCATGATTTTTGAACACCAGAATGTATTTGAACCGGCGATCCTGCTTCAGGTCGAGGATGCGATCGCGAAAGGCCCACAGCAAATCTTCCACGCGCTTTGGGGGCATGGTGGCCAGAGTTTCCCCGTGATGCGGGGTTTCAATCACCACTTCGTGCGCGCCCAAGCCGTTCATCTTGTCGAACATGCCATCGGCCTGGCGGTCCAGATCACCCTCAATGCCCAGCGCGGGAAACTTGTTCGGGACCACACGCAGATTCCAGCCGGCAGAGTCACGCCGATTGTTACCCGGACGGTAAGCCAGAATCTCCGGCGGCGTCTTGTCCTCATTACCGGGACAGAAGGGGCAAAAGCCGCCTTTGAGCGTTACACGCTCGCGCGAAAAATCACCCGGCCTTCGCGCCCGGTCTGTGGAGATGATTACCCAGCGGCCCGTGACCGGATCTCGTCTTAGCTCTGGCACCTAAATATCTTACTCTCGCGAGAAGTCACACGCTCCATTCATGCTCTGCGCCGGCGGCGTGGGCGGTGTTGCCCAGGGTTTGCCGGTGAAATCGAAGAACTCCGTCATGTCAGGCATGGCCGCATCGCGGGCCGTCAGCGTGGACAGGCCCCAACGCGCCTCAATGAAACGCAGATAAGCCGTGTAATCCATCGGCGTGTGCGAGACGAAATTCTTTTTCGTAAACGGGGAGATCACCATGTTTGGCACGCGGCCGGCGGTGATGGTGAAGTCTCCAGGTGCATCAATCGACAGGAGGTCCACGGGCTTGATGCCGTCCGGGCTCGGTACGGAGAGAGGCGGCACGTGGTCGAACGTTCCTCCGCCCTCATCGTGGGCGAAGAACAGAACGGTGTCACTCCATGACGGCCCCTGCATCAGCGCGTTAATCACCTTCGACGCGAATTGCGCGCCGACCTGGACATTGATTGCGGGCTCCCCAAGCGCCGGGTTATCCGGATGGAAGTTGCTCGGGTGCTCGGAAAGACCGTCGTGCAGTCCCGGCTCGATAAATGACACTCCCGGCAGCTTTCCTGCGCCAACATCGGTGAAGTACTGCGCCATCGGGGCCACATGAGCCGCTACCCCGGGTTTGTTGAAGTAGGCAAAATCCGAGAGGAAGGTAAACATGGAAGTATCGGCCGAATAGATTTTCCAGGAAACGCCGGCCGCGTCCAACTCCTCGAAAATTGTCTTCGCCGTCAGGGTTCCCGGGCCGGGTCCGTTGTGCACGAATCCCTGAGATGTTGCCGCGAACAAAAAATGCCGGTTTGCCGGAGTGTCGCTGGGAATGGGCCCAAAGAAATGGTCATCGAGGGCAAACTGTGATGCCATGAAATAGTAATAATTCAGGTCATTGGCATCGAAAAAGCCCATCACGCGATGCCCATCCTGGTCCGCCATATGGATCCCCAGCCCGGCGGCAACCTTAGTGATGTTGAAACCTATTGCAACAAACCCATCCATTGGCGAGCTGGACGAAGCTGCCGCCGGGTTCTGCTGATCGAAATTGATATGCGATGGCTCCCAATCGGGTGTGAGGTCTTCGGTGCAGACTGAACCGGTGTGATAAGGCGCAATGCTTGCTCCGGTGGCGGGGGAGACATTGGAAAACGCTCCGGTGCTTTCATCATCGATCGTTGCCGGCGAACCGTTGATGGGAAATCCATTCGCCTGGCGATACGAAGTCATTTGACCGAAATAGTGGTCGAACGACCGGTTCTCCTGTATCAGGATCACAACATGGTTCACTGCCGTGATTCCCGCGGGTTGCGGCTCAACCGTCCCTGGATTCTGTCCTTTATTGGACACACCGCCACAGCCTACGACCGCCACGGCAAGTAGTGTGCATGCGAAAAAAGATCTGGATCTGGAGCCCATATGCTCTATCCCCCCTACTTATTCGAGATGTTCTGTTCGAAGCTGATGTTGGCCCGATATTGATCTCGAAACTGTTCGAGGGAGGGCAGATTTGAAGCACCCTGAGTGCTCGCGGCCGCCCCGCGGCTGAACGGGGCCGATGCGTGAGGCCCAGCAAGAGTGAAACACTCTCCGCGTTTCCTGTTATTGGTCGAGACGCGCAGATTTGAACTTTGCGCATTAGAACACGAGCGGAAACCCCGGATCACGCCATCCTGAACGCATCTTTAAACAGCTCGATCTCCGCCTCATCGGCGGCAAGGTAGACACTCACCACGTCAAACCGAATGGGCGGTTTGCCTTTCACTTTGCGCAAAAACTCCCGCGCTACCCGCGACAAATCGCTCTGCTTTTCCGCGTCCACGGCTGCCTCCGCCGGCGCAAAATCCCGCGTCTTGCGTGTCTTTACCTCGATGAAGCACAACGTCTCGCCGTCCCATCCAACCAGGTCCAACTCGCTACGGCTGCGCGGACTGCGATAATTGCGCGCAATCATCACGTAGCCGCGCTGGCGCAGATAGAAATAGGCTTCCTCTTCTCCGCGTATTCCAGTGAGGAGATGCTGTGGCGCGGAATTCTTCTGGGCCAGAAACCTGGCGATGGAATCCAAAGCGCGAAGCGTGATGTGCGTGAGCTTGCCGGGCATCTGATGTCGAATCCCGAGGCGAGCACAGTTGGCTTCCATCTTCAAGGACTACCCGGTGCGAGCCGAAGGAACCATATCGTAACGAAAATTTTCTGGAGTCGCAAAGCCCGCAACAAAAATGCCTGCCAAGATGGGTCATCTCCGCAGGCATTTTCCGTAGCTGTGGGGCTCCCTCGCTACGCTCGCGATGTGCAAAACCTTACCGCTCTTTTTCCACTATGGTCACGCACTCTTCCAGAACGTCCATGGCGATATCCGCCTGCTCGTGTGTTACCACCAATGGCGGAGCAATGCGGATGGAGTTTTCGCCAGCGCCCAGGAACAGGAGACCGCGTTCAAACGCCAATTCAACGATGCGGTCGCGCTCGTCATGCGCGGTGGCTTTCGTCTTCTTGTCTTTCACGATCTCCACGCCGATCATCAACCCGCGTCCACGCACGTCGCCCACCATGGGATGCGTCTTCACCCAGCCATTCAGCCGTTTCATGATGTGCGCGCCCACGACCTCCGCATTGTGAATGCCTTCGTTCTCCAGCACGTTCATGGTCGCCAGCGCGGCTTCAATGCAGACGGGATTACCGCCAAAGGTGGAAGCATGCGATCCAGGCACCCAGTCCATGATCTCCGCGCGCGCCAGAGTCACGCCCAGGGGCATGCCTGACGCAATACCCTTGGCTATGGTAACGATGTCCGGTTCGACGCCGGTGTGCTGGATGGCCCACCATTTGCCGCTGCGTCCCGCGCCGCTCTGCACCTCGTCGGCGACGAGCAGAATGCCGTTCTGATCGCAGATGCGGCGCAGCTCGCGCATGAATTCCGCCGGGGCCGGCAGGTACCCGCCTTCGCCCTGGATCGGCTCAATGAAAATTGCGGCGCACTCTTCCGCCGGCATGATCGTCTTGAACACCCGCTCTTCGATGAAGCGTATGCATTCGGCAATGTGCTCTGCCTCGGTCATGCCGTCCGGCTTGCGATACACGTTGGGATAGGGTACATGCGCCACGCCCGGCACCAGCGGAAAAAAGCGCCGCCGCTGCTGCGTTTTGGAGGCCGTAAGCGAGAGAGCGCCCATGGTGCGGCCGTGAAATGCGCCATAGAACGCGATAATGCCCTGCCGCCGGGTGTGATAGCGGGCTAGCTTGATAGCGGCTTCAATGGCTTCAGTGCCGGAATTACCGTAATAAGCGCGGATCGGGCCGGACATCGGCGCCACCTTGGCCAACCGCTCTGCCAACGTGATCAGGTTTTCGTAGTAAAAATCTGTGCCGGACATGTGGATTAGCTCAGCCGCCTGCTTCTGAATCGCTGCCACTACTTCAGGATGGCAGTGTCCGGTCGACACCACGGCGATCCCGGCGGAAAAATCCAGGAATTCATTGCCGTCAACGTCTTCCACCATCACGCCGCGGCCGCGCTTGGCCACCAGCGGATAGGAACGCGTATACGATGGCGAAATGTATTTCTGATCGCCCTGCAGAACTGCCTGGGCTTTGGGTCCGGGCAGCTTGGTCCGGATCTTGGGTCCGGCATTGGAAATAGTCTGGGTTGCCATGTTCATCCTCGTTTCAAATGGTTACGTGTGAATACATTCGGCCTGGGTCTGACGAGTAAAACGTCTCTAGAACCCTTGCGCCGATCAGGTGTGAGAACGAGGAGAAGAGTTAGTCGCCGGCAAAGAGATTGGCCCGCGCGTGCGAAGGCAGCACCGCCAGGTAACGCCGTGGGCAGACAAGGAAGTCCACCCAACAGGCCAGCGAGCGTTTGGGCGTGAGCCACACAAACCATGATGTGCGCGCTGAATTCATCTACACTTCTATTATAGCCCGAAAATTGCGCCCAACTGGCGGTTACTACGGTGCATTCCCGTGCACATTTCGCACCGTTCAGTTTTTTCGCATCGACGGAGTGCGCCGCTCCGTCAGATGATAGTACTTAGTGCTCAGGTCGATCAATTTCACTTTTATGAAGTAGAGGTAAGCGCGAGGCCGGCTAGCGCGCCGAGCGCCCTGCTCAGGAGCAAATCAATAGTGAACAAGGCCAAGCTGAGTGGCGGGTTGGAGCGAAGCGACCAAAATAAACGGTTCCGCGTGATGGTCTCTTTCGGGCTGGTTTATGTCCTCTGGGGCTCCACATACCTGGCCATGCGCATCGCTGTGCGCGATCTGCCGCCGTATGTCGCCGGCGCCACGCGTTACCTGATCGCCGGTCCAATCATGTTGCTGGCCTGCGCTTTGCTGGGACGGAAGATTCGCATCAACCGCCAGGACTTCGTCCGGCTCTTGCTGATTGGCGTATTACTGCTCTCGATGGGCAACATCGGGGTGCTCTGGGCGGAAGAATACGTATCCAGCGGTCTGGCAGCGCTGATCGTCGCACTGGTGCCTATTTGGGTGGTGATACTTGAGGCATGGGTCTTTCGCGCCGGCCGTGTGACAGCGCAAGGGCTCATCGGGCTTTCTTTGGGGATCGCCGGCCTGTTACTCCTCCTCTGGCCGCGCATTGTCTCCGGGACGCATCTTGGCCGCCAGGAGCTTTTGGGCTGCGGCATACTCGCCGCCGCATCATTTGCCTGGGCACTCGGCTCCATCTTCTCTCACCGATTCGATCTCACGGTTGACGTTTTCGCGTCCGCCGCCTGGCAAATGACGCTTGGCGGCCTGGTGAACGGCGTCATAGCACTCCTCAGCGGTCAATTCCTTAAAGCGCACTGGGCCGCGCCGGCGCTGGGCGCTATCGGCTACCTTGTTGTCTGCGGATCGTGGATCGGCTACACCAGCTACATTTATCTGCTGGAGCACGTGCCGACCGCCAAAGTCGCAACGTATGCGTACGTGAATCCGATCGTCGCTCTCATTCTCGGCTGGCTGATTTTGCGCGAGCGCGTCGATATTTTTATGTTGGTGGGTACCGCGATCATCATTGCTTCTGTAGCGCTGGTGAACACCTCGAAGTTGCATCAACCGCAGGCTGAAACGGCGGTGACGGAAGAAACTTGTCCGAAGACTGTGAATGTGGCGGGAGACTGAGGAGAATTTGGTAATTGAGTGAGTTGGTACATGGGTAAATTGAAGAACGGCGACGTTTGTTTCCCGTTTTTCACTTTACCAAATTACCAATTTACTCACTTACCAAATCTCACTCACTTCCTTTTCCAGCGTATCCCATCCTTCGTATCTTCCACGACAATTCCGGCGTCCGCGAGTTGCTTCCGAATCGCATCGGACCGCGCAAAATCCCGCGTCTTTTTTGCGGCGTTCCGCTCTTCGATCAGCCGGTTGACTTCGTTATCCGAAATGCCGTCGGCGGCAACGGCCGCTTCCACGGCGACCCCGTGTGCTTTGGCCCACTCAATCGCAACTCGTGTCTTTTCCGCGTCATCATCTTTCAAAACGGCGAAAACCTCGTCAAACTGATCCAGCACTTCCAGCAGCGGCGCTTTGTCTCCCTCGCGGAGCTCGCCGCGATCGGCCAGCGTGTTGGCCTCACGCACCATGTCAAAGACCGCCGCTGAAGCTCTTGCTGTATTGAGGTCATCTTCCATCCCGGCGCGCATCTCCTGCTTTGCTTTAGTCGCCGCCTCCTGCGCCGCCGGGTTGGTGCCCGCAGGAAGCTGCGACATTCTCATTCGTGACTGGAAGGTCCGGAGGCGTTCCACCGAGTGCGCCGCCTGTTTCAGCCCGTCAAAAGTAAAATTGAGCTGCTTGCGATAGGGAACTGACGTCAACAGAAAACGAATGGACGAGGCCTTGTGCCCTTTCACCAGCAGATCGCGCAGGGTGAAGAAGTTGCCCGCGCTTTTTGACATCTTCTCGCCTTCGACGAGCAGAAATCGCACATGCACCCAGTGGCGCGCGAAGGTCTTCGCTGTAAGCGACTCCGACTGCGCAATCTCATTCTCGTGGTGAGGGAAAATCAGGTCTTCACCGCCGCCGTGCAGGTCAAAGCTCTCGCCCAGGTACTTCATTGACATCACGGAGCACTCGATGTGCCAGCCTGGCCGCCCCGGCCCGATCACGCTCTCCCAGTGGGCTTCGCCTTCCTTCGGTGCTTTCCAGAGGGCGAAATCGCGAGCGTTGTCTTTTTCATACTCGTCAACGTCCACTCGCGCCCCGACTTCTATCCCGCCGAAATCTTTCTTTGAGAGCTTGCCGTACTCGGGAAACTTGGCGATGCTGAAGTAATACGAGCCGTCCTCGGTGCGGTAGGCAATCCCTTTCTTTTCCAGCGCGGCAATGAACTCCGCCATCTCCCGAATATGCTCCGTGGCGCGAACAATTTTTTCCGGCCGCTCCAGATTCAGTGACGCCATGTCCTCCAGAAACGCGTCTTCGTACTTCTTTGTGTATTCCTGGACTGTCTTCTTCTCCCGCGCGGCGTTGCGGATGATCTTGTCATCCACATCGGTAATGTTCATGACATGCTGGAGCTTGAAGCCGCTCTGGCGCAGAAAGCGGCGCAGGATATCGACCGCTACAAACGTGCGGAAATTGCCGATGTGGCCGTAGTCATACACCGTGGGACCGCAGGCATACATGCGGACGGTGTTGTCTACAGCAGGCGCAAACTCCTCTACCTTGCCGGATAGCGTGTTGTAAAGGTGCAGGGGCAAACGAAGATTGTAGCAAAATGAGCTTTCGTCCCTGAAAGCCTCTACCCCTTCAACTCCAGAGGCTTCGCCATCAATGGCAGCCCGCGCAACCGGATGCCGGTCGCGCTGAACATCGCGTTCGCCACGGCCGGCGCGACACCCATGATCGGCGTCTCGCCCGCGCCTGCCGGCGGCACGTCTTTGCGGTCGATCAACTCAACCTCGATCTTCGGCAGGTCGCGGAAACGCGGGACGCGGTAATCCCTGAAGCGCCCATTCAGCACCTTCCCGTCAGCAAAATGAATGGCCTCAACCATTGCTCCGCCGACTCCCTGCACAATGGCGCCTTCGATCTGGTTGCGCAGTCCGTTCGGATTCACTACCGCGCCGCAGTCGAACGATTCCACTACGCGCACAATGCGCACCTGTCCCCGCGTACGGTCAATCGTGACCTCCGCGCACGTGGCCAGATAGCCATTCTTTTCAAATCCTCCGGCCATGCCGAAGCCGCGTTCCGGCGTAGCGTTCTGCTTGCCCCAGCCGAAGCGCTCTGCCGCGGTTTCAAATACCGCGCGGAGACGGGGATCGGTGATGTTTTTCAGCCGAAATTGCAGCGGATCCATGCCGGCCAGATGAGCCAGTTCGTCCATGTGGCTCTCGCGGGCAAAGTGGTTCGCCGTCGCCGCCAGCCCTCGATACGATCCCTGCCGCAACGGCGGATTCTTTGCGGGATGAAATTCAATCTTCTTGTTGGGCACGCTGTATGGTGTGTCAATGGCTGCGGGGCCGGAGTTGTAGTTATGAAACTCCCACGCTACCAGCTTCCCATCCGCCGCAATGCCGCTCTTTACATCAATCACACCTGCGGGACGGAAATAAGCCCACGTGAACTCCTCCTCACGAGTCCATACCAGCTTCACCGGCTTGCCCGCGCCTTTCGCCAGCCGGGCTGCCTCCACGGCGCATTCGCCGGTGTGCTTGCCGCCGTAGGCGGAGCCAGTGTCCGGTACAATCACACGCACGTGATCCTGCGGAATATGGAAAACCGCTGCCAAATCCTCCTTCACCGCGAATGGCCGCTGGGTTCCGGTCCAGACCGTCAGCTTGCCGTCCTGCCACTCGGCGACGGCCGCGCGCGGCTCCAGTGGGGCATGCTGGATATAAGCCGCGGTGTAAGTCTGCGATAGAGTCTTGGCTGCCGACGCCATGCCTGTTTCCACCGAGCCGGCAGAGTTTCCACCTCTGCCGCCGAATCCCGCGCGCGCTTCGCTGTCAACGTCCTTGCGCAAGTAGTCGAACAGGGCGGCGTCTGAAACCTGCGGCGGTGCCTGTGTTTGCACTTCGACCAGAGTTAATGCCTTCTGGGCCAGGCCGGGATCGGCGGCAGTTACGCCGATAAAATCCCCATCGTGCACCACTGTCACGCCCGCCACTTGCTCCGCCTTTTTCGTATCAACAGAAATCAGTTTGGAGTTAAACGCCGGCGGCCGGTACACCTTTCCGTGCAGCATTCCAGGGCGACTCAGGTCGGAAGTGTACTGGTGCCCGCCGGTGACAAATGCCTTGCCATCGACCTTGCTTGCCGGCGCGCCGGCAATGCGCCAATGGGTAGGGCTTTCCGGCTCAGGATCGGCCTCAGGAATCATCACCAGCTTCTGTCCATGCGTCAGCTCGCCGTAGGAAATCCGCTTCCCTGCCTTCGAGCTCACCACCATGCCGTCTTTGGCAAAGAGGGTGGCGGGATCGACGTTCCAGCGCTTGGCCGCCATCTCTACAAGAGCACCGCGCGCGTTCGCAGAGACAGTGCGCAGGCGTGTCCCCATCTGTGGGGTGGTCCGGCTGCCGAAGGTTCCCATGTCAAACGGCGTGAGATCGGTATCCGCCATGATGAGTGTGATGGACGCCATGGGCACGTGCAGTTCCTCCGCCACCTGCTGCGTCAGCGACGTCCGAATGTTCTGCCCCATCTCCGCCTTGCCGGTAAAGACCGTGACCTTGCTGTCTTCGCCAATGTGCAGCCATGATGCCAGATCGTTGTTGCCATTTTCGCTGTTGACTGGGCGCCCCGACTCCTGGGTCAGACCTTTCTTCACGCAGTAGCCGACGATCAGCCCTGAGCCCAGCAGTTTGAACAAGTCGCGGCGGCTGACATCGAAGAAATGGTGCAGCGGTTCCACTGCATGCTGCTCAAACTCAACACTCTGCTCCTCAACAGTTGTCTTCAATGCGGCGACGTCTTTGGTTGCATCGGTCTTCATGCCTTCCCGCCTTTCTCCGCGGCCCTATGAACCGCCGCCATGATCCGCTGGTAGGTTCCGCAACGGCAGATGTTACCGTTCATGTGATCAAGGATGTCATCGTCAGATGGTTTGGGAACAGCCGAAAGCAGGGCGTGCGCCGCCATGATCATGCCTGAGGTGCAGTACGCGCATTGAAAAGCCTCTTCCTCGAGGAAGGCCTGCTGGATTGGCTGAAGATTGCCATGGGCCGACAGTCCTTCAATCGTCACCACCTTGCCTTTCACCCCGGCAGCGGGAAGCCGGCAGGAGCGCACTGCTTTGCCGTCCAGCAGCACCGTGCAGGCGCCGCACTGGCCCACGCCGCAACCATATTTTGTGCCGGTGAGTCCCAGACGGTTGCGCAAGATCGACAGCAGCGGTTCATCCTGCGCTGCTTCGACCTTGTGTTCGCTTCCATTGATGAGCAGTGTTATGGTAGCCATGGTCTCCCCTCGGCCAGACCCGATACGATGAGAATGCAGCTCAGGCTCCGGCAGCTCTTATCCTACCTCCGTGCTTCCGGCCTTTGCACTCTTTACTTGCTGACGATTGTGCCAGGGCAGCACGAAAGGACATCCAGATACGTCGGATGCATTTCCGATCCCACTCGATGGGTCACATGAATGATGGGTCACATGAATTCGGTTATGTGTGAGCGCCAGCCATCGGCAACCAGACCTGGAAGCGGGTATCGCCCGGCTTTGACTCTACCTGAACGCTGCCCTTGTGCTTCCTGACAATGCGTTGCACGGTATCGAGTCCCAGTCCTGTCCCCTGGCCCACGCCTTTGGTAGTGAAGAACGGCTCAAAGATATGCGGCTGTACGTGGCCGGGAATTCCCGGGCCGTTATCGCGGATCTCCACCACGACGCAGCCGTCGTCACGATAGGTGCGCACTCGCAGCTCGCCTTTGCCGGCCATGGCGTCAATCGCGTTGTCGATGATGTTGGTCCACACCTGGTTCAGCTCGCTGCCGAACGAATCCACCAGCAGGGGCACCGGCTGATAGTCGCGCTCCACTTTCACGCCTTTTTTAAGCTTGTGGTTCAGGATGGTCAGCGTCGTCTCCAGGCTCTTGACGATGTCAACGTTCTGCACCGGCGATTGGTCCATGAAGGTGTATTCCTTGATCGCGCACACCAGGTCGGAGATGCGTGATGTGCTGCTCTCAATCTCGTCAAGCACTCCCCAGATCTCGAGCGACGCGGAAATCCTCACCAGCGCCGCCCTCGCCGTCTCCGCGTCGAGTGAATCGAAGAGCGATTCCAATATCTCCGGCTTGGCGCCCTTGCGCGCCAGGTTCGCTGCAAGTTGCCACAAATCATTCTGGCCGTGGCTGCGCAGTAGCGCGTCCAACTGGTCTTCAAGCGTGCTCACCGTGAGTGTGTCCGGGGGGCGTCCATCCTGCTGGATGAACGACGCTTCCAGCCGGTCTATCTGGGCTTTCTGGGCGGATGTGAGTTCCTGCGCACCCAGCGCGTGCGCTGCTTCTTTGATTTGCTTCAAAAGTCCACGCAACTGGCTGGCAGCCCGCTTAGCCGCTGAGGCCGGATTATTAAGTTCATGCGCCAATCCGGCCGAGAGCTTGCCCAGTCCAACCAGACGGTCTTTCTGCTGCTCCATCCGGGTGGTTTCGCGGATTCTGTCGGACATCAGCCCCACCAGACGGCCGGCCAGCTCCGGCATCTTTTGTATCAGATCAGGAAAGGACGAGGCGGGATAGCGTAATGCGCGGCTCGCTGTGACGGCCTTGGCCGTGAGCGGAAATTGTTTCATCCGTGAATAGGGAAGCACGCCGGTCACGTCTCCGGGTTTCGCGGTGATCGTTAACACTTCGCCGCCGATTTCGCCACGGGCCTGCATCTGCCCTTCCAGGATCACAAACATCGCGTCAGCCGGATCGCCCTGGTGCAGATACACATCCTCCGGCTGCAACGTCAATTCCTGCGAGTGGCCGAGAAACCACTCCACCTGGTCTTCCGGCAGGCCGGCGAAGATCGGCAAGCGCAGCAGTTCTGATTTTTCCGCCATGCTAAACCTTGCTCAAATATTGATGGATAAATTGCACTGCTACCGAACCCTCGCCCACGCCGGAGGCAACGCGCTTGACCGATCCATGGCGCACATCGCCAACGGCGAAGACCCCCGGGACGTTGGTTTCAAGCAGGAATGGATCGCGCTCCAAACTCCATCCTTTGGGTCGCGCACCATCCCACAGCAGGTCTGGCCCGGTCAGGATAAAGCCACGGTCGTCCCGTTCCACCAGCTCTCCCAGCCAGTCGGTGCGTGGCAATGCGCCGATAAAAATGAACATCGCGCTGGCCGGTACGCGCTCAGTCTTGCCTGTGTCCGAACAGAGGACAGAAATCTCTTCCAGATGCGAGCCGCCATGCGCTTCCATCACGCTTGCGTGGGCCCATAGCTGGATGTTGGGTGTCTGCTTGACCTGGTCAATCAGGTACTGTGACATGGTGCTGGAAAGCGATTCACCGCGCACAAGAATCACCACGCGCTCGGCGTATCTGGCAAAGTTCATGGCGGCCTGGCCGGCGGAATTTGCTCCGCCGATAATGTACACAATCTCTCCCTTGCATGCGATTGCTTCCGTTGCGCCGCCGCCATAGTACACGCCGGCGCCCTGCAGCCGATCCACGCCCGGCGCTTCCAGCCGCCGCCACTGCACTCCGGATGCGATCATCAGCGCGTGGCAGGAGACTTCACTTCCGTCTGCCAGCTTAAGAATGCGATAGGACCCTTCCGTGCGAACGCTCACCACTTCCTGCGGCGCCAGGATCTCGACGCCAAATCTTAGCGCTTGTGCGACCGCGCGACGCGCCAGGTCGCCGCCGCTGAGCCCGCTGGGAAATCCGAGGTAGTTCTCAATGCGCGAACTCATCCCCGCCTGCCCGCCCGGTGCTTCGCGTTCGATGATCACGGTATGGAGCCCCTCAGACGCACCATAGACCGCGGCCGCCAGCCCGGCCGGTCCGCCGCCGACAATCGCCAGATCGTAAAAGTTGGTTTGCGCCCTGGTCCGCAGGCCGACTCTGTGCGCGACATCAGCCGGCGCTCCTTCCAGCAGCTTGGTGCCATCGGGGAAAAGTACGACGGGAAGATTGGCAGCCTCCGATCCCAGCGCTTCCAGCAACCGCTTGGTTTCTGGATCGTTGGCGGCAACTTCGGCATCGATCCACTGATACGGGACGTGATTTCGGGCCAGAAAATCGCGCAGCTCATAGCACCGCGGCGACCACCGTGTGCCCAGTACGCGAATGCCTTCAAAGGCGGGCCGGTAAGCAGCGCGCCAATCGTCGAGCAGATCGTCTAACTGCGGGTAGAGGTGCTCTTCCGGCGGGTCCCATGGCTTCAGGAAAAAATAGTTGATGCTGGCTTCGTTGATGGCGCTGATAGCGGCGCTGGTATCGGCATACGCGGTCAATAACGCGCGTTTGGCTTCCGGATAAATCTGCTGTGCCTCCTGCAGAAAGCCGACGCCGTCCAGCTTCGGCATGCGCTGATCGGCCAGCAGTAGAGCCACGCTGTCATTCCTGAGCTTAAGTTGCTTCAGCAGATCGAGCGCAGACTGCGGAGAGTCGCTCGCCAGCACGCGATAGTCGGCGCCGTAGCGCGAACGCAAATCGCGTTCAATAGCCCGCAATACGTCCGAATCGTCATCAACGCTGAGTAAGATCGGCTTGGCCATGCTCTGCCCAGTTTACAGAAATTGTGAGTACAAGGAATGCAGCAGAAAGGTTGGATGCCCGGAATTCGATTTGGTCGCAAAGGGTTGGCATGCGGATGGTTTACGCCCGCACCTTCTCGCATATTTTCTGTTTTTTAGGAGCCCAGCTTTCCGTAGCTGTTTCTGCTGTCGAACATCAGCACAAACCGGGTTTCTTTGCCGGTATAAGGAACGTAAATGTTGAACTGGCTGCCGCGGATGGTGAATTTTTTCAAAACATCCACCTTGCCCCCGGAAAAGAATTGCTTCAAATAATCACAGTCCAGGTTGCGCGTGCATTCAAAATAGGTCGGCTGGTAATTGTTCATGTCCACACCACTCCAGGAGTATCCGCCTACTTCGTACAAGGCCAATTTATCGCTGAACTTGCTGGAGTAGATAATGGTCATGTTGGGCAAGCCGCTGCGCTGGTGCGTCAGAAAATTGCGGATTTCCACGATTCGCTTGAAATCGGCAGTCTGGCCGGCTGCCAGCCTTTGGCTGATTTCTGCCAGCAGGTTGTCATTTTCCTTCAGAACTTCATTCGCCTGTTCCTGCACCACATCCAAATAACGGATCCGGGAAAAGTACGTGCCTGCCAGGATGATGATGACCAGCGCGAGGGCCGCCGCGCCAAAACCCAATGCCCATTTCTTTGGCACGTCGGTGCTCGGCCCGATTTTGAGCCCGGCAATGCTTGCCTCGGCAATCATGCTGATATCGGTGGCCACATTCAACAGGAATAGGGCCGCAACGATTCCAATCAACCCGACAAAAGAGGCAACCAGAAAGGACGTTGTGGTTTCCCTAAACGGATTGATATCCAGGCCCGCGCACAGGATGACCGCCAGAGCGCCAAGACAAACCAAGCCGATCACTGCGATCAGCAATGTCAGCGACCACCGGGAGATCTGCGCCTTTGTTTCCAGATGCATTCTGTCCCCCTCCTTATTTCCATCCGAGCAGAGTTCTGCCTGACTATAAGAGGCAGAAAGCAAAAGAGCCAGCGTGAAAACGCCGTCGGGACGCCCGGAACCCATTCATGTACCATGATCGCAAGGCCTGATGAACGTTCACCTGATTGACGGTACCTACGAATTGTTTCGGCACTTTTTCGCAGTGCCCGGCGCGCGCGATGTCGATGGTCGTGAAATCGGCGCGGTGCGTGGAGTGCTGGCGTCCGTTTTGTCGCTGCTCGAAAACGGCGCAACTCACGTTGGCGTGGCCACGGATCACGTCGTGGAGTCATTCCGCAATCAACTCTATGCCGGGTACAAAACCAGCGAAGGCGTGCCTGAAGAACTGCTCTCGCAATTTCCTATTCTTGAAGAGGCGCTTTCCGCGATGGGGGTTGTGGTCTGGCCCATGGTGGAATTTGAGGCTGACGATGCGCTTGCTGCCGCGGCTGTCAAAGCCGCGCAGGATAACCGTTTTCACCAGGTGCTGATTTGCACGCCGGATAAAGATCTTGCTCAATGTGTCTCGGGCAACAAGGTGGTGCAATGGGACCGAATGCGCAATATTGTGCGTGATGAAGCCGGAGTGACGGCCAAATTCGGCGTGGGACCAAAATCAATTCCTGATTACCTGGCCGTGGTTGGCGATAGCGCAGACGGTTATCCCGGTATTGCCGGGTGGGGCGCCAAGACGGCTGCCGCTGTCCTGGCTCAATACTCGCATCTGGAATCAATTCCCAAAGACTGGCGGGAATGGCCGCGTTCTATCCGGCGTGCACAGGCTCTCTCTGAGGCGCTCTTCGGCGCCTGGAATAATGCGCATTTGTTTCGTACGCTGGCCACTTTACGGCTGGACGCGCCGGTTTTTAATACCGTCGACGATCTACGCTGGCGTGGCCCAGGAGTTGCATTCCGTGAACACGCCCGCCGCATGAACGCACAAACGCTGGTCGATCGGGCCGCTGGTTTAAAAGGGAGTTAACACTCTCGCCGGGTTCTCGATGAGTTACGTCAGATACCTTTTCGCGCTCTTTTGCCTTACGTTATATTGAGACATGCCGACACATGCTGATCTGTTGCAGCAAGTTGAAGGTTTAGCCGCCCAGGCTTCGGATACAAAGACTCTCATGCAGCGCATATCGGATCACGTACACTCTGTGATGCCGCGCTACAACAGCATCAGCTTTCGCCTGATCGACGAAGCGACTCCAGACATTCTGATTCTTGGGCCGTATACCGGCAGTTTCAGCCCGCAGCCCCGCATCCGGTTTGGCGAGGGCCTCTGCGGAGCGGCCGCCGCGAGCGGAAAGACCGTCGTGGTGAACAACGTTACCGACGACGACCGCTATCTTCGGGCTTCCTCCATGGTGAAATCGGAGATTGTGGTTCCTATCTTCGTGCGCGGGCAGTTTGTCGCGGAAATCGACATTCAGAGCTACTTCGTTGACACTTTCAAGGACACCAATGACCGCTCGTTTGTTGAATCCTGTGCAGGCGTGGTCGCGAAATTCATGGCTTCTCATTCGCCCAAGGCATGAACACGCTGATTTACAAGGCCACAAGGAACATTACATGCATCTGCTTCGGGAATTGAAGTCGATTCGTAAAAGGAGGATTGCGGAATTATGGTAGGCCCGAATGGACTCGAACCATCGACCTCTTCCGTGTCAAGGAAGCGCTCTAACCAACTGAGCTACGGGCCTACAGGATGGTGGCTTCCATTTTAACACTGCCTGCCTCGCGAGGCAGGCATGCCAAAACGCAATCCTTTGCATACCCCCGGCGAAGTCTGTTGATCCAGCTGAAACTTGGTAGACTTGTCGTCACCGCATGAGCACGCTTCTTGTTCTTGGCGACTCCGTTGTATGGGGTCAGGGACTGGCGGAGGAGCACAAAACCGCCGTTCTCCTCGCCCGCCATCTGGGTGCATCGGTGAACATGCTGGCGCACTCCGGCGCCAAGATCGGCATACGCGACTCTTACAGCGTAACCATGCCGTCCGGTGAGGTTCCGTGTTTTTTCCCTACCATTCTGCAACAGGTGCAGAGCTTTGCCGGCGATGCCGACGGTGTGCGGTGGGTATTGATGAACGGCGGAATCAATGATGTTGAAATTCAGCGCGTTTTCAATGCCATGGTTCCCATGTATGAGCTGGAGTTGCATACCCGCAATTACTGCGGCCGCGACCTGCTGACCTTGCTGCGCCAGGTGATAAGACGGTTCAAGCGCGCGCAAATTCTGGTACTGGGATATTATCCCGGCCTGAGTCATGAGAGCCGCCCGGAGGGTGTGGAAGCGCTGTATTCCCTGGTGCACGGCGTGCACTTTGCTCCCGTCGCCGAACCTGCGATCTTCCGCAATGAAATAGTTGAGCACTGCCTCCGCTTCTGGAAGCTTTCGAGCGGCCTGATGCGGGGTGCGGTCGAGCACGTAAATCGTGAAGCTGGGCGCAGGCGGGCGATTTTTGTCGATTCCGGCATGGCGGAGAGCAATGCCGCGTATGCTTCCCAGTCATTGTTGTGGGAAATAGATCTTTGTGATCCGGAAAACGCTCCAGATGAGGTAGCGCAGGCCAGACGCGATGCCTGTGAACTAGTGGGCGCGGGGCCGTTACAACAGAGACAGTGCTGGCTTTCATCAGCCGGCCACCCGAACGTTGCCGGCGCTGCGCGTCTGGCGCAACAATGCATTCAAGCCCTGCAGGCCGGTCCGGTACACTCCCACACGTTCTCAGCTTGATTCCGTTCTGCGTGATACCCTAAAAGACAAAAATTACGGCTTTCCTCGCTGAACCTAGGATAGGTATAAGGCCGCAGACATCATGAACTCCGGACAGCTGGTCCTGGTTACTTTGCAAAACCCGCGTGAGAAATTCTGGGGCGTGATAATTTCGCTCACGCCGGCAGGCCTGAGTCTGCGCGGCGTTGACCTGGAGTCGCTGGAAGACTTCACTCAGATGGTGAAAGCGGGCGAGCCTGCCAGCGCCAATGTTGTGTTTTTTCCCATGCATCGCGTGCAGCGTGTTGAAGTCGATGGGCGTGCGGGCGGGCTGCCTTCACTGGCTGACCAGTTTGCTGCCAAGACGGGTGTCAACGTGAGCAAGTATTTCCAGGAGCCGCAGTAATGTTGCGTCAGCTGCGCTCCGCGCCCAATCTGCTGACGCTCACGCGGCTGATCTTTATTCCTTTTGTGGTGGTCGCCATCCAGCAGCAAAAATACACCTGGGCGCTGATCATCTTTGTTGCTGCCGGAGTCACGGACGGGCTGGATGGTCTGCTGGCGCGCATTCTCAAACAAAAGACGACTCTGGGACAATATCTTGACCCCATCGCAGACAAGCTGCTGCTGAGCACCATGTTTCTCATGCTCTCGATCACCCACATCATTCGCTGGCCGGTCACGATTCTTGTCTTCAGCCGTGACATCATCATTTTGATCGTCTGTACTCTGCTTTATGCCACGGGCACGATGAAAGTCTTCCAGCCCAGCTGGTTCGGCAAGGCCAATACTGTTGCCCAGATTGTTACCGTGCCTCTGGCGTTGCTTTACAAGATTTTTGGCACGCCGCAGTCGCGAGCCCTGATGCTTGGCGGAATAGGCGCGACGCTGGGCCTCACCGTGGTGTCCGGCGTCCATTACGTTCTGCGACTGGCTTTTGATCTGCGCAGTTCGCATAAGGACGCTGAAAGTCACGGCGCGTAAGCGCATCACACACGCCAATGGACAATGCACCAATGGCTCCCCGCCTGCGTCCAGCTCCTGTGTTTTACCGTGCTATCATCGGCCTCATCCCCCTGTTCCGTAACCTCGATATTCATGCCCGGCGCGCCGAGCCGGCTGCCAACCAGCGCATACAAATGAGAGGTCGAAGCAGTTACACGTCGGCGGTTTGGAGCGCAGCGACAAAAGTTAAGCATGGAAACACTGCAACAGCTGGGACGCTACGAAATTCTTGCTGAACTTGGGCGGGGCGCTATGGGAGCGGTTTTTCGCGCCCGCGACCCCAAGATTGACCGCACCGTAGCGATCAAGACTATCTCCATTCCTGGCCCCGGCGCTCAGGACGCCGAACACTTTCGCCAGCGGTTTTTCCGCGAAGCCCAGGCTGCGGGCAGGCTCTCCCATCCGGGCATAGTGACGATTTATGACGTAGGCGAGGATGAACCTTCGCACACGCCGTTCATCGTGATGGAATGCGTTCAGGGACAGTCACTGGAGGCTCTGGTTGCGTCTGCAGCCCCTGGGACGATGTCCCATTCAGCTGCGTTGGAACTTGTCAGGCACGTTGCGGAAGCTCTTGACTACGCGCACAGCCAGGGCATTGTTCATCGCGACATCAAGCCCGCCAACATTCTGGTGACCGCGGCGGGGCAGCCTAAGATCGCCGACTTCGGCATTGCCAAGGTATCTGTCGCGGAGATCACCCTGCCCGGCCACGTGGTCGGAACACCGGCTTACATGTCTCCGGAGCAACTGAATGGCAAGCCCCTGGATGGCCGCTCCGATCTGTTTTCTCTCGGCGTGGTTGCTTATTGGCTGCTTACCGGCGTCAAGCCGTTTGATGGCGGCTCGATTACCGAAATCTGTGTGCAGGTTGTAACCAAAGATCCACTGCCCGCCAGCCAGCTACGCGCAGACCTGAACACTGATTTCGACCATGTTCTGAGTCGCGCTCTGGCTAAAGATCCCGCGATGCGCTACCAAAGCGGTCAGGAACTCGCCGCCGAAATAGAGGACTTGCAAGCTGGCAGGACGCCGCGATCTGCTGCTCGCAGCCAACTGACTAAGACAGTGGTTCAAGCCAAAGTCCTGCCTCAACCAAGGCGCACGTCTGTGTTGCCGTCGCGGTCTCAAGCCGCATCGCCTCTCCTCAAAGACAGCGCCCCGCGTCGCAACGTTTTTCTCTATTTGCTTGTGGCAGCTTTGGTTTTGCTGGCTGTGGCAACAGGGCTTTTTCTCAGTTTCGGTCGCTCTATGCCCGCGACCCTCCAGATCGTCGGCCAATATCCGTTCCGCAGCGGCGAAATCTATATCTGGGTAGACGGCGACCTGCGCTATCACGACGAATTGCGCGGTTCAGGAAACTCTCGTCTACGATCGTCGCGCGCACCCACTGCCGACGGCGAAGGCATCGACCTTACGCTTCCGGTCAAAGCGGGAAGGCATCTGATCCGCGTGCAGGTGAATGCACCGGGGCAGACCTACGACCACGATACGGCGATCCCCGGCCAATTTCGGCCTTACAGCCAAAAAACCCTCATCGTGGATTTCACCAGCCGCACTCTCGACCTAAAGTGGGAGTAAGAATCGGTTCTCCCGGCGCGTGCCCGCGGCCCTCGTCCCGATGAACGTACGTTCAGGCACATTCTTGAACAAATTCTTGTGCAAGCTGCGTGCTATAAATCGGTTTGATGGCGGCTATCATTCGTTTTGATTGGCGGGGAACCGGGTGGCGCGCTATTCTAACCGTTTGATCGTCCCTTGGGCGATCGCCCAAGCCTAAATTCCAATCATCTTGATTTTAGAGGAGCTTCATGGCAAACGAACTTCGCAGCTTTCTGGCTTTGTCGTACGACGAACTGGAACAAATGAACCTGCACGCGAAAGAGCAGCGCAAGAACCGGGTCGCCATGCACAAGATCCAGGAAGAACGGCTCAAGTACCTGACCGACGAAAAGCGTATCAAGGCTGTCACCGTTTTGTTTAGCGATCTGGAAGGCCGCCTGCACATGCTCGACTATGACAAGAAGTTCCTCATCAAGAGCTGGGACAACCTTACCTTTGACGGTTCGTCGATCCGCGGCTTTACCGCACAGCGTGAGAGCGATCTTCGCCTGGGCATGGATTGGAGCGCCTTCTACTGGGCCCCAGCCGACATTTTTGGGCCCGGTAAGGTCCTCGTCTTCGGCGACGTGATCGATAAAGGCGGCGAGCCGTACACTGCCGACATCCGTGGCATGCTCAAGAAGTTTGCCGAAGAGCTGCACAAGAAAGAAGGCTACACGCTCAACGCCGCCAATGAGATTGAAGGCTTTCTCTTCCAGGGCTCGGACGCCGAGCGGCGCTACCATGAAACCGGCAAGTTCGAATATGTGAATACCGGCGGCTACTATCACTCACTGCCGGGCGATCCTCTGCGCACGTTCATTGATACCACGGCGGAAGTGCAGCGCTCCATGGGCTTCCAGAATGAGAAGGACCATCCGGAAGTAGCGCCTTCACAATTTGAAATCAACTACGGCTATGGCGAAGTGGTGGCCGCCGCCGACCAGATCCAGCTTTATAAGCTCATCTGCCGCCAGGTAGCCAATAAGATGGGGTTGACCGCCAGCTTTCTGCCCAAACCTGTGGTGGGCGTGAACGGCAGCGGGATGCACACCAATGTCTCCATCAGCAAGGGCGGAAAAAATCTTTTCTGGGACCCCAAGGGCGAAGAAAAACTCAGCCAGGTGGGTTGGGAGTTCATTGATCGAATTCTGACGCACGGTAATGACATTTGCCTGCTGCTGAACCCAAGCGTGAATGCCTATCGCCGTCTTGATCCGCACTTTGAAGCGCCGAATCAGATCAAGGCTTCTCCGACGGACCGCGGTTCGATGGTCCGAATTCCGATCGGCAACGAAAAGAGCATGCGGGTTGAGGTGCGCTCGGTGGCGCCGGACGCGAACGCTTACATGGTGATGTATTCGGTCTTCAAGACCGGCCTGGATGGCGATACGGCCAAGATCAAGAACCTGCGCCAGGCCGAGCGCTACCTGCCGGACAACATCTATACCGCGATCGAAAACTTCAGAAAGGCCGACTGGACCACCAAGCTCTTCGGGGCCGACGTGAAAGGTCGTTACGCCGACCTGAAGCAGGCTTCGGCAGACCGCTGCCCGCGTCTGCTGGGAACGTTCGTCAAGGCGCCTGAAGTTCAGTATCACCATGACGTTTACAATCAGTTCCTGTGGAACCTGTTCTAGATTTTGATTTTTGTGGCACAGGCACTCCCGCCTGTGCCTCACTGGAATCTGAAGAGTCGAGGCATAGACAAGAGTCTCTGTGCCACATTGATCGGTTGTGTACATTTCAGGCAGCAAAATGCCCTGGTCTGCAAGCCAGGGCATTTTTCTTGCCGACTATTGTTTTTTGGGAGAGGTCTCGGCCGGCAAATCTTTCTGGCTCCATTCATAGAACGACGCGTCATACATGCTAGGCTCGTAACCCAGGTACTTGGCCACAAAGTAGTCAAACGAAGATTGCATCCCGGTGCGGCAATATGTAACCAGTGGCTGGCCTGCCACGGCGCGAGCCTGCGCATACATCTGCCGCAGCTCCGCTTCGGGGCGCAGCACCGGGTTTTCCCGGCTGATCAGCATATCCATCCAGTAAAGGCTGCTTGCCCCCGGAATGTGCCCGGCTTTTCTGACGTCTTCTGAGAGCTGCTCGCCTGTGAATTCTTTGGATGGCCGTGCATCAATCAACGCCACTTTCTGCTCTGCCAACTTCCGCATGGTCCGCGTATCGACCAGGATGGCAGGACGCGGTGCGACGGCCAGCCTTGCCGGCTTTGCGTTCACCGTCTGGTTCGAGAGAGGCCTCCCCTCGGCTCGCCACTTGTCGATTCCGCCATCCAGCAACGATGTACGTTGCGCTACGCCGAGGTAATCGAGGGTAAAGTAGGCCCGCGCCGCCAGCAAATTGAAGCGATCGCCATAGAGCACGACGTGCGAGTGATTACTCACGCCGGCAGCCGCGAAAACAGCCTGCAGCTTTGCCACCGGCGGCAGTTCATTGGGAATACCATCGCGTGTAACCGCGATCTCACTCAACAGAATCTGCCTGGCCCCTGGAATGTGTCCCTGGGAATAAAACTCGGGCGTCGATCCCACGCTCAGCACCACCAGGTCTGGATCATGCAGATGCGATGCCAGCCACTCTGTGGTCACCACCATCTCTTTTCGCAGCTTGGGCTCGCCGCTGCCCAGCGCCTGCACCCCGAGCAGCGCTCCGACTTCGAGCAACAGCGCAAAGGGCATGATTGTTTTGATAAACGCCGATCGCATCTCGGTCCTCAACGCAATGCCTTCCCTTGTACTAAAGGAAGGTTGTTCATATGGCTCCATTCATGGATCGAGCCGTCAAACATGGACGCATCGTAGCCGAGATATTTGGCGACAAAGTAATCGTGCGAAGCCTGGAGGCCAATTTCGCAATAGGTAACCAGCTTCTGTCCGGGCTTGATGCCGCGGGAAGCAAACAGTTCTTTGAGTTTGTCCGGTGGCAGGAAGACCGGCTTGTTTTTCGCATCCACCAGCGTCTCTTGCCAATAGACGTGGACGGCGCCGGCAATGTGGCCGTCGGTATAGCGTTTCTCCGGACGAGAGTCCACCAGCAACTCCGACTGCACTGGCTGCTCGGAAAGCTTCTTGACCTCTTCCATCATCGCTCGTACCTCGGGATGAAGATGAGTCGTAAAACTACCGCGCGCGATCTTGGGAGCTTTCGTTTCCAGAGAACGTTTCTCGAGCTTCCACTCATCAATGCCGCCATCCAGAAGGGAGGTGTGATCTCCGTGGCCCAGATAATCCAGCGTGTAGTAGGCGCGGCCGGCCATCGGATACCAGGATGTGGTGTAAACCACCACGTGCGAATCGTTGTTTACGCCAACTTTTTCGAACGCTTCTTTGAGCTTCTCCGGGGATGGCAATTCCGCGTCGTCGCCTTCAATGAAGTCTTCCAGCAGGAGTAGGCGTGCGCCGGGAATGTGGCCGGCATCGTAGTCTGAGCGCTTTTCCGCCACATGCAGCACTACCACTTTGGGATCGTTCAGGTGCTCCGCCAGCCATTGCGTTGAGACTATCATCTCCGGGTGCACCTTCCCAGCCGCGGCAACCGCGGTCCCGCTCCAAAACAACGCAATGAAGAAAATAATGACGCCGGTTGAAATTTGCCCAAATCTTGAACCGCTCATGGCTCGTGCCTCCAGGGTCACATTTTTTCGTCCTTGACCTTCCGGGTATAGGACAAATGAAAGGTCAGGGGTAAGATACCGCTGGACAGGAGCTCGGGCTCAGCCCAGCCGGACCCGCCGCCGCTTTCTTTATGAAAAAACTCATTTTAGCTGTGTCACTGATGATCAGTCTGTTCACGGTTCTGGCCGCCCAATCCACTCTCGACGACCTGCGCAAGAAAGCTGAAGAGGCCCTGGGTAAGAACCAGCCAGGCAATGACCGCGTTGCTGCCGGACTCAAGGAGGCGCTCACCGTGGGCACGCGCAACGCCGTTGCCTCCACGGGCCGCGTGGATGGCTTCCTGAAGAACGCGGCCATCAAGATCCTGCTGCCGGAAAAGCTGCGCGGAGTCGGCAAAGGGCTTCGTACCATTGGCATGGGGCAGCAGGTGGATTCGTTGGAGGTCGGCATGAATCGCGCTGCCGAGCAGGCCGCCCCCGCCGCCCGCCAGATCTTCATCAATGCCGTAAAACAGATGACGATCTCTGACGCGCGCCAGATTCTTTCCGGCGGTGACACGGCTGCCACTGAATATTTCAGGAACAAGTCCACGGATCAGCTGACTGCGGCCTTCGCACCGATCGTCCACCAGTCCATGGAAAATGTCGGCGTTGTTCGGCAATACAACAAGCTGAAGCAGAACCCGCTGGCCGCTGAATTTTCACAGAGCAAAGACTTTGATCTGGATCAATATGTGGTGGGCAAGACCATGGATGGGCTTTTCTACATGATCGGCGAAGAAGAGAAAAAGATCCGTCACGATCCCGCAGCCCAGACCACAGCCCTCCTGCGAGAGATTTTCGGAAAAAAGCAATAAGCCGAAAACTTGGTACCGGGTACAGTTTCGAGAATTCTATACCGTTATCCCGAACCCAGTCAGCGAACAAGCGTTTTCGGGTCCCCATTCACGCCCGGTTTTGGCGTGAATGGGCAGACAGCCGCTCCCCCTCGGGCCGCGAAGTGTAGAATGCTCGGTATCACTCAGGAACCAGCGCGGTCTAAGGAGAATCCAAGATGAAGTATCTTGCATGGGCCCCTTTCATACTGGCGCTTTGCGGAGTGATCTCCGCGCAGCAGCATGGCTCGCACGCCCAACCCGCAAGCAAAACCACCACTCTGATGGCCGGATACGGTGATCTGCATCATCCCGTGACCACCGGCAATGCGGAGGCGCAAAAGTTCTTTAATCAAGGACTGCGGCTGATCTATGCCTTCAATCATGAAGAAGCAGGGCGCTCCTTTGAGCAGGCCGCCAAACTCGATCCCAAAATGGCGATGGCGTATTGGGGAATTGCCGAAGCGGTTGGCCCCAATTACAACGATCCTGCCGACCCTGACCGCTACAAGCACGCGCACGACGCCGTGCAGAAGGCAAGCGACCTTGCCGCGAACGCCTCGCCCAGCGAAAAGGCTTACATCGCGGCCATGGCGATTCGCTTCCCCGCCGATCCCAATGCGGATCACCGGCTGGCCGCAGAACGCTATCGCAACGCCATGGGAGATCTGGTCAAGCAATTTCCTGACGATCTTGACGCAGCCACCCTCTTTGCTGAAGCCGGCATGAACCTGCACCCTTGGGGTCTCTGGCATCCTGACGGCACGCCCGCAGGCGGAACAGAAGACATTGTTGCCGCGCTGGAGTCGGTCTTGCGCCGCGACCCAAATCACATGGGCGCGATCCACTATTACATTCACGCCGTGGAAGCCTCACCCAATCCTGAGCGAGCGCTCGCTGCTGCAAACCGGCTGGCTGCGTTGGCGCCTGCGGCCGGCCATTTGGTGCATATGCCCGGGCACGTTTATATCCGCACCGGCGATTTTGAGGCAGCGGTCAAAACCAATCAGCTCGCGGCCGCAGCGGACCGCTCTTACCTCGAGGCCAGCGGAAGCCAGGGAATGTATGGAGCGATGTATTACAGCCACAACCTCCATTTCATTGCGGCCTGCGCCAGCATGAACGGAAACTACGCCGAAGCGCGTAAGGCTGCGGGCATGCTGGCTGAGCATGTTGGCCCGTACGTGAAGGATGTGCCTCCGCTCGAAGGCTTTATGACTGTGCCGCTCGCCGTGGAAGTGCGCTTCCAGAAATGGGACGAAATCCTGAATCTGCCACAGCCGAATGCAGCGATGAAGACAACGACCATTTACTGGCATTTTGCCCGCGGAATGGCATTGGCCGGAAAAGGCAAGCTGGCTGAAGCCGAAGCTGAACACCGCATCGTGCGTGAAGCAGCAGAGAAGACGCCGCCCGACCAGGTTTTCGCCATGCCGGTCAACAACAAGACCAAGGACGTCCTGACCATCGCAGTGAACGTTCTGGGCGCCAAGATCGCCCTGGCCAAGAAGGATTCCAGCAACGCCATTGCCATGCTGCGCCAGGCCGTGGCGATCCAGGATTCACTCAACTATGATGAACCGCCGGACTGGTTCTACCCGGTGCGCGAATCCCTTGGCGCCGTCCTCTTACTCAGCGGTAATGCTGCAGACGCTGAAAAGGTGTTTCGCGAAGACCTGGAGCGTAACCCGCGCAATCCACGTTCGTTGTTTGGACTGAGCGAAGCCCTGCGCGCACAGAATCGTGCTTATGACGCACAGTTTGTCGACAAGCAGTTTCAATCCAACTGGAAAAGCACGGATATCAAGCTTAAGGTGGCTGATCTGACTTAAGGAGTTACAAAAGCGCTCCCTCCCAGCGGCAGCACGGATGCAATCCCGAAATGGTATGGCGGCGGCAGTGATGTTTACTGCCGCTGTAAATTTTGCCGGTTGTCCGCCAGCTACGCGAGGCAACTCATATTCTGGCCCAGGGCTTCTCTGTCATAATGGGTAGCCAGCAAGACGGCTCTGGTCCGGAGCTGTTTGTAACTGTCCGGAGAATGACAAGCATTCTGAGTCAAAGCGACTGACGGAGGGTTTGATGAAGACCGAGAATATTTCACGGATTAGCGGGCAGGTAAAAGAAAATATGGCGGATATTGCGGAGAGAGCGCGGGACCTATCGTCCAAGGTAAAAGAGCGGCTCGATGAAACCTATGACGATCTTGGACGCAGCGTGCGGCGCGCCAAAGCCGCGGCCGAAACCCGGCTGGATGATGTGCGCAGCACCGTCAAGGAGCGCCCGTTGACCTCAGTGGTGACCGTTGCCGCCGGCGCGCTGGGTGTGGGCATTCTCATTGGCTGGCTGCTGGGACGCCAGACTCGCGACTAGGAACTTTTACAAAGACTTTGCACTGGTTTTTTAGCGAAGGAACAACCACGGTTGTTCTTTCGCTCAAATCGCGCCTAATGTCCGGTCTAGTGGTGCCCCAACACCGGATGCGGAACATAGATCGACTCAAGCTCTGAAATCTCCTGTTGCGTCAGTTTGACTGCCAGCGCAGCCGCCGCGTCTTGCAAATGGTGCGGCTTGGATGCGCCCACGATAGGTGCAGTCACTCCGGGTTTCTGCGCTAGCCATGCCAGGGCCACCTGTGCGGGAGGCACACCGCGCTTCTTGGCCACCTGCTCAACGCAATCTGCCACGCGATCATCGGCCTCTTGCGTGTATAGCTTCTTGGTGTAGTCGTCTTCCTCAGAGCGCAGTGTCGGGGTCTTGCGGTTGCCGGCAAGCACTCCACGGGCCAGCGGGCTCCAGGGCAGCATCCCGATTCCTTCTGACTGGCACAGCGGCGCCATCTCGCGCTCCTCTTCGCGGTAAATAAGGTTGTAGTGGTTCTGCATGGTTACAAACCGCGTAAGTCCAAGGCGGTCAGAGGTGTTCAGCATTCCCGCGAACTGCCATGCGAACATTGATGAAGCGCCAATGTAGCGCGCCTTGCCCGCTTTCACCACATCATGCAAAGCCGTGAGCGTCTCTTCGACCGGCGTTTCGTAGTCGAAACGGTGTATCTGATAGAGATCGATGTAGTCGGTGCCCAGACGGCGCAGGCTGTCGTCAATCGCATGCATGATGTGTTTCCGCGAGAGCCCTTTCTGATTGGGATCGTCCCCCATGGGGAAGAAAACCTTTGTGGCTATAACGACCTTGTCGCGCGATGGGCCATACTCTCGTAGCGCGCGGCCCAGTATTTCCTCACTTTTTCCAAGAGAATACATGTCTGCGGTATCAAAAAAATTGATGCCGAGTTCCAGCGCCTGCTTGATGAACGGCCGGCCTTCATTCTCTTCCAGCACCCACTTGCGCCAGCTCTTGACGCCATAGGTCATGCAGCCCAGGCAGATACGTGAAACTTTGACGCCCGTGGAACCGAGGTTGATATATTCCATAGTCGCGCTTGCGCTCCGATTTTCTGCGGGATATGCTTCCGGTGTTGTTTTAAACGACGCTCAAAATTCTCTGGCTTTCACATGCTATCCGTCAAATCGGCGGCAAGCGTCATTTCCGAGAGTGGTGCTTTTCCAGTTGCTCATAGTACGCGGCAGCGTTGTCTTTGAAAGTGGCCTCATATTGCGGAAACTGGCGAAGACCCTTGTGCGCGCTCATATCAAGCCCGTCTTGCACTTGCTGCAGTGTTTTGCCTTCGGCACGCAGGCGCTGGACCTGGTCGCGCAGATCAACCAGATAGTCGCGGAAACTTTGCATCTCAGTCTTGGTCGCTAGCGCAAAGTGGCCGGGAACAACATGCTCCACAGGCAGGTCCAGCATGTGATCGAGCGCGCGAATCCAGTTCTCCATATCGCCTTCATCCATCGCCGGACACGAGTTATTGAGAAACAGGTCGCCCGTGGCGATGGCACGCTGGTCAGGGAAATAAACAACAACGTCCCCCAGGGTGTGCGCAGGCCCGGGATGATAGATCTGAACTTGATGTCCCCCAACGAATAGCGTCAGTCCCTCCGGCCCGAGCGTTTCATTCAGTGCGTATCCGGGCGCGGTCTTGCCTGCGTGGGCCCGCGTGAACGCGGTGCTGATGACGACCGCTTCGGGGCCCACTACGGCGTTGCCGCCACGATGATCGGGATGATAGTGCGTGTTCACGATCCAGCGCACCGGCGCCGGCGAAACCTTGCGGATCTCCGCCAGCAGCTTTTGACCCTCCCGAGCGTTGAGTCCGGTATCGACCACGAGGATCCCTTGCTCGCCGACCAGGAAAGTCGAGTTTGCGCTGGCGTCGTTGTCAGAGATGTAAGCGTAAAGGTCAGGACCGATCTTCTGCGTAGAAGCAGCAGCAGAGTATGAGCTTAGACAGAGCAGAAAAGACGCAGCGGCTAACGCCAGCAATCGAGGAATAAAAGGAATTCGCAAACTCAAGTTTTCTCCGCGCCTCCGCGTCTCCGCGGTGAATCACACTAACGATACGCCACGATAAACATCCGGCGGAATGGAAACAGCACCTTGCCCTGATCGTTTGGAGGATACGCTTCCTGGAAACCCTCCAGGCACATCTCTTCAAATAGCTGGCGCAGCTCGTCGTCCGCCAGACGATCAATGTACGGACGCATGCCGGTGCTGCGGATCCAGTCAAAGATTGCTTTGGGACCGTCCATCACGTGCTGGTACTCGGTTTCCCATATGTCGACGCGCCTGGCGTGCTTGCGCAGCACATCATAGTAAAAGGCCGCCGGCTGTACAGTAAATGTTCCTGCTGCCGACGTGAGGACCTTGCTCCAGCGCGGGTCGCCATTGGCGGCTACTTCCCGGATCACCGAATGCGCGGCGGAATGGAAATTGTTTGGCATCTGTGCTGCCAGAGCGCCTCCCGGCGATACCCCGCTAATCAGGCTGCGGAAGAGCGTCGCGTGCCCCGGTACCCAGTGAAACGCGGCATTGGAAAAGATCAGGTCAACCGCGGGTTCGGGCTTCCAGCCTTCGATCTCGGCCAGCACCCATTGCCAGTCAGGGTGCTTGGCCTTGGCTTCAGCCAGCATTTCCGGCGAATTGTCCAGGCCAGCGACAGCAGCTTGAGGCCAGCGGTGATGCAGTTGCTCCGTACTATTGCCGGGGCCGCAGCCCAGGTCGACAATGTGGGTGGGAGAATCAAGATGGATTTGCGCGATCAGATCCGCTGCGGGCCGTGCGCGCTCATTGGCGTACTTCAGATATAGGTTGGGATCCCAGGCGAGCATCGATCTAAAGATTAATTGCGAGCGGCTGAATGAATCAAGGGTTCAAACGGTCACGGCCTTTGCCTTCTCTGCGGCGATCGCGGCCAGCATGGCCTCATCTTCCGCGAATTTGAACCACGGGACACCACGCCGTTGTGCTTCCTGCTCTTCTGCGCGTCCAAGACATTCAAGATCAGGCTTGGTTACGATACGCAAGTTCTTGCTGCGCAGAAAATCTTGAATCTGGTTGGCAGTCACGTGGCTTTCGGGAGCTGTCTTCAGATATTCGAGCACATGCACTGCGCCGACCTCAGCGTCATGCCGTGCGATCCCTACAAGGCCATCACTGGCTTTGCGCGCCCAACCTACGGCGTACATCCCCTCCAGCACCTTGCCCGTCTGCGGCTCAAACAGTTCATACGCAGCGCGCTTCGGATCTGCCTGATCGGGATTGATTACATAACCGTCCCGATTGTAGGGCAGTCCAACCGCCGGGTCAGCTACATCGCCGATCGCAAAAATCATGGTGTCGACTTCGAGATCGGCAGTGCGGTCCGTCGCCTTGCAGGCGATGTTGCCGTCCTTTTCGGAGAGGACATTTTCCGTCACGCACAGGCGATTGATTCTTCCTCCGGCATCGCCATGAATGCCCTGCGGCGAGCAGAGAAAGCGGAAGCGGAGTCGCGGCTTCCCGGCGGGATGCTCCGCCGCCGGAGTTGCCAAAACGGGGAACGTTTCTTCGGCCAGCTTGCCGATGTCTTGTCCGATCGACGCAAGCTGTGGCTGAATACGCTGTAACTCCTCATCAAACGCTTTGCGGTCGAGAAACTCCTCAATATAGTCAAATTCTTTTTTGTCGAACTTGGCCTCGAACGGTCCTCGGCGCGCCACCACGATCACTTCCTCCGCGGTCTTCTGTGGGGCGTCGATCATCAGCCAGCGGGCGATATCCACCATCACGTTGCCCATGCCGATAATCGCGATACGCTTGCCGGTGGAAAAATCGTGTGCTGTAAACGGCGGCAGCAGATTGTAGCCGTAAACAAAATCCTTGGCTGCATAAACGCCTTTAGCGCTTTCGCCGGGAAGGCCCAGCTTCTTGGTGCCCTGCGCGCCAACGGCAAAGACAATGGCGGCGGGCGCAAATCGCCGTAGCTCCTCGATCGCGACCGCAGCCTGAGTACTGACCGGCACGTGTCCAAAATAGTGCACATTCGGAAGGCTCAACACCTTGGCAAACTGCTTACGCAGGCCAATCTTCATCTTGTCCTTGGTGGGATAGATACCATATTCGGCGAGACCGCCGGGTTTGATGTCGCGGTTCAGGATGATCACTTCATGTCCGCCCTGAGCAATCTTCTGTGCGGCAAACATGCCGGCTGGTCCCGCGCCAATCACGAAGACGGTTTTCACTTGGCTCCCTCCAAAGTCCGCCGCTCAACCCGTAAAGCAGGTTCTTCCCCGCAATTGATCTTTCTTCTGGCGGGTAAGACTGCCCCCTATTATCCCTTACCATGCCCGCGCATGCTCGCATAAGTTGCATCGATTTCTCTCGGCCAGCGGTGGCTGCTCATTGATCCTCCGGTCGTCTCACCGTGGCAAATCGGGAAGCGCAGCGTGTCGACGGAATGCAAAAAGCCGGCGGTTTGAAACGGGGTCGTTGAAGGGTGGTGGCTACGACCCCATTTCTATCAATTCGCGTCTGACGACGCTTTGTTTCTTTGATCATCCTGAAGATGCCCGCCGGCTGATGTGACGCGAGTCACACATGGGTCAGGACAAACCCGCGGCGCCGGATGCCAACAACCCCGGATTGCCTCAGGCTTTTGCCGCCTCGGCCGGCTCCTCTTCCACCTTCAGGGTTGGACCACCGGAGATCTGCCGCCGCAGCTTGGAGTCGCGCTCAATGGCGTCCAGAAGTTCGCGGGTGATCCGGTCGTCAATCTCAGCGGCGCTGCTAAGCTCCACGGGATAGCGAATGACGACCTCAACCGAGGTCTGCGTGAGATGTACCCGGCTCTCCGGCGCAAAAGCGCCGAGCGTGGAATTTAAAGAGCGCTCAACGCTGCGCCGCTGCGCTTCCATCCTGTCTTTGTATTCGGCGTAGACGCTGTTCACAATTTCGATGACTCGCTGCTCTACCTGGCGATAGTCCCCTTTGTTATCGAGGGTAAGGGTAATTTCATGCCACAGGAAATTTGTGCCCGGAATCTGCTTGAACATCCCTGACCCCGCCTGGAAGACGACGGCGTTGGAAAAAGCGACCACGCGGCCGGTTGGCCGTGGCGAAAGGCCAGCACCCATTTCCATGATCTGCAGGCGCACCAGGCCAACGTCCACGACTTCGCCGGTAACGCCGGCGATCTGAACGCGGTCGCCCGCGCGCACGCCATATTTGCCGATCAGAAAAAAATATCCGGCGACAGACAGAATTACATTCTGCAATGCAACGGCGATGCCGGCGGTCAGCAGCCCGGCGAACGTGGTAATGGCGCCAAGCTCACTGGCAAATGCCGTGGCTACAATGATAGCGATCAAGCACCACAGAACGATGCGCCGAATAAGAAGAAACTGATAACGCCGGCGCGCATCGGTGATGTACTTGAACGTCGCTCTGCGCCACAACTCGGAAATGCCGAGCACCGCGCCCAAAATAAAGGCCAGACCCAGCAGGCGAACCAGCAAGCCTTTCCACTCCGCTTCAGACTCGCTTTCCACGGCGCTGCGCCAGTTGATGGTGCTGCGCTTGTATACGTCAAGCAAAATGGACTGCTTGCTCAGAGGCAACATGCTGGCGGAGAGCTGTTTGAATTGAGCTGTGAGAGCGTCGAGGTCCTTGCGCTGTTGCGCCAGGACCTTCGGGTCCTGCGAATCCGGCTGGGCGACCAGATCATCACCTTTCTGGGTAAGCTCTTTTACCTTGGCCACGATAGGCGCTCGCAGACCCTTGGCAGCTTGTGCCAATTGATCGGTCTGGCGAAGATTTTGGTCCAAAGCGTCCAATTTGCGCCGGAGCGTGAAGAGATCGGTCGCCAATGGGAGAATACCGTTGGGTGTTTCTCTTCGATCGCGCGCGGCCGCGGCGGTTTGCGAGGCGGCGGCTTTTGATTGTGACGCAGCCGTGTCGCTCTCAGGAGCGTTGGCCGCGGAGACTGTGCGGGCCAGTTCCTCTATCTGAGAAATCAAGCTGCCGGAGGCTGCTCCGCCAGAGCTTGTGCCGGTAGCGAATTGCAGCATGTTGCGCATTGTGTCGCGGCGCGCCTGGAACAATTCCTGTTCGCTTTCCACCTCATCGATTGCCGCTTGCAAAGAGCGCCTTTTGCTCGACGGCGCGGCTGCGAGCTGTTGGCGCAGGCGGTCCAGCTCCTGCTCCGAGTCTTTGACCTTCTGGTCGGCCTGGGCTGCAGCGCTCGCCAGCCGTTGATACTGTGACGGCGCTTGTGTCTGCATGCCGTTGGCGCCGTTGGGCTGGGCTGCCAAAGCCTGGGCTCGGGCCCGGGCAAAGTCAAACGACAGTTTGACTACCTGGTCGGCAATCTGGCGATTGTCATTCAGAAACAAAGCATCGCTGGGTTCGTTGACCAGTTGCTGCTGGGCGCTCAACTGCCGCGACCACACGATCGTCTGATTCAGAAACGGGATGATGCCGTCCGTTCCGCTGGCAGCATCGCCCGCTTGAGCAAACGCCGCGATGACCGCGGCGATCAGCGTTACCATGGCGGTCAAAAGTGTCTTGCGTAGTTTTGAGATCGTGGTTTGCTTCATCACACTCTCTCGCGATTGCGAGTAAAACTCCCAAATTATTATGTGCCTGAAAAAGTGGCGGCGATTGGCGCAAAAAATTCCCAGATGATAGCGTAATCAGTTAGAAGACGGGAACGAGGGAAAGGTTGGTTTTGCAGCTCAGTGTTCCCCGGCGCCAATGGTGCACGCCTGGTGGAATCTTCTTTCTGCGCAACAAAAAAGGGTGTTCTGATGAACACCCGTTATAACTATTGTCCCTTGAAAAAAAATTTGCGGAGACTCATGCTCCGCGATCAGCTACTTTTTCTTCTTTTTCTTCGCAGCTTTTTTCTTGGTTGCCATTCTCGAATTTCCTCCTTCACGGTTTTGAGTTGCCGGTGTAGCCCTACGAATAGTACTACTACGCGCTTACACCCAAGATATTGAGGTAGCTGGAGCGCGATGTCAAGAAAAATGTGGGGGGATTATCTCCCGTACAAGAAGAGGAACCGCAAAAACATGACTAGTGGCACTGTTCATGTACAGGTAAAATCGGCCTGACCTGGAGAAGACATGCACAGACGATTGAGTTTCTTTTTCCTGGCAGTTCTCGCGATTACCGTGCCAGTCGCTGCACAGAATGCGGCCGAATCGCTCAACCCGTTCCAGGGCAAAATTTTGCTCTTACGTCATCCGCTCGAGAACAAGTCGCAGCAGTATGACGCGCAAGGAACCCCTCTGAACGGCACAGTCGAAGGTCCGTGGACTGTTTACGGAGGGATTCTTGTCGATCATGTATCGCTCCGTGCTGATCAACTGCGTCTGGAAGGACGGCGTATGCTCTTCCTGTTCGAGAAGGGGCAGTTCAAGCTGATGGAATTTAAAACTCTCAAGGACCGGAGGGCGGCGCCATTCCCGCCCCAGGTCAAGCTTGAGATCAAACTTGATCATCCGCTGGACTCCGATGAACAGGCTCACGCGCTCCTGGGCCGCATTTTCTTCTTGAACTCTTCGGATTTTTTGGATTCTCTTCCGGAGCTTTGGCAAAAATATCTGGCTGACCGGTTCACCTATGATCCCTCGCAAGCCTTGGAGGCAGAGTTCAGCTGGAAAGAGCCGCCTCCGCCTAAACGCGAGTTGGTCCATATCGAACCGGCTGCGACCACGGACAGCAACACAGACCCGGACCGGACCGTCTTCCATGTCGGGGCGGGCGTCGCAGCGCCGAGGGTCATATTCTCGCCGGCGCCCGAGTTTTCAGAAATCGCGCGCTATGAACAATTCCAGGGTGTACTCGTTACAAGCGTCGTCGTGGGGACAGACGGGCGTCTGCACAATATTCGGGTCCTGCGTCCGTTGGGCCTTGGTTTGGACGATTCGGCCCTTTCCACACTGCAAACGTGGCGCTTTGATCCCGCCAAGCGCGATGGCAAGCCTGTGGCAGTGGAAATGAACATCGAGGTGGACTTCCACCTCTATTGAGGCTGTTTCGTCAGGCTTACCCTCTGGGTTCCATCGTGCTGTCTGTGGTTAGATAGAAGTAATGATCCAACTCACCACAGCTGGCAAGCGCTTTGGCCCAAAAGTTCTCTTTCAAGATCTTGACTGGCTGATCACGCCCCACGACCGCGTCGGCCTGGTGGGCGCCAATGGGACCGGCAAAACCACGCTGCTTAAAATTCTCGGCGGGATTGAATCCCTCGATTATGGCGGCATCACGCGCCAGCGCGGGATTGAATGCGGTTATCTGCCCCAGGACGGACTGTCACTCTCCGGCCGCACCGTGTTTGCGGAATGTCTTTCGGTTTTCAGCCACATCCACCAGATGCAGCGTGAACAGGAAGAACTGGCGGATCGAATGGGCGAAGTGGACCATTCGGGCGACGAGTATGCGCAAATCGCCGAGCGCTTCCACCGCATTCAGGCCGAGCTCCACGCGCGCGATGGCTACACCATTGAGGCCGAGGTGGGCACGGTGCTCAACGGTCTGGGCTTCTGCAAGGAAGACTGGGAGCGGCGTACGGAAGAATTTTCCGGCGGCTGGCAGATGCGCATTGCTCTGGCCAAGCTGCTGTTGCAAAAGCCTAACCTGCTGCTGCTGGATGAGCCTACCAACCATCTTGACCTGGAAACCCGCAATTGGCTGGAGCAATATCTGGCCGAGTATCCCCATGCCTACGTGCTGATCTCGCATGACCGCTATTTTCTTGACGTCACGGTGAAGAAGACGGCCGAAATCTGGAACAAGCAGGTTACGTTTTATTCCGGCAACTACGAAAAATATCTCGCGCAGAAAGCCGAACGTCGCGCTCAGCTTGAGGCAGCGTATCGCAATCAGAAAGAGAAAACCGATCAGCTGGAAGCGTTCATCAATCGCTTTCGCTATCAGGCCACCAAGGCCAAACAGGTGCAGAGCCGGATCAAGGAACTGGAGCGGATGGAGAAGATTGAGATCCCGCCGGAAGAGAAGGCGATCCATTTCTCGTTCCCGCAGCCACGGGCCAGCGGTCGAATGGTGGCGGAAGCCAAGGACCTGGCCAAGAGTTACGGACCGAAGCGCGTCTTCTCCGGCGCAAATTTTGTGATCGAGCGCGGAGACCGCATCGCGCTGGTTGGCGTGAACGGTGCAGGCAAGTCAACCCTGATCAAACTGCTGGCAGGATTTGAGCAGCCAACAGGCGGAGAACTGCGCCTCGGGCACAATGCTGACGTCGACTATTTTGCTCAGGATCAGTACAAAGCCCTGGATCCGCAAGCGCGTATGCTCGATGACCTCTTTTCCGCGGCGCCGCGATCGACGCAGACCGAGCTGCGCAGCCTGCTTGGCTGTTTCCTTTTCTCCGAAGATGATGTCTTTAAGACGATCGGCGTGCTTTCCGGCGGCGAGCGCAATCGCTATGCGCTGGCGCGCATGCTCCTGCATCCTTCAAACTTCCTGTTGCTCGACGAACCGACGAACCATCTCGATTTGCGCGCCAAGGATGTTCTGCTGGATTCATTGCAGAATTTCACCGGTACCGTGGTCTTCGTCTCCCATGATCGCTACTTCATTGACAAGCTGGCAACGCGCATCTTTGAGATCGGTGACGGCCGGGTGGAGGTGTTCCCCGGCAACTATGAAGACTATCTCTGGCGCAAAGAGGGCAAGCCGGGGGCCGCTCCGGATGGCTCTCTTGTTTCACCAGAGGTGTCCTCCGTTGGTACCACGGAACAAACTGCGAATGACAAGGCACTCACCAAGCCTGCCGCACCGGAGGTCCGGCAGAAACGCCTCAATCCTATCAAGCTCAAGCAGATGAAGGAGCGCCTGCAGGAAGTAGAAGAAGAGATCGTGCGACTGGAAGCGGCCATCGCTGCGTCCGAGGTGGCTCTGCAAGCGTTCGTAAGCGCGGAAGAGACGCAACGGCAGACCGACCTGTTGGAGCGTTCGAAGATGGAGCTACAGCGCGCGATGAATGAGTGGGAAGAACTGGGCCAGTCGCTGGAGGCACAAGCCGAGGCGTAACAAATTCCAGCCCTGGATTTTTTGGTCAATAAAGCAGCTCACCTTATACAACCCCTGCCAGTGAGTCTGGATTCCAAGTTCCCAAGAAAAAGCTGGGTGTCTGCTGAGCAGAGCACTGCCTTCACGGCCACCACGTTGGAAATGCAGTTTCTTTTCGAGATTCATTCAGGGGGCCCATGATCTCCTCGCGCACACGCTCAACGGCAATACTGTTTTTTTCACTTAGCATTTTTGGAGCAAGCCGCGGGTGGGCGGCCTGCACGGCCACGGTCGATAAGACAGTAAAAATCTGCTCGCCGGCCAGCGGCGCCACGGTAAGCTCGCCGGTAACGTTTACGGCCGGGGCTCGCGACACAGCTCACACGGTCACCGCGATGATCATGTATATCGATTCGGTGCAAAGAGCCAAGAGCACCAGCGCGTCCCTCACGGCGATTCTCTCATTGCCCGCCGGAAAGCACGCCATTGTGATTCGAGCGTGGGATACCACCGGCTTTTTCTTTTCTTCATCGGAAAGCATTACCGTCACGGCTGTGCCTACGCCGACCCCAACTCCAACTCCTACTCCTTCCCCAACTCCAACGCCGACGCCGACTCCCAGCGCTACCCCAACTCCAACGCCTACTCCCGGCGGCATTACAGCGGTGAATCACATCATCTTCATGCTGCAGGAGAATCGCAGTTTCGATAGCTATTTCGGCATGCTCAATCCTTACCGCAAGGCGCACAGCTTCAATGTCGGCGACGATCACGTTGAATACGACGTGGATGGCATCGACGACAAGCTGGCCACCATCAGCAACAAGAACGACGAGGGAACAGTTTTCCAGCTGTTCCACACCACGAGCACATGCCTCGACGATATGACCTCGGCCTGGCTCGAAAGCTTTGGCGACGTGAGCCGCTTTGATTTCACCACCACCCGGTCCATCCTGATGGATGGTTTCGTGCACACGGCTGAGGGTTTCGCCAAATCAGGCAGCGGCAGCGGATCGTTCACCGATCTTGCGGGCCAGCGCGCGATGGCGTTCTATGAAGACACCAGCACGACCGGCGCGGCGGAGCTGAACTATTACTATTTCATGGCATCGCAGTTTGCGCTCTCTGATCGCTGGTTTTCACCGGTAGCCGGCAAAACCATCCCCAACCGTTTGGCCACAATGTCGGGCGGCACCACGCAGGGATACGTCTTCGATCCTGGCTTTGACGATCACGCTCCTCAACTCACGGCCAAGACGATTTTCCAGTTGCTCGACGAGAATCACATTTCCTGGAAAATCTATTACTCGGCGCTGGATCCGAACGGCAGCCCATCCACCACGTTCAAATACTTTGGTTATAGCGGCAAATACATCTCCCGCACCGCAAGCGGCACACTGGTGGTCGACGCGACACATATTGCGCCGATCAGCCAATTCATGACCGATGCGCAGAACAATGCGCTGCCGTCGTTCGCGTATGTGGAAGCCAATTTCGGCCATAGCGATGAACATCCGGGCTCCGGCCAGTCGATCCTTTCCGGACAGGCGCAGATCTCGAACCTGATCAATACTCTGATGGCGAGCCCGTCATGGTCAGACTCAGTCCTGTTCTTCAGCTTCGATGAAGGTGGCGGACCTTTCGATCACGTGCCGCCGGTGCCGGGGCACACGAACCAGAACACCAGCGCTTCGCTGGCCGGTTTGGAAGGCGATATCGGTCCAATCGCGGTCAATCCCGACGGATTCCTGCCCTGCCAGCCAACCACTGCAGGTGTGTTCACCAATCATTGCGATCTGCGTCCATCCAGTCCGGGAGCGCACCCGGCCGACGCAGCGGCCGCGGGGCACTCAGGCTTTGGGGCGCAATTGGGCTTCCGCGTTCCGAACTTCATTGTGTCGCCTTTTGCCCGGCGTCACTTTGTAGGCCACAAGGCGATGGACCATACCGCTGTCCTCCATTTTGTGGAGGAGCGATTCAATCTTCCGGCGCTTACCAAACGCGATGCCGCGCAGCCCAGCCTGCTCGATTTCTTTGACTTTACGGGCAAGCCCTGGGCCACGCCGCCAACTGGCGTGCCGACGCCGCCGGGAGTCGGCTCAACGTGCCATCCAGCGACGATGCAGTAGGAGCGACAATCTCGCAGGATAGGGCAATCCCAAACGATCAGTGCCCCTGTGCGGTCGCGCTGGCTGGGTTTGCATCGAGGAACGAGTGGAACCTCTGTAAGGCTTCCCAATATCCAGCGGCCATATCCATGTCATTGTGGTCGGCATTCTGTGCCCAGAAGAATTGCTTAGGCTCATTGGCCAATGCAAACAGCTTCTTACCATGCCAGAACCCAATCACCGTGTCACCCCGGCTGTGCAAGATCAAAACCGGGCAATGCACCTGACGAATGTTTTCGACGTTGGGAAATTTGTCGAAGGGCAGAAGCGGAATTCTTGTCAACACGCGGAACGCGGAGACGAACGGGCTTTGCAAGATTAACGCAGCTGCGGGCCGTCTTGCCGCGATATACGTTGCCGGACCGGTGCCCACGGAGCGGCCAAAGATCACAATGCGGTCCGGCGGTATTTTCAGCGTTCCAGTCAGGTAGTCGTATGCGGCGACTTCGTCTTCATAGGCTGCGTGCTCGCTGGGTTGGCCCTCGCTGATTCCGTAGCCCTCATAGTCGTAGGCCAGGACGCTGAACCCGAGCTTGCGCAAATCCTGCAACCAATACCGATCGTCGCCCAGGTCTTCAGCGTTACCATGGCTCACCAGCAAAGTGAACCTCGCGGCAGGATTCGGCAGATGAATGGCGGCAATCTTCTTCCCGCCAGCCGTGCTGATCTTCAGAATTTCCGGCGAATCCCGATACGACGAAGGATGCGGAAGGAAGATCATACGGTCAGACAGGAAAACGGCGATAAGCAGTAAGCCGATGTACAACGCTGAGAACAACAGCAGCATGATTCTTAGAATTCTCTTCACCGGTTGGAAGGTTCCTCGCGCCTTGAACAGTTCCAGAAACGCAAGATCTTTCTAATCTTGCACCTCAGGCAAATCGCGGGGCAAATTTCCTCTCTTTGTTAAAAGTTGCTTGCACAGCATTGATTCAGTACCGAAACGAGCATCCCCCGCTTTGCAGCAGCACTCCAAAAGGAATAAAGCTGTTCTGTTTCTTGAAATCGGGTTTTTTATGAAATTGGGCCGAACTCCTGCGTATCTCTTCCCTTTGCTTCTTCTCTGTTTTTGGTCTTCCAACCTGTTCGCGGCCGTGGGCGTCACTGTGCATCCAGGGCGCGCAGCGGTGACCTTGACTGAAACGCAACAGTTTACAGCCACGGTAGCGAATACAACCAACCACGCTGTTGTCTGGGCCGTCGATGGCATCACAGGCGGCAATGCGACGGTGGGAACGATCTCTTCTTCCGGGCTGTACCATCCTCCGGGAAAACGCGGGACGCACAAAATCACCGCCAAGAGTGTCGCGCAACCCGCGGTCGTTGGTTCGGCGACGGTTTTCATCACCGACTATCCGGGAATGTTCACCTACCACGCCGACAAGTTTCGCAGCGGGGTGAACCTGCAGGAGTTCGCGCTTACTTCGGCTACGGTGAAATCCAGCACCTTTGGCAAACTCTTCTCGCGCGCGGTGGATGGCCAGATCTATGCCCAGCCGTTGCACGTCGCCAACCTGACTATCGCCGGCGGAAAGCATAACGTGGTATACGTCGCTACCGAGCACAGCAGTGTCTATGCCTTTGACGCTGACGGCAAATCGACTGCGCCTTTTTGGCATCGCAGTTTCATTAACCCCGCTGCGGGGGTCACCACGATCCCCAAGCCTGCCAACGCGCTGATCGCGCCGGAGATCAGCATCAGCAGTACTCCCGTCATCGATATTTCGACCAGCACTCTCTACGTGTCTGTGTCTACCGATGAACATGGCAGCGTTGTGCATCGGCTGCATGCGCTTAGCCTTACCACAGGGGCGGAAAAATTTGGCGGGCCAATCGTCATCCAGGGATCAGTACCCGGCACCTACCCGCCGCTAGTGGTGAATGGCCGCGTGCCTTTTGTGCCCAAGCAGCATCTGCAGCGCCCGGCCTTGCTGCTGCTGAACGGCAATGTCTACATCGCCTATGGCTCCAATGGAGACCAGCTTCCTTACAACGGCTGGTTGTTCGTCTACAGCGCACAGGGGACCGGGGTGCTGCACCAGGTAGCGGTGCTTTCCACCAGTCCCAACAAGGGCGCGAGTGCTATCTGGCAGAGTGGAGACGGTCCGGCCGCAGATACTGCGGGAAATGTTTATGTCGCTACCGGCAATGGTCCATTTGATCTCAACACCGGCGGGCCCGATGCAGGCAACACAGTTTTGAAGCTTGCATTGCAGTCCGGAGCTCTGGTCCGGCTGGACTTTTTCACTCCCTTCAACGTGAACGAGCTAACCACCGACGATCGTGACCTGGGTGCAGGTGGACCGATCCTGCCGGCAACTCAATCTGGCGCCGCGGTACCAAGCCTGGTGATTGTGGGCGGAAAAGATGGCAAGCTCTACGTGATCAATCGAAACAACATGGGGAAATTCAATCCCGCCGCAAATAATGACGTGCAAACGCTGCCGCTGGGTAATCCGGAGCCTACCAACGGCCTGTTTGCGACCCCGGCAGCGTTGGGAACTTCACTTTACATCGGCGAAATCAATGAACCGCTGGAGCGATTCATTTTCTCCAGCGGATTGCTCTCGACTGCCCCCGCCGCTTCAACCAGCAATGTCTTTCTCTATCCGGGAACGTCGCCGATGATCTCAACCAATGGGAGCAGTTCGATTGTCTGGACGCTCGACCTGCATGCCTATGTGGGCGGCACTCCCGAGGGCGGGGTTAACACGCCGGGGGCGGCGGTGCTTCACGCGTACGACGGGGCTACTTTGCATGAGCTGTACAACAGCACTCAGGCAGGCACCCGCGACAAGGCGGGCAACGCGCTTAAATTTACGTCGCCTACGATTGCCAACGGTCATGTGTACGTCGGCGCATCCAAAGAGTTGGATGTGTATGGCTTGCTGCCTTAAATGGCAATCAGCAACCGCATATCACTCAAAAACAGCGTGACAGCGGCGGCAAGACCATCCTTTTGCCACCCTGAATCGGAAAGCGAATCCCTTATCTCTTTGCCACCGGCAATCTGGCATGTGCGGCTGCGGCTTGTTTTTGTTCTTGTGTGGGAGCAGGCGGTTCTGCGGCCAGGGTTTTCAATCCCAATTCGCGGCGAAGCTCTGCCTCCAGCCGGGCGGCAATGTCCTTGTTCTCTTTGAGGAACTGTTTCACGTTCTCTCGTCCCTGGCCGATCCGTTCATTCTTGTAGCTGAACCAGGCGCCGGACTTTTCCACGATCTCTTTGGTTACGCCCAGGTCAAGCAGATCGCCCTCGCGGGAGATGCCTTCGCCATACATGATGTCGAATTCAGCTTCCCGGAAGGGCGCGGCGGTCTTGTTCTTGACCACCTTGACCTTGGTGCGGGAGCCGACCACCATGTCACCGTCTTTGATGGCGGCAATGCGGCGGATATCGACGCGCACGGACGAATAAAACTTGAGAGCGCGGCCGCCGGTGGTGGTTTCAGGATTGCCGAACATCACTCCGATTTTTTCGCGAATCTGGTTGATGAAGATCAGGCAGGTCCGTGACTTGGAAACAATGCCGGTGAGTTTGCGCAGCGCTTGCGACATCAGGCGTGCTTGCAGGCCCATGTGGCTATCGCCCATCTCGCCTTCCAGTTCGGCCTTGGGCACCAGCGCGGCTACGGAATCAACCACCAGCACGTCGATGGCGTTGGAACGAACCAGGGCTTCGGCGATCTCCAGCGCCTGCTCGCCATAGTCCGGTTGCGCCACGAGCAGATTATCCACGTCCACGCCGAGCTTCTTGGCGTAGATCGGGTCGAGGGCGTGCTCCGCGTCGACGAAGGCCGCCATACCGCCCGTCTTCTGCGCTTCAGCGATCACCTGCAGCGCCACGGTTGTCTTGCCGCTCGATTCCGGACCAAAAATCTCTACTACGCGCCCGCGCGGGAAGCCGCCAACGCCCAGAGCAGCGTCAAACGAGATCGATCCTGTGGAAATGACAGCAATCGGGACGATCGCCTCTTTGCTCCCCAACCGCATAATGGAGCCCTTGCCGAACTGCTTCTCGATCTGTGAGAGCGCCAGGTCGATTGCTCTGGTCTTTTCCTGTCTTTCATCAGCCATTATTTTCTCCATGCGGCGCGTCCGTTTCTCAACAGAACTTTGTAAGCCCCGACGCTGAATTTTGCTTTGAAACAGCTACTGTCTATATTTCTATCACATGGCGAATAAAAGGGGAACTTGAAAATTTCGGCCCACACAAAAGTGCTCCCGGGCGGGTGGCCCGGGAGCAGAGCCGACAGGAACAAGACTTTTTACCAGTATTTGAGGGAGACGTTGTCCACCCACTCCTGATAAGCGCGGTGGGTGCCCGTCAGGTCCAGCTGAACAGCGACGTTCAGCTCGTTCACGCCGGAGGCCCTGCTGGTGTAGGTGCGGTTCACGTAGTGCTTTACGCCATCCAGGGTGACCGCGATGTAGGTGAGCTGGGTTGCGTTGCGTTTGAATTCCCAGGTCAGGTGATGCCACTTGTAGGGGGCCGGCCTTTGGCAGGGGATATTCGTGGCAAGCCAGTTGCCCTGAGAATTGCCCCACACGTCCCAGCGGCCCGCGGCGACGTTGCATTCGGTGCCAAAGATCCAACGGCGGTGTCCGTTGGCCTGGTTGCTGTCAAATTCCAGCGCCTGAGCGTTCTGCGGTGCTGTCAGGTAGAAATACACGTCATAGACGAGGTTCGTCGCGCCGTTGGCAGCTCCCAGCTGCTTCCACCACAGGGCGTCCGCGTACGGGTGGCTGCTGGCGATGGAGAAGACTCTTGAATTACCGCTCATGCTGGGGCTCCTTACACCCGCAGCGGAACCGATGGAAGCTCCGGGACCAGCGGCGTTTGCACCGGCGCAGGCCACGCAGTTTTCCCATCCAGCCATTCTCTGAATCTGCGATTTCACTGTCTGGGCGGATGAACGAAGAGAGATAGCGCTCAGGAGGAACAGGGCGATCACGAAAATGGACAGGTTTTTAGTCTTGTTTTTTACCATCACTACTTAACTCCAGGGGATAGTTTTTATTTTTTCTTTTGTTTTCGGCCGCGATCATTCGCGACGAAGTTGGAGACTACCGATGCATCTACTCTGGTACAACAGTTTTCAAACGCCGCGCGAGAAAAGTCGAAATTACGAACTACTAGGTGATTACGACAAAAACTTAGTTCCATAAACAGCAAGAGCGGCGCGTGCGCCGCTCTTGCCTTTATTTTCAGGTTAATCGCGATTCAATCCGATGAGCCGGACACGATGCGCCGGCCGCCGGTTGAACGTACCTAGTTCTACCAGTAGGTGAGACTCACCTTGTCCAGCCAGGTTGAATAGGAGTGCATGGCGAAATCTCCGTCCATCTGGAAGGCCACATTCAGTTCGTGAACGCTGCCGCCTCTGGCCGGGTAGCTGCGGTTGACGTAGTGCGTCACCCCGTCATAGGTAAAGCCGACGTAGATGACGTTGGTTGCCGTGCGCTTGAATTCCCACGTCAGGTGATGCCAGGTAAACGCCGTGGGGGCGGAGCAGGCGATTCCCGTCGAGATCCAGTTCCCGGACGCGTTACCCCAAACGTCCCAATGGCCGCCTTTTATGTTGCATTGCGTGCCATAGATGAATTTGAGTTTGCCGTTGGACTGGTTGTTGTCGAACTCAAGAGCCTGCGCGACTCCAGGATTGGTGATGTAGAAGTAGACGTCGTATTTCAGGTTGCTTGCGCTATCCACAGCGCCAAGCTGCTTCCACCACAGGGCATCAGAGTATGGGTGCGTGCCGCTGATGCTGAACTTCGCCGAATTGCCGTCAAGCGACGGAGACGACTGATTTTCGGTCATGGAGAAAACCGCTACCGGGCCGGACGCGTTGGCGCCTGCGCAGACGGTGCAGGCTTCCCATCCCGCCATCTGCTCGATGTTGCTCTTGGTGACCGCACCGGCAGGAGGATTGGGCAAACCAGGTACTGGAGTAGGAGTTGGTGTCGGCGCAGAGCCGCTTACGGTGAGAGCCAGAGGCGTCTTGAAGACGGCTCCGGTCGAATCCCACGCTTGCACTACGACGTTGTGCGTGCCTGACGCCATGGCCAGTGACGTATCAAGCTTGCTCGCTGAAATCAAGTAAACGCTTATATCGTCCACATAGATTCTCATTGCGGTGATGGGGTGGGTGGAACTTGCCGAGGCGACGAAGTGGACGGGGGAACCGGACGTTGATCCGGCGGAGGGGGAACTTACTGTGACTCCCGCGAAGGATGCGGCGCTAAAAATCAGAGTCGTGAACAGTAACCAAGTTGCAGTTTTCACTCCATGTACTCCTTCAGAGCTAGGGTTCGTTGTCTTGAGGAGTGCGAGGTTACGGGTTGATCTACTCTGGATGTATCAGGAGAGCCCTTAATTCACTTGGTTTTGACGCTTAGGCCGGTACTAGAGCGGGATTGTGCGCGGAAGCCGCAGATTATCAGGGGAGAATGAGTTTGTGTGGCGAAGGATTAGGGTGATTGCCGCAAGAAAACAGCCCCGCGGAACCCGGCGGACGTGTCAAAAACGAATCCCGAAATTTCGCCTAAGCCACTGAATCTTCCACCGTAGCCAGCACTTTATCCTGTTTATAACGCAGAGCAGTCTGCGGCCGATGAACTTTATGGACCAGATACAGCGGCCGCCGCCGGACCTCGTCGTAAATTCTTCCGATGTACTCGCCCAGGAGCCCCAGGCAAATCAACTGGATGCTGCCCAGAAACAGGATCGCGAGCATGGTGCCGATGTGCCCCGCGCCCGGTACAATCCCAAAATATTTGAGGTTGAACACGACGTTGCCGATGGCGACCAGGGAGAGAAACAGGCTCACGGCCAGAACTATTCCGCCCAGCACCATGCCGAGCCGCAGAGGCTTATAGCTGAAGCTGAAGATCGCATCCATGGCGTACTTGAAGAGCCTGAGCAGCGTTTGCTTCGGCTCTCCGGCGGCGCGGTTAGCGCGTTCGTAATAAACAAACGCAGTCGGATAACCGACCCAGGCGCGCAATCCGGGAAGATAGCGATTGCCCTCGTGCAGGTTGATAATGGCGTCGGCAGCCTGGCGGTCGAGAAGGCCGAAGATTCCGGCGTTGAGAGGAATCGGGAAATCGGAGATGAGCCCCATGAACTTGTAGAACAGGGGAAACAGGCGGCCCCGGATGCCCTTCTCCGCCCGGCTGGTCCGTTCCGCGATCACCACCTTGGCGCCGTTCTTCCAGGCTTCCACCAGCCGGGGCAGAACCTCCGGCGGATCCTGAAAATCACCGTCCATCAGCATGATGGCATCGCCTTTAGCAGTCTGGAGACCGGCGGTCAATGCAGCCTGGTGGCCGAAGTTTCTGGAGAACTCCACGACGGTTACATGCGGATCGCGTTTCTGAATTTCCAGCAGGAGGGAGAGGGAAGAGTCCCTGCTTCCGTCATTCACATAGACGATCTCCCAGGTTTCGAGAAGGGTGTCCATGGTCTTGGACACAGTCGTGTGGAAGGCGCCGATATTCTCTTCCTCATTATAAATAGGCACTACAACGGAAAGCATTCCCTACCCCAGATCATGAACCCTGTTACGAACAGCCAGGTGAACTTCCAAACCGCTATGCGGCCTCATTCTTTGCTGCTTCCTTCAAAGCCGCTTTGATAGTGGCCTGGCGTCCGCCAACGACGTCAGGACGTCCGATGCTGTAATAGTTCAGCCCCGCTGCCTCCATCGACACCGGATCGAAGAGGTTGCGGCCATCCACGATGATGGGATAACGCAACAGCGACTTGACCCGCGCCAGGTCAAGCGCGGCAAAATCCTCCCATTCCGTGAGAATCAGGCAGGCATCTGCGCCGCTCAGAGCTTCATAAGGACTGCCGGCAAATGTGATCGCGCTATTAGGCCCAAATTCATCCTCAGCTCTTGGGATTGCGGCAGGATCGTACGCTGTAACCGCGCAACTCTCTTTCAGCAGGGCTTTGATGATCGCCACAGCTGGCGACTCGCGCAAGTCGTCTGTGCCGTTTTTGAACGCCAGGCCCAGCACCGCGAGCTTCTTGCCCTTCAGGGTCCAGAGGGCCTTCCTTACTTTGCGCATGAAGCGGTTCCGCTGTTCCTCGTTGACCCGGACCGTTTCATCCAGCAAGCCGAAGAGGCAGCCGTTCTCCCGCGCCACCGACCGGAAAGCCATAAGGTCTTTTGGGAAACACGAGCCGCCGTAGCCGATACCGGGCGCCAGAAAGCGCCGCCCAATCCTGGAGTCGGTGCCGATGCCTTCCCGAACCTGCTCCACATCAGCGCCTACCGCTTCACAAACGCTCGCCACGGCATTGATAAAAGATATCTTCATGGCCAGGAAAGCATTGGATGCGTGCTTGATCAGCTCTGCGCTCTTGGCGCTGGTACGGATCAGGTGTGCATGGAAAGGGCCGGTCGTCGGTCCGGGGATTGCATCGGGGTTCTTGTAGTAGCTGCCATCGACCATCGGCTGATAGGCCTGGGCCACCATCTCCGAGCAGCGCTCGCTGTCCGCTCCCACCACGATGCGGTCAGGATAAAGGAAGTCGGCGACCGCGGTGCCTTCACGCAGGAACTCGGGGTTGGAAGCCACATCAAACAGCTCAGCCGGAGCGCCGTTGAGCAGCATGATCTTGCGCACCCAGCTGTTGGTGTAAACCGGGACCGTGCTCTTTTCCACCACGACTTTATAGTCATCAATGGCGCAAGCGATGCCCTGCGCTACTGATTCGACATAGGAGAGATCGGCATCACCGTCATCTTTGGGCGGAGTGCCCACGGCAATGAAGATCAGCTCGCTCCGGCGCACGGCTTCAGCCAGATCGCCGGTGAAATCAAGGCGCTGCCCACGATGCCGTTCCAGGAGTTCGGGCAGAAACTTTTCATGAATCGGGCACTCGCCCCGGTGTAGTGCCGCGATTTTGTGCTCATCGTTATCGACCAGAAGAACCTGATGCCCTAGTTCAGCAAAACAAGCCCCCGCTACAAGACCAACATAACCTGATCCGACTACAGCAATTCTCATTCTTGGGATCCCCAGCAAAATGAAATAGCTCCCGTCCGGGCTTTGAAAGTTCGAGAGCTGCTAAATGCCTTCGATGTCAGAATTCCTGCCGAGGATGTCATGGCTCCGAAATGAAACTGCGGCCAACGTTGGGAGAGAAAAAAACATCAGACGTCACGAGTGGAGTTGCTCCTGCAGAGCGGTCTAGAGTCTCGTCTGGTGGTCTAGGGGTCTCACCGTAAATCGGGGCAATTCATTTTTTTACCAAGATTGGACATGACTTCCATGACCAGAATTGTTTTCTTATGTGTTTTAAGCTTCAGCATTCTGGGTGTCCTGACCGGCTGCCAGGGAGTCGGCTTCGGTAATCCCAATCCAACCCCCACGCCCGTGCCCACGCCGGCCGGCAGTCTTCAGAGCGTGAATCACATTATCTTCATGATGCAGGAAAACCGCTCCTTTGATGCCTATTTCGGCAAGATGAATGATGCCCGCTCCGCCGCGGGCCTGGGCCGTGATGCCGACGATCTGGAAACCACATTCACCAACCCCGCCGATGACGGCGATACCATTTCCAATTTCCACCTCACCACCAGCTGCATCTTCAACACAACGGCGGCCTGGCTTGAATCGCATGGTGACGCAAACCGCTTCGATCTCACGGAAGGCGCTCCAGTGCTGCTCGATGGCTTTGTTCATACTGCGGCGGGGTTAGCGATATTTGACGGCGATCCTGATACCAAGGGCGTGCGCTCCATGGGCTTTTACGAGCAGGCGGATCTGCCCTCGCCATACTTCTTTGCCAACCAGTTTGCCACCTCGGATCGCTGGTACAGCCCGGCGCCGATTCAGACAGAAGACGTCCGCCTTTATTCCATGGCGGCGACTTCGGCCGGCTTGGTCCACCCTCCGGCAGAGACCAACACGACGCTCACGGCCAAGACCATTTTCCAGCTTCTTGATGCAGCGGGGATTACGTGGAAGATATATTCCGTCGACCACCAGGCGAACGGGAAACTGATCACGTCCTTGCGCAATTTCCAGCCCTATGTCTTCAGCGTGCAGGATCACATCGTGCCAATTTCCCAGTTCATGACGGATCTGGCGAACAATACTTTGCCATCGTTCTCCTACATTGAGCCGGGGTTCGCTTCCGGGCTTGACGAACATCCGGGCACGACAGACAGTATTTCGGCCGGGGCAAAATTCATGAATTCTCTGCTGACGGCCTTCATCAGCAGCCCGTCCTACAAAGACTCCATCTTCATTGAGACCTTCGATGAAGGCGGCGGATTGTTTGATCATGTCGGACCGATGATTGATGGACGACCGATCCAGCAGCTGACTTCGGGGCCCGCCGGGCAAGTCGTGGTGCCGGGAATCTACTCCACCGATGCGGCGACAATGCATGTGCCCAGTCCGGACGGCATCAAGCCGCGCGACTTGCGGGCGGGTGATCCCGCCGACGATTTTGTCCGCACCGGCTTCCGCGTGCCTCTGATCATCGTGTCACCGTTTGCCAAGGTACACTACGTCTCCCACACGCCCATGGATTACACCGCGGTACTCAAGTTTGTGGAAGAACGGTTCAATCTGCCCAGCTTGACCGCGCGAGACGCGATCCAGCCGCCGATGGACGAATTCTTCGACTTCGCCAATTCTCCGAACCTGAATCCACCGGCGGCGCCAAGCCAGCCGACAACCCTGCCTTGTAACCCGGCTGCAGCTTCCGGAACCAAGGGAGTTCCGTTTACACCACCACAGTAGTAAGTGAGTTCAGCTTGAAAACAGGCCCCGAGATCGGGGCCTGTCCCTTTTATTTTGGATCTTCTTTATTTTGGATCTTCGGGACGTCCAGATGGCACAGCCGCTCCTTCAGTGCGTGCTGCTGGCAACGTCAAATCGCCTGGCTTCGGCAAGATAGCCCGCTGTCGATAGCCGTTCACTGCCACCCCGGGCGCAGAAAAACAGGTAGCTGAAGAAGACCACGGCCACCGATCCGGCTAGAGCGAATTTCCATTGCCAGCCTAGCGAGGAAGGCGAGATGAAGCCTTCAATCAGGCCGGCAAAAATCAAAATCGGGACTACGCCCATGAGAAGGCGTATTGCCTCTCCGCCCGCCTTGGCGAGCGAGTCCTGGCGCGAGTGCAATCCGGGAAAGAGCAACCCCTGCGCCAGGCGCAGGCCAGAACCGCCGGCAATGAAGATGGCCGGCAGCTCAAGGACTCCATGGGGAGCCACAAAGCTCCAGAGAGAGAGGCTCATGTCATTGAACCAGCAGGCAGTGCCGATCACGCCCATCAAAATGCCGTTATAAATCAGCGAGAATACCGTCAGTACTCCAGCCGTGATGCCCCATGCAAACATCATGAAAGAAACGGTGATGCTGTTGGTCATGATGGCGCTGGAAGCCCAGGGCGAAACGGTTACCACCGAATCCGTCCACATCTTGTGGTGTTCGATCGTCTCCATCATGTGCGGGCCAAGAAAATACCGCATGTATTCCGGACGGGTCAGCGTCAGCAAGGTGCCAATCGCCGCGCCGACAACAAAAAGCAGAAGTGCCAGATTGATGAGCTTCAGGTTGTTCCGGAAGATTTGCGGGTAGGTATAACGGTAAAAATGCAGGATTCCACGCGCACTCGATTTTTCCCCCGTATAGATGGTATTGTGGGCGCGGGAAAGGAGAAGATTCAAAGTACGCGCGTATGACTTGCCCGTTGCATCTTCGCGCAGAGTGGAGAGATCGGCCGCCGCCTGCCGGTAAAGCAGCCCCATCTCCTGCAGCTCCGTCCGGGTCAGCGAGCGCAGACCGCTGTGCTCCACCCGGTCAAGCAACTGCTCCAGGCGTCTCCAGTGACTTTGACGTTTTTCCAGCCAATAGGTAGAAATCATCGTGCCGAGTGACAAGCTTATCATCGATACTCCGGAGCAGGTGCACCTGGAGTTTGTTCTGGCCGGAATCGGCAGCCGCTTCATGGCGGTTTTTCTTGACGTGTTGATCGAAGCCCTCGTGTATCTGGCTCTGTTTCTTCTCAGCCTGATGCTTACCTCAACCGGGCTCCTCAATGTCGGTAACTCCGTCTGGTGGATCGCTTTTGTCACGCTGGTCATTTTCTGCATTAATTGGGGCTACTACGCTATTTTCGAGGCGCTGTGGAAAGGCCAGACGCCGGGGAAGCGCTGGGCTGGAATACGCGTCATCAAAGATTCCGGCCGCCCTATCAACGCCTTCGAAGCCATATCGCGCAACCTGGTGAGAGCGATCGATTTCCTTCCCGGATTTTATGGCGTCGGCGTGGTCACCATGCTGCTGAACGCAAAGAATCGCCGGCTGGGAGACTACGTCGCGGGCACGATTGTGGTGCATGAGAGCTCCGATCGCGAATCGAGCCTCTTCTTCAACACTCCGACCCGCGCGGATTTCACACTGCATCAGGCTGCCGGTTTGACCATACAGGAAGCTGAATTAATAGAGACTTTTCTAGCGCGACGGCTCGAGATTCCACCCGAAGTTCGAAGGTTCAACGGGCAGCGTATCGCGGATATGATCAGCGCGCGGTTGAATATCCCTCCGGAATCGCGTCCGCCGGACAATGAGAATTTTCTTGAGTTGATGGTCAGAGAGTTCCGTAGTCGGGCCCAGTATCGTTAGTCATCGGAGGACGGATGAGTACTTCAAGGATTTCGGCAGCTTTGCTGCTCATCGCGATGGTGATCGTACCCGCGACCCGGGCACAGAGCACCCGGGCACAGTCAGAGGTGACTCTCCGGCAAATGGAGCAGGAGTTGGTCGCTGCTGCGCTTCGGCATGACTGGCATGCGTGGGACCAGATGGTCGCACCCGAATGGACCTGCATTGATCAGTTTGGCCGTCAGTGGGACAAACCGGCCATCCTGGCTGGACTAAAAACCACCAAAGGAGCTTTGCAGTCCGGCCAGCTCTACAACGTGCAGGTCCGCTTCGTCAAAGATGACGTAGCCATGGCCACCGGCACATTGACAGCCACTATCCTGGTTTCGGGCAAAACCATCAAAACGACAGTTCTCTCGACCGATATTCTTGTCGAAAGGCAGGGGAGATGGCTGGTGGTGGCTTCGTTGGCAACGGCCGTCAAACCGGCGTCGTAGCTCCTCTCCGCCGGGGCAAAACCGGGCGAACCTTTAAGGTAAATAACCGACATGCACTATCGATTACCCCCGGTGGCTTGGGTTTCGCCGTTTTTCTGTGGTACTTTAGCCCCAATTGCACCTATTTCCGGTTTCCCACGGCATTTGGAAGGACTGCCCTTCGGACGCACTGATTTCTTATGGCACTTGGGTTTGGCTTCAACAAAGCAAAGGTTCTGGCGCAGGCGGAGAAGTTCGTCCAGCAGGGAAAGCTTTCCAACGCGATCACCGAATACGAAAAGATCATCAAGGAAGATCCCAAAGACCTCACCGTACTGAATACCGTGGGCGATCTCTACGCCCGCGAGGGTAACAACGATCAGGCCACCTATTACTTCAAGCGCGTCGGCGACCAGTACGCTCAGAACGGCTTCACTGTAAAAGCCATCGCCATCTACAAGAAGCTGACCAAGATGAGCGCGTACAACGCGGAAAACACCACCCGGCTGGCTGAACTTTACAGCCAGCAAGGCCTGTTCAATGACGCGCGCGTGCACTACATGATGGTGGCTGATCAGCTTTTGAAGGCTGGTGACAATAGCCAGGCGGCGCGGATTTTCCAGAAAATTCTCGAACTCGATCCCGAGAATGCTCACACCCAGGCCAAGCTGGCCGATCTTTACATCAAGCTGGGGAAAAAGGAAGAAGCGCGGAAAATTTATTCGACTGCAGCAGAAACCTTGTACGCGCGCGGCGCGCACGCCGCTGCCGAGGAAGCGCTGGAACACCTTCTTTCCCTCGACCCGGGCAATAGCGGTGCTCTGATGCTGCGCGGTCAGATTGCGGTGGACGCAGGGGACAGCGAAGCCGCGATCCGCTCTCTGGAACAGGTGCCGGACCTGGATGCGAATCCTGACGGCTTGCGCGCGCTACTGCGCGCTCGCTTACAAACCGGAAGTTCGGAAGGCGTGGACAGCATTGCCGGCAAGCTGCTCTCGCGGCACAACGACAGCAGCGGTATCGCCACGGCGGCGCAATGGTATGCCACCAATAATCACATAGAGAATGCGCTTCGCATCTATGAAGCCCACGCGGATCGCCTGTTTGCTGGAAACCCGGCGGCTTTGCAGGAAACGATCTCGCCGCTGGCCAGCCGTGCCACCGGCAATCCGGCGGCAATGGCAATTCTGAACCGTCTTCTGAAACAGACAGGCGCCGTTCAGGGCCAGTCCGCAGAGATAATCGAACAGCAGGCGCACGCGGCTGCACAGAAAGCCAACTATACAGAAGCCCGCGATCTCTACCAGAAGCTCACCGAGATGGAGCCGGAGAATGCCCATCACGCGCAGAACCTTAAACAGATGCTGGTGAAGCTGGGTGAAGATTCCGCCACGCGAATCCTCAGTCCACAGGAAGCGGCCCAAGCCTTCATGGTGGAAGAGCTGGACGAGGCGGCGCCGGCAGTTCACCAGGCCTACGATCCGCCGACAGAGAAAGCGATTGAATCCGCGCTTACAGACGCCGAGCTGTATGTTTCATACAATGTTCCATCCAAGGCGATTCCGCCGCTGGAAGCAGCGCTGCCTCTGGCACCGCAAGATGTCAATCTGAACCAGCGGCTGGCCAGTCTTTACGTCCGCGCGGAGCGCTTTGCTGATGCAGCCAGGCTGTACCAGAACCTGAGCGAGATCTATAAAGAGCTTGGTCATCCCACCGAGTCGGCAAAGTATCTTGAGGCGTCAAAACGCTATGCCTTGCGAGCGCCACAGTCGCCGGCGGGAGCCATGCCTGCAATCGCTGAGCCGGCCCGTGCTGCCAAGCCCACGTGGCCTCCTCTGCCCGCTCAGGCTGCTGCTTCGGAGCCGGTCATACCCGCGCCGGTCGAGATGGCCCCGGAAGCCGAGCCTTCCGTCCAGGAATTCAGCTTCGATACACCTGATGTGATTGCGGCCGAGCCCGAACCTGTTGTTGCCCCGCCGGTAGAACCGATTGCCGCGGAAGCTGCTGCAGTAGAAATACCAATGGACCCGGTGCCCTTGAAGCCGGTGCCCTTAAAGACAACCCCCACACCGGTCGCACCGCCGGTGGCGGCGTCGGCGCAGGAAATCGACATCTCTGACGAGTGGGAGGAGATGGTTGAAGTTGAGCCCGCAGATCGGCCGGAGTTGCAAGTCCAGTCTGCGCAGGAAACGGCAGCAGAAGCCCCAGTCAGCTTCGCAGACGTTCCGGTGGAACCTGCTGTAGCCGGCAAGAGCGCGGAAGATCTGAGCACGCAGGTCAGCGACAAGGTTCAGGAGATTCGTTTTTACATTACACAGGAAATGTGGGAGTCAGCGAAATCGGCCATCCTGGATTTGACCGAACTGGCGCCCGATGCGCCTGAGGTTACAGAGCTGATTGCTCAAGTCTCCGCGGGACAGTCAAAGCCTGCCACTGCCGCGGCAACGCCGGCTTTTATCGATGAGCCCGTAGTTGCGCCAGAGACGGTGTTGGAGGCGTTCGAACCACCGAAAGCCGTCAAGCATGAGGCTCCGCCAGTCGAAAAGCCGAAGGTCAGCGAGAAACCCAAAGTCAGTGAACCGCCAAAAGCCGCTGAGCCTGCTCCGCCGGTAACTGCTAAATCAAAAGCTGAACCGGCGCCACCACCAATCGAAAAACCGAAGGCCGCGCAACCAGCACCGCCGCCAATCGAAAAACCGAAGGCAGCTGAACCGGTGCTGCCGCCGAGTCGGGAAACGAAGAAACCGGTCGAGCCACCTGCAGCCGCTATGGTGCTAGAAGATGTGCTGGACATCCCTGAGCCGCCTCCTAAAACCAAGCCCGTGCCGGTGAAGCCTGCTCCTGCGCCCGTCGCCAAATCTACGGAAGATATTCTGGAAGATTTCGTGCTCGACCTGGAGCACTCAGAAGAGCTGGCGGACTTTGTTCCCAGACAGCCTTCTGCACCCGCTCCGGTGGCTGCGCCCACGCCCGCGGTAGTGTCGGCGCCGGCCATGAGCCGGCTTACCAACGGCGACATGCAGGATAGAGAATCCTCCAACGTCTTGAGCGACATACTTTCCGAATTGCAGGAAGAAACTGCTGAGGCGGCGGAGCCACAAGAAGATCCTGAGACGCACTATAACCTGGGCATCGCTTTCAAGGAGATGGGCCTGCTGGACGAAGCTATTGGCGAATTACAGAAGGTTTGTCATGCGGTTGACCGGGGCGCAACATTCTCTCAACCGATCCAGGCGCTCACCTGGCTGGCGCAATGCCTGGTGGATAAGGGCGCGCCTGAGGCGGCCGTGCGTTGGTACCAAAAAGCTTTGCACTTGCCCGGGTTGGATGACACCAGCCGCTGCGCCATCTATTATGATTTAGCAACGGCTTTTGAGGCGTCTGGCGACAAGAAGTCTGCCTTGGCCAATTTCATGGAAGTATACGGCTCGAATATAGATTTTCGCGATGTGGCCAGTCGCATTAAGGCGCTGAAATCGTAAAATCTCCTATTGCGTCTAAATAACATCGATATAGCCCGATTCCCGAATTTTGAAGCCTACCTCTCCGAATCTCGAAACCACGCCGCCGGCGCCCACTCCTCAACCTGTTGAGGACAAAGCAGCCGAAATGCCGGTATGGCTTCAGCGCGTTTTTGTTATCGTGTATGTTTTGTTCTGCATCGAACTAGGTCTGGTCCTGGTTGCGCTGCCCTGGATGTCCAGCTACTGGTTTAGCGGAGGATTTCTCTCGCAATGGCCGGAGTTACAGCGAATGCTGCAGGGCGGTTTTGTGCGCGGCGCAGTCTCAGGGTTAGGACTGCTTGATATCTGGCTGGGTATTGGGGAAGCGGTCCACTATCGCGACCGGAAATAAGAGGAATTCATTGAAAGCTCATGGGTGACAGCAATAAAAATTCGAATCCACAGGAGCAGCCGGATCTTCTGCCTGCGCCGCTTGCCTACCTGAACCCTGATTTCCTGAACAGCCCTGACGGCCGTATTCTCAGGATTCTTTCTGAATACGCCGAACCTCTTTCGCGTTTCCGCCGGGAAAAAATTCAGGATACGGTAGTCTTTTTTGGGTCCGCGCGCTTTGCCAGCCTGCCCGATGCGCAGCATGCGCTCACCATTCTGGAGAAACCCGGCTCGGCCAAGCCGGCTCCGCCCCATGAACAACCCGGCGGCCAAGACGCAGACACCTTGCAGGCCGCCCTCAAGCGCGCGCATGCCGGCGTGGAGATGGCTCGCTACTATGAAGAAGCCCGCCGGTTGGCGTACATGCTGACGGAATGGACGCTTACTCTTCCCGGCAAGCGCCGCCGCTTCGTGGTCACCTCCGGAGGCGGACCCGGAATTATGGAAGCGGCAAATCGCGGAGCACGCGAAGCGGGAGGCAAAACCATCGGACTGAATATCCGCCTGCCGTTCGAGCAGTATCCCAACCAGTACATCACGCCGGAGCTGAATTTTGAGTTCCACTACTTTTTCATGCGCAAGTACTGGTTCGCCTATCTGGCCAAAGCGCTGGTTGTCTTCCCGGGTGGTTTTGGCACGCTGGATGAGCTTTTTGAGATTCTTACCCTGGCGCAAACGCACAAGCTGGCCAAGAAAATCCTGGTGATCGGATACGGACGCGAATACTGGAAGAGCGTGCTGAATTTTGACGCGCTGGTCGACGCCGGAACCATCTCCCCGGAAGATCTGAATGCCTTCACCATGGTGGATACACCGGAAGAAGCATTTGAATGCCTGAAAGAAGGGTTGACGCGCTATCATCTGCAGCCCCAGCCGGCCAAGCAAGTGTCTGACGAGGGGCCGGAGATCGCCAAGACGCTGCCGTAGGCGAGCCCAAACGCTTCGTCAGAATGAGGTGAACTGTGACGGAGAAGGGAACCTATTCGATTTGCTTCCGGTTGCGCCGCACCAATTACGAAGAGGCATTTGTCAGCGTCCCGGTTACGGAAGAGATTCTTGAGCAGAAGCCTGACGAGCACGGCCATCGCGGCCTGGACGCTGAAAAACTGATGCAGGCGGCGATAGGCCTGGGCTCCGATCCCCATACCCACTGGAGAACTGAAGGGACGCCAATCATCGAAGTTCACCCGGTCCAGATTGCGCCCAATGAAGACTCGGGCGATTCGAGCAAAATTCACTAGTTCGCCCCTCCGCAGATTCACGCTGAAATCGGCTTCTCAGCGCTGAATCGCCCTCGCCGCAAAGACGGCGATCGTTTCGACGTAGTTGAGAACTGTTTTTGTTCAGGCCGTTTTGCGCTCTTCGAGCACTTCCACTTTTTTCTCTACATGCTTGATCTCTGCGCGGTCTTTGCGGATATCGAGGCGCACGTGGGCATAGATGCTCATGTATTGATTGGCAATCCATACCAGGGCAAGGCCGGCGATGAGGTAACCGCGCCAATCGTGATAGAGGAGAGTGTAGCGCGTAATGATGAGAAAAAAGATAGTTACGTAATGGCTGAAACAGTATTCGCAGGTGAAGATGTAATAGAACTTGCGCCAAACAAAACTGCGATGGTTGTCGCTCCGCTGCAGACAATATTGGCGAACCTCGCGGAAGATTTCTTCATGTGTGATCGTCCAGGCGATGGCGGCAATTGGAATCGCCAGGACAAAGAGCCAGACGATTTCGAGAGTCAGAGACATCTTTAAGAGAGGGCACTTTCAGCCATCAAGTTGCCCAAGCCGCACATGGTTGATGAATGACTCTGTAGCGATGGGAACGAGGTTTAATCGGCGCTCGCCGAATCTGCCGATGCTGCGCCCGCCAAAGCAGGCTTAGGCTTTCCTGCCATAAAGTAGTAGATCACTCCCAGCGCCATGAGGATCAATCCAAAGACAAGCTGGCTCATGCTGCCCAGGCGGCCGAGTTCAAGGCGTTCGCTACGATTGGCGAGCAACGCGATTACCAGCAGGGCTGTTGGTCCAACGCCAACCAGCACGGCTCCAGCCATGCCGCCGGGCACGCGGAACGGACGCGGCAGTTCCGGCTCGCGCACCCGCAGTATGATCAGCGCCATAAATTCCAGGACAAGGCTGGCGCCATAGAGAAGGATGTCAAGCATCACCAGGTCTTTAAAGTTCAGCCCGAGCGAGAGCCCCCAGCCCAGGCCCAACACCACGATCGCCACCCATGGCGCGCCGCTCTGATTTTTGCGGGCAAAGATCCGGGGCAGATGTCCGTCGTCCGCCATAGCCGAGGGAAGGTGCGAATAGGACATTACCAGTGAGTTGAAGGAGCTGAACTCCGCCAGCATGGCGGTGCTCACCAGTATCATGCCCAACCACGGTCCCACTACGATGCCGGCAATGCTGGCCCAGCTGCCGTTGTTCCAGACATCCTGAGGGATGTGCGTGTGCCAGACCGCGGCTATCGGGAGGACGTAGGAGAGAACAATCGCTCCCAGAGCAAGCATCATCACGCGAGGGTAAGTTTTTTGCGGGTTCTCAACTTCATTCGCGACGGTTGCCGCGTTGTCCCAGCCCATGTAGTTCCACATAGCCACCATCACGCCAGCCAACAGATCCCCCTTGGCTGCGGGGGCGGACACGGGTGCGATATGGCGGAAGAGCGCGAAGAGCGTGACCAGCGCAAACGGGCTAAGCAGCAGCACGCCGACGACAACGGAACTCGTGCCCACCGCCTTCGCGCCAAACAGATTCCAGAGCAGGCATACTGCGACGAGGCCGCCCGCGATGGCGATACGGTGCCAGCCCTGATCCAGATCGGGAAAAAGCCTGCCAAGGTAATCGACAAACAATGTCGGGTAGATGGCCATGTCAAAGATGCTGGCCGCCAGGGAGAGCCAGGCTTCCTGAAATCCCCAGAAAGGTCCCATGGCGCGGCGCACCCAGACGTAAAAGCCGCCTTCCCGGGGCAGAGCCGCGGAGAGTTCGCCTACCATCAGGCCCGTCGGCAGCGCCCAGATAAGCGGAATCACGCAGAGAATCAGAAGAGAGATCTTGTATCCCGAATCCTGGACCAGTTCCTCGACGCCGTACGGGCCGCCAGAAACCATGAAATAAGTTGCCGCCGCCAGTGACAGCACTGTAAGCTTGCGGCCCGCGCCAGTTTTTCTCATCGTAGTGAAGTGCAATATAGCACCCGTGGAACTGCGCGCAAGCAAAGATTAAGGCTCGAAACAAAAAATTTTCGCGACGAGGGTAGCTGCTACCGCGCCCGCTAAAAATCAGCCTGGAATCGAGTACACTCTAAGGTGACATCAGACAGGACGAACCCAATGACTGACGATTTGCTTCGCTTTCGCGCGGAATTTCCGATCCTCGAACGCACGACTTACATGATCAGCAACTCGCTGGGAGCCATGCCTCGCGGCGTGTATGACTCGGTGCGTGAGTATTGTGACACCTGGGCTACACGCGGTGTCCGCGCCTGGGAAGAGAGCTGGTGGATGATGGCGCGGGAGGTGGGCGATGCCATCGGCGTGTTGATGAATGCCGAACCTGGATCGGTAAGCGTGCACCTCAATGTCGCCAGCTGCCAGGCAACGGTGGCGAGCTGCTTCGATTTCAGCGGCCGGCGGAACAAGGTCGTTTACAGCGATATGAATTTTCCTTCGATCATGTATTTCTGGGAGGCACAGCGTGCGCGGGGCGCTCGCGTCCACATGGTCCGCACCGACGACGGCATTCACGTGCCCACAGAACGAATGGTGGAGGCGATCGACGAAGAGACGCTGCTGGTGCCGATCTCGCACGTGGTTTTCCGCAGCGCCTTTATCAAGGACGTAAAAGCCATTGTCGAGAAGGCGCACCGTGTCGGAGCACTGGTGGTGCTGGATTGCTTTCAGTCGCTGGGGAGCGTTCCGGTCGACGTGAAGGCGTTTGACGTGGACTTTGCCGTCGGCGGAGTGCTCAAGTGGCTCTGCGGTGGGGCGGGAACTTCTTATTTGTATGTGCGCCCAGAGCTGACGAAAAAGCTGGCGCCGAATTTTACCGGCTGGTTCGCGCATGAAGAGCCGTTCGCGTTTGAAATTGGGGCCAACAAGTATGGCGATCCGCCGTTTCGTTTTATGCAGGGCACCACGAACGTACCCGGATTTTATACCGCTATGCCGGGCTTGAAGATCATCCGCGAGGCGGGCGTGCAGCGTATCCGCGAAAAATCGAAAAGGATGACGGCGCGGTTGATCGAACTGGCGGACCAGCGCGGCTGGAAGGTGAATGCTCCGCGGAATCCGGAAGAGCGAGGCGGGACCGTGGCGATCGACATGCCGAATGCAAAAGAGGTTTGCGCGGAGCTGTGCCGTCGCGATGTGCTGGTGGACTTTCGCCCGAAAGCCGGGGTACGGTTTTCGCCGCACTTCTATAACACTATGGAAGAAATCGATAAGGCCATCGGTACGGTGGATGAGATTCTGAGCGAGATGGGAGTCAGCGCCGCAGCGAGGTGAATGCTACTTATGCCGGCGCAACCAGCATTTGGGGAAAGCTGCGGCAGCGGTCTTTACGGACCAGCGTTTAGATGAATGGTTCTTTTTCGTACATTTTCTGTTGACAATTCGCCTTTGATTCGCGAAAATTTCGCTATATGGCTATCACGAAAAGACAACGCCAGGTTTACGACTTCATTCACGACTTTATCCAGCGCAACGGCTACTCGCCTTCGTTTGAAGAAATTGGCGATGGGCTGGGACTGAGTTCGCTGGCCACGGTCCACAAACACGTCTCCAACCTGGAGAAGAAAGGGCTGCTCAAGCGCGACTACAACCGCAGCCGCTCCATTGACGTGCTTCCGGTGCGTGGAATCTTTAAACGCCAGGCGCCAAAAGAGGTTGCTCTGCCATTGATGGGCCGCATTGCTGCGGGCCAGCCGATCGAAGCCGTGGAGAACCCGGAGACAATTTCACTAGGCGATATCACCCGCTCCAAAGATGTCTTTGTCCTCCAGGTCAAAGGCGAGAGCATGAAGGACGAGCACATTGTCGACGGGGATTATGTTCTGGTAGAGAAGGTAAACAACGCCCGCGACGGCGAAATCGTGGTGGCGCTGGTGGAAGGCACGGATGCGACGCTGAAACGGATCTATCGCGAAGGCATCAATATTCGCCTGCAGCCATCCAACGCCGCGATGAAACCGATCGTGGTTCCGGCCAAGTCGGTGCAGTTGCAGGGACGGGTTATCGGCGTACTGAGGAAATACTAACCGGCCGGGACAAGGAATATCCGGGCATCAAGCTTGCGGCGCGAAACTGACGGTTTCGCGCCATTAGTTTTTATCGCTCCACAATCGCATTTGAAAACGCTGCCGCCATGGTGTCACCCCATCCTTCGCGTACGCCCAGCGCGATAGCATAAGGCAGAAAGCGGTTCATCAATTCAGCGCGATCGCCCGGGCTATTCACCCGATCCAGGCGGTCCTGCTCCACCCGCAGCAGAAACTCGCGGAATCCCGCCAATTGCTGCAAGGTAGTATTTCCCAGCGCCGTAGGCGCCCGCATAATGACAAAGAACACATTGTTGAGAAGCACCGCCAGCAGCAGCGCGATCACAAACGTGTGGTGCTTCGGCAGGGCAAAAAAATAGATCATCGCACCCGGCGCTGCAAAGAAGATGAGCGGAAGCAAGAGCCGGCCCATCCTCTGCCCAAGCGTTGGGTATGTGGGTTTTGAGGTCAGAGAGCCGCCGATGACCAGCCCCGAGATGGAGGTAAACATGAGCAGCCAGAAAGTAAGAAACATCGAGGAGTCGGTCTGAATGGAAGCAGCGATGATCAAAGCCCACACAAAAGTAGCCAGCGTACCGATCCCGGAAAAAATGAAGTTCTGGCGAAAATAGATTCCCTGCAGATTTTTTCTGAATGTGTCCTGGATGGCGTCGAGATGGTATTTGATGGCGGCTGCGGCAGCGGGATCAACTACAGCCTGGCTTCGTGAGCGCGCAACCGCGACACCAACGCCGGCTTCAGCCACGTCATCGCCAAAAATGGCTGTATCGGGTCGCGGCCCGCTTCTAAAGAGGAAAGTGTTCCTGTCGGATCGATTTTCCGATTGGACGGTAGCGGTGCCGACAACGGATGTCCCGCTGGCGACGTAGGGGTTACAGGGAAGCTCGGCGTTAAATAGTGTCTTTGCCAGCGCCGCTTCTTCCGGTGCAACAGCGATCTTGGGATTCAGCAGTTGCAGCTGGTAACTTCCTTGAACGGGCTGAATGGCGATGACGCCTTTCGCCGCCAGGCTGGCCAGGACAGAGGCGAGCGTCGTTCCGTCACTGCCTCCGGTAATGATGTAACGGGCAACACCGGGTGAAACTCCAGGCGGCGGTTCATACTGAGGCACCACGTTCTTTACCCGCGAATCTCTCCCCACCGCCAGCCAGGAAAGCAGATAAAGAACAAACAAAATTGCCGGGAACCACAACAGGTAAGAATCCGCGGAAGGCAAGGCGCTGTGCATGGCTTGAAAAACCGGAAGTAGACAAACGAATTGTACGTTTGTTTCCGTTGTGCGCCAGCAAAAAAGAAAGCCCGGCTCAAGCCGGGCCTGTCTGCTCAGAAAAACTTAGCTTAGGTGCTTCTTCAGCGCTTTTTCAATGACCTCGCGGGCGACGTAGCCGACGATCTGCTCCTGTACCTGGCCGCCTTTGAAGATCAGTAGGGTTGGAATGCCACGCACTCCATAACGCTGGGGCGTGACCGGGCTGCTGTCGACATCCATTTTTGCGACCTTGACTTTGCCGGAGTAAGCCGCAGCCACTTCGTCAACGATCGGCGCCAACGCCTTGCACGGTCCGCACCAGGCGGCCCAGAAATCGATCATCACCGGCTGGTCGCTCTTGAGAACTTCCTGGTCAAAATTGCCGTCTGTAACTTCCAAGATCACCTGACTTGCCATGAATGCCTTTACCTTCTCTGGTTTAAATTTGTTTCTGCCTAAAACGTCTGTCCGCCAAGAACCCACTATCCTAGCAAATCATTAGATGTAGCTCTATCAATTAGGATGCGAGGCGCTAACTGCTTGAATCATAAATAGATAGCAGGATCGTTTTCGAATGTTACCAAAGTGACGTGGACGAAGGGCCAGTGCCGATCTAGACTCACTCTCGGTGGTAAGGCAGTTCTGGGGGAGGGCTGCCGGGCGTCCTGCGATTCGTCGCAGGACGCTTGATTTTTGCGCCTGATGATCAACCCTCAATGGCGCCCTGTTTTCCTGGCCTACAAGCAGCCCAGGCCGGCTCGGTCAGGGCCGGTCGTGATCCCGATCGTGGTCGCGGTCGTGGTCCCGGTCCTTGTTTTTGCGATTTTGTACATCGTGGCGGTCCCGGTCAGCCTTATGCCGGTCGTGGTCTCCGTCGCGGTCGCGGGTTACCTGGCGGTCTTTGTTCCAGCCGTCGTCGCGGTCGTGATCGTTACGAAAGCGACCGTTGTCGTGATCCCGATCATGGTCACGATCGTGGTCTCTATCGTGGAAGCGGTCATTATCGTGGTCGCGGAAGCGCGGATCATTGCGCAATCGCGCGTCGTTTAAGCGCCTCCATTCCCAGTATTCCCTCTGCCGCTCCTGGCTCAGGCGGTTGTACTCAACGTACTCGTAACGCCGCTCCGCCAGCCACTGGCGGTAAGCGTAGTCATCATAGGCGCTGCCGTAATAGGGGCCACCGTAGTAAGGACCGGAGCTGTACCGGTGCTCGGCGCATCCGGTAAACGCCACTGATCCAAGAATGAGAGTTGGCACAAGAATTGACTGCACTCCGCGCATGCGGGTTCCTCCTTGAGAGATCCTCAGACTCTTGCTTGTAAATTTCGCGACGAAGGGTTTGGTTATTTGGTTAAGATGCCGCCCTTGCGAGCCGCAACGTAAAGATTAGTTATTAAGTAGTAAACACTCCCGCGCCCGAAAAGTTGCGCGGTCTTAATCGCGCTCATACAAGATTGGTCGATCCTGTGTAATCAAGCGATTGCAAAGCTTAGGTCACGCGGTCTACTGCGCAGCAGGAGTCGGAGCGGCATTTCTCTTGCTGGCAGGAGACGTTTTAAGCAACAGGAGTTTGCCGTCAGTATCTCTTTTGAGAAATGTAATTTCACGGTCGTACTTACATCCGAGAGTCAGGTCATCAGCATGTTCTAAAGTGTACTTTCGAATTGGATGGCCGTCAGTCCGCGCGTATAAAAGGGTCGCCATATCCTGTTTAGGCTTGCCTTCTTGGGCGCCATTGCCACGAAATTGGACTAACCAGCCTTCCGACACCGCCTGGAAAGAATCTATGCCTGAAACACCATTCTTCAGCCGTATCTCTTCAGCGATGCCTGAATTGTGAATTTTGATCACGGAGGGGGCTTCGGGAGAAATCAGCAAAATATCCGGGCCGTCAAGTACTAATCTGGAAAGCCCAGCAACAAATAGACGGCTTCCAAGGGACGATTCGGGGGTATTCGGGGCTGACGATTCTTCATTGTCAAGTTTTCTTGTTTCGATATACCGATCAAAAACTCCCGAAGGCTTCAGCAGAACGACCCTCGCTTCGTTAAATGAATCGACGCCTGCTATCACAAACTGGCCGGTACGAAAGACTCCAATTTGCAACCCTGAAACAGGCACGTCGATGTGAATAGCACCTCTGTAAGTGCCATCAAGGCCAAAGCGCGCAATGAATTCCCTTTCCGAGTCCGACTTCTGAAACAAACTCTCCAGATCGCCTTTGTGAGGTTCGCTTGGTCCAACGCTGCTGTCTTTCGGCCCCCGCACCAGTAAGTACAGGGCATCTTCCGCCACAAAAAAACTAATGATGTGGGGATCCTTTACGTCCGTAATCTGTTCAGGTGCGATAGTCAGGTCTGAGTTGCCGTTTCGGTCGACTCCGATGATTGTCTGAGAGAGCGTTGCCCCCTCCGGCGCTGTTGGCCGCACCAGAAAGACGTTTGCGTATAATCTTCCATTCGGTCCGCAGACCGCGGGTGTACTGAGTATGGCTGCATACAGATTTGCGACATGAATAGGCGACTCGATGTCGAGCACCACCTGCGGGGTCCTCGTCTGCTCTTCCACACGTTGTGACGTCGATTTTTGTTGAGTTGCACTGACGGTTTGAGAACGTAGAGCCGGCGTTAGAAGGCTAAGCGCTCCAACGGCTGCAATTACGCTGATGTGCACCTTTTTGAGCATCGGCAGTTCCGGACGGGGTCAGCCCGACGAACAGCATTCTAGCCTGAACAGAGTTTGGGCTACTAGCACAAGCTCGGCCCAAGAGGCCACTTACAAGAAAAACGAACTACCGTGCAAAGTGATATCCTGAAGTACTGAAGACCTTTCGGGACCTACCGCTAGAGCAGTCCTCTCAGCGTGGATTCGATCAAAAATGAGTACCAAGACCGCACAATTGGCAAGCGAAGTCTCCCTGGAGCGAGAACAGATTTTTGACGCTTTTCGCCGTTGGGGCTATCTGGACGCCAGCCTCAACCCCTTTGGCGGACTGGTGGGCGGCGGTTATTCCGGCCTGCCGAGCGAAGGTGAAGGCGCAGACCAGGCCCGCCAGATTTACTGCGGTACCATCGGCGCAGAATTCATGCATCTGCCGCAGCAGGAGCGTCGCGAGTGGGTTCGCGACCGGATGGAAAATGCCAAGCCGGTGCCGGTCGATCGCCGTTGGCTGGCGGAACGGCTGCTCCAGGCCGATTTGTTTGAGCAAATTTTGCAGACACGCTATCTGGGAACCAAGCGTTATTCCGGCGAAGGAGCCACCGCTCAAATTCCGCTGCTGGACGTGATCCTGGAAACGGCGGCTGATCTGGGCGCAACCACCACGGTGATGGCCATGAGCCATCGTGGACGGCTCACCGTCATGAGCCTGGTCGTCGGTATTCCGCCGGACTCCGTTTTTGCCGGTTTTGAAGATGTTGATCCGCGCTCGGTGCTGGGCGGCGGCGATGTGAAATACCATCAGGGCGCCACCGGAGAGTTCCACACGCGCAATGGTAAAACCATTCGCACGCACCTGGTTTCGAACCCCAGCCACCTTGAGGCGGTTGATCCTGTCGCTTTGGGGCGCACTCTGGCGAAGCAAATCCACTCCGGCCCGGATGGCGCTAAACAGGTTTTGCCCGTGATCATGCACGGCGATGCGGCTTTTGCGGGACAGGGCATCTGGGCGGAGACGCTGAATTTTTCCGGACTGAAGGGATACTGCGTCAGTGGCGCGATCCACGTGATCGTGAATAACCTGATCGGTTTCACCACGAATCCACGCGAGCTGCATACTTCGCGCTTCTCTTCTGATCTGGCCAAACGCCAGCCAATTCCCATCTTCCATGTCAACGCCGAAGATCCGGAAGCGGTACTTCGCGTGGCGCGGATGGCAACGGAATATCGCTACAAGTTCCAGAGTGACGTGGTGATCGATCTGATCGGCTATCGCCGGCACGGCCATAGCGAGGTCGACGATCCCACGATCACGCAACCGCTGCTTTACAAGAAGATCAACGCGCATCGTCCTCTGTTTGAAATCTATGCGGAGAAAAACAAGATCGATACAACGGAGGTGGAGCAGAAATTCCGCACCAGGGTCGATGCAGCCTACGATCACGCGGCGCAGATGCAGAAATCTCCGGTACTGCGCAAGCTGCCTGCGTACTGGGATAAGTATTTTGGCGGTCGCTACAAGGCGGAGTATGAGGTGCCGACCGCTGTTGCTGAAGACAAGTTGCGCAGCATCACGCAAAAGCTGACGACATATCCCGAGGGTTTTGCCATCCATCCCAAGGTGAAGAAGCTGCTGGAGCAGCGCGAGAAGATGGGCACGGGCAAGCTGCCGCTGGATTACGGCATGGCTGAGGCGCTGGCCTTCGGTTCGCTTCTGGTTGAAGGAGTGCCGGTTCGGCTTTCCGGCCAGGACGCGCGCCGCGGAACCTTCAACCATCGCCACTCGGTTTTGATCGACACGGAGAATGAGAACGAATATGTGCCGCTAAGCAATCTGGCGCCGAAGCAGGGCTGGTTTGAGGCCTACAATTCGATTCTGTCGGAAGCTGCAGTGCTGGGCTTTGAGTATGGCTTCAGCCGTGATTACCCTGACGGCCTCACGCTGTGGGAAGCCCAGTTCGGCGACTTTGCCAACGGCGCGCAGGTCATTATCGACCAGTTTATTGTCGCCGGCGAAGACAAGTGGGGCTTGCTCTCCGGGTTGGTAATGCTGCTGCCTCACGGCTATGAAGGCCAGGGGCCGGAGCATTCCAGCGGTCGCATTGAACGCTATCTTCAGCTGGCTGCCAAAGACAACATTCAGGTGGCTCAACCTTCAACGGCGGGGCAGTATTTCCATCTTTTGCGGCGGCAGGCATTACGGCCGTGGCGTAAACCATTGATCGTGTTTACGCCGAAAGGCATGTTGCGCCACCCGGATGCAGCCAGCCCATTGAATGATCTGACCAGCGGAAAATTCCAGACCGTGATCCAGGATAGCGAGATCACAAGTGCTGAGCGGATCATCGTTTGTTCGGGCAAGATCGGGCATGAGTTACGCCGCGAACGGAAACGCCGCGGCGACACGAAGACCGCTATTATCTTTCTGGAACAGCTTTTCCCGCTGCCGGAAGCAGAGCTTGAAGCGGCGTTCGCGCAGCATACGAATGCGCGCGAGTTCCTCTGGGTACAGGAAGAGCCGGCCAATATGGGCGCTCTTAATTTCCTGGCGCCGCAGTTGGAACGACTTGCCAGAGGCGCGCCGTTCCGGTCGGTCAAGAGATCACCTTCTTCGAGCCCCTCTACCGGTTCGCACACGGCGCACGAGATGGAGCAGAAGACTTTGCTGGAACTGGCGTTCGCAGCATTTTAAGAGACACGGGAACCAGCATCGCCAGCGGGCCCACGATCATCCAAATGTTTTAGTCCCGTACTAATCCATGAAAGGGGTTGAGATGGCACAAACTGCAACCGCACATGAAGTCCCGGCGTTGCCATACGCGTATAACGCGCTGGAACCGCACATCGACGAGCAAACCATGCACCTGCACCATGACAAGCACCACGCGGCCTACGTCACAAAATTGAATGGTGCAATCGAAAAACATCCGGAATTGGGCAGCAAGAGCCCGGAAGATCTGCTCCGCAACCTGAACGCGCTGCCAGAAGACGTGCGTGGAGCCATCCGCAACAACGGCGGCGGCCACGTGAACCACACCATGTTCTGGCAGATTATGGGACCGAAGAAGGGCGGCAATCCCACCGGCGCGATCGCTGACGCCATCAACAAAACCTTCGGCAGCTTTGACGCCTTCAAAGAGAAATTTGAAGCCGCCGGAGCGAACCAGTTCGGCAGCGGCTGGGCCTGGCTGGTGAAGACAAAGTCCGGCGAATTTAAGGTCACTTCCACCCCCAACCAGGACAATCCAATCTCGAATGGCGAATTTCCGGTCCTTGGCAATGACGTTTGGGAGCACGCCTACTATCTGAAATATCAGAACCGCCGGCCGGATTACCTGAAGGCCTGGTGGAACGTGGTGAATTGGGACGAAGTCAACAAACGGCTGGCCCAGGCCGACAGCTTTTTCAAGTAATTTGCCTGATGAATGAAGGCCGTCCCTTGGGACGGCCTTTTTTTATGTTCCTGAAGTAACGTTTCCCCCATCCGTTGCACTACTTCGGTGTACGACGGTTTTAGCCCGGAATGTGCTATAAAATCCGGGCAATCCCCCCTAAAACCTAATTTTCCGATCGACAGATGAGGTGTGAATTGAGCAGATTCTTGAAAGGAACCTGTGTATGTGTGTTTGTTCTGTTTGCGTTTGGCGCGGCTTTCGCACAGAACGATTTCAGCGGATTTTATGTTGGCGCGAATGCTGGCGGCAACTTCGGCCGGCTCAGCGTGGATACGAGTCCCGCCTTCAGCCCGACCGGGTATTTCGCTTCCAGCAGCACGCCCGCGATTGCCGCCGCAAGCAACCAGACGATCAAGCCCAACGGCTTTGGCGGCAGCGGCGTGATCGGCTACAACCATCAGTGGGACAACTTTGTAATCGGTCTGGAAGCTGATTTTGGCTCCATGAACCTGAGTGGCAGCACCACAGTCACCCAAACCTATCCGTGCTGTGCACCTACCGCTTTTACCGTGACGCAGACAGCCAAAACCAGCTGGATGTTCAGCATGCGCCCGCGCATTGGCTGGGCGTTCAAGCGCTTTCTTGTGTATGAAACGGTTGGCGCAGCATTCACCAACGTAAAGTACACGGGACTGCTTACTGATACGTTTGCTACGGCGCATGAAACCGCCAGCATCGACGAAACCAGGCCCGGCTGGATCGTTGGTGGAGGTGGAGAGTATCGCTTTTCGCACCACCTCTCCTTCAAAGGCGAATACCTGTATGCGGACTTCGGTGCGGCAACTGTCCCAAGCGCAAATCTGACGGCTTTTACGCCTCCGATCTCCTTCCCCACAAACGTTTTTACTCACTCGGTTAATCCGAAGGCGCACATCGTGCGCGGCGGAGTCAACTTCCGCTTCTAAAAAGGCGGAACAGCGAGGGAACGGGGGGCTGCCGCGCGGGCAGCCTTTTTTATCGGCTCGAAACTCTCACACCTTGAGTGTTGACGTGCATATTGCTTTTGTCGTTATGAGGCGCTGGCCTGCCGCTCCGGCAGTGTGTCGGCGAATTGGAAAAACTGCTCAACCTTGGTGACCTGCAACGCGGTGCGCACTCGCGGCGTTACGCCCACCAGCATGAGCCGACGGCCATCTTTCTGGCGGTTGACGTAAGCTCCTACAAGCGCCCCGATCCCGGCAGAGTCGATGTAGGGAACACTGGTGAAATCCAGCACCAGCAAGGAGGATTGGTCTTCGCGAACCAGGGTCTGAAAGGCAAAAAAGGAGTTCAGCACGAGCGGCCCGGTTAGGCGCAGGATGCGTTGTCCGTTGGTGGAAGGGTGTACGTCTTCAATGGTTAACTTCTCATCGGTCATGGCGGTCAATATTAGCCGTGCGACCGCCGAACCATTATTAACAGAATGTTAAAAGTGTTACGGCGCCAAAGAATTTCCGTGAAAATTACACTTCAGGCAAAAAATCCGCGTCCGGAAACAATCTTAGCGCGCGGCGCCAGTCACCAGCCACGCTGCCCAACCGGTACAAAGCGCGATGACCGCTGAAAAGACGACCGGCGGCGGCAGGAAGTACATCCAACTCAGCGCTATGCTTGCCAGTTGAAGGGCAAAGAACACCCACGCCAGGGTTGCGATCGCGTGCGGATTGGTTTGCGCCATCCCGCCCAGATGCCACGCCAGATAAGCCGCGAAGAGCAGATAGACGGTGCAGAAGAGACCGAAGCCGCGGTAGAAATCGCCATATGTCAGTTTCCCGTTGCCAACCTGGAGGCGGACGGAGTTCATCGAGTCAAAAACGGCGGCGCCATCCGCATTGCTTGGCCTGAACTTCAAAAAACCAATTGTGTGGCCGGCGGCGAACAGGATCAGTAGGATCGCCGCAAAGCGATAGAGCAGCGTTGCTGACATCGTCATTCTCCTTGAAGCAGTGTTGATAGATTTTAGGGTCCCTATGGTAACTGAACCGTACGACGCGCATGCGCGGCTAAATCGACACGGCTCATGCGTTTTTTCATCGGCTCAGCCTCTGCGGAAGGGTTTCTGCGATTGTCGGCTTCACTCTGCGGCTGGTAAACTTAAGAGTTTGCCCTGCTCGATCAAAGTTATCTTTGCGTAGGTTCTCATATGGCACAAGCGACTGACATTGCAATCGTAAGCGGCGCCCGCACGCCGATGGGCCGCTATTGCGGCAAATTGCGCGATTTTACCGCTATGGAACTGGCTGCCGTGGCCGGCCACGAAGCGATCAAACGGTCTGGCGTTGATGCCAGCGAGTTTGACCACGCCGTTTTCGGCAACGCGCAGCAGACATCGGGCGATGCGCTCTATGGCGCCCGCCATGTAGGCCTGAAAGCCGGACTGCCGATCGAAACGCCGGCGCTGACGGTGAACCGGCTTTGCGGGTCGGGCATGCAGTCACTGGTGAACGCCGCGCAGATGATCCAGCTCGGCGAAGCCACCACGGTGCTGGCCGGCGGCATGGAATCGATGTCGCAGGCTCCCCACGTGATCCGCGGGCTGCGCTGGGGCCTCGGTCTGGGCGAAGGCAAGATGGAGGATTCGCTCATGGTGGCGCTGCTTGATACCTACTGCGGCCTCTACATGGCGAATACGGCCGAACTTTATGCCGAGCAGCAGGGCATCACGCGCCAGATGATGGACGAGTTCTCATTGCAGTCGCAACAGAAGGCCGGAGCAGCGCAAAAAGCCTGCCGGCTGGCGGAAGAGATCGTGCCTGTGGCGCTCAAGAACAAAAAGGGCGAACCGACGGGTGAGATGTTTGACAAGGACGACCATCTTCGGCCTGAAACCACGATGGAGGGTCTGGCCAAGCTGAAGCCGGCGTTTGGCAAGAACGGAACAGTCACCGCGGGCAACGCCAGCGGCATCGTCGATGGCGGAGCTGCCGTGGTGATGATGACTCTCGGTCAGGCGGAAAAGCGCGGGGTGAAACCGATGGGCCGAATCGTGAGCTGGGGCATAGCCGGGGTTGACCCAAAGATCATGGGCAGTGGGCCGGTGCCGGCTTCGCGTCTGGCATTGAAAAAGTCCGGCCTCAAGCTCGAAGACATCGACCTGATCGAAGTAAACGAGGCGTTTGCCGGGCAGTATCTGGCGGTCGAAAAGGAGCTGGGACTTGACCGCAGCAAGGTGAACGTCAACGGCGGCGCGATTGCGCTGGGTCATCCGCTGGGTGCCACCGGCACGCGGCTGGTGATTACGTTGCTCCATGAGCTGCGCCGGCGCAAGGCGAAGTATGGGCTGGCGACGGCATGCATCGGCGGCGGCCAGGGCATCGCTATGATTGTGGAGAATCTGCAGCGGTAGTACTTCCGAAGTCCCGAACCCGCGGTTTTGCGGGTGAGGGATCCCTATAGCTACCAACGCTGTATAGGCACAACGTTACCATCTGAAGGTTGGTTGCAGCGATAGAGATCTCTCGCTACGCTCGAGATTGCGGAGCAAGTTGAGTAGCAAAAGGAAAATATGACCATCAAAAAAGTTGGTGTTCTGGGTTGTGGCCTGATGGGCTCCGGCATCGCCCAGGTCAGCGCTGTGGCCGGCTATGACGTGACCGTGCTGGAGCAGGAGCAGAAATTCCTGGACAAGGGCTTTGCCGGAATCGAGAAATCGCTGACCAAGCTTGCGGAAAAGCCTGAGAAATCCGGGATCACGCCGGAGAAGGCCAAAGAATCGCGCGCGCGAATCAAGGGCACGACCAGCCCGAACGATTTGGCTGATTGCGACATCATCGTCGAAGCCATCATCGAAAACGTAGAAAAAAAGAAGGAGACGTTCGCGGCGCTCGAAGTTATCGTGAAGAAAGACGCGATCTTTGCGAGCAATACTTCTTCTATCTCAATTACCGAAGTTGCCGCAGCCACCAAACGCGCCGACAAATTTGTTGGTCTCCATTTCTTCAATCCTGTACCACTCATGAAGCTGGTGGAGGTTGTGCGCACGATTGCTACCAGCGACGCCGCATTCAATGCAGCGTATGAATTCGGCGAGAGCCTGGGCAAAGTTCCTGTCCGCACCAGTGATAAGACGGGATTCATCGTAAACCGGCTGCTGGTGCCATACCTGCTGGACGCGATACGAGCTTACGAAGAGGGTGTGGGCTCGATCCCCGATATCGACAACGCCATGAAGCTGGGTTGCGGGTATCCCATGGGGCCGTTCACGCTGCTGGATTTTGTGGGTCTGGACACCACGTTTTACATCGCCAATGTGATGTTTGACGAGTTTCGCGAACGGCGTTTCGCGTCGCCTGCTCTACTGCGACGGCTGGTGATGGCAGGATGGTATGGCAGAAAGAACGGGAAGGGCTTTTACGATTACGCGGACCCAAATAATCCGATACCAAACAAATTTTAGCCGCGGATAAACGCCGATGTGCGCTGATCAAGACTCGTTCTATCTGCGCCGAGCAGCGCAAATCTGCGGCAAGAGGTTTTATGCCGCTCGAAAATCTCAAACTCGAAAAGAAGAATGCGATTGCCTACGTCACCATTGACCGGCCCAAGGTCTTGAACGCGCTGAATATGGCCACGATGCAGGAGCTGTGGCAGGTGTTCAGCGACCTGAAAGACGACAAGCAGATTCGCGTCGTGATCTTAACGGGCAGCGGCCAGAAGGCCTTTGTCGCTGGCGCAGACATCAATGAGCTGGCAAAAAATAACCCGGTGGAGGCCAAGGCTTACACCCACAAAGGCCAGGCAACGCTTGATCTGATCGAGAACCTGGGCAAGCCGGTGATTGCCTGTGTGAACGGCTTTGCGCTGGGCGGCGGATGTGAGATCGCCATGGCTTGCACCATGCGCCTGGCGAGCGAAAATGCCAAGCTCGGGCAGCCTGAGGTTAAATTGGGCATCATTCCCGGCTATGGCGGCACGCAGCGCCTGCCGCGCCTGGTCGGCACTGGTCTGGCGATGCAGATCCTGTTGACGGGCGAGATGATTACCGCGCAGGAAGCCCATCGCATGGGGTTGGTGAATGAAGTTGTGCCGGCAGACCGGCTGATGGCGCGGGCCGAGGAAATCGCGCAGAAAATCATCGGCATGGCGCCGCTGGCGATCGAGTACTGCATGGAAGCAGTGAACCAGGGCATGAACATGACGCTGCCGGAGGGATTGTTCCTGGAAGCCACGCTGTTCGGTATCTGCTGCGCCACCGAAGACAAGAAAGAAGGCACGACGGCCTTTTTGGAAAAGCGCGCCGCCAACTTCCAGGGTAAATAGATGGATCCGCATTGGGACCCGAACAAGCTGGCCACCGTTGCCACCTTTTACAATATCCACGAAGCCGATATCTCTATGGGGCTGCTGGAATCCTGTGGCGTAGACTGTTTTCTGTGCGATGAGCAGATGCACCGTGTGCATCCGCTGGCCGCGGACGTGATTGGCGGAGTACGGCTGCAGGTAGCGGAACAGGATCTGGAAGTGGCGAAGGAGCTTTTGCGGGAATACTCTCCGCCGCCCGAGTCTTCTGGACCGATAGAGTGAGATTGTGATCAAAGGCATTACCACAATCCGGCATGCTGCCGGCGCCAGGGAATTCAAGGCGCTGAGCAAGCTGTTTGACGCGCTTGGTTTCGAGCGTGGCACTCCGTGGAAGACCGCGCGCGGCCAGGGAATGCCGTTCAAGGTTCCGCTGGGCCAGATTGAGATTGTGGAAGGGCTGGAGACGATCCACGCCGATATCTGGATTGAAGTGACGGACCTTGATTCGGTGCGCCAGGTTCTGACCCAGGAGAAGATCAGGATCAAAACCGACGTCCAGCACACAAACTGGAATTCGCGTTTTTTAGTGGCTGAACCGGGCAAGGGCGTAAAGATTCTCTTCTGGCAGAAGAACCGTCCCCACCAAGACGCGGCTGAAGGTGATCTTGATGCGCGAGGCAGACGCTTTGCCGTGGTGGTGAGCCGCTGGAATTCGTTCATCACGGAACGTCTCTTGCAGGGGGCGCTGGATGCGCTGCGCCGCAGCGGCTGCCGTGAAGAAGATATTGCGGTGTCTCGGGTGCCGGGAGCATTTGAGATTCCGTCGCAGGCGCGCACGCTGGCCGAGACCGGGAAGTATGATGCGATCATCACGCTGGGCTGCCTGATTCGAGGCGAGACAACGCATTACGAGCACATTTCGACTGAGGTCACGCGCGGCATTGGACAGTCGGCGCAGGAAACGGGTGTGCCGCACACCTATGGCGTGCTGACCTGTGAAAACCTGGAGCAGGCGCTGGATCGCGCAGGGCTGAAGGCCGGCAACAAGGGATTTGAGGCGGCGATTTCTGCCGTGGAGATGGTGAGCCTGCAACGCAAGACCGGCGGCCGCGCGAAGAAGAGAGCTGCGCGGGCGAAAAAGAACAGGAAGCGCTGATGGGCACACGGCGCAAATCACGCGAGCTTTGTCTGCAAATGCTTTTTCAGTGGGACATGGGGAAGCAACCGCCGGATCAGGTGCGCAAGACCTTCTGGGCGGAGCGCGGTGAAGTGGACGAAGAGACACGCGCTTTCGCCGACAACCTTTTTCGTGTCGCAGTCGAGCAGCAAGCCCGGATCGACGAGTTGATCCAGAAGCACGCGCAGCACTGGCGGATCGATCGCATGGCCGCCGTCGATCGCAACGTTCTGCGCGCCGGCGTGGCGGAGTTTCTGGGCCACCATGAGACGCCGCGTCCGGTGGTGATCAATGAGGCGCTGGAGATCGCGCGCAAGTTTTCTGCGCCGGAGTCGGTTCAATTCATTAATGGCGTGCTGGATTCGGTGGGAAAAGAGCTGACGAAGTAGATCGGAACGAGCACGAGAAACGATCGCGAGGAAAAGAACTCCGTTGAAGAAACTTGGTATTTTACTTTCCGGCCGCGGCTCGAATTTTGAAGCCATTGCTGATTCCATTGCGGTGGGCAAATTGCAGGCCGAGATTGCGATCGTGATTTCCAACCGCGCCGATGCTCCTGGGCTGGAATCGGCCAGGCGGCGTGGATTCAATGCAGTGCTGATTTCCTCCAAGGGCCGGGTTCGCGAGGAGCACGACGCCGAAGTGGTGAGCGCCCTGCAACAGGCTCAGGTCGATCTGGTTTGCCTGGCCGGATATATGCGTTTGCTCTCGGCTGATTTTGTACGCGCTTTTCCCAATCGCATCGTGAATATTCATCCTTCACTGTTGCCGGCGTTTCCCGGGATGGACGCGCAGAGGCAGGCGTTGGACTATGGTGTGAAACTAAGCGGCTGCACCGTGCATTTTGTCGACGAGCACCTGGACCACGGCCCGATTATTTTGCAGAAAACGGTGCCGGTGCTGGACGGGGACGATGTGCACACGCTCTCCGCCCGAATTCTCGAGCAGGAGCATATTGCCTATTCTGAAGCGATAGCTCTGGTGCTTTCAGGCGAGGTGGAAGTGCAGGAGCGGAAAGTTGTACAGAGACCGGCGCGTACGGAGGCCAGATAAATGCTGAGGGTCAAGCTGCTGAGTATGTCTGCCAAGGCGCCCACGGTCGCGCATCCCGGGGAAGACCTGGGCTACGACATATACGCCTCGGAAACGATAACGCTGGAGTCGCGAGGCCACGCCATTGTGCCGACCGGACTTGCTATTGAGTGCACATCCGGCGCCGGCGAGCGCATGGGAGCCCTGCTGCGCGATAAGTCATCCATGGCGGCCCGGCGGCTGATGCTGACCGGCGGCGTGATCGATGCCGGATATCGCGGTGAAATCAAGGTTCTGATGGAAAACCTGGGCGATCAGCCGGCTACGATCCGCGTGGGAGACAAGATTGCCAACCTTATTCCCTATCCCGTGCTGACGGGCGAGGTGCGTGTGGTCGATGAGCTGAACGAGTCCAGCCGTAAAGCAGGCGGGTTCGGGTCGAGCGGAAGGTGATTCTGTAATCCCGAGCGGAGCGAGGGATCGTTATAATTTGACAACTGAGTAATTTGGTAAATTAATAATTTAATGACCTGTGCGGTTCAGCACTAGCCAAGTGTGCTTTTCAATTTACCCAATTACCAAATTCGATTGCAGGGTTCCCTCGCTTCGCTCGGGATTTCACAAAAATGGCAAACTTTCCTCCTGTTGACGAACAACTGGCTTACATCAAGAAGGGCGCGGCGGAGATCATCCATGAGCGTGAACTGCGCGAACGCCTGGAGAATTCGTTCAAGACCGGCAAACCGCTACGCGTGAAGGCCGGCTTCGATCCCACGGCACCGGACCTGCACGTCGGGCATACCGTGCTGATCCGCAAGCTGAAACACTTCCAGGACCTGGGGCACACGGTGATCTTTTTGATCGGCGATTTCACCGGAATGATCGGCGATCCCTCCGGGCGTACGGCAACGCGGCCGCCGCTCACGCGCGAGGATGTCGACCGCAATGCGGAGACATACAAGGTGCAGGTGTTCAAGATCCTGGATTCCAGGAAAACGGTGGTGGACTTCAACTCGCGCTGGTTTTCCAAGATGACGGCGGAAGACTTCGTGCGTCTGGCTGCGAAATTCACAGTGTCGCAGATGCTGGAACGCGAGGAGTTTCACAAGCGTTTTCAGGAAGAGAAACCCATTGCCATGCATGAACTGCTGTACTCCATCTGCCAGGGGTATGACTCGGTTGCGCTGGAAGCGGACGTGGAGTTGGGCGGCACCGATCAGAAATTCAACCTGGGGATGGGGCGCGCGCTGCAAAGAGATTACGGGCAGCCGTCGCAGATTATCCTGATGACGCCGATCCTGGAAGGTACCGACGGCGTGATGAAGATGTCGAAGTCGTACGGGAACTACATCGGCATCAATGAGCCGTCGCACGAGATCTACGGCAAGGTAATGTCGATTTCCGACGACCTGATGTGGAGATACTACGAGCTGCTGACCGACGTGAAATCGGCTGAGATCGAGCAGATGAAGGCCGATGCGTCTGGAGGCCGGCAACATCCGATGGAGCTGAAGAAGGCGCTGGCGCGAAGAATTGTCCAGGACTTTCACGGAGAGCAGGCAGCGAAACAGGCGGATGAGAACTGGGCGAAACAGTTTCAGAAGGATGAGATACCGGAAGATGTGGAGACAACAAAAGTGCATTTTTCTCAGGTTTATGTAAAGGACACAGAGGCTCTTGCCGGGCCAACACTACCTTACTATCCGTTGTTTGATTCCGCTGAAGTAACGCCCGGAAGCTTTGTTCCATTGCTTCGGCTCGATAAGATCATTTCGGCTGTCAACCTAAGCAGTTCGAATTCCGAAGCCGCCCGAAAGCTCAAGGAACGTGCGGTTCGCATCGATGGCACTGTAGTAGTCGTGAACCAAATTGCCACACCAGTTCCAAGCAAAGAATTCGCGCTGAATGTCGGGAGGCATTGGCGAAAAGTACAGATAACAAAATGATTGTGGAGCGCAGGCGCCCTCGCCTGCGTTTTCCAAAGAGTTTTCAGCGCAACCGGGGGTGGCTGTGTTCCACAGGTCTCCGTGTGTATTTCTCTTGGTTATGAGCACGTTCTATCGAAGAAACCTTCCTCACATTGAGAGGGACGGCGCTTCGTATTTTGTTAGCTTCAGCACACGTAGAGATTTCGTCCTTCCGGAAAAAGCCAGAACTTTGGTCTTCAATCACTGTTTATTTGAGAATGGCCGGAAAGTTCGCATGCATGCATTTGTTGTAATGCCGACTCATGTTCACCTGCTGTTTACTCCACTGGAAAACAAAGAAGGCGAGCATTATTCTCTTGCCGAAGTCATGCAGGGTATCAAAGGGGCGTCCAGTCATAGCGTGAACAGATTGCTCGGCAAAAAGGGAACGCTCTGGGAGCCGGAATCCTTTGATCGTATTCCTCGCTCCGACCAGGATTTTGAATACAGAGTCCTCTACATTGTGCAAAATCCCATTGCTGCGGGAATTGCAAAGGGACCTGATGACTATCGTTGGGCATGGCGAGAATCAGCGCAGCCGGGGGCGGCTGCGGTCCACACTTCCAAATGATTGCAGCCGTAGTGCTCCACCCCGACCAGTCTGCCGAAATTGTGGAACAGTTCAGAACTGCCGGGATCGAGCTGCAAATCAAAAACAACCTTGAAGATGCCGCAAATTGTTCCGCGGCACTGATTTTCGGTGGCGACGGCACAATCCGTCGTTACCTTCGCCAGCTCTCTCGACGGCACATTCCCACCCTGGTTGTTCCGCTTGGCAGCGGCAATGACTTCGCCAAAGCGCTCGGGATCTCCAGCGTGATGCATGCTTTGCAGGCGTGGAAGCAGTTCTGCGCAGCAGGCAAGAACGTACACCAGATTGATCTCGGTGTAATCAAACCTCTCGCGCAAGGAAGTGAAGAGGAGCTATTTTTCTGTAACGCTGTCGCAATCGGAATGGATGCCGCTGCCAATGCGCGAGCCAATTGCATGCCGGCATGGATAAAAGGGCGCGGCGGGTATCTGCTCGCGGCTCTGCAATCGCTGGTGACTTTCAAAGCGGTGGAGCTGGATGTGACGGCGGAGGAAAGAAAAATCCGGGGCTCGTCGTTCTTTCTTGCTGTCGGCAACGCACGCCGTTATGGCGGAGGCATGATGATTACGCCTCAAGCTGCCATGGATGACGGCCTGCTGGATGTATGTCTGGTCAGCCGCATGAACAAGCTGAAGCTGCTCTGCTGGATGCCGGCGGTCTTTTTTGGCGGGCATCTGCGGCTGCAAGGGGTGGAATATTTTCAATCGCAGGCGGTGAGAGTTGAAGCGGGGCGAGAACTGGAGGTTTATGCGGACGGAGATTTCGCATGCAAGACGCCGGTAGAAATCCGCGTCCTGTCAAGGGCACTGCCAGTCATCGTCCCAGCCTCTATCTCTCTGTAACTAAAACGGTTCTTGACGTTTGCGCCCATTTCGGGTGGAATAAGGCCATGACCAAAGCCGATTTGATTGAAGAGGTTTCGCGTCTGGCGGAGCTGACCCGCAAGGATAGCGAGATCATCGTGGAAACGATTTTTGACAGCGTGGTTCGTTCATTGCGGTCGGGCGACAAGATTGAGATCCGCGGCTTTGGCAGCTTCCGCACGCGGCAGCGCAAGCCTCGCGTGGGTCGCAATCCCAAGACCGGCGCCCGCGTCGACGTGCCGGCCAAGAAGATTCCCTACTTCAAGCCCAGCAAAGAGCTCAAAGACGTAATCAACCACGGGCAAGGATCTGCGCCGGCGGCATCAGCTTCAGAAGGACATCAGGGCTAAACAGCCTTCGGGCTCGCGATGCGGTAAGCCAAGGACAGACACTCCTTCTTTTATTTGTGCCCGGGTGAGAGTACTTCAACGTTTCAAGCCGATTACTGCCATCATCCGTCCGGTTACGCCCTTCTCTGCACGATGGGAGAAGAACTTTTTCCGATCGCAGGAAGTGCAATGCGGAAGTGCAGAAATATTTTTCTCCGGCACTCCAAGCGACAGCAACTGGCGGCGATTGGCTTCGCGCAAATCGAGATGCAGTTTGATGCAAGCATCGCCGTGGCCGGGAGCGCGCTGGTTCATGAAGAGCAGGGGGTATTTCTCGCGCACCGGGTCGGATTCCTGCACCGTATGAAAAAGGTCTGCAGCGTAGGCAAATTGGGATTCGAACTTTTCTTTTAACTCTTCACCAACTTCATAACAGCAACTCTGGATGCCCGCGCCAATCGCGGCGTAGACGTTTTGTGGCCGTGTCCCGAACTCATAACGCATGATGCCAAGGCCTTTTTCCACCATGCGCTTTACCGTGGGCCGCCAGCCGCAGTGAAAGGCGCCCACCGCCCGGTTCTCGCCATCGACGAGCAACACCGGGAAGCAGTCGGCGACCAGGATGCCAAGAGCGATGCCGGGAACATTTGTGACCAAGCCATCACCGACGAGCGGCACAGGCTGCGGCGAGCGCACCACGTGAATCACATCGGAGTGGACCTGGCGAACCGTAACCAGTGGCCACGGCTTACCTCTGGTTGCCGCACCTGCGGCTGAAAGAAAGAGTCTGCGATTGCTTTCCACGAGTTCACGCCGGTCCTCTTTGGTGAAACCCAGGTTGAGGGATTGGCCACCGTAGGCTGTGCTTTCGCCGCCAGGACGGACGCTGAATGCATGCGCCAGCCAGGGAATCGGCACGAGCACAGGAGCACGAAGAAGCGACAAGCCGGCGTTCTTCCGTTGGGCAGGTTTTGGTGCAGCAGATTTCCCAGGCCGAATTTTTACGGAACGGGATTTTGCGGATCGATTCCTGGAAGATTGGACGCTGGAAGGCACAACTCTATTTTAAATGTAGTTCGCTGGCGTTGCCGCAATCGTGCGATGGGATTATTCTGCAAACAATGGGTCCAACGAAGGAGCATCTCCGGTTTCGCGTAGCGACTTACAACACACATAAATGCCGAGGAATGGATGGCAGGATACGTCCGACGCGGGTGGCGGAGGTGCTGCGCGAACTGGACGCAGATGTAATCGCGCTGCAGGAAGTGGTAAGCCTGAGCGGCGGGCGCAAGGAGCAGAACCAGGCGCAATACCTGGCGGACGCGGTGGGCTACCAGTTCCGCATCGGTGAGACGCGGAAGCTGCGCGGCGCGGCCTATGGCAATGTGGTGCTCAGTCGTTATCCGGTGAAGGAAGTACGAGTTTACGATCTAACAGCTTCGCGGCGGGAGCCGCGCGGCTGTATCCGCTGCGATATCGAGATTGCTCCGGGCAAGATCGTGCATATCTTCAACGTGCATCTGGGCACTGGCTATATTGAAAGACGAAAACAGGCAGGATTGCTGCTGAGCCGCGACGTGCTGCTATCGCCGCATCTGAAGCACGCCCGGCTGGTAATCGGCGATTTTAACGAATGGACGCAAGGGCTGGTTTCGCGCATGCTGCAACACACATTTGAAAGCGTGGATATCCAGCTGCATCTCAATCGCAAGCGGACCTATCCCGGAGTGCTGCCCATCATGCATCTGGATCACATGTACTTTGATCGCGAGTTGGCGCTGGAAGAGTTCATCCTGCATCGCAGTCGCATGGCGCTGGTGGCTTCCGACCATCTGCCGCTGGTGGCGGAGTTTTGTTTGGGGCGCTGACGCTTCGGGAATTCCCACAATCGCCCTCCATTTCGTCGATTTCCAACAATTTATCTACAATCTCCTTGTGGCCAGGTTGACCTTCGTGGTCGGAAAAGGCGGCGTTGGAAAGACGACGGTTTCGTGCGCGCTTGCGCTGCATTGGGCGGCACGCCATCCGCGACAGTCGACGCTGCTCATGTCTACTGACCCTGCGCACTCGTTGACCGACATGCTGGAGATGAAAAGGAAGCCGGGCCGGCAGCGGGTGAGCGGCGCCAAAGGAAGGCCGTCGCTGTGGCAGGTTGACAGCCGGCGGGAATTTGAAAAGTTCCTCTTTGAAAATCGCGAGGAGATCCTGAGCATTGTCGAGAGCGGTACTTTTTTCAGCCAGGAAGAAATTGCTCCGCTGCTCGATACCACTTTGCCCGGCATGGCCGAGGTGGCTGGATTGCTGGCGATCAGGCAACTGCTGGAAGACGGCAAAGACGACCATATCGTGGTGGATACGGCTCCCTTCGGACATACGCTGCGCTTGTTTGAATTGCCCGGGCATTTTCTGCGCTTCCTGGATTTTCTTGAGGTGGCTTCCAGCCGCGATGCTTTGCTGGCGCAACGCTTCGGTGGACGGGTGATGGCGCCGGCAAACGGCTTTGTTCAGCGCTGGCAGTCGACGGTCAGCAAGATGAAGGACGCCTTCAGCGCGGGCAACGCGGAGATTCTTCTGGTTACAACCCCGGAGACATTTTCCCTGAATGAAGCAGCGCGTTCGCTGAAATCGTTGCGCGAATCGATGCCGGAGATGCGCCTGGGAGCGATCGTATTGAACCGGGTCGTGACCAAGGCCGGCGAATGTGAGCAGTGCACACAGCGGGCACGACTCAGCAAGAAAGCGGAAGCATTTCTCAAGCGTCGATTTCCACAAGTGTCGATCCTTGCAGGGCCTGATCCTGGAAATCCGCTGCTGGGTCATGCACTGCTGGCGAAATTTGGCGAGACTGTCTTCTCCGGACGCAAAGCCAAACTTGAAGCCCAGGCGCCGAGGAAGACTGCACCCAAAGTGAGGTTCACAAAGCGGCCCTGGCCCGCTGCAGACACGCGCCTCGGATTTACCGTTGGCAAAGGCGGTGTGGGTAAGACGACAACTACCGCCGCACTGGCCTTCCGCACTCGCGCTTTGCACAAAGAGATTCAAGTGACCGTTTGTTCCACCGACCCGGCGCCGTCACTCGACGATATCTTTAGGAAAGAAATCGGCAATCATCCCGTTTCCGTTCTTGGCGATCCTGGGTTGGGGGCGATGGAGATGGATTCGCTGACCGAGTTCCGCCGCTGGGCCGGACGCATGCGGGAGAAGCTGAATGCCGCCACCAGCATGGAGTCAGGCGGGCTGCACGTTGATCTGACGTTTGAAAAGCAGACATTCGCGGCACTGATGGATGTGGTGCCGCCGGGCGTAGATGAGTTGTTCGCGATCTTTCGCATTCTTGATCTGTTGGAGGCTTCCGCCCCATCGCGCAAAGGCCGCTCGAGCCGGGGAACCATGGTGCTGATCGACATGGCGCCGACGGGGCATGCGCTGGAGTTGTTGCGCATGCCGGAACGCATGCTCAAGTGGTCGCGGCTGCTGTTGAAAAGCCTTGCGGCGCACCGTACACTTAGCGTCGCGCAGGACGTAGCGGTGGAACTGGCGGCGCTGGGCCAGCGAGTGCGCAGCCTGCTGGAGATCATGCGCGATCCAAAACAGAGCTGCGCCTGGGTAGTGATGCTGCCCGAACCCGTTCCCGACCGGCAGACGGAGCGATTACTGGAAGCTATGAAAGAACTGGGCATCGGGGTAAACGCGCTGTTTGTAAACCGCGTGCTGCAAGGTGAGAAGGGCCGTTGCAAGCGATGTTCGCGCGCGCGGGAGTGGCAGCTGTCAACACTGCAATCAGTCCCGCGAAAGTATGGGATGCATCGTACCTATGTGGTGCACGAGTTTCCCGGGGAGATTGCAGGCGCGGCGGCGCTCAAGAAACTTACCGGCAAGATATGGCAAATCGAAACCGCAAACTAGCGACAGAGAACGCGCTGTACCTGTATGGCGTCTCCCGCGGCATGGGGAAGACGCCGCCGGGAGCCAGCAGTCCCGGGATAGATGGCGTAAACCCTGTGAAACCGCTGGTCTGCGGGGATTTCCTCTGCTGGGTCTCTAATGTGGACCAGGCGAGCTTTACCGAGGCTTTGGAGCGCAATATGGAAAACCTTGAGTGGCTGGCGCTTCACAGTGTTCGTCACCAGCAGGTGGTGGGAGAAGTAGCAGCGCGTATGGCCATTGTTCCTGCCCGCTTCGGCACCGTTTTCTCAGGTGAAGCGGCGCTGCGGGCCAACGTGACGGAAAGGAGTAAGGGGCTGGCAAAGGTTTTCAATCGGGTCGCCGATTCCGATGAGTGGGGAGTAAAGGTCTTTGCTGAAAAGCAGGCCGGCAGGCCAACGCCGAGCACGGCGAGGTCGGGCAAAGAATATCTGCGGCAGAAAGCAGCGGAGGTCCGGCAGCGGCCGGAGCGAAGCGATCCTGAATTACAGAACTTTGTTGATGCGCTGGGGAAGGTGGCCAGCGAATCAGCGCCCAGCGGCAAGGTGAGTGGAGCACAGCCGAGTTTGCTATGGCAGGCGACATTTCTGGTTCCCCGCAGCCGGCAGAAGGAGTGGGACAAAGTTTTGAGCGGATTTGTGGAACGGTGGAGCGGCGTGCGCCGCATCGAACTAAATGGCCCGTGGCCGCCCTATTCATTTGTTGCCGATGCCGACTGATTTCGAACCAATCACGCTCAACGAAGCCGGAGAAGAAGAAGTTTCTCTGCTGGAAATACTGGACCATGTTCTGAATGCCGGAGTCGTCATCCATGGATCCCTGGTGATTTCGCTGGCGGGGGTGGACTTGGTCTATGTGGGGCTGAACGTGATTCTGACCTCAGTGGAGACGGCGCTGCGCAATCTGAACGCGGCGGAGGAGAAGCGGAGGCTGAAATGAGGCGCGTCCTGGCTTATTGCGCCTTTAGGAATAATGCGGAGCTTTCGCTGCCGGCGCAGGGCGTGACGGCCGCGGAAGTACGGACGATGGCTTTGGGCGAGCTACGGCTCTTGTGGTCAGAAGTGCCATGGCCCTTTGCTCCGGAGCGGTTGCAGAAGAACGCATTGGAATTTCATGAAGTGGTTTCGCACGTCTTCAGGCAGGCGGCGGTGGTTCCTTTCCGTCTCTTGTCTGTATTTGAAGACGAACGGGCGCTCGCTACATTTGCGGACGAACGCGCTGAGGCATTTCTGGCAGATCTCGAGCGGCTGAAAGAATACGTACAAATGGAATGCGTCGTGTATCCGGCGCCTGCGCGCGTACAGACAGACGACACCTCCGGCGCTGCTTATCTGCGAGGGAAGGCGGCAACGCTGCAGGCGCAGGAACAGCACGTGGCGGCCGTGAAAGAAGCCCTGGGCGGCTTGGCCCGCGAGACTCGCGTACGCGAAGGGAAGAACGGGGTTCGCATTTTCGTTTTGGTGGATCGCGGCACAGAGAAGGAATTTCGCTCGACTATCGAGCAGGTGGCGATACCGGAGGTCTTGTCACGCCGAGTGAGTGGCGCATGGCCGGCGGCTGAATTCTTAAGCGAACGGTTGCGGACGCCGCAAAGCGCCACCACGAAATAAAATGCGCGGGACGCAGGGCGAAAGGCAGCCCGAGCCGGCATTTGAATGCTGGCAGGCTTCCAAACAACGCAAAGGTGCGCTTTTGAACGAGATACGCAAAATTACTCCGCAAGAGATTGCTGCTGCTGTCGCTGAGGTTAACCGCGAGCTCAAAGCCGTGGGCGAGGGGTCCATTGAGCGCATTGACTGCTCGTCGGAGAACATCGAGCAAGGGCTGGCGCGTCTGGTGCTGAGCCTGGTGGAACTGCTGCGCCGCTTGTTGGAGCGCCAGGCTATCCGCAGAATGGAAGGGGGGAGCTTAGGGGAGGGGAAGATCGAAGAGATGGGGCAGGCATTGATGAAGCTGGAAGCGAAGGTCTACGAACTGGCTGCAGCCTTCGGGCTGAAGCCGGAGGACCTGAACCTGGAGCTGGGCCCCCTGGGAAACCTGCTGGATAAGTGAGGCTGCGCAAGCGGGGAGCGGTTTGAATGTCGTGATAAGAGATTTTTAGAAAGGCCAACCCGGAAGCAGGAGCTTGCATCATATGTAGCCGCGCCGGTCTCCCCCTTCCGGACCGTACGAAGCCGGTGCGCTACAGTACAAGACGTACAATGCGGTGATGTTGACAGTTGTACCGGGGGCTGGTTAGGATTGCGGGACATGGATCGCGCGGGTGTCTACCGTTCCTAGACGATCTCTTCTGTATTTTCCTGAGATATTATGCAAAGAGTTCCAACTGTTTCCGGAACAGCCAATCTTCTGGATATTCTCGACAGAGTGCTCGATAAAGGGCTCGTCATCGCCGGCGATATTCGGGTGTCATTGGCGAACGTCGAGTTGCTCACGATCCGAATTCGTCTGCTCGTGTGCAGCGTCGATAAAGCGGAGCAAATTGGTTTGAACTGGTGGAAATTCGATCCCAATTTAACGGCTTCGGCACCGGAACCTGTGGTTCGAAGAACCCAGTTACCGGGCGCGCCACCGGCGGCACGTATGCCGGTCCGAAGCAAGCAAGTCACCCGTCCTCGACGGGCGAAGCAAGGCTGATCTCAAGAAGGAGGCCAAGCAAATGGCCGTAGAACGTGTATCCGGCGGTTCAAGTCTGATTGATGTTCTGGATCGGGTACTTGACAAAGGAATCGTCATCGATGCATGGGTCAGAATCTCACTGGTCGGTATTGATCTGATCACGGTTGAAGCCCGCGTCGTAGTTGCGTCTATTGACACTTATCTCAAGTATGCTGACGCTGTAGGTCTTACCGGGCTGGTTTCCAGACCAACCCTGGGTGAAGGCGGCGTTGAGGGTGAAGAGGGAGAGCTGGTTGAAGTCAGGCCACGCACGCCCCGCCGGCGACGCTAAGGGTTTGTTTTGGAATCACGCATGGCTACAGCCGAAATCCGGTTACAGCCGGAGCGGGTAAACGGGCGGCGGGCGGCTCAGCCGCGCCGTCCGGCGGTGCTGCGCCTGTTGCAGGCAGAGCGTTCCGAGGAGATATTTCCTCTGCTGCTGGAGGAGATCATTGCTCTGGGCAATCCGCGCGCCCTGGTTGTCGACGTAAATTTTGATTCCGGAGAAGTAACCCCGGCGGCGGCGCTCAAGTGGCCGCGCCAGCAGATGGACCGTTTTTCCACCGCGCTTTGGATGTCAGACCATCCGTTGATAGGGGTAATGCATACGCTTCGACCCCAAGTGCTGGAAAAAACCGCCCTTCACAATCGTCCGCTATATATCCACCCTATTCTTTATTCCAACCGCAATCTTTGCTGGGAAGCAGACCGGATTCGCACCGGTAGTTGTCTGGCGGTGCAGAATTTTCACCGGCAAAAGAAAATCCGCCTGGAAGATCAGGTGTGCTCCACGTGCGAGATGCGCGCTTACGCTGCCGCCGTGGTGGTGGAATTGCCCAAAGGTTATACCGGACAGAACGTTGCCGAAGTCGGCGAACTGATCGACTTGGCCAACCGTTATCTCTCACGGCTTTTCAAGGTAGAGCACTATTACAATCGCATGCGCGATATGGAAATTACCATCGCGCAGATGGGCACGGTGATGCAGAGCATGGCGGATCCGGTGATTCTTACCGATACGCAGCACCGGGTCATCATGCAGAACAAAGCCGCGGAACGCTTTTTCAAAGTGCCTGACGAGATGACGGAAGGCCTGGTGCGCGCCGTGGAGTTCAACAATCTGCTGTTTTCGGCCGCGCTATCCTCCATGCTGGTCTCCGGCAGCGATTCTCATCGCGACCTTACGCTCGTGGACGCAATTGAAGGCGAAGAGATGTTGTTTGAAGCCGTCTCTGCTCCCACTTATGGGCCCGACGGCATCCAGTTGGGTACCGTGACGGTAATGCGTGACGTAACCGATCTCCGTCGCGCGGACCAGGAGCTGCGCCTCAACTATGAAAAGCTGAGCGATGCCGAGGAAGTGGTTCGCCAGGACCGCGATCGCCTGAACCTGATTATTGAAAACGTGGGCGATCCGATTGTGGTGTGTGACAGCCGGGCCAAGATCGTGCTGACGGATGCGCTGGCGCAGGAGCTTTTTGGCAGCAACAGTGAAGCGTCGCCTGACGCCGTCCAATTCAAGAACCAGACAATTTTCGGCGCGTATATTGACAGCTTTACCTATTCTTTTGCCGAGCGGGAGAACGCTCCCCTACGGATCTTTAATCCCAGTCTTAAAACCGAGATCGAGTACGACGCGCGTTCAGGAAAGATTTTTGATGAAAAAGGCCAGGTGGCTTACACCGTAACCGTACTCCGCGATCTTACGGCGCTGCGGCGCGTGGAACAGCTTAAGGTCGAACGGCGGATTCTTGAGATTGAGAAATTTGCCGCGACCGGGCGCCTTGCCGCCACGATTGCCCATGAGGTCAACAACCCCATGGAAGCCATCAAGAACGCGATTTATCTGCTGGCCGGCGCTGTGCCGGAAAATGCCATGCCGGTGTACAACATCCTGAAGTCTGAGACGGAGCGGGTGGCGCGCATTGTGCGGCAGATGCTGGGTCTGTATCGCAACACCGAGCAGGTTAAGCCGGTGAACGTAAATACCATCGTCGAAGATACATTGCTGCTATTGAACCGGCAACTCCAGCGCACCAATATAGAAGTGCAGACCGAGCTGGAGCCGCTGCCCGACGCCGTGATCGCCGCTGATCAGATTCGCCAGGTATTGTCTAACCTTGTCATCAATGCGAAGGATGCCATGCCGAACGGCGGGCGCTTGCGGATTCACACGCGGCACATTCCCGGTTCCGACGACCTGCACGGATGGGTGCGCATTTTGATTGCTGATACTGGCAGCGGAATTCCGCCAGAGATGATTCGTACGATCTTTGAGCCCTTTGTCACGACGAAGGGAGAGCGCGGCACCGGCCTGGGGCTGTGGATCGTGAAAGGGATCCTGCAGAACCACGCGGGCAAACTCTCAGTGAAAAGCAAGGTCGGAACGGGGACAGTTTTCAAGATCGATTTGCCAGTCGTAAAATTGTGAAAGCGGACGGCAAATACCGGGTGCTGGTGGTCGACGATGAGGCCGCCGTGCTGCTCACCTACCGGCTCATCCTGGAGCAGCAAGGGTATGACGTTGTGGCCTGCGGCACTTCAGTCGAGGCGATCGCGGCCATCAGGAAGCAGCCGTTCGACGTGGTCTTGTGCGATTACTCTCTGGAAGAGCAGCATACAGGGTTTGAAGTGATCTCCGCGGCGAGGGAGTGCGATCCGGAAATGCCGGCGGCGCTGCTGACCGGGTATGCTACCAAGGATACTGCGGACGAAGCTTCCAGCCAGGGCATCGGGATCATGTTCAAACCCATTGAGATTGACGAGTTTCTGGCAACAACCTCCAACATGTTGAGGAGAAAAAATGAGTCCTAGCAGAAAGGCGGGCAAGAAGGCCACTGCCGTACGCAAGACACTGACCAAAGTAGAGCCGGCGACGGCTACTCTGACGCCGGTGCCGCCTTCGCCAGCTCCAAAGGTAGAAATTGCCGCTCGCGCCCAGCAACAGGAAGGGCGCTACGTCTATGGCGTGATTGAATCAAGATCGCCGGTGACCTTCAGCCGCAGCAGCATCGGCGGAGTGAGTGAAGAAGTTTATACGGTGCATTACGGTGATATCGCCGCTGTCGTCAGCCGTACCCCGGTCTTCATTTTTGATCCTACGCGCGATAACGCCCTGGCCCATGAACACGTGATTGAATCGGTGATGAAGAACTACACCATCATCCCCATGAGCTTCGGCACGGTCTTCCGCACGGACGACGACATTCGCGAAGTGCTCAAGAGCATCTACGCATCCTTGAAGGACGTGCTCAAGCAGATGACGGGCAAGCTGGAGTTCGGCCTGAAAGTCACCTGGGACCGCGACCGCATCATTGAAGAGCTGCAGCGCGAGCATGAGGAGATCCACCGTTTCCACCAGGAGCTGACCCGCAAGCACCTGCAGTCAACCTACTTCGCCCGCATGCAGCTTGGCCGCATGATCGATAAGGCGCTGGCCGAACTGGCAGCCAACTACGTCAGAGAGATCTATGACGGCCTGCGCGCGGTCTGCGTGGCTTCGCGCGACAACAAGCCCATTGGCGACAAGATGATCATGAATGCCGCGTTTTTGATCCAGAAGGCGCGGGAAAACGATTTTGACGCCGCCGTGAATCGCGTGGCGCAGAAGTTCGGCGACCGACTGAACTTCAAATATACCGGCCCCTGGCCGCCTTATAACTTCGTGAACATCCGCCTGAAACTGGAACGCGGCGGGCAGGGATAAACAGACCGCTTCGCAATGGAAGAACGGCTCTGCCCGGAAGATGAATTATGGACACGGACAGCCTCATCGCTCAGGCTTATTCTGCTTTCAACCAGCGGAACATTGATGACGCACTGTCATTTATGAGTGAGAGCGTCAGCTGGCCCAAGGCATCGGAAGGTGGCCGTGTGGTCGGAAAGCAGGAGGTTCGTGCCTACTGGAGCCGTCAGTGGAAAGAGTTTGATCCCCATGTCGATCCAGTTGAAGTCTTCGAGCGTGCGGGCAGAACCCATGTAAGGGTCCATCAGGTCGTGCGAAGCCTTGGTGGCGACGTGCTTTCAGACCGTGAGGTTTGGCATATCTATACCATCGCGAATGGTGTGATCGAACGCATGGACCTCGGAGAAAGTGAAGCCAACTCGCAGGAAGCACCATCTTCTGCATTCTCGCGGCACCAGAGCTGAGCTCTAAAGCACTTGTGAGACCTGTACCGGCAGAGTGCTTCTATCGTTGCGCAATCGGCGAATTGCCTTGATAGCCTGGAAGCCGTGAATAATTATGGCAATACCGATGCCTATCAAAAAGCACACCATACCCCAGAGAAATGCCTGATTCACGGCGTATTCCACCTGAGCATAGTGCGCATCTTGTGCAGCGCGGCTAATCACAAGGTATGGATAGTGGTGCACCACAGCCTGGATAACGACAAAAGCGATGATGTCCGATACCAGGAGTAGTGCCGGCTTAAGCCATGTCCATTGCGGCCGGAAAATGTTAATGCACTGTTGCGCCATAACCACGATCGTGGGCAGCAAAATCGGAAGAAAATAGACGCGGAGGGCCGGATTCCAAGTGATTGCGTCTGAGTCCAGCCCGTGGCCCAGCACCTGGTAGCCAAATCTGGGTAACGAGAGCCACCAGACTACAAAGAAAATGCTGAAGATCAATCCAAAGATGGATTCCGTGCGCGATACAACTTTGCGCTTTGAAGGAGTCGGCAAGCGCGGCAGCTTGCGCGGGTCCCATTTGTCCAGGCGGAAGAGATTGGACTGCACGCGTTCCATGATGGCAAACATCAAAGTGACAATTCCGAAGATAAACATGAGGGTAGTAAAAGCCGATCCCCAGCCGCTGATCACCATCAGCGCGTGGGTCGGGCGATACGAGGCTGGGGCAAAGATGACCCAAGCAACCCGGGCCAGCCAGGTCACGAGCCAGGGTACGAGATAGCCGAGGATCACGATCATCAGGACAAATTTGTAGAGTGGAAACAGCTCCGAGCTAATCAGGGTTTGTTGTTTCTGGTAACGCGCGGCTATGCGCATAGGATTGCCGGCGTGCTGCAGAATGGCACAGAGCTCATCTTCCGTGATGGCACGCCCGAGCGAAGATTCCTTTTCTTCAATCTGCGAACGCAGATCGTCGCGCAGCTCCTCAATGATGTCGTTCTGGTGCGCTTTCGGCAACCAGAACCGGACAGCTTGCAAATAGCGATCTAGAAGTTCCATAAAGCCACTCTCCTAAAGAATACCGTTCGATTGCGTAACGATGACGGGAGGGCGCAGAGCGCGAAGCAGGCGCGTTGCCTCCACCAGGGCGTCAACAGCGAAGACTATCAGGGCGATCACGGGACCCAAAGCAATTCCATAGTTGGCGATTTGACCCACGGTGAACACATGGTCGCCGATTTGTACTGGGTGGGTCAGGCTTACGCCGCTGCCCGGGTTGGCCACAAAAAATTCTCCAGCCTGCAAGAAAAGGTAAAAGATAACGATGCCCGTAAAATCCGAGACCAATTTGAGCACTGACCGCAAGCGCGGATAATGAGGGTGAAAGAGGGAGATGTAAGCGGCAACCGTTCCCAAGGCCACCACCAGAAGCATGGGGATTTCGAAGTGCCACCACACCGGCGCCAGCCGGAAGGGGAGTGATTTCGCGATCGCAGGCGTTGAGGAGTGCAAAAAGATGGGCCAGCCCACGAGAAAGAAAATTCCAAGGACCAATTCGACCGCGGAGTTGGCGGCCGGCGAGACCGATTTCTTGACTTCTGGGAGCTCCAGCGGATCAAACGTGTCCGTCAAGGGGATCTTTCCGCCCCCGAAGTATTCGATCAGGCCAAAGGCGACGGTAAGCCCACCCACAGCAACGAGCAGCCAGAGCCAGAACGAACCCCACGCAGTGACCAAGCCCTGAAGAATGGACCTCCTGGTGAGTGCAATCACCAGAGCGGCCATCACGTGGAAGGCTGCCACAAACAATACCAGCGCCTGAAGCATGTACCAATACAAGGGAAAGAGAGCGGGGCCGATCAATTGCTGCAACGGTAGCCGGCGATACCGGGCGGCAGCGACCAGCGGATGGCCATGTTGCTTGAGGATTGCCACCTGCTCGGTTTGGGTGAGAGGCCGTCCGAACTCGGCGGCTTTGTCCTCTATCTGGGAGAGGATGTTATCGCCGAGCTCTTTTACGATATCGTCGCGCCGGCCGGGCAGCAGATAACCGCGGACGGCTTGTAAGTAGCGATTTAAGAGTTCCATGAATTGATACCTCGCGAGAATTCCGGCCGGGAAGCCTGATTCAACGCTGCTTTGAAATCGGCAATCTGCGCGCTACGCTGTTCGAGCGCGCGGCTGGCGATCCTGGAATCATGCAGCCTCATCAGCTTGAGAAAGAGGAAGATCACTGAGAGCAGCAGAGTCAGGGTGGCAGCCGGGATGAGAAAATCGCGCGAGCTCGGGGCGTGCCCACTGACGAAGCGAATCGTCAGCACGGCGAAGTTGGACAGGCCTAACAACAAGGCCAATGTGTTCAGGTACGCGCGAAACATGATCATGCCTCCTGCAAAATCCGTTCAAGTGATGCATTGATGGTCTGCCACTCCTCCAAAAGCTGCTTCAGAATGAGTTCGCCTTGTGGCGACAACCGATAAAAACGCTTGTTGCGTTTGTTCTCTTCCCGCCATTCGCTAACCAGCAAGCCCTGACTTTCCAAACGGCGCAGCAGCGGGTAAAGCGTGCCTTCATCGATGGCGAGCCCCTGATCCTCGAGCGCTTTGCGCAGCGTGTAGCCGTAATGCTCAAGTCTGAGCTGAGCGAGAACTGCCACAACCAGACAGCCTCGGCGAAGCTCCAACCGCAAGTTTTCAAAAAGCTCGGCATCGAGTTGAGTACTGTTGTTCATACAGTGTGTAACACATACTATGTTACACACAGTATAATGTCAAGCGGTTTTAGAAAACATGTAAGTCAAGTAGTTTCTTTTGGTTAACTATATCTCGGTGATGGACCTTCACCTCGCTGGAAGGGCCGCGAAAGCATTCAAATGAGCCATTGGAGGATTTACCGAGATGGGATCTTTCGCACCGTCAAACGATACGAACGGTCTCAGTCATGTATTTTCAAATTGGATTTTTCGAGAAACGGCCAGCGGTTGACAGCGGACTTTCATACTGCACAGTTGATTTAAATCCCAACGTTCGTGCCGAACAGGCGTCAAACGTAATGCTCGGCTGCGGCAAGCGGCGTCGTGCCTGTTTCGTGCTTAAAGTCGCAGTCAAATTCCGCAAGAAGCTATAGAAGAAGCATTCAACTATTGTGGCGACACCATAGACCCGCACACACGGACGAAGTTGATTCCCAGAGTAAGTAGAAAAGCTCGTTGTTCGAAAAATGGGGTTGACCTATAGTTATTTGTCCCAAAATAGAAGGCAAAATGCAAAATGGATTGGGCTGATATCGCAGCCTGGCCGTTTAAGGTCGTTTGATTGGACAAGCCATCCTTATTGTTTAGTGCAGCAGAAGCAGCGGCGGCTCCGGCTATAGATCCGGCCCGAGCGCCCGAACCGGCTTCCCAACCGGCAGCGCCCCAACCAGGGCGTAAGCACCGGATGGGCTGGGTGATGGCAGGCATCGTTACGGTCGCTCTAGTTATTGCCCTCCTCCTGCTGGGCCGGATCAACGCTGCGCGCCACAACGCCAACGCAAGCCAGACTTCGCGAACAGCCGTGGTGGAACAGAAAGATTTCGTTCATTCGCTGCGCGTGCACGGTATTGTTGAAGCGGTGGAGTCGCACGCGATCGCAGCCCCGCGGCTTTCCGGACAGGGCTTGAATACGCTGATCATCACCCGTCTGGTCAAGAACGGCAGCGCCGTCCACAAGGGTGATGTGCTGGTAGAGTTCGACCGCCAGGCCCAGCTCAAGAACGTTCTGGACAAAGAGGCTGAATATAAGGGCTTGATCGCGCAGATCGACAAGATGAAAGCCGATCAGGCGGCTGCCCGCGCTGCCGATGAAACCGAGCTCAAGAAAGCAGAAGACGCGCTGAAAACGGCAGAGCTGGAAGTAAAAAAGAATGAGATTGTCTCACGCATTGACGCCGAGAAGAACCTGGAAAGCCTGGAAGAAGCGAAAGCTACCTACCAGCAACTGACGCAAACCTTCGAGCTGAAACGCCAGGCTGCCCAGGCCGACCTGCGCATTCTGGAGATACAACGTGATCGCTCTTCGATGGCCATGAAGTGGTCACAATCGAACACGGAGAAGATGCTGGTGCACGCTTCCATGGACGGGGTAGCGGTGATCAACTCCATGTGGAAGGCGGGCACCATGTCTGACGTGCAGGAAGGCGACGAGGTGCGCGCCGGATTTCCATTTATGCAGGTAGTCAATCCCGGCCGTATGCAGGTGCGGGCGCGGGTGAACCAGGCCGATATTGAAGATTTGCGCGAAGGCCAAAGCGTGCATATTGGCCTGGATGCATACCCGGAGCTCAAGTTTTCCGGGAAGATTGAAAGCATTGCGGCTGTAGCCCAGACCAGCGCCTTTTCCGCCAAAGCGCGGACGCTGGTTGTCCTCTTCTCCATCAACGGGACCGATGCAAAGCTGATGCCAGACCTCTCAGCTGCGGTGGACATCGAACTGGATCGTCAGCCCAGCGTGCTGGTGGCTCCACGGGACGCGGTGAACGCCGAAAACGGAAAGCATTTTGTGCTGATAAAGGACGGTTCGAGTTATGACAAGCGCGAAGTGCAGGTAGGCGCGGCAAATGATGTGGAACAGGTGATCGTCTCGGGCGTGAAGAAAGGCGCAGTCCTGCTGCGGAATCCCAGCTGATGAAAGATCTGGCTCTAATTCGATTCTTGCTGCGCCACAAGGCCATCGCCACGATCGCCGCTGCCGGCTGCCTGATTGTCGTGATCGGGGCGGTCGCGGCGCGCCGGACAGGCGGTCCGCGCGTGCCAACCGCTGATGTTAAACGCGGGGAGTTCGTGGACTATGTACAGATCCGCGGCGAGATCAAAGCCCTGCGGTCGGTGCAATTAACGGCGCCGTCGATCGCCGGGGATCTGCAGATCGTAAAGCTTGTACGCACCGGAACCATGGTCAAAGCCGGCGATGTGGTGGTAAAGTTCGACACATCAACGCTCGAAACCACGCTGGCCCAAAAGAAGTCGGAGCTGAAGTCGGCCGAGGCCGACATCGAGCACAGCCGCGCAGAGAACCGGTTGCAGCAGGAGCAGCAAGCTACAGATGTGCTGCAGGGACGTTATGACGTGGATCGCGCCAAGCTCGATACCAGCCAGCAGGAGATTCTCTCCGAGATCGACGGCGCCAAGACGCGGCTGAAGCTCACCGACGCTGAGCAAAAATTCAAAGAGCTGCAACAGAAAGACACTTCCACGAAGGCGTCCGGCGATGCGGAGATCGCGTCCAAGAAGCTGAAGCGCGACAAAGCGTTGTTCGACGTCCGCGTAACGGAGAAGCAGATTGCGTCGCTTACTTTGCGCGCTCCTTCCGATGGCATGGTGACGATCATGCCGAATTTTCGCGCGCGCAACTGGATGAACGGCAGCTCAACGCCCGATTTCAAAGAGGGCGACCGTGCCTGGGGAGGCGCTGTGATCGCTGAGCTGCCCGACTTGAGCGTGGTGCGCGCCAGCGCCCGCGTGGACGAGGGTGATCGTGGCCGCTTGAACCCGGCACAGACCGCTACGGTGAGAATTGACGCCATCGCCGATAAAGAATTCCATGCCACTGTCGCTGAGATCAGCCCGCTGGCCAAGGTGGATTACTCGTCGTGGCCCTTTACCAAGAATTTTGATATCGCGATACAGATCCTGGATGCCGACCCGCGGATCAGGCCTGGCATGAGCGCCAGCGGCCGCATTGCGGTGGAGAAAATCGCCGACGGCATTCTTGTCCCGCCGGAAGCTGTATTTGAAAGGAACGGGGGGCCGGTGGCGTACGTGCTGCATGGATCGGAATTTGAAGAACGTCCGGTGCAGGTGGCACGGCGGGCCAAAGGGGAATTGTTGATCGGCAGTGGATTGCAGGTGGGCGACAAAGTGGCCCTGAAAGATCCCATGCAGGAAAAGCAACAAGGGCAGGCGCAATGAAACAGAGACTGACACGAACCGTCGCGGTGGTGGCTGCCGTACTGTTGCTGGGCCTGGGAATCGCATTTTCGCTGCAGCAACTACGCCCGGCAATCAAAACGATTCCAACCACACGCGTACAGAAGGGCACCCTGGAACTGGACGTCAATACTGTAGCGGAGCTGCATACGCCTCATTCCTCCATGGTTGTGGCGCCTTCGGTCAGCGGCACATTGCAGATCATCCATCTACTCAAGACCGGTACGGCGGTAAAGGCAGGAGAAGTGGTAGTCGAGTTCGATCCCAGCGAACAGGAATTCAACCTTGAGCAGAGCCGCTCACAACTAGCCGAGGCTGAACAGGAGATCACCAAGGCCAAAGCCGATGGCGAGGTCAAGGCCGCGGAAGACAAAGTGGCCCTGCTCAAAGCCAAATTTGACGTGCGCCGCGCCGAACTCGAGGTCAGCCGCAATGAGCTGGTAAGCGAGATTGACGGCCAGAAGAATCTGCTGAATCTGGATGAAGCGAAGCGACGTCTGGCCCAGTTGGAGCAGGATGTGAATTCACGGGCCGCTTCCAACACGGCATCGATCGCCTTGTTGGAAGAGAAGAAGAACACGGCGTTGCTGGGCATGCAGCAGGCACAGCACAACATTGACAACATGAAGTTGAAATCGCCGATTGATGGACTGGTCTCAATCAAAGAGAACATGGATGCCAGCGGCGGCATGATGTTTTACGGCATGCAACTGCCGGAGTATCGGGAAGGCGATCTGGTCTATCCCGGGCGATTCATGGCGGAAGTGATGGACGTGGCCCAGATGGAAGCCGTGGCCAAGGTTTTTGAGAACGACCGCCCCAACGTGAGCCTGGGGCAGATGGCGGAAATAAGAATGGACGCACAGCCGAATGAAGTCTTTTCCGCCAAGGTGAAAACGATTGCGGGCATGGCTTCGCGCCAGGACTTTGGCTCAGATACAGTGCGCCGCTTCGATGTGACTTTTGATCTGCTTAGCCACGCCGCTGAAATGCGGCCCGGAACATCAGCCCAGGTGCTGGTGAAGGGAACCCAGGTCAAAGATCAGCTTTATGTGCCCAGCCAATGCGTCTTCGATAAAGACGGGAAACTGGTGATTTACGTTAAGCATGGCGACAGATTTGATCCGGTGGAAGCCAAGATCAAGTTCCGCACAGAGAACCGCGTCGCGCTGGAGAACCTGGCCGAAGGAACGGAAGTTGCGTTGGTGAATCCGGAGAAATCCCTGAAAGAGCAGAAGGGCACATCTCTACCGCTGGCGGTGGGCCAATGAGAAGGCGCGAGCATTGGACATCGAGGGCAAGGGCGCTGCTGTCGCTGCGCGCCTGGACGCAATACTTCGTCGACCTGAACCTGGGCTTCGAAAACCTGATGATGCACAAACTGCGCACGCTCCTTACCATGCTGGGGATGATTTTTGGCGTGGCAGCGGTGATCGCTATGCTTTCCATTGGTGCGGGAGCGCGAGCCCAGGTGATGGCGCTGATTGAGCAGATGGGCGTGCGCAACGTGATCGTGGAAGCGCGCGAAGCCAGCGCCTGGGAGGACATGGAGAAGGTCCGAAAGGTCTCCATGGGGCTCACGCTGCGCGATTTTCGCGTGATTCAAACGAACGTAACCGGCGTGGTCCAGGGTACACCGCGCAAGCGGTTTACGCCGAGCAGGCTGATTCCCAAGCCACAGCACGATATGCCCGTGGTCTATGGCGTAGCGCCAAACTACGAGAACATTGGGAATCTAAAGGTGGCTGCCGGGCGGTTTTTTGACGATTCTGAGAATAATCGCGCCGCGTCGGTGGCCGTGCTGGGGCAGGGCGCGAAGCTTAGCCTGTTCGGCCAGACGGAAGCGGTAGGCCAGTACATCAAGATCAACGAGGCCTGGTTCCATGTCATCGGTGTGGTTGGGCCGCAGCTAAGCGCGCAGAACTCGAGTGATTCCAGCGTTCCCGCGCAAGACCTGAATAACCTCATCTATGTTCCGCTCTATGCCGCGATGTTTCGTCTGGAAGACAGCCGCAGCAACATGAAAGACGAGATTGACGGCATCTATCTGCAATTGCGCTCCGCGCTCGATACCCTGCCGACTGCCGACGTTGTACGCTCGCTGCTCAATATCTCCCATCGAGATGCCGGCGACTTCAGTGTGATTGCCCCCGCAGAACTGCTGGCCCAGCAGCAGCGGACGCAGCACATCTTTGACCTGGTGATGGTTGCGATTGCGTCAATCAGCCTGCTGGTCGGTGGAATTGGGATTATGAACATTCTCCTGGCATCAATACTGGAACGCACTCGCGAAATCGGCGTACGGCGCGCTTTGGGCGCGCGGCAGCGTGATGTGATCCGGCAGTTCCTGGTGGAGGCTGTCCTGATATCGCTCATCGGGGGATTGATCGGCATTGCCTTTGGCTTCGGCATGTCGCGCCTGATTGCATGGCTTGCCGGATGGTCCACCGTTACCACCTTCAGCTCCATTTTGCTGGCTTTTGCGTTTTCCGTTTCCGTCGGACTTGTTTTCGGCATTTACCCTGCGCGCCAGGCGGCCCGGCTGGATCCGGTAGAGGCCATTCGTTACGAATAATCAGGACGTCATCATGCATATTCGCAATGTTATTTTTGGATTGCTGCTCTGCTGTGCGCTGGACGCGTCGGCGCAAGTCGCCCCGGCGCAGTTCGCTCCAGCCAAAACGCCCACAGGCAACCTGCTCCATCGGCCACTCGCTCCTGCACAGCTGCAGGGGCCAAGCCGTGTGGACGAATTCATTGTCGACGGCAAGCTCCGCCTCAGCCTTGAAGACGCGATCCTGCTCACGCTGCTGAACAATAGTGACGTCAACGTGAATCGCGCGCAGTTCGATCTCTCACAGTTTGCGGTGCAGCGCGCCCACTCGCCCTTCGATCCTCTGTTTGTCGCCGGCTTTGCCCCTACCCGCTCCGTCTCTCCCAGCGACTCATCACTCAACGGCGCATCCACGCTGAGTACGCTGAACCAGACTTCCAGCGCCGGCTATTCGCAGCAATTTATTACCGGCACCAATCTCAGCGTGAGTCTATCCAGTACGCGCTTCACTACCAACAGCAGCTTTGCCACGGTGAACCCCTCATTTACCTCCGGGCTCACGTTCTCGCTTTCGCAGCCGCTGCTGCGGCATTTCGGGATCTTCGCCAATCGAGCGCCCATCATCGTTGCCCAGCGCGGTGTGCGGCAGTCGCGCGCGAACTTTGAAGCGCAGTTGAATGACGCATTGCAGACCGTCATTAATCAGTATTGGGACGTGGTTCAGGCGCGCAAAACGCTTGAGGTGCTGAAAAAATCGCTCGAGCTGGCCGAAGCCAGCTACCAGCGTGATAAACGAGCTCTGGAACTCGGCGCGTTGCCGCCGCTCGATATCTATCGTTCCGAATCCCAGGTTGCACAGCGCAAGGTACCGGTTATCCAGGCCGAGTTCAGCCTCAAGCAGGTGGAAAACACGTTGCGCCAAACCATCGGCGCGGATCTTGACGCCCGTGCCGGCGCCCTTGATCTGGAACTGACTGACACGGCCGAAACCGGCGGCAAGCTGGAGATTGTCGATCTCCAGGAATCTCTCGCCGGTGCGCTCAAGAACCGTCCGGAGATCGATGCGCAAAACCAGCAGCTCGCGATCGACGACACCAATGCCAAACTCGCCGTTAACAACCTTCGTCCCGATCTCAACCTCGCCGCGAGCTATACCAGCAACGGTCTGGGAGGCATTGTCTTTGACAATTCCGGCAACCTGGTTTCCAACGGCGGTTTTGGTGACTCGCTCTCACAGCTCGGCGGCTTCAGCTTCCCGACCTATGGCGTGACTCTGCAGATGCGTTTCCCTGTACGTAACAGCTCGGCGGCGGCCGATCTCGGCACCGCGCTGGTCTCCAAACGGCGCAGCCTGTACCAGATGCGCGGTCTCCAGCAGACCATCAGCACACAGGTAAAAAACGCGGTGCACGATCTTGAGCAGGCTGAGCTGGTCATCACCGCGGCCCAGGATTCGCGCGAATTGGCTGCCAAAAACCTGGCTGCTGAAGAGCGCAAATATCAGCTCGGCGCGGAGACGATCTTTTTTGTGCTCGACGCGCAAAATCAGCTTTCCCAAGCCGAACAGAGCCTGGTGCAGGCACAAATCTCTTACCAGAAAGCCCTTGCAGAGGTGGATCACGCCACCGGCAGCCTGCTGGCAAAGCATAAATTGATTCCGGCCTCGGCCACGCCCTAGCTGTGCCCCGTGGTTAAACCGTTGTTCTTGGTTAAGCTCTGTACCCTGTCATGCGGAGCGACTCCGCGGGACCGAGCTTGTCGAAGGGGACTAAGGAAGAGCCGAAAGCATCCCGAGAATGCTTGTTCTGCGATGGACACGTCGGGGTATTCTCCCCATACTTTGATAGTGCCCTCCTCACCCTCCGGCAGCGGGAACAACACCCTCTTCTTCCTCCCAATCCACTCACAGGCTCTCCACCACCTTTCTCAACTCAATCACTTCGATTGTCTCTGGGCATTCCGGCCAGTTATGGATCCAGCACACAATCGCGTCACATCTCTTCTCGTCGTGGCCATGCGCGACAAAGTTCTTGCTTGCGTATTCAAATTCAATCCGTATTCGTTGCCATTTTCCCGGTGCGACTTCCTGCATCGCTTTGCAGTCGGGAAACTCCGTCTGTATCCGATGCACCTGTAGCCCCGGCTTCCGCGCCACCACCACGCCGAAAAGAAACATCACCCCAGATTCATTCACTGGCTCATAAGCCATCTCCGGCAAATCCAGCGGCGCTCCATACACCGGGCGGTCGCTCCGCAGCTTCGTCTTCCTCGGGCCTGCCTTCTCCGCTTTCGCCTGCATCGCGTCCAGTTCGCTGTCGCTTCCGTTCGTTGTCACAAGACCCGCGCTCCGGTCTGCGTTTTTCACCATCTCCAACACATCGCGCCATTCCTCTGTGATTCCTATCGCCTCGGCAAATCGTCGGAAGCAAAACCCGACCCTCGTCCACAGCTTGAACCGCCGCAGGTAAGGTGTCGAACTCATTGCCTTGCCCGCCGGCAGGTCCGCGACACGGGGCAGTCTGCCCAGCTTGCGCGCCAGCCGCGCCCACTCCATCAGCAGCTCGGTGGTGGGCAGGCTATAGCCCACGCCTCTTGGTTCCAGTCCCGCAGCCCTCATGGCTTCGCCGAAAGTGCCAAACGCCTTGCGCACTTCAAATCCTTGAATGCCTGTCATGCGCCGTAGTTCGCGCACCTTGGGAATCCGCTTGAGCCTGCGAAAGCACAATTGCAACGCTTCAATGATCTGTTGCTTCGTCACGGCCGATTTCTTCATGCTTGCCTCAAATAAAAAAACCACCCGGAGGTGGTTTTGCCTTATGGAATATCTAAAATCAGCTTGTGGAGCGCAGGCGCCCTCGCCTGCGCGTATTTGTTTTTCCGATTACGCGCGATTCCACCCGCTTACGCTCGACGACAAGCCACAGGTAGGTTTGGTTGTTGAATTATGTTTCCCGATCCCGCGCGATGTCGGGGCCTCCGACAAGCCCGCTTTTGGCTTGTTGGGGTGAGATGTCGGCGATCCCGTGCGATTCCTGGCGATGGCATACGCACACTTCAACTCTGGGAGATTTGGTCAGGCAGGCGAACAAGGACGATGTTTGTTCGCGGACCTTGACGAGGTTGCTGGCCTTTTGGAGACTTCTGTGGACCGCGGGCACCTTGCCTGCGCACGGTTTGTTGCTCCCCGATGCCGCTCTCGGTAAGACAATTTACATGATAGCGAACATATAGCGAATTTGTCAAGCGAAAAATCCGCAATCACGCTTGGGGCCCTCTGACCCTCCTGGCGACATACCCGCTCCGTTTTCGATAGGAAAACAAAACAAAAAAAGAGCCGGCATTGCTGCCGGCCCTTTGGTTGAGGTTCTGAAAAAGTTAGAAACTGAAGCGAGCTCCAAACTCGGCGATGAACGCACGAGGCAGCGTGCTGCTCGTGGGGTTGATGAATCCGACCGGGTTGCGGAACGTCGGGTCCTGGATCACGTTGCCGAAATCGTTACCGTAGTTGGCATGGTTGAACAGGTTGAACGCCTGGAACACCAACTGGAGATTGCGAGATTCACCCAGATGAATGTTCTTGGCCAACCGGGCATCCATGTCATAGTACGGATCGCCGCGCAGTGAGTTGTACGGCGCGATGTGGCAGTTGCCCGAGTAGTAGCACTTGGCTTCCGCCAGGCCCAGGCTCGGATTTCCGGTGGACGTATCTACCACCGGCGTCAGAGTCGTCGCCGAGAGTGGATCTTTGCTCCCGTTGAGAACGATCAGTGCGCCGCCATCGCTGCCGCCACCCAGGTTCAACATGTTGTTCGATGAGATCGGGTTGTAGGGCCGTGACGATCCAATCTGCAGGATGGGAGAGAATTCCATCCCGAAGGGCATATGAACCGTGCCGGCTACCGTGACGTGATGCCGCTCATCGTTGAAGTCAGGACCGAATTCAAACGGTGAGAGCGGGTGCTGCGGATCACGCGGATAGTAACGGAACGAGCCGCCGTCTTCGTTGTAGCCGACAGCGCGCGCCAGAGTGTAGTTGAAGGTCAGGTCTACGCGATGGAAATTACGCTGACGGAAGCTCAGGTTCATGCCATCGTAACGTGAACGACCGCCGGAAGTTTCATCGCGCACGCTGCCCAGAGTGGTAACTCCGGCCGACGCGAACCCGGCATCAAACGGACGGAAGAAACCACCCGCCGCGCCGGTTCTCTTCAGGGTCGTGATGTTGTTCGGGTCTACAGGAATATTGGCATCCAGGTTGATGGTCTTGTTTTCGTGCAGGCTGAGCACGTGAACGTACTCGGCTTCGACGACCGACTTGCTGTTGATGGCCCAGGTGTAGCCGCCGTTGAATTCCTCGGTTACCGGGGTCCGATAGTTGGGATCCATGATGCGGCCAGTCGCGCCCGACGCCAGCTGTGCTGAAGCCGCCGGAATGGTCGGCAAGCTGTTCACTCCCAGTGCCCACTGGTTCAGGTTTACACCCGCGCCCGGGACCGGGTCGCTATTGGCAAGCGCGAATGCGGTCTGGAAGATGGTCGGGTTCGCCTGCTGCTCCATGAACAACGGAATGTTCTGGAAGGTGTTGTCATAGTACATGCCGAAGCCGGCGCGCAGAACATGGTTGCCATGTCCGGTCAGGTCGTAAGCGAATCCGATGCGCGGGCTGAAGCCCTTGTTGTAGTCAGTCGCCTTCTTTGCCACCAGCGCTGCTGCCAGCGGGTTGAAGGGCGCTGATGCCTGCAGTTCCTGGAAGGTACGGCTGTTGGCGATATCCGAGCCGCCGACAAAGTCGAAGTCCTTGTCGTAGCGCAGGCCCATGTTCAGGCTCAAGCGGTTGCTGACTTTCCAGTCATCCTGGAAGTACAGGCCAAGCTGATTCGCGTTCTTGATGATGAAGGTGGGATCGCCGACGGCAATGCTCATGCCGGAAACCAGTCCGGGGTTCGAGAATCCACCCGGCGTGGCCAGGATCTGGCTGGGCAATTTGTTGTAATCGATCTCCAGCGTGGGGTTGAACTCGAAGAATCCGCCCATGAACGGCGTATAGATGAAATCAAGACCGGTTCTGAAAGTGTGTTTACCGTAGATCTTGGTAACGTCGTCTTTGAACTGATACTTACGCTGAATCGATTGCTGCGGCACGTTGGTGTTGGTCCCGAACTGGATGCCGCCCGGGAAGGTGAACAACGGCGTACGCCCGGTGCTGTCAATCAGGTTGTTCCAGTACTGGAAGCCAAAGGTGAACTGATTGATGAGCGTGGGAGTGAATCCCGAGTTCACGGTCAGATTGGCGATTTGCAGGTGGTTGACGGTGAAGTTTCCTTCCGTCAGATCAAAGAAACCGTTGCTCTGATCATTCAGGCTGTTGTTGGCCTGCGTGGAAACGGAGAAATAAACCGAGTGCTTGGGGTTGATGGTGTAGTCGAGACGGCCGTTGAGACGGTTCTCAAAGAACGGCGTGGGAATCGTCTGCGCCGGCTGTGCGCCCAGGGCGGTCACCAGTGACAATTCCTGGAAAGCCGTCGGTGATTCAGCAATCGAGGTGTGCTCGCGCTGGCGTTCCAGAGCGAAGAACGCGAACAGCTTGTCCTTCTTGATCGGCCCGCCGATCGATCCGCCAAACCACTGCCGTGAATACGGAGCGTTGATGGAAGAAGTCGTGCCGTCGCCATTGGCCAGCTTCTGATCGGCATTGAGCGCCTGGGCACGGAAGAAGCCGAACGCCGAACCGTGGAAGGCGTTGGAACCTGACTTGGTGATGACGTTGATTGCGGCGCCGGCAGAGCGTCCATTCACGGCTGAGAAGCGCTGCGTAGAAACGGAGAATTCCTGCACGGCCTCAGCGGGAAGCTGCATTACAGGTCCGCCGACCGTGTTGTCTTTGTTGTCAACGCCGTTCACGGTCACGTTGACGTTGCGGCCGCCATGGCCGTTCACTGACAGAATGGCGTAACGGTTCTTGGTGGGATCGTAGGAATCTGCTGCCTTCACGCCGGGGGCCAGGTAAGCAAGATCGGCGATATCACGGCCGATCAACGGCAGGCCAGTGATTTGTTCCGGAGTGATATTTGCGCTGACGTCGGTTTTGGTCTGATCCACCAGCGGGGTGGTCGTGGTTACTTCCACGGTCTCGCTTACTCCACCCGGTGACAGGGTGAAGTTCTGGGTGGCGGTTCTGCCAACCAGAATTTCCAGATCTTTTGCTTCTGCGCTAGAGAACCCTGGAGCGGTTACTTTAATCGAGTAAATTCCGGCAGAAAGTGCTTCAAAACGATATTCACCGGCATCATTTGTCTTGGTGGTGCGAGTCGCGCCGGTTTCTTTACTAGTAAGGGTAACTTCGGCTTTATTTCCGATGACGGCCTGCGTTTTGTCCGTAATGGTTCCCTGCAGGCTGGCATTGGCGGTAACTTGGCCAAAGAGGTTGACTGTGCTAAGCAGGACCAAACTGCTCATCACGGCGATGAATAACCATCGTCTGCTATTCATTCTTCTCTCTCCTTTGGATTTGGGGATTCGTTGACCGGCACTCGTCTCTCAGGAGTGCCCTAACTTTTTTATTCGCGCGTAACTTTGCTTAACTTTACGGGGAGCAATGTTGCTGCCAAACCCGGTCCTTAGAACGAGTTAGGTAGAATCCAGCTGCCGTTCATCCCCGCGGATTTCCTGCTGAAAATTGTATTTCCAGAGTAGCTCCCTTCATTTCAAGTAGATACCGAATTGCAAGGTTGAGCGCGGTTTTATGCGACTGGGACGGGTTGATCCAAAGACCCTAATCCAGTATTCGACAACCCGTCCCAAAGCAGAACGTGAACTGCCCCAAACATACGATTTTTGGTATTCCAGTCTATGATTTAACGTTTATTTTTTAGGCAAAAGCCATGTTTTCCACAGGTAACGAGCGGGGTAATCTTCACCGACCATTTCATTTCCATAAGAACCGTCTAATTCGGTTTTGTATTATTCTGTTAAACATGGCCACAAGCATTTCCGCTGTGCGGCATCAGTTTCAAACTGACGATGTCTCTTTGCAGGCGATCGCGGAAAAGGTTTTTGCTCGTGAGCGTCTCAGCCTTGACGATGCAATGGCGCTTTATCGCTCGGCAGACATTCTTGCTATCGGCTGGCTTGCCAATCATGTGCGCGAGCGCTTGCACGGTAACGTGGCGTATTTCAACGTTAACCGCCACATCAATCCCACCAATGTTTGCGTGGCTGCCTGTCGTCTTTGCGCATTTGGCCGCAAGAAAGATGCGCCCGGGGCTTACACCATGGCGTTGGAAGAGGCTTTTGCCACCGCAGCTTCCGGTTATTCAGAGGCAATCACGGAATTTCACATTGTGGGCGGTCTGCATCCTGATCTGCCGTTTCAGTATTACCTTGACCTGATTTCAGGATTGAAAGAGCGTTTCCCGCAGGTTCACCTCAAAGCGCTCACCATGGTGGAGATTGCATTCCTGGCTAAGCGGGCAAAACTCTCCATTGAAGAGACGCTGCGCCGGCTCAAGAGCGCAGGATTGGATTCGCTGCCCGGCGGCGGCGCGGAGATTTTCAATGAGCGCGTGCGCCGCGTAATCTGCGATCACAAGATCGATGGTGAACAATGGCTGGATACGGCGCGCACTGCGCACAAGATCGGACTGAAATCGAACGCCACCATGCTCTACGGCCACATTGAGAACGATGAGGACCGCGCGGATCACCTGCTTCGCCTGCGCACGCTGCAGGACGAGACTCACGGTTTCCAGACGTTTATCCCGCTGGCCTTTCACCCCGCCAACACGCCGCTGCAGCATCTGTTTGTGACCACAGGAATGCTGGATATCAAACAAATCGCGATCAGCCGGCTGGTGCTGGATAATTTTCCGCATATCAAGGCGTATTGGCAGATGCTCTCGCCGAAGATCGCGCAAATCTCTTTGCGTTTTGGCGCTGACGATATTGACGGCACCGTGATTGAAGAAAAAATCTATCACGATGCTGGCGCTACCACGCCGCAAGGCCTGGTGCGCAACGAACTTGAGCGCCTGATCCGCGAAGCCGGCCGCGAACCGGTGGAGCGCGATACCATGTACCGCCCCGTGATCAGAACAGAAACGTCGTTTACGATCTCTGTGTAAGTTCCAGCCGCAAGTGCGCGTCAATCGCACAAAGCAAAAGAACGCTACCGAGAATTCATGCGTCGTGGTCCGTGTCAATTGCCTTCACGCACGGCCGGTCCTGCCGGAACAGGCTGTTTCATCGTGACGAGGTTCCTGCGATCCCTCCTACTTTGGCCGCGATAGGCTGCCGGCCGGAGAAGAAGGGCTTGAATTCTGGACCGACGGCATGCTGTTCATCATGGGCGCTTGTCTGGCGGACCCGGGCGAGCTGCTGCCGGTTCCACCCGATACCCGGCCCTGATTTGAATTCGAAATCTGTGGCTGCTGTGCTCCTGGCTGCGGGTGTGCCGAAGAGTCTGTCCGGGGAATCTGCTTTATGCCGTTAGAAGCTTTTACCGACGGATTTTGTCCGGACTTGGAAGAGTTTGTTGCCGAGGTCTGCTTGCTGTCAGCGGCAGACTGCTTGTTGTTTACCAGTCCGCAGCCCTTGATCTGCGCAGGATTGATTGTTGGTTGCTGGCAGCCCGTTTGTGCCAGCGTATTGTACTGCTGCTCCATGATTCCTGCCCGGTTCGCCATCAGTTCCGCGGCCTCTTCACAAGCTTTTTGGTCGGCTGGTTTCGCCTGCTTACATTCCTCCAATTGCTGCTGTTTCTGCTTTTGCAGGGCGGCTATCCGGACGCGTATGTCGCTGAGCTGCTGAATGTAATCTGCGCAGGCCGCCCGCTGGCTCTCATACGCTTGTGCTGCAGCTTCGCACCGGTCGCTGGTGGCATTGGTCCCGCTGGCGGGGTTGGATTGGGAGAAGCCTGCCAGTGGAAGACCCAAAATCAAACTCAAACAAAACCCACGTTTACCCATGGTATTCACCTCCACTGGTGTGGAATTGAAGCATGAACACACGCAGCTCTGCTGTTTTTTATTTGCGAAGTTTTATTGCGAAAGAACTAGCTCTATGAAGATTCTTTACTCAGGCACCCGGTTCTCGAGGTTCGAGATTTCAGAACTCTATTCCCCAAATACCCGCCTAAAGATCTTGCCCACATTTCGCAACTGCCGCTCGATGGAGAACGCCTGCTCAATCTGCTTTGCCGGCACGCGGGAGGTAATCTCCGGATCGTTCATCACCAGCTCGCGAAAGTTCAGGTCTTCTTTCCAGGAGCGCATGGCGTGCTTCTGCACCAGACGATACGCATCTTCCCGCGACATGCCGTTCTCGGCCAGATCCAGCAGCAACTGGCCGCTGAAGACCAGGCCGCCGGTTGATTCCAGGTTTTTGAGCATGCGATTGGGATAGACCATCAGCGTATCGATCAGGTGGATGGTCTTCGACAGCAGGTAATCCACAATGATGGTTGAGTCGGGCAAGATTACCCGTTCCACGGATGAATGCGAGATGTCGCGCTCATGCCATAGAGCCACATTTTCAAACGCGGCCTGGGCATTCGAGCGCACCACGCGCGCCAGTCCGCTGATCTGTTCGCAAGTAATGGGATTCCGTTTGTGTGGCATGGCGGAAGAGCCCTTTTGCTTCTCGCTGAAGTACTCTTCGGCTTCGCGCACCTCGGTCCGCTGCAGGTGCCGGATCTCCGTGGCGATCTTATCCAGCGTGGAGGCGATTGTCGCCAGCGTGGCCACGTAGTAAGCATGGCGATCGCGTTGGATCACCTGGGTGGAAATAGGCGCGGCAACCAGGCCGAGCCGGGCGCAGATCTTTTCTTCGAATTCAGGCTCCAGGTGCGCGAACGTGCCCACCGCGCCGGAGAGCTTGCCTACGCGCATCTCCTCCGCGGAGCGATTGAAACGTTCGATATTGCGCACGGTTTCCGCATACCAGTTGGCCAGCTTCAGCCCGAATGTCGTGGGCTCGGCGTGGATGCCGTGGGTGCGTCCTATGGTAGGCGTGTGTTCAAACTCATGCGCGCGCCGGGCCAGGACCGTTTTCAGCTGCTCCAGATCGCCGGCAATGATGCGTGATGCCTCTTTGATCTGGAGGGCTTGCGCGGTATCGACGACGTCATTCGAGGTGAGCCCGTAGTGCAGCCAGCGCGCCTCCGGACCAACCTTCTCCGCCACAGCAGTGGTGAAGGCGATCACGTCATGCTTCACCTCGGCTTCGACTTCCTGGATGCGCCACAGATCGAAATCGCCGCGCTCAGCAATGGCGCGAGCGGCGTTCTCCGGCACAATGCCCGCATCAGCCAGCGTGAGGCTGGCGGCGGTTTCCACCTTCAGCCAGCAGCGAAACTTATTTTCGTCACTCCAGATTCGGCCCATCTCCGGGCGGGTATAGCGTGGTATCAAGCAGGCTCCTTGCGCGGTGGCAGCAAACACTCGATCATAAACGTGCGGCCCTTCTTGCGCCAACGTCCACACCCGGTTTTCGCGCGGCAGGGTCGAATCGCGGGTCCAAAGGCGTGCTGTGGCTTTCTGCGCGAGGGGCTCGGGTGAACTTGAGCGAAGCAGCAGAGTTACGGAAGTGCTAGCCCGTTGCGGCCGGCCTTGCCACAGAGGGATTCGTCCAGATTCGAAGGCAAAGCTCGACGCAAACCTCAGATTTCATTTGAATAACAGTAAATTAGTGTTCCCTAGAACAGGTATTTACAATCAAACATTAGCAAATGTAAATGGGCCTTCCGTCGGGTTAGGTGCCGAGGAAGGCCCGGGCTCGAATCTAGCAGAATGTTGTAATTATGTCGCGGAGCGATATAAAATGTCAAAGGAAAAGAGTTTGCGACCATTAACCGATCCAGAATACTTGGCGCTGGCGGAGTTCCGCTACCAATTGCGGCGATTCCTCCGCCACATGGAAGAAGCCGCCCGGGGTCTGGACGCTAACCCTCAGCAGTATCAACTGCTCCTGGCCATTCGAGGGTTGCCGCGGGATGTTACCCCCACCATCAGCCGGCTGGCCGAAAGGATGCAACTCAACCATAACAGCATGGTCGAGCTCGTGGACCGTTGCGAAGAGAACCGCTTGGTGCGCCGTGCGCGATCAGGCAGCGATCGCCGGCAGGTGACGCTTTCCCTCACTGCGGAAGGGGAAGGACTGCTTCGCAGGCTGGGCGCGGCAGCGCGACTGGAATTGCAGGAAACGGGGCCGTCCCTGGTGGGAAGCATCTTCCGCCTGACCGGGGAAAGCATTCCAGGAAAGAAGGCCGGCACGTTAACGAGACCACGAACGGGAGGCAGCAGAAAAGCGGGCCCATGAAAGAATCGACCCAGCCAGTACGCCCCATTTTTTCGAATCAGCTCACATCTCCAGCAGGAACGCTCAGAGACTTCACTACAACATGGCGCGTGTTGCCCATTTCAGGGTTGGCGCTGGTGATTGGAGTGTTGTCGGCTTATGTTGCGGTTGTCCTGCTCAAGCTGATCAGTTTTTTCACCAACCTCTTTTTCTTCCAGCGCTGGAGTTCACAGCCGGCGCTCCCGGGTGACGCTCATCTGGGCCTATGGGTGATTCTTGTGCCCGTAGTCGGCGGGCTCATCGTGGGACTGATGGCCCGGTTTGGCTCGGATAAGATTCGCGGCCACGGCATTCCGGAGGCGATTGAGGCCATTCTCCTGCGGGGCGCCAAAGTCGAGCCCCGGCTGGCAGTGTTAAAACCGGTCTCTACCGCGATCTCCATTGGTTCAGGCGGTCCGTTCGGCGCGGAAGGCCCGATCATCATGACCGGCGGGGCCTTCGGTTCGCTGATCGCGCAATTCTTTCATCTCACGTCAGCCGAGAGGAAAACGCTCCTGGTAGCCGGCGCCGCAGCGGGAATGTCGGCTACGTTTGCCGCTCCGTTCGCTTCCATCATGCTGGCGATAGAGCTGCTGTTGTTCGAGTGGAAGCCACGCAGCTTTATTCCGGTAGCCCTGGCCAGCATTACCGCAGCTGCTGCTCGCGTGCATTTGCTGGGAGCCGGCCCGCTCTTTCCCGTGCCAACCCATGACGTGGTGTGGGCGCCTGCCGTTCTCTTCGGCTGCCTGCTCGCGGGATTTCTGAGCGGCTGCCTTTCCGCGATACTCACGCAATTGGTCTATGCCTTTGAAGACGCTTTTTCCCATCTCAAACGGATCCACTGGATGTGGTGGCCGGCGATCGGCGGCTTGGGTATCGGCATTGGCGGTTATTTCTATCCTCGCGCTCTCGGCGTGGGTTATGACGTAATCCATGAGCTTCTGCAGGGTGACGCTACCGTTAAGATGATTCTGGGCGTTCTGATCGTCAAAGTTCTGATCTGGAGCTTCTCCCTGGGATCCGGAACGTCCGGCGGCGTGCTGGCTCCGCTGCTGATGATGGGCGGAGCGCTGGGTGCTGTGGACGCGCTCTTTCTTCCCCACCAGGGCGCAGGATTCTGGCCGCTCATCAGCATGGGCGCCATGCTGGCCGGAACCATGCGCTCGCCTCTCACCGGTGTGATCTTCGCGTTTGAGCTCACCGGCGACTATCACTCGATTCTGCCGTTGCTGATTGCCTGCGTGACCGCGCATTCCTTTACCGTGCTGACCATGGCGCGCTCGATCCTCACGGAAAAGATCAGCCGCCGTGGCCATCATCTTTCCCGTGAATACGTGGTTGATCCGCTGGAAGCTCTGGCGGTCGGTGACGTGATGCGGACCAACGTCACGGCTTTTCCCGCTGAGACCACCATCGCCGAGTTGCAGACCGTGCTGGAACGCAACACGGATTCACGCGGGCAGCGCGTCTACCCGGTGCTCGATGGCAACCGGCAATTACTGGGCGTAATGACTCGCCATGATCTGCTGAAGGTCGTGCAGGAACTGCGCAACGGCGAGGCGCTGAACGTGCGCCTGTCCGACATGGTTGCCCAGGAGGCTCCTGTAGTGGCCTATCCTGACGAGCCTCTGCGGCTGATTGTGAATCGCATGGCCGCCACCGGCCTTACGCGCTTCCCCGTTGTGCAACCGGATGGCGGAAGGGAATTGCTGGGCCTGATCGCCTTGCCTGACCTGCTCAAGGCTCGCGAACTCTCCGTGCAGGAAGAACACCACCGCGAGCGCGTCTTGCGGCTGCGTGTGCCTCCATCACTGCGCTGGCGCCATTTTGGCGCGACCGATGCCGCTGTTGATGGTTCCGGACCTGAACCGGCAAGCGTACAGGAGAGCCGCAAAGAGGAATCCTAGGCCTGGTTTGCCCCGGTTCGGTAACTACGCCGGGGCTTACCGATTGCGGGCTTTATGACGCGGTAGCGACTTAAGGCTCAAGAGATACCGAAGAGCTCTGCCATTTCCTGGTACTTAAAGCCGGCGCCGGGCGTATAGGGCTGGATCCATTGATCGTTGATCACGAACTGGGGAATCGCGCGCTTGCCGGTTCGGCGGATCACTTCTTCAGCTGCGCCCGGCGTCTGTTCAATATCGATTTCCTCAAACGCGATATTGTTCTGTTTGAGCCAGCGTTTAGCGACATGGCAGTCGCCACACCATGGAGAGGTATAAACGATCAATTTTTTCATATTTACGTGAGTGAATATTAGATGATCCAGTGTGATGTAAGTTGCAGGAATTCTTGCGCCAAAACTCACTTGGCGATTCTCATTTTCTTCGGCTCTCGCCTGCCGCCTCTTCATTTTTTTTGAGGCCAACTTCCGAAAAGCTGCATCCTTAGCATGAGCACTGCCGATCGGAGAGGTGCTTTTTAGCGTTGTCAAGGAGAAGAGATATGTCGGAAACCGTGCAGGAATACACGAGCCGCTTAGTGAGCTATGCCGATAGTAAAGATCCGCTGCGGCTGCAGCGGGCCGCGCCCAAAAGGCTGGCACAACTGATCAAAGGCAAGACCAGGAAACAGCTGACGCGCAAGCCGTCGCCGGAAAAGTGGTCGATTGCCGAGATCGTGGCCCATCTGGCCGACGCTGAAGTCGCGATCGCCTGGCGACTGCGGCAGATCCTCAGCAATAATGCCATCTCTATCCAGGCTTATGACCAGGACGCGTGGGCGAACACGTTCAACTATGCGCGCCGGGATCCAAGGCAGTCACTGGCATACTTCACCTCTCTGCGCGCAGCCAACCTGACGTTGCTCAAAGCCGTCCCGCGCAAGCTCTGGGACAACTATGGGGTTCACCAGGAGCGCGGCAATGAGACCGTAAGCCGTGTTGTGCGAATGGTCGCAGGGCATGACATCAACCATCTGCAGCAAATCGAAGCGATCTTGAAAGGGAAGCGGTAAAAACAAAGCCGCCGGCAATCGGCCGGCGGCCCTGATTGTCACCGTTACTTACTTCTTATCCCCAGGTGCTTCCTTCGGCTGGATGGAGAGCAGCTCAACGTCGAATAACAGCGTTGCGTTCGGGCCAATGTCGGGGCCGGCGCCGCGTGCTCCATAGGCCAGATCGGGCGGGATAACGAGCTGCCACTTGGAGCCCACAGGCATCAACTGCAGGGCCTCTGTCCAGCCTTTGATCACACCGCTCACAGGGAAGGTGGCTGACGGGTTGCTGTCAAACTCCTTGCCATTGATCAACGTGCCGCGGTAGCTGCAAACGACCGTATCGGCTGCGGTGGGCTTGGGGCCCGTCCCCTGTTTCAGGATCTTGTATTGCAGCCCGCTGGGAAGCGCGACTACGCCTTCCTTGCTCTTGTTGGCAGCGAGAAAGGCATCGCCTTCCTTCTTGTTGGTTTCTGTTTCCTCTTTGATCTTGGCTTCCTGCTTCGCACGCATTTCCGTCTGGAACTGCATGAGCACGCCGCGCGCCTCGTCCTCCGTCATCTTCGTTTTGCCCGCCAATCCGTCCTTCAGACCTTCGGCCAAAACGTCAGAGTTCAGGTCCAGCGGCTGGCGATGCAGCGTAGAAGCAATGTTCATGCCGATGGCGTAGCTCACCTTGTCCTTTTCGTTGGTGAATGCCGAGGCCGCCCCGGGCTTGGGCGCCGGAGCATCCGGCGTCTTTGCTGGAGCGGGCGTGGCCTGTGCTTTGGCTGGCGCCGCCTGGCTCTTGGTCGTGGACTGTTGTGCCACGGCGCTGCTCAGCAGCACTGCCCCGGCCATCAGTATGGTTTGCAGGAGGAAGAAGGGTTTTTTCATGTGTCTATTGTCACATTGGCGTAAAAACAGCGCAATAACCTACGGCAACAGCCCCCTGGGGACAGGCATCAACTCATCCATGCCACGTCTTCGCCGACAAACAACAGCTCTGTTCTGGCTAGTCGCTGGCTTTGGCGCGTTCCTGTTGGTGGTGGCCGGATGCCAAATTTCACCGCGCAGGGTTGTTGTCAGCGGCCCCTCGCCTACGCCGACTCCCACGGGAACGCCGACTCCCGGAACTACGCCCGGCCCGACTCCCTTTCCAACTCCAACGCCTGTTCCAACTCCGACGCCGATAGGTATGGCTACGCAAGTGCCCCAGAGAGACGCATCCACCCAGTTTCTCGTCACCGTTTCACCAGATTCACGATTAATGAACAGCTTCAGGCTTAATGAGGATGGCTCGTTGACACCGGTTGTGGGTTCTCCTTTTGTGACGCGGTCGTCATTGCATCTTCTGACATCGCTGCACAACCACCTGGTAGCCGCTGGTGAAGATACGCTGACCGCCTTCGTCGTGGATAGCGAGACGGGAGCACCCCGGCAAACAGATGGGATGAAAACCGGAACAATTTCTCAGTTAAACGTTGATGCTCCCGGCGACACGATAGTGGCAACAACCCAGGCTGGTCCTGTGGCTTTCAGGGTATCCGGAGGCAAGTTGAAGGTTGTTCCTGGAGCGATCGCGGCGTCAGAACTCGCAGCCATCAAGACGCAGCCTTCTGCTGTTCTGGATGCAAGCGGAAGGTTCATGTTCGTGGTCGATACAGGCAAGGGGGAGCTTGCCGCATTCCGCATTGAGAATGGAAGGCCGATTCCCCTGCCCAGCTCGACGTACCCGGTTCCGAGAGGTACAGCCGCACTTGCTCTGGTAAGACCGCAACAGTAAATACCGACATCCGGCTTTTACGTGAAATTTCGTAGTCGCAAGATACAGATTCGCGGCACAACAAAACCCGCCGGCGATACCAGCGGGTTTTTCTAGGTACTAGTCACTAATTGCTAATTACTGTACAGCAACACGCCGTCACTCTTCTCTGCGCCGTCGCCAACCTGGCGATAGAAAAGCTGGTCGCCTTCAAGGTAGACCTCAATGAACGCAGGCCGCGTCGTAATCGTTCCCTGGATCAATGCCTCAGACAGCGGGTCTTCGATATACCGCTGCAAGGCTCTGCGCAACGGACGCGCACCATAGCTGCGGTCGCCCAGCGTCTTGTCCAGGATCCACTTCTTGGCTTCCTCGTTCACGGTGATGGTGATGTGGCGCTGGGCCAGGTTTCCATTGAGCTGCTGCACCAGCAGTTCCAGGATCTGGATCAGGTCGTTGTCGACCAGGGCGTTGAAGATGATCACTTCATCCAGACGGTTCAAAAATTCCGGATTGAAAGTCTTCTTCACTTCCTGCCGCACCATTTCTTCGACCTTGTCGCTGACGGCTTCTTCCTTGTCAATCTGGAAGCCGAGACCTTTACGCTTCATCAGGTGACGGGCGCCGATGTTCGAAGTCATCACGATGATTACGTTTTTGAAATCAACGGTGTTGCCCAGACCATCCGTTAGCTGACCATCTTCCAGCACCTGAAGCAGGATGTTGAACACATCCGGGTGCGCTTTCTCGATCTCGTCGAGCAGCACCACCGAATACGGTGACCGCTTCACCCGCTCGGTGAGCTGTCCGCCCTCTTCATAGCCGACGTATCCCGGAGGCGAGCCGATCAGCTTGCTGACCGAGTGCTTCTCCATGAACTCGGACATATCGAAGCGGATCAGTGATTTCTCACTGCCGAACAGGAACTGCGCCAGGGTGCGCGCGACTTCCGTCTTGCCGACGCCGGTCGGTCCCAGGAACAGGAACGAGCCGATGGGCCGGTTAGGTGATTTCAATCCGGCGCGTGAGCGGCGGATCGAGCGGGCGAGGGCGCTGATCGCCTTCTCCTGCGAGATCACCCGCTTGTGCAGCTCTTCTTCCACGCGCAGCAACTTCTGCGTCTCTTCTTCCTTGATGGAAGTCACGGGCACGCCGGTCCAGCGGCTGACCACTTCCTCAATGTCTTCGCGGGCGACCACGCCGGCGGACGACTCATCCAGGTGATATTTCTCGCGCAGGGCGCGCAGGTTCTCGCGCTCCTTGCGCTCTTCCTCGGAGTAGAACCGCGCTTTTTCGAACTCGTGGTTCGCAATCGCGTTTTCCATCCGGTGAACAATAAACTTGATGCGCTTCTGGACTTCGGTAATCTCGTCCGGCAGCGACGTCTGGCGCAGCTTTACGCGCGCGCCGGCTTCGTCGAGGAGATCGATGGCCTTATCCGGCAGGAAGCGATCCGGAATATAGCGGTTTGAGTGATAGACGGCGTACTGGATCGCCTCGTCCACGTAGCTTACGGCGTGAAACTTCTCGTAACGCTCTTTGATTCCGTAGATGATCTTCACTGCCTGCTCTTCGCTCGGAGGCGGAACTTTTACGGCCTGAAAGCGGCGCTCCAGCGAGCGGTCCTTCTCGATCGACTTGCGATATTCGCCCGGCGTGGTTGCGCCGATGCACTGGATTTCTCCACGAGAAAGAGCCGGCTTCAGGATGTTGGCGGCGTCGAGCGAGCCTTCGGCCGAGCCGGCGCCAACCAGCGTGTGCAGCTCATCGATGAAGATGATGCAGTTCTGGTTCTCCATCAGCTCTTTCATGATGGTCTTCAGGCGCTCTTCAAACTGTCCGCGGTATTTGGTTCCGGCCACGATCAGCGAAAGATCGAGTCCGAGAATGCGCTTGTCCGCCAGGAACGACGGCACGTCGCCATCCGCGATGCGCTGGGCCAGGCCTTCCACGATCGCTGTCTTGCCTACGCCCGGCTCGCCGATCAACACCGGATTGTTCTTGGTGCGGCGGCACAGAATCTGAATCACGCGCTCGACTTCGCCTTCGCGGCCGACCAGCGGATCAAGCTGGCTGTCCATTGCGGCTTGGGTGAGGTCGCGCGAGAATTCCGCCAAAAGAGAGGATTCACGGTTCGAGCCGCGCTGAGGCTGGGCTTTTTCCTGCGTGCTGCGCGCCAGCTCTTCACGAATCGCGCTCAGGCGGAGTCCGCGCTCGTGCAGAATCTCGGCGGCAAAGCACTTTTCTTCGCGCAGTAATCCCAACAAGAGATGTTCGGTGCCGATGTGCTTATGGCTGAGGCGTTCTGCCTCTTCTGCGGCATAGGCCAATACCCGCTTGCATTCATTGCTTAAGGGCAGGTCGACTGAAGTGGAAACTTTCTCCCGGATGGTGGTGTGTCCTTCGATCTGCTTGCGGATGGACTCGACCGACGCATGATTGCGCAGAAAGCGGTTGGTCAACGCTTTGTCTTCGCGCAGCAAGCCCAGCAGAAGGTGCTCCGTCTCTATATATGGAGAACCGAACTGGCTGGCCTCGTATCTTGCAAAGAAGATGACGCGCCGTGCTTTCTCTGTATACCGCTCGAACATAAGCCCCTCACCAGATGCCTCCAGTCACCTCTGCCGGAAACATCTCTCTCTCTTCCCGGTACAAACCTGCGACCTCTCCGGGAAGAAGCCTTCCTATCCAGCCAGCGCCTCCGTCACAGAGGCCCGAATGCTGCGCTGGATAAACCTACCATCTGCCGAACCGTGGCAGACTTAAAACCTAAACCTCGCTCACCGATCGCTAGTTCAGCGAAGCGGGAGTCACCTCCTCAGCCAGGCCATGATGCAATCGCAGCACGCGATCACAACGTCGCGCAAACTCAAGGTTGTGGGTAACGATGAGGGAAGTGAGCCGGTACTCTCGATGCAGTCTCTGTACCAAGTCAAACACCATTTCTGCGGTCCTGTTGTCCAGATCGCCGGTTGGTTCATCGGCCATCAGAACCTCAGGGCCTGTCACCAGCGCTCTGGCCAGAGCCACCCGCTGCTGCTCGCCTCCGGATAGTTCGCCTGCGCGATGATGGCTGCGATTTTCCAACCCAACTTCACGCAACCACCCGGCCGCTTTCTCCATCGCCGACCGGTACGTGGCCCCGCGCATCAAGAGCGGCATCGCCACGTTTTCCTGCGCTGAGAACTCCGGTAAAAGATAGTGAAACTGCCAGACAAAACCTATCGCACGATTGCGAAAATCAGCGGCGGCATCGTCGGTTAGCTTCGCTACTGGAATCTGCGCGCAGTATACGTCACCCGCAGAAGCACGATCAAGAGCGCCTAAAATGTGCAAAAGACTGCTCTTTCCCGCTCCGGATTCGCCCACGATAGCAAGCATTTCCCCCTTCCTTACCTGGAAGGTCAAGTTTTCAAAGAGCACTAGATCCGTCTGGCCCGACTTGTAAACCTTCGTAAGTCCGTTCACGCGAAGGATTTCGGGCTGCAGGTCTCGTTGATCTATTGGATGCATTTGCCCGCCTCAACGGTGCGGACATCCACTACCACCTGCATTTTCATTGCCTTTCATGCAACCGATCCATATCCAAATGGAACCCGTCCAACCACCGTTAATCTCTAAAATTTCTCCAGAGAATTGTCTGAAGTTTCGATTAAAGTTCTTAATCTTTCGTTACAGACTTTCTTGCCTTGCAACAATCTTCCATCCATTAAATGGCCAGCGCAATGGGGTTTTTCACTCATAGCGTAACGCCTCTGCGGGCAATACGCGTGCCGCTGACCAGGAGGGATACAGAGTGGCAACAAACGAAATAAACAGCGCGACTATGGCCACCAGTACACCGTCTATCGCTCGGGGGGCGAAGGGAAGGTAATCAATGGAATAAACCTCCGAATTGAGGGCAATAAAGTGGTACTTAGCCCCCGCAATGGCGATGCCATAGCCCAGAATGAGCCCGGCCAAAGTTCCTATGATTCCGATCAAAACTCCCTGGAACATGAAGATTTTTCGCACCTGTCCACGCCGGGCCCCCATGGAGATCAAAACCGCAATGTCCTTTGTTTTCTCCATTACCATCATGATCAAAGAGATCAGAATATTGAGCGCTGCGACAAAAACGATCAATCCAATGGTCAAAAATGTCACAATCCGCTCCAGCCGCAGCGCGCGAAACAGAGCCTGGTTCTCTTCCATCCAGTTCTTGGCAATAAATCCGGGACCGGCAGCGGCTTGCAGTTCACTTCCAACCTGCTCTGCTTTGTACAGATCGTCAATTTTGAACTCCACAACGGATATCACGTCGCTGGTCAAGCTAAACAGCCTCTGCGCGTCAGAGAGCCGGATGAAGCCCCAGGCGCTGTCATAGTTATAGAATCCCGACCGGAAGATGCCCACAAGTTTGAAGCTTTGATATTTGGGCAGCAAACCATAAGGGGTCACCTCGCCTTGCGGGCTGGTGATTTTGACAACCGATCCCACAGTAGCTCCGATCGTCTCAGCCAGGTCTTTGCCCAGCACGATCGGCGGCAGCGCCTCGCCGTTTTTACACTCCTGATCTTCCTCAGCGCAGGGCGCAAGAGCCGAAGCAGAGCCAAATTTTACAGATTTCAGTAGTTCGCTCACCTGATTTTCATATTCAGGTACTACGCCTTTTAATAGGGCTCCACTGCCCCGGGCTCCCTGCGAAGCCAGAACCTCCCCATAGAGCACTGGGGCGGCTGCCACCACGTGCGGCTGCTTCTTCAGGCGATCGATTAAGGCGGGCCAGTCCGTAATACCGTCATCGGCGGCCCGCATCAGGTTGATGTGTGATTGCGACCCAAGCAGCTGATCCTGCAGATCTTTTTGGAATCCGGCATTGATGGAAAGCGCGATGATCAGCGAAGCCACTCCCGCCGTCACGCCAATGATTGAGATCACCGTGATCACGCCGATCACCGCCTGCCGGCGCTTGGCCCGCAGGTATCGCGCAGCGACAAAGAGTTCAAACCTCAACGATCACTCCTCTCGAAGGTTGACTGTTTCATACGGTCCTCTCTTTATTTCGCCACAAAAAATAACTGGGGAAGAGAGGTACTGCGCGCTGGTACTCACGATAGTCGGTGCCGAACCTGGCTGCGAGTTCCCGCTCTTCGAGCATGATCATGAGCGGAAAAGAGATGAGGAGGCTGGCGCCGAACAGAACGTACACCACAATCAGGCCGCTCCCGATCGCCCAGCCGGCAAGGTTAAAGAGATGCGCCACGTAGATCGGATGACGCATGCGCGCATGCATTCCCGTAGTTACCAGCTCCTGAGTGTGTTCGCGAGGCCGCACTTCAGCTTCGCCGGACAATTTGTGCGCACCGAACTCAGAACGGATCGCGGCATACGTCCGGCAACCGACGAGAAGCAGCGCAATCGCGGGCGCCCAGGCCCATGGTGATGAATAAAGCCGCGCGGAGTGCCACGGCCATGTGATCCAGCCGAGCAGAGAGATGATGACGGCCCAAATCGGAAGCAGGAGACGATAGGGGGAGCGATGTTTCCTTTGCCATGCGCCGGCAAAAGGATGGATCGCGAACCAGAAAAAGGGAATGCTCGAGTAAAGCACACTCGCCATCCAGGGGATGAGCAGCAGCTTTGCCTCCATGCGTTGATTGTATCAGGGTGGGACGAGCCCTATTGAATTGCCAAAATGCCAAAATTGACAAAACATCCAAATCGAAAACCGATAAAAGACGACAAACGAGAACGGTTTTCTTGATCCTCTTGAATCCGCACTGATCCGCGGCAGTCCGCCCAATTTGGATTGTTTGGCCATTTCGGCGATTCTGCCAATCTACTCTGGCAGCGAGTACTCAAAATCGTAAGAATGCTTTCCGCCGGCCGCGATATTGATGGTCATCTTGCCGGCGATACCCGCAAGCTGTCCGGTGCCGGAGTCAGGTGCAACGAGGATCGTTAGCGTCGGCGTGCCGCGATCCATGATGCCGGTGTGGTGCAGAAGAAAAGTTCCACTGCGGCCTTTGAGCGTTCCGGTCACCCGCTCCAGAGCAACGTACACGCCCGATCCCTGGGCGTCCGGTGCTGTCGCCAGCATCACGACTTTGCTGGTTCCCTCCATGTCGCCGTGCCACTGTTTATCGCCCGTCATTCTCGCGATCTTGGCGGCGTCTTCTGTCGGATTGTCGGGCTTCTGCGGAGTCATCTTGACGTCAAATGGCCCGGTGGCGTGATTCATCGTTGTTCCTTTCTGTGCCGTACCTGTTCCCTGCGATTGCGCATGGGCATAGATGAGCAAGGCAAAACAGAGAGCCATACCTAACCCCGCAACCACGCCTGTTCCGATGCCAAACCGCTTCTCCATATTCGCGCTCCTCATGAATCCCGCAGAATAACACGGAGCGACGTAGCTGTTTATTCTCCCGCGACAGGCGGCATCCCCATCCCGTCAGTCATGCACCCCGATACACCTTTACAAACTCACATAGCTCTATATCTCTACAAAGCCGCTATCCCGAACCGAGCAGGGCGAAAATGCGGGATAGCTACTACTTGCTTGATGCGAAGGAGGGATCGGCTCCGCTGTTCTTAAGGATGATCGGATTTTGCTCGGTTCGGGATGGCGTCTTCGTTGTTGGATTGGTGGCGTCGTGCAGGGGATGAGCCGTTCTACAGATACAATGAGCAGTTACCCGCTCACCTAATGCCAGATTCATCACGAAAACCCAGAAGTAGAAGCAAACGTACAGGTCAGCCGACCATCCGCTGTGTGATCTTTGACCTGGACGATACCCTCTATGACTGCCTGCGCCAGCGCGTGCCGGCGGCCCATCGGCATGCAGCCCAAGCGATGGTGGACGCCGGACTGGAAGGGAAAGTCGAAGCGGTCTTTCGCGCACGCATGCGAGCCTTCCGCCAGGACCCGATGCTGCGTTACATCGATCCCGAAGTCTCACGGAAGTTCCGTGCAGCGAGCCCTGATGCCATTGCAGCCGCGGCGCGTGAAGCTTATTTCACCTGTCCCGTCAGCAAGCTCAAGTTGTTTCGCGGATCGCTGCCATTGCTGCGCTTTCTGGCCCGCAAGGGCGTGAAGAACTTCATTGTCAGTTTCGGCGAACCGGCCATCCAGCGGCAAAAAATCAGAGCGCTTGGGCTCGATCGCGAACCTTCGGTGGAAAAGATTTATTACGCAGACCGCGACAATATCCTCACCAAGGAAGCTGCGTTTCAAAAGATCCAGAACCAACTTGGACTGAAACCGGAGCAGATTCTCATTGTCGGCGACCAGCCTGCGCGCGAGATCCGGGCAGGCAACGATCTGGGCATGTACACCGCTCGCGTTCACCATGGCGAATTCAAGTCGCAGATGCCTGCAGGATCGGAGGAAGAGCCGGATCACATCATCGGAAATATCTCTGAGGTTCGGAAGTTGCCGTTTACGTGGGGCGACAGGCCGAAGCAGAAAGAAAATCGGAGCCGCAATACACGGCCCCGATGACCTTTTGACAACTACGGAGTTCAGCGCGCTATGACAACCACGGCGGCAAGCGTATTTGTCTGGGGATACGATTGCAGTTTTTTCATAGCCCCGCTACCCGGATCGAAAGTAAAGACTGTGAGTTGGTTCGCGGTGCTCGGCAGGTTTGTCCCAGTGGCAGATTGCGTCACGATGACAAAGTGTCCACTTGGATCCATGGCAATCCCGGTGGCGCCATTGCCCGCAGCTTCCGATGTGCCGATCTGGCTCATGCTCCCGTTGGCAGGAGCGATGGTAAATACGTGTACCACCCCTGCAATGTCCACTACCAGAAGGAATTTATTCGTGGGGTCGACGACCATGTCTTGTCCCGTGCCAGTGAACAGCTGAGCGCCGGGTGTTGCTGTTCCGCCGGCGCCTATCGTGAACTCACTCAAGCTGGAATCGTCAACATTTAAGGCGTAGGAGAAGCTCCCAGCCGAATGCTGGATCGCGACTCGCTCCTCAGCATCGGTGCCCAGGATCTGTGCTTTGCCTAAAACGCCGTCTGCGCCCCGGGCATAGGTGGTGAAATCGCCGACGCCATGAAAGCCCGTGCCACCCTGAATGAGCACATCGTCGTTTAACGCCAGCGCAAACGGTACGTCGCAGAGATCGCACGCGCTGGTGAAGGTATAAGGTGAGCCCGGTAAAGCTGTAAGTGCGCCACTTGCCGAAATAGCAAAGCCGTAAATTCCCGTGCTGTTGCTGGCGGGAATATTACCGGTCACGTAGACGTTGCGGGAGTCGGCAGTGATTGCACCGGCTCCGTTCGCCGGTCCGGATCCTGCAGGCGAGAGAGCTCCGGTCGCGGGGTCCACTTGAAAAGTCGAGAGGGCGCTTCCGGACGATGCCGCCAGAAAGCCTCCCGCAGCAGCCAGGTTGCCGCTCACGGGAAACGGGGAGCCCGACAGGGGAACCAGCGTCCCATCGGGATTCATACGGTAGCCAACCGTGTTAGAGGCAGACGTGCTGACGTAGACGAACGTGCCGTGGGCAGCCGGAGTCGGAGAAGGACTCGGGTTTGGCGACGGCGATGGATTCGGCGTTGGACTTGGAGTCGGCCTTGGCGTGTTTGCGCTTACACCTCCGCAGCCGGCAAGGAATGCGATCATTACCAGGCCCAGAACAAGCACACCCCAGGTAGAGAAGGATCTGTTCATCAAATTGTCTCCGACCAGGGGAAAAAGGTAGGTTGCTGCTGGTTAGGAGAGCAGGAAAGGCAAGCAGGTTGGCTGGCCTAGGTGTGTTTCGGCCGGCCGGTCGCGGCTTAAAGAGAAAAGCCGCGAAGCAGAATACGGTAGGCTGCTCGCGGCCGCTGGTCTTATCGCGTGACGACCTTGGCCGTCCCCATATTGTCGGCGCGATCATAAACCCGCACTACCACTACGTGTTCAGGCGCAAGAACTGGAACTGCCGCCGACGCCGGAGGGGCTGCGGCAGGCTGCTTGCCGTGTTTGCGCTTCTGTTCCGCCGGTTCTTCCGGCGCCGCTGCGGCGGGAGCATTGCTGAGAAGCACGCTGAAGTCGTAATTTTCAGCCTTCGAATCAGAGAGCGCGCCTACCGGCTCTACGTATTGCCAGTCGCCGGCGTCAATCGAGTATTCGGCCCGCTTGATCGGGGAACTGTCGTCCGCCGCGTGGAAGGTCACATGTAACTCCTGCCCTTCCACTCTCGCGGCCAGGTTCTCAATGCGGGGCGCTGTGTTATCGATCTCAAACCGCTGGCTAACCCTTTCATCGGTGAGTACATCTTCCGGGCTGTGTGAGGGAGCGTCACTGGCGATGACCTTGAGGGTATAGCCGCCATCAGGCAGCAGCGCGGCTTCAAACGAATAGAACTTATCCGTAATACCGGACTTCAACAGCCGCCACTCGCGTTCATTGTCCCCGCGATAGAAGACCGAATACACCAGGTCGTCATCGTTGTCATCATGCGCGGCCCAGCGCACGGCGACGTACCCACGGTCCCTGGTAGCGGACGCCGGACCCTCCACGCGCGACCCGGGAAGCTGCTGCGGCGGCGGACCAAAATTGATCACGACGTTTTCCGGTCCCTGAACACGCACAGTCGGTTGAAAACGCGCCCCAACCTGCACCACCATGTCGTCGATCACGGGAGCCACGTTCTTCGAAAGGTAGTTGATCGCAACTTCGTCAATCTGCGTAGACGGATTAGCGGGTTTCAGCACAGCGCGCCACTGAATGAAGCGGGCCGCCGGCACCTCTGTGCGAGCGTCTTTGGCCAGATCGATACGCGACCAGGCGCTCCAGTTGCGATCCGGGTTATCGACGTTGCCGCTGCGGGCAAACAACTCAAAATTGCCGCGTCCGCGAACTTCGGCGCGCCCCCAGCGGGAGAAAATACGAGCGTCCTGCACGTCACTCTCAAACGTGCCCTCGGACTCGGTGGTGTTGCTCATGAGAAAGATCTTGCCCAGGTTGCTGCTGGAGCAATACATGCCGCCGTTCGGAGCTTTGCTGAACGCGCTTACCTGGCTGGCGCTGGCCTTCAGCAGATCGATGTAGTCTCCGTTCTTCTCGATAGCGTAGATGCGGCCTTTGTTCCCGGTTCCAGCGATCAATCGTCCGTTGGCATCAAAGGCCAGGGCGTAGACGATGTCCTCATGCGAAGACCATATCTTTTTCGGCGAGCCATCGGGCGCAATCATGTAGACGTCTGAGCCGGCCAGATTCACGTTACCGAAAGGAACACCCGCAGCAGGCGCGGGTTGTGCCGGAGCGAGCGGCTGAGGCAGCGGCGTGATGGTTGGAGGAGCAGAGCGTTTTTCACCGGTTCCCGCGGCATAAATATTGCCGGCGGAATCCACGGCCAGCGCGGTAATTTCCTTTTTGGCCGCGCTGTAGAGAACGAATCCCTCTCCGGACGGGGTGATGCGGTAGATCAGTCCGCTGCCGTCAGAGCCCGCAATGAGGTTCCCGCGCGGATCAAAGGCCAGCACGCGAATGTGCGCCTCATCGGACTTGAAGAAGACTGCGCCTTGTCCGGACTTATCCACGCGATAAATCTCGCCGTTGTCGCCAGTGGCGATGTAGAGGCGTCCTTGTGCGTCAAAAGCCAGGTCCCAGATGTATTTGGTTTTGGGATCGAAGAATGTATCGGTTGTAAATTCCGGCGCTGCATTGCTCGTGCCCGCCTTGCGCGTGATGCGATAAACCTTGCCGTCAGGCGATGTGGCCGCGTACAGAGCTCCATCCTGCCCCAGGGCGATGGATTGGACCTGCAACTCTTTGGGCTCAAAAATCACCTGAGCTTTGCCGTCAGGCGTAATTCGGTAGACGCGGGCAGGTGCCCCGGTGGCGGCATAGACGGTGCCGTCTTTGTCCGAAGTTATGCTCCAGATAAAAGTGGAAGGGCTGGTGTAGATGGCTTTGAAGGCCGGAGCGAGTTCGATCTGGCCCGTGCTGCGGATGGCCACACCGCGAGCCGTACCACGTTCAAAATCGTCATAACCGGTTTCTTTCCATTGGCGCGTGCCTTCAGCAAAGGCCGCAGTCGCGAAAGCAAATACAAAGAAGACGAATAGCGTTTGTTTCATCACATTTAAGGGTAACAGCAGGAGGTCTACCAGCGCAGGGGCTAAAGCCCGGTAATATTCGGGCAACGGCACGAGTAAATTCGTGCCCTGATACCTACAGAGGCTAAAGCTGAACCAAGATTGCTAGAACCAACGTTGCTAGAACGAAGATTTACTAAGAACCAGGATTGCCTAAAGTCTTTGCGTCCTTCGCGACCTTTGCGGTTAATCCGAAACTCATTTAATGCTTACGCTGATGATCTGCGCGCCGCTCACCACGTAGCCTACGGGCGTTGAAGACTCATTCACCGCCGACTCATTGAACACCACCATTTCCTGCGTAGCGCGCATGCCTTCCATCACGTTCATCACCGAGAGAGGCACGGCCGGCATCACTTTGTCTTCCACCGTGGCTTGCGGATTGGCTTCCAGCAGTGAGACATAGAGATGATCGTTCAGGTGTTCTTTGTTGAGCAGTTCGATAGTCGAATTCAAATCGAGCCGCCGGCTCATGGCGGGATTAGCGTGGCGTGAGCGATCCAGCGTCTCGGCGTCACTCACCAGGATGCGCAACGTGCCCTTGGGAACCGAAGTGGGAACTCGCACAGGAATGCGGCGAACAATACGCTCTCCACGATACGGACGCAGCACGGCTTCAATCGTGATCTCATCGCCGGGGCGAGCCTCCGTTACATCCGTGCGCGCGCTCTCCAGCACGGCGGAATGGCGTTCGCGTTCAAGATCGAACTCCAGGTTTACGCCGCTCACCGTGGGAGCTTCAAACGGATTGTCATAGATGCGGCCGAAGTGATCGCCCAGAGCCATGGCCACAGCATACGCCGTTGGCGTGGCATCGACCGGAGAGAACATGTTGGTCAGGCGCACATCAGAGAAGCCGTTGACGTGAATCCGGCCGTTCATGCGATAGGTGGTCTCTTCGCCGTACTGGTTCATGCCCATCAAGGCGTTGTAAACCGTCGCCATCATCATCAGCGGCGTCAACTTGGCGTTGTTGAGAACTTCGTAGTGATATTCGCGCGGGCCGCTGGGTCCGTGAATGCTGAGCGTAACCGGAATCATCTGCGGCTCGCGGCCAAAGCGGCCCAGAATGCCGGTATGGCGGTCCTGTACGAACGCGCCTACGGGTTCGGTAGTGTTGATGATTTTGAAAGCATTCAGCGGCGAAGCCAGCGTGGCGACAACGTTCGCCTTGGTCATCGGCATATCCACCATGCCGTACTGGGTGAGCGGATGGCCGCAGGCCAGCAGGTGGTCTTTGTCTTCGTATGTCACCGTGCAGGTGGCGGCAACGTCCATGTCGCCGCGAACCATGATGGCGCTCACGGCCGAGCCGGGAACGATTGGTTCCGGCTGCTTTTCATTGCTGGCAGAGCCCACGCCCATCACCGGCGTAATCCCAGCCTTGGCAAAGTCCGGCGCAAATTGTTTGATGGCCGCTTCACTGAATCCGTTGAAAACGAATGGAGCGTCAATCGGCTGGAGATACTGCGCGTAGCCTTGATTGGGAAGCGCGTCCTGCTCTCCCGGTGTGCTGGTCTTGGTAGCGACGAGAGGCTTGGCCGAAGTCGCTGTGCCGGCGGCGGGCACGCTCTGGTCAAACTCGTTGATTTCGAGCATCTGCTCGATCGGAGTCACCCCGGCGATCGGCTCTTTGGAGAATTGCCCGATGCGGTACGCGATTGCGCCCAGCAGTTTGCCGTCGATATAAACCGGGCTGCCGCTCATGCCGGCGACCACGCCGGTGAACTCAGCTTTCTCCCCCTGCAGACGTACCAGGATTACATCACTCTTGGGGCCGTTCAGGTTCCGCAACACGCCCAGGACCTCAACGCCCATGGGCTCAGGCTTGGTGCCCTGAAACACTGTGTAGCCAATGCCCTTCATTCCCGGACGCACATCATCCACTTTCATGATCTGGGTCGGGCCAGGTTCCGGAGGGGCGGCTAGGCTGGTGGTGGAAGTCGGAGTTCCCACAAGGTCAGGCGAGACAATTGCCTGCTGGGAAGTCTGGGCAGAGGCAAAGCCCAGAAAGACGAAGATAGCGTTCAACAAAAGGACGGTTTTTCTCATACTGCTGACCAAGTCCTGCGACTACAATGGCACGAACCGCTTCCACTTGGCGGCGCGAAAAAGCCACTGAAAAGCTGAGTTCGTGCATCTATACTAATGTAGAAATCCATAAAAAGGCAGCCAGAAATGCTCTTAATACATCCAGCTTTCCTGAAAAAATTATCTAGGGTAAACGCCTGCTGCCGTTTTCCCCTGGCGATAGTTCTCGTGGGCATTCTATGGTCGGGTGGACTGGCCGGGCATGCCCAGAGCCAGCAACCGCAAGCCACCCCCACCCCTTCACCCAGTAGCAACGCGCCCGCTGATGCCGGCGGTCCTGAGGGAGACATTGGACCGATTGCCGTCCCAAAGAAAAAAGAAACGCCTCCTCCGAAAGAAGAAGCGCCGAAGCCTCCCAAGCAACCTGAAGGCGGCAATTTCTCCATGCACGTCTCCTCCCAGTTGGTCACGCTGGATGTAGGCGTGCTTACCAAAGATGGTATGTTCACCCCCGGCCTGAAGAAGGAAAACTTCCGTGTGCTGGAAGACAACGTGCCACAGACCATCACCAACTTCAATCAGATCCAGGCGCCGATCACGGCGGTCATGCTGGTGGAGTTTTCCAATAACCAATACTTTTACGGCTTCCAGATTGATTCGATTGTTGCGTCGTACGTCTTTGCGCAGACTCTCAAGAAGGAAGACTGGATTGCGTTGGTTTCCTACGATATTCGGACACGCATGCTGGAAGACTTTACCCAGGACAAGCGCGCCATTCTCGGCTCCATCCAAAGCCTGCAGCCGGGCATGGCCATGAGCCAGGAAACGAATGTGTTTGACGCGCTGATTGATACTCTCGACCGCCTGGAAGGCGTAGAAGGCAGGAAATACATCATCCTGATTACCAGCGGGCGTGACAGCTTCAGCAAACACACGCTGGACCAGACGCTCAAGAGAGTCCAGGCGTCGAAAGACGTTTCCATCTACGTGGTCAGCACCGGCCAGGCTCTGCGCAACTATGCTGAGACGCATGGCTACATGCGGTATCTGTGTGGGATCGAAGAATTTGCCTGCAACATGACCTTCCTGCAGGCCGATAACCAGATGGGAGCCATCGCCAAAATGACCGGAGGCAGATTGTACAAGCCGCTGTTCCAGGCCAGTTTCCGCGATGCCTTTGCCGATATCGCGCAAACCATCCGGAACCAGTACAGCCTGGCGTACCAACCCACCAACCCCGCTCAGGATGGCTCCTTCCGCAAGATCAAGGTGGAACTGGTGGATGCAACCGGCCATCCGCTGAAGATGAGAGATGAAAAGGGCAAGGACGTGAAATACCAGATCATCGCGCGCGATGGTTACAAAGCCAAGCAGCAAGTGGAGTGAGTTTTTTACATCCCGAAGCGAAGCGCGGGATCTCTATAGCCTTTTAAGCTTTTAATGCTTACGACGCATGGCTCCAGAATTTAACTGGGCCGTGCGTTTTTCTCTTGTGTGAAAGCTAACGATTGCATGGTCGCCGTAGGGTTCCCTCGCTTCGCTCGGGATAGGATCAATGGAAGTAGTGCTGCAGCAACGCCAGTAATCCCACGCCGATAAAAACCACCAGCGCCGTTCGAATCCCCGGTTCTTTGTTTACTTCCGGGATCAGGTCTGAAGCCGCGACGTAGAGCGTGACTCCGGCTGAGAGCGGCAGGGCCGAGGCGATCGATCGGGTGAAAACGGTAATCGTGAGCACGCCAATCACGGTTGCCAACCCCAACACCGCAGAAGCCAGCCATGCGACTTTCTTGCTGCTGCCTCCCGCCAGCATTACTGACGACGCGGTAAATCCCTCCGGAACCTTGTGCAGGATCACGGCCAGGAAGATGATCCAACCCAGCCAGCCGGAAATCAGAAAGCCGGAGGCAATGGCGATGCCGTCAAAGAACGTATGGATGACCAACCCAAACAGCACGGAATAACTTTTGTGGCCGGAGAATTCTTCGGGGTGCGTCTCTTCGCCGAAGTGAAAGTGGCCGGTGAGAGTGTGCTCAAAGAAATGGACGATGAAATATCCCACCAGGAGCAGGAGCGGCGCCCTGGGACCGGCCAGTGCAATGCTCTCCGGCAGCATCTCCAGGAACGCGGTGCCCAGCATGAAGCCCGCGCCCAGCGCGACAAAATAACGCAGGTAGCGGCGCTCCCAGTCTTTCTGAACAATGACGGCGCCGCCCAGGCCGTTGGCCAGGGCAGCGGTTATTCCGAGAACAATACTTGTGGTGATGGGCCCCATCGATGCAATCAATCAGAATAGCAGAGCTCAAAGCCTTACAACACCGGCAGTGTCGGAGGTGGGTGGAAACTATCCGCTATGCCGGATGTGTAAGACGTCCCCATCCTGCACGGTGTAGTCTTTGCCTTCAAGACGCAACTGGCCTTTTGCGCGCGCGTTGGCTTCTGAGCCCGCTTCCAGCAGCGTATCCCAGTGAATGGTCTCGGCGCGGATAAAATGTTTTTCCAGGTCGGAGTGAATCGCTCCGGCGGCATTTTGCGCGCGCGAATTTCTAGGCACGGTCCAGGCGCGGCACTCATCTTCGCCGATGGTAAAGAAGGAAATCACGCCCAGCAGTTCGTAAGTTTTGCGGATCAGCCGTGTGAGACCACTTTCTTTGAGTCCATAGCTCGAAAGAAACTCCAGGGCTTCTTCATCGCTCATGTCGGCCAGTTCGGCTTCCACCTTTCCGCAGATGGCAGTGGCGCCGGCATTCTTGCGCGCCGCGATCTCGTGCAAACCGAATTTGTCGACTGCCTTTTCCAGATCGGCGCCGAGCGTCTGTGATTCATTGACGTTCAGCACGTAGAGAATCGGCTTCTGGCTCAGGAACATGAAGCCACGGATGCGTTTTTCGTCCTCGGCGGAGATCTCCATCTCACGCAGCGGCAGCTCTTTTTCCAGATGAGCCTTGGCGCGCAGGATCAGGTCATTTTCCCGCTCGAGTTCCGCGTTCCTCATCTTCTTGAGGTCTTTTTCCAGGCGTTCCAGGCGCTTTTCCACCTGTCCCAGATCACTCACGATCAGGTCAAAATCCACGCTCTTGGCGTCGCGCAGGGGATTGATATCGCCCACGTGCGGTATGGAGGGATCGTCAAAGGCGCGCAGAACGTGGGCCAGGGCGTCGACCGTCCGCAGGTTGGTGAGAAACGCAGTTTCCTTGAGCGCTTCCTGCCCGATGGCCGCCACGTCAGCATATTCCACGCTGGCGTGCGTCAGCTTTTTGGGGTTGTATTGGACAGCCAGGCGATCGAGTCGATCGTCAGGCACCTTGGCGATGCCGAGATGAGCTTCACGCGGGTTCGCATACGACCGCGAAGAGGTGTCGACCTTGGTGAGTATTTTGAACAGCGATGTCTTGCCCACTTGCGGTAGGCCGATGATTCCTGATTTCATTATTTTTGTCGCTACGCTCCAAACCGCTCGACAGCTTCGTGCCGGCGACGTTGATTCAGCAATCTTCGCGGCGGGCTCGGCGCGTGGTCGGCCTCGCCCTTGGTTTATGTCGCTTGGCTCCAAACCGCTCTACCGCAACGATTGGAAAGATTTCGTCAATGCACCTGTTGCAGCCGGCTCGGCGCGTGGTCGGCCTCGCCCTTGGGTCCAGCAACTAGTAATTCGCAGTTAGTAATTAGCCTGAGTGTTGACGTCCCTGATTGATTGTATCAAGCAGAGCGATTGCAGGTGTGAGAGCTCAGGCTAATTGCCAATTGCTAATTGCTTCCGAAGCGCCGTGCGGTCAAAGCCACAACACCGAGGCCGAGAAGCAGCACGCCACCCTCCAGACGCGTGGACCATTCATGGAGCCGGTCAAACTCCAGGCGGCGAGAATCATTCCATGAGAGATTCTCCACCGTCTGCATTTCTGTGCGCAACTCTCGCATGCGTGGCGTGATGCTGAAATGCGAAATCGCGGTCAGCGCGAGCATCACCACGATGAAGATGTGGCTGGCGGCGAAGGGCCTGATTTGCGCATGTTTGAGCTTGTTGTAAACCAGCGAGCAAATCAGAAAGATCACGCCGGAGATCAATCCAATCCAATGCAACTTGGCCAGCGATATGCTTACCGCGTCGCCGGCCATGCGTGTAGTCGGCAAAACGACGAACAGCGTAGGCGCTTCAACAAAAGCAAACAAAATAATCCCGCCGATCCAGACGATCAGCGCCAGCAGCATGAGAAATCGCAAGAAGGAGATCACGCGCCAAGTATAATTCCCGAGAAGGTATCCGGCACGGTAACACAATGTTTACGATTCGGTGTCTTGGCGTTGCCCTCTCTCTCCTGGTTGCCAGTTTGCCTCAATCCACTGAGGACACCCCACCAACCCTCAGCAAAGATCCGCTGACGGCAGAGCAGATCGCGATCTATCGAACATTTCTGGAAAACTATGTAGGTGCCCCACCGCCTTTGCACCTGGCAAACAGAACAGAAGCGCTTCCGATCGACGAAGCGGATGATTCCACCGAGGATGATTCTGACGCTCGATGCCTGAAAGATTTTAAAAAGCTTAAACTGGTCAACGAAAAAGAGGCAGGCACCGTCGTGCACACGCTTGACCCTTCCTTGGCGACTAAAGACCACATCATTCTGGTTGATCCTGACGCCCAGGGAATTCAGGTCAAGGCCAATGATCCAAGTAAGACCATGAGGGAAGGAAAAACCTCAGAAGACGCAGTGAACCAGGCTTTTGCCACCGGGCTGTTAACGATGTCTGAGATTGTCTTCGACCAGCGCCATCGCGTGGCCATCATGAGTTTCTCTTTTTGGTGTGGAAGAACGTGCGGGCACGGCGCGGTCCTCCTTTTTAAGAAGACAGGCAAACGATGGAAAATCTCCAAACGTCCGTGCGTGGAATGGATCTCCTGATCGGGGCTTAGACGGGAACCGGAACCGACTGAATGATGTCGCGCAGGATGGTCTCTCCCTGATCGGATTTCTTCAAGGTTGAAGAATAGCGCGCGTTGACCACCAGTCGATGAGAGAAGACCGGCACCACCAGAGATTTGAAATCGGAGGGCGTAGCGTAGCTGCGGCCTTCCAGGTACGCCATGGCCTGTGCGGCGCGGTAGAGCATCAGCGACCCGCGTGGTGAAACACCGAGTGAGAGCGTCTCAATCTCGCGCGTCTTCTTGACGATCTGCAGAGCGTAGTCGATCAGCGAATCATCCACCTTGATCTGCGTAACCTCGTCCTGCATGGCGATAATGTCAGCCCCCATGGCCACCGGCTTGACCGTGTCCAGACGGGCCGCGCCGGCTTCCGACCGCAGGATCTCGCGCTCATTGCTGGCCTGCGGATATCCCATGTGTACCCGCAACAAAAAGCGGTCCAGCTGCGATTCCGGCAGCGGATAGGTTCCGTGGTGCTCAACCGGATTCTGTGTGGCGATCACAAGAAAAGGCTGGGGCAAGGGATGCGAATGGCCGTCCATGGTGACCTGGCCTTCGCTCATTGCTTCCAGCAGCGCGGACTGCGTTTTCGGCGTGGTGCGATTGATCTCATCGGCCAGCAATACGTTCGTGAAAATAGGTCCGGCTTTGAATTCAAACTGGCCTTCGGCGGCGGAATAAACGGAGATGCCCAGCACATCAGAGGGAAGCATGTCACTGGTGAACTGCAGGCGCTGGAAGGTGCAATCCAGGGCACGGGCCAGCGCGTGGGCCAGCGTGGTTTTACCCACACCGGGAACGCCTTCAATCAACAGGTGACCGCGTGCCAGCACGGATACCAAAGCCAGGCGCAGAACCTCATCGTTGCCGCGGATAATGGTGCGGAGAGCCTGCTCAATTGCTGCAGCGCGGGTTGTGTTACCGGCAAATGCTGCTGATTGCGTCTGGGTAGGGGTCATCGACTTGATTTCTTATTGTATTCCTGCGGCGTAAATGCTGTTGGCCGTGCTCTTTACTACTATGCGTTGATTAGAACAATTGCTCAAGCGACAAAAGGGCTGGTACCTATGCCCAAAGTAACATCTGAGCCTGTCTCTACAAGATCGCTTGAGACGCAAGAAGTTGCAAGGGACTTACAAAGGCTTACCACGGATGAACACAGATTGGACGGATAAGATTAGCCCGAAATGCCAGGTTCGCCGCACTCGAAATAACCGTTGGTCATGAAGGTCAGAGTTTTTGCCCGGCTCTTTTTGAATCCGTATTATCCGTGCTTATCCGTGGTGAGGTTTTTCACTCCGGTTTATTGATATTCCTGCGGCTGTCCGGTCAGCCTCTCAATCCGCTTGTAGATTGGCGGATGGGTGGAAAACAAATTCGCCAGGCTGGCGCCGATCGCCGGCGCGACGATAAAAAGGTGCGCCGTGGACGGCGTGGCGACCATGGGCATCCGCTTGGAATACGCGTCCAGCTTCTGCAGGGCTCTGGCCAGCGCGTAAGGATTGTGCGTGATATGGGCGCCGGTAGCGTCCGCTTCATATTCGCGGGTGCGGGAAACCCAAAGCTGAATCAACATTGCGGCAAGCGGCGCAAGCAGGATCATCAAAATGCCGCCGCTGCGGTCGCGATCGCGGCCATCGCCACCCAGTCCGAACCAGAAACCCATGCGTGCCAGAATAGAAATGGCGCCGGCCAGGGTAGCGGCAATCGAACTGGTAAGGATGTCGCGGTTACGCACGTGGCCTAGTTCGTGCGCCAGCACGCCTTCAAGTTCTTCATCATCGAGCAACTGCAGAATTCCCTGGGTCACGGCTACCGAGGCATGCCGCGGATTCCGGCCGGTAGCGAAGGCATTCGGCGAATCCGTGGGGATTACGAACAGCTTGGGCATGGGCAAGCCGGCTTTTTGCGTGAGGCGTTCCACCACTGAGTAAATGCGGGGCAGTTGCTCGCGCGTAACCGGCTGTGCGCGGTACATGGCAAGGGCGATCTTGTCGGAAAAGAAATAGGAGACGAAGTTGGTGACAGCGGCAAAAGCAAAGCCGATGATCATTCCATTCTGTCCACCAAAATAATCTCCCACTCCGATAGCCAGCAGGGTCAGCAGGGTCAGTAGAAAGAATGTTTTCACGTTGTTCATAGCTAACTAGATGCTAAATCGACTCGGAGGATTCTGGAAACCGGTATAAGCCCGGGGCACAATGAGTGGCACACTCCCGCGACTCTGATTGTAAAGATTCATTAACCCCCAAGCGATCCGTGCTCATCTAAGTAATTGAAAACAAACATTCAATGTAGTTTTCTAAGCCGAGTCTTAGAAATTCTAATCTGACTCTAATGAATTGCTAATTCTTACTTGAGAGTGTTGCACAGGCCATTATCGTAAGCGATAGGCTCTGCCAGGACAGAACCACCTCTACGATACTTCCGGGCTTCCCTCCGCAAAGCGCGCCTTCCCGCGGAGACGCAGTTGATACGTCTCGATCTGCAAGTCTGCAACACATTTAAGGAGCGCAGCTATGAGTCATAGAGAAGATGGCTTTTTCCTGTCTGAAAAAGCCTCAAAGGCACGAATCCGCGAAGCCGAGAATGCGCGGAAGAACCGTGCAGAAATCCTCAAGGCCTTCTCCCAGGGTAAAGTTTCCCGCCGCGAGTTGGTTAAGTGGGGATTGATTACAGCCGGTGGTGCACTTGCCCCAATCCACGGCTTGAACCCCTTCGTTACGAGCGCGTATGCATCCGGCGGCAGCGGTAGCAGCGGCGGCGGCGGCAACCTGGGTGGCGGCGGAATCCCCACCGGTGCACCGCCCAGCCCGCTCTTCGGCGTGCAGCCATTTTCGACGCCGATGCCCCGCTTTGATCTGATCCCCCGCGGTAACAACCCGCTCGGTGGCGATCTGACGCCGGTA
>Ga0126381_100000025_pt1 | contig 197707 bp, 177 predicted proteins | sample PanSoiMetPlot_28_FD_96465 | JGI IMG/M metagenome (GOLD analysis project Ga0126381, IMG submission 96465) | Tropical forest soil microbial communities from Panama - MetaG Plot_28 | ecosystem: Environmental > Terrestrial > Soil > Tropical forest > Bulk soil | place: Panama | collected 2016-02-17
GTTCGGAGCAACACCGTTCAGCCTTCCGTGCGAGCCGCGTTCGAGGAGGAAGACTGTGGCGCTCTATAAACGTGGGCGATTCTGGTATTACGAGTTTCAAGTAAACGGAAACCGTTACCGCGGATCGACTAAGCAGACCCTTCAGACACGAGCCCGGCAGGTTGAAGTACGCAAGATGCAAGAAGCGCAAGAGAACGGTTATTCGCCGGCCCCCAGAAGGCCACCGATCTTGCGCGATTTTGCGGCTGCCATGCTCAAACGATTCGACAACAGTTCACTCGATCCCGACACCAAGCGTTATTACCGGAACGGTTGGAGTCGGCTAGACGCAACTCCGCTCGCCGGCATGAGGCTCGATTGGATCACGTCTGAAGCTGTTGATGCTCTACAGCTCGATGGTTCTCCGTCGTGGCAGAATCAGGCATTGCGGACTCTGAGCGTCATCCTTTCGAAGGCTGTGGACCATCGGTACCTGTACCGAAAGCCCCCGATAAAGCTGAGAAAGGAGGCGCGACGGGAGAGCATTATCGACGACTCTGCAGAGGCGTTGCTGCTGCAAGTGGCCGCTCAACCAATTAGGGATGTGCTGATACTCGTGCGCGATATGGGATTTCGACCCGATGAAGTCTTCCGCATGAGATGGGAGCACGTTAACTGGGAGAAGCGGTTGTACTTCAATCCTTACGGAAAAAGCCGAAAGTCACAGCGCTGGATTCCCATCAGTGAACGGGCGGCTGACCTACTGAAAACGCGCCTATACGACCAGTCCACCGCAAAGCCAAGTCGACGCCGCAGGCCGGTGGCGGCACCGGAGCCATCCGAATGGGTGTTTCCGTCCAAGAAAGCCAATTCCGGGCACCTGACGACTGTCGCGAAACAGTTTCGCGAGGCAAGGCGGCTGGTGGGGCTACCTGAATCCTTGAAGCTTTACGGTGCGCGACACGCATTTGCAACCTATGCTGTCGAAGCAACCGGCAACGTGTTTGCAGTGGCCGATGTCATGGGACATGAGGACCTGAAAACTACGCGAATCTATCAGCACCCTGAATTGGGCGGGATTCGGGATGCAATTGATCAGCGCAATCGGAGGGTAATGTGAGAGTCCCCACAAAATCCCCCACAATCAAAAACAACGGCCACCAAGTAAGGTGGGCAGATGATGAAAACACAAGATGTTACTGGAGCCGACGATCGGACTTGAACCGATGACCTGTCGATTACGAATCGACTGCTCTACCAACTGAGCTACGTCGGCCCTTATCTTGGAGCCTATTGATTTTAAAGCATGCCCCCTTTGGATTTCTCAGGGACAGCCGTTCCACCAAGTTCATCGCCTGCTGTGTTTCTGCGGATACACCCTTCACTTGGTATTGGGTGGTTGTGTGCAGGTTGGGGTGACGCAGTAGGCCTATGCTGCCATTCCCTCATCCTCGGCGATGGCGTTCCAGCACCGTGACGATGCGAATACCAGCCACTCCATTTTACACGAGGCTTGAGGGCGCAGACCGGATGGCACGCATTGCCAGATGGTCGAGGCTGAGGGGCATTCGCGCAATTGGGCTTCGCCTCGCCATGTTCCTCCCCCTCCCGCAACAACCATGCACAGGAACGGCGGGCACCATCCCTTTGCCGCCATGGTTCGGCCGGCGCACCGGTAATCCGAAGTTCTCCTGGCAGTTGTGGATGCCACCATCTCCGGATGTAAATCGGCTGGAAGGAATCACTTTTCAGACCTTCCTGCATCTGAATCAAAAGACAGCAAGCGGGGCAAACCCTCTGGAAGTGCATCATGTGTGCCAAGCCAACCCGTTATGGTGCAGCTGGGTCGTTTGAGCGAACTGAGAAAGTTATTGAAGACTCGAAACGAATCATCAATCGGACCAGGCAACTGCTGCGGCAATCGGATTGGATACTGAGGCATAGCCCGGTCGTTCTGGGCCCCGAGCCCGAGAAACCTCCCGAAGAGACCGAGAAAGACACCAACAAATAGCGAAACCCGAGAATCCAGGGAAGCAGGGCATCAAGGGGTTGGCAACGTGCTGACGCTCTGGAGCTTCAAGGTTGCGCTAACAGCCGTGATTCGTTCGGTGTTCTTGCAGTTCCGCGTTGGAACTGCATAGCTGTTCGCGAAGCTCACCGCATTCGGATCTCGTCAGGAGGAAGGCTTGATGATCCTTCCCAACGAGTCTGAGCAGGCGGTCGCAAGCAGAGAAAAGTTTGCTGACTAAGAGCAAGCCATGTTCCTCAAGCCTGCTGCGAACACCGCAATATGTAAGGTTCCAATCCGTCATTGCTCCTGCTTTGCTCAAGAGGAGCCAGCCGCCCTTAGCGGTTTAGACGGCTCTTGGGTAATGTTATGAGATACAGTATCAAACGAATGCAGGAGGAGAATAACCGGGATTGTGGCAGAACGACGTCCGAAAAACCAGGCTCCCCAGGGACCTTGTTTTCCACTACTTTCGTTGGATTTCCACTTGCTTCACAGGTGTTCAGGCTCGGATAATTGAAGAGCAAGCTCACTGGCGACTCCGAGCTTACATGAACCGATATTGTCGAGCGGACGTCCTTCGGATCCTGCACATCACGGCCAAGCAACTGGTAGGCTGGCAGCGCGCAGGACTTGCTCCCATTTCCGAGACGTTTACCTTCTACGACCTTCTCCAGCTCAAGAAAATTCGTGACCTGCGCGCCAAGCGTGTGCGTCCGGCGGTGATACGCGAGTCGCTGGAGGCGATGCAGAAGCAAGTGGCCGGCATGGAGAACCCATTGCTCGAGGCGAGTGTGTTCAGCGTCGGCTCGCGCGTGGCCTATCGGCATGAAGGCCATTCCATGGAGCCGATCGCCGGGCAGTTCGTGCTGGAGTTTGGGCCGGTGGGCACGGTGGTGTCGACGAATTCCGTCGCGGGATTGGGGAAGGTGAAGCCGATTGGCAATTACGAGACGGCCGCCGAGCTGTTTACGCGCGGGATCGCGATGGAGGAGCATCCCAGCACGCATGACGAGGCCATCCGCTCGTATCTTCAGGTGCTGGAGATTGAGCCTCAGCACGCTGCCGCGCACATCAATCTTGGAACCTTGTATTACAACCGGCAGGATTTCGTTTCCGCTGAGAAGCATTACCGGGCAGCGGTGGCAGCCGATTCGCGATATGCGCTGGCGTATTTCGATCTGGGCAATGTGCTGGATGAAACGGGACGCGTTGAAGAGGCCGTGAGCGCCTATCGTACGGCGATTCAGCTGGCGCCTACCTACGCCGATGCGCACTACAATGTCGCGCTGGCGTATGAGCGGCTGGGGCAGGCTCGCCAGGCGCTGCGGCATTGGAAGACGTATCTGAAGCTGGACAATAGCGGGCCCTGGGCGGTGCATGCTCGCAACCAAGTCGCTCGGATTCTGGATCGAGATAAGTTGAAGATCGTATTCAAGCGCGAGCAGTAAGGCATCAACTCCCGCCAGCGCGGTTCCTAACCGTCCCCTCTGATCGTCCACTCACAGGAAAATGTGGCGGTGGGGACACCGCCACGACAGCCGATCTGGAGATCGGCGCTACGAAAGACCGGCGCTACGAGTCGGCGCTACGAATCTGCCGGTAAGCGCTTCTGATATTCCTCTTCCATCCGGGTGAAGGTCGCCCAGAAGGCTTCGGGTTCGCGGGAGTCGAGGCGAGCCTGGAGCATCGCGAGATGAGAGTGCCAGCCCGGCCCAACCGCAAGCATCGCTTTGCGATCGCGCAGACGCCTGTGCGTAAGGACCAGCCGCACTTTGTCCCCTTGCGTGGTCAATTCAAATGTGACTTCCGAGGGCTTGTCATCTTTGCCGCTGCCCCACGTGATGCTCAACAGGCGCGGAGGCTCGTAACGTGTGACGGTGTGATGCGTGACCTGGCCCTCTTCGAAGTTCTTGAACCTCTCCGGAGGAGGCGCGGTATTTTTCGAGAGGCTCGAATGATAGAACTTGAAATCAACTTCTGCGCCCACGCGCGGCTCCATCTCTCCTGAGGCAAGCCACTTCGCACGCTTGTCCGATTCGGTGAGGTAGGCCCACACGCGCTCGATAGGGCCAGGCAACAGACGTTCGAAACGAATCGTGCCCGGCTCGAGAACGGCAGCGTACTCTTCGGGTGCGCGCTCCAGCTGGCCGGCCAGGGAGTTCAGGATCATCGTCCAGCCCTCACGAGTGCGATCGTTCCACTCGGGCAGAACATTGTGGTGAGTCAGTGTGAGTTCACAGCCGCTGCCCGCTGGCGTGATCTCGACCGTGACGCGCGTGTTCTCCGAAGAGTACTTGGGAACCTTGAAGGTGAAGACGAGGCGGCGCGGGCGGTCGATCTCGAGGTATTCGCCGACATGCTCCACGTCGTCGCCGTCGCGCCGGATGAGCAGGAACTTGCCGCTCACCCTCGCATCGATTTCAACCCTTGTCATCTTGCCGGTGGGCGTGGCGAAGAGCCATCGTCCTGCGGTTTTGGGATCCAGCCAGGCGTCGAAGACACGCTCGGCGGGAGCATCGAATTGGCGAGTAATGCGGAGAACACGATCGGTATCTACGGTCATTTCGAATGTCCTTTCAAGTGTTCTTCTTTGAGGAGAGCTTCCAGAGCATCGAGGCGCGTCGTCCAGAAGCGCTGATAGAAGCGCAGCCAGCGGTCGGCGGCGGCGAGCGGTGAGGGTTGCAGGCGGCAGACGTGGCGGCGGCCTTCCTTCTTCCGGCGTAGAAGGCCGGCGGACTCCAGCACCTTGACGTGCTTCGAAGCCGCGGCAAAAGACATTCTGAAGGGCGCGGCCAGTTCCCCGATATGTCGATCGCCGGCGGCCAGAGTGCGGAGCATGGCGCGGCGCGTGGGGTCGGACAAGGCGTGGAAGACGTGATCGAGCGACAGCTGACGATGTACAACCATGTGGTTGAATATAACCCCAGGTCGAGCAAATTGTCAACCGGATGGTTGAAGTTTAATTAAACGGGAATGCAGACCGAAGAACCGCGGATAAAGCCGTCTTCATCATTTTGCACATGTCGCCGGGCTAAAGCCCCGGCGCTTCCACGGTTGTAAAGGACTTTCCAGGCCGACGCCTGTGCCCAACTCTGCATCTCATATCCGAGACTTCAATTACAGCGAGGATATGTTTGCAAAGAACGGGACGGCGGCCCCCGCTGGGTCATTACGTATTCATTTCTTGTCTGGGAGCCTTGGCTGTCGGGTTGGGATCGCTGTGGGCGTTTGCCGCCCAGACGAAGACACCGCAGGATGCGATCCTGGGACATCTCAACGCGGCGATCAGCTGGTATCGGCGGCTGGCGAGTCTGGATATCACGGCAGGCCAGCCCAGCGATGCCCTGTACCTGGAGAGTGCGCGCAGTTCCGCGGCTGAGGCCTTGCAACTTGCGTTTCAAGCATCGCAGGCTCAGGCGCTCCTTATCCAGAACAAGAACAATCCTGCCGGCGCGGGCGAAAACGAACAGCCGGCTTCGGACCAGCAGACCAATATCTCCAAGGCCATCGCGAATACGAACAATCGCATTGCGCAAACGCAATCGCAGCTTGATGACCTGAACAAGCAGCTCGGTGCGGCGCGCGGCAAAAAGCGTCAGGAGCTGCTCTCGCAACGTGAGGCGCTGGACGGCAGCCTCGACCTGGAGAAGACGATTCTCGACGCGCTGCAGAAGATCGCCAGCGTGACTACAAGCAACAACGATGGCGCCAAGAGCGGGCTGGCGGGGCAGATCAATCAGCTGAAGCAGTCGGTGCCGGAGGTGTTCGCGACCGCCAAGAAGGAAGCGCCCGCGGCGGCTCCGCAAAGCTCGAAGTCCAGCCGCGCGCAAAACTCCGGACTGTTCGGCCAGACCTCGATCCTGTTTGGGCAAATGCGCGACATGCACGACATCGATCAGCTGATATCGGAGACCGAGCGCCTGCGGAATAACGTGGACAAGATCGACGCGCCTCTGCGCGACCTGCTGAAAAGCCTGGTGCAGCAGGGGCGAGAGCTGGTGAACCAGCCGCCGTCGCCGGATCCCGCGCAGGTGGCGGCGACGCGCCAGAAGTTCGACACGCTGACGGCGCAGTTCAAGCAGATCTCAGCCGCGGCGGTTCCCATGCGGCAGGAGATGATCCTGCTCGACCAGTGCCGCGGCGACCTGGAGGAGTGGCGCAGGTCGATCGCGGTGGAGTACGGAAGAGTGCTGCGCTCGTTGCTGATACGCGTTGCGGGCATCCTGATCGCGCTGGCGTTTGTCTTCCTCCTCTCGGCGATGTGGCGGCGGGCGACGTATCGCTACGTGCGCGAGCCGCGTCGGCGGCGGCAAGTGATGTTGGTCCGCCGCTTCGTCACCGGATTTCTGATGGTGGTGGTGATCGCACTCGGCTTTGTCAGCGAGTTCAGCTCGCTGGCGACGTTTGCGGGATTTATCACGGCCGGAATTGCGGTAGCGCTGCAGACGGTGATCCTGTCGATTGCGGCGTACTTCTTCCTGATCGGACGATACGGTGTGCGCGTCGGAGACCGGCTGACCATCTCGGGAGTGACGGGCGATGTCATCGAAGTCGGGCTGGTGCGGCTTTACCTGATGGAACTTTCCGGCACGGGGATTGATCTCTATCCGACCGGCCGCGTGGTTGTGTTTGCCAACTCGGTGATGTTTCAGGCAGCGCCGTTCTTCAAACAGCTGCCGGGAACGGCTTACGCCTGGCATGAGATTGCAGTGACAGTCGCGGGCGATGCAGATCTTGCTGCGATCGAAAAGAAGCTGCTGGAGACGGTGAGTTCCATCTATGCGCAGTATCAGCACAACATCGACCGGCAGCACGCGCTGGTCGAGCGCATTGTCGACACGCCGATTGCGGCGCCCGAGCCGAATGCGCGAGTGCACTTCGCCGACAGCGGTCCGGAACTTGTGGTGCGTTATCCGGTGGAGATCCAGCGCGCGGCCGAGACCGATGACGAGGTCACGCGGAAGGTCATGGAGTCGATTGGCAGCGATGCGGAACTGAAGGCAGCGGTGACCGGATCGCCGAAGTTGCGAGCGGCGATTCGGGCGTAAGCCAATGCGAGCTCCGCCGCCGCGATTCGCTCCCGCCTACAATGAGGAAATGGAAGTTAATTCCGGCATCCCGGCTTTTCGCCAACCGACGGCCACCGAGCGCGTCTTCAACCGCGTCTTCGGATTTCTGGTCGGCCTCGGATTTGGTCTGAAGCACAACTATCTTCTACAGGTGCGGGGACGCAAATCGGGCAAGCTGTATTCCACGCCGATCGACCTGCTTGAGCTCGACGGTCGCCGGTTTCTCGTCGCTCCGCGCGGGCGAACGCAATGGGTGCGCAATGCGGAAGCTGCCGGAGAAGTTGCGCTCAAGCGAGGAAGCTTTCGGCAGCAGTTCCAACTGCGAGCGGTTGCGGATGCGGACAAGCCACCGTTGCTGAAAGGCTATCTCGACAGCTTCAAGACGACGGTGCAGCGATATTTTCCTGTTCCGGCCGGATCGGAAGCGCAGGCGTTTGTTGGGATCGCGGCGAATTATCCGGTCTTCGAGCTGGTGAGCGTTACGGCGTCGAAATAGAGCCAGGGCCGCCTTTTCCCCCAGGCTGCAGAAAAATCGGCGGCAATGAAGCCGCCGATTGTGAACTGAACTGACCAGCTTCAGAACGTGCCAGGGTTCTCCGCCGAGGCGTAATCGTCGTCGCGGCGCTGCAGCGTGGGACGATCATCGCCGCCATCCGTACTCGGCTTGTTGCCGTTGCCGTTGTCGGCGGTCTGCGTCTTGCGCAGCGTCGGCTTGTTGTCGTTCGGGTTGGGAATTGCCTTCTTCCCGTTTTCGAACGACGCCAATCTCGATTTCACCGAGTCGAACTCGGAAGTGTCCTCGATGTATTCCGGCCGTGGCGGCAGGACGTTGCGAATCTCCTCCTGACTCTTCAGAATGCGGTCGGGAGTCGGCGGGTGCGAGGCGAAGGCCTTCGACAGCGCGCCCGGTTTCTCCTTCTCCAGAGCCTTTACTTTTTCAAAGAACGCGATAAACGCCTGCGGATCGTAGCCCGCCTTGTACATGTACTGCAGCCCGAGGTAGTCGGCTTCGGCCTCATAGCTGCGCTGGAACTTCATGAACGTAACCGGCAGCGCCAGACTCATCGCCGCGCTGGCCGCTTCGTACACGCCCCAGCTGTTCACAAAGATCAGCGGAATGGTCGCCGCGATCTGCACATAATTAGCGCGCGTCTGAGCGCGCGTCGCATGACGAGCGGCGACATGAGCAATCTCATGCGCCATCACGCCGGCCAGTTCCGCTTCATTATCCGCCGCAAGAATCAAGCCGGTGTTGACGTAGAAGAAGCCGCCCGGCAGGGCAAAGGCGTTGATGTCGTCCGAATCGATCACCTTGATGGTGAAGGGCACCTTCGCATCGGAGTTGCGTACCAGGTTCTGGCCCACGCGGTTCACGTACTCATTGATCACCGGGTCCTGAATCATGCGCGCGCTCGATTCGACCATCATCGCGTACTGCTTGCCCATCTTCACGTCGGTGTCGATGGAGTACCAGTCGCCGAGACTCTTTCCGGTCGAACCCACCTTGCGATTGCCGATATCGTCGATATCGTTCTTATCTTTATTGTGGGTTTCCTTGGGAGCGCTCGCCGAGGCCGCGGTTGCGTCGGTTGTGTCCAGCGGAGTACCGGTTCCATTCGCGCTCGCTGCAGGCTGAGTCGACGCGTTGCTGTCATTCGTCGTGCTCGCCGGTTGCGACGGATCGGGCGCAGTGCCGGAAGGCGGTGTGGAAGCTTGAGTTGAGGTCTGCGACTGTGTGTTGTCTTGTGCCGGCGCGGGCAGGGAAAGGCCGACACCTAGCAGCACCGCAATCATCGCTGCGTATGCGCGCGATTTCATGGGAAACTCCAGTGCCCTATCTGGAAACGCACCTTGCCATCAAGGGTGCTTCTTGCGGACATTATATGCTTGGAATCCAACTCGGGTGCAATTGGATTTCTGCTCCTCGGCGCTTGGTTCCATTATTTTTCGCCGATTGTCACGCGCGACAGTGGAATTCGCCAGCCTGAAATGGCGAACTTGAACTAAAATGAGCAGTTTGTCCCAGGAGGCGGCATCATGGCGACCCGGGCCCCGTCACAAAAAACTCACCAAATGTTGACCATCGACGAGTTCGTCAACGGCCTGCACAAGCTGCGCGAGAAGGATTTCTCCGGAGTGCAGGGCACGCTGGAATATCTCCAGAGCACGCGCGTCGATCCCGAAACGCTGAAGCCCTTCCTCTTCTGGAACGCGCAGCACTACACGCGCAACCTGATCGACAAGACCGACCTCTACGAGCTACTCGCGATCTGCTGGGAGCCGGGAATGAAGAGCTCCATCCACAATCACAAGGGGCAGAACTGCTGGATGGCCGCGCCCATCGGCAAGCTCATGGTGCAGAACTATCGCGTGCTCTCCGAGGATCTCTCGGCTCATCAGTGCAAGATCGAAGCCACCGATGAAGTGCGAATCACCGTCGACAATCCCGTCGCCGTCGACCCGCTCAACCCCGTCCACGACGTCCGCAACCCTCGCGAATGGAACCAGCGCGCCGTCAGCCTGCATGTCTACTCGCGGCCGTTCGATTCGTGTGTTGTGTATTCCGTGGAGCAATGCACCTGCGGCGAGATCGGGCTCCAGTACACGTCGATGTACGGAAAGATGTGCGAGAGCAGCCATTAGCCATTAGCAATTAGCCAAGGCCTCGGTAGAGCTGGTACAGATAACTTTCAGGTTCGCGTCCGCCGACTCGACTCCGACCGCGTGTCATCCTAAGCGAGGACTTCAGTCCGAGTCGAAGGCCCTATAGCTTCAAGGCTTGGAAGCCCGCGAAGACGCGGCACACTGCCGTTCTGCAGAGGTACCCCTCCCCCCCTCAATTTTTAGTCCTGAAAATAAAGACCTTACCTTAAAATATTCAAAACGAAGGACTTCGTTTCGGCGCGAACCACCTCGTATTCCAATGACTTGCAGGTAACGCGAGAAATCGGCAATCATCGCCGGGTTAGCCCACCCACTCCGATTCCCCAAGCCTCACCCACGGCGGTTACATACCCATTCGGCTAGCGATCTGTCAAAGAACTTCGTTTCCGCTGCTCGCGCCCGGTTTACCGAAACGCCCCGGCGGTTTGGACACTAAGCCCAACCTACCAGCCTAGCAACGTGGGCCCGCTGTCAACAGGAAAAAACGCACGCCATAAAACGAAGGTAACCAATTCCCAATTTGGATACCAGTCGGCTCGTCCCAATCGCTCGGCACCGATTTTCACGCGCTGGAGCCGGGCGTCGCTTTAGCGAGGTGCCCGGCCGCCGTGTTGTTGTGAAACCAACTGAACCACCTCGGCCTTGCTGAGATCTTTCCGGGCAACACGCATGCCCACGATGCCATCCCTCGTTGTGAGGAGAGAGTCATGAAATCCAGGGACAACGATGCACAGAAGGGCGCCGTCGAGCAGGACCGCCGTCAGCAGAAGACCAACACCTCAATGCAGGGCCAGAACCCCCATCGCGATCAGGACCCGCTGCTGAAGTCTGCTAACAGCGACTTCCCCGAACGTGGTGAGAACGAAGAGCACACCGGGGAGCCGCGGGCCGAGAACCAGCTCGATCGCGACACCGAAGTGAATCCCGAAGGCCTGACGCAGGACCAGGACCCAGGCTTTCGCCAGAAGCGAAATCAGAACAAGAGCAAGGACGATCCGCTGGCAGCGTAGTTGCCCAAGCAACCGCGCTTGTCCGATCATCTCGACATGCCGTCAAGTTCAGGCAATGCCCTCGCCTGGGTACGGGATTCTTTGCGCCATCGCGGACTCGGCGGCAGCTTGCGCTATTACGCTCGCGAACTCATCGACATGCTTCGCGACCTGACACCTGAACGGCGCCGCTCCCGCTACGGCGATATCGATTTCGACTTCGACCACAACGTGGATACCACCTGGGCAACGGTCTCGTTGCGAACCCGGTTGCGGGAATGGCTCTCCGGCGGCCAGTATCAGCCTTCCGAGCCGGCCGCCTTTCGCGGGATGATCGATTCCATTCCCGCCCCGCTCGACGGCTTTACTTTTATCGATCTTGGCTCCGGAAAGGGACGCACGTTGCTCATGGCCTCGAGCTACCCGTTTCGGCGCATCCTAGGGATGGAGTTACTCGACGAGCTGAATGCGGTGGCGGTGCGGAACATCGCGCGTTATCGCAGCGACGAGCAGAAGTGCTTCGCGATCGAGTCGCGCGCTGGTGACGCGCGCCACTTCGAATTTCCCCCTGAGCCGATGGTGCTGTATCTGTTCAATCCGTTTCCGCGGCATATCTGGCGAGAGGTGCTGGCGAACCTGCACACGTCATTGCTTGCGGCTCCGCGTCCGCTTTACCTCATCTATCACAATCCCGTGCACGAGGACATCGTCGCTGCCGAGAAGTGGCTGCAAGAGCGCACGCGGACCCATCAATTCATTCTGTTCGAAGAAAATCAGACCCTTTCATGGGATTTGTCCTAACTTCATACCCTCAAATTCTGCTTGTACGGCGACTCATTTGTGCGGAATTGAGGTGCAGTACTGGATCAACCGCCACATTGTGGGCTGCTGTTGGCCGGCACCGATGAGCTGGAAAAGATCTTCACTCGCCAGGCGTTGGAATTGGAGCAGTGGCGCTCTAGGTTTCACGCCGGCCAATCGCTGCCGGGCATTTCGGAGCAGGAAGCAGCTGAAATCGTCGACTCAGAACTGGGCTACCAGCTGTCACCAGGACAAATCCGCAAACTGATCTCAAAATCCAAGATCGCGGATTTGCGCAACCGCGGCCAGCACACATACGTTTTGGCGAGACGACTCTTCTGGGTGATCAGGGAGTTGCAAACGGTCCAGAAGGGTTCACCAATTAAAAGATCGAGACTCGGGGCAGCTAAGTTGTGAAACCCTTCTGTCCTATTGCCATGATGATGGGCCTTATTAGAGATGGCGCCAGCTGCTGATGGAGGAAACCGAGCGCATAGGCGACGTTGGAAAATGTTAAATATCCGGGGCCTGCATCAAACCCGAAAACGGCGACACGAAAACCATGCTGTTTCATCTGTTTCCGGATAGCCGGTATCGTATTGCACCGATACACGGTCGGGAATACATCCTCTTCTTTTCGCTGAGGTTGTAGTCGAGCCAGAATTCGTGAATGAAAGCGGTTGGGCAGCAGCCTTGCGGCTAAACCAACATAGCTGATTGCATTCGTGGTGGCCACGAAGAGATAGCCGCCTTGTTTCAGTGTTCGCTGTGCCTCAGAGAACAGCAAGGATGGCTGGTGGAGATGCTCAAGAACACTATCGCAGACAATCAAATCTACCGATCCGTCAGCAAGCGGCCACTCACGGTCAACTGACAGCAGACGGAACTCATCAATCGTAGGATTATCTTTGGCGGCAGGATCGACGTCCAAGCCAATCACTTTTGCCACTCTACCCCTGAAGATCCGCAGGTCGCGGCGAAAGCTCACCGGGTCATCAAGATGGCGGGCTCTGCCACAACCGAAGTCCACCAGCAACGAGTCGGACCGGACCACTGCATTCACCCTGCTGTAAAACTGGATCACACCGTCACAGCGCGGGATTCCACCAAATAAGATCTCCGGGTAAAAACGAGGGTCGTACATCGGGAGTGCCATGTTGCTACGAAAACCCCTACACAGGCCTTAAGCGGAAACACAAAAGCACATCGCTGAAAACAGCATGAAATGATAAAGATAGTCTCGACGGGACGCTTTACACTCTCGCTCTCCCGACGACGCTCTCGATGCGTAAAATAGAGAGTAGCATTCCACTGCACGCGCCTAAAGCTTAATTATTATCAGTCAGACGTCCACGATCATGTGAACGTTGCAGGCGATCGCGCTGAGTGGTCATGGATTCAGCGTGCCGAGGCAATCGAGTCGCCCCGGGGCGGTCACTCGTTATCCTGATCTGGATCGATCACTTGGACTGCAGGTGGTGCGCGGCTGTTAAGTCCCTTATATTGCCGGTGACGCCCCAAGGCGCTGATACGCAACTCATCTATCAGTTTTGCCAGTAGCTAAACGCCCCACCGTGGGGTAATCATCTCCAAACACTGTTTGTGATCAAGCGCAGGTCGGTCGTGACTCAAGTCAGGATCATGCTCGTGGATGGCGACCGCACGACTCTTGAGGCTTTGAACGAGATGCTGACGTCGAGCTTTGAGATTGTGGGATCGCTGAGCAGTGGAATGGCAGTTATCGAACAAGCGCAAACTCATAACCCTGATGTCATTGTGCTGGGTGTTTCGCTTCGTGATATGAGCGGCTTTAGGATAGCGAAACTGTTACTGGAACGGAACTCCTCTAGGAAGATTGTATTTCTCTTAGACGATCAGGATATCGGCTTGCTGTGCCTTGCCTTCCAATTGGGAGCTGCTGGTTGCGTCCTGAAATCTCAAATGACTGACCTCGCCAGAGTGGTTGAAAAGGTAACTGGAGATCAGGAGTGTGGCCCTTCGTTGGAATTCTTTTTTCCCGAGAGTTGAACACCTGACTGAGCAAGTTTCCGTGCAGCCCGGCGATGGCGGTTATCTGAGGTCAGACGCGTGCCGCCTCGTCACGCCACGTGCAGCAACGACGGCACGTCCTCGTTTTGTTGCATTCCCCGGCTGATCGGAAAAACCCGTTGCCCCAAATGGCGCGCCCCGCCTGGCGCAGAGTGCCTCGAGGGCTCTTGGAGCCCCTCATTATTGGATTTTGCTCGTTGGCTGCAATGATTTATGCTCGCGTAGTGCTGCGGTAAGAACCGCTCGCCGGCCCTTTGCCGGCTTTGACTTCGGTGAATGCGCTGTGAAAATGAGGGCCGGGATCGGTGTTATGTCACGCTTGATGGCGATAAATCCACATGGAAACGACCTATGAGTGAGCGTACTGCGGATTGGGATCGCAACAGATTAGATGCTCCCCATTCGCCCACAGAAGGGCCAAGCGAGACCTGCGAGGAAATTGACCTCATAGAGGTTCTGATTATTCTCTCGCAGAAGAAGAGAATCGTGCTCGCGGTCACGCTCGCCGCGATGGCATTAGCAGCGATCGTGTCCTTCGTGATCCCTAATATGTACACTTCGACCACAACCATTTTGCCTCCCCAGCAGTCGCAGTCAGCGTTGACGGCAATGCTTGGACAATTGAGTTCCATTACCAAGTTGAGCGAAGCCGATGTAGAGTTCAATAATCCCGCCGACCTATTCATTGCGATGCTACAGAGCCGGGTCGTTGAGGACCGCCTGATCGACCGCTTTGATCTACGAAGGGTGTACTGGGTGGCGCATTACGAAGATGCTCGTAAGAAGCTGGAACGTCGCAGTTACATTGCTGCCGAACGCGAGGGGTTGATTTCGATCAGCGTCGCCGATCATGATCCACGCAGGGCAGCCGACTTGGCCAACGCCTATGTTGAAGAACTGCACACGATGAACTCGGAATTAGCGATTTCGGAAGCTGCCCAGCGTCGGCTTTTCTATCAACAAAAGGCGGATTCAGAACGTGAAGACCTCTCTCTCGCAGAGCTCGCACTGAAACGTGCTCAGGAGAAAACTGGCCTGGTGCAGCCCGACGCCCAAGCTAGATCGATCATTCAGAGCCTTGCTGACATGCGCGCTCAAGTAGCGATACAGGAAGTCAAAGTGCAAGCTATGCGTACATATGCTACATCTCAGAACCCTGATCTACGCCGGGCCGAACAGGAACTAGCCGGTTTCCGTGAGCAGTTGGCCAAGATGGAACGCAATACAGGCGATATCGGAAATGGTAATCTCGAAGTACCCACACAGCATTTACCAGAAGCACAGCTTGAATTAATCCGCCGGATGCGTGAGGTGAAGTATCACGAAACGTTGTATGAATTTCTCACAAAACAGCTGGAGGCCGCTAGGATCGATGAAGCCAAGGATGCCGTTGTCCTGCAGGTAGTTGACAAGGCGGTCGTGCCGGAGAAGAGGTCGGGACCCAGGCGAACCCTCATCGTACTCATCACGGGCGCAGCTGCGTTCCTGTTTTCCTGCGTAGCAGTATTCGTTACAGAGGGAATCCACCGCAAACAAGAAGATCCTCATGATCGCGCTCGTCTGGCCCTCCTACGAGATTCCTTGAAATTCTCCTCATGGCGACCATGAGTACTCTGCTTCAGCCCCTTCATATGATAGAGGCAGGAACCCCGGAGGGTCGATGATTTCACTGATCGTTGCGACTGTGAACCGCGTCGCTGAACTAGAACGATTGCTCGGTAGCCTGGATCTGCAGACTTACCAGGATTTCGAGGTCATCATCGTTGATCAGAACCCCGACGATCGAGTGCTTTCGGTGATCAAGCAACATCCAGGCCAAAAGATTCGTCACTTGCGATCCGGACGAGGCTTGTCGCGAGCACGTAACGTCGCGCTCCCGCACGCAACGGGAGAGATCATAGGCTTTCCCGATGACGACTGTTGGTATCCGCCGCAGCTCTTAAGCAGCATTAAGGAGGGTTTTGACGCGCACCCGGAGGCGGGCGCTCTGTTTGCAATTCTTCGAGATTCTGAGAACCGTCCCATCGGGCCCAAATGGGAGAATTCGGCGCGGTTTTGGGCCAAAAACGATGTCTGGATCCGAGGCATTTCCCCGGCGGGCTTCGTCAGACGCAGGGTCGCAGACGTAATCGGAACATTCAATGAAAAGATCGGGATTGGTGCCGCCACGCCTTATCAATCCGGGGAAGATGTCGACTATTTCATTCGCCCTCTAAGCTTCGGCTGGCGAATTTGGTATGACCCAAGCATTACAGTTCATCATCCTTCGTTCCACAGCCTCGATCGAATCACGGAAAGGAGCTATTCCTATGCCCTGGGAGGCGGCTACACGCTACGTGTGCACCGTTATCCGATTACCCGGTTCGTGAGCATCCTGATGCGTTCTGCTGGTGGGGCAGTGCTGTACTTTTTTCGCGGCCAGTCTGCTTTAGCAAAATCGTACTTGTGGCGCGGCGCGGGATTGCTCCGCGGTTATTTTTTCGGGCCGAGCGATCTGAAGAAGGCGCGTACACTGGCAGATTGAGCGGCGGCTCTCGTTTCGGATAGCATAAGCGTGCACTCACTGGGTTGAGACGTACCATGACCGAATTCGACCATTACATTACACAGCACCTGGGCCCCGTCTCTCTTCCAGGTACGGTGCGCCACAATGCCGCTTCTGCTCTCGAACATCACGGCAAACACTTTCCTTCGAGTAAAGATGCAGCCATTCTGGAGATTGGTCCAGGATTCGGAGCGTTACTCGACTGTCTTCACAATCGCTGCGGATATTCGAACGTCAGGGCTATCGATATTTCACCGGAAGTTGTAGCGGCCTGCAATCAAGTTCTACCGGGCAGCACCGTGCTGGCGGAGGACGCAGCGGCGACTCTAGGAAACTGGTCCGCAGAGTTTGATCTCATCCTCATGCTCCATGTTTTAGAGCACATGCCTAAAGGTGATGTGAATGCGGCTTTGCGAGCTGTTCGTGGGGCGCTCAAAAAGGATGGCAAGCTCATAGTCGAGGTACCGAACATCGTGCATCCGGTGACGGGGGCCTACAACCGCTACCATGACTTTACGCACACGATTGGATTCACTGACGAAAGCCTGGCGTTTGTTCTCCGGAATGCCGGATTTGAACATGTGACGGTCTATGGGTGTCGGATGCCGAGAAGCAACCCAGCCCGGTTTGTACAGCGTACGCTGCAGGATGCTGTGGAATTATTTGCAGCAGTGCGGCTACGCATATTCTTGCCGCGGCATTCGGTCAACCTGGCGACTGCAATTGGCGCCTGCGCGACAAAATGACCATTACATGAAGATGAATACGCCCCCTTTTTCATGAGAGGCTTGACGAATTGTTTCGTAATCGCAGCCGATTCGTCTCGATGCGGAGCGACGGCAGTCGAGCGAGCGGTTCTCTTCGAGGCCGGCGATCACACTCGCACTTTGGATACCAGCGACAAGTAGTATTCGATTTCTTACCGCCCTGAAGCGAGACTACTTCGCCACGCCGAAGCAGGAGGCGGAATATACGGGATTGAACGTGCGTGCCCGCGAAGCGATCTTATGAATATCTCGTGGCGTCAGCTACTTCGCAAGGTTGTCGACCTCGGACTGGGCGAGGCGATTACGCGTCTCAGCGGGATCGCAACGCTATTAATCCTGGCCCACCGGTATGGAGTACTCTTCGTTGGCGCCTATGCCTTGGCGCAGGGCATGCTGCAATACTCATATCCCATCATCGACTTCGGTCTGCGGCATGTGGGCGCGCGCTTGATTGCGACTAAGCCTCTTGCTGCTCGTGAGATCGTGCGGCAGGTGCAGCGGCGACGCCTGATCATGGCAAGCCTGCTTCTTCCGTGCCTGCTGCTTTATGCCAAGTTTGCGAAGTTCCCAACAGAGATACGGGTCTTCTTATTCCTCTTTGCGGCTACCGGTTCTTTGTACGCCGCATCAGTTGATTGGGTCGCATGGGGCAAAGAGCATCTGCGTCTGGCTGGGTTCGGCAGGGCGATTGTTCAAGTCAGCATTTTAACTTGCCTCCTCCTGGGAAGCAGATCCAGCAGTGTTCTCTGGTTTCTCTTGGCAGGGAATGTCATAGGTAATGTGATACAGGCGGGCTTGTTTTGGTACTGGTGGGAACGCAACAAGCCCTCGGAAAACCGAGAAATTTCGTCGACGGCAATCCAGAGGTCCCTCGCATGGCGGCGCACTAGCATAATGGGCCTCGCGTGGCTGTGTAATCTCGCATTCAACACAATCGATACCTTGATGTTGGGTGTTATGTCCAACGCTCAGCAAGTCGGGTTTTATAGCGTTGCCTATCGCTTGATGAACCAAATCTTGATCACCTACTATCTCATGACTATCGCTCTTTACCCTCAACTTGCACGCCAAGCTACACAAGATCGAATGAGCATGTTGCGGCCGCGAATTCTCGTCTCTCTGTTCGCTGCAGGGATGGCCATCGCACTTTTATTGGTGTTCTTCCGGCGGCCGTTGGTGATATTACTGCTCGGACGTCAGTTCCTGCCGGCCACCTTGCTCTTATGCTTGCTTTCCTGGGCCATTCCGCTCGATTTTCTGACTTCGTACTTGAGCAACGCCTACATCGCATGGGGCATGGAAAAAAGCATATTAGCGTGCACCGCTGTTGCAGCCGGGAGCAATATTGCTCTAAATCTAATCTGGATTCCGCACTATGGAGCGACAGCGGCTGCGGTAAATACGCTTATCAGCTACGTTGTCTTCCTCGCGAGCTTAGCATTTGCGGGACGCTCTGCGAAAGAACTTAGTGTTACTGGCGAGCCAATTACAGAAGTGACGGTGTAGGGTGTCTCAGGCAATCCGTAATTATTGTGTTTTGCTCGATTACTCAGGTGGTTCGCCAGTGCTGACCTTCCAATAAGGACGCCGTAGCTTCCTGCGCAGTGACCGCCATAGAATGGCGGCAGGTCGCGAGAGCAACCAGAGTACAGAGCCGCTGGTAAATAGCCTGCGAAGACCTCGAAGGGTTCGAAACTCCTTTATTTCTTCAAGTGCCAAGGCAGTCGAGTACGTCATACGTCGGTAAGCTGCGACTTGAGGGTCTAGGCAGGCGGCCCATTGCTCGACGATTGAAAGTGGCTCCGCATGTAGCCTAAGGCGATGCTGATGGGAGCGGGTCATGCTGGCAGCATGAATCCGATAACGGCAGACGACCTCTTGGACGGCGCGCGCCTTGTAACGACGCGCAATGGCTGTGTAGAGGTAATAGTCGGGAACTACCTGAATCGAGTCGGGTATTCCCCCGACTTCTGCGATAGCGGATCGGTGCAGCATGACCGAACTCATGGCGATGAAACAAGCATCCCGAAAGAGGCTCGGAAATATGTCACCTTCTGGCAACGCCGTGAACTCATGTGCGTAATCGTAGTCACGAAGGTTGCCGCGGTGTCGGTTGAAAAGCACAGTGCGGCCGTAGATGATGCCGACGTTGTGCTCTGCCAGCGGTATCTGCTTCTCCAGTTTGCACGGCAGCCAGATGTCATCTTGGTCGAGAAACGCGAGCCAATCTGCCGTCGCTTGGCGTATGGCGCGGTCGCGGGCTTGACCCAGCGGCACCTCTTCTGGAGAGAGAAAGTAGCGAAGTCGTTCTTCGCGATATTCGTCTATGATTTTGGCGCTGTTATCCGTAGAGCAGTCGTCCCAAACAATCAACTCCCAGTCTGATACCGTCTGCGCCATTACGCTGTCCAGCGCTTCGCGCAGAAAGGCAGCTCCGTTGCGAACATTCATGATGATGCTGACCAGGGCCATTGGGCGCTCGTGTCTATCGTACATTTCCCCTTGACGTCTACGTACTTCGAGAACACACTGAGGAGCGGCCCACAGTTGTATTCAGTAGAACAGGTTAAACAGGTGGCCGCATCGCCATGGATAGTGGATTCTTGCCAAGGAATGTCCTAATGACAACTGCGTACGGCTGATAAGCGTACAGAAGGCAAATCGTACCATGACGAAGGCGGTGTGACTCACTGTCTTGAGATTACGACGATCCCCTGCAAGCTCGCAGCCCGAGCTTAATCGAGTATCTGCCGTTGGGAGGAAACTGTGCACGGCCATGCAGAGCCTGCTGCGATAACTCACGATTCGTTTTTTCGCTCCTGCACGGCAGCGGTTGAGATACTGACGGGTTTAGGCGTAATCGCTTTAGGAGCACTGTTCTACACTATAGGTTGGTTGACCATAAATGCGGCGGTCGTGTTGTGTGTAGGCCTACTCCTCTCCCTGGTCTTGTTGTCATGGACGCGCTTCGATCAGGGTCGTCATCCATGCTTCCTATTTATCTGTACCCTGACGCTACTTCAAGGCGGACGCCTATTGACATACTGTCTAGGGTACCTCCCGCGCCCAATGCGAGTGGGAGGTTTTTCCCAATATGGCTTTGACCTTAGTAGAGATGAGGCCGGAATCGTTTTGCTGTGTCTCGCGCTTTCGGCAATGTGTATATATGCTCCCTGCCGATGGAAGTATCGTCTGTGCTCGCCTCTTGCAAGTTCTACTGCGACACGATATCTCTCATATCTATACTTAATCTTCGCGGTCACTGTCCCCATACAGATCTACAAGAGTTACTGTTACTACAAATACATACGAACACATGGCGGCTATATTTATTTCTTTCTAAACCATGCAGGAGTAGCATCCAGCGTTCCCCTACTGGTTCGCGCGGTTTCCCTCCTTACTTTACCCGTTTTTGTCGCGATCTTCGTCCTGGAAAAAAAGCGACAGCTTGTTTACATGACGACGGTTATATACTTTACATCCAATATATTCACTCTTTTGCTGGGCACCCGGGGAGCATTATTCGCACTAGCGCTCGCATTATGGTATGTAGCTGGCCTGAAATCAAAGCACAAACGTAAGTTGGCTGTATTGGCATCTCTTGTCATTGCCTTAATTCTCGTCGGAGACGTGATACAGACATTCCGGGAAGATTCGAGCAGTTTAAGTCAATATACTTTTGCGCCAATTAAGTTTGTGATGCTCCAAGGCAGTTCGATAGAAGTGACGGAGACAGCTGTGAGGTACCGAAGCATATTCTCGCCATATGCTATCTATTATCTCATTCATGAACTGCAAAATGCGTTTGTGGCAAGTGATGTAACCAACTACTTTAGGGGTAAGTCACTCGCGTTCGATGTCCCTGTGCTGCTGGATCGGCGTGCGTTCAATCTGGGGCACGGTACCGGTGCGTCCTATGTCGCCGAAGCTTACGTTATCGGAGGTATTGCAGGAGTAGCAATAGTCTCGGTGTTAATTGGTGTGGGCCTTCGGTGCCTGTACTATCTCAGTAATAATGTGCTGTCCCTGATTATAGTGGCTCTAATATTGCCCGATGTCCTGATAATGCCGCGAGGGAATCTTCTAGATTGGCTGTCAGTTTTGCTAAAGTATGCCATCTTGCTTCTCATCTTATACACCGGTTGGCTCTTATTCGGGTTCATTGTCTGGCTCAAGAAAGCAAAGGCGTAGGTAGATAACTTTGGCGGACCATCCGCTGCGACAACGTGCCGGAACTAGCCAGCCGTCATTTCCTGGCTTGGTGCTTGGAACGGCAGATCGAGCCGCTGTACATTCCTCCGGGCAAAGCGACGCAACGTGCGCCCGCCAGTAAAGCACCCTGCCGCCGCCCAGAACATCTTGTTAGCGCATTGTCTCCAGTGCGGCCATGCAGTTCGCGTAACCACGACCGAGCGCCGGCAGGCGCGACGTCAGCTTAGCCCAGGACGGAGGCCGGCGCAGCGGCCGGAGTCCTGGGTGGGGAAAGAAAACAGCCCCAGTCCCGGCAGGGACGGCATGTGGTCGGCGAGCGCCGTGAGCAATTTGGTTCGCGACCCCGGTACGGTGTGACCACGCGCAAAGAGTAAAATCGGAATCGGTGACTCGCCTGCTCGATCGATCCAATCGCCTGCTCCAATATTCCGTCTTTCCTCATAAATCCACCCTGCTGGTTCGCACCGGCACCGAGGCGCCGTATGCCCGCTGAGCGCCTGCAAAAAATCATCGCCGCTGCCGGCATTGCTTCGCGGCGCAAAGCCGAAGAACTGATCGCCAACGGCTTCGTTTCGGTCAACGGCCAGATCGTCACCGCCCTCGGAACGAAGGCCGATCCCGAACGCGACCACATCAAGGTCAACGGAAAGCTGCTCCACGGCCCCGAACGCCACGTCTATCTCCTGTTACATAAGCCAAAGGGTTACGTGACCACGGTCACTGATCCGGAAGGCCGTCCTAAGGTATTAGATCTAGTGCGGGGGATTTCCGCGCGGGTGTACCCGGTCGGCCGCCTCGATTACTTGAGCGAGGGCCTGCTGCTGCTGACCAACGATGGAGAGCTGGCGCAGAAGCTGACGCACGCTTCGTCGCACGTGCCGAAGACGTACCTGGTGAAGGTAAGCGGCAGACCATCGGCCGAGCAGATTGAGCGGCTGCGGCGTGGGATCGCGTTGCCGGCAGAGCGCGCTCCTCTGAAGACGCCGGCGGGCGAGCCGGTAAGCCAACAGCGGCGTCGCTCGGAAGCCGTGCGCACCGCCCCGGCGCGAATTCAAATGCTGCGCGAGGCCGAGAACCCCTGGTACGAGGTAACGCTGATCGAAGGACGCAATCGCCAGATCCGGCGCATGTTCGAAGAGATCGGCCACCACGTCGAAAAGATCAGGCGCGTGCGCTACGGCCCGCTGACGCTCGACGTAGAGCCAGGCAAATTCCGGCATCTAACAAGCAGGGAAGTAGAGCAGTTAAAGGCGGCATCAAGCAGAACGCAGAAGAAATCAGGACGTGGCACTTAGCACTTGTCCATAGTGGCACTTTGCGCGTAGCAGTAGTAGCTGTTGCCTGAATGCTGAATGCTAATTGCTAATTACCGCCTCTCCGGAGCTAGAATGACAAACTTCAGCAAGCTGGTCCCCGAGCACGTACAAAAGCTGGCCAGCTACAAACCAGGCAAGCCGCTGCGGCAGGCGGAATTGGAGACAGGCGTGCGCTGCATCAAGCTGGCGTCTAACGAGAACCCCTTCGGACCATCGCCGTTGGCGATCGAAGCACTAAAGGCAGGGACGACCGACAGTCATTTCTATCCCGACAACGGCGTTGTCGAGCTCACCGCGCGACTGGCGGAGATTCATGAGGTCGATCCCAGTCAGATTCTGGCTACCGCCGGCTCAACTACGCTGCTCGACATCGTCGCACGGACACTGCTCGGCCCCGGTCTGAACGCGGTCACCAGCAAGCTGTCGTTCATCGTCTACCCCATCGTCACCCAGGCTGCCGGCGCGCACCTTATCGAGGTGCCGACGCTCAACGACGGCTACGACCTCGACCGCATTCTCGCCGCCGTCGACAGCAACACGCGCATTGTTTACCTGGCGAATCCGAACAATCCCACGGGAACCGTTGTCGCCGCTGACGTCATCGACCGTTTCCTCGATCGCTTGCCGTCGCACGTCATCACGATCCTCGACGAAGCCTATTATGATTTCGCCAGCTATTTCGCAGCCGAGCGCGGCTTCGATTATTCGCACGCGATTGACTATGTTCGCGCGGGAAGGCCTGTCATCGTCCTTCGGACTTTCTCCAAGGCGCACGGCCTTGCCGGACTGCGTGTTGGCTACGGCATCGGACCGGCCGAGCTGATGGGCTATCTCGCGCGCATGAAGCCGGCGTTCATGGTGTCATCGCTGGCCGAGACGGCGGCCCTGGCCGCCCTCGCCGACGAGCCGCATGTGCAACGCGCGGTTGAAAACAACGCCGCGGGCGCGATGCTGCTCACACCTGCAATTGCTGCAATGGGCATCCGCGTCGTGCCCACCTGGGCGAACTTTCTCTTCTGTCACGTGGGAGAAGATGCCGCCCCTCTCTGTCAGCTTATGCAGGAAGACGGCGTGATCGTCCGTCCCATGACCGGCCCGTGGCGAGCCCCCGACGCCTTCCGCGTCACCATCGGAACTCCGGAGCAGAATGAGCAGTTCCTCGCGGCGCTCAAGCGAGCACGAGCGCGAGTGCCACAGCTGAAATAGGGAACCTGAACCTACCTGGAACAAGAGCTTCGAAGAGTCTTGCATCGCGACCAATAGATGGACTAAACTAAGTAAACTTAGTCCACTATGAAAACCGTAAATATCCACGAAGCCAAGACGCATCTCTCCAAACTGGTCGACGAAGCGGCGAAAGGTGAACCTTTCATCATCGCCAAAGCAGGCAAGCCGATCGTTAAAGTAATCGCGGTGGGCGCTCCAACCGGCTCCCAGGTTCGCAGGCTAGGATTTATGGCCGGGCAGATCAGGGTGCCTGATGATTTCGACCGGATGGGCAGCCAAGAGATCGAGCGCCTGTTCGACGGAGGCGAATGAAATTCCTGTTGGACACGCATCTGCTGCTATGGGCGGCCGGTGAGCCGAGGCGGCTATCGACAGCCGCACGGCGGCTTATGAATGAGCCGGAAAATCAGCTCTTGTTCAGCGCGGCCAGCCTCTGGGAGATAGCCATCAAGCGCCGATTGGGGCGCGAGGATTTTCAGGCTGATCCGCGGCTGCTACGGCGGGGTTTGATTGAGAACGGCTACGACGAACTGCCGATTAAGGGCGATCATGTCGTCGCTACTGAAGGCCTCCCACCCATTCACCCGGATCCTTTCGACCGCGTCCTGGTAGCACAAGCGACCGTGGAGGGCGTCACTCTTCTGACAGGTGATTCCATCCTGGCGCAGTATCCCGGTCCAATTCGGCTCGTGTGAACTTAACCCTTGACAATGCGCTCCGCCTACTGTACAGTGTATGTGTACAGTAAACAGTGGCTGACGATCTCACATTGCGCATCGATCTGGATTCCGCCGTTCCCGCTTACCGCCAAATTGTCGACGGGCTGCGGATTCTGCTGGTCAGCGGAAGACTCGCTGCTGGCGCGGAGTTGCCGTCGGTCCGCCGGATGGCGACGGACCTCGGTGTGCACTTCAACACCGTTGCCGAAGCCTATCGAACGCTGGCCGACGAAGGCTGGCTCGACCTGCGGCACGGGCGCGGCGCACGGGTTGTCAGCCGTGATGCTCCGGCGGCGAGCCGCGAGCATTTGGAGGAGTTCGGTCATCGCCTGCGCGCCTTGGCTGCCGAGATGATGGCCAAAGGGGCCCCTGCCGCGAAGCTGCGCTCGCTGATGCGCACCGTGGCCGAGGAGTTAGAACCATGAAGCCCGAAATTTCTTTGATCCTGTTTCTTCAAGTGGTATTCGTGGCGGTGGTGTTTCAGTTCATGCCACTGCTCACGCGCCCCGGCATTTTCTTCAGCGCTACGGTCGATCCGGAATTTCCGCGAAGCGCCGACGGGCGTCGCCTGCTGCGATCCTATCGGCTGCAGGCCGCATTGTGGGCGACAGGCGGAATCCTCGTGGGCCTGTTTGTCTTACCGGGTCGACCGGACTACCGAATGTTGGCGCCCATGCTACTGGTCATTAGCGGGACCATTTTCAGCTACTGGCTCAAGTTCCGCGAAGTCCACGCGCGCTACGGAACTCGCTCGCCAGAGATTCGGCGCGCAGAATTGTCAGCCCGTCCCTCGACGGAAAAGTTCAGCCCATGGGTCTGGCTTCTGCCTTTTGTAGCGCTCGCCATCACCGCCGTCTATCTCTACCTGCATTGGGATGCGGTGCCGCAGCGCTTTCCGGTGCACTGGGGCGTCGATGGCCAGCCCAACCGCTGGGCCTCGCGTGATCCGCAGCACGTCTATGCGCCCCTGCTGATGGGCGGCGCCATGAATCTCTTCCTGCTCGGTTTCGGATGGCTGCTCTCAAGGTTGTCGCGAAACACGGTCATGCGCCACGTCACGATCCGCATCATGGAAGTCCTGCTCTATCCCATGACCTTCACCTTCATCATCGTCGCGCTGCTGCCCTTCGGACTGATCGTACCGGTGTGGTTGATTCCCGGGTTGATGCTGGTTTGTGTCGCCGTGCTGATCGTTTGGTCGTACCGTCAGATCTCGGTGCCGGCCACTGTCGACGCGGTTCCCGAACCGCAAAGCGACGCGTATTGGAAGGCCGGGATGTTCTACTACAACCCAAGCGATCCCGCGATCTTCGTCGCTAAACGGGTTGGCATTGGTTACACGCTGAACTTCGCCAGCAAGTGGGCGTGGATTGTGCTGGGGGCAACACTTGCCTTCATCGCAATATCGATTTTCCTCGGCGCGCACGCGCACGCGTGAGGCAAAACTAGGGCGCGCTGCGCACTGTCTCGGTCTGCGCCGCCGGCGCCATCATCGGTAGCCGCGCCGCGCCATACAGGCCGGCGTCGCTTCCCATCAGCGCAATCGTCACTACGGTGTGCTTCTCGCCGGGCTTTACTTTGTCCGGAGCAGTGATGGAATAAATGAACGAGCGGAACTTCAGCTCCTCGAACATGGCAGGCGCGAAGGCATCCCAAGCGCTGGAGACGCCGCCGCCGATCACGTACATGGGCAGATTGAGCGCGTTGATCATCGATCCGATGCCAATCGCCAACGCACGGCCGACGCGCCGGTAAATCTTCTGCGCCGACTGGTGTCCCTGGATCGCCAGCTGATAAATTCCTCGCGAAGTGAACTCGACATTGCCGCGCGCCGAATCGGCGAGGTCTGGCGCTTCGCCGCTTTCGATCGCCTCACGCGCCATGCGCACAATCGCCGTGGCCGAAGCATACTGTTCGAGGCAGCCGCGACTGCCGCATCCGCAGGGATGGCCTTCCGCCTCCACCGTGAAATGTCCCAGCTCGCCCGCCATGCCGTTGACCCCGTGCCAGAGTCGCCCATTGAACACCAGGCCGCCGCCGACGCCTGTGCCCAGCGTATACATCGCCATGTGATCAGTATTGCGCCCGGCGCCGAGCCACTTCTCGCCCATCGCGGCAGCATTCGCATCGTTTTCCAGGATGACCTTGGTTGACAGCTTGCGCTCGATCTCTTCGCGCACCGGAAAATTCGCCCAGTCCTGCAAGTTAGGCGAGCGCATGATGATGCCCGTATCCATGTCAATAAAGCCGGGCACGCCGATGCCGATGCCCGCCAGGTCGCCCGAGCTGCGATGCTTCGCCGTCAGCGACTGAATGGCATCGCACATCTCGCGAATGACGAAATCGCGGCCCTTATGGACTTCGGTTCCGGTAGTCACTTTCTCCAGCATCTTGCCTTCGCCGCTCACCGCGGCAATGCGCAGGTTGGTCCCGCCAAGATCGACGGCGATGGAATAAACGCTCATGAGGACCTCCGGTCTGCTTTCACTGGTAGAGATGGGCGAGGGGGCTAGGGTTTAGGGGCTGGGGACTAGCAAGAAGTTCTGCGATCCACCCTTCACCAATCCCAAGCCCTTGATCCCAAGCCCCTGGCCCCGTTTTCTCTGTGCCTCTGTGTCTCTGTGGTGAATCTACTTCTGACAATGCGGGCAGTAATGACTACTGCGTCCTGCGATGATAACGCGCTTGATGGGAGTTTTGCAGACCAGACACGGCTCGCCCTCGCGTCCATAGACTCTGTGTTGCAATTGGAAGAATCCTTCACGGCCTTCAGCGTCGACATAATCGTTAATCGACGAGCCGCCGAGCTTGATCGCCTCACGCAGAACCTCGCCCAGCGCGGCGTGCAGCCTCTGTAACTCGACATGGGTGAGGGAAGAGGCGCGCCGCCGCGGCCGGATTCCCGCGCGAAACAGCGATTCATCCGCATAGATGTTGCCCACGCCGCTCAGCAGTTTCTGGTTGAGAAGCGCGCTTTTGATCGGCGTCTTACGATGGCGGAATAAGGCGACGAAGCGATCGACCTTGGCATCCAGCGGCTCATCGCCCGGAGCGGCAAAGCCGGCGGCGTCCTTGGAATCGATTCGCACCACTGCCAGCCGGCCGAAACGGCGGTAGTCGACGAAGCGCACCTCACGCCCGGAAGCCAGCTTCAGCACAGCATGCGTATGTTTCGCCATCTCGCTGTCCGGCGTGGCAACCAACAATTGTCCTGTCATTCCGAGATGAACGATCCACTGAGCGCGAACCGCCGGTCGCGTCGACCCTCCGGCTGAAGACTTTCGCCGTGCGCTTCTTGTCCTGCCAACTTGCTTTTCCAGATCAAAGACGATGTGCTTGCCAACCCGCCGCACATGCACGATGCGCGAGTGCTCCAGCACGGTTGAGATCTCGGCGGCGGACGATTTCAGCGGCTCAGGCTTCGAGCCCAGCCAGACGGACTCAACAACGTCGCCCGCAATGCGGCTGTCGAGTCCGCGTGCGACCGTTTCTACTTCGGGTAGTTCGGGCATTGAAACCAGTGTAAGCGAAAGACGCTCCTCGCTCTTCGCTCTCCGCGGTTCGCTCTGTGCGAACCCAATTCTGAGTCACAACTTGGCGATTTGCGTCTTATGTTCATGCCATAACAAATCCCACAGCCGCTTGGCCGAAAGCGAAATGCGAACCGCGGCCACCGATACGTTTTCCCATCCCGGTCCTCCAATCTCCAGCCGCTCCTTTGACATCGCTTTGCGACTGAAGAATAATTTAGCAGTCAGCTTCGGCTCTGCCGCCGCTCTTCCTGTCCCTGGTGCTTTCCCGGTAGCGAATTCTGCGGCAAGCCGATGGGCAGTCCACGCCAACGCGCTGACGAAGAAGAGGTATCTATGCGTAAACGTAACCGGCAACGGGGATTTACCCTCATCGAGTTGTTGATCGTGGTAACCATCATCTTGATCATTGCCGCGTTCACTATCCCCAAGCTCACCAAGTCGACGATTCCAGCGCACGAGGCTTCTGCGATTGTCAGCATCAAGGCCATCAATGAAGCCGAGATGGTGTACGCCAGCAGCCATCCCGACCTCGGCTTCACACCCGATCTGCAGATGTTGGGCGGAACCGCCCAGGGCGGCGGTGAGCAGACGATCGACAATTCGCTAGCCAGCGGGCGCAAGAGTGGTTACACGTTTACCTATACGGCCGGCGAGAAGGTCAACGGCGCGGTCCGGTCGTACACCATCACCGCCGTACCGGACCAGGTGGGTACCACCGGACAACGTCGCTTTTTCAGCGATGAATCCGGCGAGGTCCACTACAACGCCGATGGAACTGCCGACGTGAGCAGCCCGGTGATCAGTAATTAGGCCTGTTTTGCACACCAGCAGCCGCCCGGCGGCATTTGTTTTAGCCGTGGGCGTAAGCCTGCGGTGAAGGCGTTTTAAACCAGGGGCCGCAGAGCGGCGGCACGGGTTGCGACACAACCGAAGCCGGCTTTAGCCGGCCGCACAAGTGACATTTGTCTCGACCTATCCATCAATCGGCAAATCCGCCGCGTAATCAAATTCGATCTCATCCAGCTCCGCGTGCATTCAAACTCCTGGCGCTTATCGCGATTCTTTCCATATTTGCTGTCTCGTCAGCGGCCCAGGACGTGCACGCACTCGCCTCAAAGGTCGACCAGCATTACGATCACATGCGTACCCTTGAGGCCCAGTTCACGGAAACCTACACCGGTGCCGGCATGTCCCGTACCGAAAGCGGCACCTTACTCCTGAAGAAGCCCGGCCGCATGCGTTGGGACTACGATCAGCCGCGTCCCAAGCTCTTCCTCACCGACGGCCAGAACGCGTGGTTCTATGTTCCCGGCGAGCGCCAGGCACGGCGCACGCCAGTCAAGCAGCTCGACGACCTGCGTTCCCCTCTACGCTATCTGCTTGGCAAAACAAAGCTCGAGAAAGAACTCGATGGCCTTTCCCTCGCGCCCGATCAGAAACCTGCGGTTGCCGGCGACGTCGTGCTACGAGGCGTTCCCAAAGGCTTGCGCGATCGCGTCGAGCAGACCCTGCTGGAAGTTTCCCCCGATGGGCTGATTGTCCGCATCGTAGTGCAGGAACTGGATGGCTCGATGACGGAATTCCGCTTTCTTCAGCAGAAGGAAAACGTCGAAATAACAGACGCAGAATTCCACTTCGTCCCTCCGCCCGGCGTCGAGGTGGTAGCGGGAACGGAGTTCATGGAATAGCCATCAGCATTCAGCACTCAGCATTCAGCCACCCAGGGTTGACTGCCCTGCACTTTATTTTTGCCGCCTGGCCAGAGGGCTCCTTAATGGAAAACCACGGCAAGGGCTGAGTGCTGACTGCTGAATGCTGATTGCTAAACTGTTACACTAAGCTCAACACCGCTCCTAAGGCATCTTCTTCAACTATGGCCGAATACACCATCAAAATGGCCGACGAGCGGGGGCACGTTCTGGAGCAAGTTGAGAACGGGGCCTCGGAGGCTGAAATCCGCGACCGCTTCGCGCAGCAGGGCTTTTACGTCTATTCGATCCGATCGAAGGGCCTGCTTTCAGCCGAACTGAACCTGCCCCGCCGCCGGAAGATCAAACAGGACCAGTTTGTCATTTTCAATCAGCAGTTCGTGACGCTCATTCACGCCGGCCTGCCGATCATCCAGTCGCTCGAGTTGCTGATCAAGCGCCAGCGCAACGCTTTCTTCCGTTCCGTACTGCAGAATGTGCGTGACCGCGTGCGCGCCGGCGAGCTGCTCTCGGAGGCCTTCGCCGCGCAGAATGTCTTTCCCAAGGTCTACACGACCACCCTCCTGGCGGGCGAAAAGAGCGGCAACCTTGAGGAGGTCCTCGGCCGCTACATTTCGTTTCAGCGTCTGGCAGTGAGCTTTCGCAAGAAGCTGATTTCCTCACTGGTATATCCCACCCTGCTGGTGGCCGTTCTGATCGTGATGTTGACCTTCCTCATCACCTTCGTCGTGCCGCAGTTCGCGATTCTGTATAACACGCTGGGAGCCGAACTGCCGCCGATGACCTCCATGATGCTGGACATCGGTGTCAATGCGAAGCATTACTTCTTCTACGCTCTCGCCGCGCTCGTCCTTGCGGGCTTCTTCCTCTGGCGCTGGATGAAGAGCGATACCGGCTCGACCCAGGTTGACCGCATCAAGTTGAAGACGCCGCTGCTCGGCGAGATTTGGCTCAAGTACCAGGTTGCGGTCTTTTCGCGGATGCTTTCGACCCTGCTCTCCGGCGGACTGCCCCTGGTACCGTCGCTGGAAACGGCGGGCGAATCGATGCAGAGCCGCCTGATGGCGCAGGGCATTGAGAGCTCTACGCGCGGTGTTCGCGAAGGACGAGGACTGGCTCGCAGCCTGGAAGAGACGCAAGTTTTTCCAGAGATGTCGGTGGAGATGATCGAAGTCGGCGAGTCCACCGGCGCGCTGCCGGCGATGCTGAACTCGATTGCCGAGTTCTATGAAGAAGACGTACAGAACGCGCTGGCTACGGCCATGTCGCTGATCGAGCCCGTCATCCTGATTGTGATGGGCGTCGTCGTGGCGTTTGTGCTGATCTCGCTGTATCTGCCGATCTTTAGTTTGGGATCAGCGGGATTGCATTGAAGCAGCTATTAGCTTTTAGCAAGCAATGGTGCAGCACTTGAATATTGAGAGCTAGTGAAAATCTGGAACAGACCGGTTAGCTAAGAGCATAAGAGCTAAACGCTAAGAGCCAACCCGAAACTGGAACCTGAGGTTTTATGGCAGAACCACCCAAAGCAATTTTCGTAGGCGGCAATGGCGGGCTTGCGACAGGCGACGAGATCGAACGCGGCAAAGATCTGGCGCGGCGCTATCGCTGTGAGTTCGTAGACCTGAAGAACTTCCACATCCAGCACGAACTCTTCCGCAAGATCCCGGTCGACCTGATGTTCCGCTACAACTTCGTGCCGTTGGAAGACAAACCCGACGGCCGCCTGCTCATTGCCATCGCCGATCCCAGCCAGTTGATGATGATCGACGAGATCGGCTTGCTCCTGAGCCGCCGCATCTGCACCAAGGTTGCTACGCTCACGCAGATCAACGACATCCTGAAGAAGACCGAGCAGTCGCAGCGCGTGCTGGAAGAAGCCAGCGAAGGCTTCGCGCTCGACGTCATCGCGGAAGACGAGAACGCCGACGAGACGATTTCGATCGAGAAGCTGACGGCCGAAGCCGATATCAGCCCCATCATCCGCCTGGTCGACACGACAATCTTTACAGCGTTGCAGCGCCGCGCCAGCGATATTCACATCGAGACGCGCGACGACTCCGTCGTCATCAAGTACCGTATCGATGGCGTCCTCCAGCAGGCGATGCAGCCCATCGCGAAGGAGCACCACTCGACGATCATCTCGCGTATCAAGGTCATGAGCGAGCTGGACATCTCCGAGCGCCGCGTGCCGCAGGATGGCCGCTTCCGCGTGCGCTACAACGCGCGCTCGATCGACTTCCGCGTCTCGGTCATGCCCTCGATCCACGGCGAAGATGCCGTGCTCCGCGTGCTCGACAAAGAGTCGATGAGCGAGAAGTTCCACAAGCTCACCCTCGACGTTGTCGGCTTCAGCGACGAGGACCTCCGCAAGTTCCGCCGCTATATCAAAGAGCCGTACGGGATGGTGCTCGTCACCGGGCCAACCGGCTCCGGCAAGACCACCACGCTCTACGCGGCGCTGAACGAAATCAAGTCCGACGAAGACAAGTTCATCACCATCGAAGACCCGGTCGAGTACCAGATTCGCGGCATCACGCAGATTCCGGTAAACGAGAAGAAGGGCCTGACCTTCGCCCGCGGCCTGCGCTCCATCCTGCGTCACGATCCCGACAAGATCATGGTCGGCGAAATCCGCGACACCGAGACGGCGCAGATCGCCATCAACGCCGCGCTCACGGGTCACCTGGTCTTCACCACCGTGCACGCCAACAACGTGGTTGACGTGCTCGGGCGATTCCTGAACATGGGCGTGGAGGCGTACAACTTCATTTCCGCGCTGAACTGCATCCTGGCGCAGCGCCTCTTCCGCGTCATCTGCGAGTTCTGCAAGAAAGAAGTGCACCACCCGGTTGAAGAACTGGAAGCCAGCGGCCTCGATCCGAAGGAATGGGCAAGCATTCCGTTCTACGAAGGCGAAGGCTGCATCGAGTGCGCCGGAACAGGCTTCCGCGGCCGCAGCGCCATCCACGAATTGCTGGAGCTGACGGACAACGTCCGCGAGATGATTCTCGCCAAGAAGCCGAGCAGCGAAATTCGCCGTGCCGCTAAAGACGAAGGAATGCATTTCCTTCGCGAGTCGGCGCTTGATAGAGTGAAGCGGGGCCTCACCACGCTGAAGGAGATCAACAAGGTCACCTTTATCGAGACGACGAGATAGAACAAGCAATTAGCAATTAGCTAACCCTTAACCGTGTCATCCTGGGCGAGGAGCGTAGCGACGAGTCGAAGGACCACTATATTGCGTCAGCTGCTGGTGGGGAACAAACGAAGCAGGGCTGAACAAACACCGTGAATACGACATCCCACATTTCGCGCCCGCGTGTTGCCTGCGAGATCAGCGCCGATCGCGTGGTTGCGGCGCGCATCTCCGAAGAGGGCAAGGCCATCGAAGCGGCTACCGCTTACGCCTTGCCTCCGGATTTGCTCACACCGGGCTTGCAACAGGCAAACCTGGCAGACCGCTCGAAGGCTGTTCCGGTTTTGCGCGACTCGCTGAACGCCGTGGCGGGACGCACGCGCGACATCTGCCTGATCATCCCGGATGCGACCACCCGCGTCATGCTGCTCGACTTCGACACACTTCCCGACAAGGCCCAGGACGCCGATGCCGTGGTGAGATTCCGCCTGAAGAAGTCTCTGCCCTTCGATGTCGAACAATCGGCGGTGTCCTTCGATCGGCAGGGCACCAGCAATCCCATCCGCGTTGTAGCCGCGGTCACTCCTCGCAGTGTGTTGGACGAATACGAATCGCTGGTGCGTGAGGCCGGCTTCAATCCGGGTTCGGTGCTGCCTTCGATGGTGGCTGCTCTGGGACTGGCCGACGCGTCGCGTCCCGCCATGATCATCAAGGTCGAACGCGGCACCACAACCTTCGCGATCGTCGATCAGAACCAGCTGCTGCTGTATCGCGCGCTGGAGAATGGCGGCGCTACGGTCACGGGCGAGTCCCTGGTGGATGACGTGAACACGTCGCTCGTGTATTTCGAAGACCGCTACGGAGTAGCCGTTGACCGCGTGCTGGTGACGGGTGTGCACTCGGCGCAGGCATTGCAGGAAGCCTTCAGCAACGGCTCTAATATTCGGGTGGAAGAGCTGGTCTCCAGCACGGCGGCGGTCACCGCCGCCGGCAATGTGCCGCGTTCGGCCCTGGCCGGAGTCCTGGGGGCATTAGTTTCCTGATGCGCATCAACATCAATCTCGCCAGCCAGCCGTACGAGGTCGCCCGCGAATACAAGCGCCGGATGACGCTCCTGATTGCCGCCCTGGCGGTGGCGGCGGTTGTGCTCCTCGGTTACATCTTTTATCAGCGGGCGCACTCACGCGGCATCAATCGCCAGCTTGCGGATGTGCAACGGCAGATCGATTCGCTGAACCATGAGGAGTCGCAGGCGCGAGCCATTCTGAACAAGCCTGCCAACCGCGGCATTGCCGACCAATCCGAGTTCCTGAACGACCTGTTCGCCCGCAAGTCGCTGTCCTGGACGCACATCTTCACTGTCATGGAAAAGATCATGCCTGCGGGTATTCACGTCGTCTCCATGAAGCCGGAGTTCAGCAAGACCAACGACCTGGTGCTGCATGTCATGGTCGCCACCGACTCGCGGGATCGTGCTGTGGAGTTGGTGCGCAACATGGAGAAATCGGCACACTTCCGGCAGCCGCAGGTGGTGGCCGAGACGGTTGTGACGGGTACCAGTGAACAAGGCCAGGCGGGCAACATTCAATTTGACATCGCGGCGGTGTACCTCCCCAGCGCCGGCGGGGACGAGGAGACGTCCGATTCCGGCACGACGACGGCACAGAATATGAATGGCCCCGGTGCAGGTACTGCTCCTGCGACCACGCCGACGCGTCCGGCGATGAATCCGGCGGCAAGCGCAGGGGCGCGCCAGCCGACGAACTTCAACGCGGCGCAGAACCGGCCGCTTCCGCCCGCGGCTACGAGGCAGCACTGAGATGGCAAGTATTCGCGAAACTCGCTCGAGGTTGATGCCGGTAGTGATCGCGCTGGTTGTGCTCGATCTGGCATGCGTCGGCTACCTGCTGTCTCCGGCAGGACGCTCGCGGCAGGCACGCGAACGTCAGTACTCCCAGTTGCGCCAGCAGCTTGTCGCCAAGCAGGCGGAGGTCCTTCCAACGCGCGGCATGGACCAGAAGCTGGTGCAAGCTTCCCATGACATTACAGGTTTTTACGGCAACCGTTTCCCGGGAGAATATTCCGAAGTGGCAGCGGAGTTGGGCAAACTAGCCGGCGAGAATGGTGTTCGTCTGGCCAGTATTAAGTATGAAGAGAAGAGCGCTCCCATCGAAGACTTGCGCAAGCTGAACATTGAGATCGCGCTCTCCGGCGACTATCTTCAGGAAGTGAAGTTCATCAATGGGCTGGAACGCAACAAGGTGTTTTTCCTGATCAACGGGATCGCGCTCGGAGAGCAGCAGGGGAACGTTCGCCTACAGCTGAAGCTGGAAACGTATCTGCGCGCGGGAGGAACGGCGAAGTCGTGAAGCTGGGCACGGAAAACCGGAGGAAGACGATTCTCGCGGGCGTGCTTGCGGTGATTGCGCTGGTGCTCGTCGTGCGTGCCTTCAGGAGTGGAGGCGATGAGACTGCGTCCTCGGGTACAGCTCCGGCCGCAACCGGCCGTGGGCCGGCGAAGGCAGCCCGCAAGCCGGCGCGCACGCTTCTGGCACACTCGCTCGATCCGAGCTTGCGCTTCGACCTGCTGAAGTCCAGCGAGGAAGTAACTTACAAGGGCACGGGCCGGAACATCTTCCGCTCGGAGGCGCCACCGCCGCCGATCCCGCAGCCTCTGCCACCGGACAAGCAACCCGCGGCGGTGAACACGCCGCCTCCGCCACCGCCAATTGATTTGAAGTTTTACGGATATGCCGGCCCCAGGGGCGGCAACCGCCAGATATTCCTTCTGAAGGGCGAAGATATTTTCCTTGCTAAAGAAGGCCAGATCATCGATCGCCGGTACAAGATCCTGCACATTAATCCGACGTCGGTGGAAGTGCAGGATGTGCTGACCAACAACACCCAGACCATCCCTCTGACTGCGGGATGATGTGCGCAGCGCCGTTTTCAGGACGGCGCTGATCGAAATAGTATGCGGCAGAACCAGCCGAAGTCTCCCGAGCCAAACGCCGCGCGTCGTCAGCGCGAAGGGGGCTATCTGCTGCTCGCCATCCTGCTGATGATGGCCTTCATGGTCATCACCGCGACCTACGTCACGGCGCCGCGGCTGGTGCAGCAGATCAAGCGCGACCGCGAAGAGGAGATGATCCATCGCGGCACCGAGTATGCGCGCGCGATCAAGAAGTTCTACAAGAAGAATGGCCGCTATCCCGCCACCCTCGACGATCTCGACAAAGGCCAGATTCGTTATCTCCGCAAACGCTACACCGATCCGCTGACCAAAGACGGCAAGTGGAAGCTGCTGCACTACGGCGATATTGCGACGCTGCTGAATGCGGCCGCCCCCGGCACCCCCGCCGCGGCACTGGCAGCGCAGGGCGGCGCGCTGAATCAGGGCGGAGCTCTGACTCCCGGCGGCGCGGTGGTTCCTGGCGGCATAGCTTCCAACCCCGGTGGTTTCACTTTAGGGAACCAGCAGCAGCCCGGCTCCATAGGTGGCTTTCCTGTTAGCTCGGGGCAGGGCAATTTCTCCCAGGGAGTGCCCGGCGGCACCGCGGGATTTCCGGTCAGCAGCGACCAGGGCAGCAATCCGGCGGGGACTTCGGGCGGCGATACCGGCAACACGGATCAATCCGGTAACAACAATCAATCTGGCTTCGGGAATAATCAGCCGAGTGGGTTTGGCAACCAGCCGAGTGGCTTCGGCAACCAGCCGGGCAGTTCGCCCTTCGGCCAGAGCAGTGCCGGTAATCAGCAGTTCGGCGGCGGTGCCATCGTCGGCGTGGCTAGCATGAACAAAGAAAAGACCATCCGCGTTTACAACAAAAAGAAAACGTATGACGAGTGGCAGTTCATCTACAACCCGATGATGGACCAGCAGAACGTTTTGCTGCGCGGTCCGTATCAGCCGACGACAATTGGCGGAGCGCAGATCGGCACTCCCGCCGGGCAGCTGAACGGCCAGCAGCAACAAAACGGATTTGGGCAGCAAAGCCCGTTTGGTCAACAGCCAGGCAACTTCGGCCAACAGCCAGGCGGCTTCGGTCAACAGCCGGGTGGTTTCGGTCAGCAAAATAATCCTCCGCAAATGCAGCCCAACAATCAATTTCCGCCCGAGCAGAATCCGCAATAGCGGACTTTGCGAAACCGCCCGCATGTCAATAAACTTTTCGAAGGTAGCGCCGGCCTCCAGACCGGCTGGTTTGGCGCTCTTTCTTAGCGCTGAGCTGACACGCAGCAAGTTTCACGATGGAGCTGGAGTTCGGTATTCCGAGAACGCCAAATGAGACTAGTCACATTCCTGGATAAAAACTCACGTCAGCATATTGGAGCCATTGCGCCTGACGGCCGCATTGTCGAACTCGCCGCCGCTCACTCCCTGTTGCAGCGCGAGAATCCAAAAGCCGCCGCTGCGCACATTCCGGCGGACATGCGCCTGCTCTTCGAAGGCGGCGATCGCAGTCTCGATGCGGCACGAGCGGCGCTCGACTTCGCGATTGACCAGCAGCCTGACGCAGGTCCGCAAGGCGAGCCCGTCTTCTATCGACGCGAAGATGTGCACGTGAAGGCGCCCATCATTCCGAAGAAGTTCTTCCACACCGCGGGCAACTTCCGTGAGCATCATCACGAAGCGGAGAAGGCGGGCTTCTCGCATCCGGTGTTGCCCTGGATCGTCTTCTTCCAGAACGTCGACGCGATCATCGGGCCGGATGAGCCGGTCATCTTCCCGCCACACCTCACACAGGAGCTCGACTACGAGCTTGAGCTTGCGGTTGTGCTGAAGAAGGCGGGTAAGCATTTCACGCCGGAAGACGCGGAACAGTACATTGGCGGCTACGTCATCTTCAACGACATTACCGCGCGCGATATCCAGCGCCAGGAGATGAAGTCGGGGGTATTCAGCTTCTGCAAGGGAATCGATTCCTTCTGCCCGCTCGGGCCGCACATCGCGACCGCCGACGAGATCAAGGCCCCCCACAACCTCGCGATGGAGCTGCGCGTGAACGGCGAGGTGCGACAGCGCTCGCACAGCAGCAAGATGTCGGTCACGATCCCCGAGATCCTCGCGCACTATTCTGCGATGGGCTACAGCGCAGGCGACGTCGTTTCAACTGGCACCGTATCGGGTGTTGCGGCGTTCAGCGCCGATCCCAAAGCCTGGTTCCTGAAGCCCGGTGATGTGATGGAGTGCGAGATCGAGCAGATCGGGGTGCTGCGCAATCCAGTCATCTCGTGGGAGGAAGCCTATGGCGAGAAGCTGCCATCGCTTACGGCAGAAAAGCAGGGAGCGGCGCGATGAGCGACCTCAAAGGCAAGGTCTGGACGAGCAACCTCAACTCGCGCCCGGAGGTGCGAGCCGACTTTGATCGCTCGCGCACCGTTCGCTTCTATGACACGACGCTACGGGATGGCGAGCAGACGGTCGGCGTCATCTTCAGCCCGCAACAGAAGTTGCAGATCGCGAAGAAGCTGGATGAGCTCGGTGTTGGCCGGATTGAAGCGGGCTTTCCCAAAGTATCTGCCGAAGATGGCGAAGCCATTTCGCTCATCCTGAAGGCCGGGCTGAAGCATTCCGAAGTGTGGGGCTTTGCACGCGCGACCCGCGGTGATGTGGAAGAGCTCGTGCGCCTGGGTCTACAGGCGTCGGTCATTGAAGTTCCGACCAGCGATATCAAGCTGAAGGCCTACGGAATCTCGCGTGAGGAGGCTGTCCGCCGCGCGACGGATGCCATCCGCTATGCCAGCGAGAACGGAATTCGCGTGGCGTTCTTCGGAGTCGATGGCACCCGCGCCGATCTGGAGTCCCTCCGCCACATCTACTCCGCCGCAATCGATGCTGGTGCGCAGGAGATTGTGCTGGTTGACACTATCGGTGTGTGTACGCCGGAGGCAGCGGGATTTCTGGTGCGATCCGCGCGCGAGTGGTTCGGCCCGGACCTGCCGATTCACTGGCACGGCCACAACGATTTCGGTTTGGCGACGGCGATTGCTATTGCTGCCGTGCGAGCGGGCGCCGGTTGGGTGCAAGGCACCATCAACGGAATGGGCGAGCGCGCCGGTAACGCCGACATCGGCGAGGTCGCGCTGGCCTTGCAGTGCCTCTACGATGTCCCCGTCGAGCTTAAGCTCGAGCGCATCCGTGAGGTATCGGAATTTGTACGGCGGGCAGGGAAGTACGAATTAGAAGGCTGGAAGCCGCTTATCGGAGACAATCTCTTCCTGCGCGAGAGCGGTGCCGTCGCCAGCCAGTTTCACATTCCGGAAGCGATCGAGCCCTACGCGGCGGAACTGGTGGGAGCGACGCGTGGCATCGTTCTTGGGAAGAAAAGCGGCCTCGACAGCGTGCGCTTGAAGGCGGAGGAGTTGGGGATCGCCCTGCCTGAGGCGCAGCGCGCGGCGATATTGGAGCGAGTGAAGCGGGAAGCGATTGCCAACGGCGGCTTGATCAGCGATGGCGAGTTTCGCAGGATTGTGGAGAGCGTGATGAAAGGCGCGGAGCAGGGCTGATGTCGCGGTGGAATCCGAATGGTCTAAGAGCGGCGTCTGTAGCGGCTCTCACGGCAAAAGGTAGAAGAAACGCGAGAAAAGGTGGCAGGGCACGGCTTCAGCCGTGCAAAAAAGGAGCGATAAAGAACGGGCTTTAGCCCTGGCCGTGTTTCTAGCCACTGACCACTAGCCAACTAGCCAGTTTCTTTCATCCTCTCCAGCACCGCTCCGGCAATCAGAGGCAGTCCAACCGTCGCATCCAGCAAGACTTCAGCAAAGCGGCCGCCTTCTTCCGACGGAACGAACTTTCCCCACGAGACCGCCTCGCTGTACGTGCAGCCGGAGAGCCCGCCCCAATTCACCGGCTCAGGGCAGATGCGCACGCCGTAGTGAAAGCGTTTCAGCGGCAGCTCTTCGCCGCCGCGCCGATGTCGCAGTTCGATGTACGGTCCGAATTGCTGTGCCCAATTCCGCGGCACGCCTCCACCGATGGTGAAGATTCCCAGCCGTTCCTGCTTCAGCAGCGTCTCGGCGTAATGTTCCAGGTCCTCGAAGGGATCGTAATGCAGCGGCGGCAGATTGTTCTTGCGCCGCGCGCGATTGTGCAGTGCGACATCCAGGCCGATCTCCGAATCGCTGAAGGCCGGCACGAATACCGGAACATTCTTCTCGAATGCCGACTTCAAAATGCCGCGCTCTTTCACGTGCTCGCTGAGATAACGGCCGATCTCGCGATTCAGCTTGTACGAGCAGAGCACCTCGCTGTGGTCCCAGCTCTTGAGGATGCGAGCGACGATACTCTCCACGAAATCCAGGTTCGTCTCCGGCTCCAGCGTGTCGTAGACGCGGTTGTAGCCGGCCTCGTACAGCTCCGTGTCGTCCATGCGCGGGTCGTACTTGAAATGTGAGCGGCCGACGCCTTCCACCAATCCATGCGCCATCAGCGCGCCGGTCGAGATAACGGCGTTGACGACGCCGCGATCGATCAGCTCCGTGATGATCAGGCCTTGTTTAGCGACCGTCATGGCGCCGGCCAGCGTCATCACGATGAAGCAGCTTTTGTCCCGCGCCATCGCTTCCAGAACGTCGGCGCCCTCGCCGACCTGACGGCCGGTAAAGGCGGTCTGGCCCATCGCGCGTACTAAGGCATCGATACTGCTGATCTGGCCGAGATCAAGCGGCGCCAGCGGCACCAGCTTGTCGGAAACTGGATCGTGAAGGACGCGGTCAGCGCCTTCACCATGGGTCTTATAGTGCATGTCGCTCAAGATTTCACCTCAATGATTGCGGAACGCGTGGGATGCACACGCGCGATCAGAAGATATCGATCCGATTAACGTGAACAATCGAAGCTACAGGTTGGCGTAACGTTCCGTCAATCTCGCCGGGCGCGATCATCTGTCATCGTTCATTAACAATCGCCGACAGCGCACCGTCGTATGCGAGCGGGATGCTATGCTAACAATTTCACGCGGAGCGATTCTTGCAGGAACGCAACTTCAAGATCGGCGTGGTGCAGATGTCCTGCACGCCGGAGCCGGAGCAGAACCTTGAGCGCGCCATGGAACACGTGCGAACGGCTGCGGGCAAAGGGGCGGAGATCATCTGCCTGCCGGAATTGTTTCAGACGCAATACTTCTGCCAGCGTGAGGATGTGGCGTTGTTCGATCTTGCGGAGCCGATCCCCGGTCCCGCGACCAAGCGCCTGGGCGACCTGGCTCACGAGCTGAAGGTCACAATCATCGCGTCGCTGTTTGAGCGGCGCGCGCCGGGGATTTATCACAACACGGCGGCGGTCCTGGATACGGGTGGCAAGGTGGCCGGCATTTATCGCAAGATGCATATCCCCGACGATCCGCTTTATTACGAGAAGTTCTACTTCACGCCTGGCGATCTCGGATTCAAGAGCTTCGAAACCGACTTCGCGAAATTCGGGACGCTGGTGTGCTGGGACCAGTGGTATCCCGAAGGCGCACGGCTGACGGCTTTGCAAGGCGCGAACGTACTGTTTTATCCGACGGCGATCGGCTGGCATCCGGACGAGAAGGCGCAATACGGCGAGGCGCAATACGACGCATGGCAGACGATTCAGCGCGCGCACGCGATCGCCAATGGAGTTTACGTCGCTGTGCCGAACCGCGTCGGCTTTGAGACGGGAAACATCCGCGGCAATCAGGCACCGGGAAAGGGCCTGGAATTCTGGGGAGGCTCGTTCATCGCCGATCCTTTTGGGCAGGTGGTCGAGCAGGCTTCGCACGACAAGGAAGAAGTTCTGGTGGCGGAAGTAGATCTCCGTCGCATGGAAGACGTGCGGCGCAACTGGCCATTCTGGCGCGACCGTCGCGTCGACGCCTATGCGCCAATCACGCAGCGGTTCATGGTTTAGCCCGTGGCAAAGAATCCTAGAAAATTGTCGGAGACACCGGCCGCGCTGGGTTATCGCATGCCCGCTGAGTGGGAGCCGCATGACGCGACGTGGATCGCGTGGCCGCATAACAAGTCCGATTGGCCCGGCAAGTTTGAGGCGGTACCGTGGATTTACGCGGAGATCGTTCGCCATCTGGCGCGGTCCGAGCGCGTCCACATCTTGGTGAACGACGAGGCTGCCGAGATAAAGGCGCGGAAGGTCCTGGCACGTTCGCATGTGTTGTCCGAGAAAGCCACACAGCCGGGTAAGCCAAGTGGCAACGTTCGCTTCTTCCGCATTCCCACGAATCGCGGCTGGACGCGCGACTACGGCCCGATCTTCGTGCGTCGAGAGTCACGCAAGGGCGAGCTGCCCTCCGTCGCCGCTACCGTATGGCGCTTCAACGCCTGGGCGAAATATAACGACTGGAAGCGCGACACTGTTGCCGGAATCGACATGGCTGCTCACGTGAAAGCGCCGCTGTGGCAGCCGGAGCTGCGCATCAATGGCGAGATGCATCGCATCGTGCTGGAAGGCGGCAGCATCGACGTCAACGGCCGTGGGACCCTGATCGCAACCGAAGAATGTCTGCTGAGCGACGTGCAGCAACGCAATGCAGGCCTGTCACGCGAGCATCTGGAGGAGATTTTTGCCGACTATCTCGGCATCGAGAAGGTCATCTGGCTGGAGCGCGGCATCGTCGGCGACGACACGCACGGACATGTCGACGACATCACGCGCTTTGTTGGCCCCCGGACAGTCGTCACCGCATATGAGCCTGACCCCAGCGACATGGACCACGAGCCGCTCAGCGACAACTTCCGCTGGCTGAAGAAAAGTACCGACCAGGACGGCAAGCCGCTCAAGGTGGTGAAGCTGCCCATGCCCAGGCCGGTTTATTTCGAAGGCCAGCGGCTGCCCGCCAGCTACGCCAACTTTTATATTGCGAACAAGGTAGTGCTGGTGCCGGTGTTCGGCGACGCAACCGATCGCGTAGCGCTGGACGTCCTCACCGAGTTATTTCCTGAGCGCGAAGTGGTTGGTGTCTACTGCCGCGACTTTGTCTGGGGACTCGGTGCAATCCACTGCATGACGCAGCAGCAGCCGGCGGAACAGGACTAAGTCGGCCTCGGCTTTCGGAAGGCTGTGGCCAGGAAGTATCCCCCGGCCGCCACACCGGCATATAGAAACGCGTTCGCAAAGACAATCGTGCCGACCACCAGAGTCAACGCCAAATCGGAGTCGACTGCCGGGCCGATGGCATACGACAGAATGAACGGCGGGCAGAGTACAAGAGCGAGTATGCTCAAGACGCCGTGGAATCCAGCCGCGATCACTCCGGCCCTCCAGCCGAAGTAGATCACGAGAGCTATTCCCATCCCCAGGATGAAGCTGATCGAGAGCACGAGGAGCAGGTAATTTTCTTTCGGGGCAGGCCGCTGCGGCACGAATTCAGATCTCCGCTACCAGTGTAGTTCGGGAAGGGTGCGCATCGCGAAGCTCACGGTCGAGTCGGCGCGGCGCTGGGATTAGCTGCCGCGGTGCAGTAGCACTTCCCAAAAGTTTCGGGAAGCAATCCCTCGATGGCGCAATACAATCCCGGAGTGCTGTTGGGCGGCAGGTATACAGCCGTCGAAACGTTATACAGCTTCAGCCATTCCCCGCGAACTTCCTCCTGGCTTGTAACCTTGTCATAAATCGCCTGCAGGCTGGCGGCATTCAACTGTTTCGCCTTCCACTGTTGCGAGAACGTATACTCTCGCGCCCATTCACCCGCGGTGCGGCTGCTGGCGTACTCGATGTTCGTAAGGTAATAAATCGAACTGTCGCTAAGTGAACCATCGCCTGCAAACGTTACCGCGCGAAACGCTGGATTCTCGTTATAGATAGGCGAGATCGCCGGCGTGATGAGGACAAAGGCCTGCTCATCCGCCGACAAGCGCAGGAGCCTGAAGTCGTCGCGATGGTTATGCGCGCCAAAGCCGGCGATTACTGTGCCCTTGTACTTTTCGAGGAGCGCCTGGAACTTTTCCGTCCATTGCGGCGCCCACATCGGCACAAGCGCAGACGTACATTGCTTCTTGTCGGGATGCGGCGTCTTTTTCAACAGTGCCTGGTAGCTTTGAATGGAGTAGTAACTGTCCATGCCCGGCGGAATATGGAACATCAGCCAGACTTTCTCGTGCGCCTGTTGAGCTTTGTTCAGGCGCGACTCGAGCCAGGTGAAAAGATCGCTGGCAGCGGTTGACGGGACTGTCGTGCAACCCTCGCTGAATCGCTGAGCCTGGTAGTTGTAGTTGAGAAAGACGGTGTTCATTGAAATAATCCGCAGACCACGAACGGCGGGATGCGGAATGTCGTAGCTGCCCAGCCGCTCCCAGGATGTTCGGAACTCCTCATCACCGTGGGCCAGCTTGCGAGTGAGTTCCGCGGTGTCGTGCAGGTAGGCCCCACCGGTCTCGATTGTGTAATTGCCGCATTCCTCATCGTTGTTGCCCGGTGTCAGCAGGATCGGTGTCTCGGGGAATCTCTTGCGAAATTGCAGAGCCAGGAACTCCACTGTCTTGAGCACAAACTGACGGTAGTGTTCGCGATCGGTGTCGTGAGCGGCCTCGGCGAAGGTGCTGGGGAAACGGTGCGCCAGGATGTCGCCGGCCACCATGATGAAGGCGGGATGCGGCTGAGTTGAGCGCATCGCATCGAGGGACGATTGCAGGAGCCACCAATTGGAGTCTTCTCCGTACTGACTGAATGCGGTGCGCTTCGACCGCGCTAGAATTGGCTCCCACTGTGCGGGAGCAGCACGATCCAGATCCGCAACCAGGCTTGGGTCCGCCATCGGGTTGAAATGAATGTCGGCGATGATGAGGAATGTGTTACTCGGTTTTGATTGTGCGACCAGTTTGCAGGTGCAGATCAGAGCGAGGAATAAGAACAGCGTGGATGTGACCCTGAGTAAGCTTCTGTTTGCATCCGGGTTCGGGGAATTCATTGGCGAGTTATGTCCCGTAGCACAAGACCGAATGCGAAGCTTTCGTTGCCCACTAGCTGATATGGTACTCGATGTCGCTGCTCATTCCGGGAAGGTTGCGTCCGGAATCACAGAAGGCACGCAGAAAATTCTTTGACACGCGTAGGCTGTTGTACTAAAGTAAGCCATCTCATGTCAGCTTTCCGTCTCATTTCCGGCGTGACATCCACAACAGGAACACGTGTGTTCACAGGCACACGGGTCACAATCACGGGCGGGAAGCGGAGCAGCAATAGTCCCTAGAAGAAATTAAAGGACAGAGCAATCCGGACCCACCGCCCGAAAAGGCTGGTGGGTTTTTCATTTTGCGCAAACCCCCGACTTGAGAGACGACAGCATGATCGTAATGAAGTTCGGTGGAACCTCGGTAGAAGACGAAGCAGCGATTGAACGCGCCGCGGCAATCGTCTTTTCCCGCCTGGAAGAAAAGCCCGTGGTCGTGGTCAGCGCGCTGGCAGGCGTTACCGATGCCCTGCTTTCGATGTCCCGCGCCGCCGCGGCTGGACAAATCCGCGAGGCGGTGAAGCAGTTGCGAGCCTTGCGTCGCCGGCATTTTCAAGTGCTGGAGGAGCTGGCGAGCGAATGCCCGCACGAGGTTCGCCATGAGATACAGAAGCTGTTTGCGGCGGTAGAGGATATGTTGCGCGGTGTAGCCGCGCTGGGCGAGCTGACGCTGCGCACGACCGACAATATTCTATGCGCCGGCGAGCTTCTCTCCAGTCGCATGGTCAGCGCGGCGTTTGTTGCGCGCGGCCTTGCCGCGGAACTCGTCGATTCACGCGAGTGCATCGTGACCGACGCCTCGCACACGAATGCGATTCCTCGCTTCGAGCTGACGGACGAACGCTTGCGGCAGCTCCTGCAGCCTTTGCTGGACGTGGACCGCGTGCCCGTGATGGCCGGCTTCATCGCGGCAACCAGTAATGGCATCGCTACCACGCTGGGCCGAGGCGGCTCGGATTTCTCGGCTGCGATCGTCGGCGCGGCGCTAAACGCCAAGCGCATCGAGATCTGGACCGACGTCGAGGGCATGATGACCACCGACCCGCGTTTATGCCCACAGGCGCGCCGCATCGACGTGATCAGGTTCGATGAGGCAGCGGAGATGGCTTATTTCGGCGCGAAGGTTTTGCATCCTGCGACCCTGATTCCGGCCATTCGCAGGAACATTCCTGTGTACGTCATGGACTCGCGCAGGCCGGAGAGCCGGGGGACTTGCATTCGCGCACGAGCCCCACGCAGCCGCACCACCTTCCGGGCGATTGCAGCGAAGAGCGGAATGAAAGTCGTGAGTGTCAGGTCAGCGCGAAGGCTGGGAGTCAATGGATTTCTGCGCGCGGTCTTCGAGACGTTCGAGCGTTACACCTGCGCGGCAGACCTGGTGTCGACGTCGGAGGTGAGCGTTTCGGTTGCGCTCAGCGGATCGGCCCCGCTCGACGCGATGATCGCGGAGCTCAGGAAGCTGGGCGAAGTTGAAGTGGAGGATCGCAAGGCCATCATCTGCCTGATTGGAAAAGATATTCGCGGACGGGTGGGCGTTGCGGCAAGCGTCTTCCAGACTCTCGCGGCCGCAGACATCAACGTGCACATGATTTCGCAGGGCGCTTCGGAGATCAACATCGGCTTCGTCATTGAAGAGAGCGATGTGCCTGAGGCAGTGCGCCAGCTTCACCGGCGTTTCTTCGAACAGGCCAAGTCAGAGCGCGTTACCAGGCTGCAGATCGTTCCACGCGGCATGAGGGTTGCCGGACGAGCACGAGTGGCGATGCGCAGGGAGGTGGGGTGATGGCGACCGCCCTGCTAAGAAGCGAAGGTCCGCAAAATTGCGCGCAACGCGAGTTCCGGGTCGCGCTGCTCGGGTTCGGAACGGTGGGAAGCGCGGTAGCGCGCCTGTTGCACGCCCGTCGCGATGAGCTTGGCATGCGGCTCACGCACATCTGCAACCGCAATGTGGCGCGCAAGAAAGCCAGCTGGAATTGCCCGCATGTGCTGTGGACGGAAAACGTGCAGCAGGTGCTGCGTTCCGATGCGGATGTGGTGGTCGAGTTGATCGGAGGTCTGGAGCCGGCACATGACATCGTGCGCCGCGCGCTGGTAGCAGGCAAGTCCGTGGTCACGGCGAACAAGCAGCTCATCGCCAGGTTTGGGAGTGAACTGTCGAGGCTCGCCGATGAGAACGGGCAGTACCTCGGCTTCGGCGCGTGCGTCGCCGGCGGCGTGCCGGTTTTGTCGGCGCTGCAGGACGGTCTCGCCGGCGACCGGCTGACGCAGGTGAGCGGGATATTGAACGGCACGTGCAATTACATCCTGACGCGAATTGAACAGTCGGGGATCGGCTTTGCGGAAGCATTGCGCGAGGCACAGCAGCGTGGCTTCGCGGAGGCTGATCCGACGGACGACGTCGATGGCCACGACTCAGCGGCAAAGCTGGCCATCCTGGCGCGCGTCGGGCTGAAGCTCGATGTCTCGCCAACCCAGGTAGCGCGGCGATCGATTCGCGACATTACGGCGATTGATTTTGCATACGCGCGCGAGCTCGGCTGCACGATACGGCAGATCTCGACCGCAAAGCTGCACGACGGCAAAGCATATATGGCGGTGGAGCCCTCGCTTGTGCCGGTTACGTCGCCGTTCGGCGGGGTCGTGGGCAGCCAGAACCTGGTTGTGAGCAGCGGTGAATTCGGAGGCGATACGACGCTCAGAGGTCACGGCGCAGGTGGCGACCCAACCGCCGTTGCCGTGATCTCCGACTTATTGCAGGCGTCGCGCAGCCGTTCCAATGGATGCTCGCAACAGCACTGCACTGTGGCTTGCAAGGTAAGCAACGACTTTGAGCGGCGGCACTATCTGCGCTTCGTCGTGCGCGACCGGCCGGGAATTATCGCGGCGATTGCAAGCGTGCTGTCGCGCTATCACATCAATCTCGACGCCGTGCTACAGAAGCCGGGCCTCGACAAATCCGCGCTGCCGTTCGTGATCACGCTTGAATCATGCAGGCAGAGCCAACTTGAAAGTGCGTTGCGCGAAATCAAGGTTTTTGATTTTCTCGCGGAGGCACCAATACAAATGCCGATTCTGAAATAGGAGCGTTCATGCATCTTCGCTGTAGCAATACCGATTGTGGCGCAACTTTGGACCTTCACGAGCGCGCTCTCTCATGTCCGGTTTGCGCCGATCTGCTGGAGGTGGTCATCGATCCGCCGGATGCTTCGCCGGACGCGCTGAAGCGCATGTGGTTTCGCCGGAGGTGCTCGTACGATCCGCTGGATGTGAGCGGTGTGTGGCGATTTCGGGAGTTTCTGCCTGATGGTTACGCGGAGGTCGTGACCATGGGAGAAGGGAACAGCCCTTTGATCGAGGGCCGCAAGACGGCTCAGTGGGCGGGTGTGAGCAATCTGCGCTTCAAGCATCTGGGGTGGAACCCTACGGCGTGCTTCAAGGATTTGGGCATGACGGTCGGGGTTACGGAAGCGGTTTTTGTGGGAGCGAAAGTGGTGGCATGCGCCTCGACGGGAAACACCTCGGGATCACTTGCAGCTTACGCCACGCGCGCCGGACTGAGCGCGAGAGTCTATTTGCCGGCGGGACACGTGTCGATGAACAAGCTGGCGCAGGCGTTGGATTTCGGCGCGGAGATCGTTCATGTCGACGGTAACTTTGATGTTGCGCTGGCGCGGCTGCTGCGTGATGACGATCACCAGCTGTACTTCCTGAACTCCATCAACCCATTTCGCCTCGAGGGACAGAAGACCGCCATGTTCGAGGTGATGGAGCAGCTGGGCTGGGAGCCGCCGGATTATGTTGTCGTCCCCGGCGGTAACCTCGGCAATAGCTCTGCCTTCGGGAAAGCCCTGGCGGAGCTGCATGCGGCGGGCTTGCTCTCCAGAATGCCGCGGCTGGTCATTGTGCAGGCGGAGGGCGCGAATCCGCTGGCCAGGATGTGGCGCTCCGGCGCGAGTGAGCTAACGCCAATCGACCAGCCGGAGACGGCGGCCTCAGCAATCCGCATCGGTAATCCGCGGTCGTGGAAGAAGGCGCTGCGAGCGGTGCGAATCACCGACGGCTTTGTCATGAATGTCAGTGATGAAGAGATTGCCGAGGCGAAAGCGATGATCGGGCGTGACGGCATCGGCTGCGAGCCTGCATCGGCGACCACGCTTGCGGCGCTGCGCAAGCTGAGGGCGCGAGGCGATATCGACCGCGACGCTGCCGTGGTTGCGATTCTCACGGGCCACGCTCTGAAGGACACCGACTTTATCCTCCGATCGCACTTACACGAAACCGCACTGCAAGGAGTGTGCTGCGAATGACCACCATTACGATGAACGCTCTCGAGTCGCTCGAGGTGCCGCGGAGCTCGTTCAGCTTTGATGCGAAGAGTTTCGAAATCAAAGTTCCCGCCTCGATCGCCAACCTCGGCCCGGGGTTCGACACGCTGGCCGTCGCGGTGCAGTTGTATCTGGTGCTGCGCGTCAGGAAGCTGGCGGGGCATGGTGAACTGCACTTCAACTTCGTCGACCACGCGCTTTGCGGCGAGAACCGCATTGAGCGGGCTTATCGCTGCATGGCGGGTGAGAGTCTCGGGTCTCTGCCTTCGTTGTCGATTGAGGTGAGCAGCGAGATCCCGATGCGCTCGGGCCTCGGTAGCAGCGCCGCGGCTACGGTCGCGGGCCTGCGCTTGTACGAGGCGGTCACGCAGCCGCTGCCGATGGAGACGCTGCTGAGCGCGGCCTGCGCCCTGGAGTCTCACCCGGACAACGCCGCCGCAAGCCTTCTGGGCGGGCTGACGATTAGCTGTGAGTTGCCGGATGGGATGGTGCAGGCTACGAGCTCGGGCTGGCCTGAGTCGCTGGCGTTTGTGGTGGTCACGCCGAAACTGGCGCTGACGACGGAAGCTTCACGCTCCGCCCTGCCGCAATGCGTTGCTCGTGGCGATGTTGTGTTCAACCTGCAACGAGTGGCGCTGTTGCTTCATGCGCTGCGGACGGAGGACTTCTCGCTGCTGAAGCACGCGATGCGTGATCGGGTGCATCAGCCTGCGCGAGAGAAGATCGCGCAGGGCTTGCGCGAGGCATTGGAGTTGGAGCACCGAGATCTGCTGGGAGTTTGTTTGAGCGGCTCGGGGCCGTCGATCGTTGGCGTCGCGGAGCAGAATCATCAGGAAATCGGGCGACTGTTGGGTTCGGTGTATGAGGGTTTGGGGATTGAGTACACGGTTCGCGTTCTGCACGCGCACCAGAAGGTGGATGAGGAGCCGATTCCGATGTTTCGTGCTGGATTGCTGTGCGGGTAGAAGCGGTCGGCTGTACAGCCTTTCAGCACGACTGAAGTCGCGCGTGAATTGTGCCGTCCCTACGGGATCAACAACTATTACCACCTCTACCCAGGACTCCGCTCCGCCACCCCAATTCGCGCAAAAGAAGCGCGAATCGGGGAACCCCGGCTTCGCTCCGTCCGGGGCTAAGCTGTTCGCCGCGCCTCCGGCGCTTGATTCTCGGGGGCGCACTCCACTGCCGAAGCGATAGCTCGGTCTTACGCACACTGACACTGGCCGAAGGGCCGGCTCCACCTGAGCCTGTGGTGTGGCGGGCGAAGAGCGGCTCTCCGCTTCGTCACGGTAAGATAGAAAAGGGGAGGGGTTCTCTCGATGGCGGCCACGATTCTTGACGGGACGAAGATTGCTGCGCAGATCAAAGCGGAGGTTGGCGAGGAGGTCAAAGAGCTCACGGCTGCCGGGCTGCGGCCTGGGCTGGCCGTGGTGCTGGCGGGCCACAATCCGGCGTCGGAGATCTACGTTCGCAACAAGGTGAAGAGCTGCGAGCAGCTTGGCATATACAGCGAGAAGCATACTCCGCCGGATACCGTGACCACAGCCGAGTTGCTGGCGCTGGTGGACGATCTAAATCGCCGCGACGAGATCGACGGCATCCTGGTGCAGCTGCCGCTCCCCTCGCAGGTAGACGCGAAGAAAGTTCTGCTGGCGGTTTCGCCGGAGAAGGATGTCGACGGCTTTCATCCCATGAATGTCGGCTATCTTTCCACGCAGCGTCCGGGGCTGGTGCCGTGTACGCCCGCGGGCATCATTGAGATTCTCAAGCGCAGCAACATTCCAATAGCCGGTGCGGAAGCGGTTGTCGTGGGGCGCAGTGATATCGTCGGGAAGCCGGTCGCCATGCTGCTGCTCAACGGCAACGCGACGGTGACCGTGTGCCATTCGAAGACGCGCGATCTGCCGGGCGTTTGCCGGCGCGCCGACATTCTGGTTGCGGCGATTGGCAAGGCGGGCATGATCACGCCTGACTTCGTCAAGCCGGGCGCGACGGTGATCGATGTCGGCATGAACACAGTGACCGATCCTGAGCAGTTCCGGGAATTCTTCGCGGGCAATGAGAAGCGCGAGCGCGACTTCGCCGCGAAAGGCTCAACCCTGATGGGCGACGTTCATCCCAAAGTGGCCGAGGTTGCGGGAGCGATCACGCCGGTGCCCGGCGGAGTCGGGCCGCTGACGATCGCGATGCTGATGAGCAACACAGTGAAGGCCGCCAAGCTTCGCCGCGGCGATAAAGTGGCCGTGGCAGCGCGATAGCTTGAGACGTAGTCGATTCTCACCTGACGGAATGCCTTATCATCCAGAGATTCACAACTGCCCATCGCGTGTCAGCGCGCTTACGCGGCTTTGCGTTCATACAATGATATGTGGACGGAATCGCCGGATGTAAACGGTGTGCGTTGCCAGTTGCTCCAGCGCTCTTTCAACTTCAGTCCCGCGAGTTGGGCCATGAGATCGAGTTCGCTTGGCCACGCGTAGCGAAGCTGCACCGGATAACAGCGCGCCTTGTCACCCGAAATTAGGTCGCGTTTTCGTAGTCGCTCATGCCGAAATGTAACCACTCAGGGCGAGACCATCTCATAGGAGACGATCTTCCACTGGCCCTTGTCCTTGCTCCACAGGAATGACATCGAGGCGGGATGATCGCCGGGCGTGCGCACTTCGAACAGTAACTCGTAATACTTCCCATACGACGAGCTCTGCGCTTCCCAGTCAACCGGCTGATACGGGTGCGCCCGCGATTCTTTCTCGCACATGAATATCGGCGCCAGGGTGTCAGGCACGGCGACAACGGTGTAGGCGTCCTGCTCAGGGTGATCGACAAGCTTCAGTCCGGGGTGCTCGGGATCGACCGGCTCGAGGACCTCATTAATGTGCTGCGCCTGGTCGAGATTGCTGGCAAGGGTGCTCATGGCATTGCGCAACTGCGAGGGAGTGCCTGGCGACTGCTGGGCCGGCTGCGACGAAGCATCGACGCAGGCGTAGCTGCTTGCGGCAAAGTACTTGGTGGCTGCGGCGTAATCGCGCTTCACCAGCCACACGTTCAGGAAGTCATTCGATGCGCGCAGAAAGGCAGAATCGCCGGTGGCATGCTCCTCAACCTGTGCCGTGGCGGCCTTGCGTGTGTCGGGAATGTCCTGAGGTTTTGCGTCCTCCGACTCCATGTCCCACGAGATGACCTTCCAGTACGGGCCCTCTTTACTCCACAGCAAAGTGATGAGCTGCCCCGGACCCTGCGAAGACTTAAGGCGCAGGACCGAAGCATAGTAGCGGCTGTACTTGTTCTTCTTGCCGGTGATGCGGGCGTTCTCAAAGTCGCGCAGCGCGCGCTGGTCGTCGCATTCGAACTCGGGAGCGACACCGTCAGGCACGGAGTAGACGGTGAAGATGTTCCCGTATTGCTGCTTCACGAGCTTGAGGCGGGAGTCATCCAGCGTTCCGATCTTCACGACGCTTTGCAGGCTCGCAGGTTTTCCCAGCGAGCGATTGATTGCAGCCAGGTCCCGCGCTGCGAGATAGGGAGCCGACGAGGTATTGATCACGGTGCCGGCCTGCGGGCCGTATTCCTCGAGGCAGGCATAGGAGCGGGAAGAGAGATAGGCAGCCGAGAGCCCGGGTTTCTGCTCCACCAGCCATGAGGTGAGGAAATCCATGACCGCATCGTCGAGCTTGCCTGAACCTTTGCGAGGAACGGGAGGAATGTCGCCGGTTGCTTCTGCCGTCTCGACCGTGTTCTGTTCGGGAATGTCGAGCCCAAAGAGATTGCGCCACCAGTCGGTGAGACCTTCCCAGCGCTGAAGATGGCGCTGCGTGTTGTTGCCGGCGCGGACGTCGGAGTTGGCCGCGGTGAGATGACCATTGATCAGGGCTGCGGGGAACTTGGATGAGCGGTAATCGACATCAACGTCGGCGTGGCGACCGTCGGCGGCCATCGAGATCTGAATGGAAGGCGCGCCCCCGTCCTGACGCCAGTTCACGGGATAGCCGTGGTGATAGACGGTATTGTCGCGGTCTCGGAAGAATTGCTTGCAGTCCTTCAACGTCTGAAGCGCGTTGGGTTGCAGTACAACATACATACGAAACTGCAGGTCGCCGCGCGCTTTGGGGATCTTTCCGTTGATCGTCTCGATGGACTCGACGAGGCTGAGCGCATTGCCCAGCGGCTTGCCTGACTGGTCGGTCAGGTTGGTCGTCATCAGAGCATGAGTGACGGCTTCAAACGTTGTGCGAACCGAAAGCGAGAACTGGTCGTAGTCCGACAGAGGAAGGTTCTCGTGCATCATCTTGTTGTAGTCGGCGTACCAGTCGTCGATGAGCAGCTTCTGCTGCGGCTTGAGCTGTTCGTAGGTGCCCGGGAAGGGTGGAGTAGATTTCGTCGGGGTATTCTGCGCTTGCGTTCCGACGCTCAACAACAGGACAAGGACCCATGAGAACCGCATTCGATCTCCTCGCGAATGTGGGCGCGAAAAATTCAGAACATTCTGCGCGATATCCTAGGAAAAGGGAAGGGCTCGAGATTCTGCCGTCCCTACGGGACTCAAGGATTTTGTAACTTTACCCAGGACTACGGCCGCCGCAGCGGCGGCCTCCGTCCTGGGCTTAACTGTTTGCCGCGCCTCCGGCGCTCTGTTCTCGACCGTTGCAGTCAATGGCCGAATTCGCAAAGTAGTTTTCAAGCTGTTACCTTCAGGCCGACGAGGGATCTGCTCTCGTCTCTCAAAAAGCAGATCCCTCCTCCCAGCGGTCGTCGGGATGACAATCTTCTGGTTCGCGTCCGAATGCGGACACGCGCACCAAATTGCCGTTACAATTACTTCGCAGGCGCCAGGATCGCATCCAGGCGATCTTCTGTCCCCTCCACGCGCTCCAGGTGCGGGTAGCGCAATCCGCCGTGGTAGTCGACATTGATGGTGACGAAATCGTCGCCGCGCTTCAGCAGAAGCTTGATCGGCTGATTCGTCTTCTCGGCAGCAAGAATGGCCTGGCGCAGGTTATCCACTGTGAACTTCTGATCGCTCACCGCCTGCAGTTGCATCTCCGGCGTGACACCCGCCTTGAACGCCGGACCGTTCCACGTCACGCCTTCGACGTTGCCTTCTCCACCTACGCTCAAACCGATGGAAGTATTGAAGCTGGCGCCGCGCGAAGGGTCCTGATGTTTGAGCCAATCGGACTGGGTGTCGTTGTAGACGAGGCGATAACCGCCGCGGGTGAAGCCGTCTTCGGGAACAGCGGGATGCAAGTCGTAGACACGTTCGCGGAAAAACCCGGCCCAGTCATACGGCTGCACGGTGTTCAGCGCTGCCACGACGTCGTCCAGGGTGTAGGTCTTCGTGACGTAACTGCCGTTGTCGACGCCGAAAAAAGCCTTCACGAAGTCGTCGAGCGACTTCTTGCCGCCGCTCATCTCGCGGATCTTCGTATCGGCGTCCATCCAGATCAGGTCGGACTCGGGATAGTAGTCGAAGGAACGCTGCCAGCTCGGCCATTGTTCCGACGTCGAAAAGTGAGCCGTCATGATGGGCTGATTGGTGGTGTCGACCAGCGGACGCCAGGTGCGGCCGGGGCTGGCTTCGAAGTTGGCAGCGATCTGAGCGAAGACATCGTGGGTCTGGTCCGTGGTGCGCATTCCGGAGCGTGCCGCGAGCACGTTGCCGTAGTAGTCGGTCAGGCCTTCGTAGACCCACAGCAGATCGTCCTGCATGGGCCAGTTGAAGTTGGGCGTCCACAGATCGGCAGGCCGGCGAAACTTGCCATTCCACGAGTGCGTGTATTCGTGCGGAAGCAGCGCACGGCCGCCGACTCCGGCCAACCAGTCCGTGAAGTAGTTGGCGCGCGTGCCGTCTTCGCTGGACTGATGGTGCTCCAGACCCTTACCGCCGACCGAGTCGCTCAGCGAGAACAGGAAGTCGTAGTGGTCGTAGTGATGCGAGTTGAAGAGCTTCTGCGCTTCGACGACGAGGTTCTTGTGGTACTGCAACTCTTCCGGCGTGAATTCCAGTTGCTCAGGCTTATCGGAGAAGAGGTCGAGGTAGACCTTGTTGTCCGGACCGCTGGAGATGTCGACGCGCTTGAAGTTGACGCCGGCGTACACAGGAGAGTCGATGAGCGTGTTAAGCGTCGTGTCCTGGAAGTGAACTACGTTGCCATCCTGCGATTTCGTCTCCAGCGCGGTGGCGCACTTCCAGCCCTCAGGCAAGCGGACCGACGGAGAGAACTGAATGCGCCGCGAGAAGTGTCCCGCGGGATAGAGCAGCGTGTTGATAAAGCTGAGGTTGGCGAAGTTCGAAGAGATGCGGCCCTGCTGCGGCTTGACAGGTGCGAGGTACTGAAAATTGACATCGAGCGAGGTCGTACCTTGCGTGACATCCACGTGAAAGGCGTACATGTTGACGCGATCACGCACCCAGGCGAGGCGGTTGCCGTTCGCGGTGATCACGAGCCCGGCGAGACTGGCAATGGGAAGTCCCGGCGAATGTCCGCCGGGAATCCATTCCGGGTAGAGCAGGATGAGCTTGCCGGGCTTGACGGGGATCGTCTCATGCACGTCGAAAACACGATCATTGATGTTGGTGATGTCGACGAGCAGCGAGATGGTGCCGGGATATGGCGTGTCGGCCGGCGCGGGAACGGGCGGCGGCAGAGGCACGGGCTGCGGCCCCTTGGAAGCTTGTCCGTGCGCTGCTGTGACCAGGCTGAAGAAGAGAGCTAGACAAATTGCGGTAGCGGATCGGCGAGAGAAGACGCGGGCTGACAAGAACATTCTTCAAAAAACCTCGCACAACACTCTATACCAGTTGCGAAGTTCGCATCTGCGGTTCGTCACATCCGCGGAGGCGGCCATTTATAGTGATAGAGACACCGGCAGTACACCTTTTCGATATGCTCACCCAGGACCAGGCCGGCAGCATCTTTGACAAACTGAAGAAGTGCACTACGGCCGACGAGATCGAGTTGCTGGTTTCGAGTGGTCGCAGCGCCCTCACCCGCTTCGCCAACAACACCATTCATCAGAACATGACGGAAGAGGAGACCCATCTTTCGGTGCGGGTTTCTTTTGAGGGCCGCACGGCACGCGCGACCACGAACAAGGCCGACAACGACAGCCTGAGACGGGTGGTGCAGTCGGCGGAAGCGCTGGCCAAAGTACAGCAGCCGGATGCGGATCTGCTTTCCATGCCATCACGGCAGGAGGCGCAACAGAACCCGGGCGATGCTGGAGCGGCCATGAAGCGGCGCTTCGAAAGCACTGCGTCGATCACGGCTGACGACCGGGCGGCTGGTGTTGCGCGAATGGTCGACGTCGCCCGGCGGCACAATCTCACTGCGGCCGGCATCTTCTCTTCCGCCGACGTGGCTGAATGCATCTTTAACTCCCACGGTCTGTCGGATTGGTACGAGCAAACTCTGGCCGAGATTTCCGTGACCATGCTGGCGGAGACGTCGTCGGGATGGCAGAAGGCAAACTCGCCGGATGCGGCAAAGCTCGATCCGGTTCGCATGGCCGAGATCGCCGCGCAGAAGGCGGTTGCCTCGCATGACCCGCAGGAACTTCCGCCGGGCAAATACACCGTGGTCCTGGAGCCCTCGGCGGTGCTCGACGCGGTGGGTTTCATGTTCTGGGACTTCTCGGGATCGGCGCTGCTGGAGCAGCGATCGTTTCTGAACGATCGCATGGGAAAACTGCTGTTCGGCGAGAACATCACGGTACACGACGATGCCTATCATCCGTTGCAGCTGGGAGCTCACTTCGACGGCGAGGGCATGCGCCGACAGCGCGTGAAGCTGATCGATAAAGGCGTGGTCACGGCGGTGACCTATGCGCGCTCCAGTGCCAAGCGGATGAACGGGTCGGGAGCGACGACGCGCGCTGTGAGTCCTACAGGACACGGCTTTGCGTTGCCGAATGAGATCGGGGAAGCCCCGCTGAACATCGTTTTCAGCGGGCCGCGCGCCGGCGCTTCGCAAACCGTGGAGCAGATGATCGCATCCACGGAAAGGGGTGTCCTCGTGACTCGCCTCTGGTACATACGCGAAGTTGACCCGTACGAGAAGATCCTTACCGGAATGACCCGCGATGGCACCTTTCTTATCGAAAATGGACAAATTCGCCGAGGAATTCGCAATTTCCGCTTCAATGAAAGCCTCATCCACATGTTGCAGAATGTCGAGGCCATGGGCGAGCCGGTGCGGGCCAGCGGAGAAGAATCCATGGACATGGTCGTGCCGCGGATAAAGGTGCGAGAATTCAACTTCACGGAAGTCACGAAGTTTTGAGCCGTGAATTGAGCCAGATAGATCGGCTTCGTGCAGGCGGGTAACCTGACACCTTAGAGGTAATCTCGCAGGCCGTCGGATTTATGCTTTTAAATCAATGATTTACGATCAAACCAACTAGGGTCGGCGGGATTCAGGAATCATTCCTGGAGTAAACTTCGCCGAAGGTAATCTCGGACAAATAGTACTTTAGTAACTGGTCTGGCAGGCATGTAGGAGGTATGCTGTTGTTGCCACCGTCATGTTCGCCACTTACGAGTCTAACCTCCGTAACTCGATAAGGTTTCCACTTCACCTTCAAGTTACGCTGAGGACGCCTACCGGGGAGTACCGCGCCAAAACAACGGACATATCCGCGGGCGGTATTTCGTTTCAAATCGAATCGGCGATCGAAGTGGGGTCGCGTGTCGAGTTTTCCATCGCCATGCCGAGCGAAGTATCGGGGACCAGCCATGCGGTGAGCGTGATGTGTGCTGGCAGAGTTGTGCGTTGCACACAAGAAACCTCAGGATGGAACGTAGCGGTGGTCATCGATGAATACCACTTCAAACGGCTTTAAAGGCAGAAACACGAAGCGGCATCACGGACGCAACAAGGCCAAAGCTCCTAATGGGACTGCGGCTGAGAGCGCGCAACCGGCTGCCGAGTCCAACCTGCCGCTGATTCGCATTATCCTCGCCGACTCGGAAGCGATCTTTCGCGTCGGCATGAGCAAAATTCTGGCCCAATGGGAAGACCTCGAGGTGGTTGCGCAGACGGAAACTCTGGCGCAAACCCTGACCGCCGTCTCCACCATTCCCGCAGAAGTAATTCTCTTCGAGCTGGGGCTGTCGCCGAGTCCGGCGGACGCGATCAGCGAAGTAGCGGCGCGCGCTCCCGAGGGGACCAAGCTGGTCGTCGTGACGCAACGCGCCGGCGAGCAGGAGACGGTCGACTTCCTGCGCCGCGGCGTGCGTGGAATTCTGGCCAGGTCTGTCTCTCCCGAGTTGCTGGTCCGCTGCGTGCGCAAAGTTGCCGTCGGCGAGACCTGGCTGGACAAGCAGGCGGTGAACTGGGTGATCGAGGCATATCGCACGCAGGCGTTGCAGGGCGTCGCTCCGCAACAGCAGCTGCGCTTGAGCGAGAAAGAGATGCTGATCATCAGCGGCGTCACGCAGGGTATGAAGAACAAGGAGATTGCGCGTGAGGTCGGAACCACCGAGCAGGTGGTGAAGAATTACCTGCGCAAGATATACGACAAGCTCCACGTAGTCGATCGTCTCGAGCTGGCGCTCTACAGCATGCACCATCGCTTGCTGGAGGGACACGGGGTTGCATCCACGCCGGAGGTGGAAGCGAGCGATTCGGCAGCCGCGACGGCCGTGGCGACCGCAGATTCAACAGAACCTCAGGGCGAGCAGTCATCGTCCGAGATTTCACCTGCTCCGGAAGTTATGGCGCCGCCGGGGAATGGGCACGCCGTAGGGCTGCAGGGGCGTAAGGCGTAACGACTAGGAGTCTCGACGCACATTAGGCGTCAGTTTGAAATTCAATCGCTCACCGAATGCAGGGTGAGCGCTCCTCGATAGACCGCTGAAACATTCCTTGTCGCAGCCGCCATTGCTGGATTCAAGCCCGAAGGGCGGCACAACGGCAGCCCACGAGGTTAGTCCCGGGTCCCGCTGGCAGCCTGCTACTATCCGCTGCCGCTAGCGTCCTAATCTCGCGTCACGACATCACTGCGCGGTCCGGTGGGTTGTTCCGCGTGCGTGCTTTGCGATAGCCTAGCTGGTTTGCATTTACTCTCCCGAGGCAGTCCATGCACATCGCGATCCGCACTCTTCGCAAGTCTTGTCTGACCTGCGCCTTTGTTCTTCTCCTCCTTGTCTCATGCTTGCAGGCGCAGACCGCGTCTTCGCTCTCGCCGGACGTGCGCAGCAGCATTGACCAGATGGCGCAGCAGGTATTGAAGACCACCGGCGTTCCCTCCGCTTCGATCGCCGTGGTGCAGGACGGCAAGATCGCCTACCTGCAAGCCTACGGCTCCGCCAAGCTCGATCCGCACACTCCGGCGACGCCGCAGATGCGCTACAGCATCGGTTCCATCAGCAAGCAGTTCACCGCGGCCGCCATTCTGCTGCTGGCCGAGGAAGGGAAGCTGTCGCTCGACGATCCCGTATCGAAATACGTTCCCGGGCTCACCGACGCCAACCAGATCACCATTCGTCAGCTTCTGTCGCACACCTCCGGCTATCAGGATTACTGGCCGCAGGACTACGTGCCCCCGTTGATGCTTCACCCCATCAGCGCGCAGGAGATCATGGACCGGTGGGCAAAAATCCCGCTCGATTTCCAGCCGGGCGCCAAGTGGCAGTACAGCAACACTAACTACGTCATCGCCGGCGTGATTGTCGAGAAGGTTGCCGGCATGCCGCTGCTCCAGTTCCTCAGTCAGCGAGTGTTTACGCCTTTGGGCATGACGAGCGTTGCCGATACCAATGCGAATAAGCTGCCTCCCACCGATCCCACCGGATACTTCAGCTACGCATTGGGGCCGCTGCATCCCGCTCCCAAGGAGGGCAAGGGCTGGATGTTCGCCGCCGGCGAGCTCGCCATGACGGCCGAAGACCTGGCGAAGTGGGACATCTCCATGATCAACCGGAGCGTGCTGAAGCCGGCGTCGTATCGCGAGATGGAGACCGAGGTGGTGTTGAAGGACGGCGTGGGCACGCAGTATGGCCTGGGTGTGTTCGTACGCGATGCGAACGGCCGCCGGGTGTTGTCGCATGGTGGTGAGGTGTCGGGGTTTGTCTCGGACAACATCGTCATGCCCGATGACAAGATTGCCGTGGTCGTGCTCACGAATCAGGACGCATCGTCGGCAGCATCCGGTATTGGCAACCAGGTTCGTGCCCTGCTGGTCAACGCGGCCAATCCCAACGATCCCAGGCAGGATGCGTTAATGCGGAAGGTATATGACAGCCTGCAGCAGGGAAAGATCGATCGCTCGCTGTTCACCGATAATGCCAACGCGTACTTCGACGATCAGGCGCTGAAGGATTACGCGAGTGGCCTTGGCCCGTTGGGCCCGCCCAAGGAATTTAAGCAGACGCGGTCTTCGCTTCGCGGCGGAATGACGGAGCGGATCTACAGCATCAAGTATTCCAGCAAGAATCTGGTAGCCATCATCTACGAGATGCCGGACGGGAAGATTGAGCAGTACCTGATTTCCGAACAGTAGATCATTTCGCCGAGTACGGCAATGAGTGGAAGGGTTGTGCTTAACTAAGAGCGTCGTACCGCACGGCTGAAGCCGCGCCCTGACACAAGGCGTAATTCGGGAGCAACCGTCATGTCCCTCTACGACTTCTCCGCAACCCTGAACAACGGCCGCAACAAGAAGCTCAGCGCCTATAAGGGCAAGGTCCTGCTGATCGTTAACACCGCCAGCCAATGCGGATTCACACCGCAATGCAAGGATCTACAGGCGCTCTATGCGAAGTACAAAGACCACGGCTTCGAGTTACTGGCCTTCCCATGCGACCAGTTCGGCCATCAGGAGCCGGGCTCGGACGCAGAGATCAAGGAGTTCTGTCAGCTCAACTACGGCGTCGATTTCCCGCTCTTCTCCAAGATCGAAGTCAACGGCGATGGCGCGCATCCCTTGTACAAGTTCCTGAAGAGCAAGAAAGGCGGCTTGCTCGGCGATTCGATCAAGTGGAACTTCACCAAGTTTCTCGTCGACCGGCAGGGGAACGTGGTAGAGCGGTATGCGCCGATGACGCCTCCCCGAGGGATAGTGGCTGATATTGAGAAGGAGCTGGCGAAGTAGTTCGAGTAGAGCGGGCCGTCACGCCCGCTCTACCTATAAACGCGAAGAACACTCCTGGTTGTACGCCGCTTCTAGCGTGAACAGCTACGGCTGACCACGTTCAGATCGGTCACCGTCATGTGGCCATGCTCGGTGGCGTTTTTGTCCATGCCGTGCTCCTGTGCTTCCTTCTTCATGTCCTCTTTCATGCCATGCATGGCGGCGTTCGACACGGCGCCGGTAATGGTTACCGTCTCACCGACGTGACGCGCGAGGTTGACGGAGTCGCTGCGGATCTCCCACGTGCTGCCGTCCTGGCCGGCGAGCGCAAACTCCTTCGCATTATCGCCCTGCTGCAGGCACCCGGTGAGGGTGCGCACGTTGGAGCTGGTGCTCTGATTGTTCATAGTGCTGGCGCTGTCATGATTGGTCATCGCGCCGCTGTCATCCTGCTGTGTCGTCGTGGTTGTAGTAGTCGTCTGCTGCTGCGTGGTCGTACTGTCCTGCGCCTTGGCAATCGTGGCAGCGCTGACGACAAGTCCGGCTGCGACGATCCATAGTGCAAATGTCTTCATGAATCTCCTCCGTAGGGTCCCGCCGTATTCAATTCCCGGCTCGTTTGCTTAGAAAGCCGTTTTGTGTGCGGGGTTTGCTCGCACTAAGCCTCGCGGCACGCGAACTTTACAGAGACCCCCGCATTGGCTTGTCACCTTGGTTGCCTTACAGCGAGCGGATTGACTGGGTCATCCCACCTTTCCGACAGAGCAGGCGTCTTACGACAAGGCCGCCGGGCGACCCGTTCGATCCAAGCGCGAGAGGTTTCGTGCGCCTGCGGTTGGAGACCCTTTGTCGAAAGCCTGGGACATGCTCAAGTTGCTGCGCCACGGCGGCCCCGCGCTGTGCAACGTGGCGGTCACCAACTCCTGCAACGCAACCTGCGACTTCTGCAACTTCGCCTACAACAAAGGACGCGTCGGCAAGCTGCGCTGGATCGATGCCGCGCGCTTCGACGACGCGTTGGGGATTCTCTACTCGCGCGGCGTGCGCTACGTCAGCTTTTTCGGCGGCGAGACCCTGCTTCACCCGCGTCTACCGGAGATGATCGCGATGGTGGTCGCGCGCGAGATGGGCCTGCCGTCATCACCAACGGCTGGCTCTTGCCAGCGCTGCTCGACAAACTTGCCGCCGCGGGCCTGAAGTCCCTCTACATCTCCATCGACTCGCCGGACATGGCGGTGCACGAAGCCAATCGCGGGCTGAAAGGGCTGGGCGAGCGCATCCGAGCCGCAACCGCGCGCATGCCGGCTCTCGGCATGACCGCGACCGCGCAAGTCACGATGAGCAAGCTCATCCGCGACTATCGCGCGCTCATCCCCATGCTGCGCGAGTACGGTTTTACGTCCGTGACCTTCTCCTATCCGCAGCAAACCCGGCTCGGCTCGACGACGCTGGCGTGGTCCGACGACTCCGGCCTGGTGAAGTTCGGCTCACAAGAGCTTGTCGATGCGTTCGATGGCATCGAGCAACTGCGCCACGAGTTTCCGGTCAACAATCCCAGCGCGTCGGTTGCGGACATGCAGCGACACCTGCGCCACGAGAACGAGACGTTCATCTGCTACGGCGGCTACAAGAGCTTCTACATGGATTGGAACTATGACGTCTGGCGCTGCGACGCGTGGAAGGAGCCGATGTGCTCCGTTTGGGACTTCGGTAAGGCGAAGCTGGTGCGTGACGGCTGCACCGCCTGTATCGCCGATTGCTACCGCGACTCCAGCGTAATGCTGCACTTTGCAGTCTCGCTCGGCGACGCCATGGATTTACTTCACGAGGGGCGACTGATGAGCGCGCTCAGGACGCTCGTGAGCCCTGCCAACGCAGCGTCGCTCGGAGCCATTGCAGAGAACGCGCGCATGCTGTCGCGGCTGGGAAGGGTAGGGTGACGAACGCCGTACTCAGCAGGACGCCGGCGACCCAGCCGAGCCGCACCCCATCCAAGGCAAGCGAAACCCTTGATGGGGCCGTGCACGACGGAGCCCCCTCTGTCTTACGGAGCAGCACCGACGGCGAGCGACTGAGAACTGACAACTGACAACTGACAACCGGCAACTGTTCAGTGCTGATGCCGCTCCGGCAATCCGAGCCGCGTCGCCGTCTCACCCTCGAAGTCGAACTCGATGAGTATGGCGGGCTCATCGCCGACCACGCGGCCATCATGTCCGGCCTCGATGACGATAACCTGCGGCGCGACGAAATCGCGCGTGCAGCCGTCCTCGAAAGTCATGTGGATCCGTCCGCGCGCCAGGAAGCCGACATGCGAATGCATGCACGTCTCTGTGCCGACGTGCGGCTTGATGTCTCGCGCCCAATGAAATCCGACAGGATAGATAGCGCGCTTTACGCGGGCATTGCCGGTGCGAACGGTATCCAGTTGAACTCCAGCGAATTCGCGATGCTCCGCATCAGGCATCGGAGCGAGTAAAGAATCGGCTGCGCCCATGAGCGTCTCCTCGGATTGCGGTGTGCGCTCGATTCTACAGCACACGCCGAAAGCACGTTCTCGTGCCTTATGATCACGACCCAAACCGCCGCACGAGAGAGCCTTGTCTTCCTCAACAGGCCCGGCCCTGACGCCCAAAGCGATCGCTGATGGAAAAGCGAGAAAAACGGCAAGCACGTCACTGCGGTTTAGCCGGCTCGCGGTATAGCATCCAATCGAATGCCGATTACGGATTCCATCGGATTCAGGCTGGCTGCCTCTCTGGCCATCGGGCTGCTCATCGGGGCAGAGCGGGAACGGCGCAAGTCGGAGAGCGCTGTCAAATCCTCTGCCGGAATTCGCACATTCGCTGTGGCGTCGCTGCTGGGCGGGGTCAGCCTGATCCTGGGCGGCGAGCGTCTGCTTGCGGTCGCTACGCTCGCCATTGCGGCGCTCGCTGTTGCTTCGTATCTGCGCACCTCCGATTCCGACCCCGGACTTACGACGGAAGCCGCGCTCGTGCTGACCGTGCTTCTGGGAGGGCTGGCACAGCAACAGGTTGTGCTGGCCTCGGGTGTCGCCGTAGTCGTCACCATTCTGCTGGCTGCCCGTACCCGAATCCATGCCTTCGTTCGCTCCGTGTTGAGCGAAGAGGAATTGACCGACGCAATTGTTTTCGCGGCGGCAGTCCTGGTCGTCCTGCCACTCACTCCTGATCGTTACCTTGGCCCGTACGGCGCCATCAACCCTCGCATCATCTGGAAAATCGTGATCCTGATTATGGCAATCAGCGCAGCTGGACACATCGCAGTACGGCTGTTGGGGGTTCGCTTTGGATTGCCGATCGCGGGCTTGGCTTCGGGATTCGTATCCAGCACGGCAACGATCGCGGCGATGGGACAACGCGCTGCGGAGGACGGCAACATCGCTGGACCTGCGGTGGCGGGCGCGGTGCTCTCGACCGTCGCAACCGTTGCCCAACTTGCCGCCGTGTTAGCAGCAACCAGCGAAGCTACCCTGCACTTGCTGCGGACTCCACTTCTGGCGGCGGGGATCATGGCGCTGGTCTACGGTGGAGCGCTCACGCTGTTGAGCATTCGACAGCCGGTTGCAGAAGTGAGGCGCCCCGGACGCGCGTTCAGTCTGCGCGCCAGCTTGCTCCTGGCGGCAATCATTGCGCTCGTGCTTTTCGGCTCGGGGGTGCTGAATGCCCGTTTTGGCGAAAAGGGGCTTTTGGCGGCGGTAGCCATTGCCGGATTTGCCGATACCCATTCGGCGGCCGTCTCGGCTGCGTCGCTGGTCGCCGCCGGTAAGCTTCCCCTACACGCGTCGGCAGTGCCCATTCTGGTGGCGCTTAGCACCAACACGATCAGCAAGATTGTCGTAGCTGTTTCCAGCGGCGGCTGGAGGTTCGCCCGCAGCGTTGTTCCGGGATTGGTTCTCGTGATCGCGTCGGCTTGGGGCGCGTTTGCCCTGATGTAAGGGCGGTGACCCGCCTGGGGATATCGCTACCCTGCAAGGTCGCGTCAAGTGGCGCGATCTCTGTCGGTGTGCGTCGCCTTGGGTTGCCAGGTTGCCGGCTGGTCCGATGTGCTCTTGCCTCGCCGGGAAGCGCGGTGCAGATGAGCCGTCAGCTTCGGAAAGCGGCGTTCCAGCTGAGTGAGAAGGTTATGCGCCCACGCGTACTCGCTCGACAGGATCACCAGCCCGATCAGCAGGCACAAGATGCCTTGCAGGAACGGAAGAAACAGGCCTGCGATGCCGAGCAGAATGAATCCCCAGCCACTCAGCAGCAGCATCCATCGCTTGGCCTTCCGATTCAAGCATCCTCCCGACCGGCAATATCTCTATGATCGCATGTGCCCCGCCAGGTGGTCGGCCAACATCGCGCCGCGGTGCGTCACGAAGATCAGCCACATGGCGCCTTCGTCAGGAGGCCATTCCATAACGCCTCCTGACCTGCAAACGACGCAGCGACTGGAAATGTCCGCAGCTTAATTGTCCCGCGAACGGCACGCGGCTTTCTGTGATCTTCGCCCCGCGGGGAGGTGACGGCACACCGCCGCCCGCGCATATCGAACAAGATCTACCCTTGCCATCAGTCGTCCCCGTCGGATCCCTCCCGTGCATGCTCCGGGATCGCAGCAAATAAATGTGCGTCAAGCTTGACAAAAAGCGGTAACATCTTTCAAACAATCCATCGCTCCCATTGAACTCAACAGGTCTGCCTCGCTTTGGACAAAGGAGGATAGCCCGATGTTGCCAACCGGGAGTGCGGTAGCCGAATTCTCTGAATCGACCTGCTCGAATTGTGCCGTCCAAGCGCCGACCCGATGGGTCGTCTTCCACCAAAATATTGGGATGCTGTTTTCGCGCAGAAGGTCTGAGGTATCAGGCCACTTGTGTCGTCGCTGTATTTTTGCCTATTTCAGGTCGTACACGCTTACAACGCTTTTCCTGGGGTGGTGGGGGACAATTTCGGTTTTCATTACTCCACTCATACTCCTCAACAATATCGGACGATTTGCGGCGTCACTCACCTTGTCCAGCCCGCCCCATGTCACCGCAATTCCTGACTTTCAAATTGATCAGAAGCCAATCGTCTCTGGCGCCGGCAATCTCAAGTTCAAACTGATCTATGGCGCCGTTGTGTGGTCCATCGTGCTCGCCGTCATCGCCTACCACAGCGTAGACTTCATGGAGAAACACGCCCCGTCGCTGAATGCAAAGCTGCACGGCGGTGAGATCACAGAACAATCCGACGCCGATTATGCCTGGCGGAAGATTGTTGAAGATCTAAGGGTTATTAATGCCGACGTCAAGGGAACTGACTGGCCGGCCCGTCGCGCCGATTTTCTGTCCCGAGAACTCTATGCCGAAGATTTCAACGTCCAGAGTGAAAAGCTGCGAGCGGCGATTGCAAAAGATAGCGCTTCAGGTTCTCAGGATGCATGCTCCCGGCTGGTGAGTGACCAACTTGTACCGGCACTCCGCGACTACTCCTCTGTGACGCAGCAGTTGTTTGCCGCAATCAAATCGGCTCCCCAGGAGACGCCAGAGTCCACGAATGCAATTAAAGGCATCGAAGAGCAGCGCGATGGCGCCGGCGAGCGATTGACGGAAGCCTTCTCTAAGCTCAATACGATGAAATGCGAGAAGTGATACGGGGCGCCCGCACAACGCATGTTCCAACTGCTGGCCCAAGCGAAAAGCTATTCCAACGTCTTTTGGACGGCAGCCAACACCTTCCTACGCCCTCCGCGTGATTGACCTCCACTCGCCCAAAATGTTACAAAAATCTCGCCATTTGTCTGCGCTGGGGCTCATCCCTCAGTGCACACAAATCGGTGCATTTTCCCCGACGCGGCCAAACCTCAACACTTCCGTCTTGAAGTGGAAGCGCGTTTCCGGGATCCAGCAGGTCGATCCACCCCAACAAGTCCGATGTAGGGACTGATCGGGGCTCCGATTGTCTGGCGGTTTCGAAATCGAGACCGGTTCGACGATCGCGTTATGCGCCTGGCCTGCTGGATGGTCACCGATCTAGGAAACGATTTCCGCGAACGTCGCGGCAGTATGAAGAACCGTAACGTCATCATTCATGGGCGCTGTTCCGCTCATCGGAGGAATTCTATGCACACCTGCCTCGCTACCCTGCGGCGGCTGTCGTCGGTAATAAGTAAACATCCATCTCGAACGTTCATGGCTGTGTTCACGCTTCTTATGTTGCACGCAACCGCCTTCGCTCAGCCCAGCGAAGCCGGCGGCGAAGCGAACCTGCAAGTCCCCGATTTGTCCTCGGTCAGCTTCCTCGGCATGAACGGCCACAGCATCCTGCTGATCGGCCTCATCTTCTGCGCATTGGGCCTGCTCTTCGGTCTCATGATTTACATGCAGCTCAAGAAGCTCCCGGTGCACCGCGCCATGCGCGAGATCTCCGAGCTGATCTATGAGACCTGCAAAACCTACGTGGTCACCCAGGGCAAGTTCCTTATGATCTTGTGGGCCTTCATCGCGGTCGTCATCCTTGCGTACTTCGGATGGCTGCGGCCCATCAATCCCGTGGGCGTCACCCTGCCCATCATTCTCGCCTTCAGCATCATCGGCATTCTTGGCAGCTACGGCGTCGCGTGGTTCGGCATCCGCGTCAACACCTTCGCCAACTCGCGCACCGCGTTTGCGGGTCTCGGCGGCAAGCCCTATCCCTGCTACTCCATTCCGCTGCGCGCCGGTATGTCGATCGGCATGATGCTCATCTCCGTCGAGCTGCTGATCATGCTTTGCATTCTGCTCTTCGTACCCGGCAACTACTCCGGCCCGTGCTTCATCGGCTTCGCTATCGGCGAGTCGCTGGGCGCGGCGGCGCTGCGTATCGCCGGCGGTATCTTCACCAAGATCGCCGACATCGGCTCCGACCTGATGAAGATCGTCTTCAAGATCAAGGAAGACGACGCCCGCAACCCCGGCGTCATCGCCGACTGCACCGGCGACAATGCGGGTGACTCGGTTGGACCCTCGGCCGACGGCTTCGAGACCTACGGCGTCACCGGCGTCGCGCTCATCACCTTCATCCTGCTCGGCGTGCGCAATCCAACCGTGCAGGTTCAGCTGCTGGTCTGGATCTTCATCATGCGCATCATGATGCTGGTCTCCAGCACGCTGGCCTATTTCATCAACGAGGGCGTAGCCAAGGCGCGCTACGGCAATGCCGACGAGATGAACTACGAATCCCCACTCACCTCGCTGGTGTGGCTGACCTCGATCGTCTCTATCGTGCTTACTTACTTCGTTTCGTGGAAGATAGTGCCGGACCTCGCCGGAGACACCTCGCAATGGTGGAAGCTGGCGACCATCATCTCCTGCGGAACGCTGGCCGGCGCCATCATTCCTGAGCTGGTCAAGATCTTCACTTCGGTGGAGTCCGGACACGTGAAGGAAGTGGTGACCTCTGCCGAAGAAGGCGGCGCCTCGCTCGACATTCTCTCCGGCTTCGTGGCCGGTAACTTCTCCTGCTACTACCTTGGATTCACCATGGTCGCGCTGATGGCGATTGGCTACTACGTCAGCACCTTCGGCCTCGGTGCGCTGATGCTTGCCCCGGCGGTGTTCGCCTTCGGCCTGGTGGCCTTCGGCTTTCTCGGCATGGGTCCGGTCACAATTGCCGTCGATTCCTACGGCCCGGTCACGGACAACGCGCAGTCCGTCTACGAGCTGTCGCTCATTGAAGGCATACCCGGCATCGAGGGCGAGCTGAAGAAGGACTACAACATCAACGTCAACTTCGAGCGCGCCAAGCACCTGCTGGAAGCCAATGACGGCGCGGGCAACACCTTCAAGGCGACGGCTAAGCCCGTGCTGATCGGCACCGCCGTCGTCGGCGCAACCACCATGATCTTCTCCATCATCATGGCCTTGACGAACGGGCTTACGAGCGGCGTACAGAACCTCTCGCTGCTGCACGCTCCCTTTGTCCTCGGCTTGATCTCGGGTGGCGCCATTATCTACTGGTTCACTGGCGCGTCAACCCAGGCCGTAACCACTGGTGCCTACCGCGCCGTCGAGTTCATCAAGGCCAATATCAAACTCGAAGGCGTGGAGAAAGCTTCGGTCGAAGACAGTAAGAAGGTCGTGGAAATCTGTACCAAGTACGCGCAGAAGGGGATGTTCAACATCTTCCTTGCCGTGTTCTTCGTGACGCTCGCCTTCGCCTTCGTCGAGCCGTTCTTCTTCATCGGCTATCTCATCTCCATCGCCGCCTTCGGTTTGTATCAAGCAATGTTCATGGCTAACGCCGGCGGCGCATGGGACAACGCCAAGAAGATCGTCGAGGTCGAGCTGCAGCAGAAGGGAACCGCACTGCACGATGCAACCGTCGTCGGCGACACCGTCGGCGATCCCTTCAAGGACACCTCGTCGGTCGCGATGAACCCGATCATCAAGTTCACCACGCTCTTCGGCCTGCTCGCCGTCGAGCTCGCTGTTCAACTGACCGCGACCAACGGCACCGCCTTTGGCCACGTCCTGGCCGTCGCCTTCTTCCTGGTCTCGTTCTTCTTCGTCTGGAAGTCCTTCTATGGCATGCGAATCGTAAAAGCGAAGGCGTAGAAGAGCCTCTAACTAAACTCGGGTGCCCCACTCAAGCACCTTTTGCTTGGGTGGGGATTTTCTTCTAATAGGGATGTTCTTTCCACTCCTCCCACACCGTGGTACGCTGAAACCGAACACAGTCATTGCGCTTTTCCAATCCGCACGTCGGGAGGAGCCGCCATGAAGAAAACCCTCAAGATCATCGGCATCGTCGTCGGTGTCATCATTCTTCTCCTGCTCATCGTTCCTTTGTTCGTCAACGCCGACAGCTTCCGCCCCCTCATCCAATCGAAGGCCCAGGAAGCTCTCGGCCGCAACGTGCAAATCGGCAAGCTCGGCCTTTCGCTGTTCTCCGGCTCGCTCAGCGCCGACGGTATCACCATCGCCGACGATCCCAAGTTCAGCAACCAGCCGTTTGTTACCGCCAAGTCGCTCGACGTCAGCGTCGATGTGATGCCTCTTATCTTCTCGCGCGAGCTGCACGTCAACTCCATCAAGCTGGTGCAGCCGCAGGTTGCGCTCATCAGTAACGCGCAGGGGCAGTGGAACTACTCCAGCTTGGGAGGCGCGGCCGCTTCCGGCAAGGCGCCAGAGAAGCCCGCTCCTCAGAAACCCGCGCCAGGCACAGCGCAGAAACCCTCCGAAGCTCCTGCGAACTATTCTGTCGACGAGATCGAAATCACCAACGGCAAAATCACCATGTCGGAGGTTCCGTCGAAGCAACCGCCCACGGTTTACAACGACGTCGATCTCACGCTCAAGAGGTTTGCGCCGGGATCGCAGATGCCGTTCACGCTCTCCCTCAAAGCGCCGCGAGGAGGCACGATCAAAGCCGACGGCACCGCTGGGCCACTGAACCCGAACGACGCCTCCCTTACGCCATTGCAAGTCAACCTGAAGAACAGCGCAGTCGAGATTGCCGGCCTGGCGCCGACTTCCGGCATCTCTGGCCTGCTCGACATGAACGCGAAGTTCACCTCTGACGGCCGCTCAGCCGATCTCACAGGCAACGGCGCGATCAATCACTTCAAAGCGGTCGCGAACGGCACTGCGGCGAAAGATCCGCTCGGCTTCAACTACAACACGAAGTATTCCTATGCCAGCAGGGAAGGGAACCTGAACGCGACGGTTACGGCACGCAAGAACACCGCGCGCCTGTCGGGCGGCTACCAGATGCGCGAGGCCATGCTGGTCCACATGAACCTCAACGGCCAGGGCCTCTCGGTTGATGAATTGGAATCGCTATTGCCTGCCTTCGGTGTCGTCCTGCCCAGCGGCTCATCGCTGCAAGGCGGCACGCTCAGCGCCAATCTCAACCTGCAAGGCCCCCTCGATCAGCTCACCATCGCCGGCCCCGTCAGCCTGAACAATACAAAACTCGCCGGCTTCAACCTCAGCCAGAAAATGTCCGGTCTGAGCCAGCTGGCGGGCATTAAGACCGGCAACGACGCGACCATCCAAACCTTCAGCTCGAATGTGAATGTGACGCCCGCCGTCACGCGCGCGGACAATATCAACTTGATCATGCCCGCGCTCGGCCACGTCACCGGCGCCGGCACCATCGCCAATCAGAACTTGAACTTCAAGATGGTAGCCACAGTCCAAGCCACCGGAGGTGGCCTGCTGGGCGCCGCAGGCGGCAAGGCGGGAAGCCAAAATGTTCCCTTCGCCATCCAGGGCACCACATCGAATCCGCGCTTCATCCCCGACACCAGCGCGCTTGTACAGAACGCTGTCCAGCAGCAGATCAATCAGCGTTTAGGTGGACAGGCAGCGAATCCGAACAATCTGGGCGGCGCACTCGGCGGCCTCTTCGGCGGCAGCAAGAAAAAACATTAGGTCGTCTTCGTCTTGATCACGACGAGCTCTGCACCGCAGGCTCGCCCGTGAGTCGGACTAACCTGGGTCCACTCAAGGATTCGCCAGGAGTGCCCGGAACTGAGGATCCTCCCGCAATTTTGCAAACGCCGGTTCGCCACTCAGCCATGCCGAAAAAGCGGCAGGATCCGCAGATTTCTGTTTCGCGCGCTGCAAGGCTTCCAACGCTCCTCCGCGATCGCTATCCAGCGCTCGCGCAGTAGCCAGCGCCTTCAGTATTCCCACCGAGTCTGGGTTGGCATCGGCCGCAAGTTGAAAGTAGCCTTTCGCCAGCGCAAAGTCCTTTTCGTCGAGGCTCTCCTCGCCCAGCTCGGCCGCGGCGATGAAAACGCCGCTCAGCGCACGACGGTCAACTCGCAATTTTTCTTGGTTCTTCTCCGAGGTAGTGCGTCCGCGCAAGGAAACGATCTGTTGCTCTGCGTGATGGAGGACATCGGAGCGGTTTGTGCCCGTGTCCTGAGGCTGAGGCGCTCCGCCACGCTGGCCTTGCCCGCCCATGATTGGCTGGCTCGGTTCAGAATTCTCCGGTTGACTCCTGGCACCCATCTTCAAGGACGTCAAGCTGGCATAGATCGCACTTGTGAGCTGCTTCTGCTCCTCGAATTCCTGCGCCTCACGCTTGGCGCCATCCCGCACGCTCTTATCTTTCGCCAGCGCTGCTGCCGCCTGCTCGAAGGGTGCTGGGTCCACCAGGCCCTTGAACGTCGCAATCGCTTGGCCGTATTCGCGCCAAGCTTCGTAAGCTTGCCCTGATTGCTCCAAAGCATGGGCACGACCGCCCGCGGCGGCCCTCTCGGCGGCTATGAAATTCTCATCACGCGCTTCGCGGCTCTGTTTCATCGCCATCAGCCGGAACCACGCAAGGGCTTCCTCCATGACGCCGGCCGGCGCCCAGTCGTGAGGTCCGTCAAAGTGGCGCAGTTCGTGTGGAAAACCTTCGTCTTCCAATTTCTTGTCGAGCGCCGAAAGCTCCGGGTAGTTGAAGTCGAACGTTCCTACCGTCGCAAATACGGCAAACATGTCGCCCCGCGAAGGCGGAGTGCCGGCAAACCCTGCGCCGTCCAGAAGCACGCCGGCAGCGCATTTGCACTGTTGCGCGAGTGCCGCGGCGACGCGCGCTCCTCCGGAGAAACCCGCAAAGTAAAGCCGGCGATTATCGATGGCAAAACGCGCATGCGTGTCCTCGAACATCGCCTGCGCCGCCTCCGTTTCCACCTTCCACGATCCGTTCCGTGAGTTGTTCGAGGCGGCAACGATGTAGCCGTGGCCTTCGGCTGCATCTTTCATCAAGTCGACTGGAATCTTCCCCCGCGCGTCGGGATCAAAGACGTACACGATCGGCCACGGCCTGTCCGAAGAATAATGGGACGGAAGGTAGAGGGCGTAACTCTGGTCGGGCTTTGCAGCGGAAGCTTGCTGCGGAATGACTACGCCAGTCGGGAGAGTGCGGTCCGGCTTCCCCGGTGGATTCTGTGAAGCTAATGTTGACGTCGCCAGCGCCAGCAGCCAAATACAAGGCACGAGCGTTCGGTACACGACTTCAGTATAGAGATCCCGCCTGCCTCTGTGCCCAGGTTCGCTCATCGGTTCGGCTAACCTGGGCCTCGGTGCTGCCGGCTTCCTGTTCAGGGGGGCCACTCCTTCGTGCTTTTCGAATGAGTCGACTTTTAGTCGTCATCACTTCGATGTTTTCTTAATATTCAGTTGCGCAACATCGCCGTTCGGACTCTTCACCAGCAGGACCTTGCCGTCCAAATGCGCGGGAAACTCCTTCCCCGGCGACCAGCCCATGAACAGCGCCGGTGGACCGCTGGCTTCGCATTTGTAGAGCGTCTCCCCCATGCGCATCATAATCTTGTAGCGGTCCATATCTTCGGGATGCTGCGCATTGGCCGCCATTTTTTCGATCGACGCAACTCGCGCCGTCTGGTCGAAGCTTTGCGCGAAGGCCAACGTCGCGGTAAGTGCAACGCAGCACGACAACACAACCAAACGTGTCTTCATTCGTGTTCCTCGCTCGATCAGCGTTCTGGGCGCCTAACGAATGGATTCTCTCCGGCCTTGTATCAAGGCACGACTTCTGTCGTGCCGAAAAGCATACATTAGAGACCAGGCTTTAGCCCTGTTGAACGCTGAACCGGGAATAGAGGCGGGATCAGTCAGAAGACCGGCGCTACGAAGGACATTCAAATCTGATAATCGATCTCGATGATTTCCTGTAGCCGGTCGGTTCCATCGCCGGGCACCAACTCCCGCCCCTGCAACTCGCGCACTTCTTCCTTCAGCTTCTTCACTTCGTTCGCCACCGCCGCCAGCGCCTCCGACAGCGGATCGTTGATCTGCTTGGGATCGGTAATCACCACCCGCTTGCCCTGACGCAACACGATATGCCCAGGCACACCGACCACCGTTGAATTGTCGGGAATATCTCGCAGGACGACCGAACCCGCACCCACTCGCGAGTTCTCGCCAATCACAATGTTTCCCAGCACGCGCGCGCCGGAGCCAACCACCACGCCATTCCGTAGCGTCGGATGTCGCTTGCCCGTTTCCTTGCCCGTGCCACCGAGCGTCACACCCTGAAACAGCGTTACGTCGTCGCCGATGATCGTCGTCTCGCCGATCACCACTCCCATGCCGTGATCGACGAAGAAGCGCCGCCCGATCTCCGCACCGGGATGAATCTCGATTCCCGTTAACAGGCGCGCCGCCTGCGAGAGGAAACGCGCCACGAACCGCCAGCCATGAATCCACAGCGAGTGGCTAATCCGGAATGCCCACAAGGCGTGCAAGCCTGAATACAGCAGCACCACCTCCACGCGAGACTTCGCCGCCGGATCGCGGTCGAGCACCGCGGCGATGTCTTCGCGCATTGAGGAAAGCAGGTTCACACCGCAACCGCTACTGCCGAGAGCGCCAGCGCCTCATCGCGCAGCTTCTCGAAGAGGATACTACTCAAGTAGCGCTCACCGGTATCCGGCAGCACCACAACAATCAGCTTGCCGGCATTCTCCGGGCGTTCGGCTACCCGCAGCGCCGCCACCACGGCCGCCCCCGACGAGATCCCGACCAGCAGCCCTTCGTCCTCTGCCAGCCGGCGCGCCATATTGATGGCCTCATCGCTGGATACCTGGATGACCTCGTCAATATAGTCGGTTCGCAGGATGCTCGGAACAAAGCCGGCGCCAATGCCCTGGATCTTATGCGGGCTCGGCTGTCCACCGGAAAGCACCGCACTCTCTGTCGGCTCAACCGCAATTGCCTTAAACGAAGGCTTCTTCGGCTTGATGTAGTCCGACACGCCAGTTAGCGTTCCGCCGGTGCCGATGCCCGAGATCAGAATGTCGACCGTGCCATCGGTATCGTTCCAGATCTCCGGCCCGGTCGTCTCGCGGTGGATCTTCGGATTCGCCGGATTGTCGAACTGCTGCGGCATAAAACCATTCGGAGTCTGCGCCTGGATTTCGTTGGCCTTGGCGATTGCGCCCTTCATTCCTTTTGGCCCTGGCGTCAGCACGATCTCCGCGCCGTAAGCCCGCAGCAGAACGCGACGCTCCGTGCTCATGGTCTCCGGCATGGTGAGGATCAATCTGTAGCCCTTCACCGCGGCGACAAATGCCAGCCCGATTCCCGTGTTGCCGCTGGTCGGCTCGATCAGCACGGTCTTGCCCGGCGTGATCTTTCCCGCGCGCTCGGCTTCATTGATCATGCTCACCCCGATGCGGTCTTTCACGCTGCTGCAAGGGTTGAAGCTTTCCAGCTTGGCGGCGACGGTCGCGCGCGCGCCGTTAGTAACCTTGTTCAGGCGCACGAGCGGCGTGCGTCCAATCAATTCCGTAACATCGTTGGCTATCTTCATGGTCTGTCTCCAAAAGATGCTGGCACCTGGGCCGGCTGTGTGAGTGTTGGTTTTGCGAAGGAACGGAGCGCTATGCTACCGACAACAACAGCAGGGACAGCAGTGCCGGAACCGGCGCGCGCAAACTATGAGGACATTCTGCTTGGTATCGATGCGCGTCATAGGCAGTCCGATTCGGCCGAACTTGCGACTAGAGTAGCATGGATCGCTCCCGCAGGTTGTCATAATCGACCGTGGGCCGCACACATCGCCGCGTTTCACCAGGCATGTCTCCGTTCATTCATCTCATTTTCCTTGCCCAACCTCACGGTCCGTGCCAGAATCGCGCCAATCCACCCAAGGGGCGAAAACCATGCTACGTGCCTTCTCGCTGGCCGTACTCTGCGCAATTCTCACCGCAACCTCGGTCGCACAATCCAAGCCGGCCGCATCACCGCCCCCCGCCGGCGACCTCAGTCCAATCGCCTGGATGGTCGGCGGCACCTGGAACTCCGACGTCACCGACTTCTCCAACGAGACGGTGACGCATGTCGCGAACCGCGTGCGCTGGTCGCCCAATCACACGGCAATTCAGTTCCTCGCCGATTTCAATGACAGCCCGCACTACAACGGCTTCTACGCCTACAACCCTGCAACCAAGGCGATCAACTTCTACTACACTAGCTCCGAGGGCGAACTCACCACCGGCACCGCCACCCCCGATCCCGACGGCAAAACCATTCGCCAGGAGTTCGACATCACGCACACCGACGGAACCACGGGCCACTTGAAGTCGACGATCGTCCGCGACGGCGAAAATGCCTACTGGCTGACGGTCTTCATGCAGAAGAACGGCGACTGGGCACAGGTCTTCCGCATCCGCTACCAACGCAAAGCGGATTAGGTAAAACCTGTATCGTTGGCAATTGACCGTAGCGCCGCGCTCCGGCGCGGCTGTTCCGCCGTCGCCCACGCCGGCAGTTTTCGCGAAGCAACACACAGACCCGAGGTCGACCTCCTGGCCGATCGCGAGATCGCCGCTACGCCTGCCGTCATGACGAGGACTTCGAACTCTGCCGTGAGAACTAGATTGCGAGTTGGTAGATTGCGGCTGTAGAGAACCGAGCGCCGCAGGCTGGGGTGCCCCACCCAAGCGTGTTTGCTTGGGTGGGTCTTTTTCTTTGTGAGGGGACTACCGCTCCACCGCCAACCCGACCGCATTTCCGCCGCCCAGGCACAACGCCGCAATCCCCTTGTGCACGTCGCGGCGAATCATCTCATACAACAACGTAGTCAGAATGCGCGCCCCACTGGCCCCTATCGGATGTCCCAGCGCCACCGCGCCGCCATTCACGTTGACCTTGTTGAGGTCGAGCCCCAGCTCGCGCGTGACCGCAATCGCGGCCACTGAGAACGCTTCGTTGATCTCGTACAGATCGACGTCCTCGTTCTTCCAACCCGTCTTCTTCCACAGTTGTCGCACCGCGTCCACCGGCGCCATCATCACCCAAGCCGGATCGATCCCGCTGGTCGCCTGCGCCACAATCCGCGCCATCGGCTTCAGTCCAAGCTCCTTCGCCTTCGCCGCCGACATCACCACCACCGCCGACGCGCCGTCATTCACGCCCGGCGCATTGCCCGCCGTCACCGTGCCGTCCTTCTTGAACGCAGCCTTCAGCCCGCGCAGCACCTCGGCTGTTGTGTCCTCGCGTGGCGACTCGTCCTTGGTGAACAGCACCGGCGGCGCTCCCTTCTTCTTCGAGGGCAGCTCGACCGGCACAATCTGATCTTTGAAGCGGCACTCGTTGATCGCGCTCACCGCCTTGCAATGCGAGTTCGCCGCGTACTCGTCCTGCTCTTCGCGCGTGATCTTGTACTTGTCCGCGACGTTCTCGCCTGTATTGCCCATGTGATAGTCGTTGTAGGCGTCCCACAGGCCGTCGTGCACCATCGCGTCGACAACCTTCTGATCGCCCAGGCGGAAACCCTTGCGCGCGTTCTGCAGGAGGTACGGCGCGTTGGTCATGCTCTCCATGCCGCCCGCCACCACGATCTGCGAATTGCCCGTCTGGATCGCCTGCTGCGCCAGCGCAACCGACTTCAATCCTGAGCCGCAAACCTTATTGATGGTCATCGCTCCGACGCTCGAAGGCAGTCCGCCGCCAAGTGCCGCCTGCCGCGCCGGATTCTGTCCCAGCCCCGCCGAAACCACGTTGCCCATGATGCATTCGTCGACCGTGTTAGGATCGACGCCCGCCCGCTTGACCGCTTCGCGCACTACGATCGAGCCCAGCTCTGGCGCTGTAAGGTCCGACAGCGAGCCTTGAAACTTTCCAATCGGCGTGCGCACTGCCGATACGATGACAACATCTTCTATGAAGGCCATGAGTGTTGCTCCTGAGATGAAGTAGCTGCGAGCTTCGAGCCACGAGTGAGTGGGGTGTTACCGGCCAACCCGCAATCGACGCCCCTGCCCTTCGCGGCTGCTACACCCTAAGTGGCTACCCAGCCCGCAAGCCAGTTCCGACTCGCAGCTCGTATCTCGCCGCTTGAGGCTCGTAGCTCATTATAAGATGGAGCTGCCTTGCCCGCGGACGCACAAATCTCGGCTGATCCGCAGCCTCCTTCGCCTTCGCAAAAGCTCCTTCTTGCCCCCTGGTGGCATACCGCACTGCTGATCGCCGCCCTGTTGTTCATGTCGGTGAAAGGCTCAACCAGCCAGCATCCTCTCGCCGCCAAAAGCAAGCTGCTGCAATACGTGGGAACCATGATCTGGGAGTGGATTCTCACCGCCTACATCTGGCTCGGCATCCGCAAACGCATTCGCCTGCGCGATCTCGTCGGCGGCCGCTGGGAGACATGGGAAGATTTCTTCCTCGACGTGGTCTACGCCGGTGCATTCTGGGTGTGTGCCTGGTTCATCCTCGGCGTGCTCGCCTGGATGATGCATCTCGCCGAGCCCGGCAAGCTCGAAAGTATGCGCAAGCAGCTCGGCTTTCTTGCGCCCGAGACGAACCTGCAACTCGCGGTCTGGTTCTGCGTCAGCGCCACCGCCGGCCTCTGCGAAGAGATCATCTTCCGCGGGTATCTGCAGCGGCAGTTCGCCCTCGCCGCCAATTCGACGCTCGCTGGTGTGTTGATCTCGGCAATCGTTTTCGGCGCCTCACATGGCTACGAAGGCGTTCCACGCATGATTTTGATCGGAATTTACGGATTAATGTTTGGGTTACTCGCGTGGTGGCGAAAGAGCCTTCGCGCCGGAATGATGGCGCACGCATGGCACGACGCAATCAGCGGCGCTTTTTTGCGAGTATTGAAATAGCCAGTGTTTATGCGGCTCCGAGCGATGTTCGAAGTTAGCGAACGGTGCGCTGCTCGGTTGCAATCAAGAAATCACGTCGTCGAAGAGACGATTACCTTGCATCGCGTGCCGGTCGCTCGCAAATTTTGCATGCGTTTTTTGCTTGACTATTCGTTTCAATAACTCTATACAACTATCAAATTGCGATGAAAGTGATCGCAAACATTCCATGACAAATGGAAAGGGAGAATAGAAACCATGGCAACTAAGAAGGCTGCAAAGAAGTCCAAGAAGGCTGCGAAGAAGAAAAAGCACTAACTTGGCTTCGGACCAACCGAAGGGGACGCGAAAGCGTCCCCTTCACTTTTTGGCATCAGCGGGAATTGGTTTGTCGGGTAGGGCCGACCTTCAGAACGCGTGCGGAGTGAAGAATTCGGCAGAGCTGGCCTTCAGGCCGGCGTTCCGGCTTTCATTTTTTTGTCATCCCGAGCAGGCCTTTAGGCCGGCGAGGGATCTGCGGTTCGCACCACCGCTGCGAATCTCTCAATTCACCTTCGCCGCCTGCTCCGCCGGCCGCGGCAGCGGCTCCTCGTGCGCCGGGCAGATGCAATGGTAGGAACAGAAGAAGCATCGCCCGCCCGGTTTCGGCTCAAACTCTCCGGCCGCAATCTTTCCCGCGATCTCTGCCACGTCCGCCTCAGCACTGCGCAACTGCTCCGCCGTCCGCTGTGACTCGACCGCCGCCCCGTTTCCCAGATTAATGAACACCAGCGATGCTGGCGTGTGTCCGAGTGCCTTCGCTGCCAGCGCGTAGACAGACAACTGCAGGCTATCGTCCGCGTCTTCCTGCGTCTTGCCCTTGCCTGTCTTGTAATCGATGATGCTCACCTCACCGCCGCCCACACGATCAAGCCGGTCGAATCGCCCTTTCACCGTCGCGCCGCCGATTTGAATCTTGAAGCGCCGCTCCGTTTCCAGCACCTTGCCGTCAGGCCGCGCATGCTGCGACTGAAGAAATGCCCTCAATTGCGCGATGCCGTCTTTTGTGTAGAGCTCACGCTGCAACGGCTCGTCGATCTTCGCCTTGGCAAACTCGTCCAGGAAACACGCAATCACCGTCTCTTCATCGGGCGCACGGCCCGCGCGCACCCCATCGAAATGTGCCTTTAACGCCAGATGCATCGCGCTCCCAAACTGCAACGCGGCCGTCGCGTCCTCGGGCAGCCGCCAGTCATATTGCAGCTTGTACGCCAGCGGGCAATTTTCGTACCTCTGCAGCGCGCTCGCGCTCAGCTCCAGCAGGCGGGCATCCTCGCGCGGCGACATCTGCGTCCACCGCGAAACCGTGAGCAGCGGCTCGGTCGCAGCGTGGATCTGCGCAACCACCTCCGGTTGCAGCATGCGACACTCGATCGCCCCGCGCAGCGACGAACGCGAGCAACTCACCAGCTCCCTCATATACGTCTTCGGCGGCGCAGGTTGACCTTTGTCCCTTCCAGCTTTTCCGCAAAGATACAGCTCATCCATGGCGCGCGTCATCGCCACATAGAACAGCCGCCGCTCTTCCTGCTCATGACGCGTCTTCGCGTCATCGTCCGTCAACGCCTGACGGCTCCGCAACTGCGGCGGGAATTCCACCAGCGACTCTTTGTATCCGCTCGGGAACGACTGCGAGACAGCGCGGACCACAAACACGCACGGGAACTCCAGCCCCTTAACGGCGTGCACCGTCATCAGCTGCACAGCGTCATCAACGGGAGCACTCGCCAGTTCGCCCGGCTCAAGTGCCGCCACTGGATCATCTTCATCGGTCTCTTCCACCAGCGAGCCCTTTGCTTCATCGCGAAAAATGGAAACATAATCCAGAAAATCGTGCAGCGTACCCCCGGCAACAATCTGCTTCGGCTTCTCCAGCCAGCGATTGGCGAAGTCGCGCAGGCGCCGCAGCGGCATTGAATCCGGCAAGGCGAACGCGCGCTGCGCAATCTCGATGGCGGTCGACAGACCGTTATCGGCGGCAAGCAGCTCGTGCCGCGCCGCGCGAAGCTCCTCCACGACCTGCAATCCGCCAGGCACATTCTCCAATACCGCCTCGGCAGAGAAGTTGTCGCCCGCCAGCGCCAGCTCCTCCCGAAACCGCTCTGGATCGACCTTGAAGACCGGCAGCGCAGCCACACGGAAGAGCGCGACCGGATGACTCGCATCCAGCAGCCGCAGCACCGCCATGGCATCGCGCAGCTCCGGCGTGTGAAACAGGTCGGCGCCCTTCACACGCACCGGAATGCCGCGTCGCGTCAGCTCGGCAACAATCTCTTCGCGTTGAAAATGCGACCGATACAACACCGCGATGCGGCTCAGCTTCGTCCCCGGCTGTTCACGGCGCATGGTTTCAATCGTGCCCGCAATAAAGCTCGCCTCCTGCTCAGCGCCATTGTGTGCAACCGCCTGCACGGCAGGCGCGGTTGCCAGCAAGGGATTCTGTTTCTCGCGATCGCAGCTGAGCGGCTTGCGCCTCCAGCTTGCATCCACGCTGACGATTTCCGGATTGCACTTGATGACCTGGTATGCACAGCGCAGGATCGGCTGCGTCGAGCGCCGGTTAGCCGACATCGTCACGCGCGCGACGCGATCGGGACCGAAGGTTTGGAGAAACTGATCGAAGGCGTCGCTGGTTGCGCCGCGGAACTGGTAAATCGCCTGGTCGGGATCGCCCACCGCAAAAACATTCGCCTCATCGCCGCCGAGAATATTGGCCAGCCTGATCTGCGCCACGTTCGAGTCCTGGAACTCGTCGATGAGGATGAACCGTGCCCGCCGCCGCGCGCGCTCCAGGACCTTTTCCCGCCGTGCCAGCACATCCACCGCACGCGTGATGATGTGCCCGAAGGTACCGAGGCCTTCGTCTTGCAGCAGCTTTTCGGCGAAACGGAACGCCCGCGCAACTTCACGGCAACGGCCAAGCACTTCGTCGTCCGGCATCTCACGCGCGTCCTTCGACTTCGCCATGCGCGGAAGCGGAATCTCGCCACGCTCGACCCGGGCGAGATACGCGTCGTAATCGTCAGGCGTGCGCAGCTCATCGTGACAGCTGCTGAAGAACTTCAGCAGGTCTTCGAGGAATTTTCCCGGAGTCGCCGCTTTGATGTAGTGTTCCAGCTTCAGATCGCCCATGCGCCGCCGCAGGAGCACGAAGAGGTCCTTGTCATCCAGCAGCTGAAACTTGTGCCCCGCATCCTGCAGCAGCCGATAGCAATACGAGTGGAACGTATGCGCCTGCAGGCCGCTCTGAAGCAGCTTCTTCGCCGCGTTCGAACGATTCAGCTCGGGATACAGCGATGGCTGTTGATCGAGTTTGGGATAGAGAATTCCAGCGACCCGCCGAATCAACTCCGCCGCAGAGTTGCGCGTGTAGGTGACAGCAAGAATTTCGTCGGGGCGCGCGGCTTCGCTCTTGATCAGGTGGGCGATGCGCCGCGCAAGCACTGTGGTCTTGCCCGTTCCCGCCCCGGCAACGACCAGCATAGGCCCATAAACGTGTTCGATCGCCCGCCGCTGGTCGTCAGTAGGAACGAAATCGTGGTATCCATTGTTCGACACGCAAACTCCGCTGCGAAGAAAAGGCGAATATCGCATTATTCCTCTTTCGCGAGTGCCACGCAAGCGGAATCAGCTGTGGATATCGAGGCAAGAATTGCTTTATCCGTTGGGCCAGGGCGACCCGCCTTTTAACGACTGTTAAAGCACTGCCCTCGCGACCGCCAACGCTGCGATCGCAGCCGTCTCAGAGCGCAGGATAGTCTCGCCGAGGGACGCAGTCATCCATCCTGAATTAGCGAACCCCTGCAACTCCTCCTTAGTCCACCCGCCTTCCGGCCCAGCAGCTACTGCCAGCGACGCAACATTCTCTTGCGCGTTAAGAACGTTCGCAAACGACGCTTCACGCTCACTTTCGGCGAGAACGATCTTCAGCTCTCCAGCCGGCGGACCGCAGATCTCTCCACTCGAACTGAAGTCATCTGTCGGGATGACAATCGAATGCGGCTTGTCGCCCGATGCGCCGAGTGCCTCCCTCAGCTTCATCGGCGCAGCGATTTGTGGCGGCGTCACCCGCCGCGACTGCTCCGATGCCTCTCGCGCGATCCGCCGCCAGCGCTCCACGCGCTTCTCCGCGGCCGCTGCAAGATGCTTCTCCGTCCGCCGCGCGATCACCGGCACGATGCTGCTGACATTCAGCTCCGTGCACTTCTCGATCGCCCACTCCATGCGATCGAACTTGAAGACCGCCAGCAGGAGCGTGATCGGCACTGCCGCCCGCGCCGGCACTTCTTCGCCCAGCGCAAACTCCACGCGATCATCCGCCACGCGCGAAACCGTCCCCCGTCGCACCTGATCGCCACAGGCCACCTCAAACTCCTGCCCGACTCGCGCCCGCAACGTTCGCGCCAGGTGCTCGGCATGGGCGCCGGTCAGGGCAGCATGGCCGGTGGAGAACTCGTCGGCAATCCAGCGGCGGCGGGTCATCGAGTGAAGAGTAACAGAGCGGTAGCGATGGCGATCGAGGCGTAGACGCCGCCGAACACCCGGTTTTGCCGCGTGAGCGTCTCTTCGTTGAAGGCGCGCGCATTGCACAGCGACTCGACCGCCGAGAGCATGAGCAGCAGGAGGAGAATCAGCAGCCACCGCGCCTGATGCGCTTCAAACCGCCATAAGAAGGGAATCGCCAGCAGCGAGAGAGCGAGATAAATAAACCCGGTAATGCGCGAACGCTTGCGCCGCCGCGGGTCCTGAAACCGCAGCATGGTGATGCGCGCCAGTTCGCGCGGCTTGGCCAAGCGCGCCCCCGCCGGCAGCGCCGTCACAATCAGCAGAAACCACGCGTAGATGCGGAGGGTTTTGTCCAAGGGAAGTAGCTGCTAGAAGCGGCTTTAGCTCTTAGCCTTTAGCTCTTAGCAGGAGAGCAGGGCACAAGTTTCAGACGAAAAGCAATTGGTTGGCTCTCCTAAGAGCTAAGAGCTAAAAGCTAAGACCCAAAGATCTCTTTCACCCGATTCAACAACGACCGGCTCACCGGCTTGTTCTCGATGCTGAGTGTCGTGTGCAGCTCCTGCAAGAGCTCGCGCTGCCGCTTGGTCAGCTTCGACGGCGTCTGTACTTTCACTTCCACGAAGAGATCGCCGCGCCCACGCCCGTTCAGCACCGGCACACCCTTGTTCTTCAACTTGAAGTGTGAGCCCGTCTGCGTGCCCTCGGGAATTTTCAGCTTCTCCTCGCCCTCCAGCGTCGGCACCTGAATCTCCGCGCCCAGCGCGGCCTGCGACATCGAGATCGGAAGCGCGCAGTATAGGTCTTTTCCGTTACGCTCGAAGAACGCGTGCTCTTTTGCGTGCAGCACGATGTAGAGATCACCCGGAGGCCCGCCATACACGCCCGCCTCGCCTTCGTTGGAATACAGAATACGTGCGCCCTCTTCTACGCCCGCCGGGACTTTCACCGTCACCGTTCGGTCGCGCGTCACTCGCCCCTGCCCGCGGCACTGGCTGCAGGGATCGACAATCAGCTTGCCGGAGCCACCACACGTACTGCACGTCCGGCTGATGGAGAAGAATCCCTGCTGATACCGCATCTGGCCGCGCCCGCCGCAGGTGGTACACGTCACCGGCGACTTGCCCGGCGCCACCCCGCTCCCTTTGCACTGCTCGCACTCTTCGTGCCGTCGCACTTGAACCTGCTTGGTGACGCCGAACACTGCCTCTTCGAACTCCAGCGTAAGGTCCTCGCGCAGGTCGGCGCCACGCTGGGCGCGCGAGCGGCGGCGTCCAGCGCCCTGTCCGAACATGTCGCCGAATCCGAACAGGTCGCCAAAGATGTCCTGGAAGTCATTGAAGACCGTCGCATCGAAACCCTGACCCGCTGCCGCGCCCACACCGGCGTGTCCAAAGCGATCGTAGCGCGCACGCTTCTCCGCGTCGGCCAGCACCGCATAAGCCTCGCTGCACTCCTTGAAGCGCTCTTCGGCCTCAGGATTATCGGGATTGCGGTCAGGATGGTATTGCAGCGCCAGCTTGCGATAGGCGCTCTTGATCTCCTGATCGCCCGCCGTGCGCGAGACGCCCAGGACTTCGTAATAATCACGCTTCACTGTAGTGGCCAAAAATTCTGAACCTCGTTCCAACCAGAAATTTTCCGGGATCTCGCGGGCGTTACTTTGGATTGCGCGCCACCCGCACCATCGCCGGGCGCAGTAGCCGGTCCTTCAACTTGTAGCCGCGCTGCAGTTCGTCAATGACGTGGTTGTCCTCAGCTTCATCCGTGTCCACCATCTGCACCGCCTGGTGCAGATTAGGATCGAACAACTCGCCCTGGGCAGCCACCGGCTCCACGCCCAGCTTCGCCAGCGCATCGTGAAACTGCTTATCGATCAGTTCGATGCCGGAGCGAAAATCCTCCAGCGAGGCGGCGTTGGTCTTCAATGCGCGGTCCAGGCTGTCAAGAATCGGCAGCAGCGTCTTGATCGCATCCGCCACGGCATACTCACGATACGTCTGTTGCTCTTTGGCGCTACGCTTACGGTAATTTTCAAACTCCGCTTGTATCCGCGCCGCCCGATCCAGCAGAGCGTCGCGCTCGGCAAGGGCCTTCTCTAATTCCGACTCCTGCTGCGGCTGGACAACTCTGCCGCCGTCGCCCAGCGACGCCTGCGGGCCTTGCTCGTCAGCTTCCGCCGGCGGCAACTCGCGGTCCAGCTCCAACTCCGCATCAGAGCTTCCATTGGTCTTCTTGTAGGGCATAACTAATCTGTTCCGTAAGAAATTCGTGGTGGGGCACGCCGTCAGGCATGCCGAGACGCGCAATTCAGCTACGTCGACTCATTCCAATATCGATCGAACAGCCGCGCGATATACGACACCGCGGTGATGGTGTGTTCATAGTCCATGCGCGTCGGACCAATTACGGCCAACGATCCCATCACCTCATCGCCTACCCGTGCCGGCGTTCCAATCAGTACGAAGTTATTTAGATGCGGCATGGTGTCTTCCAGACCCACCACCACGCGCACCGCCTCCTGCCGTGTATCCAGGTAGGCTGAGAGCAGGTCAACGACGCGCTGTTTCTCTTCCAAGGTTGAGAGCAGATGGCGCAACCGCTCCTTGTCCTGCTCGGTGATCACCAGGTTCGCCGCGCCTTCCACGTAAACCGTTTGCCCAGCGCCCTCGGTCGCCAGCGCGCCCTGCGCATACAGCTGTTCGATCGATGCCATCAGGCGATCGTACTCGCTGCGCTCCTGCTGCACGCGCTTGGCGATCTCATTGCGCAGCGACTCCATCTCCCAGCCACGGAAGTTCTGGTTAATGTAGGCCGCCGCCGCTTCCAGATCGGCAATGGGAAGATCGCAGTTCATGCGCAGCACGCGGTCGCGCACCAGTCCGTTGCGCGTCACCACCACAGCCAGCACTTTCTTATCGGCCATGCGCTGGAAGTAAACATGCTCCAGCGCGTTGCGCCCGCCGCGCGCAGAACTCACCGTCACGCCCACACCATGTGAGATCAGCGACAGCACATGCGAGGTCCGCTCCATGAACTCCTGCAAATCCTGCGAGCTCTGGAGGCTGCCCTGGATCAGGCTCTCATCGGCCGGCGACAGCCGCGCTTCGCCCGTCAGCTGCTTCACATAAAATCGGTAGGCTTGCGCCGTGGGCACGCGTCCGGCCGAGGTGTGCGGCTGCTCGAGAAAACCGGCGTCAGCCAGATCCGCCATGACGTTGCGGATCGAGGCGGCACTCAAGCTCTCGCGATTGCTTCGCGCCAGGGTGCGCGATCCGACCGGCTCCCCCGTAGAGATATAGGTCTCCACGATGGCCGTCAGGATTTCGCTCTCCCGTTTTCCGATCTTTGGCGGTGTGCTCATCGATGCATCGCCCGAGGTTTGTAAGTCTCGTGTTTGCAGAGGCTTACCATGTTATTCGAGATACAATCCGACAGCATTATTCTAGGCAGCAAGCCTGAGTGGTGTCAAGATTGGCACTCAGCTTTCTCGAGTGCTAAGTCAAAAGTATCGCAAGGTGTAACTACCGGTTGCTTCATGTGGGGATACGACTTTGGATGCTGAACAAGCCGCTGAAACGAGCTGTTCAGGTAGAACGTATTTCCAGGCGAGCGTCTAAGCCCGTATCCATGTTTGTTATCCGGAGCGAGCTTCAGCCCCCGAGGGATATGCTCTTCAACGTGGTCGGGAACTATTAAGATGGATTCCGCAGGAGCCGAACGCATGTCGCGCAATCCGTCCTTATCACTTTCCCGCCGATCTTTCCTGCAAGTCTCCACCGCTGCTTCCGCCGCGCTTGCCTTGCGGATCATGACAGAACCCGCGCTTGCCTTCGCTGCGGCGCCCGCCCACCCGCCTGATGCCATCATGATCAACGCCAATGAGAATCCACTTGGCCCGTGCGCAGCGGCGCGCGAAGCTGTCATCGCGATTACGCCACGAGGTGGGCGCTATCTCGACGAGGCTACGGGCATGCTGGAATCGCAATTCGCCCAATCGATCGGCGTCAGTCGCGAGCAAGTCGCAATCTACGCCGGCTCGACCCCGGCCCTGGTGTTCACCGTCCGCGCCTTCTGTTCTCCGCGTGCAAGCTACGTTACCGCCGACCCGGGCTTCGAAGCCGGCATCTTTGGCGCCGAACGCGCAGGCGCACGACTGGTCAAGGTTCCTCTCACCAGTACCTATGCTCACGACGTGAAGGCCATGCTCACAGCCGCTCCTGACGCAGGCCTCTTTTACGTCTGCAATCCAAACAATCCCACCGGCACTCTCACCAGCCACTCCGATATCGAGTACCTGGTCGACAATAAGCCGAAGAGCTCGATCGTGATGGTGGACGAAGCCTACATCCACTTCAGCGATGCACCCACAGCCATCGACTTCGTCAAGGCAGGCAAAGATGTGGTTGTGCTGCGGACCTTCTCCAAGCTCTACGGCATGGCAGGTCTGCGCTGCGGTTTCGCCGTCGCCCGGCCGGATCTGTTGGAGCGAGTCCACAACTACGGCGGCTTCAACTTCATGCCGGTAACGGCAGTGGCGGCAGCCTCCGCAAGTTTGAACGACCCCGCGGTGACCGTTGAGCGCAAACGCATCAATCAGCAAGTACGAGCCGCAACGTTTGCATGGCTGGACCACCATGGCTACACGTACATCGCATCGGAAGCGAATTTCTTCCTGCTCGACGTCAAACGCCCGCCGAAGGACGTAATCGGCGCGATGGCAAAAGAGAAAGTCGTTATCGGCCGCGTCTGGTCCGCCATGCCCACCTACACGCGCATCACCATCGGAACCGGCGACGAAATGGTGCTGTTCCAGCAAGCGCTCAATAAAGTGATGAAGGGAAGCGTGACCGGGTAGGTCCACTCGCTTGACCTCTTCAAAGGCGAAGCCGGTACCCGAAACGCGACTCTCTCGACTTGGCCAGCCGTGCATCGGTGACACCGAGATCAGAATCCACCGCCACCTCTCCCACATCCAAAGAACTTATTTCGTGGAGGGTTCTCATGCCCAGTTGTGAACACGTTTCACAGGCAAATCCCAAGGTTCAGCCGAGCGACAACGGTTGCACCGAATGCCTTAAAACCGGCCAGCGCTGGGTGCAGTTGCGCGAATGTCTGATCTGCGGCCACGTCGGCTGCTGCGATTCGTCGCCCGGCCAGCATGCCGCGCAGCATTTCCGCGAAACCGGACATCCCGTGATGCAGGCCTTCCAGTCCGGCGACTGGAAGTGGTGCTACGTACACGAGACGTACTTATGAAATGCGGCTACTAGCTTGTAGCTGCTGGCTCTTGGCTGGCTAAGAGCTAAAGGCTAAGAGCTAAGAGCCGCTTTTGTGTATCCTGCAATTGTCCACTAACCGATGATCATCCCAATACGCACCACGCGCCGCAGATTGACCAAAGGCGTGACCGCACGTTTATGCCTCCTGCTGACGCTCTGCTGCGTCGGCGTTTCCGCCCAGGTTCCTTCCCCCTGGGTCGACACCAAACCGCTCGCCGTCGACACCGGAACCACGGGACTCAAGCTCATGCTGCGCCGCCTGCACACCACGGCGCGCCTGATGCACACCGTCGCTCATCCCGACGACGAGGACGGCGGCATGCTCACCCTCGAATCGCGTGGCCACGGTGTCAGCGTCGTGCAACTTACGCTCAACCGCGGCGAAGGCGGCCAGAACAAGCTGGGCAGCAATCTCTTCGACGAGCTGGGCATCATCCGCACGCTGGAGTTGCTGGCCGCCGATCGCTACTACGGTGTCGATCAGCGCTTCACGCGCGTCGCCGACTTCGGCTTCTCCAAAACGCCCGAAGAGACCTTCCAGAAGTGGGGAGGGCACGACATCGCGCTCGCTGACATGGTGCGCGTGATTCGCACCTACCGCCCAGACGTTATCTGCACTCGCTTCCAGGGAAACTCGCGCGACGGTCACGGCAATCATCAGGCATCGGGGATACTGACGCGCGAGGCCTTTCGCGCCGCCGCCGATCCCACGAAGTTTCCCGAGCAGATCCGCGAAGGCCTCGAGCCATGGCAAGCGAAGAAGCTCTACATGGACAACGTGCGTGGCACGGAAGACTGGACCATCAAGCTGGAAACCTCGCAATATGATCCATTGCTGGGTGAGACCTACGTGCAGTTCGGCTGGAAGGGCCTGAAACACCAGTTGTCGCAGGGCGCCGGCGCGTGGACCGCACCGGAAGGCCAGCGCTTCAGCTATTACAAGTTAATCGATTCGGACGGCATGACCCCCGCACCAGGGGCACACGAAACCGATTTCTTCGACGGCATTGACACGTCTCTCCCGGCGTTGGCAAGCCGCCTCGGAGCCGACGAATCGAAAGTCTCAGGCCTGCGCATGCAATTGCAAACCATCGCGAATACTGTCGATGAAGCGACCGCAGCCGCCGACAAAGATCAGCAAGCGGCAGGTGCAGCGCTGCTGAAGGGACTAAACCTCACCCGCGCGTTGATCGCCAGGGTTGATGCCTCCACATTGTCAGCTGCGGAGAAAGCTGACCTGCTGGCCAGCTTGCGCACCAAGGAACATCAGTTTGAACAGGCGGCAAACCTCGCCTTCGGAATGGATCTCGAACTCAGCCCCGGCACGCCGGATGGCCGTCCCATGGCCGCAAGCTTCCCGACGGAACAAGGCGACGTCCTGGCGGCCGTCATCACTGCCGGCAAGCCTTTCCTGCTACGTGCAACCCTGCACAACGGCAGCAACGCGCCGATGGTGATCAAAGAGTTCGCTCTCGACGTTCCGGATGGCTGGAAATCGGAACTCTTTATGGACAAGGTCCCGAGCAGCATCAACCCTGGCGACGGTTGCGCGTTAACTTTCCGTGTGACTCCTCCAATCGATGCCCAGCCAACCAAGGCATACTTCCATCGCAACGATCCTGACATCGATGCGGTTTACAAGATCGACAATCCGAGATACGTGACGCTTGCTCTGCCGCCACCTCCGGTTTCGGCGCGCGTGGAGTACAGCATTAATGGCGCAGAAGGTTTGATTCGTACTGTGGCACGCACGCCCATGCACGATAACAAGGGCGACACCTGGTCGATGCCGCTCGCTGTCGTTCCGCCATTCTCCGTGGATGCTTCGCCGTCTACGCAGATCATTCTTGCCGGCGCGAATCCGTCCGCGCAGTTGAGTGTGGGAGTTCGCACTACCGCCGATCGCGGTAACGGCACCGTCCATCCTGAGGCGCCAAAAGGCTGGACGACCGATCCCAACTCCGCAGAGGTCGCTTTCACGCAGGCCGGGCAGAGGAGCGTCGACTTCAAGGAGTTCCCGGACGGCGCCAAGGAAGCGCGGTACGAAGTCCGCGCGCAGCTGAGTGCCGACGGCCGCGACTACGCCGACGGATACAGCCTCGTCGCGCGCCCCGATCTTGGCGGCTTCTTCTACTATCAGCCTGCGTTGCAGCGTGCCAGCATCGTCAATGTGAAGATCCCGCAGGCACTGAAGGTCGCCTACGTCATGGGTGCAGGCGACGACATTCCCACTGTGCTGCGGGAGTTGGGACTCGACGTCACCCTGCTCACTCCGGAAGATATCGCTAGTGGTGATCTGAGCCGCTTCGGGACAATCGTGCTCGGCATTCGCGCCTACGACACGCGCGACGACTTGAAGAAGAATAACCAGCGTCTGCTCGATTATGCCCGCAACGGCGGAACCCTGGTCGTGCAGTACAACACTTCGCCCGGCGACTTCAACGAGGGACACTACACACCCTATCCCGCGCAGCTCAGCCGCGACCGGGTCACTGTCGAGCAGGCCCCAGTGACCATACTCGATCCGCAGAGCCCGGTCTTTCATTACCCGAATCAGATCACCGAACACGACTTCGATGGCTGGGTGCAGGAGCGTGGCCTTTACTTCATGGACCAGTGGGACTCGCATTACACGCCGCTGCTGGCTTGCAACGATCCCGATCAGCCGCAGCAAAAGGGCGGGATGCTGCTGGCGCAATACGGCAAAGGCTATTACATCTACACGGGCTTTGCCTTCTTCCGGCAGTTGCCCTTCGGCGTTCCCGGCGCGATCCGCTTGTATGTGAATCTGCTCAGCATCGGCCACGCGCCGCGGTAGCGCTCGACGAATCTCGCAATGAGACACGTCACGAGCTCGCAACAACCCGACCTCGTTCGCGGCATCGGCCTGGCCGAAGCCACCACGTTGAATATGATCGACATGATCGGCGTGGGGCCATTCATCACCCTGCCGCTGATCGTCGCCGCGGCAGGCGGGCCGCAAGCGATGCTCGGCTGGATCCTCGGCGCCTTCTTTGCGCTCTTCGACGGCCTCGTATGGGCTGAGCTTGGCGCGGCCATGCCTGACGCCGGCGGCTCGTACCAATACCTTAAGCAAATCTACGGACCGAATTCCCTCGGTCGTCTGTTGTCGTTCCTCTTCGTCTGGCAGCTGTCCTTCAGCGCCCCGCTGTCGATCGCCTCAGGTTGCATCGGCCTCGCGCACTACGCCGGATATCTGTGGCCCAGCCTTGAGCACCCCCTGCTCACACACACCATCCACATCAGCCTACCGCTCATCGGCACAATGGAAGTCAGCCTTCTCGTGATGCCGGCGACATGGGTTGCTATTGCCACCGCGGCCTTCGTTACCTTCCTGCTCTATCGCCGCATCACCGTGCTGGGCAAGCTGGCGGAGCTGCTGTGGGTTGGCGTGGCAATCGCAGTGGGATGGGTCATCGTAAGCGGCCTAACGCACTTCAGCGCCGCGCGTGCCTTCGATTTTCCACCCGGCGCATTCACCTTCTCGTCGCCATTCTTTCTGGGATTGGGCTCCGCGATGCTCATCGCCACCTACGACTACTGGGGCTACTACAACGTCTGCTTTCTCGGCGGGGAAGTGAAGGACCCGGGACGCACCATCCCGCGCGCGCTGATCATCTCGATTGTCGCGGTCGCCGCCCTCTACGTCGTCATGAACATCGCAGTGCTCGGCGTGATCCCATGGCGCGATCTGGCGGCGCACTCCAGCGAACAGAACAACTACATCATTTCCGTCTTCATGCAGCAGATTTACGGCAGCTGGGCCGGGCGCCTCGCCGCCGCGCTCATCATCTGGACGGCATTCGCGTCGGTCTTCTCGCTGCTGCTGGGATACTCGCGTGTGCCCTACGCTGCGGCCCTCGACGGCAACTACTTCCGCGCCTTCAGCCGCGTCGATCCTGAGCGGCGAATCCCAACTGTGTCGCTGCTGGCGCTGGGCGGCGTTGCGATGCTGTTCTGCTTTCTTCGCCTCGCCGACGTCATCGCCGCGCTGGTAGTGATTCGCATTCTGTTGCAGTTCATCGTGCAGGCCGTCGGAGTGATCGTGCTGCGCATTCGCCGACCCGACATGCCACGCCCCTTCCGCATGTGGCTGTATCCTGCGCCAGCGCTGCTCGCCATCGCCGGATTCATCTTCATTCTGCTTGCGCGCAAGAATTTTCTGCGCGAGATCCGCTACGCCATCGCAATTCTGATTGCCGGACTGGCGATCTTCTTCCTCCGCTCCTGGAAGCGGCAAGAATGGCCGTTCGCTCAACAGCGCTGATGAAGAGTGCGAATGACAAAGCCGGGAAAGCCCCACGAGCCCTTTATTGATTTGTCATCCCGAGGAGCGCTTCAGCGCGACGAGGGATCTGCGGTTCCGGCCCTCGGCAAGGATTCGCATTTGAGTCTGGCAACAAAACTGCCCATCGCGACTAGTCACAAATTGCAAGCCGCTCAGAACGTCTCCAACAAAGGCTGCTCACATTCGCACATAAGCTCAGTCTGATCGACGATGGCCACGAGCGGAGCATGGCACGATCGGGGCATTCCACCGCAGCCTGCGCAAAACGCGCTCGAGCTGAAATCTTTCACTCAGCTCTCCAGCAACCCGTCCGAACCGATCGGAGCATTCCCACGGCTCGCATCGCCGCAACGCCACGGCGCGCTCGGCCCACTGCATGAGCCGCTCTTCCGCACGTTATGGATCGCCGCCGTCATCAGCTACACCGGCACCTGGATGCAAAACGTCGGCGCCGCCTGGCTGATGACCTCGCTTACCATGTCGCCGCTGATGGTCGGACTGGTGCAGGCGGCGGGCAGCATTGCCGTCTTTCTCGTTGTGCTGCCGGCCGGCGCCATCGCCGACATGGTCGACCGCCGCAAGCTCCTGCTCGTCACGCAGACATGGATGGTGCTCTCGGCCGTGGCGCTCGGTGTCCTCACCCTCGCTGGCAAAACAACTCCGGCGCTGCTCCTGCTGCTGACGCTGCTCATGGGCTTTGGCGCCGTGCTCAACGATCCCGCCTGGCAAGCGATCACTCCCGAGGTGGTATCGCACCAGAACTTCGCCGCCGGCGTCGCGCTGAACTCCGCCGGCTACAACGTCGCGCGCGCTATCGGCCCGGCGCTTGGGGGACTGGTGATCGCCGCGGCCGGCTCGGGCATCGCCTTTCTGTTAAATGCAGTCTCGTTCTTCGGCGTGATCTATTTTCTCTACCAGTGGCGACGCATCCCCGAACGCACCTCCTTCCGAACGAAGCATATGGTACATGCCATGTTCGAAGGATTCCGCCACATGCGTGACTCGTCAGCCGTCAAATCCGTGCTGGTGCGTACTGCGGTCTTCAGCATCTCGGCCAGCGCTTTGCCCGCGCTGCTGCCGCTGCTGGCGCACCCCTTCGGCTCTCAAGGGTATGGTTGTCTGTTGGGATTCTTCGGGGCCGGCGCACTCCTCGGCGCGACCGTCTTGCCCGGATTGCGGCGAAGGGTCTCCTCCGACGCGCTCGTCTCCATCTCGACGGCAGTCTTTGCCTTCACCACCGTTGCCGCTCCGCGCTGGTGTACCTTCCCCATGCTGTCCATGACCATGTTCCTCGCCGGCCTCTCATGGATCCAGATTATTGCGAGCCTCAACGTCTCCGCCCAGACCATGTGTCCCGGGCACATGCGCGCGCGAGCGATCTCCATGTACCTGCTCGTTCTGCAGGGCGGCCTCGCCGGCGGCGCGGCGCTGTGGGGAGAAGTCGCCGAGCTGGTCGGCACCCATCGCTCACTGTCGTTCGCCGCATTTGGATTGCTGCTTGGCCTCCCCGTTGCGGCGTGGTTCAAGCTCCACCCCGGCGATCTGCAACCTACAACCGCCGGAATGGACTAAAATCGTCGTACGCTTTTCAGGTCTACTTTTACGACAATTCCTGTGGAGGATTTCGATGAAGAAAGAGTTTGTCACGGCAGTTCTGCTGTTGGCTTTGGGCACGGCGGGAAGTTCGATTGCCGCCAACGCACAAGCCAAAATGGACGACCAGAAGCCGACCTTCGCCGCGGTCTACGATCACTCGCTCGCCGGTGCGGAGAAAGAATTCATCTCCGCCGCTGAAGCCATGCCCGACGACAAGTACAACTTTGCTCCCACCCAGGGCGAGTTCAAAGGCGTCCGCACCTTCGCGCAGCAGGTCAAGCACGTCTCGGCGGTCAACTACATGTTCGGCGCGGCGATCCTCGGGGAAAAGCCTCCGGTCGAGCTCGGTAGCGAAAACGGGCCGGACAGCATGACTTCAAAGGCCGACATCGTGAAATTCGCGAAGGACTCGTTCGCCTACCTGCATAAGGCGCTCGCAAGCTTGAATGAGGGCAACATCCTCGGCCAGGTACAGAGTCCGTTCGGCTCCAACAAAATCACGCGCCTGGCACTCGCCAACATCTCGCTCGCGCATCCGTTCGACCATTACGGTCAGATGGCCGTGTACTTGCGCATGAACAACATCATTCCTCCGGCCAGCCGCGGCCAGTAACCGAATTCAGAACTAATCCGCGACAAGGGGTGCGCCCGCCGCACCCCTTTCTTTGCGTATCGCAAAAAGTTCCAACATTTCTTTACACATGAAGCTGAAAACTTCTCGCAGGCCCTCGTGTTTCAGCACTCGGACGTACCAATACTCACTCGGTTGCCGGCCATGAATCCATCGCGAACGATCCGAAAGCTCCACGATTTAGTTGTGCTGATGACCACGTCGAACTCTCCATTTTCCATGGCCGCGATGTTTGTAGTTACGGGCGTCTGGCAGCGAGTGTCCAAGGAGTTTTGCAAGATGAAGAAAGCTTTACTTTGTTCTGTGCTTTCAGGAGCTCTGGTTTTTTGCGGTAGCGCCCTTTACGCGCAGCAGGACAATATGGGCCAGGGCCAAATGTCGCAAGGTCAGGGCCAGATGGGCCAAGGTCAGATGGGTGAACATCACGGTATGCCAACGCCCGACCAGCGCCTCGATCACCTGACCAAAGCTCTCAACCTCAACAGCGATCAGCAACAGAAGATTAAACCCATGCTGGAGCAGGAACAGCAGCAGATGCAGACCCTGCACCAGGACACCTCAATGACGCGTCCGGACCGCATGAGCAAGATGCGCCAGATTCGGCAGAGCACCGACGATCAGATCAAGTCGGTATTGACCCCCGATCAGCAAAGCAAGTTCACCCAGATGCGCGAGCGCCAGATGGAACGCATGGAGCAGCGCAGGCAGGGCGCCGGAATGGGACAGGGCAGCGGTATGGGCCAGAGCCAGCCGCAATCGACAACGCCGCCGCAGTAATCTTGAGTTGCCAACCAGGGCACTCGCTCGTAGGCGGGTGCCTTTCAATGCTATGATGCTTTCGTGAGCACCACGCCGTCCCATCTGGGCAACATCAGCCGCGTCCTCTCCACGGGCCGCTCTGACCTGCGAATGCGCTGAACTACGCGCAATCCTGGAGCGCGCCAGCTTTCCCAAAATCCACCGTACCTGCGATACTGAGTAGAAGCTGCGCGTTCTCCTCTCCTGTCCTATCGAACAGCAGGCTCATCCTTTCCGGCTGAATTTGCCGGTGAGATGACATATGGGAGCAGCGCAACTCGCGCCGAAAATCAATGAGTGACTTTCTTAAAGCCGTGCAGGAACGCGTCGTCATCTTCGACGGCGCAATGGGCACCAACATTCAACTGCGCACGCCGAACCCCGACGATTTCCGCGGGAAGGATGGTTACAACGACATTCTTGTGTTCACACGGCCTGACATCATCCGCGACATTCATGCGGCGTTCTTCGAGGTGGGTTGCGATGTCGTGGAGACCAACACCTTCAACTCCAGCCCGATGGATATGGCGGAGTATGACATGCTGGACCAGGTTCGCGAGATCAACGTCACAGCGGCGAGGCTCGCTCGCGAAGTAGCGGCGGACTATTCCAGCAAAGGCCACAGGCGCTTTGTCGCCGGATCGATGGGCCCTACGCGTAAACTCCCCTCCCTCGGACACATCAGCTTGGATGAGATGGCCGCAGGCTACATGGAGCAGGCAATCGGCCTCGTCGAGGGTAGCGTCGACGTGTTGCTGCTTGAGACCTGCCAGGACATTCTCCAGGCGAAAGCCGGTCTGGTCGGCATCTTCGACGCGCTGAAGAAAACAGGGAAGAACGTTCCGGTTCATGTCCAGGTCACGCTCCAGGAATCGGGCGTGATGTTGTTGGGAACGGAGATCGGCGCAGCACTCACCACGTTGGAGATGTTCGATGTTGCGGCGATCGGCATGAACTGTGCCACCGGCCCGAAGGAGATGAACGACGCTGTTCGTTATCTCGGCCTCAACTCGCCTAAAACAATTTCCGTACTGCCAAACGCTGGATTGCCGCAGAACGTCGGTGGTCATGCGGTCTACAAGCTGGAGCCGCAGGAGCTAGCCAATTACCACAAGCAGTTCATCACGGAGTACGGAGTGCGCATTGTAGGCGGTTGTTGCGGCACTCGCCCGGAACATTTGAAGGCTGTCGTTGACACGTGCGCAAACCTCGAACCGGCCAAGCGCGGGTTCAAGACGGTCGCCGCCGCAGCGAGCGCCTACTCCATGGTCCCGCTCGATCTCGATCCCAAGCCGCTGATCGTGGCCGAGGAGATGAACACCACCACACGCGTCGAGCACTTCAAGAACATGGTGCGCGCCCAGGAATACGACGCGATCCTCACCCTGGCCAAGAAGCTGGTGAACGAAGGCTCGCACATGCTCGACCTGTGCTGCGCCATCGTCGGCGAGGACGAGAAGGGCTACATCTCGAACATCCTCGAGAAGATTGCCACCCGTGTGCCCGCGCCCATCACCGTCGACTCCACCGAGGCCGACGTGATCGAGGAAGCGCTGAAGCGCATTCCCGGCAAGGCGATCATCAACTCCATCAACCTGGAGGACGGCGAGAAGCGCACCGCGCGCGTGTTGCCGATGGCCAAGCGTTACGGCGCGGCGGTCATCGCCCTCACCATCGACGAAGACGGCATGGCACTCACCTGGCAGAAGAAGCTGGCCATCGCCAAGCGCATCTTCGACCTCGCAGTCAACAAGTACGGCATTCGGCCTTGCGATCTCATCTTCGACGCGCTCACGCTGCCCATTTCGACCGGCCAGGAAGAGTACCGCACCGCCGGTATTGAGACGCTGAAGGCCGTGAAGGCGATCAAACAGGAGCTGCCCGAGGTGAAGACGATTCTCGGCGTGAGCAACATTTCCTTCGGGCTGAACGTCTACTCTCGGCGCATCTTGAACAGCGTCTTCATGCACGAGGCAGTCGACCACGGCCTAGACATGGCCATCGTTAACTACAGTAAAATCTATCCCTTGTACAAGATTCCTGAAGCGGAAGTTGATCTCGCGCGCAAGCTCATCTTTTTCGATCAATCGAACGGCGATCCGCTCCAGGTTTACATGGCGCACTTTGCCGGAACCAAGGGCAAGGAAGAGAAGACGACCGCGCACGTCGACACGCTCTCGGTCGAAGACAAGCTGAAGTGGGCCATCATCAACGGCGAAAAGTTCATCGGCGACGGTGCGAACAAGAAGTCACTCGACGAAGTTCTGGAAGAGGCGCTGGTCAACTACTCGCCGCTCGACCTCATCAACAACGTCCTGCTCGACGGCATGAGGACCGTCGGCGACCTCTTCGGCGCGCGCAAGATGCAGCTGCCCTCGGTGCTCGACTCGGCCGGCGTGATGAAAGCCGCCGTCGCCTATCTCGAGCCCAAGATGGAGAAGAAGGAGGGCTCACAGAAGGGCACCATCGTTCTGGCGACGGTGAAGGGCGATGTCCATGACATCGGCAAGAACCTGGTGGACATCATCCTCAGCAACAACGGGTACCGCGTGGTGAACCTCGGCATTAAGCAGCCGTCCGACACGATCATTAAAGCTGCACTTGAACAGAAAGCCGACGCGATCGGGCTCAGCGGATTGCTCGTCAAGTCGACGCTGGAGATGAAGTACGTGGTCCAGGACCTGCACCACCAGAAGCTGGACTTCCCGGTGATCTGCGGCGGCGCTGCGCTCACGCGCAAGTACGTCGAGGACGACTTGCGCCGCGAGTACAACGGCGGTGTCTTCTACGCGGACGACGCATTTGCCGGCCTGCATCTGATGGAAGATCTTTCCTCGCCAAACGGCGCGCGTGAGACACGTATCGCCGAGGGCCAGGTGGTGAAGGAGTTTGCTCGCGCGGCCGCTGCAGGTGTTCTCGAAGGCGAAGCCGCCACGACGCCCAGCATCGAGATCCCAGCGGCGCCTAGCATTCCGCATCCGCCGTTCTGGGGTACGCGCGTGCTCGCCCCGAAGGATTTCGATCTGCGCGAGATCTTCCAGTACATCAACGAGACGGCACTCTTCAAGAACCAGTGGCAGCTGAAGACCGCCTCGCAGGAGGATTACGGGCGCTTGGTCGAAACGAAGTATCGGCCGGTGCTGAAGAATCTCGAAGACGAAGTCATCGCTGCCGGCTGGCTCGAGCCCAAGGTTGTGTATGGTTACTTCGGCGCGCAGAGCGATGGCAACGACACCATCGTCTACAACCTGCCCCAGGGCTGGAAGCAGGGGGATGCTGTTACGCAGGAGTCGCTTCGCTTCACCTTCCCACGCCAGCGTGAAGGCCGCCGCCTATGCATCTCCGATTTCTTCCTGCCGAAGTCAGGTGGCCGCATGGACGTGATCGCGATGTCCTGCGTGACCATCGGGGACAAAGCTTCGCACGAGACGCAGAAGCTCTTCGAGGGCGGCGAATACACCAAGTATCTCTATCTCCATGGCCTCAGCGTCGAATCGGCGGAAGCGCTGGCCGAACTGTTCCACAAACGCATCCGCGAGGAACTTGGCATCGCGACGGACGACTCGCCGCACATCCGCGATCTCTTCCACCAGAAGTATCGCGGCTCGCGCTATTCGTTCGGCTATCCCGCGTGTCCAAACCTGGAAGACCAGACCAAGCTGTTCTCGCTCCTGCATCCAGAGGAGACGATCGGCGTGCATTTGACGACCGGCTTCCTGCTCGAACCGGAGCAGAGCACCTCGGCGATCATTGTGCATCACCCGAACGCGAAATACTTCGTGGCGTAGGAACGCGAGCAGCATGCGCGTGCTCGTCGGTGATGGTAACTCAAGATTGTCATCACGACGACCGCGAACAGGGTTCCCAGCGAGCGCCGCTTTTGCGCTTGTTGGGACAGTTCAGCGGGAGGAGGGATCTGTTGTCCGCAGCGGAAAGCAGGTCCCTCGTCGGGCTGAAGCCCTCCTCGTGATGACAATCTTCTGATTCGCAACTCCTCTGCCGCTTTCTAAGGACGGCGTCTGGACGTCAAAAACTCTCTCTCGAACAGGCCCGCGTACCCCTCTCAACGATCGCACCGCACACATACCGGTGACGGCCATCATCGCGCATCGTCCCACGGAGCGTTAACTTCCAGACATCATGAAAAGCAAGCTGGTGGACGCAATCGGACTACATACCCATGCCGTCGCTCTTACCTGGGCTGACGAAGCTCCGGAGGATGCGATACGGTTTGAACCGGGAAAATGGGGCTGTGTAGTCTCCGTCTTCACAGCCGTCGCAGTCAAGGGACGTGTGGGAGCGTTTGATCGCGACACCTACGGCTGCTGGGGCGGAGGCGTGGGCCTTGGCTTCGGCAATTGCTACGAAACCTTCCCCGGCGGCGTAAACGGCTTCTGCCATTTTCTTGCGCAAGGCAACAACAGCTCCGAGGAGGGCCGCAAGGCGGGCGAGGAGGTCGCGGCCTGGGGCGATCTGCCGTTTACCGACTACTTCCTGAACGGTCAGCGCTACCTGAAGACCGCAGATGTGAGCCGGAGCTTTCTCGCGGCCATGCCGATGCAGTAGATCCCTGCGCGTTACGTGTTGCTCAAACCGCTTCTGCAGGTTGATCCTGAGCGCGAGGCCGTCAAGAACGTGACGCTCTTTGTCGATTCCGACCAGCTCTCCGCGCTGGTTGTGCTGGCGAATTACACCGAGGCCGATCGGGAAAAAGTTGCTGTCCGCTGGGGCGCTGCCTGCCAGGTCATGGGCATCTTCGCGTATCAGGAACTGGAGCGGGAACATCCGAGAGCGCTGTTGGGAATGACCGACATTTCGGCGCGTGTGAGGACGCGAGAATCAATAGGAAGAGACGTTCTCGGCTTCACCATACCGTGGCCGTTGTTTCTGCACATGGAAGAGAACGTGGAGGACAGCTTTCTCCAGCGTAGGGCGTGGCGTCAGCTGCAAAGCCAGCAAACGCCAGTTGGCGCATAGCGAGCCCTGCTGCTATGAAAGGCAATCCCTGGGCAGCTCAACCACCCTAAGCAACGCAAAATAGAGAGGGCTCGCCGTTCTCATGCTGCCAATTTCACTGCACCGGCTGCCAAACGCATTCAAATACTGATGCCGCAGTTCGCATCTAACTTGGCATGCCTCGCCGCTCCTCATCACATCCTTCTCCCATCGCCGACGGCGCAGTCCCGGCCGAAGAACTGAAGCAGGAATTCCCGCACATTTCCTTGCCTATTCGGCCGCCGTATCCGCCGATGGAAGCCAAGCTGGTCGACGAAATCCCACGCGGCGGCAACTGGCAGTACGAGCCCAAGTGGGACGGCTTTCGCTGCCTGGCGTTTCGCAAGCGCGATCAGGTGATACTGCAGTCGAAAGCCGGCCAGCCGCTTGGACGATATTTCCCTGAGCTGGTCGCGGCGCTCGAAGAGCTCAAGCCGGCGGAGTTCGTGCTCGACGGTGAAATCGTCATCCTGACAGACGGCCATCTCTCGTTCGACGACCTGCTCCTGCGAATTCATCCGGCCGCTAGCCGCATCAAGAAGCTCTCGCACGAGACGCCGGCGACCTATCTTCTTTTCGATGTGCTGGTGGATGAAGACGGCATGTCCCTCGTCAACAAGCCGCTGAGCGTCCGGCGCCCACAGCTGGAGCGGCTCGTGAAGAGCTTCGGCAAGCAGAAGTCGATCCGCCTCTCGCCCGCTACACGCGACTACGACACGGCGCAGCGCTGGATGAAGGAACTGGCTGCCAGCGGCTTCGATGGTGTTGTGGCGAAACAACTCGACTGTCCGTATGCCTCCGGTGAGCGAAGTGCAATGCGCAAGATCAAGCGCATCCGCACCGCCGATTGCGTAGTCGGGGGATTCCGCTATGCCAGCAAGGGCGGGGAAATCGGTTCGCTGCTGCTGGGACTCTACGACGACAATGGCAAGCTGAACCACGTCGGCTTCAGCTCAAGCTTCACCGCGCCCGAGCGCAAGAAACTGAAAGCTCTGCTTAAACCCTACATGGGCGGCTCGGGATTTACTGGCCACGCGCCCGGTGGTCCCAGCCGCTGGAGCACGGAGCGTACCGGCGAGTGGGAACGATTGCAGCTGAAGCTGGTCTGCGAAGTTCGCTACGACCACTTCTCCGGCGGCCGTTTCCGCCACGGCACAAAGTTTCTGCGTTGGCGCCCGGAGAAAAGTCCTCGCAGCTGTACTTATGAGCAGGTTGCACCAGGTCGACGGAAAGGTGGATTAGAGAAGATTCTGGCGGCGTGAAAAGAAGCAATTAGCAATTAGCAATCCGCTTCGAGAGAGTAGAAGTGCACATCATCTACTTCAAGCAACAAAATACCGCGGCTTGCGACCTCATCGTCAAGGCGCAAGCGCTAATTGCTATTTGCTAATTGCTAATTGCTTTCTTCACGCCGCTGCCGCCCGCGATCGGCTCAGCACCACGTACCGCTCCGACGCGGTGAGAATACCGCGCAGATCGCTACTATGGCAGCAGTCCACTGCGCCGCTGGCGAGCGCCTGCGTCCACATCCGATCGTCAGCCAGGCGATGTATACCGACGAACGCCGTCGCCGGGAACTCCTCGCACAGCTGTTGCAATTCGGCGAGGTTAATCATTTCCAGGTCGACCACCGCGAACGGCGCGCGGAAGCGTGCCACCGCCGATCGTGCTTCGTCGGCCGACTTGGCAATCAGAAGGTTGCGAAACTCTTTTTTCAGCGATGCAGCCAGCCGCTCGGCCGATACCGCATCATGGTGAGCGAGGACAACATTGATAGGCCGCATAGCAAACCTCTGAATGCAGATGTGGAATCGACGGCAGAAGCCGTCATATGGATCAGTTCGTTTAGTACTTGAGCGCCCGCCCCAGGCCAGATGACTATTTCGTGGCGTTGCCGGTTTGCGTGCTGGCTTCGAAGGGCTCCGGCTGGAGTCTGCCATTGCGTTTCAGCAGGATCTCCACCTTGCCTTCGGCTTCTTCCAGTTCTTTCCGGCAGGAACCTGAGAGCTTCATTCCTTCGTCGAAGAGTTCCAGCGCGCGATCCAGCGGAACCTCACCCTTTTCCAGTTCCGCTACGATTTTTTCCAGGCGCTCCAGGCACTCTTCAAATTTGGGCAAGCTCGAACCCCTGTTGCTAATAATTCTAATGCAAATCGCCCATACCGGGAGTGAAATTTCGATGGAAGTTCTGCCAATTTGCATCCCGGTCGTAGCGGCACTCTCCAGATTGCGCGCGCCCAAGCGCTTCCTGCGCGAGGCAACGCTAATCAGGCAATCGACGGCGACTTTACACAGCCGCTCGCCGGCTCGAGCCGCTGCTCCCGAGCGCCTCCAGCACGTCCACCGCGCAGGAGTACCGCCCGAAGGGAGCGCTGATCTGCGCGCCTTGGACTATGTCTTTTACGGCCGCAAGCATGTCGCGTGCGATGGCCACGCCCTCAGCCCGCGCCGCGTCAGCCGTAGTCGCCTTCGCCATGCGAGCGAAGATCTCGTCCGGAATCGACACGCGCAGCTCATTCTTCATGAATTCCGCATTGCGTGTGCTGGTCAGCGGCCAGATTCCCGCAACCACCGGAACTTTGCAGTGCTCGATGCGCCGCATGAAATCCTCCAGCAGGCGCAGGTCGAACACCGGCTGCGTGACCGCCAGCTCCGCACCCGCCTCCACCTTGTACTCGAAGCGGCGGATCTCCTCATCGATGTTGAGGCTGCCGGGATTAGCGCCCACCGCAATCACGAAGCTCGTCGAGTTACCGGTGGGATTGCCGCCAATATCAAGCCCGCGGTTCAGGTTGTGAACGATGTTCACCAACCCGATCGAATCCACATCGAAGACCGCCGTCGCGTCCGGGTAATCGCCCATCTTCGGCGGGTCGCCAGTGATGCAGATCAGATTGCGAATGCCGATGGCGCTTGCCCCCAGCAGGTCCGACTGGATCCCCAGAACGTTGCGATCGCGGCAGGTGTAGTGCAGCACCGGCTCGATGCCGACCTCCTGCTTCACCAGCAGACAAAGCGCCTGATTGCTCATGCGCGCCGACGCGCGGGGGCTGTCCGGAATGTTGATCGCATCCACGCCGACCGACTTCAGAAACTTCGCGCCCTCAAGCTCGCGCTTGGCATCGACACCGCGCGGCGGAACGATCTCCACCATGGTGATGAACTCGCCGTCGGCGATCTTGCGCCCGATTGCCGAACGCTCGCGCAGCGGCGGAGGTTCCACCGGCTTGGCTTCTGTCGCCTTCGCGACCTTGTATGACGAAGCCCGCGCCGCTCCGACCTTCAGGAAGACCCTCATGGTGTGAATGTGCTCGGGCGTAGTACCGCAACAGCCGCCGATCAGCCGCACCCCGATGTTGACCATCGGCTCCATGAAATTCGCCATATATTCAGGCGAACAGAGATAAATGTTGCGGCCTTCGACAGAGCGGGGAATCCCTGCATTGGGTTGCGCCGACAGGGGCGCGGTCGTTACGGCGCGCACTCGCTCCAGCGCGTCCAGCATGGCGACCGGGCCAACGCTACAGTTACAGCCGATGACGTCGGCGCCCCAGGCCTCCAATTGCGGCCCATAGTGTGCCGGGCTGGCGCCATCCAGACAGTTGCCGTCCTCATCGATGGTCACTTGCGCCACGACCGGCAGCTCCGGATTTACGTCGCGCGCGGCAAGTATCGCCTGATGCAGCTCTTCCAGATATCCGAAGGTCTCCAGAATCAGCAGGTCCACGCCTTCGCCGTTTAATGCGGCGATCTGCTGGCGGAAGGCATCGCGTGCTTCTTCGAGCGAGACCTTGCCCAGGGGCTCAATGCGGACGCCAAGCGGCCCCACCGCCCCAGCCACCAGCGCATCGAAGCTCTTCGCCGCCTCGCGCGCCAACCGCGCGCCGTGCCGGTTGATCTCCACCAGTTTGTCCACACATCCGTGCTTCGACAGGCGAAACGAATTGGCGCCAAAGGTGTTTGTTTCTATGACCTCCGCTCCGGCCTTCAAGTAGTCCTGATGGATGCTACGAATGAGGTCCGATGCGGAAAGGTTCAGCTCGTCATAGCAGCGATTGATGAAGATCCCTTTGGCGTACAGCAGGGTACCCATGGCGCCGTCACATAGAAGAGCGCCTTCCTGCAACCGGGATAGAAATCCTGTTGGCATGGTGTTCTCGGCAAGCATTGAACGGCAAGCTTGTTGGAACTTTATCGCAAATTGCAGGAAAGTGCCATTAGTGGCGGGGGCCAGCGCCGGTCGCGCTTTGATATAATCCAAGCGTTCGAAGCAACTCCATGATTAATCGTAATCTGTTATCAGGCAATCACTTGAAGAGGCTTGCCCTCTCCGCTTGCGCGTTGTTTGGCGCCCTTGCGATCGCGGCATGCGGGGGTTCAGGAAACACTACGCAGCCGGCCACCAACGTCAAGAATGCGGCGTTCATCAGCAACATGTTTTCGGGCAATCTGCAGGTCGTCGACACGCAGAACGACACGACCAGTTTCACCGCGCAGACCACCAACTCTTCCGGACAGTTGATCCAGGGGCAGCCCGTGAACATTCCGGTTTCGACCACGGTGACCTTTGAGGTGGTCAGCCCGGACAAGTCCCAGACTCTGGTCTACGATCCTAGCAACTTCACGTTTTACGCGGTAAACAACACAACTCAGATGCTGCTGCACACACTTCCCAGTGCTGCCGCTGCGTCCATGGCATTGTTCTCGGGCGACAGCAGCACGATCTATGTGCCGGTGCCAAGTGCTCCTGTGAGCGGGCATCGCCCGGGACTTGTTCAGGGGTGGACTTCAACCGACGGAGCAAATACGAAGAACTACACCGTTGCGGCGGCACGATACGTTGCGCTCAGTCCGAATGGTCAATTTCTGCTGGCGTTCTCGGACAACTCCGACTCGATCATATTGATCGACACCACGGCCAGCACGACAACGTACGTCGCTATTCCCGGATTTGCGCGGCCCATCAACGCCTTCTTCACCAGTGACAACAAGACCGCTTATGTTCTGAACTGCGGTCCGGAGTGTGGCTCCAGCGGTCCGGCTTCGGTCGCGCGCCTGGACATTCCTTCGCGCACCATCACCGCCACCGTTCCCGTGGGCGGCGCCAGCGTTGGACTAATGGACGGCTCGACCCTCTATGTCGCGGGAAGCCCGGTCCCGTCAGGCACCACTTCAACCTTCGACGCCGTGAACATCAGCAGTATGAGCCGGATTACGACCAACTCGGTCGCAATCGGTGACGGCTTCCACACCACGATGGCTCTGGCGCAGAACCACAAGCTCTATATCGGAGCCAGTTCCTGCACCAACACGACGACCGGCTGCCTGTCGGTGGTCGACGTGACCAGCAATACGGCCGATCCTCCGTTGCCGCCGCGCGGCGCAATCACCAGTTTGCTGGCCATTAACAACCGCAACGTGGTGTACGCCATCGAGGGAGGGGTCGTGCATATCTACGACACCACCAATGACATGCTGCAGTCGACCCAGTTGATATTCAGGGGAGCGCTGTACGGAATCGTGCAGGCCAATTAGCCGCGGCCCGGCGTAGAACTGGCCTTCGGGTCAAGCCTCTAAGCGTTTGTTTTTTGTCAACAGCGCGGCGTTCCAGCGCGACGTCGGCATGCCTTTTTCAACCTAACTCTATTCCCCGGCTCCCACCGGCTGTAGCCGCAAATGGTGCGCTCCCATTTTCTGCACCGCCTGTTCAGAGAATGGCAGCACGAACGTCCGCCCATGGTAATACGCATCCCACTGATCGTTGTAATGATCGTCGAAGATGTCCCCTGACTGACCATTCACGATGTTCAGGGTCGTGGCATCCAGGTCGGCGAAGTCGACCGTCAGCCGCTCCGAAGGCCCAAAGTGCGGCCCCACCTGCTTGATCGTGTTGCCATTCCCTGACAACGGCAGGCGTCCAGGCGAGGCGCCTTTCTTCAAGATAGGGAAGTGGCTCCAGAAGGGATGCTCGATGTCCACGCGATGCACGTGTCCCCACTTCCAGAGCGACAGCACAGACGGCGCGCTGGGATCGTCCACCGCGCTGTTGACAGCTGCGCTTAATAATTGGTCATAGCTGAAGTAGCCCGTCGGCAGCCATCGTGCGGGCTGATGCGTCAGCACGTTCTCCAGCCACACCGGGCTCATGAACCACTTGTACTCGGTCCAGTCGTCGCCGAGCCTCGGCTTCAGCAGCAGTTCTTTCAGCTTCTCGCGTGAGAAGACCGCGATCGTCGCCGCAGCCGAGTCGGTGTCTATCGTTCCATCCCAGTTGCGCATCAGGTCGGCGGCCTGTTTTGCCCGCGACGAGGCTCCGGCCGCATGGTCTACCGCATAGACAAAGCGCTCCGCGCAGAAGCGATCGAAGGGCGAGACGACGTCCATCTGGATCGCCAGCATGTCGGCGGGCGTGAACTTCTTGGGCGCACTCAGCAGTTTGTACAGTCGCTGCGTGCGATAGGGAGACATCCACTCGACGCTCAGCTCGTAGGGATATCCATCAGGTGTAATGCGGCCATTCGCGGTGGCTATGATTCCCGATGGCGGATTATAGACGCTCGGCAACTTGTCGTAAGGCACGTAGCCGGTCCATTCGTGCGAGTCGTCTTCGCCCGGGATAGGTAGGTCCCCGTTGCCGGATGCACGCATGGGAATGAAGCCGGTAGCCTGGTAACCGATGTTTCCATCGACATCGGTATAGACCGCGTTCTGCCCGGGAGCGCAGAACTGCGCAAACGCCGCCTGAAATTCCTGCCAGTTCTGCGCCGAGTCCAGAGCGAAGAACGGTATTCGCGACGCCTGCAGGTCATAGATCGTCCACTTCAAGGCCAGCTTTCGCGGCTCACCCGGTATGAGATCGGTAATGATTGGCCCGTGTCGCGTGGTGATGACGTCGACGGTGACTTCGCGTGCGCCCTTAACGCGGATGATCTCCTGGCGGTGTTCGGGCCTCTGCCATCCCTGCGGCGTCAGGTACTCGCCCTGATCGTTGAACTTTTCGATGTAAATGTCGTCCACGTTGGGCCTGAGATTGGTGAAGCCCCACGCAATACGCCGGTTGTGCCCAACAATGACGTAAGGCACGCCGGGGAGGGTGACCCCCGCTACGTCGAAGTCGCCGGCCATGAGGTGGGCCTCGTACCAGACGTCGGGAATCTTGAGTTCCAGGTGCATATCGTTCGAAAGCAACGGTTTTCCGGAAGCAGTGTGCGCGCCGGACACAACCCAGTTGTTCGAGCCGGGACTCATGCGCTCGCTTTGGAAGCCCAACCGCGAATCATCATTGTCATCCCGAGCGGAGGCGGCTGCTGTTGGCCGCCGTAGCCGAGGGATCTGCGGTTCGTCGGAGCGCGCAAGGTGCTGCAACCGGTCCGGCACCGCGCTGCGATGTCCCCCGCCTTTCGGCTGCTCCTCCTCCTCATCCGGCGTTGTCCCCTGCGGATTTTCAAGCTCGATCGGGCTGCCATCGGCGCCCGGCGGATGGTCACGCCACGAGGTGTTCACAAATAAATCCGCGGTCAGCTCCGGTCCAAGCTTTGCCAGCACCTTCTCTTTTTCCAATTTGTCCTTGTAGAGCGAATGATTCAGGAACTCAGTCATGGACAGCCCGACGAGCAAGGAATCCTCCACCGTCCATGCGTGGGGAAAGTACCCGAGGAAACGAAACTCCAGCGGCAGGCTTTTTCGGTGCTCGTCGATGTATGCGTTGACTCCGGCGGCATACGACTCGAATTGCGCCCGCTGTTGCGAGTCCATGCTGACGGCCGCCCGCTCGGCAACCTGACGCAATCCCAAAATACGCTGCTCGCGATCGTACTGCAGATACTTCGGCCCCAGAATGACGGCCAGATCTCCCGAGGCATAACGCCGCACCATGTCCATCTGCCATAGCCGGTCCTGCGCGGTGATGAATCCCTGGGCAAAAAACAGATCGGGCAGGTTGGAGGCGGCAATGTTCGGGACGCCAAGCGAGTCGTAAGTGATGATCACCGGCGCGGAAAGCCCACTCAACTTGACGGCGCCATCTCGCTGCGGCAGTGATTTCTGCACCGCGTGATAGAACCAGTAGTCGAAGCCGAGAAACACGATAAGCAGCAGCACGAGGACTGCAACAACCGAGCGAAAGATAAATTTGGATTTTGGCGGACGGACAACGGATGGAGTGGCCGGCATGAGGAACTTCGATTATAGATCGCCTCGTCCGCCGCAGCTCTGCCGCTATCCGAGTGACCTCCAGGCCAACGAGTCAGTTTGAAAACGGTCTTGGGTGGAGCGCACCTTCGGGCGCATATTGCCCCGCGCTTTAACGCCTGAGGTAAATCTAACCCTTACTCAGCAGCTAGGGTGAGACACGGAGGAGAATCTCAACTGCGCCTCGAAGGCTTGCTCAAGCCAAAGAAACATTCGAGCACAATTCAAAATACCCTTGACGGAATATTGACGCCCCACGCGGGGCAAGAATGTTGTACAATGTAGTTGCGTATGTTCGAACGGCGCGTCTAGCAGCCATCCCTCCTTAGTCTCGAGCGATTTCTGCCTGTTACCTTCCGATTCACCAACGCGAGATTCAACCTTTAAGGAAATAAAGAAACACATGGAACAAGGAACAGTTAAGTGGTTCAACGATGCCAAAGGTTTTGGCTTCATTTCACGTCAGAACGGCGAAGATGTTTTCGTTCACTTCTCGGCTATCCAGTCGAACGGCTTCCGCACTTTGCAGGAAGGCCAGGCCGTCAGCTTCGACGTGAAGCGTGGCGCGAAGGGTTGGCAGGCTGAGAACGTTCAGGTTCTCTAATCAGTAAACGATCAGGGTGGCTCCGTGTCACCCTTTTCTTTTCCGGCGATAAGAAGTCTGTTGAGTCTTCGGTCGTGAGCACCTTGTTTTTCGCACCGCCCCTGGGTTGCCAAGTTGATCGGTGACGGGCGGTCTGATCCCAAAGTGAGGAAACGATGAAAAACATCTACGTGGGAAATTTGAAGTTCGATGCGACTGAAGACCAGGTTCGCGCAATGTTTGAAGCGTATGGCCCCGTCGACAGGGTCAGCATCGTCACCGATCGCGATACCGGCCAGTCGCGTGGCTTCGCGTTTGTTGAAATGCCCGATGATGAGTCGGCAATGAAAGCCATGGAAAGTCTGAATGGCAACAACTATGGAGGCCGGAACCTGACCGTGAACGAAGCCCGGCCCAAGAGCGACCGGCCCCGCCGCGACGGCGGAGGCGGACGCGGGCGCGGTCATGGCGATCGCGGCGATCGCGGGGGAAACTGGGGACGGTATTAGCTTCCACGGTTTCTGAACCGAATTATGCCGGAGCTGCAGGTGCGGCTCCGGCATTTGTGTTTCCAGGCGATCGTCACCAGAAGCAAGACTCTGATACGCTATTGCCGCATTCATAACTGGCCCGCACGCATGGGCGACTACTCAACCGCCGCAATCGAGTTCGTTAATGCCGGCTTTCGTCTGCCGGAGGGCAGGGACCTGCTCCGGGATTTGAATCTCAGCGTTTCTCCCGGTGAGACATTGATGCTGCTTGGCCGCAGCGGCTCGGGCAAGACCACATCGCTGAAGCTGATCAACCGCCTGCTTTCGGCGACTGCGGGCGAGGTCCGCGTTGACGGTACGCCCGTAGGCCAGTGGGACTTGATCAAGCTGCGGCGCCGCATCGGCTATGCCATCCAGGACGTCGGCCTTTTCCCGCATTACTCCGTCTTCGAAAATGTCGCTCTGATACCCAGGCTGGAGGGTTGGGAGAAGGGAAGGATTACCTCACGAGTCGAAGAGGTGTTGACGTTGGTGGGCCTGCCGATAAGCGAATTCGCCCGCCGATATCCCAACCAGCTCTCCGGAGGCCAGCGTCAGCGCGTCGGACTGGCTCGCGCGCTTGCGGCCGAGCCGCCGATCCTGCTCATGGACGAACCCTTCGGCGCGCTCGATCCCATCACCCGCTCGGAGCTGCAGATGGAATTCAAGAAGCTGCAGCAGAGGCTCGGCAAGACCGTTGTCTTCGTGACCCACGATGTGAGCGAAGCATTGCTGCTGGGTACCCGCATTGCGCTCATGGAAGAAGGCCGGCTCCGGGGAGTGTATCTGCGCCAAGAGTTCCTGGACGCGCCCGATGCATCAGCGAGAGCATATGTCGACATCTTTCGCGCAGGCCAGGAGATGTTTCGCAGTTAAGAAGTCCCTGGTGAAGTACGCCTTCCGGCGTACAAGTCAGGGATGGTTTTGAAATCGGCTTTAGCCGCTGTGGTAATGGTCTTCTCCGCGACTAAATGCCAATGTAACCGGTTGTAGTTTCGGCAGCAGAGCAACCAGGACTGTGAACTTCCTCTTCACGCATCAACGCGAGGTCGCAACTCTGACCGGGGAGCATCTCTGGCTGGTGGGAGTCTCCATGCTGCTGGCGATTGCGATTGGCGTCCCTCTCGGCATCCTGCTCACCCGCCGGCCGCGCTTTAAAGCGGTTGTGCTCGGAAGCACCAACGTCATCCAGACCATCCCCAGCCTCGCTCTTTTTGGGCTGCTCTTGCCCCTGCCGTGGCTGGGCGCGCGCGCCGACCGCCTGGCCATCGTTGCACTCGCTCTCTACGCCCTCTTGCCCATCGTCCGCAATACGTATGTCGGAATCGCCGGCATCGCTCCCGCCGTGCGGGAAGCGGCGACTGCCATGGGGCTCACTTCCGGCCAGCTCCTCTGGCATGTCGAGTTGCCGCTGGCCTTTCCCGTAATGCTCGCCGGAATTCGTGTTGCGGCGGTCATCACCATCGGTGTTGCTACGATAGCTGCTGCCATTGGCGCCGGCGGTCTCGGCGAATTCATCTTCCGCGGCATTGCCATGGTTGACAACCAGGTGATTCTCGCCGGCGCTATCCCCGCGGCGATTATGGCCCTCGTCGCCGACTTGCTTCTCAGCGGCATCGAGAAGCTGTTGGTCCACCACCGAAGTTGATATGGACCGGCGAACGTTCCTCTCTGCGATGGCTCTGGCCGCCTCCACAGGATGCGTTTCTGGCGAGCCGGCGCTCACGGTCGGCTCCAAAAACTTCACCGAACAGCTCATCCTGGGCGAACTCTTGTCGCAATATCTGCGTGCCGTTTGCAACATGCCGGTCGACGGCCGCTTCTATCTGGCCGGCACGTACATCTGCCAGCAGGCAATACTGGCTGGGCGGATCGACACATATGTTGAATACACGGGAACGGCACTGGCCGCGATTCTGAAGCAGCCTTTTACCGGCGACATCGCGGCCGTTTATCCACGAGTGAGGGACGAGTACAAGCGCCACTTCAACCTCGACGTGATGCCGCCGCTGGGATTCAACAACAGCTTTGCGATGGTCATGCGAGGCGAGGACGCGCGGCGTCGCGGCCTGATGAAGCTCTCGCAACTGGCGCCCGTTGCACGGCAGATGAGACTCGGCGTTGGCTACGAGTTCCTGGAGCGGCAGGACGGCTACAAAGGGCTGGTCAAAACGTATGACTTGCATTTCGCCGAAGCGCCTCGCGTCATGGACCTCGGCTTGCTCTATCGCGCCCTGCAGAATCGCTCCGTCGACATCGTGGCCGGCAACAATACTGACGGCCTCATCGCTGCGCTTGGCCTGGAGGTTCTCGAAGACGACAAGCATTATTTCCCTCCGTACGATGCCGTGCCGATCGTCCGTCCTGAGCTGTTTGAGAAGTGCCCACAATCGCGGGCGTCTTTCGATCGCCTCGCCGGCCGCATTGCCGCCGACCAGATGAGAGCAATGAACTATGCAGTGGATGGGGAAAAGAAGGATGCGCGCGCGGTAGCAAGAGAGTTTCTGCTCGCGCAAGGGCTCATCTCCGAAGATTAGGCGAATGGAAGATTAAAGCCGACTGCCAAGGAGGTTTGAGCAAACTTCCGATCGCCGGCCGCGGGTCAAGCCTGCAACACAGGCTGCGTGATCCGATCAACCTCAGCCAATTCCTCCCGGCTGAGCTCCCAATCGCCCGCCTTGGCATTCGCTTCGACCTGTTCAGCCTGGGTCGCGCCTGCGATCACGCTGGCCACCGCTTGATGGGCGAGCAGCCAGCTGAAAGCCAGCTCCAGCAGCGAATGCCCGCGCTCCCGGGCAAAGCTCTCCAGCGCTTCCACTCGCTCCAGGTTCGCCTCGGTCACATACTTCTTAGAGAGACCTTCGTGCCTGGTCAGACGCGAACCATGTGGGGCGCTGGTGTGCTTCCGATACTTTCCGGTCAACAGCCCGCTCGCCAGCGGAAAGTACGGCAACTCACTCATGCCGTACTTCTCGATCTCCGGCAGGCGGTCGCGTTCGATTTCGCGCACCAGCAAACTGTACTCATCCTGGCTGGAGACAAAGCCGGTCAGCCGGTGCCTCCCGGCAGTTGTCCCGGCTTCTTTCATTTGCACAGCGGAAAAGTTCGAGCACCCGATGTATCGCACCTTGCCGCTCTTCACCAGGTCCTCAAGCGCGCGCATCGTCACCTCGATCGGTGTCTTTGGATCGGGATAATGGATTTGATACAGGTCGATCCAATCCGTTCTCAGGCGGCGCAAACTCTCTTCGGCTTCGGCAAGGATGTAACCGCGCGAGGCGCCGCTCTTCTCGCCCAGCGCGTTCAGCTTCGCTCCGAACTTTGTCGCCAGAATGATCCTTTTGCGCCGCTCGCCCAGCACCTCGCCAAGAATGTTTTCCGAGGTGCCGTAGCTGTCCGAGGTATCAAAAAAGTTCACGCCGGACTCAATGGCCTTGTCGATCACCTTGCGTGATGCCTCGACATCCATGTCGGCGACGAAACCAAAGTTGTTGCAACCCAGCCCTATGACCGAGGCGTGGAGGTCCGACTTGCCGATTGTTCTGTGTTTCACGAGGCCCTCTCCGCACGTTAGATTCTCGCGCGCTGCTCAGGATTCGCTAGACTTCACTTCGGAGCTCCTTGCAGAAAACTGGCAGCTCGCGATAATCATCTTATTGGGCTGATTTATCGCCTGAAAGAACGATGCGAACCCGACTTCCTTCTCTCATCCTTTTCGCGATATGCGTGCTTCCATTGTCCGGACAAACTCCCATGGAGACCATTACCATCGACGCTTCCGCTCCTGCGCGTCCTTTTCCGCACTTCTGGGAGCAGATGTTCGGCTCTGGCCGCGCCGTCCTGAGCCTGCGTGAATCGTACCGCCGTGACCTGCATGCCGTCCGCGAGATCACCGGCTTCACGTACGTCCGCTTTCACGGCATCCTGCTCGACGAGGTCGGGGTATACGACGAAGACAAACATGGCCAGCCGGTCTACAACTTCTCTTATGTCGATCAGATCTATGATGGCGTGCTTGCCGCCGGCGTGAAGCCTTTCGTCGAGATCAGCTTCATGCCCTACAAGCTGGCAGCGAGCCAGCATCTGCAGGCGTTCTGGTATCACCCGAATGTTTCGCCGCCGAAGGACTACGCCATCTGGGACGACCTGATCACCAAGTTCACCAGGCACCTGATCGATCGTTACGGCATCGAGGAAGTTTCCACCTGGTACTTCGAGGTGTGGAACGAGCCGAACCTCGACTTCTGGACGGGAGCGCCGCGCCAGAGAACTTACTTCGATCTCTACGATCACACCGCGCGCGACATCAAGGCCGTCAGTCCGAAGCTGCGCGTCGGCGGCCCCGCCACGGCGCAGGCCGCCTGGGTCGGCGACATGATCAAGCACGCTCAGGATTCGCAAGTTCCGCTCGATTTCGTCTCCACGCACGTCTACGGCAATGACAAGGCCAGCGATGTCTTCCACACCAGTGAAAATATTCCGCGCTACCAGATGGTCTGCCGCGCAGTAAAGAAAGTTCACGAGGAGATCAAGTCGTCATCGCGGCCGGATTTGCCACTCATCTGGAGCGAGTACAACGCTGCTTACGACAATCAAGTCGATGTCACCGACTCCATCTACATGGGGCCCTGGCTTGCTACGACCATCGCCCAATGCGACGGCCTGACTGAGATGATGTCCTACTGGACATTCTCGGACGTCTTCGAGGAGCAGGGGGTGGTGAAGACGCCCTTTTACGGCGGCTTCGGGTTGATCGCTGCCGGGAATATTCCCAAGCCGTCCTTCTTCGCGATGCAACTGCTCCACGGCCTGGGCGATCAGCGAGTCGAGAACAGCAATCCGAATGTCCTCGTCACCAAAGCCCGGGACGGCTCGCTCGTGGTTGCGGCCTGGAACCTGGTCAATCCCGGCTCGACCGGTACGCCCAAGACTGTCAAGCTGCAATTCAAGAACGTCAGCCCGGACGCACATGTCGTGATCCGCCGTGTCGATGAGTCGCACGGCGACACATTGGGCCTGTGGCTGAAGATGGGCAGTCCGCGTTATCCCTCGCGGAGCCAACTCGAACAGCTACAGCAACCCCGACTTTCGGAAGCGGTTCCGGAAAAAATGACCAACGGCGGCCTCACCCTGCAACTTCCAGTGAATGGCTTGGCCGTGTTACAGGTGAAGTGAGCGCGAGATGGGAGCGTGTCGCGTTCTTTCGTGGCGCGAGTGTTCCCTCGCCATTTTATTAACTGCAATGAAATCAACAACTTAGTCGCTTATCGGCGCGATCACTTCCGGTTCATCGCCAAATCACTCCCCGTCCATTGAATCCGCGCGCGATCTGGAGCATTGTGCTCACATCAGAGCGCAACGCAAAGCAAACGCCTTTGGCCATCGCTCTGGAGAAAATGCGCGTCCAGATCGCAAACCTGCCATCGCGGACGGCAAAAGGGCGCGGCGGCGATTGTGCAAACGCCGCCGCCCATGGGGAGGGGGAAGTCATGAAAGCGCCACTCATCACCAACGATCAGTTCGATACGATAGTCGGATTTCTGGACGAGCATCCCCGATTCGCCCCGATGCTGGATGGGCCGGAAGCGCTGGTCGTAGGCTTCCAGGTCGGCGCCTGCTGTCTCACTCTACGCGAGATGGTGAGGCTGGCGAGTGCGGAGCCAATACTTGATGCAGCAGCCGGAGGCCTGTGCCTTCTACCGTCGCCGACCCGCACCACGGGATGAAGAAACGAGTGCGAGGGACGTGGACGAGAGGAGCGCCGCCCGCGTGTGCCGCAATTAACTTCGCGCCGCTTTGAGTTCCCGCGCCAGGCCGGCACGATTTTTTACGGGCAAAAGGTTCAGCGCGGCCCTCGCGAGTGCTATGTAGACGGCCCGGGCCTCCGGCAACTGCCTAAGTTCGGCAAGATGTTTACGAACGGTTGCCGCGTCACCGCGCACCAGGGGTCCACTGAACGCCGATGCCGCATCCTGTGCCAGATAATTCGAAAGCGTCTGTCGCAGCAGCGGTTCCATCACACGCCTGATCCTTGCTTCTCTTATCCCCGCTGCCCGTGCTACCTGCTCCAGTGAGCCCATTAGAGCAATCACCAATGGCGAAGCAAAGCTGCCGAAGACGTGATAGAGCACTTTATTGCGCTTCTCGATCTTGAAGGCATCTCCGCCCAGATCCCTGACGATTGACGTCGCAAGGCGGAGGGCCGCAGCATCTCCTTCGATAGCAAATGAGACACCTGCCATGGCGGGAGCACTGCCACGCACAAACGTCATCATGGGATGCACGGACGCCACGGCGGCGCCCTTCTTTCGCAAGGGAAGGAGTTCGTCGCTGGTGAGCGCTCCACTGGAATGAAGGACCACCTTTCCTTTCCACTCCTGAGTGCGCGCCAGCGCATGCGCTACGTCAGCGATTGCGTCATCAGGGACCGTAATCCACACCAGCTCTGTTTTTATCGGTTGTTTGCCAATCTCAAGGACGTCCGCGTGTAGCTTGCGGCTTAGACTCCTGCTACGTGCACTCAGGGCAGTTGTGCTGCGGACGACGAGAAACTTGACTCGATACCCCGCAGCCTGAAGGGCCAGCGCCAGAGCGGCGCCGAGATTTCCCGGACCTACGATGCCGATCGAAGGACGACGCTGCGAACGCGATGACATGGATACCGCGGGCAGAATAGCAGATTTGCCGCTCTTACCCGTACGGCGCAACTACCGGAGGCCGGCGTTATTTCGGCTTGGCGCCAAAGGTAATCCCCAGCCCCGTGGTCAGAACCAGATCGTTATTCTTCTTGCCGACGATCGGTTTGCTGTTATAGATGTCGCCGAAGTTCAGGTTCCAGGTGAACGCACGGTAGAACTTGCTGGCCAGACCAAAATCAAAAGTACCGCGATAGTTCCCGGCGTTATTCAGATACGGGAAGAAGTAAAGTTTCTCGTTAACTGCAGTATTGGCCGTGAAACTGTGGGTGAATTCTTCGCCGACCGTGGCGTTGATGTAATTGTTCACCACGCCATTTGAGTAATTCTCGTAGGTGTAACCGATGCCGCCAAAGAGGTCCAGGGTGGTCACTTTGCTGTTAATCACGTGATACCCCAGGCCGCCGTTAGGGCTGAGCCGCTCATTCAAATCCTGCAAGTCGTCGTACATGCCAGAAAAAAGTCCCCACGCGAACAAGCCCTTGGTCAGGTTGTGGTTGTAGCGGATCGCGCCTCCCAGGGTATTTGCCGTGGTGGTCGTTATGCCTGCGGCCGTGCTGGTCGTATATAACGATGCGATAAAGAGGTTCCACTCGTCGGTTGTCGTTTTGCGATCGGCGTTGAAGCCCAGGGCCACGTTAGTCGTGTCGGAGTTGCCGCGCGCCAGAGCGAAGCCAAAGTTTCCGCCGCCCGTCCAGTCCTCGAGGAATCCCGGGTGCAGGGAATGTTCGTACGCCGCCTGGTCAGCCTGCGAGCGGATCACGAACACGTCCGACTGCGGAATGGTCTGCGCGCCTTTGTCTGTGTTTACGATCACGGAAGAGTCGCGCGTAGCCACCGGCCCCAAAAGTGTCTGGTTGTCGGTCTTGGTTACGACCATGGGCTGGTCGGAGGTGAACTGCGCAACCGCGTCCCAGTCGATCGTGATCTCGCCGGCATAGTCCGTCTTCAACGTCAATTTCTTGTCGCTGAGATTGACAATCGTTCCGGTGAGGTGGTCGCCATTCTTCAGCGTAATCTGCGCCGCGTTCAATGCGACGCTTGTGCAGAGCACTACGACAGAGATGATGGTCCTCAACATACGAACCTCCCTGGAGATGTAGTACTGATCCAAAGACGAAGGGCGGCGGGGGCCTTGTTTGGCCGCGGCGGAGCGTTGCCGCGGTCACAACTGCTGCAAACGGTTGAGCCATTCTAAACGTAAATTCGACCGATGGCTTCGGCCAAAGGTGGCGGTAGTATCCATCTCTTGATTGCGGGGCATCGCTGCCTCTAAATCGCCCAGCCATTTACAATGCTGTTCAGCATGAAGTCTTCCCAAAGCCTGCCATTCTGCTGTGTCCTTCTCTTGTTCGTAATAAGCGCCGGCTGCAAACAACAGGAGCAGCCCTCGGAAGCCTCAGCGGCCTCTGCCGCGGTGACATCTTCCACTCCTTCCGAACCGGCTCCCGCAACTGCGGCTGCAAATAGCGCCACGCCCAAGCCGGACATCAACGGCAGTCATGTCATGCAGTATGTTAGGGAAGTTGTCGCCTTCGGCTCGCGTCCCCCGGGAAGTGCGGCGCACACCAAACTGGAGCAGTACATCCTCTCTAAGCTCAACGGCGTCGATGTGGAGCAGGACAAGTTCATCGCCCAAACCCCCGTCGGCAAGTTCCCGATGAACAACATCATCGCGAAATTCCCCGGCAAGAAAGACGGCGTCATCGTCGTCGCGGGTCACTACGACACCGCCTACTATCTGGGGAAGTCGTTCGTGGGCGCGAATGATGGCGGCTCGTCAACCGCCCTGCTGCTGGCGCTGGCCGATCAGTTTCGCGGAAAACAGCTCGACGGCTACAGTGTGTGGCTGCTCTGGACCGACGGCGAAGAGGCCTTCGTGCACTGGACCGACACCGACAGCGTTTATGGTGCGCGACAGCTGGCGCAGAGATGGCAGCAGGACGGGACGGCGAAAAAGATCAAGGCATTCATTCTCGTAGACATGATCGGCGACGCCGATCTCGACATCCTCAAGGACACGCATTCGACGCCGTGGCTCAGCGACCTGGTATACCAGGCAGCAACCCGGCTGGGCTACCAGTCACATTTTTATGAATTCCAGACCGCTATGGAAGACGATCACAAGCAATTCCTGGCAGATGGCATTCCGTCGGTAGACCTGATCGACTTCACCTACGGCTACAACAACGTCTTCTGGCACACGCCTGACGACACCACCGACAAGCTGAGTGCGCAGTCGCTGGCGATCACGGGCGACGTGGTGCTGGAGACCATACAGCTGCTGAACGCGAGATGACGGGGGAGAACGTTCACCACGGAGGCACAGAGCGCACGAAAGTCAAAAAATTGAAAGTTATTCCGCGTTCTCCGTGCTTCCGTGGTGAAAATCCCTTGGTCCCACTTCATGAGAGTGTCTGCTCAGGCAGAGCGTGCAGCGATGTTATGCTGTAACAACTGACGTGCAACGCAGGAGCAGATGATCTGGCCGAGCGCTCACCATGCTGCAAAAGCGCATTGACGACCAGCGGACGATCTCGCGCCAGATGCTGCGCGAAGCCGAGGGCGTCTTTCACAATCATCTGAAAAAGATTGGCTTGAAGCGCACCGGGCAGCGCGACACCATCCTGCGGACCTTTCTCGATACGCGCGACCATCTCTCGACCGATGAGCTCTACCGGCTGGTGAAGAAGCAGGACGAAGGTATTGGGTTCACCACTGTCTACCGCACCCTGAAGCTGCTGGCCGACTGCGGCCTGGCGAGCGAGGTGGCCTTCAACGACGGCATCGCCCGCTACGAACATCAGTACCAGCGCCGCAATCATCACCACATGGTCTGTACCGAATGCGGCAGCTCCGTGGAATTCTTCTCCACCGATATCGAGCGCATCGAGCGCGAGATCGGACGTAAGAACAAATACCTTCCCACACGCCACACCTTCCAGATCTACGGCATCTGCGAGAAGTGCCAGAAGAAACAGAAGCGCATGTAACGCCGATCTCCAGATCCGCGCGCTTAAGTTCCGGTACCTCGCCCTGCTCGATCGGTCACAGATGCTACCATTCCCTCCGTGCTCACCCTCGCCGACGCCGCCGAACAAATTCGCACGCGCAGGATTTCTCCCGTGGAACTCACGCGCGAGTGCCTGGAACGCATCGAGCACCTGAATCCGATCCTCAACGCATTCATCACCGTCACCGCGGATCAGGCGCTGGAAGAGGCACGCCGGGCCGAGTCTAAAATCGTCGCGGGCAACTATCGCGGGCCCCTACATGGCATCCCCATCGGCCTCAAGGACCTGTTCGACACAGCCAGCGTGCGCACAACCGCAGCCAGCAATCAATTCCGCGACCGCGTGCCCATCGAAGATGCCGAGGTGGTGCGGCGATTAAAGCAGGCCGGCGGCGTAATCGTGGGCAAGACCAATATGCACGAGTTCGCCTTCGGCATGAGCGGGGTCGTGGGCGCGTTTGGTCCTGCAAGGAATCCGTGGAATCCGGAACGTATTACAGGTGGATCATCGTCCGGCTCGGCCGCGGCAGTCGCGGCGGGACTATGTGTTGCAGCGTTGGGGTCTGATACTTCCGGCTCAGTACGCTGCCCCCCGGCGCTGTGCGGCATTGTGGGACATCGACCGAGCGCGAAGTTGATCAGCCTGAAAGGGGTGGTTCCGCTTTCTACTTCTTTCGACACGGTTGGTCCGATAACTCGCACCCTGCGCGACGCGGCGCTGTTGATCGACGGCATAGCTTTTCACCCGGGCTATGCAGCGGTGCTGGAGGAGGACGTGTCGTCGCTGCGCATAGGAATCGCGCGCAAGAGTTTCTTCGAGGACCTGCAGCCGGACGTCGCGTCAGCTATGGACAAAGCGATTGAAGTGCTGAGCAGGCTGGTCGCGCAGGTGCGCGAGGTCGAGGTGCCGACCGACGGCTTCCGCACCATCTTCGACGCGGAGATCTACGAATATCACGAGATCATGGCGAAGAGCGCTCCGGAGCTGTACGAGCCGCTGACACTGTACCGTGTGCAGAAATGCGAGGGCATCAGCGCGACCGATTACATTCGCGCTCGTCGGGAGCTTGCAGCACAACGCAGGAATGCAGAGCGCATCTTCGAGCATGTCGACGCGGTGATCACACCAACAACACCTGTGGCAGCGCCAAAGATCGCTGATCTGCAATCGCTCGCCATTCCCGATGTGCGTCCCTTCGAGGTGAAGCATCTCCTGCGGAACACGCTGCCGTTCAGCGCGCTCTATTGGCCCAGCACCTCCGTTCCGTGCGGCTTCACTTCACATGGCTTGCCAATCGGTATGCAGATTTGCAGCCGGCCGGGGGCGGATTCCATTTGCTTCAGGCTGGCCCACGCGTACGAACAAGCGACGGAGTGGCATGAGAAGGCGGCAATTAGCAGTTAGTAATTAGCAGTTAGCCAAGAGCTAAGAGCTAAGAGCTCAGAACCCCACGAACACCGGTTCGGGCTCTAACGTCATCCCGAACGCGTCCTGCACTTGCGACTGGATCTCAGCTTTCAGCGCAATGATCTCTTCCGCGGTTGCTGCTCCTCGATTGATGATCGCAAGCGCGTGCTTGCGCGAAATCCCGGCGCCACCCTTCACGTACCCTTTATTGAAGCCGGCGTGCTCCACCAGCCAGGCTGCCGGCACTTTGCGAAATCCATCGTTAGCGGGATAGCTGGGTAGCTGCATTCCACGAGAAGCCGCCTTCCTCGCCCACTCCTCAACAACAGACTGCGGCACGATCGGGTTCTTGAAGAACGAGCCGACGCTGTGCGCGTCGGGGTCGCCTTCCATAATCAACATGGCTTTGCGGTGACGAATCTGCCGCACTGCTTCTCGCACTCCTCGCAACGTTGCGTCATTTGATCGGCCGGCGAAGAACCGCTCCAGATCGGTATAGCGAACGGTAGGGGCACCGCCTGCCCGCAGTTGAAACGAAACCCGGAGAATAATGTAGCGTCCCCGTTGAGACGTGTTGAAGACACTGGAGCGGTATGCGAAGCCGCACTGCTCATTCGAAAGCGCGCTGATCTCCATCGATTGCAGGTCGAGAACGTGGACCTCTCTGATAGTCGACGAGACCTCCTGTCCGTAAGCGCCGACGTTCTGCACCGGCGTGGCGCCTGCGGTTCCCGGGATGCCGCTAAGGCACTCCACTCCCGCACAGTTCTCCGCGACCGTTTGCGCAACCAGCGTGTCCCAATCGCAACCCGCACCGGCGGCGAACGTCGTTGTACCATCTGTCGCCTCAACGCAGGTCACGCCTCCAATCGCAATCTTCAGCACCAGTCCGCCGAAGCCCGCGTCGGCAACGACGAGATTGCTTCCACCCCCAAGCACGAACAGCGAAAGACCGTGCGACCGCGCGAACTCGACCGCTTCGATCGCATCAGCTTCGCTCTGTGCTTCAGTAAAGTAGCGTGCCGGTCCCCCGACGCCCAGCGTCGTCAAGGGAGCCAGCGGAACATTCTCGCCGATGATCATGGGATGGACTCACTATAAACGCAGGCGGAAACTTTGCGCTGGCGCTCAAAATAACGGCTGTTAATGGTCGTTACAACGTCATCGCCTACTGTGACGCAAATCACAGGCTCTCCGTCCGCGCAACCGCTATGCTGAATTTCGTCCACTCGCCGGAGCTGCCCACCTCAGGCGATTCGCCCGACGTAAACATCCTGGGTCGCTTTCTTGACTTGCGTCTTCGGCGAATTCGATAATAGATAGTTTGCTCATACGCTGCTCTGCCCAATGTGCGCAACAGCAGCACATATTGGTACCCTGACGTTCATAAGGAGTTGGCTTCGTGGCTTCATCAGCCAGTTCTATTGAGAGTTCGACTCGCATTCGTAAAGGAGTAGCTCCTCTGCGCGCCGGCGAAGGCTACTCTTTTGTTTTGAGGCGCTTACACTCGCTCTCCGGAATCATCCCGATCGGCGCGTTTTTGCTCGAGCACTTCATCTCCAACGCGGAAGCGACCAAGGGCGCGCAAGCGTACAACGACCAGGTGAAGTTCCTCACCGGGTTGCCGTTCGTGCACTGGATGGAGTGGATCTTCATCTTCATCCCGCTGCTCTATCACGGACTGTACGGCATCTACATCTGGTACCGCGGAGATTCCAACGTCGGCGAGTATCCCTGGAGCGGGAACTGGCTGTACACTGCGCAGCGGTGGACGGGGATTATCGCCTTTGTCTATATCGGCTGGCATGTGTACACCATGCGCTTCTCCGGCGCTCCGCTGATGGAGAACTATCACGCTGCCTTCTGGAAGGTGCAGCAGGAGTTCATGAATCCCTGGGCGGTGGCGGCGTATGTGATCGGCATCGTCGCGGCGTCGTGGCATTTCTCATATGGGATCTGGTTGTTCGCGGCGAAGTGGGGATTCACCGTCGGCGATCGCGCGCGGCGGAAGTTCGGCGTAGTATGCGCGGGGCTTGCGGTTGTGCTCGTGGCAATCGGATTGGTGACGATTCGAGGCTTCCTGAATACGCCACCGGTTCCGGCTCCGAGCGGAATTGAATCTTCATTCGATACATCGCAATTGCGGTAACTCCGGCGGCTGCGGTCGCCTCATTTTCATAAAGAATCGTCTGATATGGCTCATCCTAAGATCATCGTTGTTGGTGGCGGACTGGCGGGACTCGCCGCGACCATCAAAATCGCCGAGATGGGGGGGCATGTCGACCTCTTCTCCATCGTTCCGGTCAAGCGGTCTCATTCGGTATGCGCGCAGGGTGGGATCAACGCCGCCAAGAACCTGAAGGGTGAAGGCGACTCCTGCTGGCAGCACTTTGACGACACCATCTATGGCGGCGACTTCCTGGCGAACCAGCCGCCGGTGAAGGCCATGTGTGAGATGGCGCCCGGCATCATCGATTTGCTCGATCGCATGGGCGTGCCGTTCAATCGCACGCCGGAAGGGCTGCTGGACTTCCGTCGCTTCGGCGGCACGCTTTACAACCGCACCGCCTTCGCCGGCGCAACCACCGGCCAGCAGTTGCTGTATGCGCTCGATGAACAGGTGCGGCGCTACGAGTCGGAAGGCAAAGTCACCAAGTACGAAGCCTGGGAGTTTCTCTCCACCGTCCTCGACGAGAACCGCGTCTGTCACGGCATTTGCGCGATGGACCTGCGCAGCATGGCTGTGCACACGTTTCCGGCTGAGGCCGTTATTGTCGCCACCGGCGGTATCGGCGCGATCTTTGGCAAATCGACGAACTCTGTCGTGTGCACCGGATCGGCGCAGTCGGCGCTCTATCAGCAGGGCGCGTTCTACGCGAATGGAGAGTTCATCCAGGTGCACCCCACCTCGATTCCCGGCGAAGACAAGCTGCGGCTGATGTCGGAATCGGCGCGCGGCGAGGGCGGGCGCGTCTGGGTGCCGAAACAGCCCGGCGACAAGCGCGATCCCAAGAGCATTCCCGAGAGCGAGCGCTGGTACTTCCTGGAAGAGTGGTATCCCAAGTACGGCAACCTGGTGCCGCGCGACGTTGCGACGCGCGCGATTCACAAGGTCGTCTACGAGCACAATCTCGGTATCGACGGCCAGCCGATGGTCTATCTCGACCTGACGCATATCGATCGCAAGATCCTCGACCGCAAGCTGGAAGGCATCCTAGAGATCTACGAGAAGTTCGTTGGCGACGATCCGCGCGACGTGCCGATGAAGATCTTCCCCGGCATGCACTACACCATGGGCGGGCTGTGGGTCGACTTCGAACAGCGCACGAACATCGAAGGCCTGTACGCCGCGGGCGAGTGTGACTACTCGATCCACGGCGCGAATCGCCTTGGCGCAAATTCGCTCGTGTCGTGCATCTATGGCGGCTTTGTGGCCGGGCCGAACGCGGTAAAGTACGCCCACAACGTGATCAAGACCGGCAAGCATCCTGGGCAGCATGTTTTCGATTCGGAACGCAAGCGCCAGGAGGAAATTAACGGCCGCCTCTTGAAGAATGACGGCACGGAGAATCCGTTCCTGCTGTGGCGCGAACTGGGCGAGATCATGACCAAGAACGTCACGGTCATCCGCTACAACAAGAACATTCGCGAGACCGATGCCAGGCTCGTCGAGTTGCTGGAGCGCTACACGCACGTGAACCTGAGCGACCGCTCGATGTGGGCGAACACATCGTTCGTCTTCGCGCGGCAGCTTTACAACATGCTGCAACTGGCGCGCGTGATCGCGCAGGGCGCGGCGATGCGCGACGAGTCGCGTGGTGCACATTACAAGCCGGACTTCCCGGAGCGCGATGATGCGAACTGGCTGAAGACGACGAAAGCGTACTTCGCTGCCGACGCCGACGAGCCGCGCTTCGAGTTCGAGCCGGTGGATACCTCGCTGATCAAGCCGCGGCCGAGAAGGTACGACGCAGCGACGTGAAGGCGGTTGTCAGTTGCCCGTTGTCAGTTGTCAGTAACAAGCAGGTCCCTCACTCGGGCTGAAGCCCTCAGTCGGGATGACAAGAGGAAGTTTTACATAGCGGCTGAAAGCTTTTGAAAATGGCGAACAATAAAACCGTAATCATAAAGATCAAACGGCAAGACACTCCCGAGTCAAAGCCCTACTGGGAGGAATTCGAGATTCAATACCGCCGCGGCATGAACGTCACCTCGGCGCTGATGGACATTGCGGCCAATCCCGTGACTCGGCAGGGCAAGCCAACCACTCCGGTAACCTACGACTCGAACTGTCTGGAAGAGGTCTGCGGCTCCTGCGCCATGCTGATCAACGGTACGGCGAAGATGGCCTGCTCGGCGCTGATCGACCAGCTGAAGCAGCCGATCACGCTGGAACCATTCTCGAAATTCCCTGTCGTGCGTGATCTTTCGGTCGACCGCAATGTACTCTTCGAAAATCTCAAGAAGGTAAAAGCGTGGGTGCCGGTGGATGGCACGTACGATCTGGGCGCCGGCCTGCGGCAGATGTCGCAGGAGCAAGAGGAGTCCTATCCTCTCTCGCGCTGCATCTCTTGCTGCTGCTGCATGGAGGCCTGTCCGCAGTTCAACGAGAAGACCGGCTTTGTCGGCGCCGCCACCATCTCCCAGGTAAAGCTCTTCAATTCACATCCCACAGGGAAGGGATTGAAAGTCGAGCGCCTGCAGGCGCTGATGGGCGACGGCGGCATCCAGGAATGCGGCTATGCGCAGAACTGCGTGGAGGTCTGTCCCAAGGACATTCCGCTGACCAAGTCGATTGCTGATATTGGCGGTCAGGTGATGTGGCAGGCCGTGAAAGATTTCTTCCGCTCGTAGCCGATGCGGAGCGCTGTTTACTTATTCTTCGGCCACTGATTTGCGCCCTCGAACATCTCGCGCAGTCCCGGCCCGCGCAAGTTCTCCCGCAAATGCATCAACTGCTGCTCGAAGCGCAGTAGCGCTTCTTCGATATTTCCTGTGTTCGTCAGCGCGATATCGCGCCACATGGAATACGGGCTGTGCGCGATTCGCGTCATCTCCCGCAGCGCGCGCCCGCCGATTTCTGTCACCGCTTCGTCATTTCCCACTTCTTCACGCAATGCACACGCCAATGCCGTGGCGATCATCTGCGGCAGGTGACTGATCCATGCGCACAGACGATCGTGCCGTGCTGCGTCCATCGTGATGATGTGAGCCCCTATCGCGCGCAGCAGATCCAGGTACTCCCGCTGTCTCGGCGTGTATGTCTGGTCCGGGTCAACCGGCGTGATGAGCCAGACGGCAGCGCGAAACAGGTTCGCGTCAGCATTCTCGATTCCACCGACTTCCTTGCCTGCCATGGGATGCCCTGGCAGCATACGCTCAGTGGCCCTCTCGCCGAAGACGAGGCGGGCACGCTGTACGAGTTGCTCTTTCGTGCTTCCCGTGTCCGTGATGACTGCGTCTGGCGAGAGCAGCGGCCCGATCGTTTCCAACTGCGCCAAGATGCATCCCACCGGAGTCGCGAGCACGATCACGTCACTGCCGACAATCGCCCGCTCCAGGTCAGCCTCAGCGCGATCAATCGCGCCGCGAGCCTGTGCGATCTCCATCACCGGGCGCTTGTCGCAGCCGACAATGGTGCCGCTGTATCCGGCCCCTCGCAGCGCCAGTGCCAGCGAGCCACCGATCAGGCCGGTGCCTACAATCGTGATTTGCCGGATGGGCATTTCTGCTTCGAGGTCAGAGCCGGCGCTACCTGCTCCAGCGGAGCGCTACGAGATTGTCCGTCCCACCGCCGGGGCAATCATCCGCAAGCGATCCATCAGCTCGGCGAACTGCTCGGGAAAGAGTGACTGCGCGCCATCGGACAGCGCGTCGTCCGGCGAGGGATGCACTTCAATCAGCAGCGCATCAGCTCCCGCAGCGACCGAGGCGCAAGCCATCGGCGCCACCTTGTCGCGCAGTCCGGTTCCGTGCGAGGGATCGGAGGTGATGGGCAGATGCGACAGCTTGTGCACAATCGGAATCGCCGAGATGTCGAGCGTGTTGCGCGTGTAGGTCTCGAAGGTGCGAATGCCGCGCTCACAGAGAATGATGTTGTAGTTGCCGCCGGACATGATGTATTCGGCCGACAGCAGCATCTCCTCGATCGTCGCCGCGATGCCACGCTTCAGCAGCACGGGTTTGCGCACTTTTCCCAGCTCGCGCAGCAGGTTAAAGTTCTGCATATTGCGTGCGCCGACCTGGAAAATATCGACGTAGGGCAGCATCTGCTCGATCTGCGAGATCTCCATCACCTCGCTGATCACCATCAGGCCAAAGCGATCGCCGGCCTCGCGCAGCAACTTGAGCGCGTCCAGCCCAAGTCCTTGAAACGTATACGGCGAGCTGCGCGGTTTGAATGCGCCACCACGAAGGACCTTCGCACCGGCTTTGCTCACCTGCTCGGCAGCCAGCATGATCTGATCGCGCGACTCGACGGAACACGGCCCAGCCATGACAACAACTTCCTTGCCGCCGACCTCGACTCCGTTGGCGAGGCGGACGGTAGTTCCTTCCGGCCGGAACGTCCTGCCCACAAGCTTGTAAGGCGCGCTAATCCGATGTACCGTCTGCACGCCCGGCAGGACTTCCAACTCGCGAGTGTCGAAGTCGATGCGTTTTCCGACCGCGGCAAGCACGCTCTGCCGCGCGCCCGTGGTGCGGTGCACGGCGAAGCCCATCTTCATCAGATGGTTAGTAACCTCCTGAATCTGGTCTTCGCTCGCGTCTTCCCACATCGCTACGATCATGATCCCGCCTCTACCAGGGTTAGAAACTGCCGCGCTCGGCCACATATCAGGGCCGCGTCTCGAATCTCGGGCCTGCAGTTTTCTTGCTTCCGACTGTACCACGCAAGCGACTTCTGACGCAGTGCGCCAATGCCCATTGCTAACATTGCCTCGGCAGTGTTGGCTGTTTCTTGGGCTGCCCAGGTTCACTTCGGCGGAAATCCGCATCTCAAGATCAGGACTAGACCATTCAGGCCGGGGCGCCAATTCTCGTCCATTGCCTCACAAATCTCAGGAGCGAACGAGGTGCTCTTGGCGAAGCGCATTTATTTTCTGGTTGCCGTGGTTGCAACCTTGGCCGCCTGCACTAAGCCACGCGATCCCGAAGGCGTTTTGCAAGGCAGCCGCCCGTTTGCCGCTGCCGCAGTCACATCCATATCGGCGGCCACACCGCAACCTGGCATTCCCTTTGGAGCTGCCACAACCACATCTTCGCCTGCGGTGGAGTCGCCGACGGATGCCGCTTCCGACATAGAAGTTCCGCCCGCGCTGCGCACCAGCATGGTGATGCACAATGTAATTTTGACTGAGAGACCCGGGTTCGCGCTGCGCGTGCGCTGGCTGCGCGGCAGCATGCGTCCCACGCGCCCCGGGCTTGTGCCTTCATTCGATGAACCCAGTTCCTTCATGGTCGATATTGAGGCCGGTGTGGTCGCGACCACGCTGGAGGAAATCAGCGGCCTGCTGAACGGCGGCATGCTGACAGGTTCGCCGCTGGCGAATGTTTCGTTAAGCGCGCAGGGTCAGCAGCTGAAACTGAATGGCACGTTGCATAGGGGCCTGCCGCTTCCCATCGAGATGATCAGCGACGTCTCCGCCTCGCCCGATGGCCGCATCCGGCTGCACGCGGTCAAGCTGCGAGTTTTGAAGGTCCCCGTGAAAAGCCTGCTGCGGTCGTTCCGCATCAAGGTTAGCGACCTGGTCAATCCCAAAGGCGCTCAAGGCCTGCAAATCGCAGGCGACGACATTTACCTCGATGTGGAAAAGGTCCTGCCGCCGCCGACAATTCGCGGCAGGCTGACCGACGCGCATATCGGCAGCAAGAGCGGAGTCCTCATCACCGTCTTCGGCAACGCGCGGCCGGAGGTTGTGAAGAGTAAAGAATGGAAGAACTTCATCAGTCTGCGCGGCGGGACGGTGAATTTCGGCAAGCTCACCATGGTGCATGCCGACCTTGTGCTCATCGATGCCTCAGACGACGAGTGGTTCAACTTCGACCTGGCACGTTATCAGGAGCAGCTGGTTAATGGCCGCATCCAGATGACGCCGCAGGCTGGGCTGCGCGTCTACATGCCCGATATCAACAAGATCCCACGCTCGGCTGAGAACCGTGGTATCACTCCGGAATGGCGGAAGAACCGGAGCGCCACGCCACCGACCCCGTCTCAATAGGGCTGTCCCACCATCGTGGAGTGTGAACGCATGCCGTGAGCTGCTAGCATATTAGTGAGTGCCCGCATCCGCGGTGCGAGAGCGGGACACGAAAGGACATGCGAGAAATGCGATGGATGTTACGTTCCAAAATCCACCAGGCCACAGTTACTAAAGCCGACCTGAAATATGTCGGCAGCATCACGATTGATGAAGAACTGATGGAGATGGTGGGACTGATCCCCGGCGAGCGTGTGCTGGTGGTGAGCAATACCAGCGGCGCGCGACTTGAGACCTACACCATTCCCGGCCCACGCGGCTCTGGCGCCATCTGCATGAACGGAGCGGCGGCCCACCTGATCAAACAAGGCGACGAGATCATCATCATGGGCTTCGAGCTCACCGAGAGGCCGATTGAGTCGAAGCAGATCGTTGTCGGGCGAAACAACGAATTCGTGCGCTGGCTGGCGACGGAGAAGTACGATACGTGCCTGGCGGATTTGGTTGGGCAGGTTTAGACGTTACTGCGAAGCGAGCTGAAAGCGAGTAGCCAGCGCAACTCCGATGAGCTGTGTCGCCTGTGAAGGGGCTCGGCTTTTACTGCGCTCCCGCGCGGGGTGAATTACTCCCTTACAATTGATGGATCCACGCCTGACAGGTCAGGTCCGAACTCTCGCCGATGAAGAAGCTCCTCATCATGCTGGCCCTGTGCTCCGCTTCGCTCTTCGGCCAGAGCAAAACAGGTGAGCTGCGGCTGCATGTCACCGATTCCGCGGGGTTGGGCGTAAAGAGCTCAGTGGACCTGGTGAGTGAATCGAACCAGTTTCACGAGTCACTCGTCACTGACGAAGCCGGCCTGCTTGACGTCCAGCGGCTGCCGTTCGGAATCTATCGCCTGCAGGTGAGCCGCGAAGGCTTTGCAGCGTCCACGCAATCGCTCGAGATTCGCTCCGCAGTCCCCAAAGACCTCAACATCAAGCTGAGCGTGGCGGGCACACAAGAGTCCGTGACCGTCACCGCGAAGGGAACACTTATCGATCCCGACCGTGTTGGGACGGTCAACGAGATCGGCACGCAGGCGATTCAGCAGCGCGAGACTGCGCTTCCCGGCCGCTCCGTGCAGGACCTGGTGAACTCGCAGCCGGGGTGGCTCTATGAAGGAAACGCCGTGCTGCATCCGCGCGGCACGGAATATCAGACCCAGTTCGTCGTCAACGGCATTCCGCTTACGGACAATCGCTCGCCCGGAATGGGGCCGGAGATTGAGGCCGACAATCTGGAGTCGATGAGCGTCTACACCGCGGGCATTCCGGCGGAGTACGGGCGCAAGATGGGCGGCATCGTCGAGGTGAACACTGCCCGGGATACGCGCGAAGGACTTCACGGCCAGGTTGTGCTCTCGGGTGGGAGCTTCGACACAGCGAGCGGCTACACCATGCTTCAGTACCTGGAAGGGAAGAATACATTCGGGATAAGCGCTGACGGAGCGACCACGGGTCACTACCTCAACCCGCCCGTGCCGCAGAATTACTTCAACACGGCGACGGTGGGCGATTTCTCAGGCACGTACGAGCGCGAGCTCACGCCGCGAGATCGTATCAACTTCATGTACCGGCATGAGCTTGTGCGTTACGACGTGCCTAACGAGCAGGTGCAGCAGAGAGCGGGTCAGCAGCAGGACGGCAATATCTTCGAGGACTTGGGCGCGGTTACCTACCAGCACATTTTCTCGCCGAATGTGGTGGGAAATCTGCGTGGCATGGTGCGGAGCAATTCGACCGGCCTGTCTTCCAACGAGCTGTCGACGCCGATCATCGTCTTCCAGCAGAACCATTTCACGGAAGGCTACTTCAATGGCTCGCTTGCCATTCATCATGGCCGGCACGAGTGGAAGGCTGGGGTTGAATCGGACAACACGTTTCTCCACGAGAATTTCTCCGACATCATTACAGACTCGTCGCAATTCGATCCCGGCACGCCGACGACGTTCAGCTTCATCGGCAACCGGCCCGACCTGGAGCAATCGGCGTATGTGCAGGACCTGATCCGCCTGGGTGATTGGACGGTGAGCGCCGGGTTGCGATGGGACCACTACCAGCTGCTGGTGAATCAGAATGCTTTGAGCCCGCGGGTAGGTGTGAGCCGCTACTTCGCCAAAGCCAACCTGCTGGCGCACGTGTCGTACGATCGGGTTTTTCAGACGCCGTCGTTCGAGAACATCCTGCTGTCGAGCTCGCCATCGGTTGTCGTGCTGAATCCCGATGTCCTGCGGCTTCCCGTCGAACCATCGCATGGCAATTTCTACGAAGCGGGCGTGATGAAGGGCTTTCTCGGCAACTTCAGCCTGGACGTGAACGCGTATCTTCGCCAGATGAACAATTTTGCCGATGACGATCTCCTGCTGAACACGCCGGTGAGCTTTCCCATTTCCTTTCGCAAGGCGAGCATTTATGGGGCGGAAGCAAAGGTGAATGTCCCACATTGGGGTAAGCTGTCGGGATTTGTTGCCTACTCCTACATGGTGGGATCGGCATACTTTCCGGTGAACGGCGGGTTGTTTCTGGGTCAGTCGGCGACGAATGCCCTCACGCAGCTAACTGGTCGCTTTTGGGTCTCGCAGGACCAGCGCAATACGGCGCGAGCGCGATTTCTCTATCAATTCAAACCACGCTTCTGGGGCGCGATTGGAGCGCAGTACGGCAGCGGATTGCCGGTGGATTTCGACGGGACGTTCGAGCAAGCGCTGGCTGCGTATGGGCCGGTTGTGCTCAGCAAGGTGAACCTTGAGGCGAATCGGGTGCGGCCGAATTTTTCGCTGGACACTTCGGTGGGCGCTGATCTCTGGGCGAAGGACAACGTTGCCATGCGATTGCAATTTGATGTGCTGAACATTACCGACCGCTTTAACCTGATTAATTTCGCGGGATTGTTCTCCGGGAATTCCGTGGCTCCGCCGCGAACGTTTGGGGTGCGGCTGCAGACAAGCTTCTAATCAGGGACGGCCGAACAAGCGAAAATAGAACTTCAACAGTGTTGATCGTTGGCTGGGCGGACGCGATTGGTGCCAGTCATAGATCTGGCGTTCGGAGTCGCGCAAGCGGGCGAGGAATTCGTTATCGCCGATGCGTTGCCGCGCCAGCAAGGCGCGTCCCTTGCGGCGCATGCTACGCCGATTACGAAAAGCCGCCAACACGCCACGAAAATAAGCTCTCGCACCGCCGTCTGGCGAAACGGGAAACACAGCCGGTCCGTTTCCTCGTCGAATTGTCGCCAGCATCATCCATAAAAGCTGGTGGACGATGATCCTTGGCAGCAAGCGCACGAACACCGACCGCGGGTAATTCTTGGCAACAAGATAGATCTGATTGCGGGTGATGAGCTCGACTATGCGCGGATGCATCGGTTCGCCCAGCGTCGCGCTGCCGACGTGATAGGCGACCGCGTCCGGCACATAGAAGCCGCCATATCCCATCAGCTCGGTGCGCAGCGCCAGGTCTAGGTCGTCGAGGTAGGCGAAGAATTCCGGGTCGAGTCCCCCGGCGGCCATGAACGCCTCGCGTCGGTAGAGCACCGCGGCGCCACATCCCGCAAGCACCCGCATCGGTTGATCAAATTGTCCACGATCCTCGTCCCCATGCCCGAGCCTATACGCCCCGCCTCCCATCAGCATTGCGTCGGCCGCTCCGTCAAGATGCGTGCGTTGCGAAGCGCGCAGCAGTTTGCCGGTGGCGAAGCCGAGCTTCGGATCGGCATCCATGACATCCACCAGCTTCTGCAAATAGTCGGGCGCGAGTTCGACGTCGTTGTTGAGCAGGAGAATATAACGCGACTCGGTCGCCGAGACAGCGCGGTTGATTGATCCGGTTGTGCCTTCGTTGGTCGGCAGGTCGATACGCCGGGTGTTTCGCGGAAGAGGATCGGGCAGGAGTTCGCCTGAGCGCGCCTCATTCTCGACGACCACAATCTCCCAGTCGTCGGGGGCGAGCGTTTGCTTCTGTATAAACTCAATGCAGCGAGAGCTTAGATCGGGGCGGTGCAGCGACGGGATCGCGATGGCGACGGTCTTCACGCGGTTCTGCTGGTGATTGTACACAGCAGCCGCAGATACGCCTTCATGGGCGTTCCTTAACTCCACGCCGAGTTAGCCAGCCGCCGCCGCGCTTGATCGTAAGCACCTTCATCCAGCCTTGCTCGGAAAGCAGCGAGCGGTCGGACAATTTAAGCCCTGCCTCCGCAACGACCGTGCGCAGCATGTGGGGGGAGTTGTAGTTCAACAATCCACGGATGGTCTCGGGCGCGTTGCGGTACATAGCCGCCTGCTCGCGGAATAGAGGCAGGGTTTGCTCCCCCACGGTGCAGGCATCGAAGTAGAAGACTCCGCCAGGTTTCAGAATTCTATTTACCGAAAGCAGGTAGTTGTAGACGTCGTAAGGATTGAAGTGGATAAAGACGTTCAATGAGAAGCCAAAGTCATACGCTTCCGCGGGCAGGTAGTCGAGATAATTGGACTGAATCTGATGAAAGGAAACATTGGCACATTGCGCACAATTGGCACGGGCCCTTGCGAGGAACGAGGCGCTGATGTCATTGCAGTCCAGCGATAGACAGTGGCCGGCAAGCAGACGCGCAACAGTGCCCTCTCCGCTGCCAATTTCAAAGCCGCGGCTCTTGGGACGCACAGAACACCACTTCAGGACCTCCTTCGCCCGTCCTCGGCGATCAGCCTCGAACTCCTCCCTGGTCGAGTGGCCGGCGAGTTGATCGAGCGCCTGCTCCTCCGTACCCTCCCAGGCGTTTCGCATGAGGTCCATAGAATCCTCCAAAGTGGTCAGCGTACGAGCAGGGAATGTTTGCTCATCTCTCCTGCTCCGAGAGCATCGCGCTGCCATGCTTGCCAGCATTGCTCGAACGGGCATATTCGGCAGCGGTGTGGAATGCCGACACCAGTTCCTCATCGGTGTCGAAAAGAAGATCACGCTTGCCCACCTGTTCGGGTAGTCCGCCCACGGCCGAGACGATGGCAGGACGGTCCAGAAGTCGGGTTCGCGCCAGCACCCCGGAGGACCAAATCTCGGCGTATGGAAACACTACCCAATCTGCGGCTGTAATCCAGGTATCGAAATCCTCGTTGCTGACAAACGATTCGACCAAATGCGTGGCCGGACTGCTCGAAACCAGATTCCGCAGTTCGGAGACATATTGCGTGTTGTCGGGATGGGGGACGCGTATCGAGCCAACCACGTACAACTCGGCACCGGCCCGACCGGCGGCCTTGAATGCCTTAATCGCCCGGTCAAAACCCTTGTGCCGCTGGAGAAAGCCGATACACAGAAATACCACTGCGTTCGGGTCGATGCCGAGGCGATGGCGTGCTGAGGCGCGGGTATCGTTGCTGAACCTGTTGAACACCGCGTGATGAGTACGAATCTCGACACGATCGCGCGAGAGCCGCATCCCGTAACGTTTTTCGAAGAGCTCGAGTTCGGTTGACGTATGAAAGATCAGTCGTGGCGCCAGCTTCCATTTCCACTTGTAGACCCAGCCTTGCTTGCCCGCGAGGAAAGGAATTTCATGGGCCACGACCTCAAGGCTGCGCTTCCTGAGGAACAGCAACATAAAACTGAGGGTGGTCTTCAGCGTGTCCCACCGATTCTGACGCACGAAAAGATCGCGGTAGTAAAACGCCCACTGGTACTGGAGAACGACACGGTCGTAATCAGGAAACAGCCGCAGGAGCCGGAGAAGCCTGGTTCCGCCGCGCAGGTCCCAGGCAAACTTCACGTCACCCTGTCCATCGGGGGAGACCACATCCACCGTGTGCCCCTCGGAGCGAAGCTTTGCTACGCTCTGCTCGGCATACGCGCCGATACCACAGCGCGTCGGGGGATAGGTTGAGACCATCAGGTAACGCAAGATGACTCCGTTTGCTATTGCTTCTCGAAGGCCAGACACGCTCCAAAAGAGCCGTAGGGATCGGATGAGAGACGAATAATGCCGATGCTGAGAAGGATACTTATATCGGGATATTGATCGTGCCAGCCGTTTCTGTACCAGACAGACGACCAGTTCTCACCGTGAAGAAAGTCTTTAAAGGAATCTTGAAATTGCAGGACAAACTCATGCGGCGGCGAAACCATATAGAACTGCTGGATAAGCTTCAACGTAGGGCGGAACAGACGGCTTTGCAGCGCCGGCGGATCATAACGACGCTCGAAGCCCGCGTAATAAGACGTCGACTGATTCTCGATATACGTTAAATCAGTAGGCACGGTGACGACTAATCTTCCGCCGGGCCGTAGTACCCGCTCGAACTCGGCCATGGCGCGCGAGTCTCCATCGCCGTGGATGTGCTCGATGGTGGAGATGGCGCTGACGAAATCGAGCGAGTTGTCGGCGAAAGTCAATTGCGTCGCGTCCTCCCGCTGCACCGTGAAGCCATCGGCCTTCCGCCAGCCCAAAGTCTTCATGTAGCTTTTCTGGCGGTCGAGATATTTAGGGTCGAGTTCCGTGGCATAGGTTGTCGCTCGACAGCGCTGGCGGAGGAATGTAGGCACAGGGGACGATCCGCTGCCAATATCCAGATAGGTGCTGCCGGGCTTCAGCCAAAGATCGCCGTGTCTGGCGGTAAAGGCATCCTCGATGTTGCGGTAGACGTCTGTACGCTGACCCAGCACTTTGGAGTGGCGATACAACATCCACCAGTACTGCATCAGGCCTTCACGAAGCATAGGTGGCCATCCATGCTACGAGTATATAGACCGATGCGCGATCCACCCGGACACAGCGATGGGTTGAGATTACGACGTGTGGCTTACTCCGCATTGGCATCAAGAGCTTTGACCTGCGCTTCCAGGTGCTCGTTCCCAAGGAGTGAATGAAGCGCCGCCAGGTCTTCGGCGGTTAAGCCACCGCCAGGTTGCGCACCATTTCCGCTTGTCACTAGATTCCACCAATCAGGGTCGTGAAAGCGCAAGTGCTGGAAGAAGCGCGCGATGGGAGGACGAGCGTTGAACTCCTCCATGCCGCGAACGAAATGCTGCCAGAATCCGGGAGTCTTGCGATAGTGTCCCTCTTGCCGAAGCAGCGCCATGTATTTGTCAGGATGCCGCTCCAGCAGGATGGGATCCAGCCGGAACATCTTGGCTCTCTCGGCTCGTGATTCGCGTTCCACCGTTACTGGATGTGGAGGATGGAAGACAACAACGTCGCGCGCGTACGGTATCTCGCCGAATTCGATAATGCGCCACGCCAGGTCGGTGTCCTCACGGAAATCCTTGAAGCACTCATCAAAGCCTTGCACCCGAGACAGGAGGTCGCGGCGATAGAACATGTTAGCGGTCATGAAACCAAAGCCTTCGAATCCCACATTGGTTACCGTGCGGAAGAGCTCAGGATCCACGTCGTCGGTGCGAATACAGCCTTCCAGCCCGGCCCTGGGGGCTTCGTCGAAATAACGAGCGGCCTTCTCCAGCCAGTCCGGCTGGGGGATGCAGTCGTCATCCGTGAAGGCCACAACCAGGCCGGTCGCCTCCTGGATCCCTTTGTTGCGCGCCAAGGCTGGACCGCGCTCGTTGGAATACACGTAGCGAATCTCCAACTTACGCTTGTATTCGTCAGGGATGGTCACCGGCGGATCGCTCTGGTCAACCACCACGACTTCAAAATCCGGAAATGTCTGGAGAGTGAGCGCGTTGAGATTGCGCAGCAGCAGGTCGTTGCGGTTGTATGTCGGAATGACCACCGAGAAGAAGGGAGGACTCATTCGCCGGCGGTATCGGAGCAATCCGTTGATCCGGTAGGCGGCACGGTCAAGCGCCCTCCGCCAATCGTAATTATCTTCGGCTTGACGCCGAGCCAGCCTGGCACAACGTGTGCGCAGCGCTTCATCCTGCCGCAGGCGCTTAAGCGCGTCAGCAAATCCGCCGCGATCTGCTACCGCGCAAAACTCATCCGCGCCTTCAATTCCGCGGACTCCCGTTTCGGTGGAAACGATGGCCAGACCAGCCGCCATGTACTGCACCAGCTTCAGGTTGGTGCCCGAACCTACTTCAACCGGGTTTAGTCCAAAATCGGAGGCCGCAAATACCGAGGCGAGTTCGTTCTCGGCGATCACGCCCAGCAGCCTGGCATTTTCCGGAACAGCGGCAGGATCAGCGGTGCGGAAGTAATCTTCCTTAACGCTGCCTGCGACAGCAAAAATCATGTCGGGAAATTTCGGAGCCAACTGCTCGATGATGAAAGCCGCAGCTTCGGTATTGGGGCGGTAACCGCTGCCGACAAAAATCGCGACGTCGCGGTCCTCCCATCCATGAGCCGCCTTGGCCGCCGCTTTCTCGCTTGCTTGCGGCGGGCGAATGGCGTTGGTGTCGGCGCAGTTGGGAAGCACATGAAATCGCCCGCGCGCGACGCCGTACGTCTTCGACATGGCATCGGCATCTTCCGACGAGCACACCCAGATGTCATTGCTGCGCCGCACCAGTTCACCCTCAACTCGTCCAACGCTGGACGCCAGCTTCCGCCCGGCGAAGGTTGAGCTGAGTAATCTCGACCTCAGCGCGAACTCGAAATTGTGGGCGTCATAGATGACCAGCTTGTCCTTCAGCAAATCGCCGGCGAGGGGGTAAACCCAGGGATGGGTGAAGACTACAACTTCGGAGGAGGCGACAGTCTGATGCAGGGCGCGCACGAATTCCGGAGAGAGGCGCGTCATCCAGGGGAAACCGACGTCGATCACCGAACCGCCTGGCACGAAGCGCTGCAATGCGCGTGCGAGCTTGTATTGCAGCCAGGAGAGCGCAAACACACGGGAATGCCAGGCAGGCAGTGGCCAGTCGTCCGTGCTCTTTGGACCATACCAGTCGTAAGCGCCGATGTACTCGGTGGGAAAATGCGCCGCCAGGCCCCGGCAAAGTTCTTTCACGCGTACACGGCCACCACCGACGGCCGGCTCCAGCACCTGGTTGTCGGTCACCAGAACCTGTATCGCCTCGCGAGTCTTTTGTAGGAGGGGCGGCAGCGTAACGGGTTCTGATGCAACCGCAACGGTTGATCGAGAGCCGCCTACTGCGGCGCCCAGCAGACGCTCCACGACCGGCTCCCATGACTGCGAAGGCGCGGCCTCAAAGGCCCGCTCGCCCATTTCCCGCGCCAATTCAAGCCTGCCTGCCAGGAGAGCCATGGCTCCTGCAATTTCGGCCGGATCGGGATTGACGATGAAGCCCGTGCGGCCGTTCTGCACCAGCCGGGTGGGCTCGCCGGAATCGTTGCAGACGATGACCGGCTTATGACTCAGCATGGCCTCAACGGTGATGTAGCCGAAGTCTTCTTCCTTGGGAACAAACAGAACCGCCAGGGCGTTGGCGTAAAGTTCAAGCATCTCCTCGTCCCCGACGAAACCGAGGAAGCGGATTCGGGGATCATCGCCGGCCAGTTCCCGGAACAGCCCTTCGTCGGAGCCGGTACCGGCGATCAAGAGAGGGACATCATACGGCAGCAGCTGCATGGCGCGGATCGCGAGATCGACCCGCTTCCAACGGTGCAAACGTCCAGGCAGAAAGAAATATTCCTGCGAGCGGCTGTAGTGGCCCTGCACCAGCGCGGGCGGATAGAGAACTTCGGCCTCAAAGCCGTTGTAGAGCTTTAGGCGACGGGCAGTCTCGCATCCGTTGGTGAAAATTTTGCGGACGCGCGCGAATGCAAAGTCGTCGAGGCGCTGTATCATCTCGCGGCGCGAATGCTGCTCGGCAAGGGCCCAGGGCGAGAGTGTTCCATATTCGTCACCGAAGCGGTCGTAGAACACTCGCATCTGATGCAGCAGCCAGCAGACATGATTACGATGCTGCGCCATGTAAGTAGGAGTTTTCGTCGAGAAGACCGCGCTGTAGGAAGCCAGGTCGAGATCATGGCAATCCAGGTAGCCTTCCAGGACGCTTTGCCAACAGGCTTCGCTCACCGGCACCTGTAGCCAGTCAGTGTCGACCTTTTCCTTGAACGCCTGAACCAGTCCGACGAAGTGCCGCTCGGCGCCGAAAAGGCGCTCGGTATCGTGGATGGCAGGCGTGACGATAGCGACTTTCATTCCGAGGTCCCCGGACTCAGTGGCGCTGAGCGGATGCAGTGGAGTCTGGTCACTGCGGACAATGGTAAGCAGTTAAGTTCCGGAGGAACGTCCTGGCCGTAAAAGGATGTCAATGTGGTCAGCGCCGCTGCGCTCGCATCGCGAGAGCACCTCCTCGATGCTGGCGGCGACTTGACCGCTATTGGTCACCAGCCAAAATTCATAGTGGCGTGAGGCGAAAAACTCCAGGTATTCGCGGCCGCTGACGCCGGATGAGTGCCGCAGGCCTTCAGGCGAAAACTCACTGACCACGCTCGGCCGGCAGCGATCCAGCATCTCGCGGGCGCCCGCCATAGCTCTGAACTCAAAGCCTTCAACATCAATCTTAACGAATGCCACCCTGGCGTCCTTCGGCAGAACGTCGTCGATGCGGAGACCCATGACTGTGTCGGCGCTGAGGACATCGTCGGACGATGCCTCGGCGAGCTCGGCGACATTGCCGTTGGACGAACTCGGGAAGTATCCCAGAAGGCCGCTGGTTTCCGTTGCCGCCGCCTGCACGATCTTGATGTTGGTAAATCGGTTGGCCAATTGACTGGCATAAAGCATTCTTGCATTGGCCGGCGATGGCTCCCAGCTGTAGACGAATCCATCCTGGCCAACGAGGGAAGCGGCCAAAAGGCTGAAGTAGCCGATATTGGCACCGATGTCGAGGACAACCATGCCCGGCCGCAGAGACTGGTGAAATATCTGCGCTACGTGCGGCTCGTACTCACCCGAGCGGATGATGACTCTGCCGATGAACGTATCGCCCGGCGAAGCGTAGATCTTGAAGTTCGGCAGTTCCACCAGTTGGGCGTTCGCCCCCCGATGCTCCAGAAGATGGCGCTCGATAAATTCTTTACAGTTGAGGTAACTGCGGACGATCACATCTAAACGCTCGCCGGCGCGAATCGCATGGCCGGGCCATTCATGTTTCTCCGGATTTCTGCCGAGCAGCAGGCGAAAGCAAGAGAGAATGTCCGACTGGGTTGCGGTCTCAGAAAAGTCAATCTCCCAGGGCGCCAGCCTTCTACCCGACAAGACTGCTTGCCACTCGCGATCGACTCTCTCGTGCTCCAGCACTAAGCGGATGTCTTGCAGAGCTCGAATCACTGCGCCTTGGAAAAGCTGGTTAGGCCGCGTGTACCAGGTTAGCGAGCGACGGATGACCCTCTGCATAAGTCGTCGCAGGCCTGAAGCATCCGGACTAGGGTCACCGAAGCGGCGATGGCTGTCCAGCGCTGCCTTGAGCTCCTGCTCCAGCCGATCGATGGCTTCGCGTGCCGAATCAGGTGGATCTGTATGCGGATTGTCGACGCTCAAAGCGGTCGGTGGCTTCATATGCGAGGTCAAGCGGCGAGCGCCCCTGGTAATGACTATAGAAAGCCTACCAATCCCTTGCGGGCTTGTGCAATCGCGCATAGCGAATCACCGGGCGGCGGCTGCGACGGCCGCAAGGGACTACCGGCCGACAAGGCGCTGGAATTCCTCCGAGATGCGCTGCCAGCAGCCTTCCCCGTCGTAGTGCGTCGCTGTGCTGAAAGCGGCGGCTCCCATCTTCTCTCGCAACTGCGAATCGCTCAGTAGGCTGTCAATGGCGGCCGCGAGCTGCCCGGCGTCGCCGAATGGTGCGATGATGCCGCCGCCGCTGTCGGTGACTAACTCGCGCGAGACAGCGATGTCGGCGGCTATCACCGGTTTGCGATTCACCCAGGCTTCGATCAGAACGAGGCCGAGCGATTCCACGCGCGACGGCTGCGCGACAATTGTCGCCGAGGCGAGCAGGTCGCGCTTCTCGGCTTCGGCGAAGGGCGGCAGATTGAGCAGCTTCGGGCAATTGCTGCCGGCTTTTGCAAGGAAGGCGTCGAAGGCGGAGAGACCCGGGCCCGCCATGACCAGCCAGGCATCTGAACCGCGCGTCCAAAGAAGCTTCATCGCTTCGACCAGGGTTTCCGATCCCTTCTCGAAGGCTTTCATGCCGAGGTGCAGGACGACGGGCCCGTCGATGTGATATCGCTTGCGCAGGTATTCGGGGTTGCCGCCGGTCACCGACTTCAGGTCGATGCCGAACGGCGTGATTGCCAGCTTGTCCGGAGGAATGCCCAACGTTTGCAGACGGTCCCGCTCAATTCGCGTCATGCAGAGACCTTTGCGGCAATGCTGGAGCAATGTGACCTGATGCGACTGAAGGTAATGCCGCAGGACCTCGTCGTTTGCAGCTTCGCCAAGATGCGTGCAGGGCGTGCATACCACGGGAATGTTCCGGACTTCGCCTGCGTGAAGGCCGGCATACATCAGGCTGTTGTAGGGGAGTGGACCGATGTGGATGAGATCGGCATCAATCGTTTGCAGGGCCTCTGAGAGTCCCGGGACGCGAAACGAAGGACGCCGGTACTGCGCTTTCCATCGCCAGTACGGCGCGAGTCCGAGCATTCGGGTAGCGCGGCGGCGCAGCGCGTTGTAACAGACGGGGAAGCGACGAATGGCGACGCCATCGACCGTGACTTGCTCTTCGGGAAAAGTCTTGAAGCCGGGCAGCCAGAAGGCTTCGAGATCGTCGGCGACCGTGGTGAATATGGTTGCGCGATGGCCGTGAGCGACGAGGTACTGGGCCAATGCCAGCAGCGAATTCTCGTATCCGCCGCGGTAAGGAAAGGATCGGGGAAGAACGAAGGCTACGTGCATTGGCAGGGATTAGCGTGCTTCCAGTTGATTATGCAGCATCGTGATGTCAGGAGAAACTATCGTGTTGCCGACTGAAGCCGGCTCCGAACAAAGCAAGCGCCTGGATGCCGGCCTGAAGGCCAGCTGGGTCTACGCGTCGGTTCTACCCGGCGAGCTCGAGCTGTGCTCAGTGCGCCGCGACGGCTTCCAGGTTCATCAACGAGTGGTACATGCCAATGGCCTCCTCCGGGGGGCCATCGGCGAGAACCGTGCCGTGGTCGATCAACAGGGCACGATCGCAATGCTCGCGGACGTCGCTCATGTTGTGCGTGACCAGCAGGATCGTCTTGCCCGCCTGGCGGAAGTTACGGATGCGCTCAAAGCACTTCTGCTGAAAGCCGACATCGCCGACAGCTAAGATTTCATCGACGACAAGGATCTGGGGATCGACCTCAATGGCGACGGCAAACGCCAGCCTCATGTACATGCCGGAGGAGTACTGCTTGACCGGGGCATCGATGAACTCGCCGATGTCAGCGAAGTCGATGACGCGCTGTTCTCGTTCCAGCATGTCGCGCTTGGAGTATCCCATCAACAGCCCGTTCAGCAGGATGTTTTCGCGCCCGGTGAGTTCATGATGGAAGCCCGCGCCCAACTCGATGAGGGGGGCGAGCGAGCCTGACACCGTCACCTTGCCTTTGCTCGGCCGGTAGACGCCGGCGATGATTTTCAGCAGCGTGCTCTTGCCCGAGCCATTACGTCCGATGATGCCCATCGCCTGCCCATGCGGGACATCGAAGGAAACGTTCTTCACCGCTTCAAAGTCGTGGTAGCTGGCGCTCTTGCGAAACAGCTTGGAGAACAACTCGCGCACCGTGTCCGGACGCTCGTGAATGACGCGAAAGCGCTGGGTCACGTTTTCCAATCGAATTACAGGATCGCTCAAGGTCATTCGCAAATCAGACGTAGAACACAAACGTATTTTGATACTTCCGGAACACCGCGTAGCCGATAAGCAGGCTGACAAACGCGCAAACGAAGGAGGCAATGATCGACGGCGCTTTCGGCAACTGGCCGTAGTAGACCGACAGGCGAAATCCGTTGATGACGTAAATGATCGGATTCAGCTTAAGGATCCACTGATAGTGCCTGGGCAGCATGTCGAGCGGATAGATGATGGGCGTCACGTAAAACCACGCTGAGAGCACGACCTGCAGAATGTGCGACACGTCGCGATAAAAAACGTTGATGGCAGCGAAGAAGAACGTCATGCCCATGGTAAAGATCGCCAGCGCCAGCAAAGGTACGGGCAGGTAGATCCATGTCCAGTAGAACGGGTGTCGCAGCAGCGGTACCAGCACCGCCAGGGGGATGAGCGACAGCAGCAGGTTGATGATGTTCGAGACGATTGCGGCCATGGGGAAGACGAGCTTGGGCACGGCCACTTTCTTGATCAGGTCGCCATTGCTGACGATGGACTCGACCGCATAGGACAGCGACTGCGAGAAAAACGTCCAGGGCAGCAGCACGCTGAGCAGGAAGATGGCATAGTGCGGGATGGCGAAGCGCATGATCGTGGAGAACACCAGGGTCAGCACGATCATCATGAATGCGGGATTGAGCAGCGCCCAAAGGAAGCCGAGAACGGAGCGCTTGTAGCGGATCTTCAGCTCCTTGATGGCGAGCGCCCAGATCAGCTCCCGGTAACGATAGATGTCGCGGACTAAATGCGGCATAGATTATGCGTAAACCCGCTCATTCGAGCGGCGCGAATGAGTCGTGCACCCCGCAGAACAGGCGGATATTAGATGTTAAACGATTTTTGCGGCAGGCGCAGAGGCAGTGGCGGCTCACGATCGGGGGGAATTATCGGGTCGGGCCGAGGTTCAGGTCGGTCATGCCGCGCAGCAGATCGCGCTGCTCGGGCGTGTAGTTATTCTTGAATTCGTCGGAGTTCAGCAGCTCATTGCGCGCCGAGGGCGGCATGCCGCGCAGCCTGCGGTAGGCGTTGGAGATCCTGGTCTTCTGGTCGTCCGGCAGACCGCGATACTGGTTGAACAGATTGCGCGCCTGCTGCTGTTGCTGCGGCGTCATGTGCTCGAAGGTTTCCATCCGGTTGAGGATTTGCGCCTTCTTTTCCGGCGGCTGGCTGTTGAATGTCCGCAGCCGGTCCATCAGCTTATTCTGCTTTTCCGGTGGCAGGCTGCGGAAGCCGGGATCGTGCTGCAGTTTCTGCTCCTGCTGGTTCGGCGGCAGCGTCATGTACTTGCGCAGCCAATCGCCGCGGTGCGGTCCCGGGCCCTGGGGATGAAACTGATAGTTTCCGTTGGAGCCCTGGGGAGCCGGATGCGAGGACGGAGGTGCGCTGGGCGGGGGCGCGCTTTGTCTAGGCGGAGGCGGCGGAGCCGATGGCGCCGATCCGCCACGATGCTGCCAGGGCGGAGACAAGGATAGCGCAGGCAGGGCGCTCAAGATCAGCGCCGCAATCAGCAGAATGGATTTGGCCAGACGCACTATCGCTCTCTCACCTTCCGTACCGAGCCCGAGTTGCTGGGGCTGAAGCCCGAGCTTTGCTGCCGTCATCCTGCACGACGGAAATCGTGGCCTGATACACGTCACAACGACGTGGCCGTCACTTACTCTGTCGCCGATTGCCCGTCGAGGGCATCGAATTCGGAAAACAGGTCGGCATTCTTATCCAGGTACTGTAAATCGCTGACCGCACTTCCCGGGGTGTTGACGCGGACCACGCCGTCATTGGTGGCGAGTGTGTTACGGTCACCGCGGAAGTGCCCTATCTCAAGCAAACCAACGCCCAACGCAATCAACACCACGGCCGCCGCGGCAACCACGGGCCGACGCAGCCAGGCAAACCAGCTCCGCTCTGCCGGCACCATAACCTCTTCGCGCATACGCGCGCGGAGCCGCGTATTGAAATACGGTGACGGCTCCGGCGCCTGCCACTCATCCAGCAGCGACATGGTTTGCTGAAAGGAAGCAAACTCGCTCGCGCAGATATTGCAGCTTTGCAGATGCTCCTGCAGCTCAGGCGAAACCGCCTCGGGCGAGCTCAGCACCGCTTCCATGAATTCCTGACGAAGTTTCTCGCAACTCATAACGCCACCCATTTCCTGCCCCTGCTAAATAAACTGTTTCAGCGTCTCGCGCAGCGTTTCATAGGCGCGGAATAGCAGCGACTTGGTCGCCGACTCACTCAGCTTTAACACCGCTGCGATCTGTTTGTAGTCCATGTTCTGATACTTGTGCATCAAAACCGCCATGCGCTGCCGCTCAGGCAACGCTTCCACCTGCTGCCGGATGGCGGCCAGCCGCTCGCGGCGCAGGATGGTTTGCTCGGCATTCAGGCCCGTATCCGCCACATCGACCGTCATGCCGGTATCGGCGTCGGGCTCATCGATGTTGACCGTGTTCTCCGGCCGCTCGTGCTTGGTATCGCGCGCGTAGTTGACGGCCAGGTTGGTCGCAATGCGATACAGCCAGGTCGTAAACTTCGCGCTCGCTTCGTAACTCTGGCGCGAGCGATAGACCCGAAGAAAAACTTCCTGGGCGAGCTCTTCGGACACTGCCTGATTGTGCGTCATGCGATACATGAAGCTGATCATCGGCCGACGGTACTTCTCGACCAGATAATCGAAGGCAGGGTCGTCGCCCGAAGCCACGCGCAGCATGACTTCAGCGTCGCTCAGCATCTCTAAAACGACAGGTTCAGCCAATTCGCCCCGTATCGCGGCTGACGGCGGCAAGACTTGTTGAGCCGCGCCTCCAGCCAGAATGGCTCGATCTAACGCGATGCTGCCCACATCGACAGTAACCCTCGCATGTACACAAAGTTGCGTCGATAACAGGCATATTTTTGTACCACTTCGCGCACGCCCTGAGACGGCGCCAAGAGGCTCCGCGGACAGCCCGATTTCTGCACCGTAGCCGCTAAAGCAGTATTATGCACGAGAGGTCCGGCTCCCCGCACATCTTGACATGGATTTGATGCGAAAAACAGTTAGCTGTTTTTGCCTGGCGCTGGCTTGCGTTCTGGCCGCGAGGACCGGCGCAGACGCTTCGGTTTCGCCTGCCGCTCAAGAGCAGCAGTCCGAGCAGCATTCGACCGAACCTGCGGGCTCAGACGCCCGCTCGGGCAAAGGGCTCAGCCTGAGCGATCAGGTAATACAGGGGATCCTGGAGCCGCTGCGCACCGGCATGGTGACACAGAACATCCAGATGGTATTGTCGATTTTCGACAAGAAGGAGCTGGACAACTACAGCGATCTCCAGGGACAGCTTCGGGCATTCTTTCAGACCTACGACGAGGTCCGCCTCCGCTACCAGATTCTGCAGGTGACTGCCGATCAGGGCACCGGATCAATGACGGCGATGGTAGAAATGGACGCGCTGCCTTACGGTGCATCGCAGGTGCCCGCGCGACGCAGTGCGCAGATGCGCTTCCAGATCAAGCTCAAGGGCACAGCCTGGAAGGTCACAAGCTTCCGGCCGTCGGACTTCTTCGGCCTGGGATACAACCGCACGGATGTGCAATGAATCACCATAGCGCCACCCGTCATGAAGCGCGATTACCCTGAACGTCCCATCATCGGCGTGGGCGCGGTGATCGTGGAAGGCGGCCGCGCGCTGCTGGTGCGCCGCAACACCGAACCGTTGCGGGGAGAGTGGTCGGTGCCCGGCGGAATGTTGGAACTCGGCGAGAAGCTGCGTGACGGCGTGCGGCGCGAGGCGCTGGAAGAAACCGGCGTGGAGGTCGAGGCGGGCGAGGTGCTCGACGTCTTCGACAGCATCTTCACCGACGGTCTGGGCCAGACGCAATATCACTACGTGCTGATCGACTACCTGTGCCGGCCGATTTCCGGGCAGGCCCAGGCGGGCAGCGACGTTAGCGACGTCCGCTGGGTGAGCGTGGACGCTTTGCCGGCCATGGGGCTGCGTGAGTCAATCGAGCAGGTGGTACGCAAAGGGTTACTGCGCGCCAGGAAAACTAGCAGTTGACGAAAATCGCTTTTGCATAGACCATCTTTCGGGAGGGTTCGGATGGCACCAATGTTTCGCGCGAGCTTGCTTCTGGCTGTCTTGACGATCACGATTTCGGCTGCGGCACAGACCGCGGGGCAGCAGGCTACAACATCGCAAGGGCCCCAAACTCCGGCGAATCAGCGGCCACGGGTCACCAATCCGGGCGCTTCGACGGCGGCCCGGCCGCCTGACATGGTCTGCTTCGGTTATTACCCGAACTGGAGCGTGCAGTTCATCAACGGCGAAGCGCGCTACCTTGGCATCAATGAGCCCGATCAGACGTTTCTCGGCGATTTCTATTGGGTGGCGCAGGACAAAGTGTGGGAGTGGCATCGCGCAAACGGCTTGGCGCCGATGAATGGAAGCTATGGTCTGTCGGCGTCGGTACAGAAAGAGGTTTGCCAGGATCCGGTGCAGAAGGAAAAGTATCCCTACTCTGCCCAGGTTTACTTGCCGCAGGGCGACATGGTCAGCGGCTGCTGCCGCAAGCTGAAGCCGGGCGAAGCGCCGGTTGGCAAGCACGGCGCGCCATCCACTACGCCGGCAGCTCCCGCGCCTGCGACAGGTACGCAGCCGGGAATCCCACGGACGGTTTCGCCTCCGGCATCGCAGTAATGTAGCGCCGACCTCCAGAACCTGCCCTGAGCCTGTCGAAGGGTCGTCTGTAGCGCGGGTCTCCCGCCCCGCGCTTTCTGTTTGAGAACCCCCTTTGGCGACGCGAAGCTTCAGGACGGTCTCGTTCACGAGTCTTCCGGGCATATACTGTCGCACCATGAAGCTCGTCTACGCCCTCGTGCTCTCACTGCTGCTTACCTGCGTTCTGCCGGCGCAGAATTTACCTCCAGCAGCACCCGATGACGGCTTGCAGCAAGCCCTGACAGATTTCATTCACGCCTTCGACAATCTTGATTGGGACCGTTTCCGCGCCTCGTTCGCAGACGACGCGACGGTTTTCTATCCCCGCTCATTTCCGGAGCGAGCCGATGGACGAGCTGAGTATGAAAAGACGTTCAAGGTTTTCTTTGAGCGGATCCGGGACGGGAAATCGTCTCCGCCCTATATGGACATTCAACCCAAGGAGTTGAAGATTCAGCGGCTGAACGACGTCGCTATCGTCACCTTCCAACTTGAAGATCGACCTGGGATGTTGAACCGCCGAACCCTGGTCTGGCAGCGAACAGCATCGGGCTGGAAGATCGTGCACCTGCACGCGTCGGAGGTAACGGTTGCCGCCGGACCTTAGCGGCTCGGGCTTTGTAGCGGTTGGGGGAAGCGCTCCAGCAGAATGACTTCGTGGTCTTTGTACAGTGTGCGCGCGTACTCGCGATAGCCGCATTTTTTCGCAACCCGCAGTGAGGCGGCGTTCTCGGGATGGATGAGACACGCCGTGCGCACGCGCCCGAAATGGCTCTCGCCCCAGGCAATCACGGCGCGGACCGCTTCCGTGGCGTAGCCCTTGCCATGCGCATGTGGCGATAGAATCCAGCCGATCTCGGGAGTGTTTCCCAGCGGAGGATTGATTTCGCGCTTGAAGTCGATGAATCCCAGCTCGCCCAGGAACTCACCCGTGGACTTGTCTTCTGCGACCCAGAAGCCGAAGCCGAGCATGGCCCAGTGTCCCGCATAGCGCAGCAGGCGCGACCAGACTTCTTCCCGCGTCTGCGGCTTGCCCGTGGTATGGCGGACGACGATAGGGTCGGCCCACAGCGCAGCGAGCGTGTCGAAGTCGTCGAGACGGTGGCCGCGCAGGCGCATGCGTTCGGTTTCGAGGATGGGAATTGCGAGAGCTATAGGAGCAGTCTTGAGCGCCGTGTCAGTCATGCGCGGCGGAATACATCGTCTACTCTCCGCGCAGATCCCCGGCACCCTGAAAAATGGTGCCCAGGGCCATGGCCGAGGAAGTGATTGCGCCATAAGCAGTCGCGGGATTCGGCGCGAGGATCGTTCCCGTGAGCAACAGCACGTTTCCGGCTCCAGCAACCACGCCCACAAGAATCTTACCGATGCCATTCAGGAGCTTCTTTTTCTTGTTTGTCACTTCGCCTGGTATGGGTGCGACTGCGGGCTGAGCTCCGGGCGTCGCGGCAGCCGGGTAGGGTGTCGCCACCCCTGCCACCGCGGGAGCGCCGGGTTGCTGACCAACGCTGAGAATCAGATCGGCCGCGCGCATGAAGTCCTCGGGAGCTTGCTCCGCTATTGTCGAAGGGCGGCCAGGAAACTGCACCCATCGCCGACGGATGAGCTCAGTAACGGTTATTATTTCGGCTTCAGGATAATCAACGCCGCAACGCTTCAGCAGCTGTATATCTTCTGCGGGGATCGCACTCTTTCGTATTTCGCCGAAGGTGATTTCAGGAGCCTCATCCAGAGCATCAAGGATGCCGCTGTCGCGCATATGCTGTATGACAACCTTGCAGTTGCCGGCATTCGTACGAAGTTCCTGGCTTAGAGTTTGAGTCATGGCAGGATCGTCGCGGCGCTCGAGAGCCATCTTTGTAAAGCGTGCGGTAGAGGACAGTTGCTCGATGGCAGGTCCAAGGCTGCCTTCCACAGACGCGCGGTTTTGAAACCACGCAGCCTTGAGGTGTTTCTGCGCCAGAGCGACCAGGTAGTCGCGATATTCTTCGTCGGTCACGGTGGTTTACCTCCAGCGCTGTTTTTGGAAATTGGGATGAGAAATTATAACGGGCCGACCTCAGGCGAAGTCGTCATTGCAAAGAAAAGAACCCGCAGCGCCATGCGCCAGCGGGTCCTTTCCGGTAAGCTGTTGGGATTGGCCTGAGGCTGTCCACTCTACGTGGCCCCAGCGGCAGACAACCAAAGCAGCTGTCTTGCGAGGATTTAGAGCGGAAGCCCTAAGCCTCAGCCACCTCACTTGAGAACTTACAATTACTGTCAGATATCATATTTTGGATCACCCTCCTTTCCAGTGTAAGTCGAAGTTAGCATCGCTTCGCACAGCCGTCAAATCGTGAGTTGAAGGAGGTGCCGCAGGTGTCACCTCCAGCCATAACTTGGCTTCCGGAAGCTTCGCAAAATGCGTCCAGCGATAACCGCGCCTGCAATGACCAATCCCGCGCCGACGGCAATTTTCTTCAGCAACTGAACATCGCACGCCGGTTCCTTCCTTGCGCCGCGAATGTGTTCGGGCCGAACGCCCTGGCCGAGCACTCGCGCCATCCCATGTTGCACACCGGGGATATTGACGATTGCTTTCAGTTGCCACGGCGCCTTCGCCGGGCCGGGATTGTCGAAGATCGTCTTCAATCCCTTGTGCATGTTCACCTGCACGAACTGCACGATCTTCGTCGCGAATTCGCGGCGACGCTGCACCTGCGCCAGAAGTTCTTCGGTGACGCGGCCTTCGCGCAGAGCGTCCGCAAGAATGTTCGCCGTCGCCACCGCATCCTGGATTGCCAGGTTGATGCCGACTCCACCCGCCGGAGACATGGCGTGGGCCGCATCGCCGATGCACAATAGCCCCGGCCGATGCCACTGCAGCAGGCGATTGATCTGCACCGAGAGCAGCTTCACCTGCTCCCAGTCGCGAAGGTCGTCGACCCGGTCGCCGAGAAACGGGGCCATCTGGCGCAGCGACTCGCGAAATTCATCCAGCCCCTTCTCCTTGATCTGCTCGAACGAACCTTTCGGGATAATGAGGCCGGCCTGGTAGTAATCGACACGTGGAATGAGCACCAGCATTCTGCCGTAATTGATCTTGCCTAGAAGGTGTTCAGGCATGGCCTCGGCGGCGCCGATGCGGAACCACAGCACGTCGATGGGGACGCCGAATTCCTGCACCTGGAAATGCGCCGCGCTGCGTGTCAGCGAATGCCTGCCATCGCAACCGACAACCAGATCGGCGCGAATGTCCGCCATGCCATCCGGTGTGTGCGCCGTCACCCCGCGAATGCGCCCGCGTTCGTCGATCAAACCGGTCGCTTCGTTCTGCATTCGCAGGGTGAAGCTGGGAAACTGCCTCGCCTTATCGGCCAGGAAATTCAGGAAGTCCCACTGCGGCATGAGGGCAACGAAGTTGCAATGCGTGGACAGGCTGCTGAAGTCGGCCGCTTTGAAAGCGTAATCGCCGAAAAGCCCGCCCGCTGATTTGATCTTCTGATGCGGGCACTTCAGGAACTCCTCGACGATCCCCAGCTCGTACATGATTTCGAGGGTGGAGGGATGCACGGTATCGCCGCGGAAATCGCGATTGAAATCCTTGTGCTTCTCCAGCACGGTGACGGCGACGCCCGATCGCGCCAGCAAATACGCCAGCATCATTCCAGCCGGTCCGCCGCCGACAACGCAGCATGTGGTTTCCACAGTTTGATTCGCCATGAGTGCAAAGCCTCCGTTCAGGACGGTCGAAATATGAGCAACCAGATTACAGGAGTGCAGCGCAGCCGGGTGTAAGCGCCGAGATGAAAGGCATCCCACTCACCGGCAGAACGCTGGTGAGTGGGAGCGATTGCAGTGCTACGGCTGCACCGGAGGCAGAGTGTCGGAGCCCGACGTGTTGAGGCACGTGGGATGGCCGAATCCGCTGGGGCTGACACCGGTGCCACCAAACGGATTCATGATGATGTCGAAGATAATGTTGTCGGGGCGCGCCGGATCGCCGGAGACACCGCCAACGCCGGAAAGGTGATCGAGCGTGAGATTGTTGCGCACGCGCCAGGCGATGTTGTGATCGGCACATGAGGTGTCGCCGCTAACGCCGACGCCGCCAACAATCACCTTGCCAGGCCCGTACAACGCAAGCCCGCCGCCGAAAACGTTCACGCCGCCCGCCTTGTTGCCGACCATCGGATCATGCGAAGTGCCGATCAGATGGGAAGGGCCGCCGTAGGCGTCGGTCGTATCCACCGGATTGCTGTGCTGCAGGCCATAGAGGCTGCCGCCCGGCTGCACCGCCGAGTACAGGTTCGCCGTCGACAAAGCGAGGCCGGCCGGTTGCCCCGAGCCGCCGCTCGAGGAACTGGAGTCGAGGCTGAAGGCGTTCGCCGTATTCGCCTTCTGCGCTGAGATGACGCGGCTGCCCGGCCACTGCGCGCCGCGATTCACGCCGGAGAACGCTACGGCGCAAACCACGCCGTCACGGTCAACGATGGTCGCCCACATCTGGTTGTTGAGACCGCTGGTCTCCGCCGCAGTTGCCGCCACCAGCGCGGCTTTCAGCGCTGTGTAGCCGGGAAGGCTTCTGCATCCGTTGTTGCCGTCACCGGCGATGGCCGCCCCAGCCATCAAGGTTGACGCTACCGTCAGTGCGCACGCCTGAGAAAACACTCGTCTGAGAAACATGGTCGTGTGAGTCTCCTTTTCAGATTGTCTGGTTTGTGCAACAGAAAATGGCAAGACTCTATACCAAGTCAGGGCGGAGAACTATGGCCCGAATCGGCCAGTCGGATGGCTTCAACAAAAGGCGGGCAGGCTGAACAGAAACTTCCTGGCGATTTGCAGTCCAGATGTGAACGAGCTTATTGAGGTAATCCCACGCTATGCATCATCTCGATGTAGCGCGGGTCGGAACGCACAAGATCGAAGAGCGGATTTCTCACCTCAAAGGGAAACCCGCTGTCATGGTTGGCGGCAGCTTTTTGCAGCCATGTAATCGTATTTTCCCGGTCGCCTTCGGCCGCATACTGTCCCGCCCAAAGGATTTCGCCAACTTGACCTTGCCGGCTCAGAAACGTCACCTGCTCATGCACCAGTTGGGCGAAGCCTTGCGGAGTGGCCGGCGCGGAAGGCAGGTTCGGATTTCCTTCCAATTTTGCGGCAAGGCGATATTGTTCAACCGCCTCTGCCCATTGGCCGCGAACCGCGAGCAGCACCGAGTATTTCCAGTGGCCGGTGTGCGCGTTCGGGTCCATCTCGATGCTCTTGAGGAACTGCTGTGCTGCCTCGTCATAGCGATGAGCAACGAACAAGGTGTAACCGTAATTCACGTTCATGATTGACGACAACGGGTCGAGCAGCAGACCATTCCGCGCTGCTCCGCCAACGCATCGTCAAACCGCTTCATGGGAACCATATAAGTCAGGCCATAAAAGTAATGGAATTGCGCGTTGTTGGGCTCAATTTGCAAGGCGCGCTGGAACTCTTTCTCCGCTTCCGGCCATTCAAAATTCTCCGCCAGGGCCATGGCCATCGCCGCGTGCGCTTCGGCCAATTGTGGATCCAGCTCAAGCGCCTTGCGCGCCGCCAACATCGCCTGGGCAGCTGCCTGCCGCGAGTCGATATACGTCCACGGCGGAGCAATGTTGTAGGCATCGGCAAGCCCGGCATAGGCCAGCGCGTAGTTGGGATCCGCGGCGAGGGCCTGTTTGAACAGAGCGATGCTCTGGTTGATATTGTCCTTGCCACGCTGGTTCAGCAGATAGCGCGCCTTGAGGTAAAGCTGGTAGGCTTCGGCATTTTGCGTGGTGCTCTGGGCAATTTGCCTCTGCTGTTCGCCGGTCAGACGCGACCGCAGCTTCGACGCGACGTCATTGGTGATCTCGTTCTGTAACGTCGACACGTCGGCCATCCTGCGGGTGTACTGCGATCCCCATATCTCGGTTCCATCGGCGGCGTTCACCAGGTCAGTCGAGATCAGCACATCGTCGCCGCGGCGGGTGATCCTGCCGGTCAGCACCGCGTCAACTTTCAGCGTCTGGCCGACCTGCGCCGGATCGTCCTCCTTTCCCTTGAAGCGGAAGACCGTGCTTCGCGCCATGACTTTCAGGTTCGGAACCTGGGAAAGCGTGCCGATGAGGTCTTCGGTCAGGCCATCACTCAGGAAATCATTGTTGGCATCCGAGGTGGCATTCACGAAGGGCAGCACCGCCATCGAGGAGATTTTTTTGGGACTCGAGGAGCGCCAGAGAAATCCTGCAACGGCCGCGCCGATTACAACCACGGCAGCAAGGCCGGCGATCCAATACCGTTTCGTAGAAGCTGCCGCAGCCGCCATCTGGCCGCTCACCGGCGTTGCCGAAGATGTGAATCCGCTTGAGGCCGCGGCCACGGCAGCGCTGCGTCCTGACTCGGTGTCGCGCTTTAGCCGCCGCAGATCCGTTCGCATATCAGACGCGGTCTGATAGCGCATGCGCGGGTCTTTCTCCAGCGCTTTGTTGATGACGTCTTCCAGCTTGGCCGGAGCCTCGGGATTCAACCGCACCGGCGAGATCGGTGGCCGGTTTAGGATGGCATCGAAGATGGCGGCACTGGTCTCGCCGCGGAACGGCATCGTTCCCGTGACCATTTCGTACAGCACGGCGCCGAAGGAGAACAGGTCGGTGCGCGGATCCAGATCCTTGCCCAGCGCCTGCTCCGGCGACATGTATGCGGCGGTGCCCATCGCGGTCCCGGGACTGGTCAGGTGCGGCTCGTCGCGCACCGTCATGACCGATGTGGGCGCCCCAACCGGATTTTGCGTGTGCCGTTGCGGCGTCGTCACCTTTGCCAAGCCGAAGTCGAGAATCTTGACGTGACCTCGGCGCGTGACGAAGATATTCGCCGGCTTGATGTCGCGATGGATGATGCCCTGTGCGTGCGCCGCATCCAACGCGTCGGCGATTTGGATGCCGAAGTCGAGCACATCGTCAACCGGCATCGCTTTGCCGGCGATGAGGTGCTTCAGGGTCAAGCCGTCCAAAAACTCCATTACGATGAACGGACGTCCCTGGTCTTCGTCAATTTCGTAAATGGTGCAGATGTTGGGATGATTCAGGGCCGACGCCGCAAATGCCTCACGGCGGAAGCGCTCGAGCGATGCCGGGTCCGTCGCCATCTCATCGGGCAGGAATTTCAGGGCGACATGGCGCGGCAGCTTCAGGTCTTCCGCGTCGTACACAACGCCCATGCCGCCGCCGCCGAGCTTTGCAACGATACGGTAATGAGAGATCGTGGTGTCGATCATTACAGGCCGCGGATGGCATCACAGCCGCGGGATTGGATGCCTGATCATAGGGTGCTTGCTATCGGCAGTCAATCGCTAAGCATGGGGCCGGCAAAATCCGGAGCGCTCACGGCCCACTCCAGGAATGCCATCGACAGCGGTAGCGGCGCATTTGCTAGACTAGAGTGGCTGGCAACTCCGGCCAGCTGCGACCGCGCGCGGAGAGGTGCGTGAGTGGTTGAAACGAGCCGCCTCGAAAGCGGCCATACCTTGACGGGTATCGGGGGTTCGAATCCCTCCCTCTCCGCCATACGCTGCTGCCATACACCACGCTGCCAACTCAGCCCAGCATGATCGGCAGACGATGATGGTCTGCAAATTTCGCCGAAGCGTTGTTTCTGATGGTGTCGCGCGAGGTGTTTTTACGCTTCCGCCGGCGAGTCCCGATGCACGACCTTCACATTGAATCCCGCCTTGGCCAGCCGCTTCTGCACGTCTTCGGCGATCATCACCGAGCGGTGCTTGCCCCCGGTGCAGCCGAAGGCGATCGTCAGGTAGCTCTTGCCCTCGCGAATGTAGTGCGGGATCAGGTAAACCAGCAGCTCCGAGATGCGGCGGATGAACTCCTTCGTCTGCGGAAACGAGCGAATATATTTCGCTACTGCCGGATGCCGCCCGGTCAAGGGCCGGAACTTCGGAATGAAATGCGGATTGGGCAGGAAGCGCACATCGAAGACCAGATCGGCGTCTTCGGGCACGCCCTCGCGATAGCCGAAGCTCACACACGAGATGAGAATGTTCTTCTCGCTCTTGCCGCTGGTGAAGCGTTCGGTCAGCTGCGTGCGCAGCTCATGCACGTTGAACTTCGTGGTGTCGATCACGAGATCGGCCAGCGCACGCACGGGTTTCAACCGCCTGCGCTCGGCCGCCAGCGAAGCGCGCACGGAGACATTCCGTCCCAGCGGATGCGGTCGCCGCGTCTCGCTGTAGCGCCGCAGAAGCGCCTCTTCGTCCGCTTCCAGGAAGATCATCGTGGTCTTCACCAGCCGACGCAGTGTCGCCAGCGTCTGCGGCAACTTGTCCAGGCGCGCCCCTTCGCGGATGTCGACCACCAACGCCGCGCGCTGGATCTCCAATGTGTCGAGCACCAGCTCGGCAAAGTTGCTCATCAGCCCGACCGGCAGATTGTCGACGCAGTAGTAGCCGAGGTCTTCGAAGGTCTTCAGCGCGGAGGCCTTCCCCGCGCCGCTCATCCCGGAGATGATGACCAGCTCGTGCTGATCATGGCCCCGTGCCGATGCGATCGCGGTGGTGCGCTTCTCATTTTTCGCGGCGCGTTTGTTGGTAGGTGGCATTTGGCCGTTGAATTTTACTCGTCCAGGACAGCGCACGGCACATCTGTGCAAGAAAAATCATCGCCCTTGAAGAGCAGCGGCTCTCCGCATTCTTTTGCGAGAGCATAAGCGAAGCAGTCGCCAAGGTTCAGCCTGGCGCGATGGCCGCTACCCCTGCCGAAATCGCGGTAGGCCTCGCGGGCAATGCGGGCCTGCCGTATGGTGACCGGCTCGACGATCGCTTGTATGTCGCGCAAAAGCTCGTCAAAACGGCGCCGCGCGACGGGGTCGCGGCTGCGGTCCATGACGGCGGCTGCTTCGACGTAGTTCACGGCGGAAATGCGCCGGGCAGTTGCCCGTTCAATCGCGTCGGCGAACCTTGCCGCTTCAGGTTCCGCGCGCAGAATCGCGATTAAAGCTGAGCTGTCCAGGATCATTTGAACAGGCCGTCCTCGTCATACAGCAAATCGTCAACGTCCATGGACTTGATCGGCTCTTCCAGATGAGCGGCACAGTCCCTGCCGATAGCCAAGATTCGCTCCGCAAGGCGTCCCTTCTGCGGGCGTCGAATACGCTCCAGTCGCTCACGCAGCGCTTGCGTCACAGCTTCCGTCATAGTTTCCCCGGTTCGGTGGGCAAGTTCCTCCGCGAGCCTGTGGGCCTCGGGGTTTTTGATGTTGAGCGCCATGTTTCTACCTTTCTACCACAAATATATACCGATCTACCGTTTCGCGGCACGCAATGTGGCAACCCTGCTGGACAATATGCCGGCTTATCGGATACAAGCGCAATGTGAAGAAACTCTCAGCTGTGGCTCTAGCCCTGGCCATGAGTTGCGCCCTCGCCCTGGCCGCCGATTTCGACTGGAACTGGCGGAGCCAGGCGACCATCGGCCGCAACGATCCCAGCGTCGGCAACACCTCCAAGCTTACCGAGCAGGAGCGCTTTGCGTTGATCAACGCCATCGTTGTGCGTCTGGACAAACCGATGGCCGAGCGCGGCTACGACAACGACCGCATCCGCGAGATTGCCTCCACCAGCCGTCTTCGCTTTGTCGACCTCGGTGGAGAAGGGAAGACGCTGGTCTTCGCCACATCGCTGGGGCTGGAAGGCGGCTGCGACGCGCTCTCCAACTGCCCGCTCTGGATCTTCCGCCACGGCGACGAGGGCTACGTCTCCGTGCTCGACACCGTGGGAGCCAGCTATACCATTCAGCCCACCAGCACCAACGGTTTCTCCGACCTGGTGATCATGCGCCACGAGTCAGCCAGCGAGAGTCATCTCACGCTCTATAGCTATGCCGACGGCAAGTACAGCGAAGCCGGCTGCTACATTGCTCACTGGCCCGCACCGAAGGATGGCGATATTCAGGATCCGGAGATTGCGCCGTGTAAGAGCGAACCGGCCAAGTAGTCACGGGAACCATGGCTCTTGTATCTAAATGTCAAAACCAACCAGGAAGGCTTTGGACAGGCCCGCGTTAACAAGCTGTTGGGCAGCGGTTGTTGGGTCTCTTTTCAACCCGAGTGTTTACGTATCCGCGCCCAAAGACAGACGCCGGGGCAGCACCCGCGGGGAGGCCCGTCCGCGTCCCGTGCATTTACTCCCGCAAAGTTGTATCTGCCGAGTCACAATCACCCTTTCGGCCTTGCGATTGCGAGTAAAATTACTGCATTGGGATGGCGCCGTCGCCGTAGTCACTGGGCCGTGAACAATTACAGGTACTAAGTCTTCATGCCATTAATCGGAAGTTTTGCTCTCCTGCTGGCGCTTGCCTTTGCAGCCTACTCGCTCATTGCCGGCGCTCTCGGTCTTGCCCGCAAGGACGACCGCCTGGGCGAAACCGCGCGCCGGGCCGGCATTGCCTCCTGGGCGGCGGTCACGGTTGCCGGAGTCGCGCTGGTCATCGCCGCCCTCGGCAACGACTTCTCCATCGCCTACATCCTGCACCACAGCAATCGCGACCTGCCTATCGCCTACAAGTTCGCCGCGCTGTGGTCGGGACAGGAAGGATCGCTGCTCTTCTGGGCGTGGCTGCTCTCGACTTACGCCCTGGTGCTGCGACTGCGCTACAAGGTCGATCCGCAACTCTTCGCGCACGCCTCGGCGATCATCGCGGCGGTACAAGTCTTCTTCCTCCTGCTAATCAACTTCGCCGCGAACCCGTTCGGTCTTGTCGCCGGCACCATTCCCGCCGACGGCAACGGCCTCAACCCGCTGTTGCAATATCCCGAGATGGTCATCCACCCGCCGATGCTCTACCTCGGCTACGTCGGCGTGACTATCCCGTTCGCCTTCGCGCTGGGCGCGCTAATCATGAAGTACCCCGGCGAGAAGTGGATCCACATCACGCGCCGGTGGACGATGGTGGCGTGGCTTTTCCTCACCTGCGGCATCTTCCTCGGCGCGCACTGGGCCTATGAGGTGCTCGGGTGGGGCGGCTACTGGGGTTGGGATCCCGTTGAGAACGCCTCGCTGCTGCCGTGGCTCACCATGACCGCCTTCCTGCATTCCGTGATGATGCAGGAGAAGCGCGGCATGATGAAGATGTGGAACATGTGGCTGATCTTCACCACGTTCCTGCTGGCGATCTTCGGGACCTTCCTCACGCGCAGCGGTGTGGTCAGCTCCGTTCACGCCTTCGCGCAATCGAGCATCGGGACCTGGTTCGTATGGTTCCTGGCAATCGCCTTCTCCACCTGCGTCTTCTTCTTCGTGCGCAATCGCGAGACGCTGCGCAGCGAGCACCGGCTGGAGTCGCTGGTCTCGCGCGAGTCCAGCTTCCTCTTCAACAATCTTGTGCTGCTGGTTTCGTGCTTCGCAGTGCTGTGGGGGACGCTCTTCCCGGTGCTGTCGGAATGGGTGACGGGATCGAAGGTCACCGTCGGCCCGCCCTTCTTCAATCGCGTCAATGTGCCGATCGGAATTTTTCTCGTGCTGCTGACCGGCGTGGGCCCGCTGCTAGCCTGGCGTAAGACCTCGCTCGACAGCCTGAAGCGCAACTTCCTGTGGCCGGCGGTGCTGACCGCGCTCACTGCAATGGCGCTGCTGATCGGCGGCATGCGCCCGTGGCAGGACTCGGCGTATTTCTATTCGCTGATGGCGATCTCGCTCTCCATGTTCGTCGCCGCCACCGTTTTCGGCGAGTTCTGGCGTGGTGGCCGCGTCATCGCGCGGCAGACCGGCGTCAACATTGCGCAGGGCATGGTCGTCATCACCCGCCGCAACACGCGGCGCTACGGCGGATATCTCATCCACCTCGGTGTGGTGCTCATCATCATCGGCTTCGCCGGCCTGCCCTTCAATCAAGACAAAGAGCAGGAGATGGGCTTCGGCGACAAGATGCAGATCGGCCATTACACGCTGGTCTGCCAGTCGTACACGCAGGACGACAAGCCGAACTACGGCAGCGAGTGGGCCGTCATCGACGTCTACAAGAACGGCAAATATCTCGGACAGATGTTTCCCGAGCGCCGCTTCTACAAGGCCAGCGAGCAGACGGCGACGATGGTCGCCAACCGCTCGCGCCCGAACGAAGACTTGTATCTCGTCTACACGGGACGCAACCAGGACACCGGCAAGCCCATCATCAAGGCGCACGTGAATCCGCTGGTGATGTGGATCTGGATCGGCGTGCATATCGTGCTGATCGGCACCATCATCGCGCTCTTCCCCAACATGAAGCCCCAGAAGGTGGCAGTGAAGGAGAAGGATCGCGAAACCGCCGACGCTGCGCACCGCGGAGCAGTAGGAGTTGGCGGAGATTGACTGGAACATTGCGGGTAGAGCGAGCCTTCAGGCTCGCGACAGCGCGTCCTTGATTTTCATTGTCATCCCGAGCGAGGGCGCCGCGGAGACCGAGCCGAGCGACCTGCTGTTCGGCTCGTTCGGGTGACAACTGAGAATATTTCTCCAGTCCCGCGGGGCGGAATGGCAAGAACGCAGTTCTGGGCTCAGGAAGAATCCGACTCCCTTCAGGTGCGGCATAAGATGACTGACCATTTCGTCGAGTTCGTCGTGTCATTGCTGCTGCTGGTGAGCGCGGTGAGCTTCGCGCAGCAAGAAACGACCGCTCCGGACATGTATCGCGACCCTGATGCTTACGCGATCTATTCTCTGGTTCTTCCGCTAAATGAACCCTGGCAAGGAAAGAGTTTGGTTATCCAGGAGGCCACTGGCATTGATCCTCATTTCTGGCCGCCGGAGAAGTGCATAACCCTTCGCGGTGGTGAGAAGATAAAGTTCCAGCCGGCGATGGATGATTTTTCCCGATTCAACAGCAAACAATGGAAGTTGTTACCTATGCTGACCCTGGCGAAACCGTACAGCATCGCTCCGAACGGTGACATTGCGAAATTCGATGTCAAGGCTGACGGGGGCGGCGCATTGTGGCGACAAAAATATCCCGGCGCATTTGGTTATATCTACCTTTCGGCCGTCGGGTTCAATCGCGACCGCACACGTGCAATAGTGACTGTCGGCTATATGTGCGGAAATGTGTGTGGGGGCAACACCTACTATTTCCTAAAAAAAAACCAGGGGAAATGGGAAATCGTGCCCCTGGAACAATCGGCATATTGCACATTGATGTATTGATTGATTTTCTGTGTAGTGGGGTCGCACGAGGGCAGGGAGAACGTTGTGAAGCTCAAGACGATTTACCTCGCGCTGTGTGTCCTGGGAATCGTACTTCCGTACTGGCAGTTCGTGCCCTGGGTCGCCGCCAACGGTCTGGATATGCGCTTGTTCTTCCAGCAGCTCTTCGCCAATCGCATTGGCGGATTCTTTGCCATGGATGTGATCGTCTCCGCGATTGCCTTGCTGGTGTTCGTTCGCAGCGAGCGTGGACGGCTGAATAAGTGGGAACGCTGGTTGCCCCTCGCGGCGGTATTAACGGTTGGTGTCTCGCTGGCTTTGCCGTTGTTTCTCTATCTCCGCGAACGAAAGCTGGAAACGGCCGGACTCCGCGCCGCTGCGGCATGATGCGTTGCTGATGAAATTCGAAACTCGCAACTCGAAACTGCGCCTCGCCCAGCTCGCCCTGATCGCGCTGCTGGCCATGCTCTTCCTCGGCGCCGATAGCGACGCCCGCTTCAACAAGCTCGGCCACCAGCTCATGTGCATGTGCGGCTGCAACCAGATCCTGCTGGAGTGCAACCACGTCGGCTGCACCTACTCCGACCGCATGCGCAACGAGCTGGCCGCCGGACTCGATCGCGGCGACAACGACTCGCTCGTGCTGCAAAGCTTCGTGCAGAAGTACGGCAACACCGTCCTTGCCGCGCCGACCTCGACCGGCTTCAACCGCGTCGCCTGGATCATGCCGTTCGCTGTCTTCATACTCGCGATCTTCGCTACCGTCTGGCTGGTGCGACTCTGGAAGTCGCGCGCCGTCGCCCAGCCGGTGCCTACTCCCAAACTCGATGACCAACAACTCGACGACCTCCGCAAGAAGGCCCGTCAGGAGACTGAATTTTGATGTACGCAATTTTTGTTATGGGCCAGGAAATGGTGTTCGCGCTCTTCGGCTGCATGCTCTTCGCTGCGGCATTATTCGTCTACGTCTTCTACCGTCCCGATGACCTCGAAACCGGCGAAGAAAAAACCCGCGCCCTCTATCTCCAGGAGCGCAAGGAAGCGACCTACGAAAACCTTCGCGACCTCAATTTCGAATACAAAGCGGGCAAGCTGAGCGAGCAGGACTATGCCATTCAGCGCGCCGCTCTCGAAGACGAAGCCGCCGCCATCCTGGCCGAACTCGAAGCCATCGAGAAAGCCCGCTCCGTCGTGCGTCACGGTAAGCGCCGCCCCGGCGTCCGCCCCAACGGAGGCCGCGCGTGAAGTTTTTGCCTACGCCCGCAATGCTGCTGCTATGGCCGTCAATGCAGCCCGAACAAGAAGATTGTCATCACGAGCGAAGCGAGGGACCTGCTGTTCGCGCGAAGTGGCATTCTGCCCCGTACGAGAAAGGCAGGTCCTTCGACTGTGCACCCGCCCGACTCGCAAAGGACGCGAGTCGGAAAAAACACGCGGGTGCTTCGCTCAGGATGACAACCATGTTGGGCGTGTGCCTCCTCATCAGTGCAGTGAGTATGGCCGCCCAGAACATCACCGGCACCATCACCAACGGCACCACCAGCAAGCCCGCGGCCGGCGTCGACGTCACCCTGCTCTCCCTCTCGCAAGGCATGCAGGAGATCGGCAGCACCAAGACCGATGCCCAGGGCCGCTTCTCCTTCCCGCCTCCCAAGGACGCACAAGTCCCGCACATGGTCCGCGTCACCTATCAGGGCGTCAGCTACTTCCCGCAAGGCGGCCCGCTGATGCCCGGCAGCACGACGGCCGAGGTCACCGTCTACGACGCAGCCAAGAACGTTGAAGGCCTAAGCCAGACTGTCGAGGTCGACCGCTTCCAAAGCGACGGTAAACAGCTTCAGGGCATCACGCTCTACGCCATCAGCAACAAGTCGCAGCCGCCGCGCACCATCGCCGACGACAAAGGCACCTTCGAGGTTGTTCTGCCCGATCGCGCCGAGGTCGACTCTGCCGAGGCCAGAGGCCCGGGCGGCCAGCCCATCGCCACCGAAGCCAATCCCGGCCCGCAGAAGAACCATTACCTGCTGACCTACCCGTTACGGCCGGGCGAGACGCAGTTTCAGATCGCCTACCACCTGCCTTACAGCGGCGAAGCGACCATCTCCGCTAGGACAACGAACGACGTCCAGCACTTCGTCGTGATCCTGCCCAAGAGCATGACCTTCGAGGCGAAGAACCCGCAGCAGTTCCAGGCGATGACCGATCCGCAGATGGCCGACCCGCACACGACCATCATGGTGGCCACCAACGTCAAGCGCGATCAGGAGCTCAACTTTCGTATCTCCGGCACCGGCGCCTTCCAGGCCGACAACCAGCAGGGCGGCGGTGATTCCGGCGGCGCCATGGGCGGCTCGCAGGCCGCCAACGACAATCGTCCCGGCGGCGGTCTCGGCGCTCCCATCGACGCGCCCGATCCGCTGCATCAGTACCGCGTCTACATCCTCGGCGCCTTCGCCCTGGTGCTGGTGATGGGCGGCGCGTACGTCGTGTCACGATCCAATCGCCCGCATCCCGCCACCGCAGCGGCTGGCGCGCCAAGGCAGGTCGAAGCCGACTCTGCCGAAGCCGCCGCGGCCTTCGCCGACTTCGTCGAGCCGACCGCGCCCGCTCGCGATCGCAGCGCACTGCTGCTTGAAGCCATGAAGGAAGAATTGTTCCAGTTGGAGATCGACCGCCAGCAGGGGAAAGTCACTCCCGAGGAGTACACGAAAACCAAAGCCGCTCTCGACGAAACCCTCCGCCGCGCGCTGTCGCGAAACAAGAGCAGCGGCTAACAATTGCTGCTTGCGCCAGATGATTTCAATCCTGCACATCCGGGAGAGGTATTGAGGGACTATCTCGGCAGCATGACCGTCGCAGAGGCGGCCGCGCGGCTGGGCGTTACACGTGCGCATTTCTCGCGCATACTGAACGGGCGGGCGGGAGTGACGGCGTCGATGTCGTTGAGGCTGTCGGCAGCCCTCGGCACGTCGCCCGAATTCTGGCTCAAGATGCAGATGCAGTATGAGTTGTGGTAGGCCCAGAGCCGGAACCGTCCCAAAGTCCGCCGCTTTCCGCACGTGCCGAAGCGCAATGCCGTAGCCTGACAGCTGTTTCGCACCCTTTCAACCACACCATGACTGGCGAAGCATCCAGAACAATCGCTCGCACTAGGTGATGCAGCTCACGTCCGGCTGTGAGATTCTGCGCCCCAGTTCCCGCATTTTGGCCATCATGTCTCACGCCTCGGTGACCGCCCTCACAGCGCGCTTTTGCTTTCTGCTCCAACATCTGCTCAGGAGAAAAGTGTCCCCACATCATGGGTCTAATGACGCTTTCACGGTGCTATGCGACGAGTCCTCATCCTTGGAGCAGCAGGACGTGATTTCCATGACTTCAACGTAATCTTCCGTAACAACCCCGAATTCCAAGTCGTAGCCTTTACTGCAACGCAGATTCCCGACATTGCCGGCCGCCGCTATCCCGCCGAATTGGCTGGTTCGCTCTATCCCGATGGCATTCCCATCCTGGAAGAAGACCGGATGGAGGAGATCATCCGTGACGAACATGTCGACGTCGTGGTCTTTGCCTACAGCGACGTTCCTTACGCCACCCTGATGCATCTGGCATCCCGTGCCGCAGCAGTCAATGCCGACTTCTGGCTCCTCGGAGCCGAGCGCACCCAGCTCGTCGCCAAAGTCCCAGTTGTCTCGATCTGTGCCGTCCGCACGGGTTGCGGCAAGAGCCCCGTCTCGCGCCGCATCGCCACCGAGCTTCGCAAGCAGGGCTGGCATCCGGTCGCCATCCGCCATCCCATGCCTTACGGCGATCTCGCCGCGCAGCGCGTTCAGCGCTATGCAACTCTTGCCGACCTCGACCGCTACGAGTGCACCATCGAAGAGCGTGAGGAGTACGAGCCCCACATCGTCGAAGGCACTACGGTCTACGCGGGGGTCGATTACGAAGACATCCTCCGCCAGGCCGAGTGCGAAGGCGACGTCATCCTTTGGGACGGAGGCAATAACGACACGCCCTTCTATCGTCCCGATCTCAACATCGTTGTCCTCGATCCTCACCGCGCCGGTCACGAGCTCGGCTATTACCCCGGCGAGGTCAACTTCCGCAGCGCCGATGTGCTCATCATCAACAAGGTCGACACCGCCGATCCCGACGGCATCAAAACTGTCCGCCGCAATATCGCACTGCACAATCCCAAGGCGCAGGTCATCGAGACTGCCTGCCGCGTGACCGTGGACGATCCCGAGGCCATCAGTGGGAAGAATGTTCTGGTGGTGGAAGACGGTCCGACACTCACGCACGGCGAGATGCCCTACGGCGCCGGCGTCGTCGCCGCCAACCGCTATCACGCTGCCGCTCTCATCGATCCGCGGCCGTATGCGGTCGGCTCGATTCAGAAGACGTTCGAGAAGTTCCCGCACCTCTGGCGAGTCCTGCCCGCCATGGGCTATAGCGACACGCAGCGCCATGAGCTGGAGCAGACCATCAAGCGCGTGCCTTGCGATCTGGTCGTAGTTGCAACACCGATTGATCTGGCCCGCACGATCACGCTCGACAAGCCATATCTCAAGGTGCGCTACGAGGTCGAAGAGCTGGGCAAGCCGGCAATCTCGGAAATGATCCAGCAGTTCACGGAGACGCACAAGCCTGCACTGGTTGGCGCCGGGAGATAAACGATGCCGATCAAGGACTTCCTCTCGATCCGCGACTTCACGCCGCCGCAGGTCAAGCAGTTCCTGCACGTAGCGACGCAGCTCAAGGCCTATCCCAACGTCTACCACACCGCACTGCAAGGCAAGACGCTGGCCATGATCTTCGAGAAGCCCTCGCTGCGCACGCGCGTGACGTTCGATGTCGGCATGCAGGAGTTGGGCGGCCACGCGCTGTATCTTTCGCCTGCCGAGATTAGCCTGGGCAAGCGCGAGTCGGTCTACGACGTCGCGAAAAATCTCGAGCGCATGGTGCAGGGCATCATGATCCGCACCTTCGCCCACGAGATCGTGGTCGATATGGCGCGATACGCCTGCATACCGGTCATCAACGGCCTCACCGACTACAGCCATCCCTGCCAGGCCATGGCCGACTACCTGACCATGCTCGAGGTCAAGGGCCGCATCGCCGGGCTGAAAGTCGCTTATCTCGGCGACGGCAACAACGTCGCGCGCTCGCTGATGTTCCTCGGTGCGCAGCTCGGCGCCGATGTCTGGATCGCCACTCCTCCGGGGTACGAGCCGGATAACGAGGCCATCATCTGGACGCGCAAACGCTGCGAGGAGACCGGCGCCAGCATCACCATCACGCACGATCCTGAGATGGCCGCCTTCGAAGCCGATGTCATCTACACCGATGTCTGGGCCAGCATGGGTCAGGAGGCCGAGACCGAAGCGCGCAAGAAGATCTTCGGGCCCTATCAGGTCAACGCAGATCTGTTCGCGCGCGCCAAGGCGGACGCCATCTTCCTGCACTGCTTGCCCGCGCACCGCGGCGACGAGGTTACGGATGAGGTGATCGACTGTCCCCGCTCCTTCGTCTTCGTGCAAGCCGAAAATCGCCTGCATGCGCAGAAAGGCATTCTGCTGGAACTGATGAAGTGGTCGCGCGCACCCGAGCCTCACGCCGTGCGCGAGCCGATCCTGGAGTTTGTGGAGTAGACGAGCGATCGAGAGATGCCGGCTTGCACCAGGGTACCGGTTTACCCGTGACAGGATCACCGGCCCTCTGTCAGGGCACGAACGCCTAGAATCGAGCGCCGGCGCAGGCACGACGAATGGTAACGAAGCACCGAGCGAGGTCTCGATTTTGCACGATCTGCGAGCGCAAAGAATCGAGCGCCGGCAGGCGCGTCGTGAGCTTAGCCCAGGACGCAGTCCTGGGTTGCCGGCCAAAAAATAATGTCAGTCCCGTAGGGACGGCATGTTGCAATTTCCCCGCGCCACTGGTGGATGGGAAACGCTATACGTCGAACCCATAGCGAGAATCCACCCGCGCGGCAAGACAGAAGTTGCCCGAACAACCCGCTATTCGCCGGCCGCTCCGGCGAAAAGCGAATAGCGAAAAGCGAATAGCGTCTTTATGCCCAAAACTGCCCTGGTCGCGGTGGGAGGCAACTCCCTCATCCGCGCCGGTGAAACCGGAACCATCGCCGAGCAACTGGCCAACGCGCGCCGCACCGCGCGCGCGATGGTGGGCCTCATCCGCCTCGGATATCGCCTGGTCGTCACCCACGGCAACGGCCCGCAGGTAGGCGCGCAGCTGCTGCGCTCCGAGCGCGCCTCCGACCTGGTCTACGGCCAGACACTCGACGTCTGCGGCGCCGCCAGCCAGGGTGAGATCGGATACCTCCTCGAACAATGTCTGCGCAATGAACTCTCCGACGCAGGCATGCAAATGCCCGTCGTCAGCCTCGTCACCCAGACCGTTGTCTCCCCGGATGATCCAGCCATGCAACGGCCCTCCAAGCCCATCGGCCCCTTCTACTCGCGCTCCGACGCAGAGCAGAAGAAACGCCAGTTCGGGTGGCACATCGTCGAGGATGCCGCCCGCGGCTATCGACGCGTAGTGCCGTCACCCGAGCCGCTGGAAATCGTGGAGCTGGACGTCGTTCGTTCGCTGGTCGCACGTGGCGTCCTCGTGGTGTCCACCGGCGGTGGAGGCATTCCCGTGATGCGCGTCGGCGGCCAGCTGCAAGGCGTTGAAGCGGTGATCGACAAGGACCGCGCCTCCGCGCTGCTCGCCTCCGAGGCTGGCGTCGACCTCTTCGCCATCTCCACCGATACCGAATACGTTTACCTCAATTACAAAAAGCCGGGCCAGCAGCCACTGACCTGCGTCACGGCAACCCAGCTCGAGGAATATCATCACGCCGGCCACTTCCCGCCGGGCAGCATGGGCCCCAAGGTCGAGTCGGTCATTCAATTCCTGCGCCGCGGCGGCAGGGAAGCGGTGATCACGACCTTCGACCTTCTCTGCGAAGCCGTTGCCGGGCATGCCGGCACTCGCATCGTAGCCGATTCGAAGCTCCCGCAAGCGCGCACATTCGAAGAAACGGAGGAGCCGGTTCTCCGGTAGACCATGCCAACCTTACAATCTGCGGCTAAACTGCAGGACGAGAAGTTGGGACGCTCCGCCATGACCTTGAAGCACGTCATCGAGTCGCAGCAGTTTACGGTGCCGCTGCTGATGGAGCTCTTCGATCGTGCGCGCGGCATGGAACGCGTGGTGGCGCGCGGCGGTACTCTCGATTACCAGAACCGCATCCTTGCCAGCTTGTTCTATCAGCCATCCACGCGCACGCGTTTTTCCTTTGAAGCGGCCATGCATCGCCTCGGCGGCCGCGTCCTTTCCACCGAGCATGCGGGCGCCTTCTCCTCCGAGATCGATGCGGAGCAGGTTGAAGACTCGATCCGAATCATCGGTAGCTACTGCGACGTGATCATCATCCGTCACAACGAGTCCGACGGTGCCGCGCGCGCCGCCCGCGTTTCGCCCGTTCCGATCATCAACGCCGGAGACGGCGCCGGCGGCCAACATCCCACTCAAGCGTTGCTCGATCTCTACACCATCTACCGTGAGCGCCCACTGGACGGCCTGAGCGTCGCCTTCATTGGCGAGCTCGATCGCGGCCGCACCGCGCGTTCGCTCGCCTATTTGCTGGCAAAGTTCGAGCGCGTGAAGATCTTCTTCGTCAGCCCGCCCGAGCTGCAGATGAAGAGCGACATCCTGCAATATCTCGACCGCCACGGAGTACGCTACGAACTGGAATCTGACATCGACCGCGTCGTCGGCGAAGTCGATGTCATCTACCAGACGCGCATTCTCCCGGAGCGCCTGCCGCGTGCCGCGGGATCGAAGCGCTACGCCATCGACTCCTCAGTGCTGCAGCGGATGAGGCCGGATGCGATGATCCTGCATCCACTCCCCAGAACGGTTGAGCTGGACAAAACCGTCGACGACGACCCCCGCGCCCTCTATTTCCGCCAGGCCGCGAACGGTTTGTATGTGAGAATGGCGTTGTTGACGATGGTGTTGGAATGAAAGAAGCAATTAGCAACTAGCAATTAGCAAAAGCGTCCAGGAAGAGCACAAGCAATGAAAGAGTTCAAACGTTTGGCAGTTTGGGAAAAGGCCCATGCGCTCACGCTCGCGATCTACCGCGCGACTGCTGCCTTTCCAAAAGAAGAGCGTTATGGGCTAACCAGCCAGATGCGGCGATGCAGTGCCTCCGTTGCAGCTAACATAGCTGAGGGTTGCGGCCGCACCGGAAACGGCGAGTTCCATCGCTTTCTTAACATGGCGGCTGGATCATGTTTTGAATTGGAGTACTTTGTACTGTTGTCGCACGACCTGGGATTCCTGTCGCCTCAGCTGCACCACGCGTTGACCGCAGACACTCACGAGGTGCAACGAATGCTTGCATCGCTTCTCCGTAAGGTAGAAAGCAGCCGGCGCGAGCGCGCTAGCATGTAGAGATGGCGATCTAATTGCTAATTGCTAATTGCTAATTGCTAATTGCTAATTGCTAATTGCTAATTGCTAATTGCTAATTGCTAATTGCTTCCTCGAGGAACTCATGCCCGTTACTGATCGTTTGCAGACTACTGACTTCATCTCTCTCGAAGAGAAATACGGCGCCCACAACTACCATCCCCTCGACGTCGTCATCGAACGCGGCGAAGGCGTCTGGGTCTACGATGTTGAAGGCAAGCGTTATCTCGATTGCCTCGCTTCGTACTCAGCCGTCAACCAGGGACACTGCCATCCCAAAATCCTGAAAGCCATGCTGGAGCAGGCGAAGAAGGTCACGCTGACCTCGCGCGCCTTCCGCAACGACCAGCTCCCGCTGCTCTACCAGCAGCTGCACGAGCTGACCGGCTATGACATGGCGCTGCCCATGAACTCCGGCGCCGAGGCGGTCGAGACCGCAGTCAAGGCCGCGCGCAAGTGGGGCTATAAGGTCAAAGGCATTCCCGACGGCCGGGCCGAGATCATCGTCTGCGCCAGCAACTTTCACGGCCGCACCGTCACCGCCATCAGCTTCTCCACCGATGAGCAGTACCGCGACGGCTTCGGCCCCTTCACGCCCGGCTTCAAGATCATCCCCTTCGGCGACGCCGCCGCGCTGCGCGACGCTATCACGCCCAACACCTGTGCCTTCCTGGTCGAGCCGATCCAGGGCGAATCCGGCATCGTCATCCCGCGCGACGGCTTCCTTCGCGACGCCGCCGATCTCTGTCGCCGCAGTCGCGTGCTCTTCATCACCGACGAAATCCAGTCGGGCCTGGGCCGCACCGGCAAGCTCTTCGCGCACATGCACGAAGGCGTCCACCCCGACATGGTCATCATCGGCAAGGCGCTGGCCGGCGGCTTCTATCCCGTCTCCGCCGTGCTCGCATCGAAGGAAATCCTCGGCGTCTTCAATCCCGGCGATCACGGCAGCACCTTCGGCGGCAATCCTCTCGGCTGCGCCGTCGCCCGCGCCGCGTTGCAGGTGCTGGTGGACGAGAAGCTGATCGAGCGCTCTGCCGAAGTCGGCGACTACTTCCTCGCGAAACTAAGAGCGCTGCGCAGCCCACACCTGCGCGAGGTCCGCGGCAAAGGCCTGTGGATCGGCATCGAGCTCGACGTCCCCGCTCGCCCCTACTGCGAAGCGCTGAAGGAGCTCGGCATTCTCTGCAAGGAGACGCACGATTACGTCATCCGCATCGCTCCGCCGCTGGTCATCACCCGCGAAGAGATCGACTGGGCCTGCGAGCGGATCACGAAGGTGATCGAACAGCAGAAATGAAGCCGATGCCCTTTCGAGCTAATCTGTGCGGTGCCGACAACTGATCGTGCTTCGTGATAGTTTGACTGCGCGTGCGATGGCTGTTATCAACAGCAATCATTTCGCATAGGACTATTGTGGGTACAGACTCAGAAAGCGGCGCTGGACTAATAACCAAGAGACGCGATGCAGTTACCGCAGTAGTCTGTACCCTAGTTGTTTTTGGATCGCACGTCCGCGGGTTGATAAGGCACGCGCCACATCGCGAGTTCTGGCTCATTGAGCCGCTTCCTCAATGGCCTGACCTTCGTCCCATTTTTATCGCCCTCAGCATCTTCTGCTGGGTATTTGTGCTGTGGATACTGTTCTGGTTTTACAAGGCTGCTCGCAGCAAATATGAGAGATTTCTTGTGGCAGCATTTGCCATCAGTTTTGCCTTGAATATGGTGAAACCCTTCGTTTCACGAGAACTAGCGGTTCATTTGCACCTGATTAGCACTGCAGCGTCTTTAGTGGCTCTAGCTGCTGCACTGACGTTGTTCCTCAAGCTCGAAAACAGGACTCAAGAAGTGAGGACCGAAGATCACTGCCGATAAAATCGGCCGTTAGAGCAGCAACCTCGTCGTGTTGCTACCTTTACGGTCCCACCAGTTAGATCATCCCAGCGGACCCATCCAGCGACTGAAAGAATCGAACTCGAAATTCCGAGGTACCTTTACGCTGGCTCGTTGTGGTCGAAGTCCGTCAGGCTGGTGGAAACTGTCTGGGCCAGAGCTCCCAGCCCAAACAGTTTTGCCTCATCCTCATGTGCAAAGCCCAGCATCCGCGGCGCGGCGCCGGCGATTGCCGCAACCGCGGCATCGATGCGGGCGTGCGTTTTGTAGTCGATGATATCGAACACTCCCCCTGGGTAGTCGGTGAGCATCGCATTGGCAGCGGCGACTCCGCCGCAGAAGAGCGACCCGATCGCCGCTCGCCGATGCCGCCGCCACAGTCGCGCCGCGATCAGGAAAAACGATCCCGCAACGGCATAGTCGAGCACGGCATGAGTCTTAGGGCCGATTCGCGCCGGCAACCTGTTCGCGGCAAACTTTACGCCCTGCTGCCAGAGAGGCATGTCCAACCTCGGTAGATGGGAGTTTTCACAGCTACCAATCGCCTGTCGATTGTACGCCGCTCGCTTAGAAGATGCCCTAATCGCAGTTGTCGGTTGTCAGAAGGCAGTTGTCAGTTGTCGGTGGTCAGTTCTGTCGCTTTTGCCTATGGCGTCACCGCTTGGAAGATCGAGTAACACCGATGTGCGCGGAGATGTCACTGACAACCGACAACTGACAACCGACAACTGCCTTCTGACAACTGACAACCGCTTCGCGCCAGTGTCACCCCTCACACCACGATGTGACCGCCATCACTTCGACTCGGCCCACCCCTGTTCAAGAATCGAACTATCGTTCGGTACGGGGTGAGCCTCCCCAGCCGCAACGGAATTCCAGGTGCGATGGCGAGCCGGGGTTAGCAACACTTCCAATCGTCCGCAAACAGAAAGGGCAGCAATGGCCAAAGGTTCGGTGCAGATCGTAGTCGAGCGATGCAAAGCCTGCGGTTTCTGCGTGGAGTTCTGTCCCACGCATGTTCTCGCGCTTTCCTCCGCCTTCAATGCCAAGGGATATCACACGCCCTACATGGTCCATCCCGAAAAATGCAGCGGATGCGACCTATGCGGCATGTATTGTCCCGACTTCGCGATCTTCGGCTTCAAACAGCCGGAAGCGGCGAAGCAGACAAGCGAGGCGACACCTCCGCCCGCTTCACCGGAATCGAAGGAGGCGCAAGATGCACGCTGATCCTGCCGGCGTACTCACCGGCACTCATTTCCTCGATGGCGACCATGCCTGCTGTGAAGGCGCTCTTGCCGCGGGCGCACGCTTCTCGTCCGGCTACCCGATCACGCCCTCAACCGAAGTCGTCGAGCGCTTCGCGCAGCGCATCCCCACAGTCGGCGGCGTCTTCATCCAGATGGAAGACGAACTCGCCGCCTCCATCGCGCTTCAAGGCGCGGTCTGGGGCGGAGCGAAAGCTTTCACGGTGACCTCCGGGCCGGGCTTCTCGCTGATGATGGAGCACATCGGATACGCCGCCATGACCGAGACGCCATGCGTCTTCGTCGATGTGCAGCGCGGCGGCCCGTCCACCGGCCTGCCGACGCTCCCCGCGCAAGCCGACATGATGCAGGTGCGTTGGGGTTCGCACGGCGACTACGAAGTCATCGCCCTCTGTCCCAACTCGCCGCAAGAGTGCTTCGACCTCACCATTACCGCCTTCAACTACGCCGAGAAATATCGCTGCCCGGTGTTCGTGATGCTCGACGAGGTTGTCGGCCATATGACGGAAAAGGTCGTCATTCCGAGTCCCGAGGAGATCGAGATCGAGCCCCGCCGCTACACCAATCTTCCTCCTGAAGAGTTCCGCGCCTTCGAAGCGCGCGAAGATCTCGTTCCCGACATGCCCCGCGTCGGCGAAGGCTACAACGTGCACGTCACCGGCCTCACCCACGACGATCGCGGTTATCCCGACATGCGGCCGGTCGTGCAGGACAAGCTGGTGAAGCGATTGCAAGAGAAGATCACCAGGAACGCCGACAAGATCATCCTCTTCGAAGAGGACCAGATCGAAGAAGCGGAAGTGGTCGTCGTCTCTTACGGCATCACCTCACGCGTGGCGCAGCGTGCCATCGACATGGCGCGGCAGAAGGGAATCAAGGTCGGCAAGTTCCGCATCATCACCGCCTGGCCCTTCCCCGAAAAACAAATTGCCGCTATCGCCGCCAAGGTCAAAGCGCTGGTCGTTCCTGAGATCAACCTCGGCCAGATGGTTCGCGAAGTAGAACGCGCCGCCGCGGGCAAAGCCGCTGTCAGGCTGGTGCCGCACGCCGGCGGCAGCGTTCACAAGCCGGAAGACATTCTGCAGGCGATCATGGAGGTGACGCGATGAGCGAAGCGACCGTTACAGTTCCCCAGAACCCGGTCGAGCAGTTTCTGCGCATGGACCGCATTCCCCACATCTGGTGTCCAGGATGCGGCATCGGAACCAGCGTCAACTCCTTCGCCCATGCTCTGGTCGACGCCGAAGTTGACGTGAAGAATCTTGCGATTGTGTCCGGCATCGGATGCACCGGACGCGTTGCCGGCTACGTCAACCTCGACTCGTTCCACACCACGCACGGCCGCGCGATCCCTTTCGCCACGGGCCTGAAGCTGGCCAATCCCAAGCTCAACGTCGTGGTCTACTCCGGCGACGGTGACCTCTTCGCCATCGGCGGCAATCACCTCATCCACGCCGCCCGCCGCAACGTCGATATCAAGGTCGTCTGCATCAACAACCTGATTTACGCCATGACCGGCGGCCAGACCGCGCCCACAACTCCCGGCTCGGTCATCACCTCGACCAATCCCTACGGCACCTACGATCCGGCATTCAACCTGCCTTACCTGGTTGAAGCGGCCGGAGCTGTCTACGTCGCACGTTGGACGGTCTTTCACGTCCGTCAACTGGCACGGTCGATGGAAGAGATGTTCGCCAAGAAAGGTTTCAGCTTCATCGAAGTGCTCTCGCCCTGCCCGACGCTCTACCAGCGCCGCAACAAGATGGGCGACGGCCTGGACACGATGAAGTTCTACAAACAGGTCAGCAAGATTCGCAACGGCGCGCCCACCAACGAGGTCGCGCTGAGCAAGAGCGGCGAGATTGTTGTCGGCAAGTTCGTCGACCGCGAGCGCAATGACTACGGCGGTCTGATGCACGACAAACTGGTCGACGCTCTGGGAGAAGACTACGTGGAATCGGAGGCGTGCTCATGTCAGTAACGGAAATCCGCATCGCGGGATTTGGCGGCCAGGGCGTAATCCTTTCGGCCATCGTCATCGGCAAGGCCGGCTGCATCTACCAGAACGGCTACTCCACCATGACGCAGAGCTTCGGTCCGGAAGCGCGCGGCGGCGCGTGCAGTGCGCAGGTTATCCTTTCCGATAAGCCGGTGCTCTATCCCTACGTCACGCGTCCTGACATCCTCGTCGTCATGTCGCAGGAGGCGTACACGCTCTTCAGCCCGCAGATCAATCCCAACGGAATTCTCGTGATCGAAGAAGATCTCGTCCGCATCGGCGAGCTGCCCGCAGGCGTGCGCGTCTACAGCATTCCCGCAACGCGCATTGCCGAAGAGCTCGGCAAGAAGATGGTGCTCAATATCGTGATGGTCGGCTTCTTCGGCGCGGTGTCGCAGGCGGTCGATCCCGACGCGCTGCGGAATGCAGTCGCTGCCTCGGTCCCGGAAGCCTATCGCGATCTCAACTTAAAGGCTTTTGACCGCGGCGTCGAGTATGGCGCCAACGCCCTCAACGAAGTCATCGTGAAGCAGGACTACCGCTCGCAAGTGGCCGTAGCCGCACTGGAAACGTAAAAGGTATCCCGCGCAGGAAGGGCAATACTCTGCGCGGGAGGAAAGAATGGCGTTGACGCAGGACTCCTTAGGCCGGTAAGGATCGATATCAGACCGTTTCTAACGGTTGCTTCGTTAGCTGGGTTGTTCGAATTTGCGCCTCGCCGGACCTAGTGTCAGCCCTGGCGTTGGTCGCTGGCCTTTGCAGCCGCCTTCAAAATCTCTACCTCCGTCGCTCTCCACTCGCCATCGCTTCCTTGCTCGGCGGTGACACGCACTTCCGCGCCAGCGACCAGCGCATCCGCCGCGCGGGGCAGGCGAGTCTCGGTGGGCACGCCGTCGTCATAGGTCACGCGCGCGTGCGAGACATCCACCCGTCTCGCCATCCCATTTTTGCCCTGCACGTAGATCCAGGCTTTCCCAATTCCGGAATTTGGGCCGTCAACGATGGTGCCTCGAAACGATCCCGGAGTGCCGGCGTTGCCGATCAGAGATAAGGCGAAAACTGTCAAAATCAGGGCGCAACCGCCCGCTAGACGTCGCATGTCCGCGTTTGATGCGCAATTTGGGCCTATTAGCTTTCCGAATTCTTAATCTCGCCTTCAGCTTCCTATGTAGTTTTGTCCACCCGGCTGCGTAAAATCGACTCACGCAACTCATTCATATATTTCGGGTTCACATACATGGCAAAAGTGCGAAAGTTCCCGCAATTTGCCGGAAGTGGATTCGCCTCGGGGACGGTTGTAATCGTCAAGGCGAGAGGAGCTGGATATGAAATCACGGCGCCGTTTTGCATGGCTCTTATCGGCAATCCTGTTCGTCGGGCTCGGCTCGGGTGCAGCCCGTGCCCAGAATCAGGACCAAAGCGCGTATCCGCCTCCGCCGGATAATGCGCCGGTTTACAACGACCCTACGGGCCAGGCCACGGTGCAGGACGACTCCGGTCAGCCGGTTTCACCCGACGCAACGCCGCAAAGCACGCAGGCACCCTATCAGCAGGGCCAGCCGCAGCAGAATCCTCCGGGCCGCGTTGCCCGTATCCAGTACATGTCTGGCCAGGTTTCGACGCAGCCCGGCGGCGTGAATGACTGGGTTGCCGCCGACACCAATCGCCCGCTGACTACCTCGGACCGCATCTGGACCGACAAGAACTCCAAGGCCGAGCTGAACGTCGGCGACGGCTTCCTCCGCATGAACTCGGAGACCAGCCTTACCCTGACCAACGTCGGCGACAACACGGTGCAGCTTGAGCTCGATCAGGGCACGCTGAGCGTGACTGTCCGTCACCTGATGCCCGGCGAGATCTACGAAGTCGACACCCCGAATTACGCGTTCACCGTGACGAAGCCGGGCTCGTATCGCTTCGACGTTTATCCGAATGAAGACCAGAGCTGGGTGACAGTCCGCAAGGGACAGGGCGAAGCCACCGGTCAGGGCAGCGCCGTGAAAGTCAGCTCAGGCGAGCAGGTTCGCTTCGCGAACGGTAACTCGCTGCAGCACACCGCCGAGAACGCGCCGCAGCGCGATGGCTTCGACGACTGGGTTCAGGTGCGCGACAAGCAGGTGGACAACTCCGTCTCCGCACGTTACGTTTCGCCCGGCGTGATCGGATATCAGGACCTCGACAACTACGGCTCATGGCAGAACACCGGACCGTACGGACCGGTGTGGACTCCAACCTCCGTGCCGGCAGGCTGGGCACCATATCGTTACGGACACTGGGCGTGGATCGCGCCGTGGGGATGGACCTGGGTCGATGACGCGCCCTGGGGATTCGCTCCCTTCCACTATGGCCGCTGGGTTGATTGGAACGGCGGATGGGCTTGGGCTCCTGGTCCCGTTGGCTACTGGAATCCTTACTACGCTCCCGCGCTCGTCGGCTGGGTCGGCGGACCAGGCTTCGGTATCGGCTTTGGCTTCGGCGGCGGCGGATGGGGTATCAGCGTCGGTTTCGGCTGGTTCCCGCTGGGTTGGGGTCAGCCTTATTATCCGCGCTACTGTGGATGGGGCTACGGCGGCTGGTATCGCGGTGGCGGATACGTTACCGGAAACTACTTCCGCAACGTGAACATCACGAACACGCACATCACCAACATCACGAACATTACCAACAACTACTACAACAACGCTGTCGGTCCGAACGCCATCCGCAATACCAACGCCATTATGCGTAATGGCGTCACGACGGCGTCGCGCCAGGCATTTACCTCCGGCGCGCCGGTCAACAAAGTCGGCGGAGCCGTGCCGGCGCGTGCGCTGGGCAATGCTCGTCTGCTGAATGCTGCGAATGTCGGCCCGACCAAGGCCTCCGTGCTCGGCGGACAGGCGACTCGCACGAGCGGCGTTCCGGCCCGCACGGGAGCGATGCGTCCGGTCGTGACTCGCGCTACTCCTCCAGCGTCGACGGCGACCACCGCGGGCAGTCTGTCCGCTAATCGTGGAAATGCGAACTTCGGACGCGGCGTCGCGAATCCGGCCACGGCTGCTAACGCAGGACGCAACGGCGTTGGCGCAACCAACACTGCCGCCAACGCGGCGCGTGGTCCGATGGGCAATGCCGGAGCGCCACGCCCTGGTATCACCAGCGCTCAGCCCGCGCGTGGAGCTGCCGGCAACTCCGCCATCCAGCCCCGCGTCAACACTCCTCAGAATCTGTCGGGACGCAACGTACCACGTCCGCCATCCGCCGGGGGAACGTCTTACGGCGCGCCCACTGCAGCGACGCCGGCGCGCAATGTGCCCCGTCCGCCTGCCGGCAACGATGCCTTCGCGCGGCCGAATGGCAACACAGCTACGGCTGGCGCGAGCCGTGCTCCGCTGACCGCCAGCAATCAACACTACGGCGCAAACACCAGCGTGCCGCGGCCTGCGCAGTCCGTGCCCACGCGCACAACCAGTCCGGCGTCGCAGTACTCGGCGCCCGCCCGCACGGCTCCGCAGAGCAATCCGCGGATCGCAAATCCGTCCGGATCGTCGGTGCCACGTCCGCCAAGCGGCTACAGCTATCGCCCGGCTCCGGCAACCTCAGCTTCGTCGGCCTACGGCGCGGGACGCGCTTACCCTGGATCGAGCAGCCCGAGCCGTGGCTACAGCGCGCCCAGTTACAGCGCGCCGCGGGGATCGTACGGCTCCACTCCCAATTATTCCGGACGCGCCCAGTCGACACCGAGCTATTCAGCTCCGCGAAGCTACGGATCGGCTCCGTCGTACTCGGCTCCACGCAGCTACGGTGGAAGCCCGTCGTATCAGGCGCGCAGCTATCCTTCTGCGCCGTCCTATGGCGGCGGCCGCAGCACGGGGTCGTACTCGGCGCCACGCTCCTCAGGTGGCGGAGGAGGCAGCTATCGTAGCGGAGGAGGTGGCGGGGGATCCCACTCCTCCAGCAGCGGTGGCGGCAGCCATCACGGCCGCTAACGCAGCGCCGATCTCCAGAACCTGCCCTCAGCTTGTCGAAGGGTCGGATGCAGCGCGGGTCTCCAGGCCCGCGCTGTTGTATCTCTGCGTAGCTCTTCCGCTAGTGAAAGTAAGACGCCAATCTTTCCGATTTAACCTTCATGGCTGTCTGTGCCCCGCAAACACCCGCTCTGTGATCTCTGAACATCCCCACGTGCGCTCACAGCTTATAATCAAGTTGTGACCCGTTCCTTCGTAAGAAAGGCTGCCGAAGCCAATTTCCCCACGCGCTGGGGGCACTTTCGCATTTACGGCTTTGAAGGCGAATTTGAGGTCCCTCCGGCTCCCGAAACGCCGGCCAAGCCTAACGGCAACGGCAAGCCGCAGACCGTCACCGAGGAAGCCGTTGCTCTTGTCATGGGCGACATCCACTCCTCCGCCCCGCTGGTCCGAATCCACTCCCAGTGCCTCACCGGCGACGTCTTCCACTCCATGCGTTGCGATTGCCGGCAGCAGCTCGAACTTGCCCTCGCCATGATCACGAAAGAAGGCGCCGGCATCCTGGTCTACGAGCAGCAGGAAGGCCGCGGCATCGGCCTGATGGCCAAGCTCCAGGCATACGAACTTCAGGACAAAGGTCTCGACACGGTCGAAGCCAACGTCGAGCTCGGCTACGACAACGACTATCGCGAGTACAAGCTGCCCGCCGAAATCTTGCGCCAGCTAGGTGTGCGCGAAGTGCGCCTCATCTCCAACAATCCCGACAAGGTCGCGGCACTGGAGCGCGCCGGGATCAAAGTCGTTGAGCGCATCTCCGCCGAAGTGGAAGCCTACGAGCACTCGCAAAACTACCTGCGCACAAAGAAAGAAAAGATGGGCCACCTCTTCACCGAGCGGTAGGTCAAATCGAGCTCGTTTTTTTGATTGTCATCCTGAGCGGAGCGTCCGCGTGCTTTTCCGAGCCGCTGTTTCGGTTCGAGCGGACGCGCAGTCGAATCGATCTGCGGTTCATGCTTCTCGATGAAAACTTGGGGACGAGTTGGATTCGAGTCTCGCGCAGCGAGACGAAAGATGATAGCCCCGCCCTTCAGGGCGGGGTAGCTTCATTATTTGAAATGAGCCCCTTCAAGGGGCGACACAAGAGCTCACTCCTTCGGCTCCAGCTCCGCAGCCTTCTCCGGCGCCATCTCCACCTTTTGGATTTCGCGCATCACATCGATCAGCCGCTCGTAAATCTGCCGCAGCTGTTTGTCCGAGAGCGGCCCCGGATTCTGCCGCGCAATGTTCTCGTAGATGAGCCTCTCGCGGTCGGGCTCGTAGATCGCCATCGCCAGGCCGTGTTTCAATTTTCCGATTTCCGTGGCGCACTGCGCGCGCTCGCTGATCAGCTCAACCAGCTTGCTGTCCAGCTCGTCGATCCTCTTGCGCCAATCAGCGATGTCCATGGCCCTTGCTGCCGTGACACTATCTGGTAGAGCTGGCCTTCAGGCCAGCGTTGGCCTACGCTGTTTTGTTTTACCAATCCGCTGCCGCCGGCGCCGCTAGACCCCAACCTTCGCCGGTTGCTCCGCCCCCGGTCAGCGATCTCAAGAATTCTGACACTGCCGCCGCTTCCCGCCCAGAATTCTGCTCGATGCATTGCACAATCGCGCTGCCCACCACGGCTGCATCGGCAAAGCTCCCAACCTCCGCAAACTGCTCGGGAGTGGAAACGCCAAAGCCAACGGCGATCGGCAACTTCGTGTACGCCCTTAGCCGCTCGACTAACCCGCGCGCATCCGCCGCCACTTCCTGCCGGGCGCCCGTGATCCCCGTCCGCGAGATCGCATACACAAACCCGCGCGAGCACTTCGCAATCGCCCGGAGCCGCTCATCGGTGCTCGTCGGAGCCGCCAAAAGCACAGGCGCCAGCTTGTGTGCCTTCATGGCCCGCAAATAGTCACCAGCTTCTTCGACCGGAAGATCCGTGACCAGCACGCCATCGACGCCGGCCTCCGCCGCGGCAGTACAGAATTTCTCGAGCCCGAGCTGCAAAATGGGATTCAGATAAGAAAATATGATCAGCCCGGCTTTGGACTGTTGCCGAATCTGCCTCGCCACCTCGAGCACACCTTCCAGCTTCGTTCCATTCCGCAGCGCCCGCTCGCTGGCCCGCTGAATTACCGGTCCATCGGCCACGGGATCGCTGAACGGCACTCCCAGCTCGATGATGTCCGCGGCTGCACCAATGGCCGCCAGCGCCACCTCGCGCGATGTATCGAGATCAGGATCTCCGCACGTGATGTAAGCCACCAACCCCGGCCGCTTATGAAACCGAATCGCCACTCAAACCTCGAAAAACTCGAGACACAGAGGTCACAGAGAAGACGAATTCAAAACCTCTGTGTCTCGGTGTCTCTGTGGTTAAAAACATCCTCACAACTGCATGTTCTCCCGCAAAATCCCGATGTCCTTGTCTCCACGCCCGGAAATATTCACGATCACCACATCCGACGCCGGCATCTTCGGTGCGCGCTTGATGCATTCGGCCACGGCGTGCGCCGACTCCAGCGCGGGGATGATCCCCTCCAGCCGCGCCAGCGTCCGGCACGCATCCAGCGCCTCCTGGTCGCTAGCCGAAACATACTCCGCCCGGCCCTGATCGTGCAGTGACGCATGCTCCGGCCCGATCGCGGGATAATCCAGCCCCGCCGAGATCGAATGCGTCGTCGCAATCTGCCCGGCCGCGTCCTGCAACACGTACGAGTACGTTCCCTGCAACACGCCCGGCCCACCGCCATCGAAGCGCGCCGCATGCTCGCCCAGCGCATGTCCGCGTCCGCCGGCCTCTACGCCGATCAGCTTCACGTCGCGGTCCTTGATGAACTCGTAAAACGCGCCAATCGCATTCGATCCGCCGCCAACGCACGCAATCACCGCCGACGGCAGCCTGCCCTCCGCCTTCAGGATCTGCTTGCGCGCCTCCTGGCTGATCACGCGATGGAAATCGCGCACCATCGTCGGATACGGATGCGCACCCAGCACGCTTCCCAGCAGATAATGCGTCGTGCGGACGTTGGTCACCCAATCGCGCATGGCCTCGTTGATCGCATCTTTCAGCGTGCGCGAACCCGACTCCACTCCGCGCACCTCAGCGCCCAAAAGCCGCATGCGGAAGACATTCAGCTCTTGCCGCCGCATGTCTTCCGTGCCCATGTAGACGACGCATTCCATCCCGAAGAGCGCGCACACGGTCGCCGTCGCAACGCCATGCTGGCCCGCCCCCGTTTCGGCGATGATGCGGTGCTTGCCCATGCGCCGCGCCAGCAAGGCCTGTCCGATGCAGTTGTTGATCTTGTGCGCGCCCGTATGCAGGAGGTCTTCGCGCTTGAGATAGATCTTCGCCCCGCCCAGCTCTTTGGTCAGCCGCTCTGCCAGGAACAGCGGCGTGGGCCTGCCGGCGAAATCAGCCAGAAGCCGATGGTATTCGTCGCGAAACGCCTTGTCCTTTCGGGCCTGGTTGTACGCTGCGTCCAATTCCTGTAAGGCTGCCATCAGCGTTTCGGGAACATACCGTCCGCCGTACGCACCGAATCGTCCCGGCGCACTGCGCCGTACCTTCCGCTCTCCACCGGTTACAGACATCGCATCTGGCGGAGTCTGCCCGCTAATACTGGTTTCCTGCATACCCTCTCATCCAGGGGGGAAGCGCCGGCCTTCAGCCCGGCGACATAGCCCAATTTCGGGAAACGGCTTTAGCCGCGGCGTACGGGGCTGAAGCTATGCAATCAACTCTCGGGTACGCCAAAAGCCGCGCCCATCCACGGTTCGCACGTGACATCCGTCAGCACAATCAATGCTGCCCCGCTGCCTGCGGGCCTCGGACCGCGCTGACGAAGTGCATCAGCTTCCCTTCATCTTTCTTCCCCGGCTCCTCTTCCACCCCGGAGACAACATCAATACCCCACGGCTCGAATAACTCCAGCGCCTTGCCCACGTTCTCCGCATTCAAACCGCCGGCAATAATCAGCGGCATCGCCTCTTTGATCTTCGCCGCCAACGGCACAAGCTCTTCCCACGCGAATGGAACGCCCGTGCCTCCACGCTGCTCCGCGGAGCCTGAATCGAGCAGGATCGTATCGATGCTGTCCCACTCCGCCAAATAGCGCCCCAGCTTCTCTTCGCCATCGCTCAAAAGCTCGCGTGCCTGTAGCGTCTTGATGATCTGCCTCCCGCCCAGGACGCGACGATATTCCTTCATATGTTCGGGCGGTTCGTCGCCGTGCAGTTGCACTCCCGTAACTTCCACCTGTGATACGACTTCACCGACATGCCGCGGCGTCTCATTCACGAACACGGCGATGGTGTCGATCCGCTTGGGCACGGTGGAGACGATATCAAAGGCCCTCGGAATGTCGACTCGTCGCGGGCTGGGAGCAAAGATGAAGCCCAGCGCATCGGCGCCCGACGCGATGCTGAGCTGCGCATCCTCTACGCTGGTAGTGCCGCAAATCTTGATCCAGGTCATAATCCACTCGCATTAACTCGCCAGAGCTGCCTGCATCAGCAGCTTGTACAACTCATCGCCGGGATCCGGCGATCGCATGAGCGACTCGCCGATCAGAAAGGCATCGAAACCCGCCTGCCGCAATCGTGCGATGTCCTCGCCGTTCTCAATGCCGCTTTCCGTAACTTTCACCACGTCACCCGAAATCTGGTCCACCAGTTCAAAAGAAGCGTTCAGGTCGGTCTGAAAAGTGTGAAGGTTCCGGTTGTTGACACCGATCATGTCGAAACCAGCGTCCAGAGCGCGTTTCAGCTCCGTCGCGTCGTGTACCTCGCACAGTACATCCAGACCGGCCTCCCGCGCCGCCCGCTGCAACGCATGCAGCTCACCATCGCTCAGCGCGGCAACAATCAGAAGAATCGCATCGGCACCGTTGGCTCGCGCCTCCAGCACCTGAAACTCGTCGACTATAAAGTCTTTGCGCAGGCAGGGAAGGTGGGTCACGGTGGAAGCGATAGACAGGTTCTGCAATGATCCCTGGAAAAACTCCTGGTCCGTCAGGACGGACAACGCCGCCGCTCCCGCCTGCTCGAGCTCGCGCGCCAGCGGAATCACAGAAAAGTTTTCCCGGATCACGCCTTTCGACGGCGACGCCTTCTTCAGCTCGGCAATCACCGCCAGATGCTCAGCCGCATCGCGCAGCGCCTTGCGAAAGCCCCTCGGCTCGCGGTTCTGCGCCCACGAACTCATCGCGCGAACGTCTGCCGACGCCTTGGCATTCGCCACCTTGCGGCGCGTAGCGGCAACGATCTCTTCCAGCTTGGTGGGCATCGATTCAAGAAGTATAACTGCTGATAACGATTGCCGCCGTCACCCAAGGCAGGGAAAACCGCCGCCTTAAGCCCCGCGCTCCTTAGACCCAACTTTATTCGTCAAGCACCCAAAAGTTGTAGGTGTCAGGCAAAAGCTGTATTTCCAATTGGCCCGTTCTGGGCTACTCTGCTGCGAAGCCGGCAACTGCGTTGAGCTGGTTTGCTCTGGCTGTAGCCTATATGGATCGCCGCTTCGCAACCCTTCTGGCTGGATTCGTCTTGACGCTGAGCGTGCCAGTCGCTGTCCGCGCGCAAACCTTGGCCCGTCTATCGCACGAATCCACACCTGATCTCACGCGAATTGCACCGCCATCCAGCCCTTATCAGGCCCCTATTATTCGCAACCTGCCATTACGCGATTCTGCATTGTCGCGTCAGGCCGCGCTGGCGCTGTTCACCGATTCCAATGTTGCTCGCGCAAGACAGCTCTCAGCCGAGGCGCTGCGCCGTAACCCGCAGGATGCGGAAGCGCTCTTCCTCCGCATGGAAATCGCAGGCATGAACGGCGACCTGGCGCGGGTCCTCCAGTTCGCAGTTCGGCTTTGCGAGCTGGGCGCCGGCGCTCCCGGAGATTCGCGTGTCCGATTGGCTGCCGCCCGCATTCGAGAGCTAGCCGCCAATACTCCCCCATTTCGCAACGCAATACCGCCGCTCCAGGCGCTGCTCACGAAGTCCCGGGAGCCATGGCCCGACCTGCAAGAAGCGCTGCTGAACGCCGCCATGGATGGCGCGCCCGCCCTCGATCCGTATGCGCTTTCGCGCAGCTCCGGTATTCTCACCGACTGGCGAATGGTTGGGCCGCTGGGCTCGCATCCCCTGCTCGACCAGCAGCCGGTTGCTGCAAATGACGGCCTGGCTCGGGACTCCTATCAGAACCGCCGGGTGGAAAATTTTCAGTTTCCCGACGGCTGTATCGTCTTGCCCGACTACATGTCGCGCCACGGCGTATTCTATGCCGCTACGGGATTTTCTTCGCTCGCAGCGGGCCGCTTCACTGTCAGGATCGCAAGCGCCGGCGCCGCCGAAATCTATGCCGACGGCCAACGCGTTTTGCGTGCCGACAGCCGCGGTCTTGCGTCGGCCGACCTCGATCTCCCCGCAGGTCCGCATCGCATTTTGCTGAAGTTCATCGGCTCCTCAGCCCCTTTGCGAATCTCCATCAATGCGATGGACGAACCGCCTCAAGCCGTCCTGCCGAAGAAGATTTCCCTGCGGGAGATGACATACCTGCTTGCCGCCGAGGACTACGCAGCCGCAGACTTTGGCACGGCCATCCATCAGATCGCGGGCGTCCGTCAGATCGAGGCAGGCGTCGCTCTCCAGTTTCTCTTATCGCAGGCGGCCACGCGTTCTTCTGGTTCCACCAATGCCTCCACAATGTGGGATGAGCCGGTCGCCGGCCCTCCAGCGGACGAGGCAAAGGACGTGGCGCAAAGAATCGCGGGTCATCCCAGCTGTCACACGCTGCTCGCTGCCATCGGCTTTTACCATCAGCGGGGAGAGGTTGCGGACGCACGCTCGGCGCAGCAGAAACTGGACGGCTGCGCCCCCGAGTCGCTTGACTATGCCCGCTCGCTCGCCGAGGAGGGCGATCACGCCGCATCGGCCCGCGCCTTGCAACGGCTTCTCCTTGCGGCTCCGTTGAATCGTCCGGCCCGAGAGATGCTGATCCGCGAGCTGCAACTCTCCGGAGACGACGAGCAAGCTCAGCACGCCGCTGCGCAGTGGCTGCGCATTGCGCCCAATGCAGAGAATTATCATCGGCTCGCTGCTGAATCATCCGCGCCGGCTGACGAGCCCCAGTCGACCCCGACCGTCGCTGCCCAAAAGGAGTTCTATCAACCGTACCGGCGCGATGCTTATGTCATCGCGCGCCAGAGCGCAACCGCCTCTTTCTCCGCCGACACCGTGCAGCTCCTCGACGACCACATTGCCATCGTCCGTCCCGACGGCAGCGTCTCGCTCTATGTTCACAGTGCCCGCCGCGCTTTGACGCTGCAGGGCGCTACTCAGGTCGCGAACGCTACCGTACCGCTCGGTGCCCAGGTGCTTACGTCGCGTATTCTTCATCCCAACGGCTCTTCAACCGGCATCGCCGACTCGGTTCCCGTCCTGGCGGCCGGCGACATTGTCGACGAGGAATACATTCTCCACTTCGCCGGCGACGGCGGCATTCCCGAGCACCCCGAGGTCTTCCAATTTGTGTTTGGCAGTTTTAACCAGCTGGTCCTGCATGCCCGTTTCGTAGTCCTCACGCCGGCAAGCCGTGCCGACCATGGGGTCGTCATTGCGACCGGAGACTACCCTGCGATGACGGTCCGGCGCCGCAACGGCATGCTGGAGCGGGTGTGGCAGGAGGACGTACCCGATTCGCCCAACACTCTGGGAGGCTCAGGCACAGTTCTGGGAATTGTGCGACTGGTGGAACAGGAAAATGGCTGGACCGTGCCCAGCAGTGCTGAACATCGGCGCCGCATTGAGACGATTCACCCCGGACCCCGTCCGGAAGATTCCTGACTACGATCCGTACTCCGCCCGGATATTGCGCCACGCGCTCACGCTGCGGCGCTCGGCTTCTTCGGCAAAACCTTCGCCCAATTTCTGCAGGGTACCGAAAATCTGCATTCCCTTGCGCAGATAGTCCGGCGCGCTCTCCCACACCGCCTCGAATTTCTCCGGGTACTCGGACGCCAGTACTGCAAGACCCGCGGCCGCAAACGCCATGCCCGCCGGGCGGCGGCGAGCAAGAATCAGCACGGCACCGGCGCCGATCGATCCGAATACGATTGCCTTTTTCCAGTTCTGCATGTTCACCTCAGTGACGGGCGCGCTGCACGCCTCGAAATAGTTTAGAGCAACTCTGAAGTCCAGCCGTTGTATGCCGCCAGGACTTAAGGCGTGATGCCACTTACTTGCGCTTCCACCGCACTCCGTCCTTGGTGTTTTCCAGAATCACGCCGCTTTCTCCAAGTTGCGCACGAATCGCATCAGACCTCGCGAAGTCCCGCGCCTTGCGGGCCTGCGAATGCTCGGCCACCAGCTTTTCAATCTCCTCATCCGACAGAGCTGCTGCTTTTGCGAGTTCCGCCGTGGCGGCGCTGATCTTGTCTTCCAGGCCTTCGGCCTTCGCCCACTCGACCGTTGCCCGCACCTTCGCGGCATCGTCATCCTTCAGCACCGGGAAGATCTCCTCAAACTGCTGCATGGTCTTCAGCAGCGCCGGCACATCGCCTTTGCGGACATCGCCTGCATCAGCAGCGGCATTCACATCACGCACCATGTCGAAGATCGCGCCCAGCGCCCGCGCCGTATTGAGATTGTCGTTCAGCCCGGCTATCATCTCCGCCGAAGTCTTCGCCGCAATCTCGGCAATCGCCGGGTTCGCTCCCTCTGCAAACGACGACGTCTCCAGCCGCAGCTTAAAGTTTCGCAACCGCTCCACCGAATTCGCCGCTTGCGTCAGCCCATCGAACGTGAAATTCAGCTGTTTGCTGTGCGGGACCGACATCAGCAGATACCGTATCGACGACGGCTTGTGCCCCATCAGCACCAGGTCGCGGGGCGTATAGAAGTTGCCCAGTTTCTTGGACATCTTCTCGCCTTCCACCAACAGGAAGCGCGAGTGCACCCACACTTTCACGAACTGCTTGCCTGTCTCAGCCTCCGACTGCGCGATCTCGTTCTCGTGATGCGGAAAGATCAGGTCCTCGCCGCCGCAGTGTATATCGAAGGTCTCGCCCAGATACTTCATCGACATCGTGGAGCACTCGATGTGCCACCCTGGACGGCCCGGCCCAATCTCCGTCTCCCAGAATGCCTCGCCCGGCTTTGGCGACTTCCACAGCGCGAAGTCGCGCGCGTTGTCTTTGTCATATTCGTCGACATCCACACGCGCGCCGTCGGTCATCCCCGCGAAATCCTTCTTCGACAGCTTGCCGTACTCCGGAAACTTGGCAATGCGGTAATAGTACGAGCCGTCCTCCGTGCGATAGGCGAAGCCCTTTTCCGCCAGCACAGCGATAAACCGCGCCATCTCCTGAATATGGTCTGTGGCATTCACGAACAGCTCAGGATGCTCCATATTCAGCGAGTCAGCGTCCTCTAGAAATGCCTGCCGATACTTCTTCGTGTACTCCTGCACGCTTACGCCATCGCGCGCCGCGTTGCGGATGATCTTGTCGTCCACATCCGTGATGTTCATCACGTGCTTGAGCTGAAAGCCGCTCTGCTTCAAGAACCGCCGCAGCGTATCCACCACAACGAACGTGCGGAAGTTGCCAATATGTCCGTAGTCGTAAACCGTCGGCCCGCACGCATACATGCGGACCAGGCTGTCCTCCAGCGGATGGAACTCCTCAGTCTTCGCAGTGAGAGTATTAAAAAGCTCAAGCGCCATGCATTCTTCCTGTTGAGTGCAGAATCCTCGATTGTAGGGAACTCAGCGAAAGAGGGTCAAACTACCGCGGGCCGATTTACCCATCTCGAACCAACCTGCCGTCGGCTCTGCGCCAAGCGGATAGTGAGGACATCGCCGGGCTTTCTTGAGTTGTATTACGTAACATCCAGCGGCCTACAATGAATCATTCCCCTCCGGATGGTGCCCCAATGAAGACCCTGCGAGATACCCTGGATGACGCCCAGACGCGCGCACGCGCAGTCGGTCACTTCAACGTTTCCGATCTCGTTCTCTTGCGCGGGGTCGTTGCGGCGGCCAGGGAGCTACACGTTCCCGTCATCGTTGGCGCCTCCGATGGCGAACGTCGCTTCATGGGAGTGCGGCAGATTGCCGCCCTCGTCTACAGCTTGCGCCAGGAATCCGATTTCCCGATCTTCCTGAACTCCGATCATACCCACTCCCTTGCCGACGCCATGGAAGCTGCGAAATCCGGCTTCGATTCCATTGTCTTTGACCGCTCCGCGCTGCCCATCGAGCGGAATATCCGCGAGACGAGTGAAGCTGTCGAGGCTTTGAAAGCAATCAATCCGAACATCCTTGTCGAAGGCGAGATCGGAGACATCGGCACCGGCTCAGAAATCCGCGAAAGCGCCCCCGATCTGGCGCGTGGTCTCAGCAGTCCTGACGAAGCCAGGCAGTTTGTTGCCGCTACACATGTGGATATTCTGGCTCCTGCTGTAGGCAATATGCATGGCATGCTCAAGAGCATGGTTCAGGGGAGCGCGAGAAAGCGGCTTGATATCGAGAGAATCTCGCAGATCAAGCAGGCGGTGCAGATTCCGCTTACCTTGCATGGCGGGTCGGGGACCGACGACGGCGACCTGCGCAAGGCAATCGCGGCCGGTATCAATATCGTTCACATCAATACCGAGTTGCGCGTTGCCTGGAGACGCGGACTGGAAGACGGCTTGCATGAACATCCACAGGAAGTGGTTCCGTATAAGGTCTTGCAACCCGCATTGGAAAACGTCAGGCAGGTGGCCCTGTCGCGCTTGAAGCTCTTCGCGAGCGCGTAAAGCAATTCCGTCCATGGACGCAGAATCTTCTCTGTCCCGGATTTACAATATCGGTATGGACTCATTCGTCATTGCAGGCAGGCAGTTCCGCTCACGCCTGATCGTCGGCACAGGCAAATACAAATCCGGACAAGAGACCGCCCGCGCCATCGCCGCCAGCGGTGCCGAGATGGTCACGGTCGCCGTGCGTCGCGTCGAGCTCGACCGCAGCAAGGAGTCGCTGCTCGACTTCATCGATCCGGAGAAATATTTTCTTCTCCCTAACACCGCGGGCTGCTACACAGCCGACGAGGCGATCCGCACCGCGCGTCTGGGCCGCGAAGTGGGTCTGTCCGACTGGGTGAAGGTGGAAGTCATCGGCGATCAGCAGACGCTGTTTCCCGACGTGCAGGCGACCATCGAAGCGACCCGCATTCTGGTTAAGGAAGGCTTTACTGTTCTGCCGTATACCTCTGACGACATTGTAGTTGCCAAGCGCCTCATCGATGCCGGTGCGTCCGCCGTGATGCCTCTTGGGGCGCCAATCGGCAGCGGGATGGGCATCCAGAACCAGGCCAGTATCCGCATCCTGCGCGAGATGATCACCGACGTGCCGCTGATCGTCGATGCCGGCGTGGGCACCGCATCGGATGCGACCATCGCGATGGAGCTTGGTGTCGACGGCGTGCTGATGAACACCGGCATCGCCGGTGCGCAGGATCCTGTGCTGATGGGCGAGGCTATGATGAACGCGGTGATCGCCGGCCGCCAGGCTTACCTGGCTGGCCGCATGCCAAAGAAGCTCTACGCCACCGCCAGTTCGCCGCTGGCCGGCGTCATTCGCTGAGCAACGCCGCGCCTCCGTAGCGCCGATCTCCAGATCGGCTGTAGCGCGGGACTCCAGTCCCGCGCTCTTCCAGCGCTACAACGGCTCACGACCATCACGCTCTCGCTAAGGTACATTGACGGTAACCTGCGCCGTCGTCCTTCCATACTGGTTCGTCGCATACAGGGTGTACGTCGTCGTTCTTTGCGGATACACCGTTACATTATTCCCGCGAATCGCTCCCACAGTCGGCGAGACAACGTAGTACCCGCCGTTGGTCACCGTCCAGCTCAACGTCACCGGCTGCCCCGATCCTCCCGACGACGTCGCCGTGAAGCTGTTAATCGTCGGGTTCGGCCCGGTCGGCACATTCTGCGGCGTGTAGAGTGGCGAGATCAGCACCACCTCGAAATCCGACGCCGTCACCGAGTGCAGGTTTCCCAGATCGTCATTGTTCCAGCGCAAGTCCGGAGTGCCCGTGATGAACATCGACGACCCGTTGTCGGCCATGATCATCCCGTACTGCTTCAGCGCCGTCAGGATTACTTGGTTGTGCGGTGAAAAATGGGAGATGTCGAAGCTTGCCTTCAGCCGCAGCCGCATTCCCATCGGCGCCGCATACTGATTGCTGGAATTTGCCGCCCAGTGCGACGCCGGCGGCGTAAACGCCTGCTGACTGTGTTGCAGCGTCACGCGGATGGCATGATTGATGGCTCCGGCACCAACCTCGTCGAAACGTACCAGCCCCGGCAGAATCGGCAGCCCCGCGGCATCGGCCGAGGTCCACGTGTACGGCCGCATCTCGTTGGCCTCCAGGTCCCACACTGCGCCCGATCCCGCACTCCAACCCGACAAACTCTGGTTGAACGCGTAGTACAGCTCGTACAGCCAGCAGTTGTCCTTGTCGAGGATCAGTACATGGCGGTCGCCGTTGCCCGGCTGCGGATACCCTTCAATCAGCGCATTCGCCGGAATCGGCATCGGCCCGGGATCGCTCTCGTTGCCATAGAGGGTGTAGTTTATGTTGACGAAGCGCTGCGTCCCAGGTACCACAATGTAGGGGATGCCGATCGTCTGCCCGTTGTACAGCCCCGCGCCGAAGTCGGGATGCAGCCCCACGCTGCCGCCGATAAAGTTGATGTAGTTGTCGGAGTTGGGATCGACCGGCGCATTGTCGATCCTCGTGTTCCAAAGGCTGTTGGCGGGAAACGGCACAAAGCCGTTGAAACTCCCTCCCGGCCCCAGCGTGATCACGCTGCAGGGATTGTTTTGCGCGAACGCTCGGTTTGTGATGAAAAGCAGGCTGGCGAGGAGAAACAACCCAGGCAGGGATATCCGGCGCATCTTACGCTCCTGGCGTTTGAATTCCCCCACAGATTGCCCGGTAGCGCAAAGCATATCACCGTATAAGGCACCACAACATCGATTTTCGTGTTAGCTCATTGCTTGGACAGCTACTTCATCACCAGCTTCGCAATCGTCTGCAGCTGCATGTTCGAGGTGCCCTCGTAGATCTTGCCGATCTTCGAGTCGCGGAAGAATTTCTCCACGGGATAGTCCTTTGTGAATCCATACCCGCCGTAAATTTCCACGCACAGCGATGCCACGCGCTCGGCCACCTGCGAGCAGTACAGCTTGGTCATCGCAGCTTCTTTCACGAAGTTCATGCCGGCATCTTTCATGCGTGCGCAGTTGTAAAGCAGCATGCGCGCGGCCTCGATCTCGGTGGCCATCTGCGCGATCTGGAACTGGATGCCCTGAAATTCGGAGATCGTTTTCCCGAACTGCTTGCGCTCCTGCGCGTACTTCATGGCAAACTCCCATGCTCCGCGCGCCAGCCCCAGCATCTGCGCCCCAATGCCGATGCGGCCTTCGTTCAGCGTCTCAATCGCGATCTTATAGCCCTTGCCCACTTCGCCGAGCACATTCTCCTTAGGCACGCGGCAGTCTTCCATGATCAGCTCGCACGTACTCGACGCACGAATGCCCAGCTTGTCTTCTTTCTTGCCGACAGTGAATCCGGGGAAATTCTTCTCGACGATAAACGCGGTGATGCCCTTGTATCCCGCCGACAGGTCTACGCTCGCCAGGAGAATAAACACGCCCGCTTCCTTGCCGTTCGTGATCCACAGTTTCTGCCCGTTCAGAACGTACTCGCTGCCCTTAAGCTCTGCGCGGGTCTGCAACGCAAACGCATCCGATCCCGAGCCCGCCTCGCTCAGCGCATACGCCCCCACCGTGTCCTTGCACATGCGAGGCAGATAGCGCTTCTTCTGCTCCGCCGTGGTCCAGCGCAGCAGCGCGTTGTTCACCAGCGTGTTCTGCACGTCGACAACAACTCCCGCCGAGGGATCGACACGCGACAACTCTTCTACCGCCAGAATCGCCTCGAAGAACGTGCCCGCGCCGCCGCCGTACTCTTCGGGAACCTCGATCCCCATCAGTCCCAACTCAAAGAACTGATCGATGAGCGAGTGCTCAAACACGCCCTCCTCGTCCATCTTCTTCACATGTGGACGAACACTCTCGTCGGCAAATTGCCGGACCGTATCGCGAAACAGCACTTCGTCTTCGGTGAGCGAGACCAGCGGAGCTGGAGCGGATGCAACGGCGTGGGCAGTAGCTTCGGGCATGATGACAATCCTCAGGAGGGAAGTAGGAAACCCTTGATTTTAGCACCCGGTGCGCACGTTTCGCGCGAAGCGCCCCACCAAGCGCATTAACGAGGCGGACGGAAAGCTCCGTTCCCATTTCCGCCGAGCGCTCTCCATGTCTGGCGATTTTTGCTTTGCGTTTATGACTTTACTCTGATATTGTCCGCGGCAAGCAGGAGCTCGCCATTGGCCGCGCCGGAACTGTCCTCCGGCTGGGTTGCGGGCTCTGTTCTCACTCAGGGAGGTTGCATGGCGTTCTGTGGAAATTGCGGTACGCAAATAGCGGACAATGTGGCTTTTTGCCCCAGCTGTGGCAAAGCGACCGGGCAAGCAGGTGCCGCAGGAGGAGCAGCCGCGCCTCAGCCTGCGCCGGCGGCAAGCTATCAGCCTCCGCCCGCTGCGGCAGCTGCGCCTGCGGCGACGGCGGCTGCTCCGCTGGCGGACAATGTTGCCGGCATGCTGGCGTACATTACCATCATTCCGGCCATCATCTTTTTGCTGATCGAGCCCTACAATCGCAACCGCTTCGTGCGCTTTCACTCATTTCAAAACCTGTTCTTCCACGCGGGAATGGTTGTGCTGGGGATTGCGCTGGCCATCGCGACCACCGTACTCCACTTTATTCCCGTGATCGGGTGGATGGTGGCGGTACTGCTCGTTCCCCTATGCTGGCTGGCGGTCTTCTGCCTCTGGCTGCTGCTCCTCATCAAGGCTTACCAGGGCCAGATGTACAAGCTTCCCTTCATCGGGGATCTGTCGGAGAAGCAGGCCGGCGCATAGTAAAGCTTTGGATTCAATCGCGGGCGGGACGCGCTTGTCCCGCCTTTGCTCTCTTCAAGGCAACCACGCGATGTGTTGCCCCCGATATAACGAGGCCGAGAAGCTCGGCACATGACCCTCTTGATATCCGTCTCTACGCTGGTCCAGCACGCGCTATTTGTGTTTCTCTTGGTTGTCGCCCCGGCCTGGGACTTCTACGACACTCGCCGGCTGAAAGCGAACCCAACTTCGAATAGAAAGCTCCGCCACTACAAGACGCTTGTCGCGTGGCTCTGGATCTCAGCCATAGCCGCCTGGCTCGCGGTTGGCCTCCGGCCGCTGTTTACCATTTACCCCGCAGTCGAAGAGATCCCATGGCTATGGCATCATGCCTGGCTCAACTACCTTGTTCAGGCGATCGTTGCGATTTTCCTTGCGATTGTGCTTCTTCCCCTTGTCATCGTGGTTCTGAAACGGCTGAAGCGGCAGCCCCGAAAATATTCGTCTGCCGACGCTTTCAAATCGCTGAGCTTTTTCTTGCCTGCAACCCGGACCGAGCGCCGCTGGTGGGTATTCATCTCCATCACCGCAGGCATCTGCGAAGAAGTTCTCTTCCGCGGCTTTCTGCTGCACTACCTGCATGTTTTTCCGTGGAAGCTCAGTCTGACGTTATCTCTGCTGATCGCTGCTGTGATTTTCGGACTGCAGCATCTCTATCAAGGGGCGGCGGGGGCCGCGTCGACTGTAGTCGTCGGGTTGATATTCGGCCTGCTCTTCATCTTTTCGGGAACTCTTCTGCTGCCGATTATCTTCCACGCGATCATGGACCTGCGGTTGCTGGTGATCCTGCGACCGCCGGAACGGACGCCCGCATAACCCATCCTGACGCGACCAGCGACATGATTAGGAGTACAACCGCTACGCCGACTTACCGCAGTTTGCGCAAAACCTCGCATTCGGATCCAGCGGCGCACCACAATTTGAGCAGAAATGATGCGCCGGGGTTCCCGATGCCGGCGGAGGATCGTACGCAGGCGGCGAAGCGGGCGGCGGATAGCTATGGGTCTGCTCTCCCAGCAGAGGCTTGCGAACAATCAGATAAATCGGCAGGAACACAATACAAAGCAGGAATACGCCAATTGCCCAGGCAACGCCGTTCATGCCGCGCTTGTTGGCGTCGCTCGCCACCCAGATGGCGATCAGCAGCGCGATGAGAAAGCCAATCCCGTAACCCCCGAACAACGAATGACCGATCACACCGCCTCCTAAGAGACAAGATTATTCCAGACGAACAGCAGGGCCATTGCGACGATAAGAGCGTTTATTAAGTTGTTACGCTTGATCATCAACCAGGAACGGCGTCGAACCGCGATAAGCAACAACCACGCCGGATAAGCCACGTAGAGTGCCACCGCCACCACGAGTGAGCCAGGATTGTTTTGCGGCAGAGATCCGTCCGCCATCAGAATGAAATCGCGCGTCATTCCACAGAAGGGACAACGCAGCCCGGTCATACGGTGCAGCATGTATTGATACTGCAGCCCCAGAATCCTGTTCGGGGCAAAGGCCAGCGCCAGCCCGCTGAGGGAAAGGAACGCCATGGCCAGAACATGCTGCTTCGGGCGGATATGGCTCTCGGTCATCGTATAGCGCGAAACGTATCGCTCGTCCTCAACTTGCGTCAATAGTTTCTCATTAGCGCCGGGATGTTTAGAAATGGCGCGGCGCGCTTTTTGGCAATGCAGCATCCTGAAGTTGAGCCCCGCGATTTTCCTGCCTTCGCCATGGGCCGCCAAGCCTCGCCTTGACATCGTCGGTCCAAAATGTCATTTCTATTTACTTTTCATTTTCCGCTGATGCTCGGGCAGGGAAATGTCTTTTATACTGAACAGCTTTGTCTCGCTACGAAAGGAACTGTGAGGATCAAGGTCTTCTATCACGATAAGTGTTTTGACGGCGCCTGTTCGGCGGCGCTGTTTATGCGCTTCTACCACGAACGCATTCGCGAGCGCGCCGAGTTCGAATATCAGGGTCTCGTCCATCGCGCCGGAGCGCTCTTCAACGAAGCTGATTTCACAGGCGACGAGAACGCCATCGTCGACTTCAAGTATTCCGCCTCGCCGCGAATCACGTGGTGGTTTGATCATCATCAGAGCGCCTTTCTCACGCCCGAAGACGCCTCGCATTTTGAGCAGCAGCAGAGCAACAAGAAGTTCTACGATCCCGACTTCCGTTCTTGTACCAAGTTCATCGCGACCGTGACCGAGCAGCGCTTCGGCTTCAATCCTGAGCCGGTCGCCGAAGTCATCGAGTGGGCCGATATCATCGACGGAGCGCTTTACGACAGTCCCCAGGCGGCGGTCGAAATGAAAGCTCCGGCAACGAAGCTGACGATGCTGATCGAGTCGAACCAGGATCCGCGGTTCATTCCCAGCCTGATTCCGGCACTCGCCTATAAGCCTTTGGCCGAGATTGTCGCCGAACCGCACATTGCCGAGCGCCTGCCGCAACTGCTGGAGCGTCACCGGCAGTCCATCGAGATCATGCGGCAACGCGCCGAGTGCAAAGACGGCACCATCTTCTTCGACGTGACCGATCACGACCTTGAGGGTTACAACAAGTTCGTGCCGTACTACCTTCACCCCAACTGTCTCTATAGCGTCGGCTTAAGCAAGAGCAGTTTCCGCACTAAAGTTTCCGTAGGCTCAAATCCCTGGGCTACGGCCAGCTATATGGAGAACCTTGCCAAGATTTGCGAGCGCTATGGTGGAGGCGGCCACGCGCGCGTAGGCGCGATTTCTTTCCCGCCAAACATGTTCGACCAGGCTCGCCAGGCGGCCGCGGAGATTGTGGAGGAACTGCGTGCCAGCTATCGCGAGCATGAGGGGCTGTAGCGAGGAAATTCAGCCCGGAGGGCAAGTCTTAGCGCAGCTCGGAATACTGCGTTAACAGTAGAACTTGAATTTCGAAGTCCCAGAGGACGGCACATCTTCCGAGCACAGCAGTGATGGGCTATTGCCGTGACGCCCTGGTGGCGATCGCAGGATGCGTTCCGTGCTCCGGCAGCTCCGCTTGCGCCCGCTGCAACAGCGCCAGGTCCGACTCAAACTCCGGTGCGAGCTCGCGATGGTTCGACTTGGCGAATAGCAGCGCGTTGGTGCGCGCCAGCAGTAGCTGCATCGCCATCTTCTGATTGGATTCCGGGCTGAAGACATTGGCCTCGGTAAGCCCGACGCGCCGCACCTCCCCCCCGCTCTCGAGGCGGACCCACGGCTGGCCGTTTTCGTCGAGATACATCTGCCCGTTGGTTTGCAATGTACGGAAGACGCTGTTCAGTTTGCGGCGATCCGCGATCACGCCATCGTCGATCGCGCTGCGCAGGATCTCTTCGAAGTGCTCACGATATTTCTGCCACTGCTGGTCACTACCCAGCTCCCGCGCACGCGCCGCCTCCAACTCGCGCTTTAGCTCCTTTTGTTGGTCTTCGTCGCCATCCTGCTTCGCTTCATTCAACTGCTGATACAGTGCGGCGACGTCTGCCGATGGACGCTTGCGCAGGTCATGGTCAGGATTGAAATGCCCGGTTAGCAGATAAGACCCTGCCAGCACCGGTACCGCCTGTGCCTCGAGCACGGCTATCGGAATGAGCAACTTGGTGGAGCGGAACGCCTGCTCGGTTCCTTCGCGGCAGTCGGAGCTGCGCCGGTACGTGCCCGGCACCTGCTCGAAACGAACAATCCGCAGTTGCATTTCTGGCCGATGTTCGGCGTAGTGCGTAAAGCTGCGCGCGACGGCCTTTGGCCCGGTCACGCCGAAGTCATTCAGCAGGTCGCGATGCGCCGAATGCGGGAAGTAAATGTTTGCCACGAGCTTGGCAAAATCGGCGCAGTTGTTGGAGACCCCATGATAGTGGTTGACGTTGGGACGCGCGTTGAACTCGCGGATAAACTGCTCATCCTGCTCCACCGTGGTGTGGACCTCGAACATGTAGATCTCGCGCACGAAGGATGCGGCGACAGAATCACGCCAGTTCGCGTCGGCATTCGTGATGCA